>FWPU01000501.1_pt1 | contig 125563 bp, 121 predicted proteins | sample 2228361 | NCBI WGS metagenome assembly FWPU01 (sample SAMEA103939777, study PRJEB20133) | metagenome | reverse complement strand
GAGAAAATCAATTGGAGTGGGGAGGGTGGCGGCTGTAAAAGGGATAATCCAGGCCGAGTACTCCTCGAGGGGGCGGGGTGGGGTGGCGGGAGGGGGCGGACAAACCAGCAAGAGGTTGCTCTGTCCCTGCCTTAGGTAACCCCGGCTGCAATCCACTCCCAGTTCCTGATCGAAGCCGTCGAGCTGGGGGGTTCCCACCTCGTCTACGGTGAGGTTGTTGGCGATATAGCGGCGTAGGCGGCTGGGCGTGAGTACCCAGAGCTGGTCGTTCGCCACCCCCAAACTGCGGCGGTAGAGCAGAGTTACGATCGGCTCCTCCAGACTCCAGCTTCCGACCAGACGGGGCGTGTCCAAACTGCCCGGCTGGAGGGTGCTGCTCTGGAAAAAGCGAATCTGGTAGGTGCTGCTGGTCGGGTTATTGACCGCAGCGGCCAAAAGGGCACGGGTGGCCTCCTCACGGCTGCCGGTGCAGGCCCAGAGGGCTAGAAGCAGGCCAAGGGATAGCCAGAACCATTTCATCAGCGTCCTCCTGGGGTGGGCAGCCGGATACCGCCGGGCAGCACGAACTCGCTGGGGCCGAACAAAAACTCGGCGGCCTGGCCACCCAGGGCAAAGGCAAAGCGGAGCTCTTGCTTGAGGGTGTCGGCGCTGGCTTTAAAAGCCCAGCAGCAGCGGTCGATGACCAGGTCGAAGCGGGGACGCAGGAGGGTGCCCTCGAGGTTGGGTAGGAAGAACTCCCGCCCGGCCTCCGGGGCGTTCCACACAATACGGTAAAACAGGCGGGTTTTTTCGCGGCCCATAAAGCTGAAGGTGGGGCCGAACTCGCGCAGGGCCACCCGGAAGCGCCCGCTGGTGCCGGGGAGGCGCTCGAGGGCCACGAACCCCTGCAAGGAGAGGCCGGGGGGGTCTTCCGGGCGCAAAGGGGCCGGGAGAACTTCCAGCTCGCCGCTAAAGCGTAAAAAGCGCAGGAAGGCCTGGGTGTCGTCCTCCAGGGTGAGGGGGTTTTCGCTTTCGGGCAGGTGAACCTCTGCCGAGACCTCGTTGATGAACACCTCCGGCTCGCGCACCTGGGCCCTTAGCACCAGGCGGGGGTTACGCAGCGTGCCCTCGCGGTAGGCCCACAGCAAGTCAGCCTGCAAAAGGTCGGCGCTGTACTGGTAGCCCAGGCGGAAGCGGCTCTCGCTGCCAGGGCTGAAGCCGAGGGTGTGGGTGAAGACGAAGGTGTGCAGGCTCAGGGTGAGCTGGGCCAGGCCGTCCAGCAGGGCTGGGGTGGGCACGGGGTTGGGGTTGGCCGCCGAGGGCAGGGGGGTGTAGAGGTGGGTGAGGGTCTGGCGTAAGCGGAAACTGTCGGGGGGGTCTTGCAAGACCACGTTCAGCTCGGTGCGGATGGCCTGCCCGTTGTTCAGGTCGCGGCTGTGGGCAAGCGCGGTGGTGTTGCCAGGGGGGTTGTAGCTGGCCGCGAGCTCGAGGGGGTCGTAGCGGGCAATCAGGGGAATCTGGGCGATGGGCCGGGTTTCCTTTTCCTGCACGTCCCAGTAGCGGTAGCCGGTGCGCAGCGAGAAGTTGAAGGGCTGGGGGTTGTAGGTGGTACTCAGGGTGAGGAGCCGATCCAGCCCCAGCTCGAGCTGCCGCTCGTAGGCTAAGTTCAGGTTGAAAGGGGCTGGAGAGAGGGCCAGGTTGGCCCGCAGAAAGCCCCAGCGGCCTTGCTCGAGGTCGCGGCTAGCGCTGGTGGATAGGCTGAACCAGGGCCAAGGACGCGAGGCCAGGGTGAAGCTGGCCAGAGGGTCGAAGAGGCCGCGCTCGAGGTCGCGTGAGGCCCGGGCGGTGAAGGAAAAGAGGGGGTCGGGGTTGAAGCTGAAGGAACCCTCGAGGCGGCTGTTGCGCTGGGGGCGCTCGAAGTCGAACTGAAAGGGGGTCTCGCCCTCCACCAGGTTGCGGCTTACGCTCAGGTTCAGGCTAAAGGCCCCCAGGCTCTGGCCCAGGCTGGCCCGGGTATCCCAGCGAACGAGCCGCTCGAACTCGGTAGGGTTGCCCTCTGAGTCAAAGTTCTGCGTGCTGTAGTAGCGCCCGATGAAGGTGTTTTCCAGGCTGAGGCTAAACCCTGGCCAGGGGGGCTGGGCGGGGCGGTAGCTCTCGCGGTGCTCCACCCACAGCCGCCCTGCGCCAATGTAGGGCCCTAGCCGCCGGGCACTGCGGTTCAGGGGGTTGGAGGGGGCCTGGTAGTAGCCCAGCAACACCCGCCCGTTGAGGCGGAGCTCCCCCTCAATGCCCCGGGGAAAGCTGACCTCAGCCTCGGGCAGCCGCTGGGGGGTGGTGCGTTCGTTGGGCAAAGCCAGGGGGTTGTGGTCGAGGTAGCCGTCCAGGGTCAGGCGGTAGAGGGGCTCGAGGTTGGTGGGGGTTTGCCGGGTGGCGGCCTCGATCAAGAAGGTGGTGTAGTCGGGCTGGCCTCCCGCTCCCTGCAGAAAGCGCGGCTCGGCCTGGGGGCTATCGTCGCGCAGCACCAACCCCTCCAACCGCCAGTCGGGCTCCTCCAGCTTGTAGCTCAGGCGGTACTTGAAAATCCCGTCCTTGCGCGGGTCGCTGTCGGGCAGCACCAGCCCAGCGGGCGGAGGCAGGTACAAAAACTGGTACCGCTCCAAAGCCGCGCCCACCCCAAAGTGGTCGAAGCCAAAGCCCCAGCCGCGCCGCTCGAAGTAGCGCAGCAAGGTAAAGCCGAGGCCAAACTCGGAGACATAGGGCAGGTCGGCGCTGATAAAAACCCCGTCGGTATCGCTTTGGCCAAACTCGAGCCTGGGACGGCGCTCGTTCAGGAACAACAGCAGCACCGGCAGGTACAACATGCGCTCGCCTCGCCATAAAACCCACACGCCCCGGGCAATGATGCGGTCGCCGGGGTAGAGCACCACCTCGCGGGCCTGAAAGGCGTAGTCGGCCACCTCCTGCTCGCAGCGCTGGCAGGGGGTCAGATAGCCCTCTTGCAGCAAAATTTGCCCGGCGGCCCGCTGGCAGACCGGCCCCTCCAGGTAAACCTCGCCGGACTCGATTTTGACCTCGAGGGCTTCGAAGCTTTCGTCGTCGGTGAAGAGCTCGAGTTCCTCGGCCTCGATCAGCTGGCCCTGTTTGTCCTGGTAGCGCACCTTGCCCATCATCAGTAGGCGTTTTTGGGTGCGGTTGTAGACCACCCGTTCGGCCTCGATGCGCTCGCCATCCCGATCCATCTGGACTGGGTTGCCCACCAGGATGACCAGTTCTTCGCCCCCCTCGTTGCGCAGCTCTAGACGAAGGGCCTCGAGGATTTTCAGCTTCTTACCTCCGCTCGTTTCCTGGGCCAGGGCAGGTGTGCAGAGCAGGAGCAGTAGGAGGATAAGCCATCCTCCCTTCCAGTGCCCCAGTACCCCCCCCCTCATCGTTTCCCCAGCCGCAACAAGGCCAGCCCGGCCATGGCGTAGAGCAGGTTGGGCCCCCAGGCGGCCAGCACCGGGTGCAGCACCCCCTGCTCCCCCATAATCCGCCCCACGCTCCAGGTGGCGTAGTAGATGAAGGTCAGCACCACCACCCCCAGCATGCCCAGGCTGCGGCTCCCCCCCATCAGGTAAAAGGCCAGCCCCACGGCAAAGAGGGCAAAGGAGTAGACCGCCGCAGGCTCGGCCCATTTGCGCTGCAAAGCGGTTAGCTCGGCGTGGTAGGGCAGCCCCTGGGCCCGGTACTGGGCGATGCGCTGGCGCAGTTCGGCCACACTCAGGGTGAAAAGGCCCCCGGGTGGCTCGAGGGATAGCTCCACCATCGGCACCACCGCTCGCTCGAAACGGGCCACCGTGCGCGGGCGAGCCCCCCCGTAGGTCACCCGTAGCCCCTGGGAGAGGACCAGCGCGCCCTCTTCAAAGCGGCCTTCCCCTGCGACCAGCACCTCCTCGGCGGTGAGTACCCGCACCTGGCCGATGCCGCTCTGGCCCACCTGGCCCACATACACAATGCGCCCATAGGCATCCACCAACTTGGTGCCCGGCTGCAGGAGGGCTCGAGGTTTTTGCAAAACGGCCTGGCGCAGGACATTCTGCCCTTGCTGCAGGCTGCGTGGCACCAGGCTGTCGGCGGCCAGCAGGCACACCACAAACAGCACACTACCCAGCAATAACAGCGGAAACAGCACCCGCAGCTTGGAAACCCCGCCGGCCAGCATGGCCTTGAGTTCGGACTCCTCGCCCATGCGCGAGAGCACCAGCAAAAGGGCGAACAAGAAAGCCAGCGGCATCCCCCGCACCAGCGCCTCGGGCACCCGGTAGGCCAGGTACTGGCTCACCACCCAGGGGTCGGCCCCCCTCGCCAGCAACGGGGCCAGTACCTCGTACAAAGCCCCCCCCAGCAAAGCCAGAACCACCACCGCCAGGGCCCCCAGGAGGTAGGCCCCCACCTCCTTGCTCAGATAGCGGTCGAGGGTGTTCACCGGGCGAGCCTCCAGGTTCCCCAAAGGGCCAGCCCGCCATACACAAGGTTGGGCATCCAGGCTGCAAAAGCCCCCAGCAGGTCGTAGCGGGCGAACTGGGCCGATAGGGTGAAGAGGGTCCAATAGCCAAAAATAAGCCCTACCACAGCAATGAAAGCCCAGGCCGATTCGCGCAGCGAAAGGCCAATCACCACCGCCAGCCAGGCCAGTACCACCGTGCCGGCGGCGTTGGCGTAGCGGCGGGCCAGGGGGAAGCGGGCCGCGGGATCGGCCTGGGCTGTGGCTTGCAGCTCCTCCATACGCATGGCCTCGTAGGAAACGGCCTTGGGCGCTACCCCCACCGGGAAGGGCAGGGGGTGCTCGGCCTCCTGGTAGATGGCCCCGTTGGGGTCTACCCGGTAGGCTTTTTCCAGCCACCAGGCTCCGCTGGCCCAGATACCCCGCTCGGCGCTCCAGACCGAGCCCCCTGGCTCCACCACCCGGATGCCCTCCAGCCTCGAGCCCACCCCGCCCGGGGGGGGCGGGTAGATCCGCTGGGCGTAGTAGACCCCCAGGCCCTGAGGGGTGTAGGTGCGCTCGGTGAGTACGCCGGAGGGCTCGGAGCCGTAGTAGATTTTGTACTGCAGAGCCTCGAAGCGTTCCTGGGCGATGGGCTTAATCCAGCCCTCGTTGGCCAGCACCACCGCTCCCACCCCCAGGGCTAACCCGACCACCGGCCCAATAAAGGCCTTGGGCGGCACCCCGCTGGCGTAGGCGGCCTTGAGCTCGGACTGGCGGATCCAGCGGGCCAGGGCCACCAGCAAGGCGAACACCAGCCCCAGCGGCAAGGCGATGCCCAGGGTGTAGGGGACACGGTAGGCCACCATCTGGACAATTTCGCCCACGGGGGTTTTGGCCCTTAAGAAGGCCCCTGAGAGCGAGGAGAGCAGGTCGAAGGTGATGAGCCCGACGAATAGCAAAACACCCAGCAGATACAGCGACAGCGTCTCGCGCAATAGATAGCGTGGCAGCATCCCAGAGCGAAGTATACGCCCGGCCTGGGTGAGAATCGGCCTCTATGGCCCGTGCGAGCCAACAGGAGGCTTGGTTTCAGGAAGGACTTAGCCCTCCAGCACCCGCTTGAGGTGCAGGTAGATTTCGTACCAGTCGCGCTTGGACTCTGGGCGCTTGCCGCGCAGCTCGATGCGGGCCAGGGTTTGCTGCCACTCGGGGGTGATCTCGGCCCCCAGAACGGGGTCAGTCACCAGCTCGGCCAGGCCTTTGGGCAGCGAGGCCGCGGTGCGTTGGCCGTAGAAGTCTACTGGGGCCAGCAGGTCGTTGACCGAGAGGCTATAGGCGGCGGCCAGGGTTTGCAGGGTATCGAGGGAGGGGTTGGTGCGGCCCCGCTCGAGGTCGGAAAGGTACGGCACCGAGAGCCCACTTTTCTCGGACAAGTCCTTCAAGCGCCAGCCCCGTTGGGTGCGCAGCTCGCGCAGACGTTCGGCTAGGGTCATGGTTCTGACGGTAGCACATAAGCTTTGTATGGTCAAGGCGTAATGTCCCCCTAGGGGTGTTGCCTTATGCAGATAGGTTATGCTAAAATCATAGTAGGAGGCCAGAAAATGGGTATGAGCGAAAAAGTCTGGCGGAGTATTGGGCAGGGGAGGGCCCATCCCAGCGATGTGCTGAACGTCCTCATCGAGCTGGATAACCGCAAGGGCCAGGTAGGGCTTTGGGCCCTGGAAAACGAGCTACGTTCCAGCCTGCCCCGGCTGGGCCCGCAAAACCGCCTGCTGGCTGCAGCCTGGCTCGAGGCCACCATCCTGTACCGCACCACTTACTACCCGGAAGGGCGTCTGACCAAGCTGTTCAATCGCTTTGTACAGGCTGATCCCCAGGCCCTTTCCGTTGCCAGCTAGGCCCGATGCCCGGTGTGGGGGGAGGCTGTTATGTTTTCCACCTTATTCCTGGAAGTAGAAGCTAAGTATAGACAGCAACGCTTGCGCGAGGAAACCGTGGGGGTTGGCCCCACCATTCCAAAAGCTGTACAGGAGGCCCGCATGATGCAACTCGCCCAGCAAACCCAGGTTTCGGTCGTGGGAAACCGCCCTTTGTCTGCTTATGTTTTTGTTTCTTGTGCCCAACCCAAACGCATCGTGCGGGCCCTGCGCCGTCTGCCAGGGGTGGTCAAGGCCGACGCCCTGTTGGGGGCTTCCGAGGCCGTGCTGGTGGTAGAGCGGCACAACTTCGAGGCGCTGCAGAGCCTCCTGAGCGAGGTACAGTCGACTCCAGGTGTCAGGAAAGTCTCCGTGAAGCTGGCCGCATAGCCCGCAGGGCCTCTTCTGCATCACCGGCGGCCGGGTATGCTCATTACGCAGGGCGTGTGAAAGGATAAGTCATGTCCAGAATAGTGCCCCATCTGTGGTTCGACCAGGAAGCCAAGGAAGCTGCGGCGTTTTATTGCAGCGTATTTCCCGATGCCAGGATAAATGGCTCCATTGTGCTGCGCGACACGCCTTCGGGCGACTGTGACCTGGTCTGGTTTGAACTGGCAGGCCAGCCCTTCATGGCCATCAGCGCAGGGCCTTTGTTCAAGTTCAACCCTTCAATCTCGTTTATCCTCAACTTTAATCCATCCAAAGGCCGGTCCAAAGAAGACCTGGAGGTCCTTTGGGAAAAGCTTCTGCCCGGCGGTAGTGTGCTCATGCCCCTGGGGCGGTATCCCTTTGCACCCCTCTTCGGCTGGGTTCAGGACAGGTATGGCCTCTCCTGGCAACTGATCCTCTCCGATCCCCTCGGAGAGGAGCGGCCTTTTATTACCCCGGCACTTTTATTTCAGGGTGAGGTCTATGGCCGGGCCGAGGAGGCCCAGGAGTTTTACTTGTCCATTTTCAGGGATGCCCAAAGGGGTGATCTCATCCGCTATACAGCCGATATGCCGCCCGAGCGGGAGGGCACCATCATGTACTGCGAGTTTATGCTCGAGGGCCAGTGGTTTGTGGCCATGGATAGCGCTATGGAGCATAAGTTTGCCTTTAACGAAGCCATTTCTTTTGTGATTCACTGCGATTCGCAACAAGAGATCGACTATTACTGGAACAAGCTCTCTGCGTATCCCGAAGCCGAGCAGTGTGGCTGGCTCAAGGATAGGTTTGGCCTTAGCTGGCAGATTGTTCCAAAGGCCCTTGATGCCATGATGCAAGACCCTCGTCAGGAGCGCATAGACAGGGTTATGAGGGCCGTGCTGCAGATGAAAAAGCTCGAGCTGGCCGAGCTGCAGAGGGCTTACGCTTGAGCTCTCACGACCGCCCCTTGGCCTGACAAAGGCGACCTCTGGGGTCGCCTCCTATTTGAGGTGGATAATGAAGATGATGGTGTCTGCGATTATTCCTGTAGTGCCCAGCCGCGATGTGGCGGAGTCCTTGCGCTTCTACCAGGCCCACTTCGGCTTTGCCGATCCCTTCACCTGGGGCGAAAACCCTGTCGAGTACGGTGGGCTGAGCCGGGATGGGCTGCGGCTGCACTTCTACTACGAGCCCGACCCCCAGATTGCCCAAAACTACGCCTTCCGCCTCGAGGTCGACGAGGTAGATCTGCTCTACGTGAGCTGCCAGGCGGCGGGCATTGTGCACCCCAATGGAACGCTCGCGGACAAACCCTGGGGCACCCGCGAGTTTACCGTGCTCGACCCCTCGGGGGTGGCCGTCCGGATTTACCAGGTCAAGGTATAAGCCGCTCCTCAGGGGCTTGCAATAAGGCCTTGGCCAAAGCCACGCCCGGAGTGCCCTCGCCCCGGTAGGCCTCGGGTTCTTTCTCGATCCAGGCGTGGCCCTGGCGGTGGAACTGGATGCTGCGGAAGCCCAGGGCAAAGGCCCTCTGGATGAGCTGACCCAGCGAGCCGGCCTCCCGGCCCTGGGCCTCTAGCTCGGCCAGCAGCGCTGCCGGCAGGTCGGGGTCGAAGCCCTGCCGGGCCAAAAGCACCTGGTAGGCTTCCTCCCGCTTTTCCATGGTGCCCCCCTGGGCGAAGTAGCGCTCGAGCAGCCGGTACCAGTCGCCGCGGGCCATGGGGGCCATATCGGTGTAGGCCTGCTCGAGCTGCTCGGGAGTGTAGGTGGGGTAGTGGTTCTCGTGCACCACCAGCTCGCGGCGAAGCCGGGGGCGGGGGGCCGGGGCCTCGTCGGGCACCCCCACGCACAGCCCGGCCACCGGGAAGACCCCTTCCGGCAGGCGGCATAGGGCGCTAATCTGCCGGATGCCGTTCAGCACCCCGCCGATCCAGACGATGCCATAGCCCAGGTTCTCGGCTAGGGTGGCCAGGGCGCTGCCGGCCAGCACCGCATCCACAATGGCGAAGTGGGCTGCGGTGCGGGGCCAGTGGCCAAAGCACCCGCCCCGGTGCTCCACCAGTCGGCGCAAACGGTGCACATCGGCCAGCACTAGGAAAAACTCGGCGCAGGTCTCGATGTGGGGGTTTTGTCCAGAGTGGCTCGAGATGGCCCGGCGCAACCCGGGGTCGCTGATGCGCAGCAGGCTGTATAGCTGCGCGGTGGCATCGGTGGGAGCCCGCTGGGCGGCCAGAAGGAGCTTTTCCAGGTCGCCCTCGCGCAGGGGCTCGGGCTTGAACTTGCGCACGCTGGCGCGGCGCTGGTAGTAGGCCAACAGGTCGCTCACGGGCCTAAGGCTACTCTGAGCACAGGCTAAGGAGTGTGGGCTAGCTCAGGGCCTCGATGCCCGGCAGAGTGCCCCGCTCCAGAAGCTCGAGGCTGGCCCCGCCCCCAGTGGAAACGTGGCTGAAGCGGTCGGCCATGCCCAGCTTGTTGGCTGCGGCCACCGAGTCGCCCCCTCCAATCACGGTAAAGGCTCCCTGAAGCCGGGCGATGGCCTCGCCTACGGCCAGCGTGCCCTGGGCAAAATCGTCCACCTCAAAGACCCCCATGGGGCCGTTCCAGAGCACGGTTTTAGCCCCCTGGAGAGCCTCAGCAAAGGCTTTAGCGCTCTCGGGGCCAATGTCCAGGCCCATCCAGCCCGCCTCAATTTGATGCGCCGGCAGGATGCGCTTCTCGGCCCCCGCCTCGATTTTCTGCGCCGCCACCACATCGCTGGGCAGCAGCAACTTCACCCCCAGCGCGGAAGCCCGCTTCAGCAGGTCTCGGGCTAGCTCGAGCCTATCGTCCTCCACCAGGCTTTGGCCCACCTGGCCGCCCTGGGCCTTGATAAAGGTAAAGGCCATGGCCCCGCCAATCACCATGCCCGTTACCTTGGGCAGCAGGTTCTCGATGACCCCAATCTTGTCCGAGACCTTGGCCCCGCCCAGCACCACCCAGTAGGGCTTCTCGGGGTTGTGCAGAACCTTGCCGAGGTTCTCGACCTCTTTTTCCATCAGGAAACCAGCGTAGCTGGGCAGGTACTGGGCCACCCCGGTTACCGAGGCGTGGGCCCGGTGGGCCGAACCGAAGGCGTCCAGCACAAAGGCCTGGCCCAGCCGGGCGTACTTCTGGGCTAAGGCGGGGTCGTTTTTCTCCTCGCCAGGCTCAAAGCGCACGTTGTCCAGCAAAACCACCGAGCCACTGGACGCAGCATTGACCTTTTCCAGCGTGGCCTCGCTGGCCGGGGTTAGCTCGGGGGAACCACCGATAAAGGTGACGGGATGGCCCAGATGCTTTTGCAAAACAGGGGCCACCGGGGCCAGGCTGCTGGCCGCCTCGTAGCCACCCTTGGGCCGCCCTAGGTGGGAGAACAACACCAGGGTAGCCCCCTGCTGCAGCATGTGCTTTAGGGTAGGGATGGCGGCCTCGATCCGGGTTTCATCCCTAACCTGGCCCTCCTGGATGGGCACGTTGAAATCTACCCGAACCAGCACCCGTTTGCCCGCTGCGTTGAAGTCCTTGAGTATGCGCACCCTGCCCTCCTAGAGCCGTGCACCGATGTACTGGGTCAGGTCGGCCACCCGGCAGCTATAGCCCCACTCGTTGTCGTACCAGCTCACCACCTTGGCCAGGTTGCCCACCACCAGGGTATCGAGGGCGCTGAAAATCGAGGAGTGGGGGTCGCCCTTGAGGTCGCTGGAGACCAAAGGCTCCTCGGTGTAGGCCAGGATGCCCTTCATGGGGCCTTCGGCGGCGGCTTTCATGGCCGCGTTGATCTCTTCCTTGCTGGCCTCCTTGCTCAAGACGGCGGTGAAGTCTACCACCGAGACCGTGCTGGTGGGCACGCGGAAGGCCATGCCACCAAACTTGCCCTTGAGTTCCGGAATAACCAGCCCCACCGCCTTGGCCGCGCCGGTTTCGCTGGGCACGATGTTGAGCGCGGCGGCCCGGGCGTCGCGGGGGTCGTCCTTCACGGCATCCACCAGGCTTTGGCTGGCGGTGTAGGCATGCACGGTGGTGAGCAGGCCCCGTTCAATGCCAAAGTGATCGTTGAGCACCTTGGCCACCGGGGCCAGGCCGTTGGTGGTGCAGCTAGCATTGGAAACCACATGGTGCTTGGCGGGGTCGTACATGTGCTCGTTGACCCCCATCACCACCGTGAGCATATCCCCCTTACCCGGGGCGCTGATGATGACCTTTTTGGCCCCGGCCTTGAGGTGGGCCTCGGCGGCCTCGAGCTTGGTGAAGCGGCCCGTGGACTCGATCACGATGTCTACGCCAATTTCGCCCCAGGGTAGGGCGGCAGGGTCTTTTTCCTCGTAGACCCGGATACGCTGGCCGTTGACGGTAAGGCTTTCCGCATCGTAGCTCACGCTGCCGGGGAAGCGGCCATAGTTGGAGTCGTACTTGAACAGGTGGGCCAGGATGGCGTTGTCGGAGAGGTCATTGATGGCGACGACCTCCACCCCGCGCTCCATCAGAATCCGGAATACCTGGCGGCCAATCCGTCCAAAACCGTTGATGGCTACTTTCATAAGCCTCCTCCTACGCGGAAGTGCCCCGCGTTCCGTCCGACACTATACCCTCATCTGCCCCAGTTCACACATCAGGCCTGCTTATCAGGCTAGGCCGATATACCCCAGGTACCACCGCATCAGAGCCTCTCCCCAGAAAAAGGCCACCAGGCCGCCCAAGGCCAGGTAGGGCCCAAAGGGAATTTGGTTGCCCCCGCCCAGCCTTTGCAGCACCAGGCCCACCACTGCTCCGGCCAGCACGGCCACAAACAGCGCAAGCAATAGCTGAGCCCAGCCCAGCCAAACCCCCAGAAAGCCGGCCAGCACCACATCTCCATAGCCCATCACGCTCACATAGCCGCTGGGGCTTTGGGGTTCTGCCTCGAGGTCTACCTTATCGGAGGGGTTGCGCAGCCACCAGTAAAGCATGCCGGCCAGAGCCAGGCCCCCTGCGCTCACCAGCAGGCCGCGCAGGCTTTCCAAAGGGGAAAGACCCAGCCCCAAAGCCGCTAGGGGGGCTAGAGCGGCCAGCCCCAGGGTCAGGCCGTCGGGGAGGGCCAGGACTCTGCCCAGACGGGCGTTGAGGGAGGCGTTGAGGAGGCCTACCACCAGACCTAAGCTGCCTAGCCAGACCCCGCCCACCGTGCCCAGCAGCCCCCCCCAGGCCCCCACCATGGCCGCCAGGTGGACCAGGTGTACACCAAAGGGGCCTTCGCGCGGGCTGTCCTTGAAACGGTTGTAGAGCAGGCCACCATAGCCGGCCAGCAAGGCCACCAACCCAGCCCCTAAAAGGCCCCCCTCGAGGGCCTCTGGCCAGGGGAGGGGGAAGCCTAGCAGGGCGGCGCCCAGAAGACCCAGGAAAATCCCGCCGAAGTTGAGGGAGTTGGGCAGAGTCTTGGTATCGATGTCGATGAAGGAAAGCGCGATCAAAAGGGCGATGAAGCCCCATATAAAGAGCAGCTCGGGGAAGACCGGGCGCCATAGGGTGGCTAGGCTGAACAGAACCGCGGTCAGGGCCTCGACCAGGGGATAACGGGGCGAGATGGGGGCCTGGCAGGTTCGGCAGCGGCCCCGCTGGGCCATCCAAGAGACGATGGGGATGAGCTCGAGGGGGGAGAGCGCCTGCCCGCACCTGGGGCAGCGCGAGCGGGGCCGCACCACCGAAAGGCCGGCAGGAAGGCGATAGATCACCACGTTTAAAAACGAGCCGAAGAGACTGCCCAAAAGGAAAGCGAACACCACCCGTAGGGGCAAAGGGAACCCGTCCACCCCGTTATTTTAGGGGTATAATCACCCAATGCAGGCCAAAGAAAACCCAAACCCCTCCTGGCCCTTGCCAAAGGGGGTGGGCATGCTGCGCAGCCCTTTGCTGCCCATACCTCACGGCTTCACTACCCGGGAAGGAGGGGTCTCATCACCCCCCTACGACAGCCTGAACCTGGGGCTTTCCACCGCCGATAGCCCTCAAAACGTGCTGGAGAACCGCCGGCGGGTGCTGGCTACCTTTGGTCACCCGCCCCAGGCCGGGCTTGTTCAGGTGCATGGCCCTACCGTGCACCCGGTCGAGGGGCCTGGGGAGTGGCAGGGGGATGGCCTGCTTACCGCTACCCCAGGGCTATTGCTACGGGTGAGCGTGGCCGACTGCTACCCCGTTTTGCTGTACGACCCGGTGCGGAGGGTGGCGGGGGCTTTGCACGCCGGTTGGCGCGGGGTGGTGGCCGGTATCCTGCCTCGAGCGTTGGCGATGATGTACGCTCATTTTGGCTGCCGCCCAGAGGACGTCCGGGTGGCGGTGGGGCCCGGTATCAGCAAGGTGCATTTCCAGGTAGGACCAGAAGTGGTGGAGCAGTTTGCCGCCGCCGGGCTGGCCTTTTACCACCCCGATCCAGGCCAACCGGGCCGCTACCTGCTGGATTTGCTGCAGGCCATCCAGGCCCAGGCCCGGGCGGGCGGGGTGGGCCCAGAGCACTACTGGGCCTTGGGGCGCTGCACCTATGCCGATTCCCTCTTCTTCTCCCACCGTCGCGACCAGGGCCAGACGGGCCGCATGTGGGCGGTGATTATGCTACCGGGATAGGCCCCGGTGGGCTTTATCAGGCCTGGCCCACCAGGGCTAGAAAGGGTTGCTACAGTCTTTCATAAGTTTTCGCTAAACTGAGGGGGTGCTCAGGCCCAAGGCCCGCTTCCCTTCGGTGACGTGCATCACCCCCCAGTGGCTGCGTGAACGGGGGCTTAAGGCGGTTGTGCTTGACCTGGACAACACCCTAATCCCCTACAAAACCTATGGAGAGCCTCCTACGGAGCTGCTCGACTGGCTGCGCACCTTGGAGGGAGCTGGGCTAGCCCTGATGCTGCTTTCCAATGCTGCTCCGCGCCGGGTGCGCTACTGGAGCGAGAAGTTGGGGATTCCTGGCCTGGGCCCTGCCGGTAAGCCCTGGTTTGGTTTTAGCCGGGCCCTGCGGCGCTTAGGCCTCAAGGCCCGCGAGGTAGCTGTGGTGGGCGACCAGCTCTTTACCGATGTGTTGGGGGGCAACCTGGTGGGGGCCTATACGGTGTTGGTTCCTCCTCTTTCTATGGAGGAGCTGGGGTATACCCGGTTGGTACGGCGGCTCGAGCGCTGGGTGTTGCAAAACCCGGCCTTTGGAACCGGTGAGGCATTTGACCTTAAAGAATCCCCTCGAGGGCCCACAATGAAAGAATAGGGAAGGAAGCGGAAGTATGCCTGAGCCTAAGCCAGACCACACCCAGCACGGTTTCTGCGTAGGAGGATGGGTTGAATGGCAAATACCTTGACTATTGGGGATAAACGACTGGGTGCGGCCCTCCTGGACATGGGTCTATTGGGGGACGAGGAACTCCAGCGGGCCTTAGAGCAGCACCGCGAGGTAGGGGGTAACCTCTCTGATGTCATCGTGGAGCTGGGCCTACTTTCCGAGCGGCGCATTGCCCAAGCCATCGAGGAGACCTTCGGTATACCGATGGTAGACCTGGCGGGCCTCGAGATCGCTCCCGAGGCCAAAGCCCTGATTCCCGCCGAGCGGGCCCGCGACTTAGGGGCCATCCCCTTCAGCCTGGAAGGGGGCACCCTGCGGGTGGCCCTCTTGAACCCCCTGGATAACCTGGTGCTGGAGGAACTGGAGGACCTGACCGGCCAGATCATTGAGCCCTATCTGGCTACCCCGTCCTCCTTCCGCTACGCCCTGGCCGTACACTACCCCGAGCTGGGTTTGGAGATACCCCCCCCGCCCTCGGATGTTTCGCCCAGCGACATGCAGTTGGGCGAAATCCTGGTGAGCAGAGGGTGGCTAAGCCGCGACGACCTCGAGGCCGCCTTGGTGGAGCAGGAAAAAACCGGGGAGCTTCTGGGCCGCTTGCTGGTGCATAAATACGGCCTGGAAGAGGAGAAGCTCTACCGTGCTTTGGCCGAGCAGGCGGGGCTGGAGTTCCGCCTCGACTTCGAGAACCTCGAGCTGCAAAGCGAGGTTTCCGCCCTCCTGCTGCGTCCCGATGCCCTGCGCTACCAGGCGGTGCCCCTACGCCAGGAGGAGCAAAAGGTGTGGGTGGCCCTAGCCGACCCACGCCACCGCCACGCAGTGGCCCAGCTGCTCGAGCGCCCGGCCCAGTTTGTGCTGACCCTGCCCAAGGTTTGGGAGACCCTCTTTAACAAGATGTACCCCGAGAAAAGCCGCCTGGGCGAGGCCCTAGTGCAGGAAGGCAAGCTGGCCCGGGCCGCCCTACAAGACGCCCTCTCGGTGCAGCGGCGCATGGGCAAGACCCGCCCGCTGGGCGAGGTGCTGGTGGAGCTGGGCTATGTGACCAGCGAGGACGTAGAGGAAGCCCTGGCCAAGCAGCGCCAGGGTGGGGGGCGGTTGGAGGACACCCTGGTGCAGTCGGGCAAGATCAAGCCGGAGATGCTGGCCAAGAGCCTGGCTACCCAGCTCGGCTATTCCTACATCGACCCCACCGATGCCCCACCCGACCCCTCGGTGCTGACCATGGTGCCCGAGTCCACCGTGCGCCGCTACACCGTCTTTCCGCACCACCTCGAGGGCAATGCGCTGGTGGTCTTGATGAAAGACCCCCGCAACATCTTGGCCATCGATGATCTGCGCATGCTGACCAAGCGGGAGATCATACCTGCGGTCTCGGCGGAAGCGGCTATCGTTAAGCTGATCGAGCGCTTCTACGGGGGCACCACCGGGGTGGAGGAGCTGGCCCGCGAGTTCGAGGGCAAGGGTAAGGAGGAGGAAGCCACCGATACCAGCGCCCTCGACGACAATGCGGTGGTCAAGCTGGTCAACAGCATCATCCGTGAGGCCTACCTGCAGGAGGCCTCGGATATCCACATCGAGCCGCGCCAGGGGGATATTTTGGTGCGCATCCGCATTGATGGAACCCTACGGGAGTACATGCGCCTGCCCAAGGGGGCTGGTCCAGCCATTGCCTCGCGCATCAAGATTATGGCCAACCTGGATATCGCGGAAAAACGCCTGCCCCAGGATGGTCGGGTGCGCTACCGCGACCGGGCCATTGACCTGGACTTGCGCCTTTCTACCCTGCCTACCGTTTACGGGGAAAAAGTCGTCATGCGCCTATTGCGCAAGGCCGCCGATATCCCCGAGATCGAGCAACTCGGCTTTGCCCCGGATGTTTTCCAGCGCTTTGAGGATGTGATTTCCAAGCCCTACGGCATCTTTCTGATTACCGGCCCTACCGGCTCGGGTAAGTCGTTCACCACCTTTTCCATCCTGAAGCGCATCGCCACCCCAGACAAGAACACCACCACCATTGAAGACCCCGTAGAGTACGAAATTCCCGGCATTAACCAGACTCAGGTCAACCCAGTGGCTGGCCTAACCTTTGCCAAGGCCCTGCGCAGCTTCCTGCGGCAAGACCCGGACATCATCATGGTGGGGGAGATTCGCGACTCGGAAACCGCTAAAATCGCCACCGAGGCCGCCCTTACGGGCCACCTGGTGATCGCCACCTTGCACACCAACGATGCGGCGGGGGCGGTCACCCGGTTGGACGAGATGGGGGTGGAGCTGTTCAACATTTCCGCGGCGCTGGTGGGGGTGCTGGCCCAGCGCTTGGTGCGCCGTATCTGCGAGAATTGCAAGATTCAGGTAGAGCCCGACCCCATGGTGTTGCGCCGCTTGGGGCTTTCCTTGGAAGATGTGCGGGGCAAGAGCCTGTACAAGGGCACTGGTTGCGATAAGTGTGGCGGCTCTGGCTACAAAGGCCGCGCCGCCATCCACGAGCTAATGGTGTTGGATGATGAGATTCGGCGGGCCATTGTGGAGGGGCAGTCGGCCACCCAGATCAAGGAGATCGCCCGCAGGAACGGGATGAAGACTTTGCGGGAAGATGGTATCCAGAAGGCTTTCCTGGGCATTACCACGCTGGAAGAAGTGATGGCCCGCACCAACGAGTAGCGGTGGGGGTAGAATCGGCCTTGGTATGAACTGGAAAGACTACCTAGCCCAGCACCAAGCCGCCCACCTCGAGGACTTCCGCACCTTTCTCTCCATCCCCAGCATCTCGGCCCAGCCGGCCCACGCTGAGGATGTGCGGCGGGCCGCAGTCTGGCTGGCCGAACGCTTCCGCCAGGCCGGCTTTGCCCGGGCCCAGGTCATGCCCACCGCTGGGCATCCGGTGGTCTATGCTGAGCACACCCCCTTTCCCGGGAAGCCCACGGTGCTCTACTACGGCCACTACGATGTCCAGCCCGCCGACAACCCCGAGCGCTGGGATTCCCCGCCCTTCCAGCCTACCGTGGTCGACGGGCGCATCGTGGCCCGGGGGGCCTCGGACATGAAGGGTCAGGTGATGGCCTTTTTGCTGGCCGCCGAGGCCCTGATCCAGACCGGGGCGCTGCCGGTTAACCTGAAGGTTTTGATCGAGGGGGAGGAGGAGATCAGCAGCCCGAGCCTGCCAGCCTTCCTCCAGGCCCACCGCGAGCTTTTGCGTTCGGACTACATCATCAATGGGGACAGCGGCCAGCTTTCCGAGACCACCCCCTTGCTGGCGTTGGGGGTGCGGGGCATCTGCGCTCTCGAGTTCGATCTGGTGGGCCCCAGCCACGATCTGCACTCCGGCACCTGGGGCGGCCAGGTGCAAAACCCCCTACACGCCCTGGCCGAGCTGGTCGCCTCGCTGCACACCCCCGATGGCCGCGTGGCGGTGGCGGGTTTCTACGACGATGTAGAACCGCTTAGCCCCGCTTTGCGCGAGTGGTACAAAAAAATCCCCTGGGACGAGGAGGAGGCCCGGCGCAAGCTGGGGGTGAGCGAGTTCTATGGCGAGGAAGGCTACACCCCCTGGGAGCGGATGACCGGTCGGCCCACCCTCGAGGTCAACGGCCTTTGGGGCGGCTACACCGGCCCCGGCACTATGACCGTGATTCCCTCCACCGCCCACGCCAAGATCACCTGCCGCTTGGTGCCCCACCAGGACCCCGAGAGGATTGTGGCCCTGGTGAAGGCCCACCTCGAGGCCCACTGCCCCAAAGGGGTGCAGCTTCGGGTACACCTGCGCGAAGCGGGGGCCCCGGCCTTCCGCATGGCCCCCGACCACCCCGGCTGCCAGGCGGCCAAGGAGGTGCTCACCGAGCTATACGGGGTGCCCCCGGTGGAGACCATGTTCGGTGGCTCGGTGCCCATCCTCTCCACCCTCAAGGCCCTGCTGGGCCACGATCCGGTAAGTTTTGGCTTTGCTCTGGAAGACGAGCGGGTTCATTCCCCCAACGAGTTCTTCCGCCTCTCCAGCTTCGAGAAGGGCAAGCAGGGCTACGCCCTGCTGCTGAATCGGCTGGCGCGGTAATGTAAGCCTCTCGGAGGCGGCCCGCTCCCAAGAGAGCGGGATTTTTTGCTCACCCTACTTGACAATACTAGACTCAAGTTTCATAATACCTTTAGTATGAACCTGGAGCGCTGGACCGAACAAGCCCGCCAAGCCCTGGCCCAGGCCCAGACCCTGGCCCGGGAGAACGCCAACCCACAGATGGATCTGGGCCACCTGGCTGCGGTGCTCTTCCGCGATCCGGCAGGCCTACCGGGGCGGATTGTGCAAAAGGCGGGCCTGAACCTTTCCGCCATACAGCAGGCCGCCAGCCGCGACCTAGGCAGCTACCCCAAGGTCTCGGGGGCAGAAGGAGGGCAGTACCTCTCGAGCGGGCTCAGCCGCGTCCTCGAGCGGGCCGAGAAGCTGGCCGAGGGGTTCAAAGACCGCTTTGTGGCCCTGGATACCCTGACGTTGGCCCTGGCCGAAAGCGGCTATGCTGGGCTGGAGGCCCAGGCGATCAAGGCGGCCCTTCAGGAGATACGGGGAGGAAAGACCGTGAATAGCGAACATGCGGAGAGCACCTACCAGGCCTTAGAACAATACGGCCTCGACCTGACCCGCCAGGCCGAGGAAGGCAAGCTAGACCCGGTGATCGGGAGGGATGAGGAAATCCGCCGGGTCATCCAGATTCTCTTGCGCCGCACCAAAAACAACCCGGTGCTGATTGGCCAGCCCGGGGTGGGCAAGACCGCCATCGTGGAGGGGCTGGCCCAGCGCATCGTAAAGGGCGATGTGCCCGAAGGGCTCAAGGGCAAGCGCATCGTGAGTTTGCAGATGGGCTCGCTCTTGGCCGGGGCCAAGTACCGGGGCGAGTTCGAGGAGCGCCTCAAGGCGGTGATTCAGGAGACCGTTCAGAGCGCGGGGCAGATCATCCTCTTCATCGACGAGCTGCACACCGTGGTGGGGGCCGGCAAGGCCGAGGGGGCGGTAGACGCGGGCAATATGCTCAAGCCAGCGCTAGCCCGGGGTGAGCTGCACCTGATCGGGGCCACCACCTTAGAGGAGTACCGCGAGATCGAAAAAGACGCGGCCCTCGAGCGTCGCTTCCAGCCGGTGTTTGTGGATGAGCCCAGCGTGGAGGACACCATCTCCATCCTGCGGGGTATCAAGGAGAAGTACGAGGTCCACCACGGGGTGCGCATCGCCGACCCAGCCTTGATTGCGGCGGCTACCCTCTCCCACCGTTACATTGCCGACCGGCAGCTTCCCGACAAGGCCATCGACCTGGTGGACGAGGCGGCTGCCCGGTTGCGCATGGCCCTGGAGTCCAGCCCCGAGGCCATTGACTCCCTCAATCGGCGCAAGCTCCAGCTCGAGATCGAGCGGGAAGCTTTAAAGAAAGAGACCGATGCGGAAAGTAAGTTCCGCCTGGGTGAGCTGGAGAAGGAGATCGCCGAACTCAGCCAGGAGATCGCCCGCTTGCAGGCCGAATGGGAGGCCGAGCGCCAGGAGATGCAGCGCTTGCGGGCCGCCCAGCAGCGCCTGGACGAGGTGCGTACCCAGATTGAACAGGCCGAGCGGGCCTACGACCTGAACAAGGCCGCCGAGCTGCGCTACGGGGTGTTGCCCAAGCTCGAGGCCGAGGTGCGCGAGCTGGCCGAGAAAATGGCCGAGGCCAAGTTTGTCCGGCCCATGGTGACTGAGGAGGACATCGCCGGGGTGGTCTCGCGCTGGACGGGTATCCCGGTGGCCAAGCTGTTGGAAGGGGAACGGGAAAAGCTGTTACGCCTGGAAGACGAGCTGCACCAGCGGGTGGTGGGCCAGGACGAGGCCATCGTGGCCGTGGCCGATGCCATCCGCCGGGCCAGAGCGGGCCTCAAAGACCCCAACCGGCCCATTGGCTCCTTCCTCTTCCTGGGGCCTACCGGGGTGGGAAAGACCGAGCTGGCCAAAACCCTGGCCGCCAGCCTCTTCGACAGCGAAGAAAACATGGTGCGCATCGACATGTCGGAGTACCAGGAGAAGCACACCGTGGCCCGCTTAATCGGGGCCCCTCCCGGCTACGTGGGCTACGAGGAGGGTGGCCAGCTGACCGAGGCGGTGCGCCGTCGGCCCTACTCGGTCATCCTCTTTGACGAGATCGAAAAAGCCCACCCCGACGTGTTCAACGTGCTGCTACAGGTGCTCGACGATGGCCGCCTGACCGATGGCCAGGGGCGCACGGTGGACTTCCGCAACACGGTGATTATCCTCACCTCCAACATCGGCTCACCCCTGATCCTCGAGGGCTTGCAGGCTGGGCTTTCCTACGAAGGCATCCGCGAGCGGGTCTTCGAGGAGCTTAGGCGCTACTTCCGCCCCGAGTTCCTGAACCGCTTAGACGAGATCGTGGTCTTCCGCCCGCTGGCCAAGGAGCAGATCGCAGCCATCGTGCAGATTCAGCTCCAGGCCGTCCGGCAACGGCTGGCCGAGCGGCGCATGGGTCTCGAGCTTTCCCCTAGGGCCCTGGAGTTCCTGGCCCAACGCGGCTACGACCCGGTCTTCGGGGCTAGGCCGCTCAAGCGGGTCATCCAGCGGGAGCTGGAAACCCCCCTGGCCCGCAAGATTCTGGCCGGCGAGGTGGCGGACGGCAGCACGGTTTATGTAGACGTCGGTGCAATGGGCCTCACCTTCGAGTCCCGCAAGCCAGCGGTGGCCTAAAGGAGTGGTATGCCAAGCGACCCCATCGTCACCTGTACCCACTGCGGGGCAAAGAACCGCCTTGGCCGGCCTCCCGAGGGCCAGGTGCCGGTCTGCGGGGCCTGCAAGAAGCCCCTGCCCTGGCTGGTCGAGGCCAAGGAAGGCCTGACCCCTGAGCTGAGAGCCAGCGTGCCGGTGCTGGTGGACTTCTGGGCCGAGTGGTGTGGGCCCTGCCGGGTGATCGCCCCGGTGCTCGAGGAGATTGCCCGCGAGTATGCTGGGAAGCTCAAGGTGGTCAAACTTAATGTGGATCACCACCCCCTGGCCCAGAGCGCCTACCAGGTGCAGGGCATTCCCACCCTGATCCTGTTCAAAAACGGCCAGCCGGTGGAGCGCATCGTGGGGGCTATGCCCAAACCGCTCCTGCTGCAAAAGCTACAGCCCTATCTGTAATCGCTGCGGGCCAGGGCCCCCTGAAAAGGGGGCTATGTTCTTGTTAGGATACTTGACAAAAGTACACTCAAGTTTTATACTTCCCCATGTAAAGGAGGTTGCTATGATTAGATACAACCCTTTCCGCGAGATCGAACAACTGCAAAATGCCCTGCTGCGTAGCTTCTTCGCCCCTGCTGGCGAAAGTGCGCACACCCCCCTGGTCGACGCGCTGGAAGATGCCCATGGGGTGCACCTGGCGGTTTACCTGCCTGGGGTAGAGCCCGACAAGGTTGAGGTCACCACCGAGAACAACACCCTCACCATCCGGGCCGAGCGGCCCTTCAACCAGCCGGAAAACGCCAACCAGTGGCGCCTGGAAGGGGCCTACGGCCGGTTTGAGCGCAGCTTTGTCATCCCCAACACCTACGACCTCTCCAAGATCGAGGCCAACTTCCGGCACGGCATCCTCTACATCAACATTCCCAAGGCCGAAGCGGCCCAGCCCCGCCGTATCGAGGTGCGGGTCAACCCCTAAGGCGCGCTAGGCCCGAAAGCTCCCCCCACGGGGGGCTTTTTCGTTTGCAGGCTTGCGGTAGGCTGTAGCCATGTTCCCCCTGCACGACATCAACCGCTCGCACCGCCGGCCCTACGTGGTCTACCTGCTGGTGCTGCTGAACGTACTGGGGTTTGTATATACCTACGGCCTCACCGACCCTGCCGCAGTCATCCAGGCCTACGGTTTTGTGCCGGCGCGTTTCTGGGCCGATCCCTCGGGGGAGTGGGTCACCGTGTTTAGCAGCATGTTTCTGCACGGCAGCCTGTTGCACATCCTGGGGAATCTGTGGTTTTTGTGGGTGTTTGGCGACAACATCGAAGACCGCCTGGGCCATGGGCGGTTTTTGCTCTTTTACCTGCTGGGAGGGGTGGCCGCTGCCCTTATCCAGGGCCTAGCCAGCGGTTTTGCCAGCCCTATCCCCATGATAGGGGCCTCGGGGGCCATCTCGGCGGTCATGGGGGCCTATATTGTGCTCTACCCCCGGGCCCTCATCCTCTCGCTGGTGGGCTGGGTGCCGGTACCGGTGCCCGCCGTCCTCTATCTGGGCTACTGGCTGTTGATCCAGTTTTTGGGCAACTTTATGGGCGAGGAGGGGATTGCCTTCTGGGCCCACATCGGGGGGTTTGTGGCGGGGGTGGTGCTCATTCGCTGGTTTGTGGGCCGGCCTAAGGCCCGGCGTTCCTGGTCTTGAGGCATGACTACGGGTAACATAGCCCTATGGCCGTTATAGCCGAGGAGACCCTGAAGGCCTTGGTGGATGCTATCCGGGAGCGGCTAAAGCCCCTGGCAGTCTACCTTTTTGGCTCTCAGGCTTTGGGGCAGGCCGGCCCTGAGAGCGACTTGGACATCGCCGTGCTGGGCCTTAGCCCCTACTCTCCCTGGCTGCTTTTCACCCTGGCCCAGGAGCTGGTCTCCTGCTTTCCCATTCCTGAACTGGATTTGCTAGATTTGGCCACTGCTCCCCCTTCGCTTCAGGCCCGGGTGGTGACAGAGGGTCGGCGCTTGTTTTGTGCCGATCCTCTGCCCTGTGCCCTGTTCGAGATTCGCGCATTGAAGGAGTACGCCTACCTGAAGGAGCGGCTAAAGCCTCTTGAGGAAGAGATTCGCCGCCGGGGGCGGGTCTATGGATGAAGGGTTATGAAGCGGAGAGGATGCGCACCCTCGACCCTTCCTCCTCTACCACGACCAAAGCGCCCAGCTCGAGTTCGTCCTTGAAACGGGTGAGTACCCCGAGCACTGGCGTTAGAGCCTCGGGCGGCTCGGTATAGCTAAGGCGGAGCAGGATGACGCTGGGGCCCTGGGATCGGCCAAGAGACAGCAGTCTGCCAAAATCCAGATCAGCCGTGAGTACCAGGTAGTTCTTCTCCTTGGCCCACTGTAAAAGCTCTTCGTCCGGGGCGTCGGGGCGGCCCACTTCCCGCCACCAGACGGATTCAAACCCCGCCCTGCCCAAGGCCTCCTTCCAGCGCGGGGAAAGGTTCATATCCACCAAAATCTTCATGAGGCCAGGGGGATTTCCCTTTCCTCAAGCCGCCAGGCCGCATAGGCTAGGGCCTCCTGAATGTCTTCTGGGGTGAGGTCTGGGTAGTCCGCCAGTAGGTCTTCGGGTTTTTCCCCGTGGGCCAGTCGGCGAAGGATGGCGGCCACCGTCAGGCGCATACCTCGGATGGTGGCCCGGCCTCCCATGACCTCCGGGTTGTGGGTGATGCGAGGAAATGCAGGCATGGCCTTATACTAGCAAAGGACGGGTCTGCTGCTTGCAGTTCAGCGCCCCCGCCAGATAGTCAAAAGCCGCGGGGCCTCCTCCTCCCATTCCTGGTAGACTGGGCTTAGGGCCCCGAAAAAGTTGGCCGCCTGGTAGACCTTGAAGCCGGGGGGGAAGTGGGCCAGCCCTTGCTCGAGGGTCGCGATGGCCTCCTCTGGGAAGCCCAGGGCCCAGGCCAGCCGGGCTCTTTCCAGGTAATACCCTGGGCTCACCAGGGGGAAGCGCTGGGTAACCTCGCGCAACAGATGTAGCCGCTCCTGGCCCGTGGCTCCTTCGAGGCGGGCCCGCCAGACCCAGAGGCTCTTGGGGTTGCGCTGGGCAGCCTTATCCAGCAGGGCTTGGCGCTCTTGCGGCGGGGCTTCCCGCAACAGGCGCAGCACCTCGGGCCGATAGCCCAGGTGCCTATCCGTGGCGCAGTCCGCTGTGCAGGGCCAGTACCACCAGGCGGCCAGACCGATGGCCAGGGCCGTTCCAGCGATGGAGGCGATCCTTTGCCGCGGGGTAGTCTGCCCGGCGGCTATCTTTTGGATCTGGCCGTAGGTCATCCCCAGGCTGGCGAAGGCCAGCATCATCACCGCTGGGTAGGCCCCGGTGATGTCGAAGGCCAGGGTGGCCCAAAGCCCCCCCATCCCCAGAGCCCAGGGCCAGGCCGGGGTCTTCCAGCCGCGCCAGAGCATCCAGCCTAGTAGCCCCAGCCATACGAGTAAACGTAGCCAGCCCCCGGTGGCGGCTTGCTCGAGGTAGTAGTTATGCGCACTGCTGTAGAGCACCCCGGGGTAGCGCAGATAGGCCGGCAGAATATCGCGGAAGCTACCGTTGCCGGTGCCCAGGGGGTGCTCCAGGGCCATGAGAAGGGTCTGGTGCCACATCGCAAGGCGGGTGCCAAAACTGCCCTCGGGGGCCAGGGCCTGTAGTTGTTGCTCCGGGGCAGCCTTGCCCAGCAGGGCGGTCTGGACCGGGTGGAAGGGCAGGGCGGCGTCTATGGCCCAGACCAAGAGGGCCACCCCGCCCAGCCACAGCGCAAGCTGGGCCGGGGAGGTACCCTCCCGCCACAGCCGGTAGAGCAGGAGGGCCAGTATACAAAGCAAAGGCAGGTAGACCGCCCGGGCCCCCGAGCTAAGGGCCAGGTAGACCGCGGCCACCGCCAGCGGGCCAAAGCGCCAGGGCCAGCGGAACAGGCCCCAGAGGGCGATGGGAACGAGCAAGAGGGCCTGGGCCCCGGCCACGTAGTGGGCCGAGCCCGAGAAGAACTGCACCAGGCCGGCCCAGGCCAGGCTCAGGGTGGTGAAGAGGCCATAGCCCAGCAAAAAAAGCAGTAGCCCCCACCATACCCAAGCAGCAGCCCAGCGCCCCGCAGCAAAGGCGGCCAGGTAGGCCAGCTCCCACAGGCCCACCGCCAGGGTGTTGCCGGGGGTGAGGCTCCAGGCCAGGGTGAGCAGGCCCAGCCCCCACCAGAGCCATAGCCCAAGGGGTACCCCAGAGGCCAGCAGGGCCAGGCCTGCGAGCACCCCGGCCATCCAGGCCAGGGGGGGCGGGTCGTAGTGGGTGTAGACCCCTGGCCACAGCCAGAGGAGGGCGATAAATAGCGCGAGGCTAGCGAGAAGTGGGTAGGGGTAGATTCCTTTCCGCATCGGCCCGGCGCCTGCGCGCTCAGTAGGGATGTGGCCAGGCCCAGACATGGTTTGAGTATACGCAGCTTCGCTCAGGGCTGGGCGCATTTTGCCTCATTGGGTTATCTGAACCAAACCGACGGGGCTAGGGGACTACACTAACAGGTATGAGCCCTATATACCGGTGGTGGTGGGTTGTTTTCGTAGTCCTTTACCCCCTCATTTTCGTACCCTGGGAGCGCAGCTTTTGGGGTTCGAACTACGCCTACCATGTGATATTTACAGCTATCTTTGTGGTAGGGGCGGCTCTTTTTGAATGGTTTTCGCACCCCCATCTGCGCCTTAGGGATATTCGCCATTTACCGGGGGTGCTCTGGCGACATAAACCCGCCCTGCTGGCCCTCCTATTTGGCGTTTGGGGCATCCTGGCGGCTTTTTTTACACCATCTCCAGCGATTGCCCTAACCGGCAGTTTGCCGAGAAACGGCGATGGGGCTCTGGTGTCCTTCCTTTTTTCCTTGGTTTTTGTCCTGGTGTATATCCAGGTGCTGCGTGATCGGGGTGCGCTGGTGCGCATGGCCGGGGGGGTGGTGGTCTCAGGGCTTCTTTTGAGTTTAGGCGCGGTGGCTGAGATAGCGTTGGGGAAAGGGTTGGTGTACTCTCCCCCCGCAGCCGATCTACCTATTGTGACATTCCCGCAAAAAGGGCATCTGGCGGGCTATCTGGTGGCTACCCTGGGGGTGGCCGTGGCCTTTGGCTTTCACAAGCGGGGTTGGTTTTGGTTGGGGGTGGTCTTTTTGTTGGCCTTCGGCCTGGGCCTGACCTACAATAGAGCGGCTTTTGTGGGGGTTGGGCTGGTTTTGCTGCTAGGCTTTTGGAGGGCTCCTAAGGTGGCCATACCCGTGGCTCTAGTCGTTGTGCTTGGGCTTGTGGGGGGCATCGGCTGGACACAGATACGGGGCGTGGGCGGGCAAAAGGAGCTGGCCAGCAGTACCTCTATGCAGTCGCGGCTACTTTTTTGGAAGGCGGCCTTGGGCGGTATTCGTGAGCGTCCGGTATTTGGTTGGGGTGGAGGAAACTTTGACTATTACTGGCCGCTGTTTCTCTCTTTATCGGAGCAAGAGCGCTTCCTTCGGTTTGAGTTGGGATCCTACAAGGTGGTGGATTACATCGGTGCGCCGGGCACAGTGCCGGTGTGGGTGGTGGAGAACCGGGAAGGCCAACGCTACACCCAGAGCATCGTCTTGTGGAAATCGCACAACCAATTCCTAGAGGTGGCTTTGCAGCGAGGCTTGGTGGGGCTGGCTTTATACCTTGCCCTGCTCGGCCTGAGCCTGGGGGCCTTTTTCCGGCTTCAACCGGCGGCCACTGGGCTTTGGGCCTATCATGCTTTTTTGTTTTTGTGGTTTATACCCTTCTTTTCCGAAGGGGTGTTTTGGATTCTCTTTGCCCTGGCTGCCGGTGAAGCTTTACTGCTGCGACAGGTTGCAAGAACAGGGGGAGCTTGGCGCTCCCCTCTAGCCATGAACGATTAGTGCTGTTTAGGGTATTTGTCCAGAACCCGAGAGGCCGTTGTAGCTTACCGTGGCGCTTCCAGCAAACGCTGTGACTGTGCAGGTGCTAAGGGTCTGCCGAACGGGGGGTGCGACGGAGTAGCTTCCGACACTATAACCGCTGGTGCAGTCGGTGGGTATGGTGCTGGCATTTACGTTTTCCGAAAGGTAAGCATTAGCGGCATAAAACACGTTCCTCAAATACATCTGCTCTGCCCGTACGCTAGCAACATTCCGCGCCTGAAGCAGGTTGGGCAATAGTACCACAGCAAGAATGCCAATGATTGAGATAACAATCAGTAGCTCAATCAGGGTAAACCCGCTCCTTAGAGGCATAGCGGATCCTCCTTCTTTAGGCAAAAGCCAGGGTGTCGAAACACCCTGGCAAACTCAGGCGAGGTGATTATTGGATGGTCGTCGAGGGGTTGAGGCCCTGGTAGGTGACAGAAGCGCGCCCATCCGAGGTGACGGAGACAGAGCAGCTTGTAAGGGTGTTTGGAGCAGTGCCCGCGCCGTAGTTGCCAACCGTGTAGCTACCCATGCAGTTGGTGGATGGGAGGGTAGAGGCAGTGACGTTTTCCGCCAGGTAGGCGTTGGCCGCTTTGTAGACGTTCTGGGCGTAGGCCTGCTCAGCGCGGATCTGGGCGGTACGGCGGGCATTCAAGAGGTTGGGTACCAGCACCGCCGCCAGGATGCCGATGATGGCGATCACAATCAGAAGCTCGATCAGGGTGAAACCGCTTTTCTTCATGATACTTCTCCTATGGGCCGCACCGGGATATGGGTATGGGTGCGGTATGGGTAGTGCAGATGGCTTAGGGCCTCGAGGGAGCGGGCCGATTCCCGAGCTCCAAGGGTTAGTATAGCCCCCGGTTTTGTAGGAGTTGTGATTTTTGACCAAAGGCCCGCCCGGCGGCGTTACGTAGCCCGGCCTAGCCGATTTTTTGGCCCCTTTCGTCGTAGCGGTAGAAACCCCGCCCGCTCTTGCGCCCGTAGAGGCCGGCCTGCACCATCCTGCGCAGCAGGGGGGAGGGGCGGTACTTGTCGTCGCCTAAGCCCCGGTGCAGCACCTCCATAATGGCCAGGCAGGTGTCTAGCCCGATGAAGTCGGCCAGGGTGAGGGGGCCCATGGGGTGGTTCATGCCCAGCTTCATCACCTGGTCGATGGCCTCGGGGGTGGCCACCCCCTCCATCACGCACTGGATGGCCTCGTTGATCATGGGCAGCAGGATGCGGTTGGAGACGAAGCCGGGGTAGTCGTTGACCTCGACCGGGGTCTTGCCCATTGTGCGGGCCACGGAGAGCACGGCCTGGGTGGTGGCCTCTTCGGTCAGGTGGCCCCGGATGACCTCCACCAGGGCCATCAGGGGGACTGGGTTCATGAAGTGCATCCCGATGAAGCGCTCGGGCCGGCGGGTGGCCGCGGCCAGGCGGGTGATGGGGATGGAGGAGGTATTGGAGGCCAGGATGGCCTGGGGCTGCAGGGTGGCGTCTAGCTCGCGGAAGAGCTCGAGCTTGGCCCCCTCGTTTTCCACGATGGCCTCCACCACCAGGTCGCACTCCGCCAGGTCGGCCAGGCGGAGGGTGGTCTGGATGCGGGCCAGGGCGGCCTCGTGGGCGCTCTGGTCGAGCTGGCCTTTCTCCAGAAGTTTGTCCAAAGAGCGTCGGATGGTGGCCAGGCCCCGCTCGAGGTAGGCCGCCTCGAGGTCGCGCAGCACCACCGCATAGCCGGCCTGGGCCGCCACCTGGGCGATGCCGGCCCCCATCTGTCCGGCTCCTACCACGCCAATCTTGCGAATCTCCATGCCCTAATCCTACCGGGTGCGGGTGACCTTGGACAGGTGGCGCGGGGCGTCGGGGTTGAGGCCGCGGGCCACCGAGAGTTCGGCGGCGAAGGGGTAGAAGGCCTGGGCCAGCAGGATGGGGTCGAGCACCGGGTAAAGCCGGGTGGGTAGGGGCAGCGGGGTGTGGGCCAGGGCCAACGCCTCGGCCTCGGAGGAGGCCACCAGCAGGTGGCCCCCCTTGGCCCGCAGCGCTTCCAGCAGGTGCAGTATGCCGGGCAGGGGTTTGTCCCGCGGGGCCAGCACCAGCAGGGGAAAACCCTCCTCGATCAGGGCCAGTGGGCCGTGCAAGAGCTCTGCGGCGGACATAGCCTCGGCCTGGAAGGTGCAGGTCTCCTTGAGCTTGAGGGCCAGTTCGTGGGCCACCGCAAAGGCATAGCCCCGGCCCACCACCAGGCCGCGCTCGGCCTCTAAGAGGGCCTCGAGGCCGGCCTGCCAGTGGGCCTGTAGGGCCCGGTGCAGGGCCTCGGGCAGCCGGATCAGGGCTTCCTGGAGGGCTTTGTCCTCGGCCCAGGCCGCGGCGAGCTGGGCCAGCAGGGCCACCGAGGCCAGGTAGCTCTTGGTGGCGGCCACCGCCTCCTCGGGGCCAGCCCGAAGCGGCAGGACCACCTCGGCGGCTTGGGCCAGGGGGGATTCGCTCTGGTTAACCAGGGCCAGGGTAAGGGCCCCGTCGCGCCGGGCCTGGCGGGTGACCTCGAGCAGGTCGGGGCTCTGGCCCGACTGGGAGATGGCCACCACCAAGGCCCGGTTCAGCTCGAGGCGCTGGCCATACACAGTGTGCACGGAAGGGGTGGCCGGGGAACAGACCCGGCCCAGCAGGGTCTCGAAGAGGTATTTGCCGTATAAAGCGGCGTGGTCGGAGCTGCCCCGGGCCACGGTGAGGACGAAAGGGGGAGGGTGGCGGCGCAGAAAGGCCCCTAGCTGGGCTATCTCGCGTTGGTTTTCCCGCAGGCTCTGCTCCACCACGCTGGGGGCCTGGTGGGCCTCCTGAAACATCTTGCTCTCGACGGCACTCATGGGGCACCTACCTTTCTTCCTCCGATGTAGACCTCCTCTAGGGCGAAGTCCTGGTTCAGCACCACCAGGTCGGCGGGCTGCCCCACCGCTAGGCCGCCGGCCAGGCCCAGGTACTGGGCGGGGCGGCTTGCGGTCATCGCCACGATCTGGGCCAAGGGGTAGCCCCAACCCTTCAGGTTCCTCAGGGCCTCGGCCATGGTCAGGGTGCTCCCCGCCAGGGTGCCCTCGGGGAGGTAGACCCCCCCGCCCTTGTTATAGACCCGCTGCCGGCCCAGCCGGTAGGCCCCTTCGGGCATACCCGCGGCGGCCACCGCGTCGGTGACGGCATAGGTCTGGGGCACCGCCCGGCAAAGGGCCGCGAGCGCGGCAGGGTGGACGTGCAACCCATCGGGGATGACCTCGGCCCACTGGCCCTGGGCCAGGCCCAGGCCCACTACCCCCGGCTCGCGGTGGTGCAGGGGGGTCATGGCGTTGTAGAAATGGGTAAAGCCCTGCGCACCGGCTTTTAGGGCCGCTTCGGCCTCGGCGTAGGTGGCCTGGGTGTGGCCGAGCTGTACCCGTACCCCCCGCTTTCTGAGGAAGCGTACCAGGGCCAACGCACCGGGCAGCTCGGGGGCCAGGGTCACCACCCGGATGGGGGCTAGCCTGAGCAGGTGCTCCATGACCTCCAGGCTAGGGGGCAGGGCATAGGGGGGCTGGGCCCCCAGCCGGTCAGGGCTGATGAAGGGGCCTTCCAGGTGCACCCCCAGCACCCGGGCTTCGCCTGGCCCGGGGTGCTCGATGACCCGGGCGATGCCCTTGAGGGCGGCCTCGAGGTCGGCTAGGGGCGCGGTGACGGTGGTGGCCAGCAGCGCAGTGGTGCCGTGCTGGGCATGGAAACGGGCCATCTGCCGCACCGCCGCCTCGCCCTCCATGCAGTCGGCCCCGCCCCCGCCGTGGACATGCAGATCCACCAGGCCGGGCAGGATGTAGCGGGACGGGGCGGCGGGCAGGGGCTCGATGGCCTCGATGTACGAACCAAAGACCACCCGGCCAGCAAAGGGGGCCTGGGGGGTGCAGAGGAGGCCTTCCAGCCGGGTCGCCATACCGCTCATCCAGACTTTACCCCAAGGGAGCCGTAGAATGCGCTTGCTGAGGGAGGCGGCCCTTTAGGCTCTGCCAAAAGGGGCCCTTCGCGCTAAGCTATGTCCATGAAAGCCATTCGCGTGCACCAACCCGGAGGCCTCGAGGCCATGCGGCTAGAAGACCTTCCCGTGCCCACCCCTGGCGAGGGGGAGGCTTTGGTGCGGCTGCAGGCCATCGGGGTCAACTACATCGACACCTATAAGCGCTCCGGCCTCTACCGCGTGCCCACCCCCTTCACCCTGGGCGAGGAGGGGGCCGGGGTGGTCGAGGCGGTGGGGCCGGGGGTAGAGGAGGTGCGGCCCGGCGATAGCGTGGTCTACTGCAACGTCCAGGGGAGTTACGCGGAGTACGCCCTGGTGCCTGCCGATAAGCTGGTAAGGGTGCCGGAGGGCCTCGAGGCCAAACAGGCGGTGGCCGGTATGCTCCAGGGCATGACCGCCCACTACCTGGGGCATAGCACCTACCCCCTCCGCGCAGGGGAGACCTGCTTGATCCACGCGGGGGCGGGAGGGGTGGGGCTTTTGCTCATCCAGATGGCCAAGCGGCTGGGGGCTACCGTGATCGCCACCGCCTCCACAGAGGAGAAGCGGGCCTTGGCCCGGGAGGCTGGGGCCGACCACACCCTGCCCTATGAGGGCTTCGATCAGCGGGTGCGCGAAATCACCGAGGGCCGGGGGGTGGATGTGGTCTACGACGGGGTGGGGCAGGCCACCTGGGAGGGTAGCCTGGATAGCCTACGGATTCGCGGGATGCTGGTTCTGTACGGCCAGAGCAGCGGGCCGGTGCCGCCCTTCAACCCCCAGGTGCTCAACCAGAAGGGGGGCCTCTACCTCACCCGGCCCTCCTTGTGGCACTATACCCAGACCCGCCAGGAGCTCTTATGGCGGGCTGGCGATGTGCTGCGCTGGATTCAGGAGGGCCGCCTAAGGGTGCGTATTGGGGCGGAGTTTCCCCTCGAGCAGGCGGCCCTAGCCCACCGCGCCTTGCAAGGCCGCCAGACCACCGGCAAGGTCCTATTGCTGCCCTGAACCCGCTGCACCCCTCAGCCTACCCTCCAGGGACGCCCCGCAGCGAGGGTAGCCAGCTACTGAGGCTGGGGAAGACGATGACGATAACCAAAACGATGAGCTGCACCAGGATAAAGGGAACCACCCCGCGGTAGATGTCGGTGGTCTTGACCTCGGGCGGGGCCACCCCGCGCAGGTAGAAGAGGGCAAAGCCGAAAGGCGGGGTGAGGAAGCTGGTCTGTAGGTTCATGGCCAGAATGATGCCGAACCACAGCAGCTTTTGCTGCACGAAGCCCTCGATGGAGAGGTCGTAATTGCCGGCCATCTGCAAGGCCTCGGCCTGAGCGGTCCAGATGGCGGTGGCGGCGGGCAGAATCAGCGGAACGATGATGAAGCAAATCTCGAAGAAATCAATGAAAAAGCCCAGAACAAAGACCAGCACCATTACGAAGACGATGAAGCCTAGCTCGCCCCCTGGCAGGGCCACCAGCACGTCCTTGACCAGCTTATCCCCCTCGAGGCCGCGGAAGATCAAGCTAAAGGCGGTGGCCCCAATCAGGATGAAGATGACCATGCTGGTAAATCGGGCGGTCTCGAGCACCGCTTCGTAAAAGACCTTCCAGGAAAGCCGCCGGTAGGCTGCGGCCATGAGCAAAGCGGCTACCGAGCCCACCGCCCCGGCTTCGGTGGGGGTGGCGATGCCGAAGAAGATGCTCCCCAGCACGAACAGAATCAGCAGCACCGGGGGCACCAAGGCCACCAAGGCCCGCCGCCAAAGCTCCCAGCCCTGGTAGGGCCGGGCCTCCGGGGGTAGGGCCGGGGCCATCTTGGGCCGTACCAGGGCCACCAGAGCGACCAGCAAGGCCAGCCCTCCCGAGAGAATCAGCCCGGGGATGAGGGCCCCCAGGAAAAGGTCCCCCACGCTCACCCCGAGCTGGTCGCCCAGCACCACCAGCACGATGCTGGGGGGGATGATCTGGCCTAGGGTACCCGAAGCCGCGATGACCCCGGTGGCCAAAGGCTTGCTGTAGCCGTACTTGAGCATGATGGGCAAAGAGATCAGGCCCATGGCCACCACGGTCGCCGCTACCACCCCGGTGGTGGCGGCCAGCAGGGTGCCCACCAGCACTACCGCGATGGCCACCCCACCCCGCACCGGGCCGAAAAGCTGGCCCACCGTGTCCAAAAGCTGCTCGGCCAGCTTGGATTTTTCCAGAATCAGCCCCAGGAAGATGAAGTAGGGGATGGCCAGCAGGGTGTAGTTGGACATGATGCCGAAGATGCGCTGGGGCAGGCTGCCCACGAAACGCAGGTCAAACTCACCGATGGCGATCCCGATGGCCCCGAAGATGAGGGCCACCCCTCCCAGGGCAAAGGCCACCGGGTAGCCGGTGAAGATGAGCGCCAGCGCCCCCAGGAACATGGCCCCGCCCAGAAGCTCGATGCCCCCGCCTTGCAAGACCATCAGGCCACCTCCCCTTCGGCCTCGCCGGGCAGGGCCGGTAGATGGCCGCGCAGGTAGGCTAGGTTTTTGACGAACTCGGAGAAGCCCTGCAAGGCCAGCAGCACAAAGGCCGGCAGCATGGCCAGCTTAAGCGGCCAGCGGGGTAACCCCCCGGCGTCGGAGGACACCTCCCGTACCTGTACGGAGAAGGCCACCAGGGGCAGGGTGACGTAGAAGAGAATCAGTACCGAGGGCACCAAAAGCAGAATGGAGCCCAGCAGGTTGACCCAGGCCCGGCCCCGGGCCCCCAGGCGGGCATAGATGACGTCTACCCGGATGTGCCCATTATGTTTGAGCACATACCCGGCCATGAACAGGAAGATGAGGGAGAAGATGTACCACTGAAGCTCGAAGTAGGTGCTGTAGGAAAGCCGGGTGCCGGCATACTTGTCCAGGGTTCGCCCGATAGCGTTGTACGCGCCGATGGCCACCATGGGCACCACCAGCCACAAGACCACCCGGCCCACCCCCTCGTTGAGGGCATCGATGAACCGGGACACGGCCAGAAGTGCCCTCATGCCCCACCTCCTGCAATAGAGCCTGTTCGACGATTGGTCATGGCTGTACCTCGCCTTTTAGACAAACTCGGTTTATCCTAACCACCTTGCCTATAAGCGTCAATGACAAAAAACCAAATCGCTTGGCCCAGGCTACGGGCTGGTCCGCCGGGCCCCCGTGCGCCAGGCCAGGTGTTCGGCCAGGCGGGGCAGCCAGTGGGCTACCCGGTCGAACAGGTATAGCGGCCAGGGGATGAACCAAGTCCTAGCCTCGAGCTCGATGGCCCGCACGATGCCCAAAGCGGCCTGGCGGGCGGTGATGGCGGGAATCAGGCGTCCGATGCGGGGGATGCGCTCGAGGCTACCGGGGTTGCGGCTAAAGTACTCGCTGTCGCGGATTTGCCCAGGAAAGAAGGCACAAACCCGCAGCCGGGTGCGGTAGAGGTCGGCCCGCAGGGCCTCGGTAAGGCCCTGTAGGGCCCAGCGGGCAGCCACGTAGCCCGTGGCCCCAGGCCAGGCCAGCCGGCTGGCCGGCGAGCAGACCGAAAGGATGAAGCCGCGATTTTGCGCCAGCATGGCCGGCAGGAAGGCCCGGGTTAGGTAGGCCGCGGCGAAGTAGGGCACCTCCATTAGCCGGGGTATCTCTTCGAAAGGGGTCTCCTCTAAAAAGCGCCAGACCCCCGACCCCGCACTGTGGATGAGGATCTCAGGGGGGCCCAGGGTTTGCAGCACCTGCTGGCCTAAGCGCTGGGTCTCCTCGGGCCGGCTGAGGTCGGTGGGGAAGGCCCAGGCCTGCCCCCCAGCAGCCCGTATTTGCCGGGCTAAATCCTCGAGCACCGCTTCCCGGCGGGCCACCAGAACCACCCGGGCCTGGCGCTGGGCCAGCTCGAGGGCGCAGGCCCGGCCAATTCCGCTGCTGGCCCCGCTGACCACACACAGGCTGCCGGCGATCTTCATAGCTCGATTAGAGTGTACTCAAACGCATTGACCACCCGTACCCCTTCCGGGCTCAGGTACTCTCGTCGGGGCTGGGCCTCGTAGAGGTGGATGTGCCCATGGATGTGCAGCCGGGGTCGGTACAGCCGGTGGAATAGCCCTAAGGCAGGGCTGCCCCGGTGGGCGAAATCGCGGCCGGCATGGGGGCCAGGGGGCGGGGCGTGGCTGAGCAGAATGTCTACCCCGTGTCCTTGGGTCAGCCGGCGGGCCATCAGCAGGGGCAGCCAGGAGAGAAAGCGGGCTGTGGCCTCACTCTCGCTGTACTGGCCAACCTCGCGCTCGTTGTAGCGGGGGCAGCCCCCCCAGCCGGCAATGCGTAGCCCGGCCACCTCCACCAAGCGTCCGTGGGCTGGGATGGCCCCCCCAGGGGGGCTCAGGTGGCCTAGGTAGTCCTGCACGTACTCCTCTTTGTGGTTGCCGTGCACATAGACCACGGGAACCCGCACCTTGGTGGCCACGAACTCGATGTAGCTGCCGGGTAGGTCGCCGGCCATGAGGACCAGGTCGAAAGGAGGGAGGTTGTGCGGGAAACGCTCCTGGTAGATGAAGGGGTGAACCTGGTCGGAAAGGGCTAGAAGGCGCATGGCGAGGTGTTCCTGCTGGTACAGCCTTGAATTCTGCTTGAACACAGTCTATGTCGGCCTGCGCTTTTGTCAAAGCCAAAGACCGCTTGCGGAGTGGGGAAAAAAGGTTAGTATCGGCCTGGTGGAACCCATAGCCCTCTGCCTCGAGGCCCAGCCCATGCCCCGGGTGTGGGGTGGGGTTCGTCTGAGCCAGCGTTGGGGAATAGCCCATCCAGACCCCATCGGCGAGGTCTGGCTGGCCTACGACCAGAACCGCATCCGCTCGGGGCCCTTGGCTGGGCGGGTTTTGGCTGAGGTGCTGCCTAGGCTAGGCCCGGGGTTTATCGGCCCGGTGCCCTACCGCCGCTATGGCCTCGAGCTGCCTTTGCTGGTCAAGTTTCTCGATACGGCCGAGTGGCTTTCGGTGCAGGTGCACCCCGATGACGCCTACGCCCACCGGGTGGAAGCGGCCAGCGGGTTTCACGGTAAGACCGAGGCCTGGTATGTGCTGGAGGGGGAAGGGGAGATTGTCTACGGGCTGCGGGAGGCCATGAGGCCCGAGGCGCTGGCTAAAGCGGCGCAAGAGGGCACAATCTGGGACTACCTACAGCGCGAACGGGTAAGGCCTGGGCAGGTGGTGCCGGTACCGGCGGGTACGCTGCACGCCCTGGGCCCTGGGCTTTTGCTCTACGAGGTGCAGCAGCGCTCCGACCTGACCTACCGGCTTTACGATTATGGCCGGCCCCGCCCGCTGCACCTGGAAAAGGCTCTGGCGGTGGCCCGGCTCGAGCCCACCCCCCTGCCCCGCCCTACCCCTCTTCCGGCCCACCACAAAGAAATCCTGCTGGCCGGTGAGGCCTTTGTGCTGGAGCGCTACTTTCTGCAAGGCCAGCGTACCCTAAAGGCCCCGGCGGAGAGCTTTTTGCTTCTGACCCTGGTGGCGGGCCAGGCCGGGTGGGCCGAGGGGCCGCTTTCCTGGGGCCATACCCTGCTGCTAGGGGCGGGGAGGGCCATAGAGCTATGGGGCCAGGCCCAGCTTCTAGGGGCCTTCGTGCCCTCCCCGGCGTGGCTGGAGGGGTACCCGGCCTGCTTGCGGATATAAGCCCGGGTTTTGCTTTTGGGCTTGGCAAGGTGGGGGCGGGGTTGCTAGCCTAAGGGCATGCTGCAATACCCTGAACTGCCCATCGGCGCCGACCTGATCGATGCCGAGCTGCCCGACCTCGAGGGCCGCTTGTGGCGGCTTTCCCAGTTCAGCGAGCCCCTCTTGGTGGTCCTGTTCATCTGCAACCACTGCCCCTACGTTAGGGGCTCCATCCGGGAAATCGTGGAACTGGCGGAAAAGTACCGCGGCCAGGCGGCTTTCGTTGGCATTAACCCCAACGACTATACCCGCTACCCCGAGGACTCCCCCGAGGGCATGCGGGCCTTTGCGGCCCAGCACGGCCTCAACTTCCCCTACTTGCTCGATGAGAGCCAGGCTGTGGCCAAGGCTTACCAGGCTTTGCGTACCCCGGAAGCCTTTGTTTTCGATAGCCAGCGCAAGCTACGCTACCACGGGCGGGTGAACGACCGGCCCAAGGAGCCTGCCAGCGTGACCGAGCACACCCTAGACCGGGTGCTGGAGGCCCTCGCCCAGGGGGCCGAGCCGCCCTCCAGCCGGGCCGACGCTATCGGCTGCACCATCAAGTGGCGGCCTGGCAACGAGCCCAACATCGGCATTGGCCCCTAGGCCCGCTACACTGGCGGGCCCTGTTAAGCCGGCGTTAAGGCCGCGTTAAGCCCCCCCAGGCTACCCTTCTTTCCGAAGCGCCAAGCTTCAGAAAGGAGAAGACCATGGGTAAGGTTCAGTGGTTGTTGGCTTTAGCGCTCGCGGTTCTGCTGGGGGCCTGCTCTCAGCCTTCTTCTTCGGGACCCCAACCCTTGGATGAAACGGGGCTGGCCGGGCTTCTGGCCCAGGAGCAGCAGGCCATTTTGGAGGAGCTGGAGGGCCTGGCTGCGCAAAACACCGTCAGCCGGCTGCAAGGCATCAAAATGGTCTCTGGAAGAATCCAGATGGATGGCCGGGAGGTAGGCGGCCTGGTGGCTGGGGGGGTGATGGATTTTGACCCTCAACAGGTGGGGGAGCATCGTCCTCTGGTGTTGCTGTTCTTGAGGGAAGGGCCGAACGGCCTGCAGATCTGGAAGGATCGGCCTGCCCTCAGGATAACCCAGGATGGACGCTACGTACTGAACCTGGCCGGCAGGGAAGTCCCCATGACCTGCGGGGATGTCGACATGGATAGCGAAGGGTCACAGAGAAAGGTCCGGTTTGATGTTCGCTTCGGCAAGGACTATGTGGAGTTCAGCATAGAGATAACATTCGGCCACACCTTCCGTCGCTGTGTGGCCCCTCTGCCCTTAGATGCCCTTTCCTGGAGTCCTTACCGGCGCGGCGGGTACCTTGCCGCCACCAGCTCCGGGAACAGAAGTACCAAGTGGGGACAGCCGCAGAACGTCACCACTGCTACCCTTCTGCCCCTGGCCGACCACCCCGGCAAAGCCCTGCGTCTGGCCCTCATGACCATGCCCGGGGATAACGACCCTATTCTCTTCACCTCGGCCATTACCGACGGAGGGTGCACCCCGTGGCCACCCCGCAGGCCCTGGCCCTTCCCCTGGCCTATCCCCTGCGGAGAACCTCCATATGATATTCCCTGGGTTCTCAAAGTGGAGGGCGATCAGGTGCGCCTGACCCCGCTGGACAGGGACGGGCGGCCCAGGGAGGACCGGGTTCTGGTCGTTCCCGCTCAGCGGGTCGGCCCTGAGACCCCAGAGGGCATCTACATCGGCCAGGAACCCGATCCAGAAAACCCCGGTGCGCTGAAAATTGTCATCACAATTACTGTAGTAATCAAAAATGTAAAGGTCACGATTACAATCGAAATCTGAATTCAGGGCGTCTTAAGCCCCCGGGGAAGCCCGGGGGCGGTGTGCTTTGGGGCCGGAAGGGATAGGCTATGGGCCATGAACGCCTACACCTACGCCTACCGGGGCGGCCTTTTGGAAAACCGGCACCGGGTCTCGCTGGCCATCCTGAGCCCTAGTGGCCACCTGCTGGCCTACTGCGGCAACCCCTACCTGGCGGTGCCCATGCGCTCCTCGGCCAAGCCCTTCCAGGCCCTGGCCCTCTACCTGAGCGGGGCCGTGGAGCGCTTCGGGATCACCCCCGCCGAGGTGGCCCTGACCTGTGCGTCCCACGACGGCCTGGAAGCGCACGTGGCTTTGGTGGAAGGCTACCTGCGCCGGATTGGGCTGGACCCGGGCTACCTGGCCTGTGGGGCCCACCTGCCCTTCGACCCCCTGGCCCGCAAGGCCCTGCAACAGGCCAGCCAGGCCCCCAGTGTGCTGCACAACAACTGCTCGGGCAAGCACACCGGGATGCTGGCCGCGGCCCTGGCCCTGGGGCATAGCCCAGAGGGCTACGAACAGCCAGAGCACCCGGTACAGCAGCTCAACCTGCAAACCCTGCGCGAGCTTTCCGGCCAGCGGCGGATTCCCCATGCGATAGACGGGTGCAGCGTGCCCACGTTTGTGTTGCCGCTGGCTCCCGCCGCCCGGATGTTCGCCCTTTTGGCCCAGCCCGAGGCCGCGCCAGAAAAATACCGCGCGGGCCTAGAGGCGGTTTTCCAGGCCATGCGCCAGCACCCCGAGCTGGTGGCGGGCCCTCGCAGCATCGATACCGTGTTAATGCAGCAGGTGCCGGGGCTGGTGGCCAAGCGGGGGGCCGATGGCTACTACGGCATGGCCCTGCGGGAGACCCGCTGGGGGCCTATTGGGGTTGCGCTCAAGGTGGAAAGCGGCTCCAACGAGGCCCGCGAGCCTATGGTGGTGCGGCTGTTGCAGGAGCTGGGCCTTTTGCCCGAGGTGGAGCTACCCTGGCGGCGACCGGTGATCCGCAACGTGCGGGGCCTCGAGGTGGGCTACCTCGAGGCCCGGCTCGAGCTGGCCTGGGTTTAGACTGTTTCCCGATGCGAGGCGAGTTTGTTGAGGAGGTGATCACCCGCCCCCCTTTGGTGCTGGGGGTGGATCCCCGGCCCGAGTGGCACGGGCCAGCACCGTTGGCCCATATCCGCCGCTACACCCTCGAGCTGATGGAGGCTTTGGCCTCTAGGCTGGCTGCGGTTAAGGTTCAGGCGGCCTTTTTCGAGGCCATGGGCCCGGAGGGCTTCGCCCTGATGCACGAGCTACTGGCCGGGGCCCGGGTGCTTTCCCTGCCGGTGATTGTGGATGCCAAGCGGGGGGATATCGGCTCTACCGCCGAGGCCTATGCCCGGGCCTACCTCGAGGCCTACCCCGGGGCCGCCCTGACCGTTAATCCCTACCTGGGCCCCGATACCCTGGAGCCTTTCTTTCGGGCCGCGCAGCGAAGTGGCGGGGCGGTTTTCGTGCTGGTCAAAACCTCCAACCCCGGTTCGGGGGTTTTCCAGGACCTAGCCCTGGCCCAGGGGGGCACCCTTTTCCAGCACCTGGCCCAGCACCTGGCCCAGGCCGCCCAGGCCCAGCGGGTGGGGACGTATTCGCGTATTGGGGCGGTGGTGGGGGCCACCTACCCCGAACAGGTGGCCGAGATGCGCCGCCTTATGCCCCACTCGCTTTTGCTATTGCCGGGGCTGGGGGCCCAGGGGGGGCGTCCGCTACGGGGGCCGGGCCTGCTTAATGCGGCCAGTCGGGCCTTGTACTACCCTGGGGGAAAGCCCGATCTCGAGGCTGCCTTGCGTCAGGCCCAGGTGTATTTGGAAGCGTTGCAGGACGCGCCTTAGCCAGGTGGTGTATGCTGCCCCGAAACACGGGGGGCTTGAACAGTTTTAATCCATATCTCTGCTAAAATCTCCAAAATGGACAGATTGGTAAGCATAGGTGAAGCCGCTTCGGCGCTGGGAGGAAACGCAAGCATGATCCTTGCCCACAAGATCGCGCTTGATCCGAACAACGTGCAGGCGACCTACTTTGCCAAGGCTGCCGGTGTAGCGCGATTCGCTTACAACTGGGCGCTGGCCGAGTGGCAACGGCAGTACAAGGCCGGCGGCAAACCCAGTGAAGCGGCGCTGCGCCGCCAGCTCAACACCATCAAGCGCGAGCAGTTTCCGTGGATGCTGGAGGTCACCAAATGCGCCCCGCAGATGGCCATCATCCAATTGGGCGAGGCATTCCAGAACTTCTTTGCCGGGCGCGCCAAGTATCCACAATTCCGCAAAAAAGGCAAAGACGACAGGTTTACGCTCACCAACGACAAGTTTCACATCGACGGTTGCCGCATACGCATCCCCAAACTTGGCTGGGTGCGTATGCGCGAGCCGTTGCGCTTTGCGGGCAAGATCATGTCGGCTACCATCTCCCGTGTGGCCGGGCGCTGGTTCGTCAGTGTTGCGGTGGAAGTGCAAGACCTCTCGCACCTGCCCAAAGCCGAGAACCAAGGCGTGGTAGGTGTAGACCTGGGCGTCTCGGCACTGGCCACGCTTTCCACGGGAGAGAAGGTTGCAGGGCCAAAGCCGCACACAATGCTGTTGCGTCGTCTCAAGCGGCTTTCCCGGCGCTTGTCCCGCAAGCGCAAAGGCTCATCCAACCGCCGCAAGGCAGTGGCAAAGCTGGCAAGGCTGCACGCCCGCATTGCCAATATCCGCTCGGACGCCCTGCACAAGCTCACGACGCATCTCACGCAGCGGTTTCACACCATCGTCATCGAAGACCTGAACGTGCGCGGAATGATGGCCAACCGCCATCTGTCTGGCTCCATTGCTGACATGAGCTTTGCCGAGTTCCGGCGGCAGCTGGAGTACAAGGCGGCGATGCGTGGCGGGCAGGTGATCGTGGCGGATCGGTTCTACCCAAGCAGCAAAACGTGCTCGGCATGTGGTCACGTGCTCGATGCCTTGCCACTGTCGGTGCGGCAATGGACGTGTCCAGAGTGCGGTACAGAACACGATCGCGATGTCAACGCCGCAAAGAATCTCCAGCGCATAGCGCTGGCTACCGCGAGTTCCGCGGGAAGTCACGCCTGTGGAGATGGGAGATTGCAGGCCGCAAGGCCGGTGCCCGTCGCTGAAGCAGGAAGCAAGCGGCAGATTTGGTCAGCAATGGCCGGATTTGCGTAGGTATTGCGGAACGGATGTATGCTGCCAGAACTTTCCCAGCTCCAGTACGCGGTCGAGGTGGCCATGGGCCGCCGTGCGGGGAGCCTCTTGCTCAAGAATGCCCGTCTGGTCAATGTGTTTAGCCTCGAGCTTCAGCCTGCCCACATCCTCTTGGCCGGGCCGCTGGTGGCGGCGGTGGGGCCGGAGTACGCCCAGGCCGAGGCCGAGGCGGTGCTCGACCTGGAGGGGCGGGTGGTGGCTCCTGGCCTGATCGACGGGCACGTGCACCTGGAGAGTTCACTGGTCTCGCCCGCCGAGTACGCCCGGGGCGTAGTGCCGCGGGGGGTGACCGGGGTGGTCACCGACCCCCACGAGATCGCTAATGTGGCCGGGGTGGCCGGGGTGGAGTGGCTGCTACAGGCCAGCGAGGGGCTGCCGCTGGAGGTCTGGGTCACGGTGCCCTCCTCGGTGCCCTCCACCCCTCTCGAGACCAGTGGGGCGGTGCTGGGCCTGGCCGAGATGGAGCGCCTGCTGGCCCACCCCCGGGTGGTGGGGGTGGCTGAGCTGATGAGCTTCCCGGCCATTCTGGCGGGGGAGGCCCAGGAGCTTTCCAAAGTGAGGCTGGCCGAGCGCTGGCGCAAGACCCCCGAGGGGCACGCCCCCACCCTGATGGGCCCTCCCTTGCAGGCCTACCTGGCCACCGGCATCGCCTCCGACCACGAGAGCACTACCCTGGCCGAGGGCCGGGCCAAGCTCGAGGCCGGCTGTTTTCTGATGGTGCGGGAAGGCTCCACCACCCGCAACCTGGAGGCCTTGGCCCCTCTGCTGGTGCCCAAGCACGCCGACCGCATCGGCCTGGTCACCGACGACCGGCTGCCCTCCGACCTACTGCGCGAGGGTGGGGTGGACTTCCTGGTGCGCAAGGCCATTGCCCTGGGGGCCGACCCCCTGTACGCCATCCGGGCCGGAAGCTGGAACGTGGCCCGCCACTACCGCCTGCCCCGCCGGGGGGCGGTGGCCCCCGGTTTCCAGGCCGATCTGGTGGTTCTGGACGACCTGGAGCGCTTCACCGCGGCCCTGGTCTACCAGCGGGGGCGCCGGGTGGCCGAGGGGGGGCGGCTTTTGCTAAAGCTGCCCCGAACCCCGGCCTCGGCGGCAGTCTCCCACACGGTGCGGCTGCCCGAGCTTAGCCTGGAGGACCTGCGCATCCCGGCTACGGCTGGCCTGGTGCGGGTGATCCGGGCCATTCCCCACCAGGTGCTCACCGCCGAGGAACGCCTTTACCCCACCCTGCGGGATGGGGCCATCGTGGCCGACCCCGAGCGCGACCTGGCCAAGCTGGTCTGCCTCGAGCGCTATGGCCAGCAGGGCCGGGTGGGCAAAGGCCTGGTGACCGCCTTTGGCCTGCAAAAAGGGGCCCTGGCCTGCACGGTGGGCCACGACCACCACAACCTGATGGCGGTGGGGGTCTCGGACGCTGACATCCTGCTAGCGGCCCGGCGCTTAGAGGCTTTGGGCGGGGGGATGATCGCCGTGTGCGATGGGGCGATACTGGCCGAGCTGGCCCTGCCCATCGCGGGCCTCATCACCGACGAGCCTCTGGAGGAGGTGCACCAGAAGATGGAGGCCCTCGAGGCCGCGGCCCGCCACCTGGGGGTGCGCCTCCCCGACCCCTATATGGTGCTCTCCTTTTTGGGCCTGGCGGTGATTCCCGAGCTGCGCCTGACCGACTTTGGCCTGGTGGACGTGCGCCAGGGCCGGCTGGTGCCGCTGGCGGTGGAGTAGGCCAGTAAAATCCTGCCATGACCCTGCTTCTGCGCGGCCTGGTAGTGCACACGCCACAAAACCCCTTTCGCGAGGAAAACGCCCTGGAAGCCTTCGCTGATGGGGCTATCGCCATCGAGGGGGGCAGGATTGTCGCCCTGGGGCCCTACCCCCAGGTGCGCCAGGCCTATCCCCAGGCCCCCCTCGAGGACTGCCGGGCGGGTCTATTGCTGCCGGGCCTGGTGGACACCCACGTGCACTACCCCCAGACCCGGGTGATGGGGGCCATGGGCTATACCCTGCTGGACTGGCTGGAACAGCGCACCCTGCCTCAGGAAGCCCGCCTTTCCGACAACAAGCTGGCCCGCGAGCTGGCCCGGGAGTTTGTGCGGCTCTTGCTGCGCAACGGCACCACCACCGCGCTGGTCTTTGGCTCCCACTTTCAGGGGGCCACGGCCAACCTGTTCGGGGCGGCGGAGGAGGTGGGCCTGCGGATCATCGCCGGGCAGGTCTGCTCGGATCGGCTGCTCAGGCCCGAGCTGCACACCACCCCAGAGCGGAGCTACGCCGAGCAGAAGATGCTCATCCAGCGCTTTCATGGGCGGGGCAAGCTACGCTACGCCCTCACCCCGCGCTTCGCCCTCTCGGCCTCGGAGGCTTTGCTCGAGGTCTGCCAGAGCCTGCTCTACGAACACCCCGACCTCTACTTCACCTCTCACCTCAACGAAAACCCCCAGGAGATTCGCACCGTGGCCGAGCTTTTTCCCTGGAGTGCCCACTACCTCCACACCTACGACCGCTTCGGCCTGGTGGGCCAGCGCTCGGTGCTGGCCCACAACGTTCACCCCACCGAGCCCGAGCTTTTGCGCCTGGCCGAGGCCCGCGCCGCAGTGGCCCACTGCCCTAGCTCCAACGCCTTTATTGGCAGTGGCCTTTTCCCCATGCAAAAGCACCTGCACCACGGGGTGCGCTTCGCCCTGGGCTCGGACGTGGGCGGCGGCACCGGTTTCAGCCTGATCAAGGAGGGCTTCATGGCCTACATTGCCCAGCGCCTGCGGCCCGATGGGGTGCCTCTGGGGCCGGCCCATCTGCTCTACCTGGCCACCCGGGCCGGGGCCGAGGCGTTGGGCCTGGAGGCCCAGATTGGCGACCTGAGCCCGGGCAAACAGGCCGACTTGGTCTACCTCGAGCCCCAGCCGGGGAGCAGCCTCGAGGTGCACTTCCGCCACGCTGCCTCGCTGGAAGAGCTTCTGGGGGCCCTCTTCACCCTGCACGGCGAGGCCCGGGTGGGGCGGGTCTGGCTGGATGGGCAGGAGGCCGTGCTGACCTAGGGGTACATCGGGTCGTCGATCGAAGGGGTACCTTTGCGCGAGCCCGTGACTTGGTGGATGAGGCGCTGCCCGGGCGAGGGTATACGAGACACGGTTTCGCAACCTGTGGGTGCACGACTACCTCGAGCTAGACCTGGCAGATTGGGAAAACCTGGAAGACCTCGAGGCCTTAGGACGGGTCTTTGCCCGCTTTTTGTAGCTGGTATTCTTCAGGCTGTGGAACAGGTGTACGTTCTTCCGGCTAAGGCCTTTCCTAAAGCACAAGACCGGCTCTTCCCTCTGGAAGCCCCGTTTCTTCGCCACCTCGAGCGCGAAGGCTTTTTTCTGCCCCGCCTTGAGGCCGAAGAGAACCCGGCCTACCGCCAGGTTATCCCCTATGCCCTGGTGCGCTACGCCGGGCAGTACCTCCTGATGCGGCGCAAGCGGGCCGGGGGTGAGGCCCGGCTCTTCGACCGCTTCACCCTGGGCGTGGGGGGGCACATCAACCCAGAGGATGCAGGGGAAAACCCGGTAGAGACCGCCCTCAGGCGCGAGCTATACGAAGAGGTGGGCCTGCAGCGCTACACCGCGCAGGCGGTAGGGCTGATTGTGCTGGACGATACCCCGGTGAGCCAGGTGCACGCCGGGGTGGTCTTTGTGGTGGAGGCGGGGGAAGAGCCCGCGGTGGTGGAGCGGGATAAGCTCGAGGGCCACCTGTGCGGCCTGGAGGAAATCTGGGCGGTGTATGAGGGCCTCGAGGACTGGTCGAAGCGGGTGGCCCACTGGCTCAGGGACGTTGGCTGAGTGGGGTATAGTTGGTAGGGCAATGACCCTGGTCACCTCGCCGCAAAGCACGGAAGAATGGTTTCGCAGTCGTGTAGAGCGGGCGCAAAAATCGGTGGTGGTCGCAGCACCCTATGTGGGCAAGGTGCTAGGGGCGTTACTGCGCTTGCGAGATAAAAAGGTTCAGGCCCGCGTGGTCACCAGCCTCAGGCTAAGCGAGGTGTTGAGTGGGGCCACCGATATTGGAGCCATCTGTGAACTGGCTGAAAGCCGGGTACAGATACAGAGCATTCCCCACCTCCACGCCAAGATTTACCTGATAGATGAAGAAGAGGTTCTGGTGACCTCGGCCAACCCCACCCATAGCGGCTGGCGCTCCAACCTCGAGGTCGGTCTGGCTGCTCAGGACAGCTCTATTGCTCAGCAGATCCTCCAAACCCTGGAGAAAGCCCAGCCCTACCCCTGGAGCACCCAACAGCTAAGGCGTTATGCGCAGTGGGCGGCGGAACGGCGTCTTCCTCGTGTGCGGGTGCCTGTGGAAGTGCCCATAGAGGCGTTGCAGGTAGCTTTTGCTGGCTGGTTGCGCCTTACCATCCAGGGGGTAGCCCGCCTGCCGGAGGAGTTTACCCTGGCGCAGGCCTACCAGCAGTTGTTACCCCTGGCTGCTCAAGCGTACCCCAACAACCGGCACCCCAAAGACAAGATTCGCCAGCAGCTTCAGGGGCTACGGGACCTGGGTCTGCTGGAGTTTTTGGCTCCAGGCCGATATCGCCGGATAAAAGCCCTCGAGCCCCTTCTTTAGGGGGCCCTCTGGCTAGACGGCGCTGGGGTCTTGTTATAAACTTTGACTCGGTATAAAAATACCTCAACAAAAACTTCTGGAGGCAGCATGCGAATCAAGAAGGTAGGTGTAGTGGGTTCGGGAACCATGGGGGGCGCCATCGCGGCACTGTGCGCTTCGGCGGGGGTGCCGGTGGTGATGCTCGACCTGCCCGGCCAGGAGGATCGGCTCGAGGTGGTGCGTAAGGGCCTAAAGCGCCAGCTAGAGAGCAAGCCCGCTTCCTTCATGGACAAAGGCCGGGCCAGCCTGATCGAGCTGGGCACCACCGAGGAGCTGGAGAAGCTCAAAGACTGCGACTGGATCGTCGAGGTCATCGTGGAGAAGGTGGAGCCCAAGCAGGCCCTCTTCGCCCGCCTCGAGGCTTTGGGTACCCTAGCCATCGTGAGCTCCAACACCTCGGGGATTCCCATGAAAACCCTGCTCGAGGGCCGGGGCGAGGCCTTCCGCCGGCGTTTTCTGGGGACCCACTTCTTCGCTCCGGTGCGCTACTTGCACCTGCTGGAACTAATCCCCACCCCGGACACCGACCCGGCGGTGCTGCAAACCATGCAGCAGTTTGCCGAGCGCATCCTGGGCAAGGGCACGGTGCGCTGCAAGGACGCCCCGGGCTTCATCGCCAACCGGCTGGGGGTCTACGGTATGAGCCAGGCCATGCGGCTGATGATGGAGGAGGGCCTCAGCATCGACGAGGTTGATGCCCTCACCGGCCCCCTGGTGGGCCGGCCCAAGTCGGCCACCTTCCGCACCGGCGACATCTCCGGCCTGGATGTGCTCAAGCTGGTCTCCACCGAGCTGTCCCACACCACCGGCGAGAACTTCGCCATGCCCGAGTGGGTCGAAGGGCTTATCGCCCAGGGCCACCTGGGGGAGAAGACCGGGGCCGGCTTTTACAAGAAGGTGGGTAAGGAAATCCTGACCTACGACTACACCACAGGCGAGTACAAGCCGCAGCAGAAGCTGCGCCTGGACGAGATCGCCGCCATCAAGGACCTGCCGCTGGGCGAGCGCTTGCGCAAGGTGGGGGAGCTACCCGGCAAGTATGGGGCCTTTGCTAAAAAGCTCTTCCTCACCACCGCCCACTACGCCCTGGAAAAAGCCCAGGAGATCGCCTATGACATCGTCTCGGTGGATCGGGCGTTGGAGTGGGGTTTTGCCTGGGAGCAGGGGCCCTTCAAGAACATGGACGCGGTGGGCCTGGACTACCTGCGCCAGGGCTTTGCCGAGCTGGGCCTGCCCGAGCCTGAGCTCTTGCAGAAAGCCCAGGGTAGCTTCTACAAAAACGGGCACTACCTGGGCTTCGACGGGCAGTACCACCCCATCCCCGCCGAGGAAGGGGTGATCCGGCTGGCCCCCCTCAAGGCCGCGGGCCGGACCCTGCTCGAGGGCAAGGAGTATGCCCTCATAGACCTGGGCGACGGGGTGGCCCTCTTCGAGAACCGGGCCAAGATGGGCACCTGGGGCGAGGGGTCTATCTCGGGGTTGCACAGGGCTTTGGACTGGGTGGAGGCCCAGGGCTACGCGGGGTTGGTGATGGGGGGGGAAGACCCCCGTACCTTCAGTGCGGGGGCCAACCTGGCTTTGGTGCTGATGGCGGCCCAGGAGGGGGCCTGGGACGACCTCGAGCTGGCCACCCGCCGCTTCCAGCAGACCTCCATGCGCCTGCGCCGGGCGCCTTTTCCGGTGGTGGCAGCCCCCTTCGGCCTCACCCTGGGCGGAGGGGCCGAGTTCAGCCTGCACGCCAGCGCCATCCAGGCCCACGCCGAGCTCTACATGGGCCTGGTGGAGGTGGGGGTGGGCCTTCTGCCGGGGGGTGGGGGTACCAAGGAGATGCTCTTCCGCTTTACCCAGGAGCTCTCGGCCTACGGCAGCGAGATCGACCTCTTCGAGGGGGTCAAGCGGGCCTTCCAGCTCATCATGCTGGCCCAGACCTCGACCAGCGCCCTCGAGGCCCGCAACATGGGCTTCCTGCGCCCTTCCGATGGGATCAGCATGAACCGCGACCGGCTGATTGCCGATGCCAAGCGGCGGGTGCTCTTCATGGCCCCCGACTTCGTGCCCCAGCCCCCCCTGCGGGTGCGGGCCTTGGGGGCCAGCGGCTTGGGCAACCTGCGCTATGCGCTGTGGCAGTTCCAGGAGGCCGGCCAGGCCAGCGAGCACGATGTCTTCATCGGCAACCAGGTGGCCTACGTGCTGTGCGGGGGCGATGGGCCGGTGCGGGAGGTGAGCGAGCAGGACATCCTGGACCTCGAGCGCGAGGGCTTCCTCAAGCTTCTGGGCACCCGCAAGACCCAGGAGCGCATCGCCCATACCCTCAAGACCGGCAAGCCCCTGCGCAACTAAAGGAGGCCCGGATGCAGGCGGTCTTTCCCCGGCCTAAGCCCGAGTCCTGGCAGACCAGGCTTTTCCGCTACGCCATGAACCTCACCCCAGTTTACTTTGGCACCGGGGGCGTACTCACCTACATTGCCCCCGACTGGCGCGAGGTGCATCTGGCTCTGCCGCTGTCCTGGCGTACCCGCAACTATGTGGGCACCCTTTTTGGCGGCAGCATGTACGCGGCCCTCGATCCCATCTACATGCTCATGCTGATCAAAAACCTGGGGCCGGGCTACGTGGTCTGGGACAAGGCGGCCTGCATCCAGTTCAAACGTCCGGGGCGCCAGACCCTGTACGCCCGGTTTGTGCTGAGTGAAGAAGAACTGGCCTATGTGCGCCATCTGGCCGAAGCCCAGCCCTCGCTGGAGCGGGTGTATCCGGTGGAGCTGGTAAACCCCCAGGGAGAGGTGCACGCTTTCTGTGAGAAAACCCTCTACATACGCAAGAAATCTGCTTGAAGGAGTGGCGATGAGAGAAGCGGTAATCGTGAGTGCGGTGCGTAGCGCGGTGGCCCGGGGCAAAAGCGATGGGGCCCTGGCCACGGTGCACCCCATCGATCTGTCGGCGGCGGTGATGCGGGCGGCGGTGGAGCAGGCCGGGGTGGATCCGGCCCAGATCGAGGACATCCAGTGGGGCTGCGCCATGCCCGAGGCCAGCCAGGGCTTGAACATTGCCCGCCTAGCCATGCTCCGAGCGGGCTTTCCGGTGGAGGTGACGGCAGCCACCATCAACCGCTTTTGCTCCTCGGGGCTGCAGAGCGTAGCCTACGCCGCGCAAGCCATCCTGTCGGGCATGAACGAGGTGGTGCTGGCCGGGGGGGTGGAGATGATGAGCCGGGTGCCTATGTCGGGCTACCACACCGAGCTTCACCCCGAGCTGACCGAGGCCTACATCGGGATGGGTTTCACCGCCGAGCGGGTGGCCCAGCGCTGGGGGGTGAGCCGGGAAGAGCAGGACGCCTGGGCCTTGCGCAGCCACCAGAAGGCCCTGGAGGCCCAGGCCCGGGGGGCCTTCGACGGCCAGATTGTGCCCATTCCCGTGAAAAAGGTGAGCTGGAAGGGCAGCAAGAAAAGCGTGGAAGAGGTGCTTTTCCGCAAGGACGAACTGCCCCGGGCCGACACCAGCCTCGAGCGCCTGGCCAAGCTCAAGCCAGCCTTCAAGGAGGGGGGTACCGTGACCGCGGGCAACGCCTCGCCCTACTCCGATGGGGCTGCGGCCCTCTTGGTGATGAGCGCCGAGAAGGCCCAGGCCCTAGGCCTCAAGCCCCTGGCCCGGTTTATCACCTTTGCCACCGGTGGGGTAGACCCCGACATCATGGGGGTAGGGCCCATCAAGGCCGTGCCCAAGGCCTTGGCCAAGGCCGGGATTGGCCTCGACGACCTTAAGCTCATCGAGTTTAACGAGGCCTTTGCCGCCCAGGTGCTGGCGGTAATGCGAGAGCTGGGCATGAACCCCGATAGGGTCAACGTCAACGGTGGGGCCATTGCCCTGGGGCACCCCTTGGGGGCCACCGGGGCTAAGCTCACCACCCAGCTGGTGCACGAGCTAGGCCAGCGCGGGGGCGGGCTGGGCATGGTGACCATGTGCATCGGGGGCGGAATGGGGGCTGCGGGGATTTTCGAGGTTTACCCCAGGGCCTAACCTCACCCCTCTTAGGGTCGGGCCGGCTAGACTAGGGGCATGGGCAAATGGTGGCTGGGCCTGCTGGCCTTGGTTGCAGGGGCTTGTGCCCCTACCTACCTGGGCAGCGCGCCCTACCACCCCTACGACCTGGACGATTTTCCCGTCTTCACCAGCCCGGCGGGAGCCCCCCTGTACGGGCAGCGGCGCTACCTGGAACAGCGCGGGACGGTGGTGGTCCGAGGGGCGGGGGGGAGGCTGGGCTTTTTCATCACCCTCGAGTTCGGCCTGCCGGCCAGGCCCACCCCGCCCTTTCCCGACCCGGTGTTTAGCTGTCGCTTTGCAAGCGCAGATGAGCGGCCCGCCTCCGAGGTGCGCCTGATACCCCTGGAGCTTCCCCCCGGCTTTGCCGTGCGCCTAGAGAAGGCCCGCTACCGCCTGCGCTGCGGCCTCTTCGAGCGCCTAGAAGGGGGCCTCGAGGTGCTGCGCTACACTACCTGGCTCGAGGTGCTCTACCGCTTTGAGATGCCGCCAGTGCCCCCCGGCACCTACCGGCTGGCCTGGCAGTTGTGGGAGGGAAACCAGCTTCTCGCCGAGGAAGACCGCCGCTTTACCCTGACCCAGGCCCCCTGAGCAAGGAGGTATGCTGGGCCAGCCAGGCCTGGGCCGCCTCGAGTTCCTCGGGGTGCAGTTCGTGACCGCCTTCCTGCCAGCGCAGCTCAACCTGGGCCCCGGCCTGCTCGAGGCAGTCGGCCAGGGCTTCGACCCGCCCTACAGGAACCCAAGGGTCATGGCGGCCTGCGGCCAGGAAGAGGGCCTTGCCCCGGAGGTCTGGGAGGGTGGGGGGCTTCAGGGGAAGCATCGGGCGTAGCAACACGCCCCCAGCCAGGGTCTCGGGGTAGAGCAGCATCAGCGCAGCGGCCATGTTGGCCCCATTGGAGTAGCCCAAGGCGTATACCTGCTCTGCAGTAAAGCTGTAGTGCTGTGCGGCTTCCCGCACGAAGCGGGCTAGGTCGGCGGCCTGGGCCTCGAGGTCAGCCTGGTCGAATACGCCTGGGGCCAGCCGCCGGAAGAAGCGGGGAGCGCCCTGTTCGAGCACCTTCCCCCTGGGCGAGAGCAGCCGGGCGGTGGGGGCGATCTTGCGGGCTAGCCCGATTAGATCGTGCTCGTTGCCCCCGGTGCCGTGCAGCAGGAGCAGCGTGACCTCCGAGCTTCCCGGCTCGAAGCGGTGGACGAAACCTAGCTCGGTGGTCATGGCCGCACCTCGGCCTCGGGTAGGCGCAGCTCGGGCAGCACCGCCTCGATGCGCGAGCGTTGGGCCTCGAGCCACGGCGGCAGCACCAGCTTCTCGCCCAGGTGGGCGGGGTCTTCGTCCACGGCGAAGCCGGGGCCGTCGGTGGCCAGCTCGAAGAGCGCCCCGCCCGGCTCGTTGAAGTAGACCGACTTGAACCAGAAGCGGTCGATCTGCGGCGTGGCCCGCACCCCGTTTTCCTCGATGTGGCGGCGCACTGCTAGCTGGTGGGGGGTGTCTTCCACTCGCCAGGCCAGGTGGTGGATGCTGCCCCGGCCCCAGCGCCCTGGGGGCAGGTTGGGTAGCTCCTTGATGTCGAGGAAACGTCCCGAGCCGCCCCCATTCACCACGAAGCGGTTCCAGCCCTTCTCCTGGCCCGCGCTCACGAAGCCCAGCGCCCGGCTCAAAAACTGCGCGGTGGGGTAGAGTTCACGCTCCCACAGCCGTGCGCCATGCAAGCCCATGATCTGCTTGTCCTCGGGGATAGGGCTTTTCCCCCAGGGGGTGAAGGGGCGGGGGCCGGTTTCCACCAGCGCGAGCTCGAGGCCGTCGGGGTCCTGGAAGGGCAGGGCCCGCTCCCCGAAGCGCACCTCCACCTCGCCCAGCTTGACCCCGTAGCGCCCCAGGCGCTCGCCCCAATAGGCCAGGCTGCCCTCGGGTACGGCGAGCTGCACCTCCACCGCCAGGCCGGTGCCCTTGCGCGGGGCGGCCAGGTTTGCCCAGGGGAAGAAGGTGAGGTCGGTGCCGGGCCGCCCCTCGGCATCGGCGTAGAAGAGGTGGTAGGTGCCGGGGTCGTCCTGGTTGACGCTCTTCTTCACCAGCCGCATCCCCAGCACCCCGGCGTAAAAGTCCAGGTTGCGCTGGGCCTGGGTGGCCATCGCGGTGACGTGATGGAGCCCGGTTACGCCTTCCGTTGTTTCGTACATAGCGACACCTCTTGTGCAATAATAATCATAGCACTCTAAAAAATCAAGTGGAATATCCGGTGATCCCTAAACTGGGGCCACCTCTGTGTGGTATCGCCCTGCTGTGGCCCAGCCGGTTGACGCAGGTTGGTGCCTCGGCTAAACTTTATACTCGGTACAAGTTTTCAGGCGAGTGAGGTGCCCCATGATTGCAGATAAAAAACTCTCTACCAAAGGCGGCGGCTGGCTTCTGGAGCGTCCCGAATCGGTGTATACCCCGGAGGACTTCGACGAGACCACCCGCATGATCCAGGAGACCGTGCGGCAGTTCGTGGAGAAGGAGTACCGCCCGGTGGCCGAGGCCATGGAGCATGGCGAGCTCGAGCACAACATCCCCCTGCTGCGCAAGTGTGGCGAACTGGGCCTCTTAGGGGTAGAGGTCAGCGAGGAATACGGCGGTCTGGACCTACCCAAGACCGTCTCTACGGTCATTGCCGAGGCCCTGGCCGGCACCGGCGGCTTCAGCGTGACCTATGGGGTGCAGACCTCCATCGGCCTGCTGCCCTTGGTCTACTGGGGAACCAAAGAACAGAAGGACAAATACCTGGCCAAGCTGGTCTCCGGCGAGCTTATCGCGGCCTACTGCCTTACCGAGCCGCAGTCCGGCTCGGATGCCATGGGGGCCAAGACCCGGGCCGAGCTTTCCCCCGACGGCACCCACTACGTCCTCAACGGCACCAAGATGTGGATCAGCAACGCGGGCTTTGCCCACCTTTTTACCGTGTTCGCCAAAACCCCCGAGGGCCTGACCGCTTTCCTGGTCGAGCGCGATACCCCCGGCCTGCGCTTTGGCGGCGAGGAGAAGAAGATGGGCATCAAGGCCTCCAGCACCCGGCAGGTCTTCCTGGAAGACGTAAAGGTGCCCAAGGAAAACGTGCTGGGCGAGCTGGGCAAGGGGCACAAAATCGCCTTCAACGTGCTCAACGTGGGCCGTTACAAGCTGGGCGCCGGGGCCATTGGGGGAGCTAAGGGGGCCTTGGCCCTCTCGGCTAAGTACGCCAAGGAGCGGGTGGCCTTTGGCCAGCCCATCGCCAACTTCGGCCTAATTCAGCAAAAACTGGCTGAGATGGCCAGCCGCATCTTCGCCGGGGAGAGCGCGGTCTACCGCACCATGGGCCTGATTGACCAGGCTCTGGCCCACCTGGACAAAGCCAATGCCGCCGAGGCGGTGCTAGCGGGCATCGAGGAGTATGCGGTGGAGGCCAGCATCATCAAGGTGCTGGGCTCGGAAATCCTGGACTACGTGGTCGACGAAGGGGTGCAGATTCACGGCGGGTACGGCTACTCCGCCGAGTACGAGATCGAGCGGGCCTACCGCGATAGCCGCATCAATCGCATCTTCGAGGGCACCAACGAGATCAACCGCCTGCTTATCCCAGGCATGCTCTTGCGCCGGGCCAGCAAAGGCGAGCTGCCGCTGTTTGATGCAGCCATGAAGCTGCAAAAAGAGCTTTTGGAGCCCAGCTTCGAGGAGCCCGAAGACAAGGAGCTGGCCCAGCTCGAGGGCCTCAAGAAGCTGGCGCTGGCGGTGATGGGCCTGGCCGCGCTCAAATACGGCAAGAAGGTGGAGGAGGAGCAGGAGGTGCTGGCCGTAGCCGCCGATATCCTGATCGATGTTTATGCAGCGGAAAGCGCCCTGCTGCGCGCGCGCCGCTTGTCGGATCAGGTGTACGCCGAGATGGCCCAGCTTTACCTCTACCAGGCCCTCGACCGGGCCCAGGCCGTTGCCCTTTCCATCCTGCCGCGGCTGGCCGAGGGGGATGATATGCGGGTACTGGCCTCGGCGGCCCGCCGCCTGACCAAGCACGACCCTCTCGACCTGGTGGCCCTGCGCCGCCGCATTGCCCAGGTGGTGCTCGAGCGCGACGGCTACCCCCAGCCGCGCTAAACTGGACTGCCTCAGCAGCCGCCCCGATTCGGGGCGGTTTTTTATGGCACAGCCCCATGAGCGGATTGTGAAATTCTTTGGGTAGCCGCTATACTTGAACCTGCTGGACATCCGCTGATTTTTTGCCGTAAAGCGCCGCCCTGACTTTATCCGCATCTACAGGCATCGTCGCAAGAGGCATTTGTTTTGGGCAGTCCCTCCCTATGATTTGTCCCCGCTGTGGCCACAGCAATGCTGCCGGTGAGGAAAACTGTGCACGTTGCGGCAACCCCTTGCTGCCCGGGGGGGGCTTTATACAGGAGCGGCGCTGGGTTAGTGCGGTATTCTTCGACCTTTCTCGCTTTACCGAGTATGCTTTGGCCCATCCCTTAGAGGACACCTGGGAGGCAGCCAACACTGCCCTGCAAAACGCTGCCAACCACGTGCGGCTTTACGGTGGGCGCATAGACAAGTTCTTCGGCGATGGTTTTTTGGCGGTTTTCGGTGTGCCACGTAGTCAGGAGTCGGATGCCCAGGCTGCCTTGGAGGCGGCTCGAGCCATGGTCTCCTCCAGCACCTTACCTGGCCGGGCTGGGGTGGCCAGTGGGCTGGTGTTGCGCACCCCGCTAGGTGGGGGCGTGGCGGGCGATCAGACCGTACTGGGACCGGCAGTCAACCTTTCGCAGCGCCTATCTCAGGCGGCTCCGCCGGGGGAGGTGTGGTGCGATGCCACCACTGTGCGGCTGGTGCCTGGGGCACTGGCCGAGGCTTTGCCCCCCCAGCCGCTAAAGGGGTATGCTGAACCGTTGGTTCCCTTTCGCTATCTGGGCCTGCGCGCTGTTCCTTCTGAGGTTCTGGGGCGGGAGGAAGAGTTAGGCCTCCTGCGAGAGGCCCTGGCTGCCGTGTGCAAGGGAGCTGGGCGGCGGGTAGTGGTGTATGGGCCGATGGGGGTGGGCAAGTCATACCTGGCCCAGTACTTCATCGAGACCCTTCCCCCAGAGGTGCGGGGGATGGTGGCGCCACGCCTGACGGCTGGGGTAGCCTTGCGCTACGCTTTGCGGCAGGCGCTGCAAAGGTTGTTGCCCGATGGGCTGTCGGGGTTGCGGCAGCTCGAGCTGCCCGAGCACCTGCGCTCGGTTTTGGACTTTAGCATTGGCCTGGAGGAACACCCGGGCCTACCCGCGGGCGATCTGGACGAGCTGTTGATCCAAAGCTGGTGGACCTTGCTGGCCCGCACGGCCCAGCGCACCCCTCTGGTGGTGGTACTGGAAGACTTGCACAATGCGGATCCCACCGTGCTCGAGTTCACCCGGCGGCCTGCCCCGCCGGGGGTTTTGCTGCTTTTGCTGGCCCGGCAAAACCGCTGGGAGGCCCAAGACGACGTGGTGTTCCTGCCCTTGAAGCCCCTCTCCCTAGAGGATGCCCAGCGCCTGATCCAGAAAGCCCGCCCAGAGCTGGGCCCAGCCACCAGCCTGCACCTGGCTGAGGCTAGCGGCGGGTACCCTTTGGCGGTGCAGGCCCTGTGTCTGACCCCCAATGGCGAGCCGGAACCCCTGCCTTTTTACCAGCCTCGTTTGGACAGCCTGCCCCGCCTGGCCCGTCTAGCCCTTCAGGCTGCTGCGGTGCTGGGGGTTACCGCACCGCCCGAGTTGATTCGACACTTGGTGGGCGATGAGGCCGACCTGACCCGGTTGGTGGGGGAGGGTTTTCTCGAGGCTGACCCCCAAGGGCAGCTTCGCTTTGCCATTCCCTGGTTGCGTGAGGCCACCTTGGGCCAGGTGGGAGGGCAGCAGGTGCAGAACTGGCACCATCAGGCTGCCCGCTGGTACCAGCGCCAAGGGCGCCTGACCGAGGCAGCGAGCCACCTCGAGGCCGCGGGCGACACCGCTACGGCCTACCGCATGTGGCGGGTGGTGGCCCAGCAGGCCTGGAGCGAGGAGCGCTACGCGGGGGCCTTGCTGGGCTACCTTGAGGCCCTGCGTCTGGCCGAAGGCCCGGTGCGCTGGCAGGCCGCCCTCGAGGCTGCCGAGGCGCACCTGGCTTTGGGCCGCTATGCTGAGGCCTTCGAGCTGGCCAGCCTTCCACTAGAGGGCCAGAACCAACTGCCCCCTCGGATATACCAGCAGGTCTGGGCGTTGCGCCTCGAGGCCAGCCTGGCCCTGGGTCGGGAAGAGCAGGTCGAGCGGCCCAGAACAGAAGAGGTTGTGGAGCCTAGGCTAGCCCTGGCCCTAGCCCGAACCTACCCCCTCGAGGCAGCCCGCCCCCTGCTGGACAACCTACCCCCCAACCTGGCGGGTAAAGGCCACCTGGTGCGGGCCAAGGCTTTGCTGCAAGCCGGACAGCTAGCCCAAGCCCAGGCCGAAAGCGAAACCTACCTTCGTGAATACGCTTTGTGCCCGGTGGAATGCTTCGAGGCCCGCCTGATCCTCTCCCAGGCCCTCTGGCGGCAGTACCACCCCCAGGCGGCCCTAAAGGCCCTGGGGCCCCCGCCTGAGGATGCCTTGCCGGCCTGGTTTCGCAGCCTATACAACAGCCACCTAGCCGCTTTGCAGCTGGACCTGGGCGACCTAGAAAAAGCGGCTGAACTGCTGGAAGAAAGCTTACTGCTGCTCGAGGGGGCCCCCCCGTGGGCCATCGGACAGGTTGGTCAGGTACGCCTGTGTTACCTGATGGAATCGGGCCAGCTCGAGGATGCCCTCTACTTCGGCGAAGCGACCCTGGCCCAAGCCCCATTCCCCTCCTTGTTGGCTTATCTAGCTTTGGCCTATGCCCTGGCTTCTGGAGCGCAGAATACCCGCATGCTGCAACGCCTGCTTCAGGGTCTGGCCGAGGCCGACGACCCCGAGCTTCAGAGCATTAGCCAGCTAGCCCAAGGATTGCAGCAGTGGCACAAGGAGCATCGGGGAATAGCTCACCTGCGCCAGGCGGCCCATCTAGCCCGGCAAAGCCACAACCCCCGTTTGTACTTTCACGCTTTGCTGTTTTTGGGATTGGCCTACCAACGCACCCATCCCCCAAAGGCCCTGGCCCTTTCCAATTATCTGCTTAGGCAGACCGCAGAGCATGGATTTAAGGTTCAGCAGGGTTATGCGCGCCTTTTACGGGCGCAGCTTCTCCTAGCCGAGGGGCAAGCGGTGGATGGCCTGCTCGAGTTCGAGGCCATGACACCCCTGGTCCGGCTTTGGAAAGCCCTGTTGCTTGCGATACTCCGAGGGGAGAAGGGTCAGTTCACCCCCTACCACTTCCGTGGCTACGGCCTACTGGGGGTTTGGGCGCGCTGGCTGGCCCGGCAACCTAAGCTATGCCTGGCGCAAACCTTGGATTTAGAGTAGGGCCGGGGTTCGTCAGCGGGTGTAGGTATCGGGGCGAAAAGCCATCAGCGGGGGCTTCAGGTGTACCTCTACCCACTGGCCTGCCGAGGGGGGGTCTGAAGCCGCCAAAACCAAGCGCAAACCAGCCCCACCCTTCGGCTGGGTAAGCTGCAAAACAAAAAAGGGGATATCCAACACAGCTTCTACCTGGCCCACTAGGCGGTAGCGCCCACCGCCTTGGTGTTGTAGAGCGGGCGTGTTTGGCCCTGCCTGCCAGCTTTCCACCTGTCCGTGCAGAATCAGCGGGGTTTGCCCCATGCGTATGGGCAGTAAGCTGCGGTCAAAAACGAACAGAGGGCCCCAGGGCGTGAGCACCTCCAGCACCGGGCTGCCCAGGGGTTCAGGGCTTACCGGCCAGGTCTGGGCATAGGCCGAGAAACGCTCCCAGAAATATTCCGGGGCGTCCTCGAGGGTGCTTTTAGAGCGGGTGACCATGCCACTCATCATAAAGCGACGCCCGCGGGCGTCGCCAGAGAGTCCGCAGGTGGCTAGAAGCCTATTCCCAGGCGTAAGGCAAAACGTCCGGTGGGGTTAACCGCGCTGAAGCCATAGTCCAGGCGTATCGGGGGAAGCACCGCTCCCAACAGGTCGAGGTTGAGCTGCAACCCCACCCCTGCCCCCACGAAAAAGGCGTCCCGCCCCGCTGGGGCTGGCCAGAGGCGGCCAAAGTCGGTGAAGATGAAGCCGTAGAGGTTGGTGCCCCCTGTGGGGCTTAGGCCGAAGTCATAGCCGTACTCGAGAGTGCCATTGATAAAGGTAGTGCCTTTGTCGAGGAAGCGGGGGTCGTAGCCGCGCAGGGTGGTAATGTCGGTGCTGTTACCGCCGAGGCTGAACTTCTGGCTGTCCTGGGCGGTGCCTAGGATGGTGCCGAAGGAGACCCGCACATTAAAGGCCTGCCGGCCAGCCTCGTCCAGTGGGAAGTAGTTTCGGCCCGTTACCACCACCGGCACGTACTGGGTCACATCCCCTCCCTTTGGGAAGGTGATGCCGTAGCCGGTGTTGAGGTTAATGGCAAACCCCTGGGTGGGAAAGGTGGGGCTGTTCAGGGTGCTGTAGGTGGTGCCTAGGCTCAGGGTGATGGCCTGGTATTCGCGTACGTTCTGATCAAACTGGCTCTGCGCGTCCTGAAGGAGCGCATCACTACAAGCGGTGTCCTCTACTGGTGGAGAGCCGGGGGTAAAGCAGCGGGGCCGGTTGGGGTCGTTTACCTCGAGGAAGGGGATGCTCCATTCCCAGCCCAGCCCCACCGAAAGGCGCAGGTTGGGAAGGTCGCGACTGAAGGGACGGGAGATGGAGAAACCCAGGCCACTTTTGCGTTCAGTGTACTGCCAGGTCGAGGTTTCATCGGCCACCCCATCGCCGTTCAGGTCGGGCGGGCTTCCGTTGTATAGCTGCTGCAGGGGGAAGTTGATGTTGGCCTGGGGCTGGCTGTATACGTTGAAACTGAAGGCAGTGCGCACCTCTTTGAAGTCGGTGAAATCCACGTATATCCAGGGGATGCGGTAGGAGGCACTGAAGGTCAGAATCTGCCCCGCATCGTTGGGGTTGAGGCCCAAGGTGATGTTGTACTGGTGAGCCAGCCCCCATAGGTTGGTGTCGCTGATGCCGATACTGCCTTCCCATCCGGTCAGGCTGCTCCAGGAAATTCCCGGAACAAAACTACCGGTCTGGGCCTCGCGGAAGCTCAGTTCAAGGATTACATCCTCCGGCTTTTCCCCTTGTTGAGGCCGTACCCCAGGGGGCTCACGCAACAGACCCGTACGCAGGATATTGGTGATCCCCTGCCGTATGGCTCCTACCGAAAACAGGCTCCCCACCGGGGGCATCTCCCGCAGGAAGACGCTAGGGTCGGTGCGGGTTAGGGGTGGGTTGATGCGGTAGCCAGCGATGCGCAGCTCGCGTAGCCGTTGGACATAAACCCCATCGCGGAAGGTGGCCTCGGGCTGGGGTACCAGGTCGTAGCCGGCGTCACGGTACGCCCGCAGCAGGCGGGCGAAGTCCTCGTTGGCCAGAGTGGGGTTGTACTCGTCGCCTGGCTTCAACCTCAAGCGGGCCAGCAATTGCTCGCTGGGAATGGCGGTGTTGCCCTCGAGGCGCACTTCGCGGATGGTTCCGAAGCGCTGTTCACCAGCCTGGAACGTGAGGCGCACCCCCTCCTGGCTGATGCGCTCAGGCCGGAACTCGACCACCCGGCCCAGGCTGCGCGATAGGGTGTTGACCCCGTCCAGAATCCGATCCAGGTTGAACGGATCGCCTACCCTGAGGCCCAGGGAGCTAATGTCTACCCCTCGAGCGCTAATCTCAGCGATTTTTAGCTCGCTGAAGGCCACTTTCAATACCCCGTTCTCCAGGGTGGTGCCCCCCAGGTCTACCCCGCTGCCCCGGAAGCCTGCGCTGGCATACAGATCGGCAGTACGCCCCACTGCATCGCGGTAGCGCTCAAAGGAAAAGCGCCCTTCTTCAATAACTGGCTGGAAGAGGGGCTCGAGGCGCTCTCTGGGTACATAGGTGGCCGCGCCCAGCTCCACCGACCTGAGCTCGGGGTTCTCCTCGATCTCGAACTTTAGCTCCACACCCCCGGAAACCTCGGTGGCCTGGGGAGTGATCCTAGGCTCGAAGGGGAAGCCCTCATTGCGGTAGATCCGGGCCAGGGCCAAGGCGGCCTCAGCGGCCTTTTTGGGGTTGAACACCGTGCCTACCCCGATGGCCTGTTCGGTTTCCAGGTAGCGTAGAATGTTGGCCTCTGGGAAGACCCTCGAGGCCGCGCTAATACGGGTGATGCTAGGGTTGGGCGTTACCTCTACCACCAGCTTGTTTCCCTCCAGGCGAAGCCGCACCTCGCGGAAGTAACCGCTGTCCAAAACAGCGGCTCGGGCCTGCTCGAGGTCGCCTGGCTCGTCGCCCACCCCAAAAGGCAGCGAGATGCGCACCAAAGCGGCCAACACGGCGTCGGCACCGCGCACCTCTACCTCTTCGATGGGGGCAGCCAAGGCCAGGCCCAATAGGGCCAGTAAAGCCAGAAATCGCTTCATGCTGCCAACCATATGCGAAGCCGGTGAAGCATGCGTGAGAGCTGGATTTTAGGCCGATCAATCCTCGTGAGAGCGCATGGATATTGACCCAAGACCAGATTTGCTTTCTTCGGCGTGACATGGCCACCAAGTTTTGCCCACGCTGTGCCATGTTGTGGCCAAGGGTCAAGTGACCAAAGGGCTATCTCTTCCCTTATCTTTTTGCTGCTGGTTTATTCCGAAAGCTATGCCGGACGACTACAGTTCGTTAAAGACCCGCCAAGCTTGTTCCACTTTAGCCAAACGTTCGGTGCCCCCTGGCAGCAAGTGGCCCAACAGCACCAAAAGAACGTGGCTGATGCTGGAAAGCGCTGTATAAGACTCCAAGATGCTAGCACTGCCCACATGGGCCCGGATAAGGCGGGCCTGACTAGGCAGGTTGTTGCTTGGGCTGGTGTCGGTTAAGAGGGTATGGGGCACGCCCACCTGGGCAAGGTACTTCAGTACCCGTTGTACTTCGGGGGAATGCCGGCGCAGCGAGATTACCAGGGCGTAATCGTCAGGGCCGAGGTCAAAAAGAGCCTGTACTGAGGTTCCCCCTGGTTCGGGTGCGATCCGTACTTCATCGCGCATGGACCACAGAGCCATACTAATAGATAGGGCAATAGGATAGGAAAAACGCCGCCCAAAAACCACTACCCGTTTGGCCGCAGCTAGGCTACGGGCGGTGGCCTCGAGGGTTTTCAGGTCAAGGCTGTTATACGTCTGTTGGAGGTTGCGCAACTCCCGCTCATACACCGCATGAATCAGGGTGTCGCGTGGGATATCGCTGTGGGTTAGGGTGAGGGAAGAGGTGTCATAGATCTTGAGATAAGCTGATCGAACCTTGCGCTGCAAGGCTGGGAAACCCCCAAACCCTAGGCGCTTGGCGAAGCGTACGATGGTGGAGCGGTGAATGCCCAAGCGCTTGGCCAGTTCGCTGGTAGACTCGAAGCCCCACAGCTCCGGGTGCTCGAGCAGATGGCGAGCCAGGCGCTCCTCGGACGGGGAGAGTTCGGCTGCCTTTTGTTCGACCAACCGTTGTAGATTACTCACAGGGTTACACTACACCAAGTCCTGACAAAAGGATTCAGCGGCAAGCCAACAGTCCAGCCCCTTGCACTACCCAATCCGGCTAGTTGTCCAGTGGAATTTGCACATCCAGCAGAGGAGCATACTGCTGGGAGCCAAAAATATCGGTGTCGCCGGGGCTACCGCTAGGCTTCAAGCGATAGATGGTGAACTTGATAGCCATGGCTGGGTCAAACTCCACGAAGTCGCTGATGCGCGACTCGGGAATGCCATAGAGGCGAGCGACGAAGGCCCGGTTGAGCACACCGCTCTTTTTGACCCGTTCGTAGCTTTCCCGGTCGGGGAAGATGATGTCAAAGGTAATCTTGTCCACCCCCGCGTTTTTGCTGCGGATGGTTTTGGCCAGCTGGGACAGTGGAACCGATCTTGCCATAGGCCTCCCTCAGACACCTGCCTCGGTTAAGGCGGTGGGAAAAAGCTCGAGCGGATCATCGATGCGAACAGTATGGTTCAGAGTCCAGCGGTAGGCCGGACTGGCGGGCAGCACCTCGTCCAGGGCAAAGGCCACACCCCCAGCCGTTCCCTTGACCTCGGGCAGCCGGGCGTAGAACATTTGCCGCGAGCCAATCATACACACCTCCCGGGCCATCTCGGCGGTAGGGGCCACCCCGTAGACCACCACCCCCAGCTCATGGGGGGTATGGCGAGAGGGCTCGAGCTCGCCCATTACGCCATTCTTACCGTAAAGCTGGTAGTGCAGCTCGTAGCCCTCGTCGCCGAAGCGCTCGCGTACCTGCTCACGGGCCCAGCCAATCACCTGGTCGATGTGGGCAATGGTGTAGGGGTCGCGAATGCCCACAATGCCTACATACCGCTCGCCCACCTTGCCAGCGCCCTCGAGCTTGACCCGCCACTCCGGAGAAGGCCGGAAAACCGGGCCGGTAACCCGGGTGGTTCTGTCGTCCCACTGCTCGTAGCAACAGTGGGACATGTCCAGGGTGCCTCCTAGCACGTGCTCGTAGAAGGGATTGGAGCGCTCGTACATGGCGTGACCGGCCACTGAGGCCACCGTGCAACGCTGCTCGGGGTGCATGGCGGTTACTTTGACATCCTCCAGGCTAATCTCACCAACTACGCTCTCTTTGCCCATAAACGGCTCGGCGTTAAACGAGGCGCACTCCAGCACCTTGCCCAGGTAGTAGGCCAATCCCTCGGGAAACCCGGCGCGAATGGCGGGCGCTGCGAAGATCACGCTGTCGCTGCTGCGTCCTCCAATAATCACCTCGGCACCCATGTCCAGCAGGCGGATGTAAGGATGCACACCTGCTACCGCCACGATGCGCTTGGTGGCCTCGAGCTCAGCCAGGCTCAAGTCAGGCCGGCCGTCCAGCCCCATAATGCGCTCGCCGGAGCGCATCTTTTCCCTGAGGTAGTCTTTGCTAACTTCAGAGTAAAAGTAACCCACTTTGAAGCGAGGTAGGCGGTGTTTGTGAGCTATCTCCTGAATCATGCGCACGAACATATCCACCCGGCTGTTGGTGCCGGTGTCGCCTGCCGAGCCAATAATCATGGGCACACCCAGCTTGCGCGCAGCGAGTAGCATCTGCTCGAGGTCGTGGTACTGCCATTCCTCTGGACTCGTTGAGGTATCGCTTCCCAAGGGAATGGGTCCGATGTCGTTGCTGCCGGAGTCGGCCACGATAAAGTCGGGATGAGCTTCGAGGCCCCGGTAGAAGCTTCCGGTCTTGAGGGGGGCAAAGCCTAAATGGCCATTGGGGCACAGAAACCGGAGGCTTTTGCTAGGTTGGGTCATAGTAGGTCACCTGCACATTTTGTTGCTAAAATACTATGCTTTGTATAGATTGTTGTCAAATCCTAGTTTGGGGCAGTCTGTGGAAAGCTTTATCCCTGCATATCGTTAGGGTCAGCCAAACAGTTGAGATTGACAGGCGAGGCTGTTTAGCCTATCTTTTTGCCAATAAGGTGCAAACTTAGCTGCTTTGCAACAAATGTTTTAGGTTGAGATAGAAACCACGTGAGGAGGCAAACGATGCAAGTTAGGAAAAGCTGGTTTATTTGGGCACTGGTGCTGGCCTTTTCGGTTGTATGGGCCAGGCCGCTTACCTTTGTGCTGGACACCACCCCCAACCGGGTCGACGAGGCCCAGGCCATTGCGGCTCAGCTCAAACAGATTGGGGTGGAAGTGCAGGTGCGTACTTGGCAGGCCACGGTGCTGCGCGAAGAAATCCTCAAGGGTACCCGAGCTGCCTACATGACCGACTGGGGCAGTGCCTATTTCGACCCCTTTGACCTAGCCATCCCCAAGCTCGAGACTGGCGGGCGGGGCAACTTTTCCTTCTACTCCAACCCCAACGTGGATAACCTCTTTAAGCTAGCCTCCACCACGACCCAGGAGGCCGCCCGCTTGACTGCCTATCGCAACATTCAGCAGCAGATTTTCCGCGATGCACCCTGGGTTTTTGGCTACACCCTGGCCAACCTCGAGGGCATCTCGGCCAACCTCGAGGGGTATGAGGCTGCTGCTGATAACGGTATCAACCTGAGCAAAGCCAGCCTGCGCGGCGGCGATACCCTCACGGTGGGCATGCGCACCAACGCCCTGGTCACCCTGGACCCCGCCATGCACCGCGACCGCGATACCGAAGCAGTTTTGCGCAACATCTTCGATGCTCTGGTGCTGCGTACCCCCGAGGGCAAGGTACAACCCCTGCTGGCGACCTCCTGGCGCAACGAGACCTCGACCCGTTTCCTAGTGACCCTGCGCCAGGGGGTTCGTTTCCACAACGGCGACCCCTTTACCGCCGACGATGTGGTCTTTACCTTCGAACGCATCTTGAAAGAAGGGGCTGTGGGCGGCCAGACCAGCCCGCGCAAGGGCTTGTTGGGGCCCATCGAGCGGGTGGAGAAGGTTAGCGACAATCAGGTGCGCTTCGTCTACAGTGCTCCTTTCCCACCCAACCTGATCTTGCAATCACTGGTGCAGTTCCAGATCGTTCCCAAGCGCTACATCGAGCAGGGGGGCTACGCCAACTTCCTAGCCCGCCCGGTGGGCACAGGGGCCTTTAGCTTCGTACGGGCCCGGCTGGATAGCGAAATCGTGTTAGATCGCAACGAGAACCACTTCCTGGGAGCACCGCGGCTGCGGCGGGTTATTTTCCGCATGATGCCTGAGCCTTCGACCCGGGTGGCTGCACTCCTTTCTGGCGAGGTGCAGCTTATCCAGGCCGTTCCACCCGACCTGGTCAGCCGCCTCGAGAGCAGCCCCCAAGTGAAGGTGCTGCGCGGTGAGGGTACCCGGGCCTACCAGATCGAACTTAATCTCAAGCAGCCCCCCTTTAACGACGTGCGCGTGCGCCAGGCCCTGAACTATGCCATCAACTGGGAGCCCATCCTCAAAGAGGTATACCGGGGTTATGCCCAGCGCCTCAGCACCGCCTTTCTTCCCAGCGGTTTTGGCTACGACCCCGAACTCAAGCCCTACCCCTACGACCCCAACCGGGCCCGCACCTTGCTGCGCCAGGCTGGCTACGACGTGCGCTAGCTCGTCTTTTGCCTCATGAAGCTCGTTCGGGTTCTGGAGCGTCTCCTCGCGGCCATTCCAGTGGCCCTGGGGGTGGCGCTCCTGGCCTTTTTGTTCATGCGCTTGCTGCCGGGCGACCCGGTCGAGATCATGCTGGGAGACACCCAGGCTTCCGAGGCCGAGCTAACTCGGCTGCGGGAGGAACTCGGGCTGGACAAGCCGCTTTACCTACAGTTCTGGGACTTTTTGTCCGGGTTGGCTCGAGGCGACCTGGGTACCTCCATCGTGCAGCGCAAGGACGTGGCGGAGATTATCCTCACTACCCTGCCCGCAACCATCGAACTCACCCTGGCCACCTTGCTGGTAGCCTTGTTGATTGCGGTGCCGGTGGGGATTATCAGCGCGGTACGGCAGGGCTCCTGGCTCGACCGGTTGGTGCTCTCGGGGGCTTTGCTGGGGGTGAGCATGCCAGCTTTCTGGTTTGGCCTGCTGCTCATCTTGTTCTTCGCAGTCGAGCTGCGCTGGTTGCCTACCTCGGGCCAGATAGACGCGGCCATCGACCTTACCCGTCGAACCGGCTTCCTGGTGCTGGACAGCCTGCTCGAGGCCAACTGGGCCGCCCTGGGTAGCGCCCTCAAGCACCTGCTACTCCCAGCCTTTACGCTGGGCATCGTCTTCTCGGCGGTGCTGGCGCGGGTAATTCGCTCCTCTATGGTCGAGACCCTGCGCATGGAGTACCTGACCGCTGCCCGGGCCAAGGGGGTGCCGGAATGGCAGGTGGTGCTAAAACACGCCTTCCGCAATGCCCTGATTCCTGCGGTCACGGTGGCCGGCCTCCAGCTTGGCGAGCTTCTGGGGGGCAACATGATCGTGGAAACCATCTTCTCCTGGCCGGGGGTGGGCCGCCTGGCGGTGAGCTCGATTTTTGCCCGCGATTATGTGGTGGTACAGGCCGTGGTGATGCTCTACGCCATCACTTATGTCCTGGCCAACCTGCTGGTAGATATCCTGTACACCATCCTGAACCCCAAGATCGAACTATGAATGAGCCCCGTGCTTCCACAAGGCTTTTTCTGTCCCCAAAGCGGGGCGACAGCACAACCCGCTCCAGCCAGAGCGGAGAGGGGGAGGCATGACCAACACCCCTTCCCTCCCGGCTATCCCCCGCCGCTCAGCCCTGCTGGATGTGTTGGTACGACTGCTGCGGAACCGCACCGGGCTGGTCTCCCTGTGCGTCATCCTGGTATATGTGGGCCTGGCCCTGCTGGCCCCTTTCATTGCTCCTTACGACCCCGCTGACACCGACCTGACCGCACGGCTGGCTCCCCCCTCGGCGACCCACTGGTTCGGTACCGACACCATCGGGCGGGACATCCTCAGCCGCACCATCTGGGGCACCCGGGTCAGCCTGCTGGTCGGCTTGTTGACGGTGAGCATCACCACCCTGGCCGGCCTATTGCTGGGCATGTTCGGTGGCTACTTTCGTGGCTGGTTCGATAACCTGACCGCCCGCCTGACCGAGTTGCTTCTGGCCTTTCCTTACCTGATCTTTGCCATCGGGATGATGGCTTTTCTGGGCCCCGGGTTCTGGAACCTGATCTGGGCTCTCTCCCTGAAGGGGTGGGTAGAGTTTTACCGGCTGGCCCGGGGTGAGACCCTGGCCCAGACCACCCGGGAGTATGTGGAGGCCGCCCGGGCGCTGGGGCATTCCCACCTCCGCATCCTGTTTGGGGAAATCCTACCCAATATCTTTCCCTCGATTCTGGTGCTGGGTACGCTGCGTATAGGCTATTTCATGGTGCTCGAGGCCTCCCTATCCTTCCTGGGGGTTGGCATCCCGCCCACCATCCCAGCCTGGGGCTCGATGATCTCCGAAGGCCGCAATGTGCTGTTTTTGGCCTGGTGGGTCAGCACCATTCCTGGGGTGGCGCTGCTGGTTCTGGTGCTGGCCATTAACCTGCTGGGTGAGGCGCTGCGCGAGGTGCTGGATCCAAGACTAAAGGAACGTTCGTGAGAGCCATACTGCGGGTAGAGGATCTGTTGGTGGAGTTTCCCACCCCCCACGGCCAGGTGCGGGCGGTGAACGGAGTCACCTTTCAGCTTGCTACGGGCGAACGGCTAGGCATTGTGGGGGAGTCGGGCAGTGGTAAATCCATGACCCTGCTCACCATCATGGGCCTGACCCCCCCGCCGGGTCGGATACGCCGGGGTGAGGTCTGGTTCAAGGAGCGGAATCTGCTCGAGGCCAGCCCCCAAGAGCTCCGGCAGATGCGGGGAAGGCACATCGCCATGATCTTCCAGGACCCCATGACCACCCTCAATCCGGTCTTTCGGGTGGGCGAGCAGATCCGCGAAAGCCTGCGGGTTCACCAGTACCTGGGAGAGGAACGGGTTCCGGCTTCGCGGCGCAGGGCCCTGGAAAAGCAACGGGTGTTGCGGCTGATGGCCGAGGTGGGAATCCCCGCGCCTGAGGAACGCTACGAGGCCTATCCTCACGAGTTCAGCGGGGGTATGCAGCAGCGGGCCATGATTGCCATTGCCCTCTCCTGCGACCCTGAGGTTATCCTGGCCGATGAACCCACCACCGCCCTGGATGTTACCGTCCAGGCCCAGATTATGCGTTTGCTGGACCAGATTAATCGCCAGCGGGGCACCGCCATTGTGCTGGTCACCCACGACCTCCACCTGGCCGCCGAGTTTTGCGATCGGATTCTGGTCATGTATGCCGGCCAGATTGTCGAACAGGGCCCTACAGAGGCGGTTATCCGCCACCCCAAACACCCGTATACCCAGGGCCTTCTGGGGGCCCTGCCAGAAATCCGGCCCGAAAAAACCCCCTTGATGCCCATCCCAGGCGAGATTGACCTGGCCCACCTGCCGCCCGGCTGCCCCTTCGCTCCACGCTGCCATCGGGCGATGGAGGCCTGTAGCACCCCGCCAGCCCTGCTCGAGGTGGAGGAAAACCACCAGGTGCGCTGTTTCCTCTACGGAGGCCCCGCATGAAACCCCTGCTCGAGCTACAGGAGGTGCACAAGCACTTTCACTTGCGGGCCAGCCTGCTGGGGCGCTGGCTGGCCGGCCAGCGCGACCGCACCGTCCACGCGGTCAACGGGGTCAGCCTGGTTGTTTACGAAGGGGAAACCCTGGGGCTAGTGGGTGAGTCGGGCAGCGGCAAGTCTACCCTAGGGCGGCTGGCCATCCGGCTGCAGGAGGTTACCCGGGGCCAGATTTGCTATAACGGCCTGGAGCTGGGAAAGGCCAGCCCAGCCCAGATGCGTCAGCTCCGCCGCGAGTTGCAGATTATCTTTCAAAACCCCTACTCCAGCCTGAACCCGCGCAAGAGCGTGCGCCAGATTGTGGGCTCAGCGCTGGAAGCCCGGGGGGTGCGCGACCCTCGGCAACAGGAACTCGAGATCCGGGCCCTGCTACAGCGGGCTGGCCTGCCTGAGCGCTTCATCGAGGCCTATCCCCATCAGCTCTCAGGCGGGCAGCGCCAGCGCATCAGCATACTGCGGGCCCTGGCGGTACGCCCCCGTCTGGTGGTGGCCGACGAGCCGGTCAGCGCCTTAGATGTGTCGGTGCAGGCCCAGATTGTGCAGCTCCTGGAGGAGCTCAAGCGGGATTTCGGCCTCACCTACCTGTTCATCTCCCACGACCTGCGGGTGGTCTACCACATCAGCGACCGGGTGGCGGTGATGTACCTGGGCAAAATTGTGGAAATCGGGCGCAGTCAGGAGCTTTACCACCGACCCCAGCACCCCTACACCCAGGCTTTGCTAGCCTCGATTCCCCGGCTGGAAAACCGCTACCTGGCGGGCGGGCGGCCCGTACTGGAGGGCAGCGTACCCAACCCGCTCAATCCACCCAAAGGTTGTCCCTTCCATCCCCGCTGCCCGGTAAAGCTAGGTCGGATTTGCGAGGAAGAGGCCCCGCCCTGGGTGGCCCTCAGCCCAAGCCACCGGGCCGCCTGCCATCTGCTGGCTTCCAGTTCATGAAGCGCTTTATCGGTATCACTGTGCACACCGGCCTCGAGCCCGCGTCCTCCCAGGCCCTCGAGGTGCACTACCGCCTGACCGCCCAGTACACCCGAGCCGTGCGGGAAGCCGGGGGGGTGCCGGTGTTGCTGCCCACCCACCCCGAGTATGCCGCCGAATCCTGGGCTGTGCTGGAGGGCCTGGACGGGCTTCTGCTGAGTGGTGGGGGTGGGAACCGGGCCACCTACTTCGCCCAGGGAGCCCGCCCCAGCCTGCGGGAGACCAACCCCCCCCGCTACGACTACGAGGTGGCGCTCATCCAGGCCGCGCGGGCCGCTGACCTGCCGCTGCTGGGCATCTGCCGGGGTTTCCAGACCCTGGTCGAAGCTGAAGGAGGACCTCCGGTAGAACTCCTGGAGCCTGGTGCGGTGCAGCATGACCAGACCGAAGCGCCACATCACCCCACCCACCTCCTGAAGTGGGCCGCCGAAAGCTGGCTTGGGGCCACCCTACAGTACCCCACACAGGTCAATAGCTTTCACCGGCAGGGGGTGCGCCAGGTACCTCGTGGCTGGCAGGCAGTGGCCTGGGCCGCGGACGGGGTGGTGGAAGCGATGGAATCGCAGGAGGGTCTTGGGGTAGGGGTGCAGTTCCACCCTGAGTGGCTGTTCGAGCAGGATCTCCGCTTCCTGGCGCTATTCAGGTGGTTGGTGTGCAAAGGCGCTACATAAAGCCCTGCCTACTTGTGGATAGGGACATCGGCCTGAAGCTTCATTTTGTCGTCAAGGGTTTCTACCTGAACGGAGATGTTTTCTTCGTCGGGAAAATAGCGTTTCAGCACTGCCAACAAATCTTGTTTAAGCTGCTCTACCAGGCCTGGGCTAAGCTGAGCACGGTCGTAGGCCAGCACCAGCTTCAAACGTTCTTTTAGGGTGTCTTTGCTTTTGCGTTGCCAGGGCCACATCACCTACCCCCAAAAAGCCGGCGCAGCGTGCCCAGAAACCCGGGGGAATCGCTCAGAGGGGCGAAGGGCACTTCCTCGCCCCGCACCCGCTGGGCAATCTCGAGGAAAGCCTTGCCCGCTGCCGAACCGTTTTTGAGCACTAGGGGTTCGCCCTGGTTGGAGGCAATCAGCACGGCTTCGTCTTCGGGCACGATGCCGATAGGCTTGATGCCCAGAATTTCCACCACGTCCTCCACCGAGAGCATGTCGCCGCGCTGCACCATCTTGGGGCGCAGGCGGTTGATGACCAGATAGTTTTCGCGGATTTCACGGGCCTCGAGCATCCCGATGATCCGGTCGGCATCGCGCACGCTCGAGACCTCCGGGTTCACCACCACCAAAGCCCCCTCGGCTGGCGTAGCGGCGGTCTGGAAGCCTTTCTCGATGCCCGCGGGCGAGTCGATCAAAACCCGGTCGAGGCCCTCTTCTTCCAGCAAGGCCCGCACGATTTGGCGGAACTTCTCCGGGTCGAGCGATTCTTTATCCCGGGTCTGCGAGGCCGCGAGCAAAGCAAGCCCCTCGATGCGCTTGTCGCGAATGAGGGCCTGGCGCAGCTTGCACTTGCCCTCGATCACGTCGATCAGGTCGTAGACTACCCGGCCCTCGAGGCCCATCACCACATCCAGGTTGCGCAACCCCACGTCCACGTCCACCACGGCCACTTTCTCGCCCAACTTGGCTAATGCGGCTCCCACATTGGCTGTAGTGGTGGTCTTCCCTACGCCACCTTTTCCCGAAGTCACCACAATTGCACGGGCCTTCACGCTAAATCCTCCTGTTGGCTTGGGCCGCTAAACACTGGGACTAGTATACGCGCAAAAAGTACAGGATGTCAGGTGCGAATCAGGAACTATGGAAGGATTGGCCCCACAGGAAACCCCATTTTACAGGGCTAGGCCAGGGGTTACAATCTAAGGCATGCAAGACCCCAAACCATCTTCTGGCGAAATAAAGCCAGACTGGAAGGATTTTGTTGCCCTGGTGATTGCGGCCTACTCTCTTCTGCTGCCGCCTTTGCTGCTTATCTTTGGGGTGGCCGCGCTGGTGTTGGTGTTGCTGTACCTGATCTTCTGAGGAGGGTGTATGCAGGCCGTGGCTGAAGCTCTTTTTGAATCGCTGCCCGAGGGCTACCAGGAACGCTTGGGCCGCCCTGGGGAGTACCCCTTTACCCGGGGGGTCTACCCTCGGATGTATACCGAGCGCCCTTGGACCATGCGCCAATACGCGGGTTTTAGCAGCGCCGAAGAGTCGAATGCTCGCTACCGCTACCTGCTCTCGCAAGGCCAGACCGGGCTTTCGGTGGCCTTCGATCTGCCCACCCAGCTAGGGCTGGACCCCGACCACCCCCTGAGTGTGGGCGAGGTGGGCAAGGTTGGGGTCTCCATCGCCAGCCTCGAGGACATGCATACCTTGCTGGAGGGCATCCCTCTCGACCGGGTTACGACCAGCATGACCATCAACGCCCCAGCCAACATGTTGCTAGCTTTGTACCTGTTGGTGGCCGAAGCGCAGGGGGTGAGCTGGGACAAAGTGGGGGGAACCATCCAGAACGATATTCTCAAGGAGTACATTGCCCGTGGCACCTACATCTTCCCCCCAGGCCCCTCCATGCGGCTTATTACCGATGTGTTCGCCTTTTGCGCGGAAAAAGTGCCCCGCTGGAACACCATTAGCATCTCCGGCTACCATATTCGCGAAGCGGGCTCGACTGCGGCCCAGGAAATTGCCTTTACCCTAGCCAACGGCATAGCCTATGTGCGGGCAGCCATCGAGGCTGGCTTGGATGTGGATGTCTTCGCCCCGCGCCTTTCCTTTTTCTTTGCCGCTCACAACGACATTCTGGAAGAAGCCGCCAAGTTCCGTGCGGCCCGGCGTATGTGGGCCCGCATCATGCGCCACGAGTTCAAGGCCCGCGACCCTAAAAGCTGGATGTTGCGCTTCCACACCCAGACCGGCGGTTCCACCCTCACCGCCCAGGAGCCTCTCAACAACGTGGTGCGCACGGCCTACCAGGCCCTGGCCGCGGTGCTGGGCGGCACCCAGAGCCTGCACACCAACGCCTACGACGAGGCCCTGGGCCTCCCCACCGAGAAAAGCGCCCTGTTGGCCCTGCGTACCCAGCAGATTCTGGCCTATGAGTCGGGCATCGCCCAGGCCATCGACCCTCTGGGGGGCAGTTTCTATGTGGAACACCTGACCGATAAGCTCGAGGCCGAGGCGCAGGATTATCTGGATCAGATTGCCAAGCTGGGCGGCGCGGTAGCCGCGGTGGAAGCTGGCTTTTTCCAGAAAGCGATCGAGGAATCGGCCTGGGAGTTCCAGCGCCAGGTGGAAAGCGGCAAGCGAATTATCGTGGGGGTCAACCGCTTCAACAACCCGCACTCCCCCCTCAACGAACCAACCCCCGTTCAGCGCATCAGCGACGAGCTGGCCCAACGGCGCAAAGCCCAGATTCAGGCCTTCCGGGCCAAGCGGGATGGGCAGTCGGTGCAAAACGCCCTCGAGGCCCTGCGTCAGGCTGCCAGGGGCCGGGAGAACTTGATGCCCTATATCCTGGAAAGCTTCCGCCGCCTGGCCACCCTGGGGGAGATCTGCGGCGTGCTGAGGGAGGAATGGGGGGAGTACCAGCCCTCGTACTGAGCCGAGACGAAGCCCGGTTGACCCACTGCGGGCGGCCTCGAGGTCTCATGAGTGCATGACCGGGGCCATAGGTGGAAAGCTAGGGGGCTTGGCTGTCCTGGCGCTTTTGCTGCTAGCTGGGGGTTGGCTCTATCCGCTCCTTCGCGCCGAGAATCCCGTGCCTTACCGAAGCTATACCGCTACTGGGCAGATCACAGGCTCGGCTCCGAAGGCTGTTGGGTGGAAATCCGGCTGCACCAATGGGTCAGCCTGAGGGGCAGCTTCACCCTGGCAGAGATGCCCCAGCGGGGCCAGGTCTAAACGCTTTGGGCCAACCCCAAGCAGTGTGTGGCCCTCGAAGTGGCCCTAGCCTCAGGGAACCAGCAAAACCCGGGTCACATCTACTACCAAGCTCAACGGCTTTCCTAATGGAGAATGGCGCATGGCGCAAACCCCCAGGCCTCTCCTGGGTTGTGGTGGGCTCTAGCCCCTTTAGTCCCTGGCCCTAGGGTCTAGTACGTCGCGTAGCGCATCGCCCAGCAGGTTGAAAGCCAGTACGGTAAGCAAAATGCCCATGGCCGGCGCAGTAGGCGCCCATATGGCCTCGGCGATGTAGCTACGGGTTTCGGAGACCATGGCCCCCCACTCGGGGGTGGGGGGTTGGGCCCCAAAGCCAATGAAGGACAACCCCGCCGCAGTCAGGATGGCTCCGCCCACGTCGAAGCTGGCCTGGACAAAAATGGGCGTAAGGGTATTGGGCAACAGGTGGCGCAGCATAAGCCGGGTCCTCGAGGCCCCCAAAGCCCGGGCCGCCTCCACAAACTCCCGCTCGCGCAAAGCCAGCACGTTGGCCCGCACCAGCCGTGCGTAGATGGGCCAGCTCACCAGGGCCACAGCAATAATGGTGTTGTTGAGGTTGGGCCCTAGCGCCGCTGCAATGGCCATAGCCAGAATCAGCGAGGGAAAGGCGAAAAAGATGTCGGTCAGGCGCATCAGCAGGTTATCCCAGGCCCCCCCCAGGGTACCCGCCAGCAGGCCGACTGTCACCCCCAGCAACACCGCCAACAAGACCACCCCAAACCCCACCCGCAGCGAGATACCCGCTCCATGGGCCACCCGGGCCCACACATCCCGGCCAAGCTGGTCGGTGCCCAGCCAGTGCTCTGCTGAAGGGGGGTGGAGGCGCTGGGCGATGTTTTGCTGGATGGGGTCGGGAGCAATAACCGGGGCCAGGATGGCTACCGCCATCAACAGAAGCAGTAGACCTAGGCCCAAAAGCCCACCAGGGTTTCGCATGAAGCGCCTAAGTGGGCGTAGGGAGGGGTTTTTGATTGCAGGGGACATAGTTTAGGCGTAGCGAATCCTCGGGTCGAGGAAGGCATAAAGCAGGTCCACCATCAGGTTGATAAGGGCATAGACCAGACCCACCAGCAGGGTTACCCCCATCACCGCTGGAAAATCCAGACTGGTGGCCGACTGGGTTACATAGCGGCCGATGCCTGGCCAGCTAAAGATGGTCTCGGTGAGCACCGCTCCGGAGAGCAGTCCTCCTAGCAGGCTGCCTAGGAGGGTTAGGATGGGCAGGGAGGCATTCTTTAGGGCATGGCGGAAGACCACCGCTCGAGGCCCCACTCCTTTGGCTCGGGCAGTGCGGATATAGTCTTGCGAGAGCACCTCGAGCATGGTGGCCCGGGTCATGCGGGCCAGCACCGCTGCCGAGAAGGAGCCCAAGACAAAAGCCGGCAAAACCAGGTGGCGCAGGGAGTCTACGAAAACCGACCAGTCGCGGGCCAGCAGGGCATCGAGCCCCACAAGCCCCGTTACCCGCGGGGGGGGAAAGGAAAAACCGTCCAGCCGCCCCTGTACCGGTAGCAGGTCGAGCTGGCGGGCCAGCACATACTGCAGCAACACCGCCAGGAAAAAGACCGGCGTGGCTCCGCCAATCAAGGCCAGCACACGCACCGCCACATCGGTGGCCCTGTTTTGTTGGAGAGCGGCCAGAATGCCTGCGGGCACACCCAGCAACAGGGTGACTAGAAAGGCGGCTACGGAAAGCTCGAGGGTGGCTGGAAAAAACTCCTTCAAGTCTTCGACCACGGCCCGTTGGGTGCGCAGGGAGTTGCCCAGATCGCCTGAAAGCAAGCGGCCCATGTAGATGAGGTACTGCTGCCAGATGGGCTTATCCAGGCCGTAGCGCTCGCGGAATTCTCGGATTTGTTCTTCTCGGGCATTATCGCCCAAAGCGGCAATCGCCGGGTCAATCGGGATCACATTGGCGATAAAGAAAGTGGCAAACGTGACCCCCCAAACAACAAAAACCACGAAGAACAAGCGACGGATCAGGTAGGCAAACATAAAGCGCTAAAAGGAAACGGGGCCTCGAGGTCGGCAAAGCACCCATACACAACGGTTTCGCACAAAATCCGTCCTCCCAAGCCGCTGGCACAACGGGGCCATTGGGATAGCCGGCAAGCGCAGGCAAAAGGCACCCGCCGGCCATCCCTGACTCAACCGCTTTTACGGCAGTTTGCTGATGTTCTCGAAGCGCACCTGGCCCTGGGCATTGCGCACGTAGCCTTCCACCTTGGCCGAGAGGCCCAGCGGCACAGCGGGCTGGTAGAGCACCGCGTAGGGGCCATTCTTCAGCACGTAGTCAGTCAGAAGCCGGTAAAGGGCAACCCGCTTGGTGGGGTCGGTTTCCAGTGCAGCCTGGTTGGCCAGGCGGGCTGCGGTGGGGTCGTTCCAGGAGTTGCGCCAAGCAATGCTGCGGGCGGCAAAGTCGGCCCAGGGGGTGGCGTTGCCGTCGGGGTCGGGGAAGTCGGGGCTCCAACCCACCAGTACCATCTGGTGGTTCTGGGCCCGGTAGGTGCGGAGCACCTCAGCATTGGCGATGGCCCTCACATTGGCTTTAAAGCCCCCTTTGGCCAGGTCGGCCTGCACCTTGGCAGCAATATCGGCACAGGGAATGCCACCGCCGCAAATACCGGTGCTCACCAGGAGCTCGAACTCGAGGCCGTTGGGGTAGCCCGCCTGGGCCAGCAGGCGGCGGGCTCGAGCCGGGTCGAAGTTGTAGGGCGTGCGGGGGTCATAGCCCAGCAGTCCCTTGGGGATGATGGTTTGAATCTTGGTGCCGTTGCCCTGCACCAACCCGTTCACCAGCTCGTCCTGGTTGATGCTGTAGCGGACTGCCTCGCGCACCAGTTTGTTGGCGAAGGGGCTTCCCTCCTTGACGTTCATGCCCAGGTAGTTGAGCCGCAGGCTGTCGGCCTTGAGGGTACGGAAGCGCGGGTTGCCGGCCAGCGCCCGCAAAGCCTCGGGGGTCAGACCTTCGGCAATGTCGATCTCCCCGGACTCTAGGGCCGTGCGCAAAACCGCAGGCTCCTTAATCTCGCGCAGGATAACCCTCTGTAGCTTGGGCTTGATGCGGGCATTGGGGTTGGCTTCCAGCAACACCTGCGAGCCCCGATCCCAGCGCACCAGGCGGAAAGGCCCTGAGCCGGCCGAGTTGTTGGTGAGCCACTCCCGGCCATAGTCGTTGCCCTTAGCGTTTTTCTGCACCGTCTCGGAGTCTACAATGCCGCCAATGTTGAAGGTCAGAATCGAAAGGAAGGAGCCCGGAGAAGCGGTCTTGGGAATGCTGACCACCACCGTGTAGTTGTCCACCGCCCGGGTGGCCCCTGGTTTGAGCTGGGCAATCTCGGTGAAGAGGAAGGAGCCCGGCCCCTTTAAAGCCAAAGCCCGCTCAAAGGTGTAGACCACGTCCTTGGCGGTTACCTCGTTGCCGCTGGAGAACTTGCTGCCCCGGCGCAAACGGAAGGTGATCTCCCAGGTATCCCTGCCTCGCTCCACCTTCCAGCTCTCGGCCAGCCCCGGCTTCAGGGTGGAGAGGTCGGTTCCTTCATACTTGACCAGAGTTTCGTAGAGATTGTCGGTCACCAGGCCCCCGGAGAACTCGTAGGAGATCTGGGGATCCATGGTGATCAGATCCGACCAGTCCCCGCCGTATATCAGGGTCTGGGTGCGGTCTTGGGCCATGGCAACGCCCAAAACCAGGGCTAAAAAAACTCCAACGCCTCTTAGAAAAGACATAAAACCTCCTTCCGATACGCTGCCAACAATACCGACTGAGGACGCCACAGGTCAAGACAAAGCCCTGACCTAAGGACATACACTAAGGCCATGCCCTGGGTTATCCTGAGCACCTTTGCCTGGCTGGGCCTGACTGCATTTGGCGGCCCTGCCGCTCACTTTGCCCTCTTCCAGCGCTTGCTGGTTGGCGAAGGTAAGTGGGTGAGCAAAGAGCAGTACCTGAAGATGCTGGCGGCGGTGAACCTGATTCCCGGCCCCAACTCCACTGAAACCGCGATGCTCTTGGGCTACGCCAGGGGTGGGCGCTGGGGCTTGCTGCTGGCTGGGTTGGGCTTCATTGTGCCTGCGGCGCTGGTCACCCTGGCGCTGGTAGCCTTGTACCAGGAGACCGCCTCGCTTCCCCTGGTGCAAGGCGCGTTTATGGGGCTTAAGCTGGCCGTGGTGGCCCTGATTGCCCAGGCCCTGGGGGATTTGCTGCCGCGTCCACACCAAAACCCCCTGACCTGGGTGCTGGCCTTAGCGGGGTTTGGGCTGGCCGGACTGGGTTTGGTGGAGTGGGCGGTGGTGCTGCTGGTGGGCTTGTTGGTCATGCTGGGCAGGGTCAACAAAGCGCTGGGCCTCGAGCCCCTCAGCCTATTCTGGTTCTTTTTGCTGGTAGGCTCAACTTTGTTTGGCTCGGGGTACGTGCTGATCGGCTTGATGCAGGAGATGGTTCGTCGGGATTGGCTTAGCCCCAGTGAACTCCTAAATGCCCTGGCCCTGGGCCAGATCACACCGGGCCCCCTCCTGACCACCGCCACAGCCGCCGGCTACCTGGCCGCGGGTATTCCCGGAGCAACCCTCGCAACCCTGGGCATTTTTCTGCCGTCGTTCGGGTTTACCTTTCTGGTGGCTGGCCTCCTGCATCGCCTGGAGGGGCATCCCCTGGCCGATGCTTTTCTGAGGGGGGCTTCCGGAGCGGCACTGGGCCTCATCGCCTGGGCGCTATGGTTGCTGGGGCGTGAAACCCTGGTGGGGTGGGCCGAAGCGCTCCTTACCCTGCTGGCCCTGGGGCTCCTGCTAAGCAAGTTCCCACCCCTTCCCCTGCTGGGCTTATTCGCCCTGGGAGGTGCGCTCTGGCGCACCTGGACTGGGTGGGCGGGCTCGGTTTTTTGAGCACAGGCCAGAGCCGGTGGTCGCGGCTGTCACCATGAAACCTTCGGGGTTATTCCCCTGGCCGAGGGCCAGTTCGCACAGTCGTTTGACTTTTAGGGATTGCTGGGCACTTTCCAAACACCCTGACGACCAAACAAAGTCCGGGGTCAAAGCCCCGGATTTTGCTCTGGTGGAGCCGAGGGGATTCGAACCCCCGACCTCTTGAGTGCGATTCAAGCGCGCTCCCAGCTGCGCCACGGCCCCAGGCCTTAGATAGTGTAGCCGGGGGCGGCACCCATGTCTAGCCTTCCTTCACCCGAACCTCAATGCGGCCCTTGTGCTCCCGCACCTCCAGTTTGGCCTTGGCCCGGCCCCGGCGGTACTCTGCCTGGTAGCGGCCTTCCTTCACCTGGTATTTGACCCTCGTCCAGCCCCGGGCCACCAGGTCACGGTGGTGGTGAGCATACACCTCGGCCACCCGGCTGCTCTGGTAGACGACCCGAATCCCCTGGGGTTCGGGCACCCGCTCTAGCACCACCACCCCTGGCACTAGCCCGATGCGCACCTCCGCTCCCACCACCAGGGTGGGTGGGGGTGGGGTTTCCACTGTGATGCGAATCTGGGCTAGGGCTACCGAAGCCAACACCAACAGCGCAAGCCATCTCTTCATGCTTTTTACCGTACCGGCTTCCTGTCCAATACGCATGTGAGGAAGCTTAAGAGCAGCCTTAACTGCTAAAATAACTCCCAATGAACGATATCTGGGAGATGCTCGGCGAGCCCTTCCCCCCTGAGGAGCTGCAATGGCGGGTGGAGGCGCTTTCTAAGGATAAGAAGCGGGCTTTGGTGGTGCCCTATGTGGATGCTCGAGCGGTTTTGGATCGCCTCGATGAGGTGGTGGGCACCCACGGTTGGCAGGACAGTTACGAGGTGCTCTATGCCCACGAGGGCAACTTCGCGGTCAAGTGCCGGCTAACGGTAATGGACGTGACCAAAGAGGATGTGGGTGAGGGAGATAGCCTAAAGGCAGCTTTTTCCGATGCCCTCAAGCGGGCTGCAGTTAAGTTTGGTATTGGCCGCTTTTTGTACCGCTTGGACAAGCAGTGGGTGAATCACGACCCCGAGACGGGCCGGTTCGAACGGCCAGAGCTAAGCCTCGAGGCTACCCCTTCCCTGCGCGAGTCTGGCCGCAGGGAAAGCCCGTCCCCTGCCGAGGGCAAACCCGAACCCCAGGAGCTGATCGACCGCTTGCTCGAGCGCCTCAAGGAGGCCGGGTTGGGCAAACAGGCCGCCCAGGTTGTGATGAAGTACGGGGGGTATGGCAAAAACCCCGACGAAACCCGTAAACTCTACGGCGAGCTGCGGGCTTTGCTAAAGGGGCAGGCCTCGTGAGCCGAGGGCACTTGTGATCAAAGTCATTGCCATTGGTGACCTGCACGCCGAGTTCGCCAAGCTGTGGCGGGCCTTGAAGAATTCCTACGCGGTAGGGGAGGACTGGTTGCCTTCCGACCCATTGCAGCGGGGTATCTACCGGGTTGTGCTGATGGGCGACCTGGTGCACCCTAAGCTTCTGGCCGATTACCGCCGCCTGACCGGTCTGGAAGACTACGACCCCGATAACCCCGACCACCTGCGCACGGCGGCTCGAGCCCAAATACGCGAACTCATGCGCATCAAGCGCTTTCAGGAAGCTGCTCCCGAGCACATCACCATTCTGCTGGGCAACCACGATCATGCCGTTCTGACTGGGGAAATGGTCCTAGGGAATGCCCACCTCGAGCACAAGGAGTTCCACCCCGAGTTAGGCGGCGTGGAGCTGCCGGAGGAGCTGAAGAACTGGTTCCGCAGCTTTCCTACCGAGCTCAATCTCTACGGGGTCAACTTCGCCCACGTGGGGCCGGTGCCCTGGCTGCAGACCTACGATGAGCTGTTTTACAGCGGGCGGGAGGCCAAGGAGTGGTGGTTTCACAATGCGGATTATGTGGAGCGCATGGGCTACCGCTTCGGGGTGTATGGCCATACCGTGATGAAAAACGGCATCCTGGTCAAGGATAAGCTGGCGCTGATCGATGCTTTGGATCAAAACCAGTACCTCGAGCTCATCCTGGACGAGGACAAGCTGGAGTGGGAAATCGTGGAAATCCCGCCAGTGGGTACCGGTCTTTAGTCCGTGAAACTCACCTCCATCGCTACCGTGCGCGATCTCCTGCAGCGCTACGGCCTTAGAGCCGACAAGCGCTTCGGGCAGAACTTTCTGGTAGAACAGGGCTACCTGGAGAAAATCGTGCAGACAGTGGGTCTCTCCCCTGGCGAAACGGTCTACGAGGTGGGACCCGGTCTGGGCACCCTCACCCAGGCCCTAGCCCGGGCCGGAGCGCGGGTCATCAGCATAGAGATGGACCGTCGCCTAGCCCCTCTTTATGCCGAGACCCTGGCTGGACTCGAGGTGGAGGTTCTCTGGGGTGATGCCCTGGCTTTTGATTGGCATCAGGTGCCCCCTCAGAGCTTTTTTGCCGGCAACCTGCCCTACAACATTGCCACCCCTCTCATTACCCGCCTGCTCCTATCGGGGCGCTTCCGCCGCATTGTGGTTTTGGTGCAAAAAGAGGTAGCCCTGCGCATGACCGCTTCACCCGGCAGCCCGGCCTACGGTTTACTTTCCCTGCGGGTGCAGTACCACGCCCAAGTCCGCCGGGTGCTGGACCTGCCGCCAGGGGCCTTTTTTCCCCCGCCGAAGGTCACCAGCTCGCTGGTCTGCCTGACTCCCAACCAAAAGCCCGAACATCCCGCGCTCTTCCGCCTGATTGAAGCGGCCTTTGCCCAGCGGCGCAAAACCTTGCGTAACGCCCTCGAGGCGGCTGGCTACGACCCCGCACGGGTAGCCCAGGCTTTGGAGGCTTTGGGCCTTGCGCCTTCGGTGCGGGGTGAGGCCCTGAGTTTGCCGCAATTTGAGCAAATCCTCACAAAAATGGGCTAAACTTTGTTGGCGATTTCTCATAAGGTTGGGGTAGGCTACTACCCAACCCGCAGGGCAAGCGGCTAAACTTAGACCAATCCTGCAAGCCGGTAGAGAAGGCGGGGAGGCCTGGATGCGGTTCTTTGTCGTAGGGGATGTGTCGGTTGACCTAATCTATTTTCTCGAGCGAATCCCGGAGCCAGGGGAGGAGGTTTCGGCCCAGCGGGCCCTGATGAAGCCCGGTGGAGCGGGGGGCACCCTGGCCGCCCACCTAGCCAGCTTGGGCAACAAGGTTTACCTGGCCAGCCGGGTGGGTGACGACCCCTTCCGCAGCGTGGCCCTGTCCCAGGTGGAGCGGGTGGGGGTCGACCTCAAGTATTTACAAACCGATCCCGAGCAGACCACCTCGTCCATCCTTATCCTGCTGGTGCCGGGTGGCGAACGGGCCATGATTGCCACCGGAGGGGCCAGCCGCTACCTGGATGCCGCCGAGTTTAAGGCCCGCATGCTCGATGCGATCGACGGGGTGGTCATCTCGGCCTATGCTTTTGTGGGGGGTCCTCAGCGGCAGTACGCCATCCATGTACTGGACGCAGCCCGAAAGCGCGAGCTACCCATTTTCGTCGATCTGGGCACCGGAGCGGTTCGAGCTGCGGGCAAGGAACTTCTGAGCATCCTGCGGGGGGTTCCGTATCTGCTGATGAACCAGGTAGAGCTGCTGGTCCTGACGGGGGCCTCCTCCATTAGCGACGGAGTGAGCGCCCTCAGGGGCTGGGGCCTCGAGACCGTTATCGTTAAGGTGGGGGCTTTGGGTTCCATTGTGGTGACCCCTTCCCGCCAGGAACTCATCGAGCCCTACCCGCTGGAGGAGGTGGTGGACACCACCGGTTCGGGGGATGCCTTTACCGCGGCATTTGCCCATGCCATCCTGCAAGGCAAAGACCCCTTCACCGCGGCCCGTCTGGGCAACCTGGCCGGCTCTTTGGCGGCCACCGCGGTGGGGGGGCAGGGTCGGCTAATTACCGAAGAGGATTTGCTCCAGGCCCGCTAGCTAGAGGGTGCGGAAGTAAGCCTGGATGGCCTCGAGCAAGGCCAGCCCCGCCGCCCCGCTTTTTTCCGGGTGGAACTGCGGCGCAACCAGATTTTCCCGGGCGTAAAGGGCGGTAAAGCGGGTGCCCTCGTACTCGGCTAGGCCGAGACTGCCCTCACCCACAGGGGCGTAGTAGGAGTGGACGAAGTAGAAGTAGCGGCCCGAAAGATGGGCAAACAAAGCCGGATATTCCACCGTATTCCAGCCCATCTGGGGAACCCGGCGGGCCTGGAAGCGCACCAGGCAGCCTGGGGCCAGCCCCAACCCGGCCACGCCGGGGGCTTCTTCCGAACCGGCAAAGAGAATCTGCATGCCCACGCAGATGCCCAGAAAAGGCTTTCCCAAAGCGATGTGCTGACGTACCCCTTCCTCGAAGCCCGAGGACTGAAACGAGCGCATAACCTGGCCAAAGTGGCCCTGACCGGGTAGCACCAGTAGGTCGTGGCGGGCCACCTCCCCTGGGTCGGCGGAAACCGTTACCGCATAGCCGGTAGCCTGCAGGGCCTTGGCCGCGCTATGCAGGTTGCCCGAGCCGTAGTCGATGAGCAGGGTTTTCACAACAGCTCCTTGGTGCTGGGGAGGTCATCGCGGGTCAGGCGGGTGGCCTGGTAAAGGGCTCGGGCCAGGGCCTTGAAGCTAGCCTCGAGGACGTGGTGGGCTTCCCGCCCCGCCAGCAGGCGCAGGTGCAGGGTAAGACCCGCATGATTGCACAGCCCCCGCAGAAACTCCCGCAGGTGATAGGCGTTAAGTCCTCCTGCGCTGCCCACGATGGATAGCTCCTCCGGGACGAAGGCTAGGTGAGGCCGGCCCGAGATATCCAGCACCGCCTGCACCAGGGTCTCGTCCATCGGCACGGTGGCCTCACCGTAGCGCTCGAGGCCTTTGCCGTCCCCTACCACCTGGCGTAAGGCCATCCCCAACACGATGCCCACATCCTCCACCAGGTGGTGCACGTCCACCCTTAGGTCTCCCTGGGCTTCCACCGCCAAGCCCAGCCGCCCGTGCCGCTGCAAGGCCAGCAGCAGGTGATCCAGGAAGCCCAGCCCGGTGCGGATAACCCCTTCCACGGGGCCATCCAGGTCTAAGCGTAGGCGAATCTGGGTTTCAGCGGTGTGGCGCTCTACAGTGGCGCTACGCATGGGATACCTCGGCTAGGGCAAAGGCGGCTTGCAAAAAACGCCGGTTTTCCTCTGGAGTGCCTACCGAGACCCGAATACAGCCCTCCAGACCGGGGTAGCGATCCTGTCGCCGCACCAAAATGCCCTGACGCAAGAGCCCTTGATAAGCGGCCTCGGCATCTGGGGTGCGCAGCAAAATAAAGTTGGTCTGGCTGGGGTAGGCCTGCCAGGTAGGGTGGGTTTGCAAGGCGCGCAGGAGCTTTTCCCGCTCGGTTACCAAGGTTTGCACGATGCTTTGCACATACGTGGGCGATTCCAACACCGTTAGCAGAACCTGGGCGGTGTGCGCGGGCAGGCCGAAAGGGGGTACAAAGTTTTGCACCACCTGGCAAACCTCGGGGGCGGCCACTAGGTACCCCGCCCGAATTCCTCCCAGACCCCAGGCCTTGGAAAAGGTGCGCAAAAGGGCCACGTGGGGGTTGGTTCGGGCCAGCGGCAGGTAGTCACTTCCGGCAAACTGGTGATAGGCCTCGTCGAGCACCAAGAGCCAGCCAGTCTGGGCCGCTTTTTCGGCTAGGTACTGAATCTCCTCTTCGGCGAAGAGCCGGGCTGTGGGGGCGTGGGGGTTGGGCAGAAACAGCACCCCCGGGCCAGCCTCGAGGGCCTCGAGCAAAGCCTCTAGTGGCAGGGCAAAGTCGGCCCCTAGGGGAATCGCCCGGTAGGGTGTGGATGCTACACGGGCGGAAAAGGCATAATGGGGGAAAGAGGGTGCGGTGTCCAGCACCTGCTCTGCGGCTTGGGCCAGAATTTGGATGAGCAGGTTGGAACCTGGGGCCACCACCAGCCCTTCTGCGGGCCAGTCCAAAAAGGCCGCCAGCCGCTGACGCACCTCCTCGGCGTGCAAGTCGGGGTAGCGGTTGAAGTTCAGCTCTTGCAGGCGCTGCAAAACCCGCTTTTTGAGCTCGAGGGGCAGGTCGTAGGGGCTTTCGTTTTGGTCGAGCTTGATGGGTGCTTCGCTTTTTTGATAGGGGTAGCTAGGCAGTTCTTGAAGATGGGGCTTAAAGGCCTTCACCCCCCGATTGTCGAGACTAAGAGGGGTGGACGTCAAGGGTTGGCTAAAAATCGCGTACTTGACAACGGGGCCTCTATTTGCATAGATTTGGCTCCGAGTTGCACCACTCAAGTTCAGCTCGAATGCTTCTGAGAAATTGCCAGGCAACCCAGTAGGTATGGAGGCTTGTTATGCTAGAAGGATTCAAGAAATTTATCATGCGGGGAAACGTAATCGACCTAGCTGTAGGGGTGATTATTGGTGGGGCTTTCGGAGCCATTGTGAACTCGTTGGTGGCCGATATTCTGACCCCCCTTATTGGCTTGATATTCGGCAGCCCCGACTTTTCCGCTCTCAAGCTAGGCCCCTTGAACATCGGTAAGTTCATCAATGCCTTGGTGAGCTTTTTGATGATTGCCTTCGCCCTGTATTTCTTCGTGGTGACACCGATGAACAAGCTACAGGAAATGAGCAAGAAGCCCGAAGCCCCTGCCGCCCCAGCGGGCCCGCCAGAAGAAATTGTCCTGCTTCGTGAAATCCGCGATGCCCTGAAGAAGTGATTAGGTGACTTGCCCCACGGCTAAAGCTGGGGGCTTGCGCGGTTTATTCGCTCAGGCCCGTTGGTGGCTTGAGGATTTCCCTTGCAGTTTAGAGCTACCGTATGCTTGGTGGCTTCGTTTGGGTACGGGAATTGTCCCGAGGGGATCAGAAGGGTTTGGTGTAGGCACTGCTCTCGAGGAGCGGGGGGGTTCTTACACCACTGGGGTATAAACCGGAGTGTGCGCTGGGCTGGTCAGGGGTGGGGAGGGGTAGAATGGGGATCTACCTCCTGGGGTGTGCCTATGGATGCCCAGACCGCTCAAGCCATCGAGCTAATCCGCGCCCGAATGCCTCTAAAGGAGCTGGTGGGGCGGTATGTGGCGCTTAGGCCCAGCGGCAGGGGTACTTGGAAGGGCCTATGCCCGTTTCACCAGGAAAAAACCCCCTCCTTTCATGTAGACGAGGTAAAGGGGTTGTACTATTGCTTCGGTTGCAAGGCAGGGGGGGATCTCTTCACCTTTCTGGGAAAAATCGAGGGCCTGGAGTTCGACGAGGTGCTCCAGCGGCTAGCTCAGGAGACCGGAGTTGAACTACCGCAGCAGCGGGGCCGGAGCCCAGCCCGCCGGGAGTCGTTGCAGGTCCTCGAGCTGGCCCAAGCCTACTTTCGGGACAACTTAGGGGGGGAGGCCTTGGGCTACCTACAGCGGCGCGGCCTAAATTCAGCCTCCATTGAGCAGTTTGGTCTGGGTTACGCCCCAGAAAGCTGGGATGGCCTGCTCCAGTACCTGCACCGCCATGGGGTAAGCCCTCAGGAGGGGGTTCAGGCCGGGGTGTTGGTGGAGCGGGAGGGGCGCTTTTTCGACCGCTTCCGCCACCGCATTACCTTTCCCATCCAAGACCCGCTGGGCCGTACCGTAGCCTTTACCGCTCGAGCTTTGGGTGATCAGCAGCCTAAGTACCTCAACTCCCCCGAAACCGCTTGGTTCAAAAAGAGTCTGCTGCTGTATGGCTATCCTCAGGCCCGCGCCCAGATTCGCGCAAAGCAGCGGGCGGTGGTGGTGGAGGGGTTGTTCGATGTGATTGCTCTGCACCAGCTAGGCTTTAGTGAGACGGTGGGGGTACTGGGTTCCTCGCTGTCCTCGGAACAGGCCCACCTGCTCAAGCGGGCAGAGGCCGTCGAACTCTACCTGGCCTTCGACGCCGACGAGGCCGGGCGCAAGGCCACCTTGCAGAGTCTAAACCTAGAGATTGCCCGCCGGTTCTTGGTATACGCGGTCTTGCTCGAGGAGGGGCGCGACCCCGGCGATCTGCTGTTGTTGCCCGATGGCCGGGAGCGCTTCGAGACGGCCTTAGCTACGGCTTTGTCCGAAGTGGAGTACCGCTTCGAGAGGGCTGCCCAAGGACTAGACCTGAGGCGCCCGGAGCACAAGCAGCGCGTCCTCGAGGCCCTGCGCCCCCGACTGGTCTCCAGCGAACCTTTTGACCGGGTGGTGGAGGCGCTGAAGGCCAAGGTCATCAGTGCCCTGGCCATCCCGCCCCGGGCGCTGGAAGACTACCTAGCCAAAGACCGTGCCTCCCAGGGAAGAAAACGTTCCGACCCCTCGGCCCACATTGGCCTAAGCCGCCCAGACCTCACCGAGAAAAGGCTGCTGCGCGAGCTGGATGTGATAGCCCTGTTGTACGCGGTGCCCGAGGAGGAGTTTGTGCAGTGGGCGCTGTATGTGGAGGATCACACCTGGCCCCCCGAGGGCAGCTTGCTGGCTGAGTTTATGCAGCTGGCCCATAAGGCCCAGGGCAAAAGCCGTATCCTCAGGCAGTTTGAACAGCGGGGGGAGGGGGCTCGGCTTATCGACGCCCTGATGAAAAGCCCCAGCTTTGAGCGGGCCCAGCTCGAGGCCCACCTGAACGTGGCCATGGCCCGGGTACGCGAGGTCTACTACGAGATGCGCCTGGATAAGCTCAAAACCCAGCTCAAAGCCAGCGCCGACCTGGAGGAGATTCGCAGCCTGACCAAAGAGATTCAGGAGGTGCTCCAGGCCATCGAGGCCGAACGACGGGTCTACCGGCGGGGTTAGCGCGCGGTCCAGCCTAGGTCGATGAGCTGGGCCGAGCCGGTGATGGCGCTGGCCTTGTCCGAGGCCAGGAAAAGGGCCAGCTCGGCCACCTCCTCTGGCTCGATCAGGCGTTTGATGGCTGCGGGGGCCAGCATGACCTTCTCGATAACCTCCTCCTCGCGGATGCCCAGGGTGCGAGCCTGATCGGCAATCTGGGCCTCCACGATGCCGGTCTTGACGTAGGCTGGGCAGATGGCGTTGCAGGTGATGCCGTACTCGGCGGCCTCGAGGGCCACGGTCTTGGTCAGCCCCAGAAGACCGTGCTTGGCCGAGATGTAGGCCGACTTGTAGGGGCTGGCCACCAGGCCGTGTAGCGAGGCGATGTTGAGGATGCGCCCCCAGCGGCGAGCTTTCATGCTGGGCAGGGTGTATTTGATGAGCTGAAAAGGGGCGGTGAGGAGCACCTGTAGCATCAGGTTCCAGGTCTCCTCAGGGAACTCTTCCACCGGGTGAATGCGTTGCAGGCCAGCGTTGTTGACCAGGATGTCTATGGGGCCGTGCTCGAGGGCCTGCTGGGCTAGGGCCCGCACCTCCTCTTGGCGGGAAAGGTCAGCCCGCAAAAAGACCCCACCTAGGCTCTGGGCCACCTCGGCCCCGGTTTCGGCCCGGTCGTTGAGGAGGAGGCGGGCTCCTTCCCGGGCAAAGACCGTCGCGATGGCCTTGCCAATGCCGCTGGCCGCACCCGTGATGAGGGCTGTCTTACCTTGTAGTAGCATGGCTTTATTATCCGCAAAACCTCCTAGCCCTCACAGGGCCAGGTAGGCTTTCTGCACCGCTTGGTTTTGGATCAGCTCCTTGGCCTGGCCTTGCAGTACCACCCGGCCATGCTCCACCACGTAGCCCCGGTTGGCCACCTCGAGGCTCAGGGCCACGTTTTGCTCGACCAGCAGCACCCCCACCCCTTCAGCCCGCACCTGGGCCAAGGTGGCGAGCACTTCCTCGGCCAGGCGGGGAGAGAGGCCCAGGCTGGGCTCATCTACCATCAGGATGCGGGGCCGGCCCATCAGGGCCCGGCCAATGGCCAGCATCTGCTGCTCGCCTCCAGAAAGGGTACCCGCCAGTTGTCGGCGGCGTTCGGCCAGGCGAGGGAAGAGCTGATAGACCCGCTCTAGCCCTTCGGCCCGGCTCTCCCAGGCCAGGAAAGCGGCACCCAACAGCAGATTTTCCTCTACGCTCATCAAGGGAAAAAGCTGGCGCCCCTCGGGCACATGCCCCAGCCCCAGGCGGGCCCGCCGGGCGGCAGACAGGCCCAGCAGGCTCTGCCCGTCTAAGGCGATGTGGCCCGCCCAGGGCTTGATCAGGCCGGAAAGAACCCGCAAAGCGGTGGTCTTGCCCGCGCCATTGGCCCCCAGAAGAGCCACCAGCTCACCTTCGGTCACCTCGAGGGTGAGGCCAAACAACACCTGGGCTTTGCCATATCCTGCGGTGAGTTGGTCAACCGTAAGCTTCACGCGCTCCTCCCCAGATAGGCCTGGCGCACCTTGGGGTGGGCGGCCACCTCCGCGTAGGGGCCCTGGGCGATTACCTGGCCGTAGTCCATCACCACCACCCGGTCGGCTAAGGCCCGCACCACCGGCATCAGGTGTTCGATGAACAGCACCGTTACCCCGCTGGCCCGAATGCGCTGAACCAGGGCCACCGCCTCCAGGGCCTCGGCGGGGCGTAGACCGGCCATCACCTCGTCTAAAAGCAGCAACTTGGGCTGGGTAGCCAGAGCCCGGGCCAGCTCCAGGCGTTTGTCCTCCAAGAGGGTTAGTTCGCCCGCCTCGGTGTCGGCCTTGGGGGCCAGGCCGGTCAGCTCGAGCACCTGCTCTACCACCTGGTAAGCGGTTCGTACAGGGGTGCCCGGCTTGCCATAAAGGGCTCCTACCAGCAGGTTTTCCCGCACGGTCATCTCAGGAAAGGGCTGCACGATCTGGAAGGCCCGCCCCAGCCCTTTCCAGGTGCGCACCTCGGGGGGGGCATAGGTGAGATCCTCGCCCAGGAACTCGACCTGCCCGGCATCGGGGCGGATCAGGCCGGAGAGCAGGTTCAATAGGGTGCTTTTGCCCGCCCCGTTGGGGCCAATCACCGCCAGGATTTCCCCCGGCGCTACCTCGAGGTCAACCCCGCTGGCCGCCACTACCCCGCCAAAGCGCTTGGACAACCCCCTCACCCTAAGCATGGCGGCCCCCCTTGCGGCGGGCCAGCAGCCCCATGAGCCCTTTGGGCTGGAACAGGATGGTTAGAATCAGAATCAGCCCGTACACCACCAGATACCCCTCGCCGATGCGCAGGCGCAGCCAGGTCTCGAGGCTCACCACAATCAGGCCACCCAGCAGTGGCCCAGCGGTGGTGTACAGCCCGCCAAAGATGGGGATTACCAAAGCCTCTACTGCCCGCCCCAGACCAAAGGCGTCGTAGGGGGTGAGAAACAGGGTCTTCATGGCGTATACCCCGCCGGCCAGCCCGGCTAGGAAGGCCGAGATCATGAAGGCGAGCAGTTTGACTCGTACCACCGAGACCCCCAGCACCCGGGCCACCGCCTCGCCCTGGCGGGTGGCGGCCATGGCGTAGTGCAGCCGGCTACGGCCCAGGAGCAGGCTAACCATGGCGCAAATGGCTAGCACGGCCACTGCCAGGTAGTAGCCTCCCAGGGGGTAGGCCCCAGCGAAAGCCGCCTGTACCGGCAGGCCAATCGAGCCGCCGGTGAACTGGGCTTTGAGCACCAGGGTGCGCATCACCTCGCTGAAGGCCAGGGTGGCGATGGCGAAGTACATCCCCTGGAGCCGCAGGGTGGAAAGCCCCAGCAAAAGGCTAAACGATGCTGCAACCACTCCGCCCAGCAGGAGGGCGGGAAGGGTGCCTAGCCCCGGGGCCAAAAGGGCTGCGCTGTAGGCTCCTAGGCCAAAAAAGGCCCCATGGGCTAGGGAAAGCTGGCCAGTGCGGGCCAGCAGGTCCCAGGCCAGGGCCAGCCCACTGATCAGAAAGGCGAACTGGGCGGTGTCCAGCACAAAGGCCCGCCATTCTCCCAGCGGCAGCCCTGGCAGCAGCAAGGCCAGCAACAGTACTCCCCCCACCAGTATCATCGGGTCCTCCAGCTGCGCCAGGTCAGGGCCAGGAAGATGACCAGGAAAAAGACCGCCTCCACCCAACCCCCACCCCCGGGCACGTAGGTGCTGACCAGGGCCTCGGCCAGGGCTAAAACGACGGCGGCGGGCACCACCCCCCGCAGGTTGCCCAGGCCAGCCATCACGATGATGGCGAAGGCTTTGAGGGTATAGGCGAAGCCCACTGTAGGGCTGGTATAGAGCATCACCGAGAGCATCACCCCGGCCATTCCGGCCAACGCTGCCGAAAGACCGAAGGCCAAGAGGTATATCCGCTGGGTCTCGATGCCCAAAAGCCCGGGGGCCAGGCGGTTCTGGGCCACTGCCCGCACGGCAAAACCCAGCCGGGTGCGCCCCAAGAAGGCGTACAACCCGACCAGCAGGCCCACCGAGAGCACAAAGGCGGCGAAGGGAGGCAGGCCAAAGGAAACCCCCCCCAGGGTGAGGGTGGTGCCCTGGTAGGCGGTGGAGAGCACCCGGGTATCGGCCCCAAAGAGGAGTAGGGCAAGGTTTTGCAGCGCCACCGAGAGGCCGAAGGTCAGGAGCATTTGGTTGAGTTCAGGGGCGGCCAGCACCGGGCGGATGAGGCCATAGTAGGTAAGGGCCCCCACCACAAACAACACTAAAGCGGCCAGGCCCAGCGAGAGGATTGGGTCGATGCCAGCGCCTACGAAAAGCAGGTAGGAAACAAAAGCCCCAATCATGGAAAACTCACCGTGGGCGAAATTGACGATACCCACCACGCCGACCGCCAAGGCCAGGCCGCTGGCCACCAGGGCATAAAGACCGGCGGCCAGGATGCCGTTGATGAGGGTTTGCAGCAGCAGTTCCATCAGTAGTTGCCGGGGTAGCGCAGTGGGCGGGCCGCGCGGTTGGCGGGGAAGACCGGGCGTCGGCTGCCCTCGAGGTACTGGAACTGTAGCCAGATGCTCTGGTTGAAGCCCTGGAAGCGGGTTCTACCGGTGTCCGAAGGTTTGAAGGAGAGGGGGCCGAAGGGGGTGTCCATCTGCACCTTGGCCAGTTCGGCAGCAATCCGGTCTTTGTCGGCTGAGCTGGCTGCCTCCACGGCCCGGCCCAGGCTGAGGGCGATCACATAGCCCATGGGGGCCATGTACTCGTCGGTGACCTCACCAAACTTGCGGCGATAGAGGTTGACGAAGCGGCGGCTTTCGTTGTTGGCCACCGAAGGCAGCCAGGCGGTCATGCCCGCCACGTCGTTGGAGAGCTGGTTTTTCTCGAAGCCTACCGGCCAGGCCGGGGGGGCTCCGTAGATGAGCTTGGGCTCGAGGCCCACCTGCCGGGTCTGGGCTGCGATGGGCAGGGCGTCCACGTCGTAGCCAATCCAGTACAGGATGTCGGGGCGGAAGGCCTTGAAGCGGGTCAGGATGGCGGTAAAGTTGCCCGACCCGCTCTTGAAGGGTTCGGCCTGTACGGTGTAGCCCTGGTTTTGTAGCTGAGCACGGTAGGTCTGGATACCCGCCGAGCCAAAGGGGCCATCTTCGTAGAGGAGGGCCACCCGCCGGGCCCCGTTGTCGTAGAGGTATTTGAAGAACTCCAGGGCGGCGGCTACGTTGTGGTAGTCCCAGGGGTGGTAGTGGAAGAAACGGCCATAATCGCTAAAGGCCTGCTCTACTACGCTGCTGGCGGCCCCGATGCATAAAAACAGCGGCTGGTACTGCTTGACCGGTCCTGAAAGGGCAAAGGTTACCCCCGAGGCCAGCCCCCCGATGACGATGTCTACCCGATCCACCGTCATCAGCTTGGTCAGGGCCGGCACTGCAGTGGCCGGGGTGTTGCCATCGTCCACCACTACCAGCTCGATCTTCACCTTGCCGCCAGCATTGACCTGCTCCACGCCGAGCTGCACCCCGTTTAGGGCAGCTTTCCCTGCAACCGTGCTGATGGGCAGCAACACCCCCACCCGCACCGTGGTCTGGGCCAGAGCTAGTCCGGCTAGAAGCAGTACCCACAGAACCAAGACTTTCTTCATCTCTTACCTCCTTCGCCCTCGAGGGCTTCTTCGTAAAGCACCGTAGCCTCCCCCACGATGACCTCCTGTCCGTGCTGGTTGGTGCAGACCGTCTGTAAGGTTAGGATGGACTTGTCCTCGCGGATGGCGGTTACGGTTACGGTGGCGGTGATGGTGTCGCCCAGGTAGGTCGGGCGCACGAAGCGCAGGTTCTGGCCCAGGTAAACCGCCCCTACCCCCGGTAGCTTGGTGCCAATGGTGGTGGAGATCAGACCGGCTACCAGGATGCCTTGGGCAATGCGAGCTTTGAAGCGGGTTTTCTGGGCGTACTGGGCATCGGTGTGCAGGGGGTTGGTATCCCCCACTGCCCCGATGAACAAAGCCACCTGGGCTTCGCCGATGGTCTGGGTATAGCTGGCGCTGTCGCCGACTTTGAACCTCATACAGCCTCCATAAACGAGCGGATTTCCGCCGCGAGCAAAGCCGGGTTTTCCAGCGGGGCCACATGGCCCACCTGGGGCAGCACCCGGAAATGGGCTTTAGGCATGGCTTGGGCGATCTCCTGGCCATAGCGGGGTGGGAAGAGCAGGTCTTCCTCGCCGCTAAGCACCAGGGTGGGAACGTGAATCCTGGCCAGCCGGGGTCGCAGGTCCTCTAGGGTGAGGAAGCCTTCCAGTAGGTTGCGTTGGGCCTCGAGGCCTGGGGCGCTGGCCAGCATCTGGGCCAGCGCCTCCTCACCGGTGAGCTCGGGGTGGGCTTCCAGATGGGCCCGGCCCCAGATCCAGGGCAAAGCCACCTGCAGACGCCCTGGGGTTCCCCCCTCCTCGAGGGCCCAGCGCCAACTTTCTACCTTGGCCCGCAGCAGGGGGTCGAGTCGGGGGGTGGTGCAGAGCAGGATTAGCCGCTGCAACCCCGAAGGCTGCCGAGTGGCGTACACCTGGGCTACCACCCCACCGTTGGAAAGACCCAGCAGGGTGTAGCCCTCCAGCCCCAAGGCTTGCAGTAAAGTGGCCAGGTCGTCGGCGTGGGTCTCGGGGGTGTAGGGCCCTGGGGGGGTCTGGCTTTGGCCTTGTCCCCGCATGTCGTAGCGCAGCACGCGGAAGCCCTCCAGGTAGGGCAGCAGCGCATCCCAGGCCTCGCTGCGCTGGAAGATGCCGTTGGCCAGCACCAGCAGGGGGGCCTCTTGAGGGCCATCCAGCCGGTAGAAAAGCTCAAGGTCTCCCAGCGCAACCTTAGGCATGCCCCCTCCGGAAGTGTTCGGCCAGTTGGTTTTTTAGGATTTTGCCGGGGCCACTTTTGGGCAGGGCCTCGAGGAAGAGAAAGTGCTTGGGCACCTTATAGCCGGCCAGCCGGGCCCGCAGGAAGGCCTTTAGCTCCTCCTCAGAGGCCGGGCTTTTGAGTACCACCGCGGCCAGCCCCACCTCTCCCCAGCGGGCGTCGGGCACACCCAGCACCGCGCATTCCAGCACCGCGGAGTGTTCGTACAGGGCCCGCTCAACCTCGAGGGGGTAGACGTTTTCCCCCCCCGAGATGAACATCTCCTTGGCCCGGCCCACGATGTAGTAGCGCCCTGCGGCGTCGCGCCGGGCCAGATCGCCGGTGCGCAGCCAGCGCCGACCCTCTTGTTCCACCAGGGCTTTGGCGGTTTCCTCGGGCCGCTGATAGTAGCCCGACATTAGGGTAGGCCCGGCCAGCCAAAGCTCGCCCTCCTCGGCGGCCTCGAGGCCATTTGGGCCCACCAGGCGGGCCCACAGGTGGGGCATGGGCCGGCCTACCGACTCGGGGAAACGCTCGGCCTCGAGCACATCCAGGGTAAAGCAGTTAACCCCGCACTCGGTGAGGCCGTAGCCCTGTTTGAAGCGCACCCCTTTGGCCCGGAAAGCCTCCCGTACTGGGGCTGGGCAGGGGGCCCCGCCCGAGATGGCCCAGCGCACACCGCGCAGGTCGGCCTGGGCGAAATCGGGGTGCTGGGCCAGCATCTGGTACATGGTGGGCACCAGGAAGAGCAGGCTCACCCCCTGGTATTGCACCCAGTGCAGGTACTCGGCGGGGTCGAACTTTTCCTGGATGATTACGCTGCCTCCCAGGTAGAGCAGCGGGGTGGCTAGGGCATTGAGGGCAGCATGGAACATGGGGGTGGCCAGGATGTAGCGGTCTTCGGGGCGAAGGCCCCAGCTCATGCAGGTCTGGAAGGCGTTGGTGAGGAGCTGGCGGTAGGGAATCTGGGCGGCTTTGGGTAGGCCAGTGGTGCCGCCGGTGAAGAGCAGTAGGGCGGTGTCCTCGAGGTCGGGCTGGTAGGGTGGTAGGGGGCCCGGGGGTAGGCTTTGCAGTGCTTCCAGCGGGTAGGTGATGGGGTGCAGGGCCTGGGCGGTGTGGGCCAGCTCCTGGCCGAAAAACAGCACCGTGGGCTGGGTGTAGGCCACCAGGCCAGCCAACTCGGTCTGGCTTAGGCGATGATTGAATAAGGTAGGGATGAAGCCCAGCAGGGGGGCGGCAAAGTAGAGCTCGAGGTAGCCCAGGTGGTTGCCGCTCAGCACCCCCACCCGCTGGCCTTGGCCCACCCCTAGCCCGGCCAGGGCTTCTGCGGCCCGGCGGGCCCGCTGGTACAGCTCGCCGTAGCTTAGCCAGTGCCCGCGCCAATACACGGCCGGGCGGGTAGGGTGGTAATCCGCCAGGCGGGCTAGCCAGTTGGCGTTCAGTTCCATGTTCCCTCCCAGCGCAGTACGGCAGCCCCCCAGTGGTAGCCCACCCCCGCGGCGGCTAGGGCCAGCAGGCTGCCAGGGCCAATCCGGCCAGCCTGGCGGGCCAACCACACCGAGAGGATAGGGTCGAGCTGGCCTAGGTGGCCGTACTGGCTCAGGTAGATCGAGCGTTCCTCCGCCAAACCCAGCCCTTCCAGCACCGCCTTGTGGGCTGAGGGCTTCATGTGCAACAGGGCCAGGTAGTCGAGGTCGGCAGCGGTGTAGCCGGCCCGCGCCAGGGCCCCTTGGATGACCTCCAGAAACCCCGGCAGCGAGACCTGCTCGAGGCGGGCCTTCATCTGCTCCGGCTCGGCCACTCGTAGCCGGTAGGCCCCTAGGTTGTGGGGGTTTAAAGGCTCTACTGTGCCCCCCACCGGTACCCGCACCGCGGTGGCCAGGCTGACATCGGTCTTGAGCTGGCTGGACAGCAGGCGCAGCCCGGGCCCCTCCCGGCTCAATAGCGCCGCCCCACCTCCTGCGGCTAGGTCGTACATGAAGCGCACCGCCGGATCGGTGTAGTCGATGAGGTCACCGTTGCGGTAGCCGCCGGCCACCAGGATATGCCGTAGCTCATGCTGACTGGCCAGGAGCCCCTCAGCCACCGCCAGCGCGCTTATGAAACTGGCACACTTCTGGTTCAGGTCGAAGGCCCAGGCCCGGCTGGCCCCCACCTGTTGGGCGATGAAGGGGGCGCTGCTCCAGACCGGATAGTCTTTGTGCTCATCGGTGATGCTAATGACCACATCCACCGCCTGGGCCTCGAGGCCCGCCTCGGTCAGGGCCTGCTGGGCGGCCCAGGCCCCCATCTGGGCCGGATGGTCCAGGGGGCCGGGGATGGGTTTTTGCTCGATGCCCAGCTTTTCCCGCACGACCCACTCCGGCAGCCCGCTGGCCGCCGCGATTTCCCCGCTGGTCATGCGCGCAGTAGGTAGGTAGACCCCTAGGCCTCGAAGGTATGCCATGCCAAACCCCAGAACTCGATTGGGGGTCAGTCTACCGGTGGGTTGTTACAACCTTGTTACACCGCGTGGGTCTCGGCTGAGTGAGTAAACTAAAACCGATGCCCTACCGGGTACCCCGAAGCCGCTTGCTGCCTCCTCGTACCGCGCGGGAGGTGGAGCGGGAGCGGCTTTGGACGCTGCTGGAGCGCAGTTTTGCCAAAAGCCCGGTGCTGGTGTTGGCGGCAGGGGCTGGCTACGGCAAGTCCACCCTGCTCTCGAGCCGGCCGGCGCTCTGGTTAACCCTGGGGGAGGACTGTTCCGACCCGGTGGTGCTGGGTTGGCACCTGCTCGAGGTCTACCGGCAGGGGCTAGGCCTGGGGCTGGGCCGGGTGGAAGAAGCCTTGGAGCGGGGGGCTTGGGCAGCGGCGGGAGAGGCTTTGCTGGAAAGCCTGGGCCCTCTGCCGCCCCATCGCTTGGTGTTGGACGAAGCCCAGCGGGCCGACAGCCGCGCGGTGGTGGCTTTACTGCGAACCCTGATCCAGGTACCCAACCTGCAGCTGGCCATTCTGAGCCGCCGGGCCGCCCCCTGGGAGGTGCTGGGGCGGGTGCTGGTCGAGGCCGAGCTGGCCTTTGATCCGGCTGAGGCCTTGCAGCTGGCCCGGGCCATTGCCCCCGAGCTGCCGGCGTTTGAGGTGGAGCAGGCCCACAGCCTGGTACGGGGCTGGCCGTTGGGGCTGCGCCTGCTCCTGCGAGCCATGCGGCGGGGAGCCAAGCCAGAGGAGGCCTTTTACGCCTACCCAGACCCCAAGGGGTTGCTGGCCTATCTGCTGCCGGCTTTGCCGGAAGCCCTCCAGCAGTGTGCGGTTCAGGCCAGCGTGCTGGGGGAGGTGGGGCCAGAGGAGGAGGCTTGGGCCTTGCTCCATCCCTACGCTGCCGATCTGCTGCTGGAGCAAGTGGGGGAGCGCCTGCGCTTTCATCCTTTGGTGCGCCAGGCCCTTCTGACCCAGATGCACCCCAATGAGGCCCGTCGGCTGCTTTCCGTGGCGGCAGATCGGGCTTTGGCCCAGGGCGAGGAGGTGCGGGCAGCGGGCTATTTGCTCGAGGCGGGCCGCTTGGGGCATGCTGCCGACCTGGTATTGCGACGGGGGGAGGCCTGGCTGGCCCAGGGGCTTACCTACAGCGTGCTGGCCTTGCTCGAGCGCCTGCCCCAGGCTATGCGCCGGGCCCGTCCGGCTCTACACTACTTGCACGGGGAAAGCCTGCGCCAGGCCGGTCGCTACGCCGAGGCCGAGCTGGCCTACCGCCAGGCCCTGGATGAAGGGGTGGATCGGGCTTTGCTGGGCTTAGCCCGCTTGCACCTGGATACGGTGGAGCCGGCCAGGGCCCAAGGGTATTTACTGGCGGCCCAAGCCCGCTATCCCGAGGAGGTGGCCCCTTTGTGGGCCGAGAACTTGCTCAATGCGGGCCGGGTTCGGGAAGCTCAGGCACTGGGCCTCACCGGCCCTCGGGTGCTGCTGCGTAGCGGTCAGCCGGAAAAAGCCCTGGAACTTTTGCGCCACCAAGGGGGGGAGAGCGGCCCCAGGGTTCCCCAGAATCACCGTGAGGGCACCTTGCTCCGTGCCCTTTTGGAGGCGGTGGCGGGTGAGGCCGCGGCAGCCGAGGCAGCGGCCCAGCGGGGGCGGCGGGAGGGCGAGACCTTGGGCAGCCCCTTTGTGGTGGCCCTAGCCGAGGCCCGGCTGGGGCACGCCCTCCTGGCCCAGAACCGCTGGGCCGAGGCTGGCCAGGCCTACCGGCGGGCGCTGTGGCTCTCCGAGGGGGGGCCCTCGAGGCTGCGGGTGGAGCCCCTGGGAGGGTTGGCGGCCTTGGGCGAGGCTGGGGCCTTTGAAGAGATGGTGCGCCAGGCCCGTGAGGCGGGGGATGCCTGGGTGGAGGCCTTTATGACCCTGGTAGCGGCCCAGGCCCACTTGCGCCGGGGCCAGCCTTTCACCCTACCGGCCCTGGTGGGCCTCGACGACCCCTTCCTGCGGGCTTTGGCCGAGACCTACCCCTGGGTGGCCGACCCTCAGAAGCTCCTGTTGCGCTACCCCTTTCTAGCCCGGCCCACCCTTTTTGCGCCTCCCCTTCACCGCAGCCGCCGCCTGCTGTGGGAGATGGGCCGGCTCGAGCTGCCCTACCACCCAGGGGCCTGGGTGGAGGTGCGGGCCTATGGAGGGCTGCGGGTCTGGGTCAACCACCAGGAGGTGCGCTTCAAACGGGAAAAAACCCGTCTATTGCTGGGGCTACTGCTGGTGCGTCAGCGCTGGAGTAAGGAGGTTTTGCTCGAGCAGATGGGGGTCTCAGATGGCGAGTTCCGCGTGCTTTGGTCGGAACTGCTCAACACCCTCGAGCCGGGCCGGCCTCCCCGGGCCCCGGCCTACTTCCTAGAACCCTACCAGCTGGTGCCCCGCCCGGAACTCTGGGTGGATTTGTGGCAGGAAAGCCTTGGCGAGACCCCTCCTCTGACTGACCTCGACCACCCCGAGCTCGAGCGCTTCCAGGTAGCCTGGCTGCAAAGGCGGCTCGAGGCCTGCCGGGCCAGCCCTCACCCTGCCGACTGGCTAGCTGGGCTGCGGCTCGAGCCCTTTGACACCGAACTGATGGCCCGACTGGAAAAGACCTCCCTGGCCGCCGAGGCCCAGCGCATCCACCAGGCTGCGCTAGAGGAACTGGAGGTCTGAAGCTGCCTAGCCGATGGCTGCGCGTTCGGGTTCACCCGGGGTGAGCACTACGATTTTGTGGCGGGGCTTTGGGGCAAGCGGTGGGCCCCTTGGGGTATCCTAAGCGGCATGAGCGAGGTTGACCCGGTATGGGAAAAGCTGGTGCGCTATGCCTACAGCTTAGTGGAGTTTCGTTCGATGCGCCGCTCAGAGGACCAGATGACCTATAACCTCTACCTCTTTCCCAAAGGGGAACTCAAGCAAAGCGTGCGCGTTTTCGACCAGAGCCAAAGCGGGTTGGATCGGCTCTTGGGCAGCAAGCGGGTTTTTGCCTACGACGAGTTCGAGGGGTTGCGCTTGGCCATAACTCAGGTCTTCCGCCTGGGCCGCTTGCGCATGGTGGTGCTCACTGCTTTCAAGAAGGAGGCCAAGGTGGTCTGGCCTCCCCGGCGGCTGGGGCGGTAGCCAGGGCCAGAATTTTGCGGTCAAGCTGGGACAACGGGCGCTCGGCTGGGTTCTCCCGGCCCTCCCCCCAGGCCCGGTAGACCCGCACCCAGAGCCTGCGGTGGGTGAGGTCGTGCCTCAGGGTGCCCAAAAGCTCGGCCTTCGGCAGGCCGAAGCGGGCCAGCAGCCGGGCCAGCCCACCGGGTTCTTCCTCCAGAGGAAACCCCCACAGCCCCCCTAGCCGCCGGCCCTGGCGGGGCTCTAAATGGAACCCCTGGGGGCCTTGCAGTACCAGGGCGACCACCTCGAGCCCTCGCTTCTGGCGTGGCTTGGCCGCTGGGTAGCGCTCAGGCTGGCCTTGCCCCCGGCAGAAGGGGGTTAGGGGACAGGCTGGGCAGTTAGGTTTGCGGGGGGTACAGACCATAGCCCCTAGTTCCATCAGAGCCTGATTCCAGATTCCTGGATGAACCTGGCCTTCTAGCGCATCCAGAAAGGCTTGGGCCTGGGCCTGCACCTGCTTTGGGCTGGGGTGTTCCCAGGCTTGCAGGCGGGCCAGTACCCGTCGCACGTTGCCGTCCACGGCAGCTATAGCCTGGCCAAAGGCAATGGAGGCCACCGCCGCGGCGGTATAGGGACCCACCCCGGGCAGGGCTTGCAGCCCAGAGGCCGAGGAGGGGAGCGGCTGGCCGCCAGCGACCACCTGGCGGGCTAGCCGGTGCAGGTGGCGGGCCCGGGCGTAGTAGCCGCAGCCTTGCCAGACCTCGAGCACCTCCTCTAAGCTGGCCTGGGCTAGGGCCTCCAGGGTGGGAAAGCGTGCTAAAAAGCGCTGGTAGTAGGGGATAGCCTGGGCTACCCGGGTTTGCTGCAGCAGTATCTCGGCCAGCAACACCCGGTAGGGGTTGGCGGTCTCCCGCCAGGGCAGGCGGCGCTGGTGTTGGATGTACCAGGCCAGAAGGGCCTTTTGCAGGGCGGGGGACATATCAACCAAAAAGCTGCTAGTGTACCACCATCAAGCAGCGCTTCTGCACCACTGGAATCCTAGCTTACTGCGCTTGGGCAGCGAAGCCAGGATAAGGCAGCCAGACCAGGCGGGGCCTCGAGCAAAAAGGCGCGTAGTATTTCATAAGCCATAGCGCCGTAGCAGCTCGGCGATGGCGCTGTGGCCACCCTCGAGGGCCAGTGTCAGGGCCGTCTTGCCCTGGGGGTTGGTCCAGCTCAGGTCGGGCTGGGCCTTTGCCAATAGCCAGCGCACCACCTCCAGGTAGCCCCGCTGAGCAGCCAGGCCCAGTGCCAAACCGCTGCCCTCACGCGCGCCGTATTCGTAGACCAGGGCTACTAGGGCTTCCCGGCCAGACAGGGCGGCGTGGGGCAATAGAGGGATGCTATGGGCCCCTCTGGCCTGGGCCTGCCGGGGGTCGGCCTGGAGCATGGCCCGCAGACTTTGCTCCAAACCCAACATGGCTGCTGTAGGGCTGGATAGAGGTGCGCCCCGGGCCAGCAGGTAGAGGGCGATGGCCCGCTGACCGGTATGGGCCGCAGCCTGGATGGCGCTTTCTTGGTCGCCGGGCCGCCACTCGTAGGCCAGATGGAGCAGAGCGGGGGTTTCCTCGAGCAAGGCCCGCACCTGTTCTAAGTCGCCGTGGGCTGCCATCACAAAAGCCCGGATGCGTTCGGGGGAAGGGGCCATGCCTTTAGGTTACCCTAGGCGAAGCGCTCGGGGTGGGTGGCCCGGTACAACCGCCAGGCCTCCCAGTCGCGGGGGCGGCCCTGGGCCTCGGCCCAGAACCAAAAGGGCATCAGAAGCGAGCGGGCGGTGCGGGTCTCGTGGTAGAAGATTTCCGCCCCCAGGCCCCCTTCCTCCATCAGGCCCGTGTCGTAGTAGGCCTGGAGGGCGGCTTGCAGGTCGTAGGGTACCTGGCGAAACTCTACCTGTAGCCGGTTTGGCTCTACTTCCACCACCGCATACTGGGCCCGTACATCCCCGTTGAAGGGGGCTCCTACCGCTCCGCTATTGAGCACCAGGGCCTGCTCGAGCTGGTGGAGGAAGGGCCGGTGGGTGTGTGCGCCTACCAGCAGACGGGCGGGAAAGCTTTGGCTGATCTCATCCAGGGTGCCTAACTGGTGCTCGTCGTAGCCTTCGCGGTAGTGCCGGGGGGAACCGTGGGTGGCCCGCAGCAGCATCCGTTCCCCCATCCCCTGGGCCTTATCCAGCCCGAAGGCCTGCTGGGACAGCTCACCAATAGCCACCTGGAAGGGCAGGCGGCCCAGCCAGTCCAGGTGGGCCTGGGGAAGCTGGGCCACCGACCAGGCGGTGGGCGCGAACAAGGGATCGTGGTAAAGCTCGGCCAGCATGGGGTCGCGCTGGGCCCATTTGACCAGTAGGTCGTCGTGGTTGCCTAGAGTAAACCAAAACCCCTCGGGGGCTAAGGCCTGGCCTTCCTTGGAGCTGGCCAGCTCCAGCAGCCTCTCCAGCACCTCGCGGTTGGAGGGCCCCCGGTTGACCATATCCCCGTTGACGATGACCAGGCCAGCCTTCACCTGGCGCAAGTCGGCCAGCACGGCCTCGAGGGCCGGAAGGTTGGCGTGGATGTCCGCTAGGATGGCGATGCGCATGGCTAGCCAAAGGGGGTGTGCCGCAGGGAGAAGAGGCCGGTGGCCAGGGCAACGAGAAAGAGCAAGGTCGCTATCCCCAACGCCTGGAGGAATAGCCAGAAGAATGAGCGCAGCCCCCAAAGGGGCGAGGTTTTGGGGGTGTGGCGCAGCAGCAGGAAGCCAGCCAGGCCAACCAGCCACAGTAGGGCTAGAACCAAAAGCGCCCTGCCCACAGCTTCAGTATAGGGCTAGCCGGGGGCCTAGGGGGCCTGGGCGTCCTCGGGGTTCTCTGGGCTTTGGGGTGGGGTATCGCTGGGGCCCGGTGGGGTGGGCGGCGGAAGGGTAGCGCTGGTGTTCACGCTGGCCCAGGTATACGCGCTGCGCAAAACCTCGAGGTCCTTCTGGTCCACCACGCCATCGCTGTTGAAGTCGCCCTCAAGCCTCTGGGTAGGTGCGGCCTGGTTTTGGTTAGAGGGGGCTTTGTTCTCTTCGGAGGGAGTGTTCTCACTGGGGGCGTCTTTTTGTTCCTGGTCCTGGGAAGGGCTGGCTTGGGTCGGGGGGGCTGGGCTCAGGCGGCGGCCCCAGTTGCGGGCCAGGGCCTCGAGGTCGCTGTAGCGGTACCGCCCCTCGCTAGGGGTGCGGGGGATGGCTGGGGCACCCAGGGCTAGCTTGCCGTTGCGGTCGTAGAAGGCCACCCGGGTTTCGCGGAAGCTCAGCTCGGGCCGTACCTTCTGCTCAGGCAGGGGGGTGGCGGTGAAACGGAAGGCCTCCACGTCCTTGCGAGGGCTTAGGAAGACCGCGTCTATGTCCAGTAGACCCCTTTCCTGGTCGTAGCGCAGGACGTAGAGTAGAGCATTATCGGCTTTGAAGCTCTCCAGGTTGAAGGTGAGGTTTTTGAGGGGAATCTGGGCCTGGAAGCCCCTAGCCTCGCGGTTGCGCACCCGGAAGAGATAGGGGAAAGGGTCGGCCACCTCGGCTAGAGGAAAGACCTGGTCCAGCCGGGGGGGTGGGGTCTCGCCGATGGTGAGGGTGGTTTTCTGGCTGCGGCTGGAGAGGTTGGCGTCCTCCACGCTTACGATGAGTTCAAAGCTCCCCTTTTCCTGGGGAACCCCGCTGATGCGCCCGTTGTTGTAGCTGAGCCCCTTGGGCAAGGCGCCCTCGAGGCTAAAGCGGTAGGGCCGTACCCCTCCGTCGGCGGTGAGGGTGGCGTTGTAGGGCTCGTCTATGTAACCAGGATCGAGGCGCAGGGTCAGGCGCAGCGGTTGGCGGCTTTGGTTGTTCTGGCTATCCGCGCCGCAGGCAGCCAGCCCCAGGCCCAATAGCAGTAACAGGAGACAACCCAAAGGCGTGCGCATGAGCTATAGTTTAGCCTACCGGATGAGGCCAGGTTCTGACATCCTCCCCGTCGCCTCGCCGTGGCGAGGCGAGAACGGGGGTTCCTACACGGAACCTTCCAGGTTGGAGTCTGTATGAGCCGAAGCCCACACCTGTACTCCATCCAGCCCCAAATGCGCCGGGCCCGGCGCATTTACGGAAGGAGCCTGTCCTGCACCACACCACGGCGCGGCGCCCGGACGGGTCGTGTCAGGCGGCCCTTGGCGCAGCAGTCCAGCCGCTACGCCAGCGATGTTGAGACTGGCTACCACGTCCGCATTGCCCTGGTAGCCGCAGGCCACACATCGGAAATGGCTCTGCTCTGGTCGGTTGGCTCGGGTGGCATGGCCGCATCTCGGGCAGGTACGGCTGGTCTTGCGGGGGTCTACGAAAATCACCCGCACCCCTGCTCTCTCCGCTTTGTACAGCACAAAGTCCACAAGCTGTCGGAAGGCCCAGGTGGCCACCATGCGGTTGTAGCGTTTGCTGTGCCGTATCCCGTCCAGCCTCTCGAAGGCCAGCACCGGGTTGGGGTACTGGGCCGCGAGGGAGACGAGCTGACGACTGACCTTGTGGTTGAGGTCGCTCATCCAGCGTTGCTCCTTGCCCTTCATGGCCCGCACCCGGTCACTCCGGCGGTGGCGCTGGAGGCGGGCCCGCAGGGGGGCAGATTCCCTATCGGGACGGGCTGCGCCCGTACGCCCAGCAGCAAAGCCTTCCCGGCGGTGGCGGACGGGCCTGCCGTTGACCACAAACACGCCCCTGGGATGCCTGGCCGTGGCCAACCGAACGATGCCCAGATCCACCCCGATGAGGGTGGGTTCACCGTCGCCGTCACGGACGGTAGGGGCGGTGGACGATCCCCTTCGGGACCGGCTGACGCCGGTACACCAAGTGGGCATCCTGAGGGGCAGCATCACGAACCAGTCCTCGCCCCGCCTGAACAGCCGGGCATCCCCACGGACGTACGGCAACCTGTCCCGCCAACGGGCAGGAACGCACAGGGGAAGCCAGAGGTACTGCCCTCGTACACCGGTGGAAACCCGAAGGGTGGTTCCCACCACCCGGTAGGCGTTGACCCCCAGCCCGATGCCCTGGCTACGTATCACCGCAGGCTTCCCGGCCTTGCGCTTGCGCAGCCCAAAGTGGCTCCTGGCGAGCTGTACGGCCTGGTTGACCGCCATGCGGCAGTAGTCGGAAGGGAGGCCCAATGTGCGGATAGAAGCGTAGGTGGCGGCATGGATTCTCCCCCTGTTCGAGGTTTTGGCCATCAGGGCCGCCTCGAGGCCCCACTGCACCCCCTGGCGGAAGCGTTGGGCGGTCTGTTCCAGCCATTCGCGCTTCGCCTTGCCGGGGGAGCGCAGCTTGAGCACGATGGTTTCTGCCCTGGGCATGAACACATTGTAGCAATCCGGCGGATAGATGAGCTATACCGGGCTTCGCCCGGCTTCCGCTTCCTTCCCGGTTTGAACACCGGGGCATCCGCGGAAGGAGTTTGGTGAGAAAGGGCCTTTAGGTGGAGGGTATAGTGAGGGGCATGAGCATCAAGCCCGACTGGTGGATACGGGAAAAGGCCAAACAAGGCATGATCGAGCCCTTTGAGGAACGCCTGGTGCGCGATGGGGTGATCAGCTACGGGCTTTCCAGCTTTGGCTACGATCTGCGCGCCGCGCGAGAGTGGAAAATCTTCGCCAACGTGTTCCACACCATTGCCGACCCCAAGGGCCTCGACCCCAAGAGCTTCGTGGACTACGAGGGCGACGAGGTTATCATCCCGCCCAACTCCTTCGTGCTGGCCCGCAGCATGGAGTATATCCGCATGCCGGAAAACGTGATGGCCATCGCCATTGGCAAGAGCACCTATGCCCGGGTGGGCATCGTGGCCAACATCACCCCGCTGGAGCCGGGTTGGGAGGGCCACGTGACCTTGGAGTTTTCCAACACCACCCCCCTGCCGGCCAAGATGTACGCGGGGGAAGGGGTGGTGCAGTTGGTCTTTTTCGAGGGGGAACGGCCCGAGGTAACCTACCGCGACCGCCAGGGCAAGTACCAAGGCCAGCGGGGTATCACTCTGCCCCGCATCTAGTAGACTGTCCTGGATGCGCCTGGCCCTTTTGCTTGCCATTTTGCTGGCCATGCTGGCGGCTGGGTGGATGTTCTGGCCGCGCAGCGATGGAGGAAAGATGGAAACCCTGCCTTACCGCTCCGATACACCCGTAACCCGCTTTGCCCAGCCCGAACAGGTGATAGATCCGGCCCGCTATGACTACTATGCTGAGCTGGAGACCAGCAAGGGTCGGGTGCTTTTGGACCTCTTCGAGAACGAGGCCCCCATCACAGTCAACTCCTTTGTTTTTCTGGCGTTGCACCGCTACTTCGAGGGGGTGCCTTTTCACCGGGTAATCCCGGGCTTCGTGGCCCAGACCGGCGACCCCACCGGGACGGGGATGGGAGGGCCGGGCTACCAGTTTGGCCTCGAGGTGACCCCCAGGCTCAACTACGACAAAAAGGGAGTGGTGGGGATGGCCCGCACCATGGATCCCAACTCCAACGGCAGCCAGTTCTTCATCACCTATGGCCCCACCCCTAACCTCAACCAGCAGTACACCATCTTCGGCCAGGTGCAAGAAGGGATGGAGGTTCTCGAGCGCATCAACCCTACCGAAGGCCCCCAGGCCCAGCGGGAGCGCGACCGGATTCTATCGGTGAAAATCTTGGTCAAAAGCAAGTAGGCCAGGTTTGGCCCCCAGCAGGAGAGCTTCTGGTGATCCCCGAGGGTACGCGCTACTTCCTGCCTCCTGAGGCCCGCTTGCGGCGGGAGTTCCAGGAGCGTCTGGCCCAGCTTTTGTACACCTGGGGCTACGAGCCGGTAGAACTGCCCGCGCTGGAGTTCTACGACCCCCAGCACGCTTTGGCCGAGCGGGCTTTCAAGCTGGTAGACAAAACCGGGGAGGTGCTGGCCTTGCGCTCGGAGTTCACCACCGCGGTAGCCGGGCTTTTGCAGAGCCAGGGCATTTCGCTATCGGGCCAGCCGGTGCGGCTACAGTATGCGGGTAGCCTCTGGCTGCGTGAGGCTAACGCTGAGCTGGGGCGTAGCCGGGAGTTCACCCAGGTGGGGGCTGAGCTAGTGGGGGTTTCTAGCCCCCAGGCGGATGCTGAGGTGCTCGAGCTGGCCTGGGAGGCCCTTAGGCTGATCGGCTTTCCCGAGGCCAAGCTCGAGGTGGGCCTGCCCGCCTTGGTGCGGGATCTGCTGGACTCCACGGGGCTTTCCCCAGAGGAAAAGGAGCGCTTGCGCCTGGCCATCCACCGCAAGAACAGCCCGGAGCTGGCCGCTTTGTTGCGGGAGTATGGGGTACACCCCACCCTTCAGCAAACCATCCTGGCTCTGCCCGACCTTTATGGGGGGCGCGAGGTGCTGAAGGAGGCCCGCCAGCTACCCCTCTCAGACAAGGCCCAGGCCGACCTGGACTGGCTCGAGGCCGTCCTGGCTTTGCTGCCCGAGGTGCCTTTGCTCCTCGACCTGGGCCGGGCCCGCCTGCTGGGCTTCTACACCGGGCTTAACTTCCAGGCCTACACCCCCGACTTTGGCCTGCCTTTGCTGGGTGGAGGCCGCTACGATGGGGCCTTGTTGCCCTATGCCGCGGGGTTTGCCCTGGGGCTGGAGCGGGTGATGGAGGCGTTGCGCCTGCCCCTTTCCGAGGCCCCGCCCGAGGTTCTGGCCCTGGATCGGGCCCTGGCCCGCCGCCTGCGGGCGGAAGGCCGGCGGGTGGAGCTGGCCTGGACCCAAAACCTAAACGACCTGCGGGAGTACGCCCGGGAGAAGGGCATCCGCTGGCTGGCTCACGAGGGGCGGCTAGAGCCTTTGGGCTAGGGGTTGAGATGGTATACCAAAAAGGGTACGATAGCCCTGTGCTGGCCCCCCAGACCGAGGAAGCCTATCGCCGGCTGCGCCGGATGATCCTCTCGCTGGAACTCAGGCCAGGCGAGCCCCTGGTTGAGCGCAGGCTCGAGGAGCTCCTGGCGGTTTCCCGTACGCCCATCCGCGCTGCCATCCAACAGCTTTTCCGCGAGGGCCTGGTGGAGCGCAAGGGGCGGGTCTACACTGTGGCCCCTATTGATTTGGCCGAGCTTGAGGAGGCCTTCGAGTTTCGTAGCTGGCTCGAGGCCCACGTCGTGCGGGTGGCCGCGGCCCGTCCTCCCAAGCACCGTGACCTCAAGGAGCTGCTGGCTGCGGTGGAGGCTGATCTCGATCCCGAGGTGGAGCTGGAAAAGGCCACCGACTTCCACCTGGCCCTGGCCCGGCTTACCGGCAACCGCTTTGTGGTGGCCTCGCTAGCCCAGGTTTTGCAGCGCATCTACCGGGCCCGCTACCTAGAGATTACCCGCCCCCAGGGGGCCGACCAGGCCCACCTCGACCACGCCGCGCTGCTCGAGCTGGTGCAGCAGGGCAAGGGCGAGGAAGCTGCCGCCCTCATGCAGCGCCACCTCGAGCGCTCGCGCCAGGCCTTGCTGGAAAGCCTCGAGGGCACCCGCCTGGGCTCCATCCTGCTGGGTAGCCCCCGCTAGCAGGCCCGGTAGCGTTTGATGGGGCGGCCCACGCCACCGTAGCCCACCTGGAGTTCGGCTAAGCCAGACTGGCGCAGGTACTCCAGGTAACGCCAGGCGGTCACCCGGCTAACCCCTACCTGCTCGCCTACCTCCTCGGCGCTTAGGGCGGTGGGCGCTTTGGCCAAAAGCAGCCGGATCTGCTCCAGGGTCTCCTCGTCGATGCTTTTGGGCAGGGCCTCCGCAGAGGTCACGCCCAGTAGCCGGTCCAGCCGGCGCTGGGTGAAGGTGGGGGCCTGGGTGGCCTGCCGGCGCTGCAGATAGCGTTCCAAGGCCCGCTCCAGCCGGGGCCGCTGAAAGGGCTTGATCAGGAAATCCAGCACCCCATCGTACAGGGCTTGCTGTACGGTGTGGGCGTCGTTGGCCGCGGTGATCATAATGGCCTCAAAGGGTAGTCCCTGGCCACGCAGGGCCCGGATCAGGGCCAGCCCGGTGCCGTCCGGCAGGTATACGTCTACCAGCAGCAGGTCGGGCTTTAGCGAGAGGGCCAGGGCCTGCCCCTGGGCCACGCTCTGGGCCTCGCCCACCACCCTAAAGCCTTCCACCGTCTCCACCAGGCCACGGTTGACCTGCGTCACCCAGGGGTCGTCCTCCACCAGCAAAACCCGCACCGCTCCCATAAGCCCCCTCAGTCGCCGATCGGGGGCAGGCTAACCTGGAAGACCGTCAGGCCTCCCCGGCGGAAGTAGCGCACCTGACCGCCCAGCCCCTCGGCCTGCTGTTTTACCAGGTACAGCCCCAAGCCGCGGCCCCTTCCTTTGCTCGAGACCCCCCGCTCAAACACCCGGCTTCCCAGGGTTTCTGGAACCCCAGGCCCGTTGTCGCGCACCTCGAGCTGAAGCCCTTCGGGATCCTCGCCGATCATCACGCTGACCTGGCGGGAGGTGCCTACAGGCAGAGCCTGCACCGCCTCGAAGGCGTTTTCCACCAGGTTGCCCACGATGAGCTCGAGGCTTTCCGATACCCGCTCCCAGCCGGCCTGCAGGCTCGAGCCGGTCTCGAGTTCAAAGCGGATACCCAGTTCCTTGGCCCGCTCGTACTTGCCGATAAGCAGGGCAGCCAAACGGGGTACCTCTATAGACGAGATCAGGCTGCGCACCACCCGGGTCTGGGCCACCTCCCCGCGGATCAGGGCCAGGGCCTCGCCGCTTTGCTCTAGCTGAATCAGCCCGGCGATGGTGTGCAGCCGATTCATGAACTCGTGATTCTGGGCCCGCAACAGGTCGGCGTAGCGTTTGGTTTGGGTCAGTTCCTCGGCCATCTGCATAATCTCGGCCCGGTCGCGGAAGGTAACCACCCACTGCCCGTTGCTCATGCGGATAACCCCCACCAGCACCGGCAGGCTACCCAGGCGCAACGGTGCGTTGGCTACCGGACTGTCTTTCAGCAGGCCGCTGTGGTACAGCTCCGGCCAGGCCTCCTGTAGGGCGTAGCGGCCCTGGGTCTCAGGGGGCAGACCCAGCATCTGTAGGGCCCGAGGGTTGGCCAGCTCCACCTGGCCTTTGGCGTTGACCACCAGCACTCCCTCCTGTAAGGCCTCGAGCACGCTTTGGTGCTGCAAGACCAGGGCAGCGATCTGCTCGGGCTCGAGGTTGAGCATCTCCCGCTTGATGCGCCGGCTCAGCCAGATGCTGCTCAAAAGGGCAAACCCCAGGCCCAGCCCGTACCAGGGCAGCAGGCCCAGGATGACCCGCCGGGCCAGGCTTTGCAGGGTGGGCAGTAGGTAGCCAGTGGAGACTACCCCCCGTACCCGGCCCGCCGCATCGAAGATCGGCACCTTGCCCCGGATGGCGGTGCCCATGCTGCCGGTGGCCAAGCTGATGATTTCCCGTCCAGCCAGGGGTTCGTGGTTGTCCCCCCCCACCATGGGTTTGCCCAGGCGGTCGGGCAGGGGGTGGGCCAGCCGGATGCCCCGGTGGTCGCCCACCACGATGTAGTCGGCCCCGACCTGGGCCCGGATGCGGTTGGCCAGGGGGTTGATGACCCGGCTGGGGTCGGGGTGGTCGAAGGCCTCGATCAGGCTGGGAATCTGGGCTACGGTGCGGGAGATGAGCAAGGCCCGCTGGCCGTACTCCTTTCGTACTGACTGGTATAGGGTGTAGACCTGGATACCGACCAGGATTAGCATTAGGCTGCTGAACAGCGAGACCTGCCACAAAAACAGGCGGGTTTGGATGCCCAGGCGGGCCCGGGACTGGGGCCGGGGCACCCGGTGGGGTAGGGCCTGGCGATGGGCGGCGCGCATGAGGGCCTCGAGGATTCCAGCATAACAGGGCTGGGCTTTCATGAACAAAATGAACAAAAACTTGACGCGGGCGGGATTGTCGCTAGAATCTGAGGGCACGTACCAGCCTGGTTTCGCCGGCAGCAGGGTTTGGGCCTGTTCCGACGGGCTGGTGGCGTTTGGATCGAAAGGAGGACTTTAGGTGAAACGATGGATTCTTTTTGCTCTGGTGGCCAGCGGTCTTGCCCTGGCCCAGTTCACCCCGCGCAACCCCGAATGCATCGCGCCGGCTGGACCGGGAGGAGGTTGGGACTTCACCTGTCGCAGCGTGGCCCAGGTTTTGCTGGACCTAAAGATCGTCGGCCAGCCCATCAAGGTCACCAACCTGGTTGGGGGGGGTGGAGGGGTAGCCTATGCCAACGTGGTCACCCAGCGCGGTAGCGACGCCAACCTGATCGTGGCGGCCAGCCCGGCCACCACGGTGCGGCTGGCCCAGGGGCAGTTCAGCCGCTTCACCGAGCGGGATGTGCGCTGGCTGGGGGCGGTGGCCGCCGACTTTGGGCTGGTGGCGGTCAAGGCCGACGCCCCTTGGAAGACCCTGCAGGAGCTGGTGGCGGCCTGGAAAGCCGACCCCAGCAAAATCGCCGTGGGTGGGGGTAGTGCGGTAGGGGGGCAGGATCACATGAAGGTGCTGCTGCTGGGCCGAGCAGTGGGCCTCGAGCCCCGCGCTATCAAGTATGTGCCCTTCGACGGGGGTGGCCAGGCCCTGACCGCGCTTCTGGGCGGGTTTATCCAGGTCTTTGCTGGCGATGCCTCCGAGCTTCGCTCCCAGCTCGAGGCCGGCTCCGTGCGGGTGCTGGCGGTGATGGCTCCCCGGCGGTTGGACGGCCCCTACGCCAGCATCCCTACCCTCAAGGAGCTAGGCTACAACGTGGAGTGGGTGGTCTGGCGGGGCTTCTACGTGCCCAAGAACATGCCGGCGGAGGCCTACGAGTTCTGGGCCCGGGCCCTGCGCCAGCTCGAGCGCAGCCCGGAATGGGCCAAGGTGCGCGAGCAAAACAGCTTAGGCCAGTTCTTCATGGTAGGGGCAGAGTTCCAGGTCTTCATCGACCGCCAAGTTAACCAGTTCCGCAACCTCTCCCGCGAGCTGGGCATCATTCGCTAGTAAGACGAGCCGGCCCCAGGATGCTGCGATAGGGAGGGGCCGGCCCGCTTTATGGATGTGGTTATGGTTGACCGTGTGGTGGGTATTATCGTCTTGCTGCTAGCCTTGGGCTATGCCTGGGAAGCCAGCCGGATGCCGGTGGGGTTTTTCTCCGACCCTTTGGGCCCCCGGCCCTTTCCCTACATAGTGGCCGTCTTGGTGGGGCTGTCGGCCCTGTGGCTTCTCTTCCGGCCCGACCCCGACCCCACCTGGCCGCCCCGTTCCGCTTGGCGGTCTTTTGCCCTGGTGCTTTTGAGCCTGGTGGCCTACGCCTATCTGGTGGTGCCGCTGGGTTTCATTCTGACTACCACGCTGGAGATGGCCCTGCTTTCCTACCTATTCGGGGCCCGCTTCTGGCCGGGTTTAGGGGGGGCATTGGCCTTTACCCTGGTGGTCTACTTCCTTTTCACCGAGGGGCTGGGCGTGGGCCTGCCTGTGGGTCGGATTTTTGGCTAAGGGGAACCGCATGGATATTCTGCAAGCGCTTTGGAATGGTTTTGGGGTGGCCTTTCAGCCCCTCAACTTGCTGCTGGTCGTGTTGGGCTGCCTGGTGGGTACCCTTATCGGGGTGCTGCCCGGCCTGGGGCCTATCAGTGGAGTGGCCCTGCTGGTGCCGCTGACCTTTGCCCTAAAAATGCCACCGGAATCGGCCCTGATCCTGCTGGCCGGCATCTACTACGGAGCCATGTACGGCGGTTCCACCACCAGTATTCTGCTCAACATCCCGGGCGAGACCGCCTCGGTGGTCACCGCTATCGATGGCCACAAGCTAACCCAGAAGGGCCAGGCGGGCCCGGCCCTGGCGGTAGCGGCCTGGGGCTCTTTTATCGCCGGCACCCTCTCGGTGGTGGGCCTTATGACCTTAGGGCCCCTTTTGGCCCAGTGGGCCATCCGCTTCGGGCCAGCGGAGTATTTTGCCCTAATGGTCTTTGGCTTTTCCACCCTTTCCGCTTTGGCGGGTAAAAACCTGACCAAAGCCCTGATCGCGACCGGTTTTGGCCTGATGCTAGCTACTGTGGGCCAGGACCCCCAGTCGGGCATCTCCCGCTACACCTTTGGCTTTCTGGAACTCGAGGACGGGGTAGACTTCCTGGTGGTGGCCATTGGCTTGTTTGCCGTAAGCGAGGTACTGGTTCTCCTGGAGGCAAAAACCCCAGGGGCGGTGCGGGCCCAGGTGGGGCGCATCTACCTTTCTCTAAAGGACTTCTTCCTCTCCCTTGGCACCATCCTGCGCAGCAGCGTGCTGGGTTTTCTGATTGGGGTGCTGCCTGGGGCGGGGGCTTCCATCGCCAGCTTTGTGGCCTATACCACGGAGAAACGCTTGCTGGGTTCCAGGGCCCGCTTGGGGGAGGGGGATTTGCGCGGGGTGGCCGCCCCGGAATCGGCCAACAACGCCGCCGCGGGAGGGGCCATGATTCCCCTGCTCACCCTGGGTTTACCTGGTAGTGGCACCACGGCCATCATGCTGGGGGCCCTGATGAGCCTGGGGGTCACCCCTGGCCCCCAGATGTTCGAGAAACACCCCGAGGTGGTCTGGGGCCTGATCGCCTCGATGTACGTAGGCAATGCGGTGCTCCTGATGCTAAACCTACCCCTGGTGGGCCTTTTTTTGCGATTGTTGGCCGTGCCGACCTGGTTTTTGCTCCCGGCGGTGGTGGCCATCAGCTTCATCGGGGTTTACGCGGTCAACAACAACCCCTTCGACCTGCTCTTAATGGCCTTTTTTGGCCTACTGGGCTATCTGATGCGTAAGCTGGAGTTTCCGCTGGCCCCGGTGTTGCTGGGTTTGGTGTTGGGCTATCTGATGGAGATTAACTTGCGCCGGGCTATGACCATTAGCAATGGTGATCTGGGCTACCTCTTTAGCAGCCCCATTGCCATTTTGCTGTGGGTATTGGCTGCGCTATCGCTGCTTTCTCCCATGCTTATCGCGCGTTTCCGCAAACAGGGGTTAGGCCAGGAGGGCGAGATTTGATACCCTAGCCCCGTGCAGCGAATCCTTTGGCTGGCCTGGCGCGATCTGGTTCTGGAATTCCGTGGGCGTACCGGCATTTTGTCGGCGGTGTTTTTTCTGGCTGTGATGCTATTTATCCTGGCCATGGCCTTTGGCCCTAATCAGCAAGATTTGCAAAAAGCAGCACCGGGGGTGCTCTGGGTCGCACTGGCTTTTGCGGGTAGTTTGCTGGCCGGACGAGCCTTTGGCCTCGAGGTCGAGGACGGCACCCTGGACGAGCTGCTTCTCACTCCGGGCAGCCGGGAGTGGATTTACTTTGGCAAACTCCTATTTCAGTTTGCTCTGCTGCTGGTAGTGGGCCTGGCTTTGTTGCTTCTAACGGCGGGACTTTTCTACCTACCCATGCAGAATTGGTATTGGTACACAATAACCCTGGTGCTGGGTTCCCTGGGGTATGCGTCTATTTCCACCTTTTATGCCGGTATGCTTGCCCGGCTGCGGGGGCGCGAGGTCTTGCTGCCGCTTTTGTTGTTCCCCTTGGTGGTCCCGGTGGTGCTGGCGGCGGTGCGCCTCACCCAGGGCCTGGCCGAGGGGCTTCCCATCCTTGAGCTGGCCGACTGGCTGCGGTTATTGCTGGTGTTTGATGTGGTGTATGTGACGCTTTGCGCCGTGGTCTTCCCCTATATGCTGGAAGGCTAGAAAGCAGTTGGTGCAAAGTTATATGCGTCCATACCCACACTTACCCCCGGGGCGTAACTTTATAGTGATGAAAGCCAAGGGGTATAGTGGTTTACCCTAACTTAACCAAAAACGCGGTAGCGTAAAAGCAAGGGAGGGAATGCTAGATGCAACTCGCACGCTCGAGCCAGACCAGCCTGGACTACCCGACCCTGGGCATCCTAGGCCTGGGGATTATAGGGGTGGTGTGGGGCTTCTTTGCGGCCATGTCGTCCCCACCCGACCAGAGCCAGGGCTACGTGGCCCGCATCTTCCACCTGCACGTACCCATGGCCTGGATGGCCTACGCCGCTAGTTTTGTGGCCCTGGGCTACTCGGTGGCCTACCTGGTGCGGCGCAAAACCCACCACGACCGCCTGGCCGCAGCCACCGTGGAGGTAGGGCTCATCTTTATGGCCCTGGCGCTCCTGACCGGGATGCTCTGGGCCCGGCCTACCTGGGGGGTGTACTGGGACTGGGAGCCCCGGCTGACCACCACCGCCATCCTGTTTGCCATCTATATAGGGTATATGGTGGCGCGGGGGGCCATCGAAGACCCTGAACTACGGGCCAAGGCGGCCGCAGGAGTGGCCATTCTGGGCTCTATAAACGTGCCCATCAGCTACATGTCGGTGAAGTGGTGGCGCAGCCTGCACCAGACCCAGTCCATCGACCTGACCACCGGCAAGATCAACGTGGATGCGGCCATCCTAATTCCTATGCTGATTAACCTGGCGGCTTTTACCCTGCTGTTCATCGGGCTTATACGCCTGCGCGGTCTGATTGCGGCCCGCGAGGCTGCCCGGGAGGAGGCCTAAGGTGGCTGAAAATCCGCTTTGGAACCCGGCCAACCCCTTCGTGGTTTGGACCTATGCCGCGGTCTACGTCGCGGTGTTTGGCTACCTGGCCTACCTGGTCTGGCGCTACCGCAGGAATAGGTGAGGTGCAGATGAAACCCAAGTACCTGATCGCGCTGGCGGTGGTGGTGGGGGCCTTGGCCTACCTGGTCTTCGGCGGACTGGGGCAGAACCTGGTCTACTTTATCACCCCCAGTGAGTACTACCAGCAGGTCGAACGCTACCAGAACCGCCCGGTGCGCCTGGGAGGACTGGTCAAGCCGGGCACCCTGGAGTACAATCCCCAGACCCTGGAGCTGCGCTTCGTGGTCACTGATGGGGTCAAGGAAGTCCCGGTGCGCTCTTCGGGGGCGACCCCGCCGGCGCTGTTCGGCGAGAACCGGGGGGTGGTCGTGGAGGGCAGGTTCCAGGGCGAGGCCTTCGTAAGCCAGAACCTCCTGGTGAAGCACTCCGAGACCTACCAGGCTCCCAAGGAAGGCTGGACCCCTGAAGAGGTGCGCAAGCTGATTGAGGGTACCCAATGAGGAGGTGGACATGACCCCTGGTTTACTAGGTGGCCTCTCCTTGTTGGCGGCACTAATCTTTTCCCTGCTGGGGCTAGCGCTGGCGGTGCTGGCCCAGCTCTTGCGGGATGGGCGCTACCTCGAGGCCGGCCGGCGCCTATCCGCGCTTACCTTGATGGCCGCATTGCTCAGTTTTGGGGCGCTCGAGTGGGCGATTCTAACCAATGACTTTAGCGTCTCCTACGTAGCCAACCACAGCTCCGCCAGCAACCCCTTGTGGGTCAAGCTGGTGACCCCCTGGGCTGCCCTAGAAGGTTCTATCCTCCTTTGGGCCATGCTCCAGGCCGCTTACACCTGGCTGGTGGGTTTGCGGGTGGGGAAGAGTCTAGATTTTTGGCGAGCCCCGGCGGCTTTGGGCACGCTGTTTGCGGTACAGGTATTTTTCTTTGCGGTGATGGTCTTTGTGGCCCATCCCTTCGATGCGGTTCCCAATCCACCTCCGGATGGCCGCGGCACTAACCCTCTTTTGCAAAATCACTGGATGATGGCGGTGCACCCGGTACTGATGTACCTGGGGTTTGTGGGACTTTCGGTGCCCTTTGCCTACGCGGTGGCCGCTATGGTGGCCCGGCGCTACCAGAGTTGGATTGCCGAGACCCGCTGGTGGACCTTGGTCGCTTGGGGTTTCCTCACCGCGGCTATCTTCACCGGTAAGTGGTGGAGCTACGAGATTCTGGGTTGGGGGGGCTACTGGGCCTGGGACCCGGTGGAAAACGCCTCGATCATCCCTTGGCTTCTGGCCACAGCCTTCTTGCATACCGCCCAGGTGCAAGAGCGCAAGGGGCTGTTCAAGGGTTGGAACTTTGCCTTCATCACCCTGGCCTTTGCCGCCACGGTCTTTGGCACCTTCCTGACCCGCTCGGGGGTTATCCAGTCGGTGCACGCTTTTGCCAGTGGGCCGGTAGGGGCCTGGTTTCTGTTGTTTTTGCTAGGGGTGTTGGCCGGGGGGCTGGGTCTTTTGGCCCGTTCCTCTGCTGAGATTCGCGAGGCGGGTGAGGTGCGCTGGGCCAGCCGCGAGGGGGCTTTGCTGGCAGGGGCCCTCTTCTTTGGCACCTTTGCCTTTGTGGTGGTGCTGGGAACCCTCTGGCCCTTGCTGGTGGAAGCGGTGAGCGGGGCCAAGGTTTCCATCGGGGCCCCCTTCTTCAACCAGGTCTCCGCCCCGCTGGGCGTGTTTATGTTGCTCTTGATGGGGATAGGCCCGGTGCTGCCCTGGCGCCACACCCAGGCCCAGGTGCGGCGCAACCTTCTGGCGATGTTGTTGGCCTTAGGGGTAGGCTTGCTGATTGGCCTGGGGCTGGGCCTCACCCTGGGGGTTTCCCTGGCCATTGGGCTTTTCGCTTACAATCTGACCGCCATCTGGCTGATGGTGGCCCAGGGGGTACGGGAGCGGGCCCGTTCGCTGGGGATTTCCTCGGGCCAGGCTTTGCTGGAGCTGGCGGCTAGCCACAAGCGCCGCTTTGGTTCGCACATCGTGCATTTTGGAGTGGCCTTGGCCGCCTTGGCTATCGCTTTTAGCCAGACCTACCGGGTAACCGAGCAGAAGACCCTGAGTCTGGGGGAGACCTGGCAGACCCGGGGCCTCGAGGTTCGCCTGCTTTCCATCCAGGCCCGGGAGGAGGCCAACCGCTTTGCGGTGCTGGCCCCAATTGAGGTGCGCTCGACCGGCCGCGAGGGTTGGGGGGCGGACGGGCGTTACCAGACCCGGCTCAACTTTTACCCCCAGATGGCCTCGCCCATCGCCACCCCGGTGGTGCGCTATACGCCTTACAACGACTACTACTTCGTCCTGATGCAATTCGACCAGGAAAAAGGCCAGTGGGCTACCCTCAAGCTCATCGTGACCCCTATGGTCTGGTGGTTGTGGGTGGCGGGGTTCGTCATTGTGCTGGGTACCCTATACATCCTGTGGCCCAGCGGGGTGCGGGTGGCCGATTCCAAGGCTGCTCCGGTGGCGGGTGACTGAGGTGAGCGGTGCTTAGGTTCTGGCCGATCTGGGTGTTGCTTTTGGGCGGGTTATTTTTCTGGGGCATGCAGCGCCCCAACCCCAACGAGCTAAAGTCGGTGCTGGTGGGGAAGCCAGCCCCCAGCTTCAGCCTGCCTTTGCTGGAGCCCTACCGCCCAGCCTTCGGCGAGGAAATGGGGATAAGCCCAGGTCTGGATAAGCCGGTGCTGCTCAACATCTGGGCCAGTTGGTGCATTCCCTGCCGCACCGAGGCCCCTCTGTTGGAGCGTTACTACCAGCAGTACAAAGACCAGGTGCTCTTCCTGGGGGTCAACGTACAGGATCGGGAGGAAGAGGCTCTGCGCTTTGTTCGTCAGTACGGGCTTAGCTTCCCTAGCGTTTACGATGCTCGGGGGCGCATTGGTATCGAGTACGGCTACTACGGGGTACCCGAGACCTTCGTGATCGACCGCTCGGGCATCGTGCGGGCCCGGCATGCGGGGGAGCTGAACCAGGCTCAGCTCGAGGCCTACCTAAGGCAGGTGTTGCCATGAGAGGCCTACTTTTCCTTGCCGGGCTGCTCCTTTTTGCTCTGGCCCAGCCCACCCCCAACACCCCACCGCCCGACCTTTCCCCCCAGGTTTTCGAGATCGCCAAAACCTTGCGTTGCCCGGTCTGCCAGGGGGAGTCGGCGGCGGAGTCCAACGCGGGCATTGCGGTGGAGATGCGCCGGATTATCGCCGAGCAGCTGGCCCAGGGCAAAAGCGAGGCAGAGATTCGCCGCTTCTTTGTGGAGCGTTACGGCGACTGGATTCTCTACGAGCCGCCCGCCCGGGGCCTCACCCTGTGGGTCTGGCTTTCCCCCCTGTTGGGCCTAGGCTTGCTGGGCTATGGCTTGTGGCGCTACCAGGCCCGTGTTCGGGCCCAGGCCCAGCGCTTGGCTGCCGAGGTGCCCGAGGAGGAAATCGCCCGCCTCGAGGCCGAGCTTAAGCGGCCTGCCGAGGGAGATTAGATGCTGGTTTACCTGTTGCTTGCCTTGCTATTGGTGGGGGCCCTGGCCTATGCCCTGCGCCCCCTGCTGGCGGCCTCGCCCCAGCCCTTTCCCGCTAGCCCTCGCCCCGAGGAGCTCAGGGCCGAGCTAGAACTGCTCAAAGCTCAGGCCAAGGAGGCCCAAGGGGAGGAGCGTAAACGGCTGCTGGCCCAGGTGGTGCGTCTTGAGCGTCAGCTGGCCGAGCTAGGCCACGAGGCCCCTACCCCGCGCCGCCTGAGCCCCTGGACACTGGGCGCGGTGAGCCTGAGCCTGCTGGTTCTAGGGGTGGGGCTATGGGCCTACACGGTGCCCAGGCTGCCGGGGGAGACCATCATCACCAGCCGTAACGAGGCCCGCGAGCTGGGCCGCCTAGAGCGCCGGGCCGAACAGAGCGGGCAGGCCGCCGACTGGCTGGCCTACGCCAACCAGGCCTTCGAACTCCAGGACTTCGAGCGGGCGGTGCAGGGGTATCTGAAGGTGGTGGAGCTGGAGCCACGCAACCCCGTTGCGGTGCGGCGGATTGGCATCCTTTTGTTCATGAGCGGGAGGCCTGCCGAAGCAGCCCAGGCCCTCGAGCTAGCGGTGCAGGCCGAGCCGGGGGTGCCAGAGGGCTGGTTGTTTTTGGGCAACGCGTACTTCCAGATGGGCCAGCCCTCCCAGGCTATCCGGGCCTGGGAGGGCTACCTCAAGGCCGGGGGAGAGGCGCGGGAGCGGGTGCAAGGTCTTATAGAAACCGCTAAAGGCCAGCTCAGCGCGACCTCCAAGGGGGAGCAGGTGTATTTGAGCCGCTGCGCGGCCTGCCACGGGGCCCAGGCCCAGGGGGGTAGCGGCCCCCGCCTGCGGGGCAACCCGGTCAGCAAGATGCCGGAGGCGGTGCGGGAGATTGTGCTCAGGGGTCGGGGTCAGATGCCGGCCATACCCCTCAGCGCAGAGGAGTTGAGGGTGCTGCTAGAGTACCTGGGGGGGCTATGAAGCTAGACCGCCGGGATCTCCTGTGGATGGTGCCTGGCGCCATTACCGCAGGGTTTTTCGGCTGGCTGGCCTGGCGCACCTACACCATTCATTTCACCAAGGATCAAGTGGTCGAACCCCTCTGGCGCGACGGCCCCCGGGTGCAGGCCGCTCGCCTGGCCGAACTCGAGGCCCCTTGGCGCTTCAAGTACTTCGACTACCGTTACCAAGGAAGCCCCCTCAAGGCGGTGGTTTTCCGCCTGCCAACCCCGGTGGTGGGGGGACTTTCCCTAGGGGAGGCCCACTTCCTGGCCCTTTCCCGCATCTGCACCCACCACGGCTGCCTGGTTAACTACGTAGATAGCCCCGAGCTGGGCTCCATTGCCTACAACTATCGCACCGACCACCCGTTTTTGGGCTGCCCCTGCCACTTCGGGGCCTTTGAGCCCTTGCAGGGGGGGAAGGCCGTGTATGGCCCGCCTCGCTTCCCCCTGCCCCGGCTGCGTTTGGAGGAGGAGGGGGGCGTTTTGTATGCCACCGGCTACGAGACGCCCTTCCGTCCCCTGGAAACAGGCTAGGCCCCCAGCCGCACCCGTACGAAGCGGTCCTTGCCCCGTTGGAGCACACGGGGCTCCTCTAGGCTCACCTCGAGCCGGGGGTCAAGGAGCAGGGTGCCATCAAGCCGCAGGCCTTTCTGTTCAATCAGCCGCCGAGCTTCCCCATTGGAAGCCGTCAGGCCAGCCAGGGTGAAAAGCCGCACCACCGGAATCCGGCCCTCGCGCAGCTCAGCCATAGGTATGGTGGCCTCGGGCATCTCCTGGGGGATGCCTCCTTGGGCAATCTCGTCGTAGCGGGCCTCGGCCTGCTGAATGATGGGGTTATGGCCGGTCTGGTCCTGCCCGTGGGCCTCCAGCCGGTAGCCAAACGACTCGTACAAAGCCCGATCCAGCCGGGCGGGAATCCGCTCCATGGCATAGGCCCCGGTAAGCAACCGGGCCAGTACCCGGTGGGCTCCTACCGGGTCTTCCTGTTGCAAAAGCATTTGGATTTCCTCTGGGGCAAGGTCGGTGCACAGCTCGAGGTAGGTCGGTAGATAGGCGTCTTCCACCTTCATTAGCTTGCGGAAGATTTCGCTGGGCTCCTCGGTAATACCGATGTAATTGTCGAAGCTTTTCGACATCTTCTGTCCGTCGCCGCCTACCAGAAGGGGCATAATGAAGGCTACCTGGCGATTCTGGCCATACGCAGCCTGTAATTCGCGTCCTACCAGCAGGTTGAACTTCTGGTCGGTGCCACCCATTTCCACGTCGCAGGCGATGGCCACCGAGTCGTAGCCCTGGGCTAAAGGGTAGAGGAACTCGTGCAGCGAGATGGGCACCCCTTCGGCGTAGCGCTTCTTGAAGTCCTCCCGCTCGAGCATCTGGGCCACCGTGAGCTGCGAGGCTAGCCGGATGACCTCCTTGAAGCCCAGGTTCTCCAGCCACTCCGAGTTGTAGCGCAGCTCGAAACGAGAGGGGTCGTCGGTGATGAGGATTTTCCCGACCTGCGCCACATAGCTTTGGGCATTGGCCCGGGTCTCCTCCAAGGTCAGCGGGGGGCGGGTCTTGCTGCGGCCTGAGGGGTCGCCAATCATAGCGGTGAAGTCGCCGATGATCAGCACCACCTTGTGGCCTAACTCCTGAAACTGGCGCATCTTGCGCAGCACCACCGCATGCCCAATGTGAATGTCGGGCCGGGTAGGGTCGAGCCCTAGCTTGACTACCAGCCTCTTTCCCGAGCGCAACTTGTTGAGCAAATCCTCCTCGGGGATAACCTCCACAGCTCCCTTTTGCAACAAGGCCAGCGCTTCTTCCGCCGTCATGCCCAAAAGTATACCGAGTCGTATGAGGCTTTAGGGCCAGGAAGAAGCGGCATGGCCGGTGGCTGGGGGTGTGTACAATCTGGGAAAGAAGGTGTGAGGGGCTTTTTATGCTGCTCGCGATTGACATCGGCAATACCAACATCACCTTGGGCCTATACCAGGGTGAGAAGCTGGGGCCGCGCTGGCGCATCGCCACCGATCCCCAGCGCATGCCCGACGAATACGGCATCAGCTTGGTCAACCTGCTGGCCTTCAGCGGCCACTCGCCCACCCAGGTGGACGCCGTGGCCCTGGCCTCGGTGGTGCCGCCCCTGACGGGCACGCTGGTCCAGGCCGTGGAGGCTTACCTGGGGAGGAAGCCTTTGGTGGTGGACTCGAGCGTCCAGACCGGGGTGCGGGTGCGCTACGACGACCCCTCGCAGGTGGGCGCCGACCGCATCGTCGATGCCGCCGCGGTGCACAAGCTCTACGGCGGCCCGGCCTGCGTGGTGGACTTTGGCACCGCCACCACCTTCGACGCCATCACCGCCGAGGGGGATTACCTGGGGGGCGCCATCGCGCCGGGGATCGGGATTGCCGCCGAAGCCTTGTTCCAGCGGGCGGCCAAGCTGCCCAAGGTCGACCTGCAGCGGCCCCCCTCGGTCATCGGGCGCAACACCGTGCACTCGATGCAGTCGGGGCTTTTGTTCGGCTACGTGGGCTTGGTCGAGGGCATGGTGGCCCGCTTCCGCGCCGAGCTAGGGCCCCAGATGAAGGTCATTGCCACCGGCGGCCTGGCCGAGCTCATCGCGCGGGAGACCCCCATCATCGAGATCATCGCCCCCTGGTTGACCCTCGACGGCCTGCGCATCATCTGGGAGATGAACCGGTGAACCCCCTGCAGGGCAAGCGCGTCGTGCTGGGCGTCAGCGGCTCCGTCGCCGCCTACAAAGCCGCCGACCTGGCCAGCAAGCTCACCCAGGCCGGGGCCCTGGTGGACGTGGTTTTGAGCGAGGGGGCCGAGCGCTTCGTCACGGCGCTCACCTTCGCCTCCCTCACCGGGCGCAAGGCCCACACCAGCCTGTGGGAGGGCGACGCCCACGTGGTTCACGTCGGCCTGGGCGAGGGGGCCGACCTACTCTTGATCGCTCCCTGCAGCGCCAACACCCTGGCCAAGCTGGCCGCGGGCCAGGCCGATAACCTGCTCACCCTGACCGCCCTGGCCGCGCGCTGCCCCGTGCTGGTGGCCCCGGCCATGGACGGGGGCATGTTCGAGCACCCCGCCACCCAGGCCAACCTCCAGACCCTACGCCAGCGAGGCGTGCAGATCCTGGGCCCGGCCCAGGGCCGCATGGCCTCGGGCCTGGTGGGGCTGGGGCGGATGCTCGAGCCCGCCGAAATCCTGGGGCACGCCCGCCTGGCCCTGAGCCGAAACGGCCCCCTGGCGGGCAAGCACCTGGTAGTGAGCGCGGGGGGCACCCAGGAACCCCTCGACCCCGTGCGCTACCTCAGCAACCGCTCCTCGGGCAAGCAGGGCTTCGCCCTGGCCCAGGCCGCGCTGGACCTGGGGGCCAGGGTCAGCCTGGTGGTCGGGGCCACCGCGGCGGCCCTGAGCACCCCCACCGGGGCTGAGCGCACCGACGTGGAAACCGCCGCCCAGATGGCCGAGGCCGTCCTGGAGCTCTCCCGCGTGGCCGACGTGCTGATCATGGCCGCCGCGGTGGCCGATTTTCGTCCCCGCCAGGTCCAGGCCCACAAGATCAAGAAGGGCGCTTTGCCCCGCATCGAACTCGAGCACACCCAGGACATCCTGCTGGCCGTGGCCGAGCAGCGCCGGCGGGTGGGCTGCCCAGCGGTGGTGGTGGGTTTCGCCGCCGAGAGCGAGGACTTGCTGAAGAACGCCCAGGAAAAGCTCGAGCGTAAGCAGCTCTCCATGATTGTGGCCAACGACATCACAGCCTCCGATGCTGGTTTTGCTGTGGATACTAACCGCGTCATCCTGCTTTTGCCGGGGGGGGTGGTTGAGCCTCTACCTCTGATGAGTAAGGGTGAGGTTGCTGAGGCTGTTTTGGCCCGGGTGGTTGGGCTTCTTGTTGGAGGAGCCCGCAGCTAATAGCCTTCTTTTCGGTCAGTGGGAGAAGACAAGGGTTTACCCAGGGTAGGATTCCTAGCCTAACGAAGTTAGGGTGGGCAGTGTTGCCAACGAGATTAGAACCTATGGGTCATCTGCTGCCTTACCTGCCCAGTGGTTGAGGGGTCCATGGCCTCGTCCGAGGCGGGGGGCAGTCTGGATGGCCTGGCTGATGAAGCGTTTGGCCTCTCTGACCGCATCGGCCAGCTTCTTTTCCTGGGCCAAAAGGGCGGTGATGGCCGCGGAGAGGGTGCAGCCCGTGCCGTGGGTGTTCCGGGTGGGGATCCGGGGGGCGGAAAAGGCCTCCACCCCTTCCGGGGTGGCGAGGAGGTCCGCGGCCTCCGGCCCCTCGAGGTGCCCCCCCTTGAGGAGGACGGCCTTGGGGCCAAGCCGAAGGAGGTCTAGGGCCGCCTCCCGGGCCTCCTCCAGGTTCCGGATGGGCCTATTTAGGAGGGCCTCGGCCTCGAGGCGGTTTGGGGTGATGAGGCTCGCTAAGGGGAAAAGCTCCTCCACCAAGGCCTTGGCGGCCTCCCCCACAAGGAGCCTATCCCCCCCCTTGGCCACCATGACCGGGTCCACCACCAAAGGCCCAATCCCAAACGCCCGGACCGCCCGGGCCACGGCCCGGACGATGGGGGCATCCCCCAAGGCCCCGGTCTTGGCGGCGAGGACGGGAAGGTCCTGGGCCACGCTCTGGATCTGCCGGTAGACGAGCTCTGGGGGGAGGAGGTGGACCGCCTGGACCCCCAGGGTGTTCTGGGCGGTGATGAGGGTAAGGGCCGAGGCCCCGTAAACCCCAAAGCGGTGGAAGGTCTTGAGGTCGGCCTGGACCCCGGCCCCCCCCCCGGAGTCGGAGCCGGCGATGGTAAGGGCTACTCTTATCCCTGTCATATCGCCTATACTGAGCGCATGAGGGCTAAGGTGACCCGCCTAGAAGGGAGGTGGGCCCTCCTCCTCGAGGAGGCTCCGTCCGGCCTCGAGGAGGGGCAAGAAGTGGAGGTGGCCTTAATCCCTAAGGGCGTAGACCCCGAAAGGCTCCGCTTTATCATGGCCTACCTCTAGACCACCGGGAGCTCCATCCGGGCCCGGCCCCTCAGGACCGCCTCCACCAGGTTCATGGGGCAGAAGGGGCCGCACATGCTGCAGGCCTTGGTTTTGGAGCCCCGCTCCTCGTAGATGCGCCGCGCCTCCTCGGGGTAGAGAGAGAGGCTGAACTGCGTCTCCCAGTCCAGGCGGTACCGGGCTTCAGACATCCGCCGGTTCCGCTCCAAAGCCCTCGGGTTCCCCCGGGCCACGTCCGCGGCGTGGGCGGCGATTTTAAAGGCGATGACCCCCTCCTTGACGTGCTCCACGGTGGGGAGGCCCAGGTGCTCCGCCGGGGTCAGGTAGCAGAGCATATCCGCCCCCAGCCACCCGGCCATGGCCCCGCCAATGGCCCCGGCGATATGGTCAAACCCCGCGGCGGTGTCCACGGGGAGCATCCCGAGGATGTAGAAGGGGGCGTGGCCCGTGAGCTTTTTCTGGACCTGGATATTGGTGGCGATCTCGTTTAGGGGGATATGCCCGGGGCCTTCGATCATCACCTGGACCCCAGCCCGGCGGGCTCTTTCAGCGAGCTCCCCGATGGTGAGGAGCTCGGCAATCTGGGCCCGGTCGGTGCTGTCGGCAAGGGACCCGGGCCTAAGCCCGTCCCCTAAGGAGAGGGTCATGTCGTAGGTGCGGGCGATCTCCAGGAGATCGTCAAACCGGGCGTAAAGGGGGTTCTCCTCCCCCCGGTGGAGCATCCAGGCAGCAAGAAGCCCCCCGCCCCGGCTCACAATCCCGGTGGTGCGGTGGCTATGGCGGTAGACCTCGAGGTTCCTCAGGGTCACCCCCACGTGGACGGTGATGTAGTCCACCCCCTGCCGCCCGTGCTCCTCGATGACCTCTAGGAGCTCATCCGCGGACATGTCGAAGAAGTTCTTGCGCCGGGCCGCCTGGAACTCGGCCTCGTAGATGGGGACGGTGCCTAAAGGGACGGTGGCCACCTCCAGGATTCTCTGGCGGATGGCCCGGAGGTCTCCTCCTGTGGAGAGGTCCATGATGGTGTCCGCCCCGTAGCGGATGGCCACCCGGGCCTTCTCCACCTCTTCCTCAGGGTTCACGTAGTCGTAGGAGGTCCCCAGGTTGGCGTTGACCTTGACGCTGAGGCCCTCCCCAATCCCCTTGAAGTCCCTTAGCGCCCGGTGGTTCGGGTTCCTGGGGATGACCACCCGGCCCTGGGCCACCTTCTCCCGGAGTTCCTCCACGGGGATACCTTCCTGCTCGGCCACATAGGCCATCTCCTCAGTGACGATGCCCTTCCTTGCCGCTTCCAGCTGCGTCATCCTTCCACCCCCATGAGTCTTAACACCTGCCGCGCCGTCCAGGGGGCCAGGAGGACCCCGTTCCGCCCGTGCCCCCCTGCGGCCACCACCCCTTGACCCAAGGCCCGCACAAAGGGCTCTCCCGCGGGCCTATACCCCCAGAGGACCCCGAGGAACCTCGCCCCCTCCAAAAGGGGAAACCGCTCGTGGGCGTAATCCGATAGCCACCGAAGGCCAAAGAGGTCCACCCCCTCGCCCCAACCCTCCCGCTCCGTGGCCCCTAGGTAAACCCCTTCCCCCCGGGGGAGGATATACCCCCCGCCGGCGAAAAGGGGCCCCGGGGGTGGAGGGCCCTCCAGGAGAAGGGCCTCCCCCTTGAGGGGCCGGACCGGGAGGCCGAACCGCCCCCCCCAGGCCCCGAGGGCGAGGACGACCCAGCGCCCCCAAGCCTCCCCCCCCGCCCAGCGCGCCCCGCCCTCCCCTATCTCCTCCACCCGGGCTTCAAGAAGGG
>FWPU01000495.1_pt1 | contig 126129 bp, 131 predicted proteins | sample 2228361 | NCBI WGS metagenome assembly FWPU01 (sample SAMEA103939777, study PRJEB20133) | metagenome | reverse complement strand
ATGCGCTAATGCAAGACCTGACCCCGCCCCCCGCCTCGGCGTCCCCTTATGCGCTAATGCAAGACCTGACCCCGCCCCCTGACCCCGCCCCTTGCCGGGATGCCCGCTGTGTCGAGGAGGCGACGCAAGATCTCGGCGCTGCGGGGTGCGTAGTCGTAGCGGTTGTTGTTGAACAGGGCGTACACCTCCTCCGCCTGGGCCGTCAACGCGCGGAAGGGCTCTACCCATTCCGCTAGCTCCTCCTCGGAATACATCCAGTCGAAGCGCTCGGCCGAGGTGCGGGCACCGCGCAGGTTCCAGGTGCGCCAGTTGCGTCCGTGAAAGCGGACGTAGGCCACGGGATGGGTGGCGGCGGCGACTGGGGGGACGACGTTGCTGGCTCGGATACGGGGAGCATCCACCGACACGTAGGCCAAGCCGGCCCGCTCCAAGAAGGCCAGCGTGTCTGCCCGCTCGGTCTCCTCCATCCAGGAGCGGTGGCGGAACTCGACCAGAGGTACCAGCGGGTCGAGGAGGGCGCGAGCGGCGGCCAGCTCGTCCATGGCCTCGCGGGACTTGACCACCCGCGGGTGGTACTGGAGCAGGACGCCGCGCAGCTTCCCCGACGCCTCCAGGGGAGCCAAGGCCTCTCGAAAGGCCCGAAAGGCTCGCTCCCGGTCTCCGTCCCGGTGGCCTGTCATCTCGGCCGAGGCCTTGACGTGGAAGACGAACCCGGTCGGGGTACGCTCAGCCCACTTGCGGGCCGTCTCCGGGGCGGGGAGGTGGTAGAAGGGGGAGTCCACCTCCACCACGTCGAACCATTCGGCGTAGTAGGCGAGGCGCTGGGCAGGCGTCCGCACGCCGGCGGGGTACCACCGCTTGACGAGCCCCTCGTCGGCGAAGCTACACGTGCCCAGGCGCACCACGGCCACGCGTCCAGCATAGAGAGAGGGGGCAGTGGCGCAGAGGGCGGGTCCCGCCGCCCCTTAGGCGCCAAGGCCTGCTAGCTCCCGGACGCCCCGCCCTGCTCGGGCCCACGAGCGGGCGAGCCTTGGCCGCGGGGGCGGCCCGTACAATCGCCTGGTGGACCCGCGGCCGGTGGGCGTGTTTGACTCGGGGATGGGTGGGCTGACCGTGCTCCACGAGTGCCTGGTCACTCTCCCCCACGAGGACTTCCTCTACCTTGGGGACGGAGCTCGGCTTCCCTACGGGCCCCGGCCGTTGGACGAGATCCGCCGCTTCGCCTGCGAGATCGGAGGCTACCTGGAGCGCCAAGGGGTGAAGCTCATCGTGGCCGCCTGCAACGCCGCCACCTCAGCCGCTCTCCCCGACCTCCAGGCTCGCCTGTCAGTGCCGGTGGTGGGGGTGATCACGCCCGAGGCCCACGCGGCCGTCCAGGCCACCCGCAACCGGCGTATCGGGCTGCTCGCCACCCAGGCCACGGTGGCCGCCGGCCGCTACGCCGAGCTCGTCCGCGCCCTGGACGCCGGCTGCCGCCTCTTCTCGGTGGCCTGTCCCCGGCTCGTGCCCCTGATCGAGGAGGACGCGGACGCCGAGGAGCTGTCGGCGGCTGTGCGCGAGTACGCCCGACCGCTACAAGAGGCGGGAGTGGACACGGTCATCCTCGGCTGTACCCACTACCCCCTCATCCGGCCCATCCTCCAGCGGGTGTTCGGCCGGGAGGTGACCCTCGTCTTCTCGGCCGAGGAGACGGCCCGCGAGGTGGCGGAGACGCTGGCCCGCAAGCGCATGGAGAACGTGAGCGGACGCGAGGGGCGCTACCGTTTCCTCACCACCGGCGATCCCGAGCAGTTTCGTGCCATGGGCGTCCGCTTCCTCCAGCTTCCCATCGGCCGAGTAGAGCAGGTGTCCCTAGATGAGCTGGGTCGGGAGGCGGCGTGAACCGAGCCGGCGGGCGCCGACCGGATGAGCTGCGGCCGCTCCAGATTGTCCCCGACTACTTGGAGCTGCCCCACGGCTGTGCCCTGGTGGTGCTGGGCAGGACCCGCGTCCTCTGCACCGCCTCCATCGTCGACGGGGTGCCCCGGTGGCTGTCCGGCCGCGGCCAGGGGTGGATCACGGCCGAGTACTCCCTCCTGCCTGCCTCCACGGGGGAGCGAACGCCGCGGGAGGCGAGCGCCGGCCGGCAGCAGGGCCGAACGGTGGAGATCCAGCGACTCATCGGCCGGGCGGTGCGGGCGGTGGCCGACTTCGATGCCTTGGGCGAGCGCACCCTGTGGCTCGACTGCGACGTGCTCCAGGCGGACGGGGGCACCCGCTGCGCCGCCATCTGCGGTGCCTCGGTGGCCGCCCGGCGGGCGCTGGAGCGGTTCGGGCTGGCCAAGGCGCTGCCCGGCTCGGTGGCGGCGGTGTCGGTGGGCATCGTGGGCGGACAGCCCCTGCTCGACCTCGACTACGGCGAGGACTCCCAGGCCGAGGTCGACCTGAACGTGGTCATGACCGGACGGGGAGAGCTGGTGGAGGTTCAGGCCACGGCCGAGCGGGCGCCCTTCAGTCGGGAGCAGCTTGACCGGCTTCTGGCCCTGGCGGCGGCCGGTATCGAGCGCATCCAGGCGGAGCAGGAGCGGGCGGTGGGGGCGGCCGGTGCCTGATCTTCCCTGGTGGGAGGTGCTGGTGCGCCTGGCCGTGGCCGCCGGGCTGGGTGGCGCCATCGGCATCGAGCGGGAGCTGCGCGAGCGGGAGGCGGGCTTTCGCACCCACCTCCTCGTGTCGGTGGGGGCCGCCCTCTTCACCCTCGTCTCCGCCTACGCCTGGCGGGACTTCGACTTCGGTGGCGGTATCACCTTCGACCCCACCCGGATCGCCGCCCAGATCGTCACCGGCATCGGCTTTCTGGGGGCGGGAGCCATCATCCGCCAGGGCTTGTCCGTGCGGGGGCTGACCACTGCCGCCACCCTGTGGGTGGTAGCCGGCATCGGCATGGCCGCCGGAGCCGGCTTCTACTGGGCGGCCGTCCTCGCCACCGTGGTCGCTCTCGTCACCCTCTGGCCCCTGCGGATCGTGGCTCGGCGGCTATTCGAGCGACCCCACCGCCGGCGGCTGGCCATCGACCTCCGCCGCGGCCGGCCGTCGGCACCCGTCATCGCCGCCCTCGAGGGCCTGGGCCTGCACGTGGTCTCCTTCCGAGTGGCCGAGGACGGGGAGCGGAGAGCGGTGGATGCCGAGATCGAGCTCCCCCACGGCGCCCGTCCCGATGAGGTGCTGCTCAGGCTGGGGGAGCTGGACGAGGTGGCCGGCGCCCGGTGGGCGTAGTCGCCCGCCTCTGCTCCCGCAACGAGCACAAGCGGCGGGAGCTCGAGCAGGCCCTCCCGGGATGGCGCATCGAGCTCCTGGAGGTCGACGACTACCCCGAGGAGACGGGCGTCACCTTCTACGCCAACGCCCGGGCGAAAGCGCGGTTCGGCCGGCTGCGGGCACCGGCGGACGACTGGGTGTTGGGCGAGGACTCGGGCCTGGAGGTGGCGGCCTTGGGCGGAAAGCCGGGGGTGGAGACGGCCCGCTGGGCGGAAGGTCGCCATGTGGAGCGCATTCTCGAGGCCCTGGCAGGAATCTCCGACCGACGCGCCCGGTACGTGTGCGAGCTAGTAGCCATCGCCCCCGATGGGCGCGAGCTCAGGGGCACGGGGATCCTGGAGGGAGAGATCGGCCGGCAGCCGCGGGGGCAGGCGGGATTCGGCTTCGACCCCGTGTTCGTCCCGGCCGGGGAGCGGCTTACGGTAGCCGAGCTGGGCGAGGGCTGGAAGGTCCGCCACTCCCACCGCGCTCGGGCCGCTCGGGCCCTGCGGGCGGCGATGGAGGCGGCGGCGGCACCCTGCCAGCGCGGCCGCGGCTGAGCCGCCAGTTGAGCTCGGCGCCCAACACGATGACGTTGGCCATCAGGTACAGCCATACGAGCAGGATGGCCGGCCCGCCGAAGGCCTGGAGGGCCGGGGCCCTTCCCGACAGGCGTAGGTACACGGGCAGCACCTGGAAGGTGGCTCCGAGGACGACGGTGGCGGCGACGGTGCCGGGCAGGATGTCCGACACCGTGTGCTCCACGTTGGTGAGGAAGTAGTACACGGCGAGGAGGAAGATGAACGAGGCAGCGGCCGAGGCCAGCACCGGCAGGATCGCCGCCGTGGCCGGATGGCCGACCAGGCCGGGGGCGTGACGGCGGAGCTGCCCGTACCCGAAGGAGGCCACCACCAGGCCCACGAACAGGAGCACGAGCAGGCTCAACATGATGGCCGCGGCCACCCCCTTGCCGCGGAGGAAAGGTCGGTTGGGTCGCCCGTAGACGATGTTCAGCGCCGACTCCAGGGCGCCGAACAGGGACAGGGCGGACCACAGGAGCAGCCCCACCCCCACCACGCCCAGGGTGGCGGCGTTGTCCTGGATCTCCCGCACGGCCCGGACGATGGTGGACACGGAGCTACGGGGGAAGACGCGGGCCAGCTCCCGCACGAGGTAGCTCGACTCGTCCGCCCGGCCGAGCAGGCCCAACAGGGACAGGGCGAGAAAGGTCAGCGGCAAAAAGGAGAGGAGGGCGTAGTAGGCGATCATGGCCGCCAGGTGTGTTCCTCGGTCGGCTTGGAACTTGGCCAGGATCTCCCGGGCCTCGGCCACCATGTGGGGGAGTATTCCCTGTGCTAGGGTCAGCCCCGGTGGATCCGGCCCGGGCTCTCAGCGACCTGATGGAGATCTCGACCCAGATTCGCGCCGCCGCCATCCTGGATACCGACGGCAGCCTCATTGCCTCCACCCTCTCCGACGAGGACGCCGCCCGACGGCTGGCCCAGGCGGCCAGGGCTCTTTGGGACGAAGCCGAGAAGGCAGGGGGTGCTCCCGGAGCTTCCCTCGTCCAGCTCGAGGCGGCCGCCCTGGCCGGGAGCGTGCTCGTCGTCCGGGGCGAGGCGGGACGGACGGTGGCGGCAGTGACGCGGCCGGAGCCCACGGCGGGACTCGTCTTCTACGACCTCAAGAACTGCCTGCGTACGCTGGTCGCCGAGGAGGGAGACGGCCGCCCGCGACCGGTACCGGCCTCGCCTGCCCAAGCGGCGGAAGGGGCAGAAGGAGGGGCAGAAGGTGAGGACGCTGCGTAGGCTGCTCGGGCTGGTTGCCGTGGGGGCGGCCCTGGTCGGCGTCGCCTTGGTCGTCCGCCGCCTCGTCTTTCGGCGGCGGGAGCGAGTCGACCTTTACTACGAGGACGGAGCCATGCTGTCCTTCCAGGAGGGATCTCCCCAGGGCGAGCGCCTGCTCTCCCTCGCCCACGACGCCCTCCGCGCCGCCGGCGTCCGCTAGCCGGCCTGCGGTGACCGACGCCGAGCTCAAGCGGGCCATCCGCGACCGCGCCTACCTGGAGGGGGAGTTTCTGCTCCGCTCCGGGCGCAGGTCGCGCTACTACCTGGACAAGTACCGGTTCGAGACCGACCCCGACCTGCTCGAGGCCATCGGCGTTCGGCTGGCGGCAAGGGTGGCAGAGGTGGAGCCCCAGGCGTCGCGGTTGGCCGCTCCCGAGCTGGGGGCGGTGGCCCTGGCCGCCGCCGCCTCCCTGGCCTCCCGCCTCCCCTTCCTCATCGTCCGGTCGCAGGCCAAGGGGCACGGCACCGCCAATCGGGTGGAGGGGGCCTTCAGCCCCGGGGAGCGCGTGTGCCTCGTCGAGGACGTGGTTACCACGGGCGGGGCGGCGCGCCAGGCGGTGGAGGCTCTCCGCCGGGCGGGACTGGAGTGCCGGGCGGCGGTGTGCGTCGTCGATCGGGAGGAGGGGGGAGCCGACGCCTTGGCCCGGGCCGGGGTGCGCCTGCATGCCTTGTTCTCCACCCGGGATCTCCTCGCCTCCTGAAAGTCCGCAAAAACCGCATGGTTGCTACGAATCCAGCATTGAGGGGATCCGATCCGGGTGGTACGCTCCGCCGCGGTGTGTCCTGACCCCGAGGGGAGGAGGAGCTTGTGACGAAGCAGGAGTTCGTTGACAGGGTGGCGGAGCGGTCGGGCTTGACCAAGGCGGACGCCGGGCGGGCAGTGGATGCGTTCCTGGCGACGGTGACGGACGCCCTCAAGCGGGGCGACGCCGTCAGCTTCACCGGTTTCGGCAAGTTCTCGACCCAGCGGCGGGCAGCGCGAACAGGCGTCAACCCGCGTAACCCGGGCGAGAAGGTGCACATTCCCGCGGCCACCGTGCCCAAGTTCACGGCCGGTACGCAGCTTAAACAGGCGGTCAAAGGCTCCTAGCAGCGGGTTTGGGTACGCGGAAGGAGGGCCGTCCTGCGGGGCGGCCCTCCTTCTGTCGCCCCAGCGCTAGCCTTAGACCGATGGAGGGGCGCACGGCGGCCGCGGGAGTAGCTTTCGCCGACCGGTTGGCAGCGGCGGTGGAGGAGCGGCGGAGCCAGCTCATGGTCGGCCTCGACCCTCGCTTGGAGCTGTTGCCGGTGGAGCTGCGGGGCGAGGCCCACCTGGGCCGGCAGGCCGCCGCTGAGGCCTACGGGCGGTTCTGCTGCGGCCTCATCGACGCCGTCTGCCCGTACGTGGTCGGGGTCAAGCCCCAGATCGCCTGCTTCGAGGCTTTGGGCGGCGACGGCATCCGAGCTCTCGAGGACGTGTGCGACTACGCCCGCACCGCCGGCCTCTTAGTCGTGGCCGACGGGAAGCGCGGAGACGTGGGGCCCAGCGCCCGCGCCTACGCCGCCGCCTACCTGGAGCCCCGGGACGGCCATCCGCCCCTAGCCGATGCCCTCACCGTCAGCCCCTACCTGGGCCGTGATGCCTTGGAGCCGTTCGTGGCCGCCTGTCGGCGGTTCGGCGGCGGTCTCTTCTGCCTCGTCAAGACGTCCAACCCCGGCGGCGCCGATGTGCAGGACCTGACCTTGTCCGACGGCCGCTCGGTGTGGCAGGAGGTGGCCCGGCTGGTGGCGGAGCTGGGGGAGGGGCTGGTGGGGGAGCGCGGCCTCTCCAGCGTGGGGGCGGTGGTGGGGGCTACCTTTCCCCGGGCGGTGAGCGAGGCCCGGCGGCTGCTCCCCCAGGCTGTCCTCCTCCTGCCCGGGGTGGGCGCCCAAGGGGCGACTCCGGCCGACGTGGCCCGGGCCTTCACCAGCGGGCCGGCCAGCGCTCTCGTCACCGTGTCCCGGTCGGTCATCTACGCCTACCGCCGGCAAGGGGAGGACTGGCGCCGGGCGGCAGCGGCCGAGGCAGCCCGGCTGCGGGACGAGGTGTGGGCAGCGTCGGGGTGGTGAGGGCCGGACGCCGGTAGGCGTCCGCTAGCATCGCCGCCGGTGAAGCTGCGGACGGCTCTCCTAGCGGCGGTCGTCGCGGCAGCGACGCCGGCGCTCGCCTCTACTCCCCAGGTAGCGGGCCGGGCCTACCTGGTCGAGAACGGCTCCACCGGGGAGGTGCTGGTGGCTCGCCACGCCCGGGCCCGTCTCCCCATGGCCAGCATCACCAAGCTCATGACCGTGCTTGTGGCCCTGCGGCGGGCCGGCCTGGACGAGGTGGCGACAGTGAGCCCGCGGGCGGCGGCGGTGGGCGGCTCCACCGCCTACCTCCGTCCCGGCGAGCGGCTGACGGTGAAGGAGCTCGTTCAAGCCGCCCTCATCCAGAGCGCCAACGACGCCGCCGTGGCCTTGGCTGAGTACGTGGCCGGGAGCGAGCCGGCGTTCGCGGCGCTCATGAACGCCGAGGCTCGCCGGCTGGGCCTGGTCGGGACTCACTTCGTCAACGCCACCGGCCTCGACGCTCCCGGCCACTACTCCACGGCCAGGGATGTGACTGCTCTCGCCCGAGCGGCCATGCGCCATCCGACGGTGCGGGCGGCCGTGGCCACTCGGGAGACGACCATCTCCGGCGGCCGGGTGCTCCGCAGCTCCAACGACCTCCTGGGGCTGGTGCCCGGAGTGATCGGAGTCAAGACCGGGCACACGTCGGCGGCGGGCTGGTCGGAGGTGGCGGCGGCGCGGCGCTCCGGCTTGGTCGTCTACGCCACCCTCCTGGGGGCCCCTACCCGGGAGAAGCGCAACGCCGGCGTGGCCCAGCTCCTCGCCTTTGGCTTCGCCCAATACCGACGGCTGGTACTCATCCGGCCCGGTCGGGCGTATGCCACAGCTGCCGTCCCCTACGGCATGCGGCCGCTAGCCCTGGTAGCGGCGCAGGGGGCCGAGCGGCTGGTGCGGGTGAGACGACCTCTGGTCGAGCGGGTGGTGGCGCCGGCGGCTGTGGCGCTGCCCGTACGCCGAGGGGAGCGGCTGGGCGAGGTGCGGGTGTACGCTGCTGGGAGGCTCCTGGCCCGAGCCCCCCTGGTCGCTGCTCGCTCTCTCGACCGTCCGGGCGTCCTCGGCCGCGCCGCCTACTACGCGCGGCGTACCGTTCACCACATCTGGAGCTGGATCACCTAGGGGGGGCAATCGTGATCGTCACCGTCACCATGAACGCGGCTCTTGACCGCATCCTTACCGTTCCCAACTTCCAGCGCGGCCAGCGGCACCGGGCCAGCGACAAGCTCACGCTGGCCGGAGGCAAGGGCATCACCGTGGCCAGGGCCCTCAAGCGCTTGGGGGTGCCGGTGGTGGCCACCGGCCTGGTGGGCGGCCGCAACGGCCGCCGTATCCTGGAGGAGCTGGCCGAGGAGGCCATTCTCAACGACTTCGTGCGCATCGCCGACGAGTCGCGCACCTCCACCGCCGTGGCCGATCCCACGTCAGGAACCTACACCGAGATCCTGGAGTGGGGTCCCCGGGTGCAGCCGGCGGAGCTCGAAGTGCTGCGTGAGAAGCTGGGCTACCTGGCCCGAGGAGCGGAGATGGTGGTGCTGGCGGGATCGCTTCCCCGCGGGGTGGACGACGGGTTCTACGCCGAGCTCATCCGCGATCTGGCCCGCCGGGGGGTGCCGGTAGCGCTCGACTCCGAGGGCGAGCCCCTCCGGCTGGGCTTGGAGGCGGAGCCGTTCCTCGTCTCCCCCAACCAGCAGGAAGCAGAGGCGGTGGTGGGGCAGGAGTTCTCGGAGGAGGGCGACTTCCTCCTCGCCCTCGACCACTTGGCCGAGCTGGGGGCGCGCAACGTCCTCATCACTCACGAGCACGGCTGCTTCGCCCTGCTGCGGGAGGAGCGCGGCCCGGGTCGTCGCTACAGGGCGGTGGCCCCGCACTTGGAGGCAGCATCCCGGGTGGGTGCCGGGGCTGTGCTTCTGGCCGGGTTCATTGCCGCCCGGCTGGAGGGGGCCACGGCCGAGGAGGCTCTGCGCAAGGCGGTGGCCGCCGGGGCAGCGTCGACCTTGGAAGTGGGGCCCGGTTGCTTCGACCTCCGCGAGGTGGGACGCATCCTGCCCGACGTGCACGTGGCCGAGCTAGAGCGGGGTCAGGTCTTGCATTAGCGCATAAGAGGCGGCGGGAGAGGGGCTGGCGTTATGCGCTAATGCAAGACCTGACCCCCTCCCCTGACCCCCGTGTCCTAGCGGGCTGGTACGCTAGGTCTCCAGTTGAGGGGCAGGGTGACGTGCACCACGTCGAGTCGAGGCGGGCGGTGACCGAGGTCGAGGTCGGCCGCGTCGAGCGCCTCCTGGCCCTGGAGGCCAAGTTCGCCAAGGAGGGCCTTACCTTCGACGACGTGCTCCTCATACCAGCCGAGTCGGCGGTCCTCCCCAACGACGTCTCCACCCGCACCCGGTTCACCCGCTCCATCGAGCTCGCCGTGCCCATCGTGTCGGCGGCTATGGACACCGTCACCGAGGCCCGCATGGCCGTGGCCCTGGCCCGGGCTGGGGGCATCGGCGTCATTCACCGCAATTTCTCCATCGAGGAGCAGGCGGCCGAGGTGGACACGGTCAAGCGTTCCGAGTCGGGGATGATCACCGAGCCGGTCACCCTTCCCCCCGATGCCCCCATTGCCCGAGCGCTGGAGCTCATGGGTCGCTACCGCATCTCCGGCATCCCCATCACCGACGCCGCCGGCCGTCTCGTGGGCATCCTGACGAACCGCGATCTGCGCTTTCACCGGGACGACTCCCGACCGGTGAGCGACCTGATGACGAGCCGGAACCTGGTCACAGCCCCGGTGGGGACGACCTTGGAGGAGGCTGAGGAGATCCTTCACCGCCACAAGATCGAGAAGCTGCCGGTTGTGGATGCAGACGGCGTCCTTCGCGGCCTGATCACGGTCAAGGACATCCGCAAGCGGCTCGAGTACCCCGACGCCACCAAGGATGAGCAGGGCCGGCTGCGGGTAGCAGCAGCCGTGGGGGTTGGCCCGGATGCCCTCGACCGGGCGGAGGCGCTGGTGGCGGCAGGAGCGGACGCCCTCGTGCTGGACACGGCCCACGGCCACTCCCGCAACGTCCTGCGCATGGCCCGGGAGCTCAAGCGCCGGTTCGAGGTCGACTTGGTGGCCGGCAACGTCTCTACCGCTGAGGCAGCCGAGGCCCTCATCCAGGCCGGAGCGGACGCGGTGAAGGTCGGGCAGGGCCCCGGATCCATCTGCACCACTCGGGTCGTGGCCGGGGTGGGCGTGCCCCAGATCACTGCCGTCTACGACTGCGCTCAAGCGGCAGCGGAGCACGGGGTGCCGGTGATCGCCGACGGTGGCCTCGCCTCCTCCGGGGACATCGCTAAGGCCATCGCCGCTGGGGCGGACGCAGTCATGGCCGGCTCCCTTCTGGCCGGCACGGACGAGGCCCCCGGCGACGTCGTCGTCTACCAGGGGGAGCGGTTCAAGGAGTACCGGGGCAGGGGCTCGCTGGGAGCAATGAAGGCCCGCGGCTTCTCCCAGGACCGCTACTTCCAGGGCGACGTGGAGGATGTGGACAAGCTGGTGCCGGAGGGGATCGAGGCCCGGGTGCCGTACAAGGGGCCCGTGCACGTCGTCCTCAACCAGCTCGTGGGCGGCCTGCGACAGGCGATGGGGTACTGCGGCGCCGCCACCATCGACGACCTGAAGCGGGCCCGTTTCGTGCGCATCACGTCCGCCGGCCTGCGCGAGAGCCACCCCCACGACGTCGCCGTCAGCAAGGACGCGCCCAACTACCGCCGCCCGTGACCGCTGAGGCTGCTCCCGCGGCTGCCCCCGCCGGCAGGGGGGAGGCGCGGCCGGTGCTCGTCCTCGACCTGGGCGGCCAGTACGCCCAGCTCATCGCCCGCCGGGTGCGGGAGTGCCGAGTCTACTCCGAGCTCGTCCCCCACGACGTGACCGCCGACGAGGTGCGACGGCGCCACCCGGTGGCTCTCATCCTCTCCGGCGGCCCGGCGTCCGTGTACGCCGACGACGCCCCCCGTGTCGATCCCGGCCTGCTCGAGCTGGGTCTCCCCACGCTCGGCATCTGCTACGGCATGCAGCTCATGGCCCAGGAGCTCGGTGGCCGGGTGGAGCGGACGGGGGTATCCGAGTTCGGCCGCACCTCGCTCCACATCCAAGGGGGAGAGCTGTTCGAGGGTCTTCCCCAGGAGCAGACGGTGTGGATGAGTCACCGCGATACGGTCACCGCCCCGCCCCGGGGAGCGCGGGTGACGGCTGGGTCGGTCTCCACCCCGGTGGCCGCCTTCGAGGAGCCCCATCGCCGTCTGTACGGCGTCCAGTTCCACCCCGAGGTGGCCCACACGCCCCACGGGCGGGAGCTCCTTCGCAACTTCCTGCACCGAGTGGCGGCGGCTCCGCCCACCTGGACGGCGGCGACGGTCATCGACCAGCAAGTGGAACGGATCCGGGCTCAGGTAGGCGGCGAGCGGGTGCTGTGCGCCCTATCCGGCGGCGTCGACTCGTCGGTGGCCGCCCTCCTCGTCCACCGGGCGGTGGGCGACCAGCTCATCTGCGTGTTCGTCGATCACGGGCTCCTGCGCAAGGACGAGGCGGCCCAGGTGGTGGACACCTTCCGCCGCCACTTCCAGGTGCCGCTGGTGCACGTGGACGCGGGCGATCGCTTCCTCGACCGCCTGGCAGGAGTGGAGGACCCGGAGGAGAAGCGCCAGCGCATCGGGGAAGAGTTCATCCGCGTGTTCGAGGAGGAGGCAAGGAGGCTCGGGCGCATCCGCTTCCTCGTCCAGGGCACCCTCTACCCGGACGTCATCGAGTCGGGCGGCGAGCGCGGGGTGGCGGCCAGAATCAAGTCCCACCACAACGTGGCCGGACTCCCCCGGGACATGGAGATGGAGTTGGTGGAGCCGCTACGGCTCCTGTTCAAGGACGAGGTGCGCCAGGTGGGGAAGGAGTTGGGCCTGCCCGAGGACATGGTCTGGCGGCACCCCTTCCCCGGCCCCGGCTTGGCCGTGCGCATCGTGGGCGAGGTCACCCGGGAGCGGCTGGAGATCGTACGTGAGGCCGACCACATCCTGCTCGAGGAGGTGCGCCGGGCCGGCCTCTACCGCTCCCTATGGCAGTGCTTCTGCGTGCTACCGACGGTGCGGTCGGTGGGGGTGCAGGGGGACGAGCGCACCTACGGGTACCCGGTGGCCATCCGGGCCGTCACCAGCGAGGATGCCATGACCGCCGACTGGGCGCGGCTCCCCTACGACCTCCTGGAGACGGTGGCAAGCCGTATCGTCAACGAGATCCCTGCCGTCAACCGCGTCGTCTACGACATCACCTCCAAGCCTCCCTCCACCATCGAGTGGGAGTAACGGCCTCGCGCCAGGCGGCATGGGTGGGAGGGGCAGGGCCGGCTCACGCGGGCCTCCGCAGCCGCTCGTGGGAGCGGCGCGAGAACCTTACAGCTCCCGACGCTCTGTTCATCGCGCTGGCGGAGAGGCTCGGCGAGCCCCTTGCCAGCAACCATGCGGGGCTTGTATGGGCGGCGCGAACGTACGCTGGCATCGAGGCCGTCCAGCTGAGATACCAGTCCCGACCCAGGCCATGGCCGCAGCGGCCATGGCCTGGGGTCAGACCCCCGGCCCTGCCTTATGCGGGCACGGCGGCAGGAGGATAGCGGCCGCGCACGGCGTCCACGTACGCGGCCAGCTGCTCGGCGAGCTCGGCGTCGTGGATCTCCAGCATGTCCTCGGCGTTCCGCTCGCCCGAGTGAGACAGGTTAAAGGAGCCGCAGAAGACCACGTCGTCGGCCACCGTCACCTTGGCGTGCATGAAGTCGTGCGCCGCTCCCGGCTGCCAGGGGGTGGAAGGCTTCCCCGACACGGGCGCCCGCTCGACGAAGCAGGCAAGTAGCGGCAGCTTCCATTCCGACACTCCGTTCGTCCGCCACTGCTCCACCACCTGGGAGAGCTGGCTCTGGTCGACGCAGCCGGCCAGGTCTACCTTCCCGTCCGACGCCACCTGGGCCAAGGTGGCCAAGATAGGCGCCGCCGAGATGACCGGCGAGCACACCCGCACCCGCCGGCGGGCACGGCCGATGAACTTGGCCACCCGGTGGGACAGGGCATCGCCGAAGCCGGGGCAGAACCAGGGCCGCACCAAGACCCCGTCCACCTCGACTCGCCGCGGCTCCACCTGTCCCGACCGGGCCACCTCGCCCGTTGTCCACAGCTGCTGGAAGGCGAGGGAGTAGGCCTCGGCCAGCTCCTTCGACTCGACGGTGACGAGGACGTTCTCCTCTCGCGACCAAGAGTCGTCGGTCCAGTTGGCCGACCCCGTCCACACCGCCCGCCCGTCCCGGACGCAGAACTTGTGGTGCATGAGGTCGGGGATGCCGGCGATCCCCCGGGTGGGCACTCTCAGCCGGTGGATGTCCTCCGGTCGGCACTTGGGCGGCGGCGGCACTGGGATGGGGCCGCGGTGGTCGACATTGAAGACGATCCGCACCAGGACCCCTCGGCGGGCGGCCTCCTCGAGTGTCCCCACTACCACCTCTTCCGTCTGCCGTCCCAGATCGAGGTCGTAGAGGGCTAGGTCGAGCGACCGCTTGGCGGCGGCCAGGAAGGCGGCCGCCTGCTCGGCCACCTCCAGCGGCGCCTGGCCTCCCTCGGTCAGAGTACGGGCGGTGATCACCGACGACATCATCTCCGCCCTCGCCGCCGCCCGCATCGGCGACACCTACAACCAGTACGTAGAAGGGCCGCGGGCGCGCCTCCTGCGCCGGCGTCTGGCCGCCTACCTCGCCTGTCGGGTCGAGGCTCCCCTCGTCCTGGTGGGCGAGGCAGCGGGCTACCGGGGAGCGCGGGTGTCCGGCATCCCCTTCACCTCCGAGCGGCAGCTCACCGGAGCCGGGCCGGCCGAGGCCACGGCCACCATCGTCCACCGGGTCCTGGGCGAGCTCGGGCTCGATGGGGAAGTGCTGCTCTGGAACGTGGTGCCCACCCACCCCGGCACGGCCACCTCCAACCGCCGGCCCACGCGGGAGGAGGTGGAGGCGTCGCTGCCCTTCCTCCGCCGCATCGTCCGCGGCCGCCGCGTCGTCGCCGTCGGCCGTCTGGCCGAGGCGGTGCTGGGCGCCCCCTACGTGCGCCACCCCTCCCACGGCGGCGCCGAGGCGTTCCGGGCCGGCCTCGCCCGCCTCCTAGGCGAGTAGCGAAGACGGGTCGCAGCCCGGCTTTCCCGGGCGCCGCAGGCTTTCGGCGCAGAGCGCGACCTTGTGTTGTATCGGTCAGTTCCCCGGTCAAACTCTCGGCGCTCTGCCGGTGACGAGGGGAGTAACGACGTACTCGATCAGCCGGTCCCGCTCCCGGCGCAAGAGCCTCAGTCGCCGCCGCTCCTCGAGCAGGAAGCTGCGCACCCGCCAGTAGCTCGGTCTCGTCAGGCCCAGTCTCCTCGCCACCGGAATCAGGCGTCGCGAGGCCTCTGCGAAGGGAATGTCATCCCGGGCGAGCCGGCGCAGCTCGGCCGCGAGCGCCGGATGCAGCGGCTCCCAGCGAGGCACCCACGAAGGCTTCCCTGCCGGCCTCGTCGCGTGGGTGCCGAACCTGTGCCGACTTGGCGCCGAGGACCGACGGCTCCAGAACCACTGCGCGCCGCGCAACCCTGCCTTGTGTTGTGTCGTTACAAGTCCTCGGAACGTCGCTACCAGTTGGACCATCGCTACCGGCCTGAACCGGCTGTGAGCTGGAACGGGACGTCGCTACAAGCCGGAGCTTCGTGACGACGCAACACAAGGCTCGGCTGGCGGCGGCCTTGTCCATTGCCCTGGCCCGGTCGGCGACCGGGGAAGCTGCTTGAATGGACGCGCCCGTGAGCGAGACCGCGTTTCCCATCCGGCGCAACACCCTCCTCTTGGCGGCCTCGCTCACGGCCCTGTCGGGGATGATCCAACTCGCCGTCGCCGTGGGCACCATCACGCTCGTCCTCGTCACCGGGGTGGAGGGGATCCTGGGCCTGGGGCCGGCCATCTTCCTCGCCACCGGGGCGTTGGCGGCCCTTCCTGCCGGCCGGGCCATGGACCGGCTAGGGCGCATGCCGGTTATCCGGGGCGGCTTCGTGATCGGCATCGCCGCCTCCCTCATCACCGCCCTCGGCTGCCAGTGGCGGTCGAGCGCCCTGGTCGTCGTCGGCTTCGCCCTCGTCGGCGCTGCCATGGGCACGATCATGCTGGCCCGCGCCGCCGCCTCCGACATGTACCCGGCGGAGCGGCGGGGGCGCGGCATCTCCCTCGTCCTCTTCGGCGCCGTCTTCGGAGCGGCCCTGGGGCCGCTCCTGTGGCGGCCGCTGTTCGCCGATCGGCACCACCTGGACGCGGCCGGGCTGGTCGTCCCTTGGCTCGTGGCCGGGGGCATCATGGCCGTCGGCCTGGCCGTTGCTCTGGCCGTGCGCCCCGATCCGCGCGCTATCGGCGAGGCTCTCGGCTACTCCACCGTCGAGGCCGCTGGGGGCGAGGCCGCCTCCCTGGCCGAGATCCTCCGCCGACCCGGTGTCCTTCCCGCTCTTACCGCCGCCGTGGCCAGCTTCGCCGTCATGGTGGCGGTCATGAACCTCTCCGGCTACATGGTGGTCGGCCACGGCCACAGCCAGGCGGACACCTTCTGGGTCATCTCGGCGCACATCGTCGGCATGTACGGGCTCGTCCTCGTCGTGGGCGACCTCATCGACCGGTTGGGGCGGCGCTTCGCGCTTGCCGGCGGCCTGGCTGTCATGGCCGCCTCCTGTCTCGTCCTGGCCTGGATCGAGAGCGTGGCGGCTATGAGCGTGGCCCTGTTTGGGCTCGGCCTCGGCTGGGTGTTCTCGTACGTGGCAGCGACCTCGGAGCTGGTCGACCTGGCCGCTCTGGCCGAGCGGGGCCGCTTGGTGGGCTTCTCCGATCTCGCCTCCGGCCTTACCGGCTCGGCGCTCGCCCTCATCGGGGGAGCCGCCTACAGCGGCCTGGGCGCCCAAGCGGTCGCCTACGGGGCGACGGCGGCGGTGGCGGTGCCGGCCTTCCTGGTCGCCGTTGCCCGCCGCCCAACCCAGGCTCTCGAGCCGGCGGCCTGATCCATGGTCGCCGGCGGGGGCGGCGAGAGGGCGGCATCGGTGGGCGAGCCGGGGGGACGCCGGCGAGCACGCGGTGGGGGCCCTGTGGCGAAAGGCGGCGGAGGCGGAGTGGCGTGAGAGCGAGCGGCGCGCGCTCCCCCCTGGGTGGTCGCCCTGACGGCCGATCGCCCTTGCTACAATCCGCCGCCGGCGGACGAGGCGTCCGCCGCTTTTTCGTGACATGAGAGCCGGAACGAAGACCTGGAGCGCGAAGCCGGGGGAGATCGAGCGCCGCTGGTATCTCGTCGACGCCGAGGGAAGGACGCTCGGCCGCCTGGCCACCCGCATCGCCGATACCCTGCGTGGCAAGGGGAAGCCTGAGTTCACGCCTCATGTGGACACGGGAGATTTCGTGGTCGTGGTCAACGCCGCCAAGATCGCTGTCACCGGCAACAAGTTGGACGACAAGGTCTACTACCGACACTCCGGATACCCGGGTGGGCTCAAGAAGCGCACCCTGCGCCAGGAGCTCGACCGCCGACCGGAGGAGGTATTGCGGCGGGCGGTGAAGGGCATGCTTCCCCGCAACCGCCTCGCCCGAGCGCAGCTCAAGAAGCTGAAGATCTACGCCGGTCCCGACCATCCCCACGCGGCCCAGGCTCCGGAGCCCCTCGACCTGGAGGCCTGATGGCGGAGATCGCTCAGTACCGCGGTACCGGCAAGCGTAAGACCTCGGTGGCCCGCGTCATCCTCCGGCCCGGCCACGGGCGCTGGTGGATCAACGGCCGCACTCTGGAGGAGTACTTCCCCCGCCTTCTGCACCGCCACCAGGTGCTCGCTCCCCTGCGGGTGGCCGGGGTCGAGCACGCCTACGACGTCCGGGTGCGGGTGGAGGGCGGCGGGCCGAGCGGGCAGGCGGGCGCCATCCGCCACGGTATCGCCCGGGCGCTGGTCGAGGCCGTCCCCGACCTCCGCACCGTCCTCAAGCGGGAGGGCTTCCTGGCCCGGGACGCCCGCATCGTGGAGCGCAAGAAGGCCGGTCTGAAGAAGGCCCGCAAGGCCCCTCAGTGGGCCAAGCGCTAGCTGCCTTGGCGCCCCTTCCCCGGCCGACTGGTCGGGAACGCACCGTGGCCAGGCTGTAGACGGGCGAGGAGCACGGGGGCGCGCCTCCGCCGCCCGCGCGCGGGCGAAGGCTGGGACCACCGCCCGGCCACGGGACTCCGGCGGAGGTACGGCCGCCGTCGATGGCCCCCAGGCGGTAGGTTCGGGGCCGTGGCGCGACGGTACTTCGGCACCGACGGCGTACGGGGAATCGTGGGGCAGGACCTGACCTGCGAGCTGGTGGAGCGGCTGGGCCGGGCAGCCACCCTGTGGGTGGGGGGCGGCGCCGTCCTCATCGGCCGCGATACCCGTGCCTCCGGCCGAGAGCTGGAGCGGGCCTTCGCCTCCGGAGTGGCCTCGGCCGGCGGGAATGCCGTCCTCGCCGGCGTGCTACCCACGCCGGCGGTGGCCCTGCTCGCTCTCGACCTCGGCGCCGTCATCTCCGCCTCCCATAACCCTCCCCAGTACAACGGCGTCAAGCTCTTCGTCCGCGGAGGCGGCAAGCTCAGCGACCAGGCCGAGGAGGAGATCGAGGCCCTGTTGGAGGCACCCCCCCGTCATCCCGAGCAGGGCCGTATCGACAACCTGGTGGTGGCCGTGGACAGCTACCTCGACCACGTAGTGGAGCGGTTCGGCTGCGACCTGACCGGCCTCAGGATCGGCGTCGACTGCGCCCATGGGGCCTACGCCGGCATCGCTCCCCGGGCGTTCCGGAAGCTGGGAGCGAATGTCACCGCCATCGGCGACCGGCCGGACGGGCAGAACATCAACGTGGGCTGCGGCGCCACCGACCTGGCGGCCCTGAGCAGGCTCGTGGCCGGGGAGGGGCTCGACCTGGGGGTGGCCTTCGACGGCGACGGCGATCGCATGCTGGCGGTGGACGAGCGGGGAGAGCTGGTGGACGGCGACCAGATCCTGGCCATCCTCGCCCTCCACTTGGGCGTGAACCTGGTGGCGGTGACGAGCATGACCAACCTCGGCTTCCACCGGCTCATGGCCGAGCGGGGGGTGCGGGTGGTGACGACGGATGTGGGAGACCGGTACGTGCTCGAGGCCCTGCGCCGGGAGGGGGGTGTCCTCGGCGGCGAGCAGTCGGGCCACATCCTCTACCTAGAAGGACACGTGACCGGAGACGGCCTCGTCGCTGCCCTCCTCCTCTGCGCCGCCTTGGAGGGAAGGCGGTTGTCGGAGGCGGCGGCGGTCATGCCCCGCTTCCCCCAGATCCGACAGAACGTGGCGGTGCGGCAGAAGGAGCTGGGGCCGGCCCTGCGCAAGGCGGTAGAGCAGGTCAATGCCGACCTGGCCGGCCGCGGCCGCGTCCTCGTCCGCCCCTCGGGCACCGAGCCGGTGGTGCGAGTCCTGGCCGAAGCTGAGAGCGAGGAGGAGGCAAGACGCCTGTGCGCCCGTCTCGCCCGGCTGGTGGCCGCCGAGCTCGGGTGAGCGGGAAGGGCCGGCGGGCCGGCTGTGGTAGCATCGCCGCGCCTGCGGCGCACCCGGCGGGAGTGGAGATCCGCCCACAAGCGGGGATAATCCGACCAAGGAGCGGCCTGTGTGCGGGATCATCGGATACGTGGGGGAGAGGGCGTGCCAGCCGCTACTCATCCACGGGCTGGAGCGGCTCGAGTACCGGGGCTACGACTCGGCCGGGCTGGCCTTCGTCGAGCCCGGCGGTCTCGGCTTCGTGCGGGCCGTCGGCAACCTCCAGTTTCTCAAGGAGGCGGCCGGCCGCCACGCCTCCCAGGCCACCGCCGGGGTGGGCCACACCCGCTGGGCGACCCACGGGCGGGTGTGCGAGGAGAACGCCCATCCCCTTACGGGCTGCGACGACGGCGTGGCCATCGTCCTCAACGGCATCATCGAGAACTACCGCGAGCTCAAGGCCTCCCTCCAGGCCGAGGGGCACCGCTTCTCCTCCGAGACCGACGCCGAGGTGGTGGCCCACCTCCTCGAGCGCCACTATCGGGGCGACCTGGTGGAGGCGGTGCGGGTCGCCTACGCCGAGCTGGAGGGCCACTTCGCCTTCGTCGCCCTCCACCGCGACCACCCCCGCCGGCTGGTGGGGGCGCGGAGGCAGTGCCCGCTACTGGTCGGGGTGGGGGAAGGGGAGACGTACCTCGCCTCCATGGCCGCCGCCTTCCTCCGCCACACCCGCCGCGTGCAGTTGATCGAGAACGACGAGATCGTCGCTGTCACCCCCGAAGGGGCATCCTTCTTCACCGTGGACGGGCAGCCGGTGGAGCGGGCGGTGCAGGAGGTGGACTGGGACGACGAGGCGGCCGAGAAGGGCGGCTTCGAGACGTTCATGCTCAAGGAGATCTACGAGCAGCCGGACGCCGTGGAGGAGACCATCGGCGACCGCATCCGCCACGGCCGGCTGGAGCTGGAGGAGCTGGGTCTCACCGACGAGGAGATCCGCAACCTGCGCCGCATCGTCATCGTCGCCTGCGGTACCGCCTACCACTCGGGGGTGGTGGCCAGGTACGTCATCGAGGAGTGGGCCCGGGTGCCGGTGGAGCACGAGATCGCCAGCGAGTGGCGGTACCGAAACCCGGTACTGTCCAGGGACACCTTGGTCATCGGCGTCTCCCAGTCAGGGGAGACCGCCGACACCCTGGCCGCCATGCAGCTCGCCCGCCGGTCCAAGGCCCGTACTCTGGCCATCACCAACATGATGGGCACCCAGATCACGCGTGAGGTGGAGGCGGTGCTCTACACCCGGGCCGGCCTGGAGATGGGGGTGGCCGCCACCAAGACCTTCACCGCCCAGGTGGCTCTCTTCTACCTCCTCGCCCTGCGGCTGGCGGAGGTGCGTCGCACCCTGCCCGCGGAGGAGATCGCCCGGCTGCTCGCGGAGGTGCACGCGCTGCCGGCCAAGATGGCCGAGTTCCTGAGCGGCGACCACCTGCGGGTGATCGAGGAGGTGGCCCAGCACCACTACGATAAGCCCTTCTTCCTCTACCTAGGCCGGCACATCGGCCTGCCCGTGTGCCTGGAGGGGGCGCTCAAGCTGAAGGAGATCTCCTACATCCCCACCGAGGCCTACTCGGCGGGGGAGATGAAGCACGGTCCCATCGCCCTCCTGGACGAGGAGACGCCGGTGGTGTGCGTGGCCGTGGACTCCCACGTGTACGACAAGGTGGTGTCCAACATCCAGGAGACGCGGGCGCGGGGAGCCAAGGTCATCGCCATCGCCACCGACGGCAACGAGGACATCCAGCACCACGCCGACGACGTCATCTACGTGCCCCGCACCCACCCCTTCCTCCAGGCGGCCCTGGCCGTGATCCCGCTCCAGCTCCTGGCCTACAAGATCGCCCGCCTGCGCGGCCTCAACATCGACCAGCCCCGCAACCTGGCAAAGACGGTGACGGTGGAGTAGCGCTGCCCCTCGGAAGCCGCGGCAGGCCGGTCATGCCTGCCCGCGAGCCGGCGCCAGCTCCACCCTGTCGCCCGGGCCGAGCCCCGCCCGGGCGGCGCCGCCGGCGGGAAGCTCGAGCACCGCCTTCGCCCCCCGACAGGCGGCGAGACGCCAGGGCCGGAGCCCGGCGGCGACCTTGAGCACCGCCAGCTCCCGGTCGAGGAAGACGGCATCGATGGGGAAGCGCATAAAGAAGGTGTGAATGGCGCCCGCCGGGCGAAGCAGGATGCCCTCCTCCCCGGCCAGCGAGGAGCGGCCGAGGAGGCCGCGGAGGCGGAGCCAGGGGGTGTCGGCGAGGAGGCAGCGCTCACAGACAACGCTGCCCGTGGTGGCGCGCACCGTGACCGTCCGCTCCGGCACGGCCCCAGCCTACCGCCGCCGGCGGGGCGAGAGCCACCCCTTCTCTACGGGGGATGGACGGCCTCGCCGCCGGCCGATGGGAGAGGACCGCCCTCGGAGGCCGGCCCGCCGGCGCCGCGGCGGAAGGGAGGCGGAGCCGCTGCCGAGTCCTTCCGGCGCGGTCGGAGATCGGCACGGGCCGACAGGCCGGACCGTTCCCTCGGCCGGGGGACCACGACCCCTCGACTGGGGGATGCGGGCGGCAGGAGCGGGGGACGACAGGGAGAGGCAGCTCCAGGCAGTTGGCGCTCTCGACTCGATCGCGCCACGATGAACGAAGGGAGGTGTCTATCCCGTGCTGAACACCCTGATGGCGCGCCTCAGGCGTGAGGAGGGCCAGACGATGGCCGAGTACGCCGTCGTCTTGGCCGTGATCACGGTCGCGACCGTGGCGGTGTTCACCGCGCTCTCCGGCGGCATCGAGGGCGCGATCAACAACGTCATCGACCTGCTGTAGACAACGCCACTCCGTCGGGTGGGCTCCCGCGGGGGCCCACCCGACAGGCGCGCAGGGGACGGAGTAAGAGACAGCCGCCATGGGACGCCGCCTTCGCACCCGATCCGAGCGGGGACAGACGATGGTCGAGCTCGCCATCGTCCTGCCCATCTTCCTTTTGCTCCTTCTCGGCATCGCCCAGCTCGGCATCGCCTTCAACAACTACCTGGCCCTCACCGACGCCGTTCGCCAAGGGGCCCGCTACGGGGCGCCGGCCAGTTGCAGCGGCACCTGCGACCGCACCTCGCTGGTGGAGCAGAAGGTGAAGGACTCGGCCTCCAACCTCGACCGGAACGAGATCGGCGTCACCGTGACCTCGAGTTGGCAGCCGGGCACCGACCTGCGGGTGTGTGCCACCTACCCCTACTCCATCAGCCTCATCGGCCTGGTCGTGTCGAGCGGCAACCTGAACAGCTGCACCACGGAGCGGGTGGAGTGAAGGAGCCCATCGCCTCGACCGGACAAGGAGGATGGCCGCATTGAGGACGGCGAAGCTCGGCTCGGAGCGGGGGCAGCTCTTCGCCTTGACGGCGGTGGTGGCGGTGGCCATCGTGGCCGTGGGCGCCTTCGTCCTCGACGTGGGGGCCTGGTTCCGCGGGCACCGAGCGACGCAGGCGGTGGCCGACGCTGCCGCCTTGGCCGGGGCCCAAGCGCTACCCGGGAACACCTCCACCGCCACCCAGCTCGCCCTCGAGTACGCTGGCAAGAACGGGGGGGGCGTGCAGATCGAGGACATCGAGTTCTCCTCCAACACGTTCGCCGACGACACCATCGCCGTCACCGCCCGGCGCAGCGAGGGCAGCTTTCTGGCCAAGCTCCTCGGCGTGGGGAGCGTCAACCTGGTGGCGACGGCACAGGCCCGGGCCTTCAACATGGGGGAGGCGCTGTACGCCGCCCCCTTGGCCGTCGAGCGCGACCACCCCTACCTCAACGAGTGCGGCGGCCCCTGCTACGGCCCGAGCTATCCCACCACCCTCGACATCTACATCACCGGCCCCGGCAACTTCAAGCTCGTCGATCTGGACGACGACGGCGGCGCCAGTGGCACCGACGAGCTGGCGAGCTGGATCGAGAGCGGCTTCGGGGAGTACATGGACACGGGCTGGTACAACGGCGAGCCAGGGGCCAAGTTCAACTCCGGCCAGGTGCGCCAGGCTCTGGACGACCGCCTCGGCTCCAACCTCCTGTTCCCTGTCTACGACCAAGCTCAGGGCCAGGGCGAAGGCTTCACCTACCGGGTGGTGGGCTGGGCCGTCTTCCACCTGACTGACTACGAGGCCAAGGGCTCCTGCAATAAGGCCGGCTGGTGCACCGTCACCGGCTACTTCGTCAGCGTGGTCTGGAACGGCATCGGCACCCCCTCGGCCGAGAACTACTTCGGGGCGCGGGTGGTAAAGCTCGTCGGGTGAGCTGCCGATAGAGCCTGCGGCGACTCCGACCCAAAGGACCAAGGACATGACGTCGTACCGACTCCGCAACATCCTCATCGCCGTAGCCCTGGCCGTGGTGGCAGCGCTCCTCACCGTCTTCTACGTCTCCAACTACAAGAGGAGCGTCCGCCGCGACCAGGAGACGGTGCCGGTGCTGGTGGCAGCCCGGGACATCCCCGTCGGCACGCTCGGCTCCCAGGTGGTGTCCGGGAAGATGGTCGAGACGCGCGAGATCGCCCGCCAGGCGGTGGTGCCTGGCACCGTGTCAAGTCCCACCCAGATTCGCAACCAGATCGCCGTCCAGCCCATCTACGCCGGCGAGCAGGTGACCGCCCGCCGGTTCGGACCGGTGGTCCAGCAGGGGGTGCGGGTCCAGCTCAAAGGCACCGCCCGGGCGGTGCAGCTTGCCGGCGATCGGAACCAGCTTCTGGCCGGCACGCTCAAGCCGGGCGACCGGGTGGACGTGGTGGGGGTGCTCAAGGTCAAGGTGGGCGGAGGCGACACGGGCACCGAGTACGCCTTCGGCCGCGTGGTTGTCCGCAACGTCACCGTCCTCCAGACCTCGGGGCAGTCCGATGGCGGCCCCAAGATCACCCCCGCCGCCGACAACTGGGTGATGCTGCGGGTGACGGACAGCCAGGCTCAGAAGCTGGCCCTCATCTACAAGGAGGGAGACTACTGGTCCCTCCTCCTCCGCCCCAGCCTCAACGACGCCGACAGCCCGTCCAGCGTGGAGACTCCGTGGACGCTGCTCACGGACGGGCTCGACCGAGCCAAGATCGCCCGCGCCTTGGGCGCGAGCGGACAGCCCTCAGGAGGCCCGAGATGAGCGCACAGGAGGAGTTGCGCGAGCGGTGGCGCATCTACGTCACCGGCTCCTGCGACGGGCTGCCGGAGATCGTGGACGCCCTCGCCGGGCACGAGGAGATCGACTTGGTGGGCGCCGGCGAGAGCCTCCAGGAGGCGGCGCCGGTCCTGACCGGCGGCCACTTGGAGGCGGTCCTGCATGCCACCCGGGGCCCCCTCTTCCCCGGCGACCAGGTGGCGGCCATCCGCGAGTACACGCGGGCGCCGCTCATCCTCCTCGTGTCCGGCGACTCGGCCGGCCTCTTGGAGGAAGCCTTGGAGGCCGGCGTGGCCGACGTCATCCCCCTGCCTCAGCTCACCGAGAACGTGGTCTTCGCCATCCGCAAGGCCTGCCACCAGGGCCGCCGCCTCCAGAGCCCGGATGGGCGCCCGGGCCGGGTCATCACCGTGTTCTCCCCCAAAGGGGGCGTGGGCAAGACGGTGGTCTCCACCAATCTCGCCGCCGCTCTGGCCAAGAGGCACGGCCGGCGCACCTTGCTCCTCGACCTCGACCTCCAGTTCGGCGACGCCGCCATCATGATGGGGATCCAGCCGGAGAAGACCATCTACGACCTGGTGGTGGCTCCCGGCGAGCTCGACTCAGAGAAGCTGGCCGGCTACACGTCGGCCCATCCCTGCGGCGTGGACGTGCTTCCAGCTCCCCTCCAGCCCGAGGATGCGGAGCTCGTCACCGAGGGGAAGCTGGCTCGGCTGCTTGAGGTAGCCCGCGGCTCCTACGAGGCCATCGTCGTCGACACCTCCCCCTTCTTCCACGGGCCCATGTTGGCCACCCTCGACCGCACCGACGACCTCCTGCTCCTCTGCGGTCTGGACGTTCCCACCATCAAGAACGTGCGGCTCAGCCTCCAGACCCTCGAGCTTCTCTCCTTTCCTTCCGAGCGCATTCGGGTGGTGCTAAACCGGGCCAATTCCAACGTGGGCATCAAGCGGGCGGAGGTGGAAGGAGCCCTGGAGACGAAGATCCGAGGCGACCTGCCCAGCGACCGGGCGGTGCCCCTGTGCGTCAACCGAGGCAAGCCGGTGGTGCTGGCCGAGCCGAGCTCCGACTTCGCCAAGGCGCTACTCCGCCTGAGCGAGGAGCTGGTGGCGCAGAAGTCGGCCGGCAAGGCCGAGCGGGCCGGCCGCCGCAGCGTTCTCGCCCGGATCCTGAGGTAGCCGATGGGTCTCCACGACCGCCTCAAGGGACCCGCCGCCGGCGGCGAAGCGGCCCCGATGGAGCCGGTATCCCTGGCCTCCCGGGAGGCCCCCCGCCGCTCGCGGGTCCAGACCGACCCCTATGCGGAGCTGAAGACGCGCATCCACCATGCCTGCATCGCCCGCCTGGGCCCGGAGCTCTTCGCCACCGAGACGAGCGAGGACATCTCCGAGCGGGTGCTGCGCACCGTCATGGAGCAGCTCGCCCTCGACCGCACCCCTTTGACCCGGGACGAGCGGCGCCAGATCGTGCGCGAGATCACCGACGACATCCTCGGGTACGGCCCCTTGGAGCCGTTCCTGCGGGACGAGACGGTGACCGAGATCATGGTCAACGGCCACGCCAAGGTGTACATCGAGCGGGCGGGGAAGATCGAGCCCACCGACGCCTCCTTCCTCGACGACGCCCACCTGATGCGCATCATCGACAAGATCGTCTCCCAAGTGGGGCGGCGGGTGGACGAGGCATCGCCCATGGTGGACGCCCGGCTCCCCGACGGCAGCCGCGTGAACGCCATCATCCCGCCCCTGTCGCTGCGGGGGCCTACCCTCACCATCCGCAAGTTCTCCCGCGACCCGTACACCATGGACGACCTGATCGAGTTCGGCACCCTCACCACCCGGGCTGCCCACTTCCTCGCCGCCTGCGTACGGGGCAAGCTCAACATCCTCATCTCCGGCGGCACCGGCACCGGCAAGACCACCCTCCTCAATGCCATGTCTGCCTTCGTGCCCTCCGACGAGCGCATCATCACCATCGAGGATGCGGCCGAGCTCCAGCTCCAGCAGGAGCACGTCATCACCCTGGAGTCGCGGCCGCCCAACATCGAGGGGCAGGGGGAGGTGAAGATCCGTGAGCTCGTCCGTAATGCCCTGCGCATGCGGCCCGATCGGATCATCGTCGGCGAGGTGCGGGGGGCGGAGACGGTGGACATGCTCCAGGCCATGAACACGGGCCACGAGGGCTCCCTGACCACCATCCATGCCAACTCTCCCCGCGATGCCCTGTCCCGGCTGGAGACGCTGGTGCTGACGGCAGGGGTGGAGCTCCCCCTTCGGGCCATTCGGGAGCAGATCTCCAGCGCCTTCGACCTCCTGGTGCAGATCGCTCGGCTGGTAGACGGCAGCCGGCGGGTGACCCACATCACCGAGGTCCTGCGGATGGAGTCGGACGTGATCACCATGCAGGACATCTTCGTGGCCAAGCCTCCGGACGAGGAGACGGCCCAGGGAACGCACGCTCTGCGGCTGCTCGGCCCCCTCCACTGCACCGGCCTCAAGCCCCACTTCCTGGAGAAGCTGGCCGCCAACGGGGTCGTACTCCCGCCCACCTTCTTCGAGGCGGAGGAGGAGGGGTCGCTGCGGCACAGCTTCGCCGCCGCCAGCTTCAGCGGAGGCTTCCGGTAGTGAGGCGAGCTCTCCTGCTGGTGGCGCTGGGCGGCTTGGCCCTGCCGGCCGCCGCCTCGGCCGGTGTGCGCATCCAGAGCGTGGACGTGTCCGGGTACCCGGCCGTGCGGCTGACGGTGGTCACCGACACCCCTTCCCGGCTTCCTCCCATCGTCCGCGAGGACGGGGCCCCTGCCGCCGGCCAGCAGGCGGAGAACCTGGGCCGGGCAAAAAGCGTCGTGCTCGGGGTCGACCGCTCCCGATCCATGGCGGGAAGGCCGCTCCGGGAAGCCGTGGCCGCTGCCCGGGCGTTCGTGGCGGCCAAGCCGGCGGTCGACCGCATCGCCGTGGTCACCTTCGCCACCCGGGTCCTCATGCTCACCGGCTTCTCCACCTCCACCATCGACGCCGACACGGCTCTGCGCTCCATCGATGTCGATGCGGTCCAGGGGACGAAGCTCTACGACGGCCTGGTGCTGGCGGCCCGGAGCCTGGCCCACGAGGTCTTGCCCAGTCGGGTCATCATCGTCGTCACCGATGGGAACGAGACGAAGAGCCGGGCCGGCCTGGAGGACGTTATCGCCGCCGCCCGCAGGGCCCATGTGGCCGTGTATGTGGTCGGCATCGAGAGCTCCCGGTTTACGCCGGCCCCGCTGAAGCGGCTGGCGGCGGCCACGGGGGGCCGCTACTACCGAGCCGCCTCGCCCCGGGCTCTCCGGTCGGTGTACGGCACCATCGCCCGGGAGCTGCGCCGGACGTGGCGGGTGGAGTACCTGTCCACGGCCCTTCCCGGCGACCGGGCGGCTGTGACGGTGTCGGTGCCCGGCCGGGGGTCGGCTGTGGCCCGAGTGGTCGTGCCCGCCGGGGCCGCCCGCTCGGGGTCCGGCTCCTCCGCTCTCCCTGCCGCCCTGTACGAGCCCTGGGGTCTTGCTCTCCTCGCCTTGACGGTGGGAGCCCTCGTCTTCCTCGCCTACGGCCTCGTATTCTCCGTCCCCGGGGGGGACCGCCTGCGCGCCCAACTCGCCGCCCACGTGCAGCGCACGCCGATCCGGGCGTCCAAGCGGGCCGCCAAGCGCAGCCGCCGCGAGTCCCTGGCCGGCCTCTTCCAAGCCACCGAGCGGGCTTTCGGCCATACCCGCCTGTGGGTCAGGCTCCGCCGGCTCCTCGAGCGGGCCGACGTGCCGCTGAAGACGGCCGAGCTCGTGTACCTTATGCTCGGCTCCGGCCTGGGGCTCGGCATCCTCTTCGCCCTGGCCGGGACGCCCCCTGTGGTCATCCTCCTGGCCATGGCAGGCGGCCTGCTCCTGCCCCTCGGGGTCGTGTGGTGGAAGGCCAGGCGGCGATTGACGGCATTCGAGAACCAGCTCCCCGACATCCTCCTCTCCCTGGCCGCCTCGCTCAAGGCCGGACACAGCTTCAAGCAGGGGCTGCAAGCGGTGGTCGACGAGGGCCAGGAGCCGGCCAGCAAGGAGTTCAAGCGGGTGCTGAGCGAGACCCGTCTCGGGCGCCCCATGGAGCACGCCCTCCAGGACATGGTCGAGCGGCTGGGCTCCAAGAACTTGGCCTTCATCGTCACTGCCGTCTCGGTGCAGATGCAGGTGGGAGGCAGCCTGGCCGGTCTGTTCGACATGGTGGCCGAGACCGTCCGCCACCGGCAGCAGTTCGCCCGCAAGATCAAGGCGCTCACCGCCATGGGGAGGATGTCAGCCTACGTGCTCGTCGGCCTGCCCTTCCTGGTCGGCGGGGCCATCGCCCTCATGAACCCGGAGTACATGGCCCCCCTCTTCCACACCTCGGGAGGGCACAAGCTGCTCTTCGTGGGCCTGGCCATGATGGCCTTCGGCTCTCTCATCCTCAAGAAGATCGTGTCGTTCAAGGGGTGACGTCGTGCTCCTGCTTGTGATGGCCATCCTCTGCCTGGCCGGGTCGGTCTTCCTGGTGGCGGAGATGGTGACCCTTCCTGCTCGGGAGCGGGTGGTGTCGTTTGCGCGGGCGGCCACCTACGGCCGCAGAGCGACCAGGCGGCACAGGGGAGAGGAGGTGTCCCTTCGCGATCGGGCTTTGGTGCCGGCCATGGAGCGGCTGGCCCGGGTGGTGCTCCGGATCAACCCCAAGGCCAACGTGGAGCAGGTAACCCTCAAGCTGCTGTCGGCCGGCCTGGGTCGGCGGTTGAGCCCCACCGCCTTCCTCGCCCTCAAGGGCGCCGGGGCCTTGGGTGGACTTGCCTTGGGGCTCCTCATCGGCGCTCCCACGGGCGGAGCCACCTCGGCAGTTCTGTTCGCCTTGGCCGGCGGGGCCATCGGCTTCATCGCTCCCGACATGGCGGTCAATGCCAAGGTCCGCAGCCGCCAGGAGCGGATCCGGGCCGAGCTTCCCGACGCCCTCGACCTCTTGGCGGTGACCGTCGAGGCCGGCCTCGGCTTCGACGGAGCCGTGGCCAAGCTGACCGAGCAGATGAAAGGGCCCCTGAGCGAGGAGTTTGCCCTCACCTTGAACGAGATCCGAATCGGCGAGAGCCGACAGGACGCCCTCAAGAAGCTGGCCGACCGCACCGGCATTCCCGAGGTGGCAGCCTTCTGCCGGGCCATCATCCAGGCCGATCAGTTCGGCATCTCGCTGGGCCGTATCCTCCGCCTCCAGGCACTAGACACCCGCAACCGCCGGCAGATGGCAGCCGAGGAGCGGGCCATGAAGGCGCCGGTGAAGATGCTCTTTCCCACCGTGGCCTTCATCTTCCCAGCCATGTTCATCGTCATCCTGGGACCGGCCTTCCTCAACCTGGCCAAGATCCTCGAGCTGTAGGAGGGACGGTGGCCGACCCGGCGCGACCTCGCTCCCAGAGTCCCCGCGGGGGGGAGAGTCCCCACGAGGGGGATGGAGAAGCCGGGAAGCCGGTCGATCCCTCCCCCGTGGGCGCAGACGGCGACACTCAGGAGGTCGAGCGCGGCTTCGGCACCGGCCTCCGCGCCCAGCTCGGGCGGCGGCGATCGCAGTCCCTCGCCGCCACCGAGGCGCCTCTTCCGCCACCGGCGCCGCCGATCCGCCCCATCGGCAAGCTGGGCATCATCGCGCCGGCGCCCGATCCCGATCTGGTCGAGGAGCTGGAGCGGCAGAGCGCGGCTCTCAGCAAGCGGGCTCAGGAGCTCGACCAGCTGGCCGCCCGCCTCGATGCCCGCGAGCAGCGGCTGAAGGAGCTCGAGGCCGAGCTAGCCGCCAAGCAGTACGAGCTCGAGGAGCAGCGCGCCACCGCTGTGGCGGAGTTGCGGGAGCAGAAGGCGGCGCTCCGCGAGCGGGAGGAATCCCTCGCCCAGCTCGAGCTGGAGCTCCAGAGCCACCGGCGGGAGATGGAGACCACCGCCGCCCGGCGCTCGGCCGAGCTTCTGGCCGAGCGGGAGAGCCTGCGGGCGGAGGCCGATCGGGTGGCCGAGGAGCGCGAACGGCTGGCCAAGGAGCGGGCCGAGCTTCAGGCCTGGCACAAGGAGCTGGACGAGCAGGCAGAAGACTTGAGCCGACGCCGGTCCGAGCTGGAGAGCCTCGCCCACGAGGTCGCCTACGGGCGCGACCTGAGCGCCTTGCAGGCTGACATCGCTGCCAGGCAGCAGGAGCTCGAGCGGCTGGCCCACGCCGCCGCCCGCGGCCGCGACCTCGACCGGCTGGCGGCCGAGCTGGAGGAGCGGGCGAGGAAGCTGGAGGAGCGGGAGAGAGAGCTGATGGGACGAGAGGCGGAGTACGCCAGCGCCGAGGCGCTGCTCGAGTCGGAGCGCAGGCGGGTGGAGCGGCGCCAGGAGCGGCTGGCGGCGAGCGAGGAGACGGTGGCCCGCCGGCTTCGCGAGCTGGACGAGCGCGAGGACGAGGTATCCCGGCGGGAGGCGGCGGTGGAGACCGAGGCTGAGCTGCGCGAGGAGCGGCTGGAGCGCTGGCAGCGGGAGCTGGAGGGGCGGGAGGAGCGCTTGGCGCAGCGGGAGGCGGAGCTGGAGGCGTTCGTGGCCCGCGCCCAGACGGAGCTTCAGCGGCGCGAGCAGGCGGTGCGCGCCGCCTGCTGACCGCCCCTCCTGCGGGCGCTCGTCGGCTGATGACTCGTCAGCCGATGATGAGGGTGGCCGTGCGCTGGAGGGTGTTGCCGTTCTTGTCGTTGATGTCGAAGGTGACCAGGTAGGTGGCCGCGACGGCGCTGCGGCCGAAGACGAAGGTGGCCCACCCGTCCATGTCGATCTTCGTCTGGAGCTGGGCCACGGACGCCAGCTGGCCGTGGTTGAAGAGGCGGATGGTGGCGCCGATGGTGGCGCCGACGCCGCTGCGGGCGGCCAGCTCGAGGACGGGGATGCGGACGATGGGCACCTCGTTGCGCTTGACGCGGATGATGGGGCTACGGGCGTCCACCGCCTTGGCGGCGGTAGCGAAGGCGGCGAAGGCCGGCTTGCGGCTGCCGTTGCGGTTGAGAAGGCCGCTCTGCCAGGTGCTGGTGGGATCGTCGCGGAGGATGAACCACACGAACACGTCCACGTACGGCAGGTCGCGGAGGAGCTGGAGGGTCTGGCGGGCGTAGGCTGCCTGTCGGGCCGGGGTCACCCCCTTGGGCTCGGCCGGCCGGGTCTCGAACCCGTACTCGGTGATCCAGATGGGCACCGTCTTCCTCCGGAACCAGCGCGTGAGGCTGTCCTCGAGCTCGGGCAGGTTGGTGAGCTGGACGTTGGGGAAGCGGGCCCGCTGAAGAGGCCCCCCGCCCAGGGTGGAGTAGGGGTGGTGGGCCCAGGCGTCGAAGCGGAGGGCGGGCCTGACTGTGGACAGGAGACGGGCGAAGGTGGCAGGAGCGATGGAGTCCTGCACCGGGCCCGGGGAGGGACGGTCGCGGCCGCGGGGGGAGGTCTCGCCCACCGCCACGAGGGCCCTACGGTTGCCGGCTTTGAGGCCGGCGTAGGCAGCCCGGAACATCTTGGCGTACGTGAAGGGCGAGACGGGGCGGCCCTTGGCGTCGAAGGTGGGGGCCAGGAACTGCTCCAGGTTGGGCTCGTTCCAGACCGAGTAGAAGCGCACGTGGGGGAGGCCGGGGTGGCGGCCGGAGTAGCGGGCGGCTAAGGCTTGGGCGAAGGCTTGGAGGTCGCTCATGCGGGTGGGCGCCCGGTTGGGCCCCCGGCGGCGGTTGGCCCAGTCGGGGGTGCCCCAGATGGTGAGCATGGACTCCATCCCCCGAAGCTGGGCGGCCCGGACGAGCTCGTCCAAGTCGTCCCAGTGGTAGGCGCGATCGAAGGGGTTGGCGGCGTTGGCCGGCCGGGAGGGAGCGATGCGCGACCAGTAGACGGTGGTGCGGACGAGCCCGGCCCCGGCTTGGACGGCTTGGTCGAGCACGGCCGCCCGGTCCTCCCGCCAGCGGAAGCTGGGGTCGTCCTGGAAGCCGACGAACATGCGCTCGGCGGCAGAGGCGGGCGCGGCCAGGAAAGCGGCGGCAACGGCGGAGGCGAGGAGGGGGCGAGGAGCAGGCATGGTCGAGAAGGAGACGATAGCGGCCGGCTCGGCCGGAGCGCCCGCCGAGTGGGTCGGAACCGGGCCGACTTAACGAACCTTTTACGACCGCCGGCCACCTCTCGGCCGCCGTGGCTCCGCCGAGAGGGGAATAGACTCGCAGGCGATGGCGGCCATCCTCCTCGACGTGGACGGCGTCTTCCACGTGTCCGGGCAGCCCATCCCCGGCGGCGCCCTGGCTGTCCGTCGGCTGCGGCAGGCAGGCCACCGGCTCCGATTCGTCACCAACACCACCGTCCGCTCCCGGGCGGAGCTCACCAGGGAGCTGCGCGGGCTGGGGATCGACCTGGACGAGGGCGAGCTCCAGACCACGGCCGCCGCCGCCGCCCGCCTCCTGCGCGGACGGCGCGTCCTGGCCTTGGTCATGCCGGCGGTGGTGGATGACTTGCAGGGGGTGGAGCTGGTGGGCGAGGAGGCGGAGGCGGTCCTCATCGGGGGGGCCGACGAGACGCCGGAGACGGGCCGCGTCTTCAGCTACATGAACCTGGCCAGGGCCTTCTCCGAGCTCCAGGCGGGAGCCGAGCTCTACTGCCTGCACAAGAACCGCTGGTGGCAGACCTCCCGCGGTCCCCTCCTCGACGCGGGGGCGTTCGTGGCCGGTCTCGAGTACGCGGCCGAGGTAGAGGCGACGGTGGTGGGGAAGCCGAGCCCGGTCTACTTCCAGGCCGCCTTGGAGGCCCTGGACGCCGACCCGACCTTAACCTGGATGGTGGGCGACGACTTGGAGGCCGACATCGCCGGCGCTCAGCGGCTCGGGATGCGGACGGTGCTCGTGCGCACGGGCAAGTTCCGCCCCGACGACCTCGACCGCTCCCGGGTTGCCCCCGACGTTGTCCTCAACTCCGTGGCCGACCTTCCCGAGTGGCTGGAGCGGTCGATCTGAGTAGCCTAGTGCAGGTGGGGGTCGACCTGATCGAGGTCGAGCGGGTGCGCCGCGCCCTGGAGCGGTACCCCTCCTTCCGCCACCGCTGCTTCACCCCCGCCGAGCAGGCTTACTGCGAGGCGCGGGCCAACCCCGCTCAGCACTACGCGGCCCGGTTCGCCGGCAAGGAGGCGGTAGGGAAGGCCCTCGGCTTCGGCGTCGCCCGCAGCTTCGCCTGGCGAGAGATCGAGATCTCCGGCCGACCCAAGCCGTCAGTGCGCCTGGAAGGCCGGGTGCAGGCGTGGGCGCAGGCGGTGGGGGCGGGCCGTATCGACCTGTCTTTGACCCACTCCCGGGAGCTGGCGGCGGCGGTGGCGGCGGTGGTGGTGGAGCGCTGATGCTCGAGCCCCTGTACACCGCGGCCGAGATGCGGGCCGCCGAGGAGCGCTACCCCGGCTGGCCGGACACGGTCCCTGAGCTCATGGAGCGGGCGGGAGCGGCGGTGGCGGAGGAGGCCCTGCGGCGGTTCCCCCACGCCCGCACGTTCACGGCCGTGTGCGGGGGGGGAGCCAACGGCGGCGACGGCCGCATCGCCGCCGAGCGCCTGCGGGCGGCCGGCCGCCGCGTCTTGGTGGTGGACGCCAAGGCCGGGGAGCGGGACCTGGGCCGACCCGACGTCATCATCGATGCCCTGTTCGGCACCGGCTTCTCCGGCGCCCCCCGCCCGCCAGCGGCGGAGCTGATCGAGCGGATCAACGCCGCCTCGGTGCCGGTGGTGGCGGTCGACCTTCCCTCGGGGGTGGACGCCTCCACCGGCGAGGTGGCGGGAGCGGCGGTGGAGGCGACGGTGACGGTCACCTTCCACGGCCCCAAGGTGGGGCTGGCGGTGGCCCCCGGTCGCTTTCTCGCCGGCGAGGTGGTGGCTCGGGACATCGGCTTGGAGCCCGTGGATACCGAGCACCGGCTGGTGACGGCGGCCATCCTCGGCCTCGTTCCCGGCAAGCGGCCGTCCGACAACAAGTACACCGCCGGCTCGGTGCTGGTGGTCGGGGGGGCGCCGGGAATGACCGGGGCGGCCGCCCTGGCCGCCGAGGCGGCGCTGCGGGCCGATGCCGGCTACGTCACCCTGGCGGCGCCGGCGGAGTCGCTGCTCGTACTCCAAGCGCTGGTGGTGGAGGCGGTCAAGCGGCCGCTGGAAGAGGCGGCGGCGGCGGCCCGGCGGGCAGGGGCGCTGGCCCTGGGGCCGGGCCTGGGCCGAGGGCCGGAGGCGAAGGCCCTCGTCCGACGGCTGCTCCAGGAGACGTCCTTGCCGGCGGTGGTGGACGCCGACGGCCTGTACGGGCTCGAGCCGGAGGTCACCGCCGGCCGGGGGGCGGTCACCGTCCTCACTCCCCACGCCGGCGAGCTGGCCCGGCTCCTGGGTACGGACAGCGCCTGGGTGTCGGCCCACCGCCTGGCGGCGGCCCGGGCCGGGGCCGAGCGGTTCGGCTGCGTGTGTCTCCTCAAGGGGGCCGACACCATCGTCGCCGCCCCCGGTCAGGGCGCTCTCGTGTGCGGGCTGGGGCCGCCGTCGCTGGCCACGGCCGGCTCCGGCGACGTCCTCACCGGGGTCGTAGCCGCCTTCCTGGCCAAGGGGATGGAGGCGCGGCTGGCCGCTGCCGCCGCCGCTACCGCCTGTGCTCGCGCCGCCTCCCTGGGCCCGGGCCGGGGGCTCGTCGCCCGCGACCTCCTGGCCTTCCTGCCCCAGGCCCTCGATGCCCCGGTCTGAGATCACCATCGATCTCGGCGCCGTCCGCGCCAACGCTCGCCGCCTCCTGCGGGCTCTGGCCGGAGCGGAGCTGTGGGCGGTGGTCAAGGCCGACGGCTACGGGCACGGGGCCGCCGACGTGGCCCGGGCGGCGCTCGACGAGGGGGCCAAGGCCCTGTGCGTGGCCACTGTGGACGAGGGGCTGGCTCTGCGACGGGTGTTTCCCCACGTTCGCATCCTCGTCATGGGCCCCACCCCGGAGGGGGAGCTGCGGCAGGCCCGGCAGGCAGGGTTGGAGCTGGTCGTGTCCTGCCCCCCTTGGCCGTCGGGTATCCGGGTGCACGTCAAGGTCGACACGGGCATGGGCCGGCTCGGCTGCCGGGAGCTACCGCCGCTGACGGGCGATGTGGTGGGACTCATGAGCCACCTAGCCACCGCCGACAGCGACCCTGCCTTCGCCGAGCTCCAGATCGAGCGGTTCCGGGCCCTGGCGTGGTCTCACCCCCAGCTGGAGGCCCACATCGCCAACAGCGCCGCCGCCCTCCGCCTGCCCTCATCCCGCTTCCACGCCGCCCGCTGCGGTATCGCCCTGCACGGCCTGTCTCCCTTCCACACCCACCCGGCCGAGGACGGCCTGCGGCCGGCCCTGTCCTGGCGGAGCGAGTTGGCTCTGGTCAAGCAGCTCCAGGCGGGCGAGAGCACAGGCTACGGGCGGCGGTTCGTGGCCCGACGGCCCACCTGGATCGGGCTCGTCCCCGTGGGCTACGCCGACGGCTTCTGCCGCCGCCTCACCGGCACCCGGGTCCTGGTGGCGGGGGAGCGCCGGCGGGTGGTGGGGACCGTGTCCATGGACTCCTTCGCCGTGGAGCTCGACCGGCCTCTCCCTGAGGGCACCCCGGTGACGCTGGTGGGGGACGGCCTGCTCTTGGAGGAGCACGCCCGCCGGGCGGGGACGATCACCTACGAGCTCGCCTGCGGCCTGAACACGAGCCCCGAGCGGGCCCGGCGGCGGGTGGTGGATGGCTGAGAGCGATCTGGCGGCCGAGATCCTGGCCGGCGAGGAGGCGTGGGTGGTGGGTGGAGCGGTACGGGACGAGCTCCTGGGCCGCCCCGTCCTCGACCTGGACGTGGCCTGCCGGCACCCCCGGCGATCGGCCCGGGCCTACGCCGCCGCCACCGGGGGCTCTCCCTTCCCCCTGTCCGAGCGGTACGGGGCCTGGCGGGTGGCCTTGGCCGACGGGCGCACGGTCGACTTCACCCCCCTTCCCGGCCGCATCGAGGACGACCTGGCCGGCCGCGACTTCACCATTAACGCCCTCGCTCGTCCTGTGGGCGGGGGCGAGCCCGTCGACCCGTTCGGGGGCCGTGGCGATCTGGCCTTGCGGCTCATCCGGGCCGTGTCCGAGCGGACGTTCCTCGATGATCCCCTGCGGCTTCTGCGGGCGGTGCGGTTGGAGGACGAGCTCGGCTTCCGCTTGGAGCCGGACACCGAGCGGCTGGTGCGGGCCCAAGCCGCGCTCGTCTCCCGTCCGGCCGGAGAGCGGATCCTGGGCGAGCTCGTGCGCCTGTCGGCCCGCGGCCTGCGTCGGGCGCATGAGCTCGGCCTCCTCGCCCCTCTGGGCGGGGACGGTCGGTACCTCGACCGGGCCCACCTGGTGGACAGCCCCGACTTCCGGCTCGTGTGCGCCCTCGGTCCAAATCTGGGCCGGCTTCCCATCTCCCGCCGGCTGGCCCGCTACGCCCGCACCCTGCTCCAGGCCGAGCGCCCCGCCGATGCCTCGCCCCGGGCCGTGCACCGCTTCCGGCGCCGTACCGAGCCCTGGGCGCTGGATGCGCTGGCGTTCGTGGGGGCTTCCTAGCTGGCCGAGGCCGTGCTCGCCGCCCGAGCGGCCGAGCCCAAGGAGCCCCTGCTGCGGGGCGACGAGCTCGGGCTTCCCCCCGGTCGCGAGGTGGGCCGCCTGCTCGCCCTGATCGAGGAGGAGCGGGCGGCGGGATCGGTGTCCACCAAGGAGGAGGCGCTGGCTTTCCTCCGCCGACTGCGGGGCGAGGTGGAAAGATCCGGGCAGGAGCACGCCCCATGACCGAGGCCGAGCACGCAGACGCGCTCCGGCGGCGGTTCGCCGCCGCCGCCGCCCGGATGGCCGAGCTCGAGGAAGCCCGCCGGGCCGGCCTCCGGGAGCGGCTGGTCCGGTTCCTCGAGCCTCGCGGAGACGAGCGGGTGGTGGACGTGGGCGCGGGCACGGGGGCCCTCGCCTTGGCCCTGGCGCCGCTGGTGCGGGAGGTGGTGGCCGTCGATCTCGTCCCTGAGCTCGTGGCCGAGGGGCGCCGACGGGCGGCCGGGGTCTCCAACGTCACCTTCCTGGCCGCCGACGGGGCCCGCCTCCCCTTCGGGGAGGGCGAGTTCGACGTGGCCGCCACCCTGCGCACCCTCCACCACGTGCCCCGGCCGGAGCTGATCGTGGCCGAGCTGGCCCGCGTCACCCGCCTCGGGGGTCAGGTTCTCATCGTCGATCAGATCGCCCCCGCCGACCCGCTGCTGGCGGTGGAGCTGGACCGCTTCGAGCGGGCCCGCGATCCCACCCACACCCGCCTCCTTCCCGACATCGACGTCCGCGCCCTCCTCGAGGCCAACGGGTTGGTGCTGCGCCGGTCGGAGGTGGTGCAGGAGGAGCGCGACTTGGAGCGCTACCTCGACCTGGCCGGCTGCGAGGGGGAGGCTCGGCAGCGGGCCCGAGCGCTGGCGCCCCCGGTGCAGACGGTGGCGGTGGGCTGGTACCTGGCCGGCCGCCCCGCTCCCCGGGCATAGGCAGGCAGGGCGGGCTCTCCGCCCCAGGGGCGTCCTGAGCGGAGGAGGCGGAGTGGAGGCGACTCCCGGCGGCTTCCCGTGCCGGGGACCGTCGTCGGCCGGCCCGTGCCCGGGTTGCCTACCTTGTCGCGGCTACGCCGGCCTGCGGAAGCGCCGGGAGCGGCCCAGGCGGGCCACGAAGCCGGGCGCGAGCACCTGGGCCAGCGCCGCCAGTCGGTAGTAGCGGGGTACATACAGCTCGCGCAGGTCGCGGTCGAGGGCGCGTACGACCGCTTGAGCCACCGCTTCCGGCTCGATGACAAGGCGGCGGACGAGGGAGGGTAGCACCGTCCGCTGAGGGAACCCCTCGGTCTCCACGAAGCCGGGAAGCAGGGTATGAACCCGGATGCCGCGGGGGGCGAGCTCGGCTGCCACCGACCGCGAGAAGGCGAGCTGGGCGTGCTTGGAGGCGGCGTAGGGGCCCGAGGTGCCGGCCGCCGCCACCGTTCCCGCCACCGACACCACGTTGACCACCCGGGCCCGGCCGGCCGCCTCCAGGGCGGGTAGGAAGGCGCGCAGGCACCACACCGAGCCCAGGTAGTTGACCCGGGTGACGGCCTCGATCCGGTCGGGGTCGGCGGCCAGGAAGCCCGCCCGGCCGGGGATGCCGGCGTTGTTGACGAGCAGGGCGATGCAGGGGTGACGGGCGGTGACGGCGGCGGCGGCCCGCTCCACCGCGGCTCGGTCGCCCACGTCGCACAGCTCGTACTCGCCCCCCACCTCCCCCGCCACCCGCCGCAGCCGCTCCTCGCCCGGGGCGAGGAGGACGCAGCGGAAGCCGCGGCCGGCCAACGCTCGGGCGACGGCGGCGCCGATGCCGCTGGAGCCGCCGGTGATGACGGCCACAGGCCTCGCTTCGCCCCTACCCTGCACCGGCCGACCCTACCGAAGCTGGAGCCGGCCTACCGGCACACGCGCACGGGCAGGGTGGCCCGGGCCTCCCGGCCGGCCGTGTCCGACACCACCGCCGTCAGCAGGTGGGCTCCCCGCTTGACCTTGCCCAGGCGCCAGGTCAGGGAGTAGAGGCCGGCCAGGTTCTTGCGTACCCGGCCGATGGGGCGGGCGCCGTCGAAGAAGCCCACCGAGGAGACGGTGGCCGGGGAGCCGGCGGCCACGAGCAGCGGGGCTGCTCGCCGCAAGCAGGCGTGGCGGGAGGGCTTGAGCCAGGTCACGGTGGGGCGGTCGACGACGTCGGCCCGCACCCCCTCGAAGGCGGTGTTGGGCATCAGGTTGTCCCCCTCCGTGTTGACGTTCTTCGCCTCCTGGAAGTCGGAGGCGATGAGGCGCATGAAGGCGGGGCCGGCGTCCAGCCGGGAAAGGTCGCGGGGGAGGGAGAAGACGGCCAGTCCCGTCTCCCGCTCGAAGAGGAGGGCGCCGATCTGGCGGCCCTTGAGCTCCAGAAGCAGGGACAGAGGGTCGACGCCCGATTGGGCATCGGTCACCCGGGCGACGACGGTGGGCCGGCCGGCGGACAGGCGCCGGGTGAGGAGCCGCACCCGGGGCGGGCGCACGTCGTCCACCCAGGAGCGGAGGAGGTAGGGCCGGGCCAGCGACCGACCGCTGAAGGGGTCGCGCCCCGAGTCGACCACCACGTAGTAGCGGCCGGGAGGGGCGAACACGGTGCCGGCGGCGCCGACGTTGAAGATGAAGTCGGGCATGAGGCTGTTCACGTTGACGGGGGTGCCGGCGCCGCCGAGGACGTCGTTCTCGTTCAGGGAGCCCAGGAACCAGGGGTGGATGGGAGCGTTGGCGTTGAGGAGGGCCCGCACCGAGGCCCGCACGTCCAGGGGCGGGTCGAGCACCGCTACCCCCACGTTCACGGCTCGACGGGGAAGGTCGACGGCGTAGACCTGCTCTCTGCCGTCCTCGTTCAGGGCCTCGTCCACCCCGAAGAGACCGATGATCCCGAACGGGGAGGTGGGAAAGCGGTAGGAGCGGACCCGATCTTGCCCTTGGCGGGTGTCCCCTCGCTGGGCGGCTTTGAGGGGGAGGGGCTGAGCGGCGGCTAGAGCGGGGCGGATGACGAAGAAGGCGTAGGGGATGCGGCGCACCACATCCCCCCGGCGCAGGACGAGGAAGCCGTAGTCGTCTCCCTGGGCCGCTCCGGCCCCGGCTCGGGCGGTTACGGCCAGGGTGGCGGTGCCGCCGGGGGGTACGGTGAGGGCGGGAGGGGCATCGATGGTGGCCCCCTCGCTGGCCGCTTGCGGCCGCACCTCCACCTGCCAGGTGCCGGCCCCGCCGCCGGCGTCGGAGACGGCCACGAGCAGCGTCCTCGCCGCCGGCCCGCGGCTGACATCCAAATCGCGGAAAGAGAGGGACTGGGGATCGGTGAACACCTTGGGGTCGTCGGCCTCGGGCAGCCAGGCCAGGCCGGCCCCCTGGATGAGTACCGGCGCCTCGCCCGTTCCGGCGCTGTCGGCCGGCGCCGGGCGGGCGGTACTCATGAGGGCGGACTTCACCTGCTCGGGCGTCCAGGACGGGTGGCGCTGGAGGAGGAGGGCGGCGGCACCGGCGATGTGGGGGGCGGAGAAGCTGGTGCCGTCGAGGACGGCGTAGCGGTCGCCGGCGAACTCGAGCAGGGTGGAGGAGATGATCTGGGCGCCGGGAGCAGCCAGGTCGGGCTTGAGATCGTGGCCGAAGGCCGTGGGGCCGGCGCTGGAGAAGCTCGTGGGCACGCCGCCCCAGCTCGTCGGTACCTCCACCTCCTCGCGCCCCACCCGCACCAGGGCGCGCCCCCCGGCCCCGGCCATAACCTGGCGCAGGCGCTCCCCGTCCAGGTCGGAGATGACCGCCGTGGGGAGACCCACCGGCACGGGGATGCCGGTAGGGTCACCGGGGCGGTCGTCGACGAGGATCATGCCCTCGGCCCCGGCGGCGGCGGCCCGGGCGGCCTTGGACTCGAACGTGCACCCGCCCCGCCACACGAGGGCCAGCGCCCCGTCCAGGGATCGGGGCAGGAGCGGCGAGCCCGGGCCGCTGGGGTCGCCCGTGGGAGCGCACAGCCGGCGGTCCACCGGCCGCCCCTCCCGGTCGCGCAGGGAGCCCACGTCCACCAGCCGCTGGTCGGCCGCCGCCCACGAGTCGGGCACGCCGCGGGCGGCGGGGACGACCGGGATGGCCCCGGCTAGAGCCGGCGCCACTACCGTCAGGGCGCGGGTGAAGACGTGAGAGTTGGCTACGGCGGCCACGCTGATGGCGTCGGGGGCGGTGCTGGGCGAGCCCACGGTACCCAGGCCGAAGAGGTCGCGGTCGTTGCCGGCGGAGATGACGGGAACGACGCCGGCTCTGGCCACGTTGGCCACCGCCTCCACCAGAGCGTCGGAGCGGGGGTCGCTCTGGGGGCCGCCGCCGGAGAAGTTGATGACGTCCATGCCGTCGGCCACGGCCGCCTCGAAGGCGGCCACGATCTCAGGGGTGTTGGCGAGACAGCAGCCTCCTAGCGGATTGGGCACGCTGAACACCCGGTAGTTCCCCAGGTAGGCCCGGGGAGCGACCCCGGACAGGCCGCGCACGGCCGGGTGACACCCTCCCGAGCCCGGCTGGCAGGTGCCTGCCACCCCGGCAGGGGCGTCGGTGCCGGCCGCCCCGGCAATCACCCCGGCCACGTGGGTGCCGTGGAAGGACCGGCTCTCGTCCAAAGGCTGACGGGCCTCCGAGGTGGACACGCGGCCGAAGAAGGCCCGGGCCACGATCACCTTGGGGGTGGTGAAGCCCTCCACTCCTTTGGGGAAGCCCGGGGGGTAGGAGAGGCCGGCAGGGTCGAGGAAGGGGTGGCGGGGATCGATGCCGTCGTCTACGACCGCCACCTTCACTCCCGCCCCGTCGGCGCCGACTAGACCGCGCAGGCTGGGGGCGCCGATGAGGGCGGGGCTGCGGTTGAGGGTGAGGGTGTAGCGGAAGCTGGGGTAGACGCGGCGGACGAAGCCGAGGCGCATGAGGTCGGGCAGGCGCCGGTAGGGGACGCTGACGGAGAAGCCGTTGAGGATGAGACGGTAGCGCCGGTCTACCCGGGCCTCGGGGATGGCCCGGCGCAGAGCGGCCACCGCCCGCCGCTGGGCGGCGTCCAGGCGGGCCAGATAGGCCCGCGACGACGGGCTGGCCAGGCTGAGCTTGCGCCGCTGCCCCAGGGCGAGGAAGCGTCGGTCGGGGCGGGCGTAGGCAGCCAGGGGCGGCAGCGAGAGGGTGACGATGACCCGCGTGCGCCCAGCCGTTCTCCGGGGGGGAGGAGTGACCGTGCCCCGGCGCAGGAGGGGAAGGGAGAGCTCGCCGAAGCTGCGCTGAACGGGGCGGAGGGCGGCCGGGGACGGCCCGGCGGAGAGCAAGGCCGCAGCCAGGCAGCCGAGGAGGAGCGCGCGCCTCACTCCGGCCTAGCCGATGGGGGCGACGAAGCCCTTGCTGATCCTGCGGCCCTCGAACACCACCGTGATGGAGCTGCGGAGGACCTTGCCCTTGACCGTCTTGGGGAGAAGCCAAGAGCAGACGGCCTGCTTGCCCAGGAACTTCTGGGTGCGCGCGGGAAGCGCGGCTCCGGCCACCCGAGCCACGCAGCGCACCTCGCCGCCCGAGAGGAGGGCGCCTGTGTCGCTGCGGGCCACCGTTAGGCGCAGGGAGAAGAGCTTGCCTGCCACCGGCTTGGCGGGGCTGGGCGTGAACGTCTTCAGGATCAGCCTGGCTGGGGCGGTCTTGACCTCGAAGGTCCAGAAGCCCTTGCCGAAGTCGGGGGCGAAGTCGTCGTGGGCGGCGGTGAAGTCGAGATCGCCGGTGTCGGGGTTGACCGCCACCCCAGCGGTGCCACCGACCAGGAAGTTGAACTTCCTCGTGTTTCCGAGCTCGGCGGCCGCAATGGAGATGCGGGGGCCGTTCTGGTACGTGTAGACGAGGGTGGTGGCGGGTGGGTCGCCGAAGCGGCGGGTGAAGTCGGTGCCGTCCCAGCGGAAGAGGTTGATCTCTCCCCGCGCCAGCTCGATCACGTAGTCCACTCCGGGAATGTCCTGGGAGCCCGTCTCCTGCTTCGTGTCGGTGTCCACGAACACGTCGAACAGCATGTCCGGGGTGTAGGCGGGCTTGTTGGTCACGGCGATCGAGAAGGTGACGACCCCCGTGTCCGTGTTGGAGACGGTGACGGTGGAGATGTCCGGAGCTTGAGGATCCTCGCCGGTGGAGTCCTGGAAGGTGACGGTGTTGGCGGCCGTCCGCTGCGGCGCCCCTCCCGCCACCGCCGGCGTCAGAGCGAGGAGCGCGGCCAGCGCCACCCCCAGACCCCAGCGTGTCCTTGCGCGCACCCCGATAACCCCCGGTAGCAGAGGCTACGGCCCGACGGCTTCTCCGTCAAGCCTGAGGCGCGGTCGGCCGGGCAGGGTATGCTCGCCCCGCCATGGCCGGTCGCTTCGCAGGCAAGCAGGGCCTCGTCCTGGGCGTGGCCAACCGGCGCTCCATCGCCTGGGCCATCGCCCGCCGGCTCGCGGCCGAGGAGGCCACCCTTGCCTTTACCTACCAGGGGGAGCGGGTGGAGGCGGCGGTGCGCGAGCTGGCGGCGAGCGTGGGAAGCCCGCTCGTCACCTCCTGCGACGTACGTTCCGACGAGGACGTAGAGCGCGTCTTCGCGGAGACGGCGGACGTGTTCGGGGGCGGGCTCGACCTGCTCGTCCACTCGGTAGCCTTCGCCGCCGCCGAGGATCTGGCCGGGCGCTTCGCCGACACCCCGCGCGAGCGCTTCTGGCTGGCCCTCGACGTCAGCGCCTACTCCCTGGTCGCCTGCGCCCGGGCGGCGGAGCCCCTCATGGAGGCCCGGGGCGGGGGCGCCATCCTCACCATGACCTACCTGGGTGGCGAGCGGGCGGTGCCCCACTACAACGTCATGGGGGTGGCCAAGGCCGCCCTCGACGCCTCGGTGCGCTACCTGGCCTGGGACCTGGGGGGGAAGGGAATCCGCGTCAACGCCGTCTCCGCCGGCCCGGTGCGCACGCTGGCCGCCCGCTCCATCGCCGGCTTTCCCACCATGGAGGCGATCGTCGAGGAGCGCTCTCCTCTGCGCCGGAACATCGACGCCGACGACGTGGCCGCCGCCGCCGCCTACCTCCTCTCCGACGACGCCCGAAACGTCACGGCGACGACGCTCTACGTCGACTCCGGATACCACGCCATGGGCATGTAGAAGGGCCGCGGTCGCGCTCCTCTCCCGGCTGGGAGGGGCCCTGTCGCTCGGGCTCGGGCTCCCTCCGCGGTCTCGTGGGTCGCGCCCGTCAGCCCCGCCTGATCCGCACCACCAAGTCGTGGTCGTAGGTGCGCACGTGGAGGCGGTGGCCGCGGAGCGCGATCCGCTCCGGCGCGCTGGGGAGCGCGAGGCGCTCGAGGACGCGTCCGGTGCGGCGGTGGAGCAGGTAGAGGTAGTCCGGCTCGGCGGTGAAGCCGTAGCCGGTGACGAGGTAGTCGCCCGCCAGGACGAACGTGTCCGCGTTGGCGACGAGGGCAGGGCTGCGCCAGCGCACCTTCTTCGTCCTCAGGTCGATCGCCGTGACGTAGGCGTTGCGGCCGTACGAGGAGGAGGCGTAGGTCGGGTGGGAGTGCTCGACGTAGAGGACGCCGTCCGCCTGGCGCGCCCACACGACCCTCTCGTAGACGAGCTCCCGCTCGCCGACCGCGATCCGCGGCGGCCGGGCGTAGCTCCCGAAGTCGAAGCCGTAGATGAATCGTCTGCCTGAGAACGCGAGCAGGTACCGAGCTGAGAAGCCTGCTCCATAGAGCGCGAAGGTCCGATCGACCTGCAAGACCACCCCTACCAGGGGAGCGCCGCGAAACTTGACCGGCACGGTGGCAGGGAGACTGGAGAGGGTCGCGGTCGCCGCCTCCGGGGCGTGGTACCGCGACGACACGAGCACGAGGCGCTTGGCCGGGGGCGCGCCCGCCACGGGCTCCGGGAACGAGGGCCGAGGCAGCGTCGTCACCGTGATCCCGCGGGCACCGAGCGCGACTGCGGGCGCGACGAGCAGGAGAGAGAGCCACCTCAGCGATCTCACCCACGTCAGGCTACCCCGGCCACGTCGCAAGAGGTCAGCGCCGGAGGGGCATAACCCGAGGGACAGTCCCTCGCCGGGCGGCCGCGCTCATCCGTGCTCCGCGCTGCCCTCGTGTTGCACATCGGCAGCGCCGCGTTGAAGAGGCCCTGGCTTACCAGGGCGTGTCAGGGGCGGACGGCCACGGCCAGGCCGTGCGGTCCTGCGCCGACCCGGATGGGGCGCGTCCTCGCCGTCGCGGTGTCGTAGACGAGGAGCGAGCTGGAGTCGTGACAGGCGAAGGCGGCGAGGCGCGGCGTGAAGGCGACGTGGTGCGCTCCCGGGCAGCCGCCGAGGCTGCGGAGGATGCGCCCGTCCCGGCTCGACAGGAGGTATGCGCGGCCGGTCTCGTGGTCGGTGACCCACAGCCGGCGCCCGTGGAAGTAGTCGAACTGGACGTGGTGGACGAGCGAGCCGATCTGCCTGCGCCAGAGTACCCGTCCTCGACCCCCGTCGACCGCACCGACGACGCCCGAGCCCCAGTACGTGAGGTAGATGTTGGCGGTGTCGGGCTGCTTCGAGATGTCGTGCGCCGGCCCGCCCACCGCCATCCGCCGAACGGCCCGGAGCCGGTCGAGATCGCTCACTTCCACGAGCGTAAGGTCTGGTTGGGAGGGTCCGTGAGTGACGATGGCCAGGTCGCCGACGGCGACGTCGTGGGGCCGCGGGCCCACCGGCACCCGGGCGATGACACGCCGGCCGGCGATGCTGATCACGACGAGCTGGCCGCGTGCCTCGTCGGTGACGTAGGCACGCCCACCGTCGATCTCGACGTCGTGCGGGTAGCCGAAGCCCCGGAAGATCTTGACCACCCGCAGCGACCGCGCGTCGACGAGCGTCACGGCGCCGGCGGGTGGGCTCGTGACCATCACCCAGCGGTCACCCGTGGCGGCCACGTTGTGGGGCCCAGGCGGCACGCGGATCCGCGCGATCACGTTTCCCGTCGGCAGGTCGACGGCCACGAGCTGATCGGCCCGCTCAGCCGAGACGAAGGCCACCGGCGTCCCACCGGTGCGCGCGGCGGACGCAGCCGGTACGAGCGCGAGAAGGGCGGCTAGGGCGAGCAGCACCATCCGGCGACTCTGGGAAGGTACCTCCGCCGAGCTGCCGCGCCACGTTGGAGATGGCGGTGATGCGCCGCCGGCCGGCGACCCGGACGAACACCGCCGGTCGGCGGTCGGCCAGGTCACGAGCAGCCAGCGCCCGTTGGGCGACCAGGCGAGGTCTCGGGACTCGCCCGTACCTCGGAAGAGGACGCGGCGGCCGAGCACGACCTCGCTGGAGCCGCCCCGCGAGCGGATGAGGGTCACCCCGTGCGTGCCCGGTCGGAAAGTGGCTGTGGCGAAGCGGCCGAAGCGAACGGCCACGGGCCTGCCTCTGCGGAGAACGACGAGCTTCTCACGGGCGAGGGCGAAGAGGAGCACGCCGTCGCTCGACCACTCGAGCCGGCGGACGCCCGGTATCGGGGCCGAGCGCCAGCGGAGGGCGCCGCGAGTCTCGTAGGCCGAGATACGGCTGCGCGTGTCGGCGTAGGCGACGACGAAGGGGAGCCCCGGCCGCCAGGCCGGCGCGACCCGTGCCGCGGCCGGCAGCTCTCCGGCGTCCACGTCCCCCTCCCGTCGTCGGCGACGACGTGCAGGCGGCTGCCGGTCAAGTAGGCGATCCGCGTGTCGCTGCGTGTTCCGCTCCAGCGGGGGAAACGAACGCCCCTCCGGGCGAGGCTCCAGCGCACGTCGCCGTCCGGCTCGAGCGCGGCCAGCTCGTTCTGCCGCGCGGCGACCACGAAGCGTCCGTACGGAGACCACGACGCCTGGCGCCACCCTCCGAGCCGGCGCTTGGACCCGTCGGCCCGCACGATCCAGGGCCCCGCGTCCGACTCAACGAGCAAGCTGCCCGGCGCCGGCAGCGAGAAGAGCGCCGGCTGAGCTCGCTCGACGCCCACCGCCTCCTGAAGCGAGTCGAGCACCGCCCGCCCCGGCGGGCTCGCGACCGTCCCCGCGACGGCCGCGGCGGGGGCGAGTACGAGGGCTGGCTTCCACAAGCTCCGCTCCCTGGGCGCAGCCACGCGCTCCGCGAGCGCCGCCCGTACGACGCGCCAGGCGCGCTCCTCTGCGCCCCCCGGGATGGGAACATCGAGCTTCCCGGCAGCCGCTCCTGGAGGCGGTCGAGCCCGCGCCGAAGCCGCGAGTTGACGGTGCCGCGCGGCAATCCGAGAAGCCGCGCGATCTCGCCCGGCGTGTACTCGAGAAGGTAGCGGAGCACGATCACCGGGCGGTGCTCCGGCGAGAGCTCGTGGAGGGCCTGCACGACGTCGGGGCCGAGGTCGGCCCAGGCGGTGTCTCCCACGGTACGACGACGGGAGCAAGCTCCTGCTCCAGACCCGGGCCGGAAGGGTGGTGCTGAGCGGGGAGGCGCCGGTCTAGCCGACGATGGCCTCGGCCTCGATCTCGACCAGCCAGCGCGGGTCGACGAAACCGGACACGACGATGTAGGCGTTCGCCGGCCGGATCTCGGCGAACACCTCGCCGTGGGCGCGGGCCACGTCGGCGAAGAAGTCGGCGCTGGTGGCGAAGATGCGGGTGCGGACGACGTGCTCGGGCCTCGCTCCGGCGTCCGCGAGGGCTTCCAGGATGATCTCCAGGCAGCGCCGGGTCTGGCCGTAGGCGTCGGGCGGAGGGGGCGCTCCATCCGGCATGATCGGCGCAGTCCCCGCCACGTGCACGTGCTCGCCTACCCGCACGGCGCGGGAGAAGCCCATGATCGGCTCGTAGGGCGACCCCGAGGAGACGAGCCTGCGCTCCATGGGCCTAGTATCGCCTGGTGGAACTCCTGCGTTAGGTGGAGGCGTAGCTGGGATCGCCGGTGTCCTTCACCGACCGCCGGCTCGGGCCGTGGGCGCTCGAGGCGGCGCCGCAGCTCTGAGGCATCGCCGCGGCTTTCCGACACCGTCTCGGAACACTTTCGAGCCGGTGCCTGGCACCACGTATGGTTGGCTGGCACCACGTATGGTTGGCCCTGTGGGGCGGCTTGCCGGCTGGAGGTTCTGCCCCCGCTGCTCGGGGGGCTTGGCCGTGAGCGAGGGGCGGGCCTCCTGCCCTGCCTGCGGCTTCCTCGTCTACGCCCACTCCGACCCCACCGCCTGTGCCCTGTGCGTGGACGAGGGCGGGCGCCTGCTCCTCGTCCGCCGGGCTCGCGACCCGGACAGGGGCAAGTGGGACCTTCCGGGCGGCTTCCTGGCCGAGGGGGAGCACCCCCTGGACGGCCTCCGGCGGGAGCTGCGCGAGGAGACGGGGCTCGACATCGAGCCGGACGAGTTCGTGGGTGTCTTCGTCGACCGCTACGGCGAAGGGGAGGAGGCGCCGGCCACCCTCAACCTCTACTGGACGGCCCGGGTCGTGGGCGGCCGGCCCCGGCCGGCGGACGATGTGTCCGAGCTCCGCTGGTTCCACCCCGACGAGCTCCCGCCGGCCGAGGAGATGGCCTTCCGCAATGTGGCCCTGGCCGTCGCTGCCTGGCAGCAGCGCCGCCGACGCTAGCTAGCGGCCGGGCTCAGCGGCCACCGGCTCCAGGCCCAGGGCCTGCTCGATGGCCCTCTTGGGCTGGGCGCCGGTAACGGCTGCCACCGGCTCCCCGTCCCTGAACAGGATCATGGTGGGAATGGACATGATCCCGTACCGCCTGGCCAGGCCCTGTTCCTCATCGATGTTGACCTTGACCAGCTTGAGCTCGCCCTTCCGCTCCTCGGCGATCTTGGCCAGGGTGGGGGCGACCATGTGGCAGGGTCTGCACCAGTCGGCCCAGAAGTCGACCAGGACCGGCTTGTCGCTCTTCAGCACCTCCTGCTCGAAGGTGGCCTCGGTAACGTCCTTTGCCATGGGCGTGTTTCCTCTCGTCGTCGGTAGCGGGTAGTGCAAGCCTAAACGCCCGCCCGGCCGCCGCTCTTCCCGTCTCTACAATCGGCCGCGTGGCCTTCCGCTTTCCGCCTCTGCCGCCGGTGCCGGATCACGCCGCCCTGGAGCTGGGCGTGCTCGATCTGTGGGAGCGGGAGGGCGCCTTCCACAAGCTGCGGCAGCGCAATCGGGGTGGACCTCGGTGGAGCTTCATCGACGGCCCCATCACCGCCAACAAGGTCATGGGAGTGCACCACCTGTGGGGTCGCACCCTCAAGGACGTCTTCTGCCGGTACAAGGCCATGCGCGGCTTCGACCAGCGCTACCAGAACGGCTTCGACTGCCAGGGCCTGTGGATCGAGGTGGGCGTGGAGCGCGAGCTGGGCCTCAACTCCAAGCGGGAGATCGAGGAGTACGGGCTGGCCGAGTTTGCCCGCCGCTGCCGGGAGAAGGTCATCTGGTCGGCCAGGGAGATCACCCGCCAGTCCAAGCGGCTGGGCCAGTGGATGGACTGGGGCAACGACTACTACACCTTCTCCGACACCAACATCGAGTACATCTGGAGGTTCCTGAAGACGGTCCACGAGCGCGGCTGGCTCTACCTGGGCCGTCGGGCGACGGAGTGGTGCCCCCGCTGCGGCACCTCCATCTCCCAGCACGAGCTCCACACCGGAGATGCCTACCGGGAGAAGGCCGACCCCTCCCTGCTCGTCCGCTTTCCCCTCCGGGACCGCCACGGGGAGGCGCTGGTGGTGTGGACGACCACTCTCTGGACGCTCCCCGCCAACGTGGCTGCCGCCGTCCACCCGGAGGCCGAGTACGGCCTCACCCGGGACGGCGAGTGGTACGCGGTCGCCTGCTTTCCGGATGAGGAGTACGTGCGGCGTCTTCCCGGCGCCGAGCTCGTGGGGCTCCGCTACCAGGGCCCCTACGACCACCTGCCTGCCGCCGCCGGCGTCGACCACCGGGTCATTCCCTGGCAGGAGGTATCCCTGGACGAGGGCACCGGCATCGTCCACATCGCCCCCGGCTGCGGCGGCGAGGACTTCGACCTGGCCCGGGAGTACGACCTGCCCGTCCTCGCCCCGGTGGACGAGGCCGGCCGCTTCTACCCCGACTACGGGTGGCTCCACGGCGAGGGCGCCCACGCCGCCGCCGACCAGATCGTGGGCGACCTGCGCGAGCGCGGCCTGCTCGTCGAGGCCGGGCTGTACGAGCACCGCTACCCCCATTGCTGGCGGTGCGAGACGCCTCTCATCTTCCGGGTCACCGACGACTGGTTCATCGCCGTGGATGAGCTGCGCCCCCGCCTGCTCGAGGCCAACGCCGCCGTGCGCTGGATCCCCGACTACTTCGGCAAGCGCATGGGCGACTGGCTGCGCAACATGGGCGACTGGAACATCTCCCGCCGCCGCTACTACGGGCTGCCTCTGCCCTTCTACCCATGCGCCTGCGGGCACCTGACGGTGGTGGGATCGCGGGCCGAGCTGGCCGAGCTGGCCGTGGGCGGCCTCGACCAGCTGGAGGAGCTGCACCGGCCCTGGATCGACGCCGTGGTCCTCCGCTGCCCGGCCTGCGGGGAGGAGGTGCGGCGGGTGCCGGAGGTGGGGGATGTGTGGCTGGACGCCGGCATCGTCCCCTTCTCCACCCTGGGCTGGCAGAGCCCGGCCTGGGTCCCGGGCGGCTACGCCACCGGCGCCTCCCGGGGGTTGTCCACCGCCGATCTGCCCGACCACGCCTACTGGGAGCAGTGGTTCCCGGCCGACTGGGTGTCGGAGATGCGCGAGCAGATCCGCCTCTGGTTCTACTCCCAGCTCTTCATGTCGGTGGCGTTGGTGGGGACGGCCCCCTTCCGGTGCGTCCTCGGCTACGAGAAGATGCTGGACGAGCACGGGCGGGAGATGCACGGCTCCCTGGGCAACGCTATCGAGGCCGACGAGGCCTTGGAGCGGATGGGGGCCGACGTCATGCGCTGGCTCTACTGCCGACAGCCGCCGACCCAGAACCTGCGCTTCGGCTTCGGCCCAGCCGAGGAGGTGAAGCGGGAGCTCCTCACCCTGTGGAACTCGGTGCGGTTCTTCGTCGACTACGCCAACGTGGAGGGCTTCCAGCCCCAGCTCTCCGACCTCGACGGGGAGCCGGAGGGCAGTCTGCGCCCCCTCGACGCCTGGCTCCTCGCCCGTACCCGGCGGCTGGTGGAGGAGGCCACCGACGCCTACGAGGCCTTCCTCACCCACCGGGTGGTAGCCGCCTTCACTGCCTACGTGGACGACCTCTCCAACTGGTACATCCGCCGCTCCCGGCGCCGCTTCTGGGACGGGGACGAGACGGCTCTGCGCGTCCTCTGGCTCGCTCTGGTGCGGGCGGCCCAGGTCATCGCCCCGGTCATGCCCTTCTTGTCCGAGCGGCTGTGGCAGGACCTGGTACGGGGGCCGTGTCCCGGCGCCGCCGAGTCGGTGTTCCTCGCCCCTTGGCCGGAGGCGGGAACACCGGACGAGGACCTGCTGGCGGAGGTGGCTGAGGTGCGGCGGGTGGTGGAGCTGGGCCGCCAGGCCCGGGCCGGCCGCGGGATCAAGCTTCGCCAGCCCCTGCGGTTGGCGGTGGTGTACGGGGCCGGGAAGGCGGCCTCCCACGCCGACGAGATCGCCGACGAGCTGCGGGTGAAGGAGGTGCGGTTCGAGGCGGCAGCGGCGGCCCATCTTTCCCTCAAGCCCAATCTGCCCCTCCTCGGGCCACGGCTGGGGCCCAAGCTGCCGGCGGTGCGGGCCGCCCTGGCCGAGGGCCGGTTCCAGCTCGACGGCGACCTCGTCCGGGTGGAGGGGGAGGAGCTGCGGCCGGAGGAAGTGTTGCGGGAGCAGCGGCCGGTGCATGAGGGGTGGGCGACCGCCTCCGATGGGCGGATGAGCGTGGAGATCGACCCTACGCTGGACGAGGAGCTGGAGCGGGAGGGCCGGGCCCTCGATCTCATCCGCCGCCTCAACGAGCTGCGCAAGCAGACCGGCCTGGAGCTCACCGACCGCATTGTGGTCACCCTGCCGGCGGAGGCGGCCGACCTTCTCGCCTACGCCGACCTCATCAAGCGGGAGACCCTGGCCGTCCGGGTCGAGACGGACGGGGCCGCGGCCGAGCCCACCATTGCCAAGGCCTGAGGAGCCGCTCAGGCGGCGGTTCCGGCCGCCCGGCGGATCTCCACCGGCAGGCGGAAGAGGACGTGCTCCACCATCGTCCCAAACGGCCGGATGTCGGTCACCCCGCGGGCCCGGAACCAGTCGCAGACCCGGGCCACGAGCTGCTCGGGAGCGGACGCTCCCGCCGTCACCCCCGCCGCCTCCCGCCGCACGAGCCAGCGCTCGTCGATCTGGCTCTCGTCGTCGATGAGGTGGGCATCCACCCCGCTCGCCTGGGCCACCTCCACCAGGCGTTGGGAGTTGGAGCTGTTGGCCGAGCCCAGCACCAGCATGACGTCGACCTCGGCCGACAGGTCCTTCACCGCCTGCTGGCGGTTGGTGGTGGCGTAGCAGATGTCCTCCCGCCGCGGGCCGCGGAGGCGGGGGAAGCGGCGCTGGAGCACCCGCACGATCTCGGCCGTCTCATCCACGGACAGGGTGGTCTGGGTGACGTAGGCCACCCGGCCGGGATCGGGAACCTGGAGCGCCTCGGCCTCCTCGGTGCTACCCACCACCCGGATCGCCTCCGGCGCCTCGCCGCGGGTGCCTTCCACCTCCTCGTGGCTCTCGTGGCCGATGAGAACCACCGTGTAGCCCTCGGCGGCGTAGCGGCGGGCCTCCACGTGAACCTTGGTGACGAGGGGACAGGTGGCGTCGATGGTGCGCAACCCCCGGGCGGCGGCGGTGGCGTAGACGGACGGCGGCACGCCGTGGGCGGAAAGAACGAGCGTGGCCCCCTCGGGCGCCTCCAGCTCGCTGTCCACGAACACCGCCCCCCGGCGCTCCAGGTCCCGCACCACGTGGACGTTGTGGACGATCTGACGGCGCACGTAGACGGGCGCCCCGTACAGCTCCAGGGCCCGCTCCACCGTCTGGATGGCCCGCTCCACGCCGGCACAGAAGCCCCGCGGGGAGGCCAGGAGAACCCGCTTGACCACGGACGGCCATGGTAGCTCGCCCGCTCCCCGGGGGCGCCGATGGAGGAAAGACGGGGGAGCCCGCCGCTCCGGGGGGTCGCTCGCGGCGGGCTCCCGGACTGCTCGCCGCCGCCGGCAGGAGCCGGAAGCGGCTCGCATCGCCCAGCGCGGCGGAAGCTAACGCCTTCCCTAAGAAAAGTAAAGCGCCGGTGGCTCAGCGGGCGGTCTGGGCGAGGAGGATGGCGGCCAGGACGAGGCCGCCGCCGGCGAGCTGCTCGACCCCCAGGGCCTGGTCGAGCCAGGCGAAGGCCACTACCGCCCCCAGCACCGGCTCCAACATGGCCACGACCCCCACCTTCGTAGCCGGCAGGTGGCGAAGGGCGCCGACGATGAGGAGGAAGGGAGCGATGGTGCCCAGCACCACCACCCACACGACGAGGGCCCATACGGGCAGGCTGGCCTGGGCGAGATGGCCGAGCAGGGAGGTGGAGCCGGCTACCGTGGCCCAAGGGAAGCTCCACCAGGGTTGCACCACCGCCCAGAAGAGGCTGGCGAAGAGAAACCCGTAGGCGAGGAGGGAGACGGGGTCGCGCCGGCCGACGGCGTGCTCGGCCAGGAGCAGGTAGGCGGCGAACGTGACGGCGGCAGCGAGGGAGAAGACGAGGCCGAGGCCGCTCAGCTCGATGCCCGTGTACAGGTCGACCATCACCGACAGGCCGACCAGGGCGAGGGCGAGGGCGGCCCAGAGGCGGCGGCGCACCGGCCGCTTGAGCACCAGCCGTGCCCACAGGGCGACGAGGAGAGGGGCCGTGTACTGGATGAGGAGGGAGAGGCCGATCTCCAGGCGGGCGATGGCGAGGAAGTAGAAGAGCTGGACCAAGGCCACCCCTCCCACGCCGAAGGCGGCCAGGAAGAGGAGCTCGCGCCCGCGGATGCGCAGCGCTCGGGGCCGGGTGGCGAGGACGATGGCGACCAGGCCGGCCAAGGCGCCCGTGCAGCGGGCCTCCGTGAGCCGGTAGGCGGAGAGACCGGCCTCCAGCACCACCTTGGACACGCTGCCGTTGACGGCGAACAGCGCCGCCGCCGTCAGCACCATGAGGTAGCCGGCGGCGGGCTCGCGCTCCACCGGCACGCCGGCGGCAGGGAGGTAGGGGGAGTCGGCCACGGGCGCGTGAGCCTAACGGCGCTGCCATCATGGCGCTGTCAGGCACGCCAGGAGGGGAGGAGCGGTCATGGCCACGGAGCAGGGGTTCACGCGGGTGACGGTGGAGGAGCTGCGGCCGCGGCGGGAGCGGCCTGCCCATGCTCCCCGCCGCACCCTCGTCACCGGCGGGGCCGGGTTCGTGGGGAGCTACCTGTGCCGCGCCCTGCTCGAGGCGGGGCGGGAGGTGTGCGCCTACGACGTCCGTCCCTTCCAGCCGGAGGGGAGATTCGTGCTGGGGGAGCTGGCCGAGCGGGTGCGCCTGGAGCAGGGCTCCATCGACGACGAGGCCCGCTTCTTCGACGTGTGCGCCTCCTTCCAGCCGGACGAGATCGTACACATGGCCATGATTCTCGACCCGGCCGTCTTGGCGCGGGCCCGGGTCACCGGCTTCCGGGTCAACGTGGGCGGCACGCTGATCGTGCTCGAGGCCATGCGCCTGTTCGGGGTGGAGCGCCTCATCAACTTCTCCTCCATCGGCGTCCTGCCGGCGGCCCAGTACGAGCCCATCGACGCCGCCCACCCTCTGGTTCTGGCCAGGAGCGGCCCCGGTACCGACCTCTACGGCGCCCACAAGGGCGCCGGCGAGCTCCTCTGCTTCGCCTACCACCAGGCGCTGGGGATCGACTTCCGCACCATCCGACCCTCGGCCGTGTACGGCCTGGGCATGACCCCCTACCCCGGGCCCATCAAGGCCATGGTGGAGGGCTCGGTGCGGGGCGAGACGCTGCGGTTCCCCTTCGGCGGCGCCCACCCCCGCGACTACACCCACGCCTCCGACGTGGCCGGGCTGGCGGTGGCCATGCTGGACGCTCCTGCCGACGCCGACCGCATCTTCTACGGCGCCACCGGCCGGCCCCTCGTGACCGGATCGGAGCTGGCGAGGATGGTGATGGAGGTCATTCCCGGCGCCGACATCGAGATCGGGGAGGAGCTGTCGGAAGCGGAGAAGGCGGTGGTGGCCATGCGGGGGCAGCTCTCCATCGACAACGCCCGAGCCCAGCTCGGCTGGGAGCCGGTGTACGGCGACCTCCGCGCCGGCATCGCCCGCTACGCCGACGACTACCGGGCCTTCCTGGAGTCGTGCCCGGAGGTGCGGGGGTAGGTTCCCGCCCAGCCCGTACACTCAGGATGCGGGACGTGGCGCAGCCTGGTAGCGCGCCTGCTTTGGGAGCAGGAGGCCGGCGGTTCGAATCCGCCCGTCCCGACTGAGGATCGCTGACGCCTGAGGAGGAAGAACGGGAGCCCTTGCTCTTGTCCCTCGACCCGCCCGGGAGCGGCGGGGCGAGGCAGGGCGTCGGCTGCCCGGGAAGCTCCACCCGTGCGGAACCCGGCCGCCTGTCTCCTCCTCGGTCACGGGGGCGAGGGAGAATAATGGAGCCGTTTGCTCCCTCCGCGGCATCCGGGTCGACAGCTCCCCTCGATTAGCGGGGCGAGACGGCGCCCTCGCTCGGCCGACCGGGCGGAGGGGAAGGGGGCGGTGGCGACCCTTGTCTCCTCCTTGGCCGTTGTCTCCTCCTTGGCCTGGGCGGCGGGGGGAGGGGCGGTCGCAGGGCCGGGGTTCCAGGCTCGGGTGGAGACCCTGTCTCCCGCCGCCAAGGCCGCCATGCGGGGCGTGTCCTGGCGGCCCGGCTGTCCCGTTCCCCTGAGCCACCTCCGCCTCCTTACCCTGTCCCACTGGGGGTTCGACGGCCGCGTTCACCAAGGTCGCCTGGTCGCCCACGCCGATGCCGCTAGCCCCCTCGTGGCCGTCTTCCGCCGGCTGTATCAGGCCCGTTTCCCCATCCGCCGCATGCGCCCGATCGAGGCCTACGGGGCCAGCGACTTCCGCTCCATCGAGGCCGACAACACCTCCGCCTTCAACTGCCGGCGGGCCACCGCTTCCCGCCGCTGGTCCGAGCACGCCTACGGCCGAGCGGTGGACGTCAACCCCATCGAGAACCCCTACGTCGCCCACGGCCGGGTGCTCCACGCCGCCAGTCTCCCCTACCTCGATCGCACCCGCGTTCGCCCCGGCATGGCGGTGGAGGGAGGCGTGCTCGTCCAGGCCTTCCGGGCCGTCGGCTGGGGATGGGGAGGCGCCTGGCCGGGGCCGGTGAAGGACTACCAGCACTTCTCCGCCAGCGGCCGGTAGGGTGGAAGGGTGATCGCGGGCACGCTGGCGGCGGCGGCGACGCCGCTCAAGGACGGAGGGGAGGCGCTGGACGAGGCCGCCTTCGGCCCCTTGGTGGACTTCCTGGCCGCCGGCGGGCTGGACGGGATCCTCGCCCTGGGCACCACCGGCGAGGGCATCCTCCTGTCGGTGGCCGAGCGGCGGCGGGCGGCCGAGCTCTTCCTGGAGGCTGCCCGGGGCAGACTCCAGGTGGCCGTGCACTGCGGTGCTCAGACGACCCGGGACACGGTGGCCCTGGCCTGCCACGCCGCCGAGGCGGGAGCCGACGCCGTGGCCGTCATCGCCCCGCCCTACTTCGCCCTCGACGAGCCCGCCCTTCTCGCCCACTTCGGCGCCGCCGCCCGGGCCTGCGCTCCCCTGCCCTTCTACGTATACGAGTTCGAGCGCACGAGCGGCTACCCCGTGCCGCCGCAAACGGTGCAGCGGCTGCGGGAGCAGGCCCCCAACCTGGTCGGCATGAAGGTGTCCGATACGCCCTGGGAGCGCTTCCGGACCTACCTGCTGGAGGGGCTGGATATCTTCGTCGGTCCCGAGGCCCTGATCGCCCAGGGCATGGCCGCCGGAGCGGTGGGGGCGGTATCGGCCCTGGCCACCGCCTTCCCCGAGCTGGTAGCGGCGGCGGTGCGCGACCCTGCTTTCGAGCGCTCGCAGCGGCTGGGCGAGCTGCGGGCGGCGGTGGAGGGCTTCCCTCGGCACGCCGCCCTCAAGCGGGTCTTGGCTCGGAGAGGCGTACCCGTGCGGGAGGACGTGCGAGCGCCGCTGCGCCCTCTGTCCGACGACGAGGGGGCCGCTCTCGACCGGTTGCTGCCCGCCTGGCTGGAGGAGAAGGCGGTCCCTGGCGCGGCCGGGACCAAGAATTCGCCGAGCCGGTAACGCTTTCGTCCACTCGACCGACCGACTGTCCGGTTTCCCGTAGAGCCGCCCGGTGGAGCTTCGCCCTACTCGCGCCCCGTGCTCGGCGCACCCGGGACAGTAAGCCGTCGACGCCTCCGGCGCAAGGGGGGCGGCGAACAAACTTGTCGCAATTTGCGAACTTCTGCGCAAGGAGGGGGTGCCGTCCTCCGGCGGGTGCGACAATCGCCGGCGTGCGCCTTCCTCTGCCTGTCGCTGCCGCCGCGGCCGCTCTCCTCTTGGCCGGCTGCGGAGGGTCGAGCGGCTACTCGCTGGCCGACACCCGGGACTGCCTGGCCGCCACGCCGGGGGTACGGCTGGGGGCCCCTCCTGCCAGCGACCTCGTGGCGTCCGCCGCCCTCGGCGGCGCGGTGCAGGTGCGTCTGGCCGGAAACTCGGTGGTCGTCTCCTTCGGTCGAGACGAGGAGGAGGCGGCGCGCATCGCCTCCGCCTACCGTCGGTTCCGGGGTCGCAACATCGGCATCGAGGACGTCCTCCGGCCGAGACGGAACGCCGTCCTCCTGTGGCGGGCCCATCCCAGCCCCGACGAGGAGGCCACGGTCACGGGCTGCCTGAACTAGGCGCTCCGCCGGCGGCGGACAGAGCCTCGCCCACCTCCTCCTGGCGGAGGAAGCGGATCAGGTAGCGGGTGCCGAGGGCGGCGAAGAGGACCGCCTCCTCCACCGACATGCTCGCCCCGGCGATCTGCTGGTCGGCCAAGGGGGACAGGCCCCACAGGCCGGGGCCCTGGGCGTAGAAGTCGTACAGGGGGGTGGAGAGAAAGGCGAGGACGAGGCCGAGGGGGCCGGCGAGGACGAAGGCCAGAGCCAGGTAGGCGGCCTTGGCGCCGGGGCCGAGGTCGTGGGGACGGGTCTGGAAGACCGGCCACCAGAGGAGGACGCCGGCGGCGAAGTAGCAGGCGTGCTCCAGGTGGAGGAGGGTGGAAGGGTGGCGGAGGGCGGCGTCGTAGGGCCAGGGCAGGTGCCAGGCGAGGTAGGCGAGAAGCCACAGGGGCAGGGCGACGAGGGGGCGGGTAAGGAGCCTTGCCCCGGGTAGGGAGGCCAGGCGGCGAGCCAGCTCGGGCGGCAAGCCGGCCACCATCAGGGCCGGCGCCCACTCGGCCAGGATCACGTTCTGGAGCAGGTGGGCGGAGAGGAGGTAGGTGTTGCCCACGGTGGCCAGGGGGCTGACGTGGGAGAGGAGGACGAGAGCGAGCCCACAGGCAAAGCAGGCGAGCCGCCAGGGAGCCACTGGCCGGAAGCGGCGCCACCCGAGCCAGTAGCCGACGGCGAGAAGGAGGACGACGGCCATCCCGTCCAGGTCGAGCCGCCAAGCGTAGGGGTGGGGCGCCACGGCCCCGTACGGTACTGGGAGCCCGCCTCAGCCTACGGGTAGAGGATGACCTTGATCGCCTGCCGGGCATCGAACAGGCGGTAGCCCTCCGCCGCCCGATCCAGGGGCAGGCGGTGGGTGACGACCACGGTGGGGTCGAGCCGGCCCTCAGCGATGAGGGCGAGGAGGCGATCGCGGCTTGCCGTCGGATCGCCGATGCTGAACCGCAGGGTCAGCTCCCGCTCGAACATGAGGGCGTTGTCGAGGGGCCAGTCGGGCTGGAAGTGGGCGCCCACCACCGACACCATCCCCTGCCCGCGGGCGAGGCGGAGGGAGGCGGCCAGGGCCTCGGGCGACCCCGCCGCCTCGATGACCACGTCCGCCCCGGCCCCGTCGGTCAGGGTGGACACCGCCTCAGCCGCCTCGTCGGGGGCGACGGCTCGGGCGCCCAGGGCCTTGGCCGCGGCTCTGCGCGCCTCCACGCCGTCCACCGCCACCACCCCGGCACCTGCCTGGAGGGCGCACAGGCAAGCCATCAGGCCCACCGGCCCGCAGCCGACCACGCACACCGTGTCCCCGGCCACGACGCCGCCCCGCTCGACGGCGGCATAGCCGGTGGGGAGGATGTCGGCCAAGAAGACGGCCGCCTCATCGGAGACGGTGTCGGGAAGGAGGCCGAGGGTGAGGTCGGCGTGGGGGACGCGGACGAGCTGTGCCTGACCGCCGTCGAGACGGGGGTAGACGCCGGAGTAGCCGAACAGGGCCCGCCCCCGGCACTGGGTGGGCCGCCCGGCCAAGCAGGCAAGGCAGGTGCCGTCCCTGACCATGCTCGTGTTGACCACCCGCTGGCCGGGCTGGAGCCGCTCCACCTCCGGCCCCACCTGGCGCACCACCCCGGCGAACTCATGGCCGAGGATGGTGCCCTCCTCGAAGCCGGGGGTGAGCCCGTGGAGGGGAAAGAGGTCCGCCCCACAGATGCCGGTGGCCCGCACCTCCACGATAGCGTCGGTGGGCTGTTGCAGCACCGGATCGGGAACCTCCTGCACCCGCACCTCCCCCACGCCGGCGAGGACGACGGCCTTCATGGGCGCATCAGTGGTGGGTCATGCCGGCGTCGGCCACGAGCATCCGGCCGGTGATCCACCCCGCCTCCTCGGACAAGAGGAAGGCCACCGCCGGGGCGATGTCCGCCGCCACCCCCCGCCGGGGGAGGCACTGGAGCATCTGGACGAAGTCGAACGCCTCCCTGTGCGGGCTGGCCAGCACTCCCTCGGTCTCCGTCAGCCCGGGCGCCACCGAGTTCACGGTAATCCCGTACTTGCCGACCTCCCGCGCCAGCGCTCGCGTGAACGCCCACACGCCCCCCTTGGCGGCCACGTAGTGAGCCAGGTTGGCGGTGCCGGCGAGGATGACGTTGGAGGCGATGTTGACGATGCGGCCGTAGCCCGCTTCCCGCATTGGTCCGTACACGGCTCGGCAGGTGAGGTAGACGCCGTCCAGGTTGGTAGCCATGATCCGCCGCCACTCCTCGAAGGTGACCTCGTCCCAGGGAGTGAAGGGGACGATGGCGGCGACGTTGGCGAGGCAGTCCACCCGCCCGTAGCGATCCAGGGTGGCCTCCACCATGTGCTGGACGTCGTCGGGGTTGGACACGTCGATGCGGAGGGCGAAGGCGTGGGGAAGCTCCGCCGCCGCCCGCTCGGCGCCCTCCCCGTTCAGATCGCAGCAGGCCACCCGGGCCCCTTCCTCGGCCAGCTTGCGGGCCACCGCCCGGCCGATGCCCTGGGCCGCGCCGGTGACGACGGCCACCCGGTTGTCGAGCTTGCCCATAGCTCCTCCTAGAGCAGGTAGTGGTCGGGGGCACGCCGGTAGGTGCCCCAGGCGTCCATGTCGTGGGAGAAGTAGATGTCTGCCCCGTACTCCTCGGCCAGCTCCCGGATGCGGCGGATGGAGCGCACCCCTGCCACCGGGTCGTAGTGGAAGCCGGACTGCACCCCCTTCCCCAGCGCCTCGGCGGTGAAGACCACGTCGGCCGGGAAGAGCATGGGCCTGCCTTCTCGGCGGGGCTCGAGGAGGAGGGAGTAGTGGCCCACCGTGTGGCCCGGGGTCTCGTAGAGGCGGATTCCCGGAGCCACCTCCACGTCACCGGTCAGGGGCACGAGGCGCGCCCGGTCGTGGTCCCAGGTGCGGTCGGAGTAGCCGAAGTGCTCGAAGGGCTCGAAGTTGCGGGCTTGGGCGATCTCGCGGGCGTGGACGAGGACGCGCGCCTCAGGCAGGTGCCTGTTACCGCCGCAGTGGTCGAAGTGGAGGTGGGAGTTGATGACGGCGGCCACCTCCTCGGGGCGGAAGCCGCAGAGCTCGAGCTGCCGGGGGACCGTCTGGTCGGGCGTCTGCTCGGGGAGCTCGAAGGGAAGCACCCGCTCCACGTGGTCGCGGTCGAAGCCGGTGTCGAACAGGAACAGGCCCTGCTCGTGCTCGATGAGAACCGCGTAGCAGGGGATCCGCACCGGCGTCCCGCCGCCGATGTTCCACATGAGCTGGGCGTGGTCGATGACGATGGAACCGAGGTCGAGGAACCAGATCCTCATGCTCCCTCCTCTCTCTCCAGCGCCTTGCGCACGGCCACCAGCCTGGCTGCCCGCCGGGCGCGCAGCTCCTCCACCTCGTCCGCGGTGTACTCGTAGATGCCGGCCCCTGTCTTCATGCCCAGCCGGCCTTGCTCGACGAGGTCGCGGACGGTCCTCGACACCTCGCCCGAGGTACAGAGATCCCTGTTCAGATAGGAGCCGACGGCGTGGTAGATGTCCAGGCCGGCCATGTCCAGCAGCTCCATGGGCCCGATGACCGCCAGCTTGTAGCCGATCCCCCAGCGGACGTTGAGGTCGAGGCTCCGGGGGTCGATGATGCCCCGGTCGACGAGGTCGAGGCACTCGCGGAGGATGGCGTACAGGATCCGGTTCTCGACGAAACCGGGTACCTCCTTCTCCACCACCGGGTGGTAGCCGAGCGAGCGCACGAGGGCGCAGGTCGCCTCCACCACCTCCGGCGCCGTCCTGTCGCCGGGGATGACCTCGATCATGGGGATGAGGTGGGGCGGGTTCGACCAGTGCATGCCCACCACCCGCTGCGGCCGCCGGCACAAGGCGGCGATGCGGGTGATGGGGATACCGGAGGTGTTGGACGCCAGCACGGCCTCGTCGTCCACGTACCGCTCGAGCTCCTGGAACACCTCCTGCTTTAGCTCCAGCCTCTCCGGCACCGCCTCGAGCACGAAGTCGGCACCGGCCAGGGCGGCGGGAAGCTCGCTCTCGAGCCGTACCAACCCCCCTTCCCGCCGGGGGGCGTCCAGCCGGTCGAGGACCGCCTCGGCCGCCGCCACCCCCGCCCTTGCCCGCTCCAGGGCGTCGCTGCTCACGTCGTACAGGGCGGTGTCGATGCCGGCCCAGGCCAGCACAGCCCCCATCCCCGGCCCCATGGTGCCGGCGCCGATGACCGCCGCCCGTCTCACCTCGGCCATCTACCTTCCTCCTTCAGCTCCTGGATCCGCCGCCAGACGCGCTCTGGCGTCAGCGGCAGCTCGTTCATGGGCACGCCGGCGTCGGCCACGGCGGTGACGATGGCCGCCAAGGCCGCCGCCAGCGACCCTTCCCCGCAGCCTTTGGCCCCGTACGGCCCGGGGCCGTCCTCGTTCTCGACGATGACGCAGGTCATCTCGTCCGGGAGGTCGAGGGTGGTCGGTACCCGGTAGTCGAGCAGGGTGTCGGTGAGCAGGCTTCCCCCCTCGTACACCATCTCCTCGAGGAGGGCGTTGCCAAGGCCCTGCATGGTGCCGCCCTCGTCTTGGCGCTCGATGAGGAGGGGGTTGATGGCTCGGCCCACGTCGGCCACGGTGGCCGTCCTGCGCACCCGCACCAAACCCGTGTCCGGGTCCACCTCCACCTCGGCCGCTCCCACGCACACCTCCCAGAAGACGGGCCCCTCGGCGTACGACCCCGACCCCTCCGGCGCCACCTCGCCCCGACCGATGATCTCGCCCCCGGCCAGGCCGAACCGGCGCTCCAGGAGGGTGGGGATGTCGTCGGGAGCAACCTCGTCGCCGCCGGCCATGTCCGCGAGTTGCTCCCGCACCTGCCGGGCCGCCCGCTGCACGGCCAGGCCGGCCAGGGTGGTGGAGCGGCTGGCGCCGGTGGAGCGGTCGTAGGGGGTGTAGCGGGTGTCGGCGCCGCGCACGGTCACCCGCTCGGTGGGAACGCCGATCTCCTCGGCGGCGATCTGGGCGAGTACGGTGCGAGCTCCCTGGCCCACCTCGGTGGTACCCGCCAGCACCACTACCCGGCCGTCCGCCTCCAGGCGCACGACGGCGCTCGATACGGGATGCGCCCCGGCGGCCAGGAGCCCCACCGCCACCCCCCGGCCCACATTCGGGGCCTTGGGCTCCTCCCAGCCGATGGCCGCTGCCACCTTCTCCACGTCTCCCACCAGGTCGGCGTCCAGGGGCTTGCCCCCTGCCCGTAGCTCCTCGCCGGGCAGGCAGAGGTTGGCCCGCCGCAGCTCCAGCGGGTCGATGCCCGCCCGCCGGGCCAGCTCGTCGACCTGGAGCTCGCCGATCCACTGGAGGTGGCTGGCGCCGAAGGCCCGGTAGGAGCCGGCCGGGGCGGTGTTGGTGTAGACGCAGGCGGCCTCCACCCGATAGGCCTGCCACCGGTAGGGGCCGGGGGCGGCGTCGCCGGCCGTGGCCGTCACCCGGGGGCCGTTATCGGCGTAGGCGCCCGTGTCCAGCCACGCCTCCACCTGGCGGGCAAGCAGCCGTCCGTCCCGGGTCATACCGGTGCGCATGCGGCAGCACATGCCGTGCCGGCGGGTGGTGACCATGGACTCGGACACTCGGTTCTGGATTCGCACCGGCCGGCCGGCCTTGCGGGCGAGAGCCACGGCCAGAGGCTCCATCTTGGTGTACGACTTGGAGCCGAAGCCGCCTCCCAGGTAGGGGACGATCACCCGCACCGACGCCAAGGGCACCCGGAAGAGGTCGGCCAGCTCCGCCCGGACGAGGAAGGGGTGCTGGCAGCTCGACCACACCGTGATCTCCGCTCCCTCCACCTGGGCCACCACCGTGTGCGTCTCCAGGGCGTACTGGTAGACGGCCGGGAAGCGGTACTCCCCCTCCACCACCAGGTCGGCGTGGGCCATCGCCGCCTCCACCTCGCCCCGGACGAGGCGGTAGCGGTAGCAGACGTTCCCTTCCCGGGGCGGAAGCTGGCCCAGCCCGTGGAAGAGGCCGGGCCGGAGGGGGCCCTCGTGGACCAAGGGGGCGCCGGCGGCGAGGGCCTCGGCCACCGTCGCCACCACCGGCAGCTCCTCGTACTCGACCTCGATCAGGTCGAGGGCGGCCTCGGCGGTAGCCTCGTCCCGGGCGGCCACGGCCGCCACCGGCTCGCCCACGAACCGCACCTTGCCCACGGCCACCACCGGCCGGTCCTTGACGGCGTGGCCGAAGTAGGGGTCGAGATCGGCCAGGTCGGCGGCGGTGAGGACACAGGCCACCCCGGGCAGGGTCTCGGCTCGGGCGGTACGGATGGAGCGGATGCGGGCGTGGGGGAGGGGAGAGCGGAGTACCTTGCCGTGCAGCATCCCGGGCACCACCACGTCGCCGGCGAACTGGGCTCGCCCGCGCAGCTTCTCCGCGGCGTCCCGGCGCGGCGCCGGCCGGCCCACTTGGCCGGCCCGGAGGCGGGGCTCGGCGACCACCGTCACCGGGTCACCCCGGCGATGTCGCACACGGCCTCGACGATGGCTCGGTAGCCGGTGCAGCGGCAGAGGTTGCCGGCCAGGCCGCGGCGGACGGCGTCGACGCTCGTCAGCTCCCCGTCGCCGAGGAGGGCGTGCACGGTGAGGAGGATGCCGGGGGTGCAAAAGCCGCACTGGAGGGCGGCCCGGCGAGTGAAGGCCTCCTCCAGGCGGGCGAGCTCCTCCTGCCCGGCCAGCCCCTCGATGGTCAGCACCTCTCCTCCGTCGGCGTCGGCGGCCAGCGTGCAGCAGGCGCTCACCGGCCGGCCGTCCAGGAGCACGGTGCAGGTTCCGCACACCTGGACCTCGCACGATCGCTTGGCCCCGGTCAGGCCCAGGCGCTCCCGCAGGACGTCGAGGAGGAGCTCATGGGGAGCCACCTCCAGGGACTCCCGGCGGCCGTTCACGACCAGGTCGAGCCTCATGGCTCCGGCATCCCCTGGGCCAGGCCGGCCCGGCGCAGGCGGCGGATCCAGGCCTGCCAGTACTCCGCCACGAACCTGTCGCGGTACTTCTCCTCTCGCATCCGGAGGGCGGCGCTGGGGGAGATGGGCTCCAGCCGGCCCAGGGAGGAGGCCAGGGCCTGGAGCCGGGCCGCCCGCTCCAGGGTGGCCGCCGCCAGCGTCGCCCAGGGGACGTCCTTGCCCACCACGAGGACGCCGTGGTTACGGAGGAGAACGGCCCGGCGGGCGCCCAGGGCCTCCGCCACCGCCCGGCCCTGCTCGGCGTCGGTGATGAGGTCGGCGGTGTCCTCGAACACGCCCACCCCGTCGGCGAAGAGCACGGCGTCGTGGGTCACCATCTCCAGGCCGACGGCGGTGGCGGAGAGGGCGGTGGCGTGGGGGGGATGGCCGTGGACGACCGCTCCCACGTCGGGCCGCCGCCGGTACACCTCCGAGTGGAGCACCGCCTCCAGGTGCATGTCCGGCGACGAGGGCGGCGCTCCGTCGCCCAAGTCGAACTCGACCACGTCCTCCGGGCCCACCTCGTCCAGGGCTACCCCCTTGCGCTTGATGTACACCCTGGTGCCGCCCGGAGCGCGGGCGCTGACGTGGCCGAGGGTGAGGTCGAGGTACCCCTCGAGGGCGAGGATGCGGCAGGCCCAGGCCACCTGCTCGCGCAGGGCGGTGGCCGCCTCCGTCACCACGGCCGGCGCTCGCTGGGCGGGTAGTCGGGGTGGGAGAACCCGAACACCATGACCAAGTCGTCGTGGCCGGTGTTGGCTACGGCGTGCCAGAGGCCGGCCGGGATGTGGAGGGCGTCCCCCTGCCGGCAAGCGACGGCCCCCTCCTCCAGCCGGATCTCGCCCCGACCCGAGACGACGTAGGCCACCTCCTCGCTGTCGTGGCGCACCGGCGCCGTCTCGCTCCCCGGGGTGAAGAGGGAGAAGCCGAGGGAGACCCGAGTCCCGGGCACCCGGGCGGCGGTGACGAGCATGCGGCTCCAGCTTCCGCCGGGAAGCGGGATGGGCTCAGCCGTGTCCAGGGGGACGACGGTGACGGCGCCTACAGGGCCCACTGGCCGTCCTTGAGGATATAGGTGCCGTCGTCCACGACCTGCATGGTGGCATTGAGGAAGACGCCGTCCAGGTGGAGGGAGCAGACGTTGCGGCCTCCCGGATAGGCGTTGTGGTTGTCGCCCAAAGCCAGGTGCACGGTGCCGATGCGTCCCTTCTCGGAGGGCGAGCCGAAGGGAGCCTTGGCGCTGGTGCCGAAGGCGAACTCGCCCACCACGTCGGCGTTCTCCACCCCCTCGATGGCCCGGCGGAGGCGGTCGGCCTCCTCGCCTCCCTCGATGGCCACCACCCGGCCTCCTTCCATGGTCCAGCGAATAGGCTCCCTCACCTGGCCGGGGAGGCCGATGCCGAGCATGACCCCGTCTACCACCGCCACCCCCTGGGTGGAGTCCTCGACGGCGGCGAAGGCCACCTCCGCCCACAGGGGTACCGGCCCCATCATCTGGCCCCGCTGCTTGATGGGGGTTACCTCCAGAGCCGGCCGGCCCTCGATGGAGACGGTGAAGTCGGTGCCCATGGGGGTGGTTACCCGCACCCTTCTCTTGCCCTCCAGGGCGGCGATGGCGTCCTTGGCCCGGCGGGTGGCGAGCTGGATGTCGTCCACGGTCAGGTCCCAGGAGCCCATGCCCTCCTCCACCGAGGCGATCTTGCCGTTTGCCTGGCACGTCTCCCGTACGGCGGAGACGTGGGCGAACCGGTTGGCCCACTCCAGGTTGGTGACGATGATGACCTCGTCCGAGCCCACCATGGCCCGGTGCAGGTTGGCCGGCGGGGCCATGGGGAAGCGCACGTCGGCCCGGCCCCGCCGCACCTGGAGCTCGTTGTTCATGATCACCGGCCAGGCGCCGCGCTCCACGCACACCTCGGCCAGGGCGTGGGCTTGGTCTGCGTGCTCGTCGTCGCAGATGATGGTGACGACGTCGCCCTCCTCGACGCTCATGCACACGTCGACGACGAGGGCGGCGTCCTTGAGAAGCCTGTCGGTAGCCGCTGGCATGGTCTCACCTCGCTCGCTCGTCACTGGCTCGTCACTCGCGGGCGGCTGAACAGGGGCAGGATCTCCCCGGCGAACCGCTCCACTTGGCTGTGCTGGTCGATGGCGCCGAACCGGCAGATGAAGTGGCGCACCCCCGCCTCGGCGAAGGTGCGGATCCAGTCGGCGACGGCTTCCGGCGTCCCCACCGGGCCCCAGTCGGACAGGTCGACGGCCTGGGACAGCTCCGGGTAGTACTTGTTGATGTAGTCGCCGAAGGCCCGCTTGGCCTCCCGGGCCGAGTCGCCGATATTCATGGTCACCTGGTAGGCCACCACCAGCCGGGAGGCGTCGGATCCGAGCTCATGGGCGGTGCGCTCGATCCAGCCGAGCTGCTCGGCCAGCTCCTCGGGGTGGCGGGCCCGGCAGCAGGTCATCCAACCGTCGCCGTAGCGGACGATCCGCCGGCAAGCGGCCTCCAGGCGGCGACGGAGCACCGGGGGCGGGGCGTCGCCCTTCAGGCGAGGGTTGGACACCACCCAGATGGGGGGCGGCTTCTGGAGCGGCAGCAAGGGCTCCATCTCCGTCCCCGAATAGAAGGCGACGTCGTCGTAGCGGAAGAACTCGCCGTGGAAGGTGACACGCCCCTCCGTCCACAACTGCCGCAGCACGGCCAGCCCCTCCTCGAACAGATCCCCCCGGCGCCGGTAGTCGAGCCCCAGGGCCTGGAACTCCCGTCGTACCCCTTCCTCGGGGTTGCCGGCGCCGGTGCCGAGGATGGTGCGGCCGCCCGAGATCCGGTCGAGGGTGGCCCACTCCAGGGCCAGGTACAGGGGGTTGCGGGTGGAGGAGACAAGACAGGCCGTTCCCAGCCGGACCTGCTCCGTCCGCTGGGAGATGGCGGCGAGGAGGGTGATGGGCTCGTAGCGGGGCTTGGAGAAGAGGCTGTCGCCCACCCACACCGAGTCGAACCCGTACCCCTCCGCCGCCTGGGCCAGATCGAGCAGCATGGGGAGGTCGTAGTCGGGAGCGATCAGGGGCTCCCGGTTGTTGAGGTTGACTCCGAACTCGAGCCGTCTCTCGCCGGCAGCGGTCATGCCCCCGTCCCCGCCGGGGGTCGCTCCTCCTGCTCCTCCACTTGGAGGCGGATCTGGGGCACCCGGATGTGCTCCGACACCAGGTGGACGGTGCGCTCCACGTCGCCGGCCCGGGCTGCCCGGAGGATGGCCCGGTGCTCGGCGATGGAGCGGCGCAGGTCGCCCCGGAGCTGGAGCGACCGCAGCCGGTAGCGGTCGATCTGGCTTCGCAGCTGCCGGTAGGCCTGGGCCAACATGCGGTTGCCGGCGGCCTCAAAGAAGGTCTCGTGGAAGGCCGTGTTGGCGTCGAAGAAGCCGTGCACGTCGCCCCGGTCGGCATGGGCGGCCATGGTCTCGATCAAGGCCTGCATGCGGGCCAGGTGGTCGGGGGTGAGGCGGGGCACCGCCAGCCGGGCGGCCATCGTCTCCAGGGCCTCGCGGAGCTGATAGGCCTCCACGAACTCCTCCTTGGACAGAGCCCGCACCACCGCCCCCCGCCGGGGGCGGACGGTGACCAGGCCCTCGGCGGCCAGCCGCCCCAGGGCCTCCCGCACCGGCCCCCGGCTCACTCCCAGAGCCCGGGCCAGGGCCACCTCCTGGAGCTCCGTGCCCGGGGTCAGGCGGTCGGCCAGAATCTCGCTGCGGAGGTGGTCGTACACCCGCTGCCAGAGGGTACGGGGATCGAAGCCGGCCGCCGTCCCCCCGGCTGGGGCTCCGCTCCCGGTCTGTGCCGTCGCTTCGTAGGCCATTGCACCGAGCCTGAGAGAGAGTTATAAACCCGCTAAGTTGAGTGTCAACAGTCGGCAGCCGACCCTACCACCCCCGGGGTTGGGCGCGCAACCGGGAGGGCGCGGTGATCTTTGACGCCCACATGCACGTGGGCGACTTCCCCCTGTTCGGCGTCTCCCTCGACCGAGACGGCCTGGAGAGGATCATGCGGGAGGAGGGGATCGACGGTGGGGTGGTGTTCCATCCCGACAACGCTCTCGTTCGCCGGGTGGTGGAGGAGACCGACAACGTGTACGGGCTCGTGTGGGCGAATCCCCGCCTGCCCGGCTACCTGGATGAGGCTCGGGCCTACCTCGACCACCCCCGGTTCCTGGGCATCAAGCTCCATCCCCTGCTCGACGGCTACCACCCCGACGACCCGGCGGTGCACCCGCTCATGGAGCTGGCGGTGGAGCGGGGACGGCCGGTGCTCATCCACTGCGGTCACCCCATCTTCACTCTGCCTTGGTCGATCGAGGAGGTGGTCGTCCGCTTCCCCGAGGCCAAGGTCATCCTGGGCCACATGGGGCACGGCAACATCGTCTATATCAACGGCGCCATCGACGTGGCCTGCCGTCACCCCCACGTCTACCTGGAGACGTCGGGGATGCCCATGCATGCCAAGATCGCCGAGGCCGTCCGGCGGGTGGGTCCCGGCCGGGTGCTGTACGGCTCTGACGTCCCCTTCCACCACCCCCGGGTGGAGATGGAGAAGGTGCGGCTGAGCGGCCTTCCGCCCGAGCTCGTGCGGCGGGTGCTGGGGGAGAACGCCGTCGAGCTCTTCCTGGGAGCTGCCGCTTCCCCGTCGTCCGAGGAGGTGAGCCACGACCGAAGCAGGAACTGACCGTGCAGGACCTGTGGTGTAAGCGATCAAGGAGGAGGATGACATGACAAGGCGCTGGCGGATCGGCTTGCTGGCTGCGACCGCGGCCGCCCTGGCGGCGGGGCTGGCGGTGGCCGGAGGCGTGGGGGCGCGGACGGCCGCGGTGGACACCGTGGGCTACGCCTCGCCCGAGAAGCCGAACGACTACGGATGGAACCAGCAGGGGTACGTGGCCGCCCAGAAGGCGGCCAAGGCGGTGGGGGCCAAGGTGATTGCCGCCACCGGCATCGGCTACGAGAACGTGGAGCCGGCCCTGCGCCGGCTGGCCCAGCAGGGGGCCGACCTCATCATCGCCCAAGCCTCCGGCTACAACACCATCGCCCCCAAGGTGGCCCAGCAGTTCAAGGTGCCCGTGGTTACCTACGACAACCCCAAAGGACGGAAGAAGGGCCTGGTGGCCGACATCTCCACCTCGGCCCAGCAGGGCGCCTACCTGGCCGGCGTGCTGGCGGCTCAGGTCACCAAGACCAAGACCCTGGGCATCGTCGTGTCGGCGGCCGACACCAACTGGTACAAGCAGTCGGGCGGGTTCATCGCCGGCGCCCGTTCCGTCGACCCGACCGTGAGGTTCCGCTTCGCCCGCATCGGCCAGGCCTCGTACGCCGACGCCGCCGGCGGCAAGCGGGTCACCCAGCAGGTGATCGCCGCCGGGGCCGACGTGGTCTTCGGGATGGGCGACGGCTCCTCGTTCGGGATGATGCAGGCGGTGGAGACGGCCAAGCCGCCGGCGGGGGCGAGCAAGGTCTACTTCATCGACGTCATCGGCAACAAGCTCAAGCTGGACAAGAAGGGCATCCTCCTATCGTCGGTGATCTGGGACTTCACCAAGATCTTCTCCCAGGCGATCAAGGACGTGAACGCCGGCACCTTCGGCACCCACAACTACAACCTGACCGTGGCCAACGGGCTGTCGCTGCTCAAGACGGGCAAGGCGCCTGCTCCGGCCTGGGCCAAGGTGGCGGCCGCCCAGAAGGGCATCATCTCCGGGGCGGTGAAGATCCCCCTCACCCCCACGGAGGGCGCGGTCAAGAAGCTCTGCAAGTGCTAGGGCGCAGGCTCGGGCCTGCCACCTACGATGGGGCGGGGCGGTCCCACCGTCCCGCCCCGCCTCCGTCATGCCAGACCCTCTCCTTACCGACCCGCCCGCCGTCGAGCTGATCGAGATCAGCAAGGCCTACCCGGGCGTCCTTGCCAACGACCGCATCTCCCTGACCGTGCGGCGGGGGGAGGTGCACTCCCTGCTCGGGGAGAACGGGGCCGGCAAATCGACCCTCATGAGCATCCTGGCGGGGATGGTGCAGCCGGACGGGGGGCGCATCCGCCTGGAGGGCCGGGAGGTGGGGATCGACTCCCCTCGCCGGGCCATCGAGCTCGGCATCGGCATGGTCCACCAGCACACCACCCTCGTCCCCACCCTGACCGTGCTCGAGAACCTCATGCTCGGCACCGGCGACGGCCTCCGCCTCAACGCCGGACGGGCCCGCCGGCGCCTGGAGGAGCTCGGCTCCCTGCTCGGGGTGGAGGTTGACCCGCACGCCCAGACGGGCACCCTGGCCCTGGGTCAGCAGCAGCAGGTGGAGATCATCAAGGCCCTGTGGCGGGGCTCCCGGGTGCTCATCCTGGACGAGCCCACGTCCATGCTCACCCCCCAGGGGGTGGCCGAGCTCGCCCATGTGCTGGCTCGGCTGAAGCGCCAGGGGCTGGCGGTGGTGTTCATCACCCACAAGCTGCACGAGGCCATCGCCATGGCCGACCGCATCTCGGTGCTCAAGCAGGGACGGCTGGTGGGGTCGGTGGAGCCGGAGGAGCTCCGCTCTTCCACTCCCGAGGAGCTCCAGCGGCGCATCGTGGCCCTCATGTTCGGGGAGGAGGAGCTCAGGGAGGCGGAGGTGGCCGAGCTGCGCGGGCGTCTGGCCGGCGGCCGGGCCCGCCGGGCTCTCCCCGACGAGCCCATCCTGGAGCTGGACCGGGTGACGGTGGCCCCTCGGCCGGGGGAGGTGGGGGTGCACGCCCTCTCCCTGGACGTGCGACCGGGTGAGATCATGGGTATCGCCGGGGTGGACGGAAACGGTCAGCGCGAGCTGGCCGAGGCGGTGGCCGGGCAGCGACCGCTGGCATCGGGGGACCTCCGCTTTGCCGGCGTCTCCATCGCCCGGCTGAAGGTGGCCCAGCGGGAGAAGCTGGGCCTGCGCTACGTGAGCGACGACCGCCTGGGGGAGGCCACCGTGGGCTCCCTGCCCGTGGGCCTGAACATCGTCCTCAAGCAGATCGGCCGGCCCCCCTACTGGAGGCGGGGGACCATTCGGCGGGCGGCCATCGACGCCGTGGCCAGGGTGCTCATCGACCGCTACGACATCCGCACCCGCGGCCCCGACGCTCGGCTGGCCACCCTGTCCGGGGGCAACATCCAGAAGGTGGTGCTGGCCCGGGAGCTCTCGTTCGATCCCCGGCTGGTCGTCTACCACAAGCCTACCTACGGCCTGGACATCAGGACCACCCAGGCAGTGCGGCGGCAGATCCGGGATCAGGCCGAGGCGGGGGTGACCTCCCTCCTCATCTCCACCGACCTGGAGGAGCTGCTCGACTTGTGCGATCGCATCGCCGTCCTCTACCGCGGCCGCATCGCCGGGGTGGTGGAGAACGGCCCCGCCGCCGCCAGGGAGGTGGGCGAGCTCATGCTGGGAGGACAGGCCGCGTGACGGAGACCACGGCCGCGGCCGGGGTGCGGGAGGCGCCGGCGACGGCCGAGCGTCCGTCCGGGCGGGCCCAGCTCGGCCTCCTCGCCGACGTGCTCGTCCGCTCCATCCTCCCCCTGCTGTTGGCCCTGGGCACGGCGGCGGCGGTGTTGGCCGGCCTGGGCATCGACCCCGTCAAGTACTACGCCGACATCTACGCAGGCGGTATCGAGCTCGGCGCCTGGCAGGACTCGGTGATGCGGGTGGCGCCCCTCCTTCTCATGGCCTCGGGGCTGATCGTGGTCTTCCGGGCCGGCATCTGGAACCTGGGCATGGACGGCCAGTTCCTCCTGTCGGCGGCCATCGTGGCCGGCCTCGCCCCCAAGGCGGAGGGCCACATCGGCAACGGCCTCCTGCTCGTCCTCATGTTCCTCCTGGCCGGGGCGGTGGGAGCCCTGTGGACGGTGGTGCCGGCTCTGCTCAAGGCCCGCTACGAGCTGAACGAGATCATCACCACGCTGATGATGACCTTCATCGGCATCAACCTGGCCGGCATCCTCATCAAGGGCCCGTTCCAGGACTTCTCCTCCAACGTGCCCCAAACGAGCACCCTCGACTTCAAGGCCCTCCTGCCGGCCATCCCCGGCACCCGCATCCACGTGGGCGTCCTGGTGGCGGCGGCGGCGGCCGCGGCCGTCTGGTTTCTGACCACGAGGACGCCGCTCGGCCTGCGGTTGCAGGTACTGGGAGCGTCGGTGCGGGCTGCCCGCCACATGGGGATCGACGTGGCCCGCCTCGTGATCGTGTCCTTCCTCTTGTCGGGCGCGCTCGTGGGCCTGGCTGCGGCCGCCGAGATTCTCGGCATCTGGGGGTACGTGCGAGCGGACTGGAACCCGGCCTTCGGCTTGTGGGTGGTGCCGCTCGTCTTCCTCGCCCGGCTGCACGCCCTGGCCGTGATCCCGTTCGTCTTCCTCCTGGCGGTGGCCTCCATCGGCGGCGACTACGCCGCCCAGGAGGCAGGCCTGACGCCCCGCTTTACCCTCCTCCTCGTCGGCCTCACCCTCCTCTTCATGGCCCTCACCGAGTGGCTGGGCAGGAGGCACGAGCTGGGAGCGAGCTACCTGCCCCGGGCCCGGCGGCGGGCCGGCAAGGGAGGGGATCGGTGACGGTCGCCGCCGGCGTCTTCACCGTCGACGCCTTCACGGCGCTCGTGGCCGGGGCCATCCTGGCCGGCGTCCCCCTCCTCTTCGCTGCCCTGGGCGAGCTCGTATCCGAGCGGGCCGGCGTCCTCAACATCGGCTTGGAGGGGATGATGCTGATCGGCGCCTACGCCGGCTTCGTGGCTGCCTACTACGGGGGAGACGAGTGGCTGGGGTTCGGCTCCGGCCTCGTGGCCGGGGCGGCGGTGTCCCTGATCATGGTCGTCTTTTGCGTCCGCTTCGGGCTCGACCAGATCGTGGTCGGCATCGCCATCACCCTCGCCTGCGAGGGAGCGACGGCCCTCATCTTCGATTCCCAGTTCGCCGAGACCCGTCCCACCCTGGGGGCGGTGGACCGGGTGTCCATCCCCGGTCTGGCCGGCCTGCCGGTGGTGGGCGGCGAGGGGGAGTCCAACGGCAGCGTCTTCAGCCAACCCTTGGTGGTGTACCTGGGCCTCCTCCTCGTCGCCCTGGTCGCCTGGATCCTGCGCCGCACCCACTGGGGCCTGAACATCAAGGCGGCCGGCGACCAGCCCGCCGCCCTCGACGCCGCCGGCGTGAGCGTGCTCGCCACCCGGTCGGCGGCCTGCCTGTTCGCCGGGGCCATGGCCGGTCTGGGCGGTGCCTACCTGTCCATCGTCAGCGCCGGGCTGTTCCAGGACACCGTCGTCGGCGGGCGCGGCTTCATCGCCATCGTCCTGGCCATGCTGGCTCGGGGGCGGCCCCTGTGGGTGGTGGTGGGATCGCTCCTCTTCGGGGTGTCCCTGTCTCTGGCCGACTGGGCCCAGGTGGCGGGGGTGGACATTCCCACCGACGTCGTCTTCATGCTCCCCTTCGTCCTCGTCCTCCTCGTCCTCGTCGTGTTCGGGCGCCGGGCCTACCTGCCGGCGGCGCTGGCCCTTCCCTACGCGCGCGGCGCTCGCTAGAGACAGAGGGAGAGAGAGAAAGGAGACCGCCGTGCGCGAGCCCGACTTCACCTTGAGCGCCGGCCCCATCATGGCCTGGCCCCGGGTGCTGGCAGCTCTCGCCTCGCCCATCACCTACCACTACGACCCCGCCTTCCTGGAGCGCTTCCGCCGCACCGAGGACAAGCTGCGGCGGATCTTCCAGACCGACGGCGACATCCTCCTCATGCAGGGGGAGGCGGTGCTGGGCCTGGAGGCAGCCGCCCGCTCCCTGGTGCGGCCGGGCAGGCCCGTCCTCAACCTCGTGTCGGGGGTGTTCGGCAGGGGCATGGGCTACTGGCTCAGGGACTTCGGCGCCGACCTGCACGAGATCGAGGTTCCCTACAACGACGCCGTCGATCCGGCCGACGTGGAGCGGTACCTCGACCGCCATCCCGACATCGAGCTGGTGACGGTGGTGCACTCGGAGACGCCCTCGGGCACCCTCAACGACGTGGCCGCCATCGGCCCGCTGTGCCGCAAGCGGGGCGTCCTCACCCTGGTCGACTGCGTCTCCTCCCTGGGCGGGATGCCCTTCCGGGCCGACGAGTGGCAGCTCGACGTGTGCGTGGCCGGGCCTCAGAAGTGCCTGGCCGGGCCGCCGGGCATGTCGCTCATGGCGGTGAGCGAGGCGGCCTGGGAGCGGATCCGGGCCAACCCGGCCGCCCCCCGCGCCTCCTTCTTGTCCATGCTGGACTGGAAGGAGCAGTGGCTGGAGGGAGGGAAGTTCCCGTTCACCCCGTCGGTGGCGGACGTGCACGGGGTGGAGGCGGCCTGCGACCAGCTCCTGGAGGAGGGGCTGGAGGCGTCCATCGCCTGCCACCAGCGGGCGGCCCGGGCCTGCCGGGCCGGTGTCCGGGCCATGGGCCTCGAGCTCTGGCCGCGGAGCGAGGCCATCGCCGCCGCCTGCGTCACCGCCATCGCCGTCCCCGACGGCCTCACCGACGTCCAGGTTCGCGACCACTGCCGGCAACGCTACGGGGTCATGATCTCCGGCGGTCAGGGGGCGGGTAACCTCGTCCGTATCGGCCACATGGGCCCCGCCGCCCGCTCCCTGTACCCCCTGGTCGGGCTGGCGGCGGTGGGGCGCACCATGGCCGACCTGGGGGTGGCCGTGGACCTGGGCGCGGGCCTGGAGGCGGCGCTCGAGGTCCTGTCCGAGCACGAGGCGGCGGGACGGCCGTCGTGACCCTGCCTCCCTTCCAGCTCCACCGGCCGACCACTCTGGACGAGGCGAGCGCCCTCCTCGACCGCTTCGGCGACGCCGCTGCTCCCTACTGCGGCGGCACCGAGCTCCTGCTCCTGCTCAAGCTCCGCCTGGCCGCCTTCGACCACCTCGTCGACCTCAAGGGGATCGACGAGCTGGCGGGCGTGCGGGTCGAGGACGGGGCCCTCCGGATCGGGGCGGCCGTCACCCACCGGGCCCTCGAGCGCGAGCCCCTGGTGCTCGAGCGGCTGCCGGCGCTGGCGGCCATGGAGCGGCGGGTGGCCAACATTCGGGTGCGGAGCGCCGGCACCCTGGGCGGCAACCTCTGCTTCGCCGATCCCCGCTCCGACCCGGCCACCTTTCTCCTCGCCTTGGACGCCCTGGCGGAGTGTCGGCGGGGAGGGGGGAAGCCGAGGCGGCTTCCCCTGGCCGAGTTCCTGATCGGCCCGTACCAGACGGCGCTCGAGCAGGGGGAGATGCTGACGGCGGTGCGGGTGCCCCTGCCTCCGCCGGGAAGCGTGCTCGTGCACGACAAGCTGGCCTTCCGGGAGCGGCCGGCGGTGACGGTGACCTCTCTCGTCCGGGTGGAGCAAGGCCGGGTGGCCGAGGCCCGGGTGGCGGTGGGATCGGCGGGCCCGCGGCCGGTGCGGGCGGTGGAGGCGGAGGCCTCCCTGCTCGGCCTGGACGCCCGCCGCCCAGACGGGGCCGCCTTGGCGGAGGCGGGGGCAGCAGCTGCCTCCGCCTGCGGGGCGGTGGACGACGCCCACGGCTCGGCCGAGTACAAGCGCCATCTGGTGTCGGTACTCGTGCAGCGGAGCGTCCGCTCCGCTCTCGAGGCGGCGTGATTGGCGACCGGGAGCTCGTGCTCGCCCCGGCCGTCCGCGGCGGCTGACGGGCTATGAGCGGCGCCTGCGAGCTTCTGGCTGAGCTGTGCGCGCTCGACGCCCCCACCGGCGACGCCGACGCCCTGCGGGCTACCGAGGAGCTCCTGGCCGCCCGGATGGCCGAGCTTCCGGCGGAGGTGGTGCGCCACCCCGGCGGCCACCTGGAGGCGCGCCTGGGCGGGGGCGGTAAGCCCGCCCTCCTCCTCTGCCACTACGACACCGTCTGGCCCCGGGGCACCGCCGCCGCCCGGCCGCTCCGGATCGAGGGGGGAGTGGCGCGCGGCCCCGGCGTGCTCGACATGCGGGGCGGCATCGCCGCCGCTCTCACGGCGGTGCGGGGGCTCGCCGAGTCGGGCCGGCTGCGACGGCCTGTCACGGTCCTTCTCACCGCCGACGAGGAGTCGGGCAGTCGTACCTCCCGCCACCTCATCGTGGAGGCGGGCCGACAGGCTGCCTTCGCCCTCGTTCCCGAGCCGCCCCTGCCCGGAGGTCGCCTGAAGAGCTCGCGCAAGGGGGTTCTCACCTATGAGCTGCGGGTGCGGGGCCGGGCCGCCCACGCCGGCCTCGACCCGGACCGGGGAGCGAGCGCCGTGCACGAGCTTCTGCGGCTGCTGGAGCGGGCGCTGGCGGTGGCCGACCCCGAGGCCGGAACGACCGTCAACGTGGGCGTCATCGGGGGCGGCACCCGGGCGAGCGTGGTGGCGGCAGAGGCCTTCGCCGCCGTGGACGTGCGGGTGTGGACGGAGGAGGAGCGGCAGCGGGTGGAGGCGGCCTTCGCCTCCCTGACGGCGTCCGGGCCGGCCGAGGTGGCCGTCCTCCTCGCCGACCGGCGGCCGCCCATGGAGAAGACGCCGGCCATTGCCGCCACCCTGGAGCGGGCGCGGGAGCTGGCGGCCTCGGTCGGCATCCGTCTGGAGGACGGGCCGGCAGGGGGAGGAAGCGACGGCAGCTTCCTGGCTGCCTTGGGTCTATCCGTCCTCGACGGTCTCGGCCCCGACGGCGGGGGCGCCCACGCCGAGGACGAGCACATTCTCCTCGCCTCTCTGGAGGAACGGGTGAGGCTCATCTCCCTCCTCCTGGAGCGACTGTAGGGCGCCGGCTGGAGTTGCCCGATCCTGAGCGACGCGAGCTTCTCTGCTCCAGGCGACAAGCCCCCGGCCGGCACCCGGCGGCGCTTGTCGCTCCGCGAGGCGGCCGGTGGGGGCTAGTAGTATCGGAAGAGACCGGCGGGCGTAGCTCAGTGGTAGAGCCCCAGCCTTCCAAGCTGGTTACGCGGGTTCGATTCCCGCCGCCCGCTCTTGCCGGCCGGGAGCGTACGCCCGGAGGCGCGAGGAGCCCTCGAGCAGCGGGACACCCTGTGGAAGGAAGAGGAGGTCGGTGACATGGGCGAGGCGAGGAGGGGCTGGGGCATGGCCGACATCAACGACATTCCGCCTGCCAGGCCGGACTGGCCGCCTACCTGGAAGTCGGTGCGCAAGTACTTCGGCATCACCGCCTTCGGCATCAACGCGGTCACCAAGGACGCCGGCAACGTTCTCATCCCCGAGCACGACGAGACGGAGAGCGGTCAACAGGAGGTCTACTTCGTCCACGCCGGGGAGGTGGTGGCCACCATCGAGGGTGAGCAGGTCCGGGGCCGGGCGGGAACGATCTTCGCCTTCGAGCCGGGCACCAGGCGGAAGCTCGAGTCGGCCGCCTCTCCCACCACCCTCCTCATTGTCGGCGCTGCTCCCGGGAGGCCCTACGAGGTTGGGGCCTGGGAGGCGTAGCCGCCCGCCCATCTCTGCGGAGGCACCGCCTGGGAACGACCGGGAAAGGCGTTGAGGGCGCGGGCGGCAGCCGCGACCTCCTCCGCCGGTTGGTGGAGGACGGCCCTGGACGGCGTACCCCGCCCCGTCTACGCGGGGGGCGGGCCGCCCGGCTCGCCTTCCTCCTCCTCGGCCTGGTCGTGTTCGCGGCCGGCATCGTCGCCTTCCTCGAGTCGGAGCTCGGGCTTCCCCCCTGGGATGTTCTCCATCAAGGAATCGCCGCTCGGACGCCGCTCTCCTTCGGCGCCGCCAACATCGCCGTCGGCGTCACCGTGCTCGGCCTGGCCTGGGCTTTGGGGGCGAGGATCGGCATCGGTACCATCGCCAACGCCACCCTCATCGGCGCCTTCGTCATCGCCCTTACCTCGGTGGAGACGGTCGACCGCCTGTCGGAGCAGCCGCTTTCTGTCCGCCTCGCCCTCCTCGTCGCCGGCGTGGCCCTGACTGGGGCCGGCACCGGCCTCTACCTGGGAGCGGGGCTGGGGGCCGGCCCCCGAGACTCGCTCATGGTGGTAGGAGCCGAGCGCACCTCCGTCCGCATCGCTGCCGTCCGGGCCGGTCTCGAGCTCTCCGCCTTGGCGGCCGGGCTGGCTCTGGGCGGTACCGCCGGCGTGGGCACGGTGGCTTTTGCCCTGCTCGTAGGCCCGGCGGTGGAGGGCTCCTTCGCTGCCCTGCGCTGGGCGGGGCTGACCCTGCCCGCTGCGGCGGAGGCGTAGCCGCGGCTCCCACGCTCCTCCGGCGGACCGGTCGTCCGACGGGAACGCGATGCTTGCGCCGTGGGGCCCGAGCGCCTCATCCGCTTTCCCGTGCGCACGGTACTCACCGTGCTGGCGGTGGTGCTGGCCGTGTGGGGCCTGCTCCAGGTGCTGTGGATCACGAGGCAGGTCATCACCTGGATCCTCATCGCCATCTTCTTCGCCCTCGCCCTCAACCCGGCGGTGGAGTGGCTCCAGGGCAAGGGCCTGCGCCGCCGGGGCTACGCCGTGGCCGTGGCCTGCCTGGGCGTGCTGGTCGCCTTCGGCCTGGCCGGCTGGCTCGTCATCCCCCCGCTCATCGACCAGGTCAACGACTTCGTGCGCAAGGTGCCGGACTACATCGAGGACCTGACCAAGGGGCGGGGGAAGCTGGGGTTTCTGGAGACCGAGTTCCACATCGTCGAGCGGGTGCGGGAGGCGGTAGAGAAGGAGGATGCGGCCAAGAGGATCTTCGGCCTGTCGGGGACGGCCATCTCGGTGACCAAGGGGGTCCTCACCATCGTCGCCGCCACCATCACCATCGTCGCTCTGACCGTGTTCCTCCTGCTCGAAGGGCCGACGTGGACCGAGCGCATCTACTCCCTGTTTCCAGCCGAGGCGCAGCCCCGCTGGCGGGCGGTGGGCAGGGACATCGCCAAGGCGGTGGGCGGCTACGTCACCGGCAATCTCCTGATCAGCGTCATCGCCGGCGTCTCGTCGGGGATCGTCCTTTGGATCATGGGTGTCCCCTTCGTCCTCGCCTTGGGGCTCTTGGTGGCCATCCTCGACCTGGTGCCGCTGGTGGGGGCCACCATCGCCGCCGTCGTCATCTCCACCGTCTCCTTCATCGACTCCCTGACCGCCGGCATCGTCGTCCTCGTCTTCTTCGTCATCTACCAACAGATCGAGAACCACATCCTCCAGCCCCTCATCTACGGGCGCACCGTGCAGCTGTCGCCCCTCACCGTACTCGTGGCGGTGCTGGTGGGGGCCTCCCTGGCCGGAGTGCTGGGAGCCCTGGGGGCCATCCCCATCGCCGGCGCCATCCAAGTGATCATCGTCGACTGGCGCCGGTACCGGGCAGGAGCGAAGGCGCAGGCGGCGAAGGAGGGGGCGTCGTCCGTAGACCTCTGATCCGGTTGGCGCCGGCGGCGCCGCGCATTAGAGTCCCCCCCGTGTCTGTCCGCACACGCCGTCCGTGGGCCGTCGCCTTTCTGCTCGCCGTGGTGGTAGCGGCAGGGCCGGCGGCGGCGGCCGTGGGCCCCCGCAGCCTGGCCCGCGCCGACAGCCTGGAGGCGGCGGTGCTGCGGGAGCTGAACGCCCTGCGCGCGGCCGCCGCCCTGCGCCTGCTGCGCCCGAGCGAGGCCCTGACCGCCGCCGCCCAAGCCCACTCCCTGGACATGGTCGAGGCCGGCTACTTCGGCCACCGCTCCAGCGACGGGACCACCTTCGACGAGCGCATCCTCCGTTTCTACCCCCCCAGGCGGCGGCCGGCGTGGGCGGTGGGCGAGAACCTCCTCTGGTCGGCGCGACGGGTCGCCGCCCGGCGGGCGGTGCGGCTGTGGCTGGCGAGCCCCGGCCACCGCGCCAACCTCCTCGACCCCCGTTGGCAGGAGGTGGGGATCGCCGCCGTGCGGGCGGTGGGGGCGCCCGGCGTCTACGGCGGCCGGACGGTGATCGTTCTCACCATCGACTTCGGCGTCCGCTAGGCCGGCCCGCCCGCCGCTACCCTTGCCGCAGGCGCCTGTAGCTCAGCGGAAGAGCGGCGGCCTTCTAAGCCGCGGGTCGGGGGTTCGAATCCTCCCAGGCGCATGGCTCAACCAAGCCGTTTGCGGGCCATCGGCAGGCCCCCGGGGAGGCCGCCTGGTCTCCCGGGAAGCGCCGGCCTTGACCGCGTTGCCCGAGTGTGGTTGGTTTTCGTTGTCATGTCGCTCCCACGGCTCGTTCGCGTCGGCCTGCTGGCCGCGGCGACCGTGACAGCGATGGCGCTGCTCACGCCCGGCGCCGGCGCGACGCCGACGCGACCCGCTGCGGCGAAGGGATCGATTTAGGTGGAACTACATGTGCTCGATCCGTTCGGCAGGGTCATGCACGAGCTGGGCGGGAGGGTGGTGAGCACGCCTCCCGGGATCGACTGTCCCGGTGCCTGCAGCGCGCGCTTCACGGGTCCGGATGTGGAGCTCGCCGCGGAGCCGATGCCCGGCTACAGGCTCGAGCCCTGGGAGGGGGCCTGCTCAGGCGCGCAGCCGGTCTGCCGGCTCACCCTCAAGACCGAGGTGACGACGGTCGTGGCGGTCTTCGTCCAGAAGAGGACCTGTGAGTGCGAGAAGATCGGGGTGAAGGTGTCGGGCCTCGGCGCTGGCCGGATCTCCGGAGGGCAGTGGAAACTCCAATTCCGCGTGGGCTGGGCGATCACCTGCTCCGAGGGGGTAGACCTGGACTGCAAGGGGAAGGTCGCCGTCCGTCGATCGACCAAGGCGGTCGCGCTGACAGCGCCCGAGGGGTCGGCGGCCGCAGTCAGCGTAAGCTGCCAGGGGAGGGTCTGCGCTGGCTCGAACAGCGGTTCCTTCCTCGTTCGCGCGGGGTTGTCGCGTCAGCGAGAACGCGTCCGGTTCCGTGTCTCAGGCGCCTGCGCCGGCCAGGCGCCGGCGAAGGTCTACCTGGTCACGTTCGCCTTCCGTCCGGACGGACTCCTCGACCGCAAGAAGAGCGGCGTCGCGCTGACCCACTCCTAGGCTGGACGGCCGCCGAGCCGTGCCGACAGGTGCGGCGCATCACGCCTCCATCGTGCTGGCGCCGTAGGGAGAGGTAGGGGGCGAAGGCCGGGCTCAAGGACTCGTCGAGGTCGACGAGCTCGCTGGGACGCTTCGCCTCGCTCCTCCCTCCCGGACGCCCTGGTCCTCCCTGGTGCACTTTTCGACGCCCCGAAAGCGGCGCACTATTGGCTGCCCCTTGCCGGCAAGCTCCGGAAGCAGGAAACGGTAAGAGGCCGTCGGTGATCGCGCGCGGGGCTGGGAGCGCTCGCCCCCGCGGCTATGCTTGCTCTTGAGCGCGGTGGCCGTAGCTCAGCTGGTAGAGCCCCGGGTTGTGGTCCCGGTGGTCGTGGGTTCGAGTCCCACCGGTCACCCCTACGGCTCCCAAGGGGGGCAGCGATGCCGGTGCGTGTGAAGAGGGTGTACGAGCCGGCCCAGGCCGACGACGGGTACCGGGTGCTGGTCGATCGCCTGTGGCCGCGGGGACTCTCCCGGGAAGCGGCCCGCATCGACGAGTGGGCCCGCGACCTCGCCCCCAGCCACGAGCTACGCCGGCAGTTCGGCCACGCCCGCGAGCGCTACGCCGAGTTCTGCCGCCGCTACCGGGAGGAGCTCCGCTCCCAGGAGGAGGCGGTGGCCGCCCTCGCCCGCCGGGCTCGGGAGGGGACGGTGACCCTTCTCTTTGCCGCTCGCGACCGGGAGCGGAACAACGCCCGCGCTCTGGCCGACCTGCTGCGGGAGCAGGGCGCCCTCTGAGAACGGCCGAAGAGAGGCGCCGCTGGGGCATACTGGGGGTGGGCCCCGTAGCTCAGCGGACAGAGCGGCAGACTTCGAATCTGCGTGCGGAGGTTCGACTCCTCCCGGGGCCGCTGCCGCGGCCGCCCGTTTCAGGGCCTCTTGGCCTCGCCCGTTCAGGCCGATCCGCCAGGCCGGGTGTCTGGTCGTTCGGCGATCACCAGGCCTTCCGCACGGTGGAGGGCTTCCGGAACGACATGGAGCGCGTTCTCGACGTATGGTGGGCGGAGGTCAGCGGCACGACGAGGAGGTCAAGCAGCGTTGCCCGATCGGCTCCGCCCTCTGCGTCTCTCAGAGGGCGGCAGCCGCCCTCTCGACGACCCTCTTTGCCTCCGCCTCGGTCGCCAGGAGATCGACGTCGCAGCGGCGGAGGAGAGCCTCCAGGGCGCGGCCAAGCTGGGATGCCTCCTCGTCTCGCTGGCGCTCGGAGTGGGCGGCCGCCCGAAGCGGCCCCTGGCCGAGGCCCCGCGCCTCCAGCACCCACAGGCGAGCGGGGAAGGCGACGTCGAGGACGACGAGGCGGGATTCCGAGAAGGCTCTCAGCCCCTGGAGGTCGCGGTCCCGGAGATGGACCTGCCCGTCCTCGGTGCACTTGATCTCCCAGGCCCGCTCGCCGGCGTGGCAGTCGGGCGTGCCGGCGCCCCGGTTGTCGTGGAGGGAGGGGTGGAGGGAGCGCAGGCAGGCGACCAAGAGCTCCTGGCCCACGCGTCCGAAGGCAGCTCCGCCGAGCCGGCGGTGGAGGCGGCTGAGGAGCTCGCCGGCGAAGGCGGAGAGGGGGTGGCCGTCGGTCACGGAGCCTCCAGGCGGGAGCCGGCCGCGGCCGTCCAGGGGGCGAGGCGGACGAGCTGAGCTCGGCCCTGCGCTCGCGCCAGCAAGGCCTCGGCGAAGGCGGGATCGGCGGTGGTGACGACGGTGCGCCCGGCCGGCAGGTGGAGGGCGAGGGTCTCGGTCAGCCGCCGGGCGAGCTCGGGGTCGAGGCTCTGGGTGGGCTCGTCGAGGACGAGGAGGTCGAGGCTGTGGTCGGCCTCCACCTCCGCCAGGGCGCAGAGGGCGGCGACGCCGAGCAGGGTCTCGTAGCCCCCGGAGAGCCCGGTGGCGGGGCCTGCCCGCCACGCGCCCTCCTCATCGCAGGCCCGAAGCCGGTAGACATTCCGAAGCCGGCCGCCTTGGCGGCTCAGCTCCACCTCCACGGCTGCCCGCCGGAGGCGGTCGTGGAGGCTTACTCGGGCGAACCAGCGATCGAGAGCAGGTCCCACCTTGTCTGCCTGTTCCCGGGCCGCCTCCTCGGCCACGCGGCCTGCCGCCTCGGCCACCTGGTCGAGAACACGGGCTCGGCCCGCTATCTCCCGGACCGCCTCCGGGCGCGGGCCAGCTCCCCTCCGGCCACCTGGTGGTCGAGGGCAGCCAGCTGCTCGTCGGCCTCGAGCAGCTCAAGGAGCCGGCCGAGAGCGATGATCCCACGGCGGGCGGTGGCGGCCGCCTCGCTCGCTCGATCTAGCTCCTCCTGGCTCGCAGGGAGGGCGTCGGCGACAGCCGACTCGAGGGCCTGGAGGCGGCGGTCGAGGTCATCGGCACCGGCCCCGCCGGCCTCGGCGAGGGCCTCCACCACGGGGCGCTCGATCTCGTCCGGCTCCCGGTCCGGCCAGGCTTCCCCCAGCGCTTGGACGAGGTCGCGCCGCCGCTCCTCCTCCTCGGCGGCTGCCCGGTCGTGGTCCTTGCAGGCCGAGGCGAGCCGAGCCCGCGCCTCCCGGGCCTGATCGAGCTGCGCCCGGGCGTCCTCCTCTTGTCGGCGGAGGCGGTGAAGCTCTCCGTCCTCGGCCTCGAGCCTAGAGAGCGCTCCCTCCACGGCCTCCTTGAGCTGAGCCATCCCGATAGGACGAGCGCACAGGGGGCAATCCACCCCCGCCTCGTGCTCGTGGCGGGCGAGCCACTCCCGTGCTCGGGCGAGGAGGGCGGCGTGGGCGCTCGCCTGCTCCAGGGCCCGGCTCGCCTCGTCGAGCCGGAGGGCGGCTGCTCTCTCCCGCTCCGCTACCGTCTCCTGCCGCTCCTGTCGGTCAAGCTCTCGCCGGGCCTCCTCCACCCGGTCGCGGGCCCGACGCCAGGCGGACGCCTGGTCGCGAAGGAGGGCCTCGAGCTGGAGGAGGCGCGCGTGCCGGCCGGTAGCGGCCGGTCTCGTCCAGGCCGCCTCCGCCGCCTGCTCGAGCCGGCGGTGGAGGGCGCCGAGGTCGGAGCGGGTTGCCTCCGGGGACGGCGGGTCGACGCCCAGCTCCTCGGCTAGGGTGGCGGCGAGGGCGCGTGCTCCCGGGAGGGAGAGGTCGTCGCCGACACCGGCTGCGAGCGCCCGTTCCCGGGCCTCCCTCCGCCGGTCGAAGCGCCAACCGACCTCCCTGCGCAGGTCGGCGAGCGCAGTCTCCATGCTCTCCTCCACCTTTTGCCGCTCCCGTCCCAGCTCCCCCCGCGCCTTGCCGAGCCCCTCGCAGAGGGTGTTCAGCTGCTCGATACCGAGCAAGCGGTCGAGGGCGGCGTTCCGCTCCTTGCTCTCCCGGGATACGAGAGCGGCGAGAGCTCCTTGGCGGGGGGCGATGGCCCGGACGTACAGGTCGTGGCCGACGCCGAGGAGGGAGACAGGGTCGGGGGGCACGGCCCGGCCGTCGATGCGGCACTCGACGAGGTCGTCCTCTGGGCGGGGCTTGGCGCGCCGGCGCAGCCGCCGCCACTCCAGGGTCGAGCCATGGCGGGAGAGGCGGAGGCATACCTCGGCCTCGTCGCCGCCTCGGGCAAGGCAGGCACGGTACCGTTCCAATCCCGGGCCCTTCAGCTCGGCGATCTCTACGTCCCCCAGGGCGAGATCGCCGAAGAGGACCCATTCGATGGCGCCGACGACCGTCGACTTGCCCGACCCGTTGGGCCCGAGGAGGATGACGAGGGGGTGGTGCAGATCGAGTCGGAGGGGGGATAGGGCTCCCAGGAAGCCGCGGAGCTCGATGGCAAGGGGCGTCCAGCGGTCGCCCACGTCAGTCCTGGAGGCGCTCCTTGAGGGCGCTGACAGCCCGCTTCGCCTCGCTCAGCTCGGGGGCGGCTGCTCGTAGGGCGGCCGAGGACACGAGATCGGCGCTCGCTCCCGGCCGAGCCAGCGCGTCGAGAGCGGCGTCGGCAACCGCCAGGGCTACTCGGAGGGCGACCGGCTCCTCCCCTAGGGCTTCCTCGAGGGAGCGCCGAAGCCGATGGCGGACAGGGTCGCCGGTCACCGGGTGATCAGTCAACGTGCCTCGCTGTCGCTCTTACGCCGGCACGGCTTCCGAAGCCCCGGGCTGGCGGCACCTCGGCCCTTGCTCGCTCCTCTACACCAGTCCCAAGCGGTACGCCAGGGCGACCGCCTCCAGGCGGCTTCGGCAGCCGAGGGCGTGGAGCAGTCTGCGCACGTGGTTGCGTACGGTCTCGGGGGAGAGCACCAGGCGGTCGGCGATGGCCCGCGTCGACAGGCCCGCCGCCAGAAGCCGCAGGACCTCCTGTTGGCGGGCGCTCAGGGGAGGAAGCTGCTGCCAGGCGGCCACGTCGGTCACCGGCCTGGCGGCGCGGACCAGGTGAAAGAGCACCCGCTCGGCCCCGCAGCGGGCCCACACGGTGGAGAGACTCGCTCGTCGGGGGCCGGCCACCGATCGCACCAGAACGTCGAGCGGGGGCACGGGGAGCCCGCGGGCGGCGTGGGCGAGGATCGGGCAGCTCTCCCGGCAGACCAGGGCACCGCTCTCCTCGATAGCTCCCACCAACTCCCAACAGGGAGCGACCAGCGCCTCCTCCCGAGGGATGCCGGTGAAGTGGACGAACGCCTCGTTGACGGCGATCATCCGGCCGCCGACGTCGAAGGCGGCAATGGGCTCCGCGCTTCGAAGCTCGAGGACCGGGGACATGGGGCATTCTACTCCCCCCTGCCGGGCCGGAGGCCGGGGGAGGGCGGGGAGGAGAGAACCCCTCCGCGCAGGAGCCGAGCTCTCCCGAGGCGCCGGTGGAGAGGCTGCCCGGCGTCTACGAGATCACCCCCGCCCGGATGGCGGTGGCCACGGCTTGGGCGCGCGTGCGAGCCTCGAGCTTGTGCGCCGCCTTGGCGAGGTGGGCCTTGACGGTGGCGGGGGAGAGAAAGAGCCGCCGGCCGATGTCCTCGACTCGGAAGCCGTCGGCCGCCAGGCGGAGCACCTCCCGCTCGCGCGAGGTGAGGACGCGCTCGGGGCAGGCCGCCTGCTCGGCCAAGTGGAGAGCGAGCGAGCCGTCCACGTAGGTACCGCCTGCTCGCACCGTCTCCACCGCTCGCAGGAGCTCTGCCAGGGGGGCATCCTTGAGGACGAAGCCGCTGGCTCCGGCGTCCAGGGCCTCGTGCAGAAACGCCCTCTCCGGGAAGGCGGTGTAGATGAGGAGAGCCGTCTTCGGGCTGCGGCGGCGAATGTCCCGGGCCAGGGCGAGGCCGTCGCCGCCTCGCAGACGGACGTCGCAGATGGCGAGGTCGGGCTGCTCGGTCTGCGCGGCGGCCAGGGCCTCCTCCGGGCGAGAGGCCAGGGTCACGATGCCCAGCCCGGCGTCGGCGAGCAGGCGCCCCAGGGCGTCGAGGATGGCCGGGTGGTCGTCGACCACGAGGCAGCGTGGGGCATCCGCCGTCGCCTGGCTGTCGGTGGAGGAGGCAGAGGGGGGGTGTCGTCGAGAGGTCGCTGGCATGCGGCGTGCGGCTCGCCGGGCGATCGTAGCAGCCGCTGCTGCTGGACTCCCTTACGGCGCCGGCGGAAAGCCCGTGCTCTCTCAGGCCGCCACCCGGAACCGGCTCACGAGTTGCTCCAGCTCTCCGGCGGTGCGGGCCAGCTCTTGGGCCGAGGCAGCCACCTCCTGGGTGGAGGCCGAGGTCTGCTGGGTGGAGGCGGACACCTGCTCGGTGGCGGCGGAGGACTCCTCGGCCACCGAGGCCACCTCCATCATGTCCTGCTGCATGCGCTCGGCCGAGCCGGCGATGGCCTCCATGACCCGGGCGATGTTGTCCACCCGCGCGCTCACTTCCTCCACCGCTCCCCCGATACGGAGGAAGGCGTCCCTGGCCCGGTCGACGGCCTCGGCCCCGCTCTCGGTGCGCTGGGCGCTCTCCTCCACCAGCTCCACCGTGCGCTGGGTCTCCTCCTGGATCTCCCCGATGAGCGAGGCGATGGAGGCGGCGGCCTGCTGGGCCTCTTCGGCCAGCTTCCGCACCTCCTCGGCCACCACGGCGAACCCGCGTCCCTGCTCGCCCGCCCGAGCGGCCTCGATGGCCGCGTTCAGGGCCAGGAGGTTGGTCTGCTCGGCAATGCCGGTGATGGTCTCCACGATGCCGCCGATGCGCTCCGACTTGCTGTCGAGCTGGCGGATGGCCTCGGTGACGGAGCTGGAGGCCTCGCGCACCGCCCGCATGGCCTCGGTGGCGTTCTCCACCGCCTCCACGCCCTGCTCGGACACGGCCCGCGCCTGCTGGGCGGTGGAGGCGGTCTCCTGGGCGCTCCCGGCGCCGGTCCTGGCCGCCTCGGCGACCTCCTCGCTCATGCGGCTTGCCTGCTCCACCGCCCGCACCTGACGCTCCGTTCCCTGGGCGACCTCTCCCACCGCCCCGGCGATCTCGCTCACCGCCTTGCCCGTCTCCTCCGACGAGGAGGCCATCTGTTGGGAGGCGGAGGCGAGCTGACTGGCTGTCTGGGAGACGGTGGCCACCGCCTGGCGCATGCTGGCGATCATGGCCGAGATGGCGGCGGCCAGCCGACCGAGCTCGTCCCTCGACCGGGCCTGCACCTCCACCGTTAGGTCCCCCTCGGCCACGCGCCCGGCCGCGTCTACGAGGGCGCTCACTCCCCGGGAGACGGTACGGCCGATGAGGTACGCCACCGCCGCAGCCAGGAGCCCGGCCACGACGACCAAGACGATGGTGAGGAGAGTGGCGCTGCTCACCGTGGAGCGGGCGTTGGCGTTGGCCCGGGCTGCCTCGGCCCGTGCTTCCTCGCTGACCTCGGCCAGGTCGGCGAGAGCGGCCTTGAAGGCCTTGCCGCCGATCCCGTGCAGAGCTGCCTGCACCGCTCCCGCCCGATCGCCGGCGTCCATCCTTCCCAGCGGCCCTCTGTCTCGGGCCGCGTACCACTCCTGGATCTTGGCAGCGGCATCCTCGATGTGCTTCCGGTCGCTGTCGTGCAGGCCTTTCTGGGTCCGCAGGGCAGCCAGATCGCGGGAGATGGCCTGCTCTAGGCGAGCGATGGCCGCCCGCACCTTGGCTCTCTCGGCTGGGCTGGGCTCGGCTACGTACTTGAGAATGTTCTCGCGCATGGTGAGGGCATCCTGAACGAGGGCGCTGCTCTTGTCGGTGGTGGCCAGGTTGACGTCGTACAGGCGTCGGGCGGCTCCGCCTACGGAGCCAAGCTGGACGATGGCGATGACGCCCGTGCCCACCATGAGGGCGAGGACGAGCCCGAAGCTGCCGTACAGCTTCTTGGCCAGGGATAGGTCGCGGAGCCCGTCGAGCATGGCCTCTCCTTTCTCGCTGTCGGGCCGAGTAATCGACCGGAGTGGGCGGCGGTTGACCGGCTTGCTGGAAGCCTCAGGCGAGAGCCTTGGCCACCGCCTCGACCAAGCGGTCGGGCTGGAAGGGCTTGACCACGAAGTCCTTGGCTCCCATCTTGATGGACTGGAGCACCTTGCTCTCCTGGCCCAAGGCGGAGCACATGACCACGCGCGCCGAGGGGTCGAGGGCGAGAATCTCCTCCAGGGCGGCGAGCCCGTCCTTCACGGGCATGGTGATATCCAGCGTGGTCAGGTCGGGGCGTAGCTCCCGAAAGCGCTGCACCGCCTCCACGCCGTCGGCGGCCTCCCCCACCACCTCGTGCCCGGCCGAGACGAGGGCGTCTTTCACCACCTTGCGCATGAACGCCGTGTCATCGACCACGAGAACCCGTGCCATGGGATCACTCCTTCCTTGGCTGCGACGTTGCCAGGGTCTCCGAGCCGGCCTGGATCTCCTCGATGCGTACCGCCCATTCCCCATCGGCCACGAGAAGTCGCCCCCAGGCGAAGGGCCGCCCGTTGACCAGCACCTGGATGGGGTCGTCCACCGACCGGTCGAGCTCGACCACCTGGCCGGCTAGGGCGACCAGGCGGCCGAGGGCAAGGGGGGCTCTTCCCAGCTCGGCCGATACTCTCACCCGCACCGATCGGACGGCCTGCGGAGGGAGTCCTTGTTCGCCCTCCGTCTCGCCCGGCGCCTCCCCGCCCAGCTCGTCCAGGGCTCGCGTCATGCGGACGACGAAGGCGTGGGGAACGAGCAGGATCAGCCGCCCCGGCTGGCCGCACACGGCCAAGGTGACGGCGGCGGCCCAGGGGGTGAGCTCGAAGGCCGTCTGGGCCTGCGCTGCGGTGTCGAGCAGGCGGATCTCGGGCGGGCTGATCTCGATCTCCTGCTCCAAGACGGAGCCGATAGCCGCGGCGGCCGCCGACATCATCTGGTTCATGGCCTCCCCTACGGCCGAGAGCTCGAGCTCGGAGAGATCGGCGTCGGCGAGCTCGCCGGTGGGCGGCGGGCCTCCCATCATCAGCGCCGCCAGGTGGCGCGCGGCCGGTCGGCTGAGGATGAGGACGTTCCCGCCGGTGACGCCCTCCACATACCTGACCGAGCAGGCGACGGCCGGCTCGGGAATGCCCTGGAACGGGGACTTCCCCTGGGGCACCAAGGCGGGCGCCTCCCGGTCAACTCGCTCGGAGACGAGGGCCTCGAGGGCGGCGGAGACAGCCTCGGCGGTCGAGGCGGCCAAGCGAAGGAGGGACTCCTCGCCGGTCATGTCTCCCCTCCGTAGCGGCCGAGTACGAGCACAGCCCTGCGCCGCCCAGCTCTCCCCGGCTTGGCCCGGTGCAGAGGCAGGTCGCCGACAAAGAGCGACACCCCAGCTTGGACGGGGGCTCCCAGCCGGACGAGAGACCCCGCTCCGAGGGCGAGCACCTCGTCGATGCTCATCTCCACCGCCGCCACCTCCGCTCGTACCTCCACCTCCACCCCAGCCAGGGAGGCTTTCACCAGCCTGCCCGCGCCCTCGTCGCCGCCAGCGGGCTCGACCTCTCCATAGTGCAGGCTTCCCTGAAGGCGGCCGGCCACCGGCTCGATGGCACGGTAGGGCACGAGGAGCGACAGGGTGGAAGAGGAGCCCTCCAGCCTGAGCTCCACCGTGACCGCGAGCGAGGGCTCGCTGGGCGGGGCAAGCTGGATGGAGGGGTAGCGGGTCTCGATCTCGGCCAGGCGCAGCTGGACGCCGACCAGGCCCTGCCAGGTGAGGGAGAGGCTGTCGACGAGGGTGGCGAGGATGCGCTGGGCGAGGGTGACCTCGATCTCGGTGAGCGGGCGCTCGTCCCGGCGGCCGTCGTCGAAGCCGCCCAGGAGCCGGGCGATGAGGCGGCGGACGGCAGCCAGCTCCGCCGACAGGAGCATGCGCGTCCCCAGGGGATCCACGACAAGGACGGCGTACAGCGACGGCTGGGGGATCTCGCCCAGGGCAGAAAGCCAGGTGAGCTGGCTGACGTGGAGCACCTCCAGCTCCACCGGGGTGCGCAGCTCGGCCGAGAGCTCGGTCGCCGCCGAGCGACAGAAGCTCTCGTGCTCCCGTGTCACCCGCCGCTGCTGGTCCTGGGTGAGCTTGGTGGGTCGGGAGAAGTCGACCTCCCGTACCCGAGGGGAGCGCCTCGGTCGCTCCCTCTCCGGCGCCCGCCCCTCCTTCACCGCCTCCACCAAGGCGGCCACCTGGTCGGGGGAGAGCCGCTCGCTCACCTCTCCTGCCTCCAGGCGTACAGGGCCTGCTCGCCTTCTCCTGCCTCGCGGACGGTGACCAAGCAGGAGCCCAGGTCCACCCGCACCGTGCGGCCGCGGCGTCCCGAGGTGGCTCGCGCCCGCGCGGGGATGCCGGCATGGGAAAGGGCCCTGAGGACGGCCTCCTCGTTGCGCTCGCCGATGCTGCCGGAGCCTGCCTCGGAGAACGAGAACATCTGCGCTCCTCCTACCAGCACGGCCTCCAGGCAGGCCCGCTTGGCTCCCAGCCGGACGAGCCCGTCGGCGAGGAGGGGGACTGCCCGGTCGGCGAACTTCGCGCCGGCAGCGTCCTCGGGCAGGGAGGGGGGAGCCTGGGGGAGGACGACGTGGGCGAGGCCGGCCCGTGGCGCTCCGGCCTCCACGACGACCAGGCCGATGCACGAGCCCAGCCCGACGGCGATGAGGACGTCGCCTCGACAAGCCGACACCGCCCATTCGCCCATCCGCACGGCCACCTCCACGGTCACCCCGCCAGGCCGAGAGCGTCGAGGAGCGCCTCCACCGCTCCCGGCGCAGGCACGAGAACGAGGGCGAAGGCGCAGCCCTTGCCGTCCAGGGCGAGCTCCGAGTCGAGGAGAAGGGCGGTGTCCTCCTCGTCGGCATGGACGGCGAGGAGGGAGGAGACGATGGCGGCGAGCATGTCGGTAGCCGTAGCCGGGGGCCGGGGCCGGAGGTCCATACCGGTCAGAGCGGCGAGGGCGCCGAGGTAAGAGGAGGCGAGGATGTTGCCCATCTCGGCCAAGGCCGACCGGCCCACCTCGGAGTCGGGATCGACCTGGAGCAGGGCGCAGAGGGCGTGGCCGCAGCCGGGCGGCATGAGGAGGAGGAGGGTCGCCTCCACGTCGCCGCAGACGGGGAGGGCGACGCCGGTGACGAGAGAAGCGGGTTCGCCGATGGCCTCTACCGCCGCCGCCAGGGGCAGGACGGTGGCCCGAGGCACGGACACGGCCACCTCGCCGCCCACGAAGGTGGACAAGGCAGTGGCGGCGTTCCCCGAGCCGATGTTGGCCACCTCGCGCAGAGCGTCCAGCTGCGTCTCCGAGAGCTTGCTTTCCATCCTGTTCTCCTCGGTCAGAGAGCGTTGACGAGAGGACGAGGGCGCACTAAGGCGTCGCAGTCGACGATGAGGGCGATGGCTCCGTCGGAGAGCACGGCCGCCCCCGACACCGGCGCCCCGTTTCCCACCTCATCGGGCAGCGACCGGGTGACGAGCTCCCGCTGCCCGATGAGGTACTCCACGGCCAGTACGGCCCGCTCGTCTCCGCTTTGTACCACCACCCCGTGCCGAGGAAGGCGGTGGGAGCGCGGTCGGCCGAGCGCCTCTGCCCCGTCCAGCAGGGGCAGGGCGCGGTCACGCAACACGACCACGCGGCGTCCGGCCACGGAGCGCACGGGGTAGTCGGAGAGAGCCAGGGTTCGCTCCACCCGATCCAGGGGGATGGCGAAGGGGTCGCCCTCTACCGCCACAAGCAGGACTGCCACGATGGCAAGGGTGAGGGGAAGGCGGATGCAGGCGGTGGTACCGAGCCCCTGCTGGGAGCGGATGGAGACCTCGCCGCCGAGGGCGCGCACCGCCGTCCTGACGGCGTCCATGCCCACGCCTCGGCCGGACAGGTCGGTGGTCTCGGTGGCGGTGGAGAACCCGGGCTCGAACAGGAGCTCGATGGCGCGGGCGGTATCCACCGACTCCCTCTCCTGGGGCGGAATCAACCCCTGCTCCGCGGCCCTGCGGGCGACCAGGGAGGGGTCGATGCCGCGCCCATCGTCGCTGACGGTGATGACCACGCTGCCCCCTGCGTGCCGGGCGGCGATCTCGAGCCTTCCCGCCCGGGGCTTGCCTGCCGCTGCCCGCTCGTCGGGGGTCTCCAAGCCGTGGTCGAGGGCATTGCGGACGAGGTGGACGAGGGGATCCCCCAGCGCCTCCACCACCGTTCGATCGAGCTCCGTCTCCTGACCGGCGAGTACTAGGTCGACTTCCTTCCCCAGCTGGCCGGCGAGGTCGCGCACCACCCGCGGGAAGCGGAGGAAGACGGCCTCGATGGGGATCATGCGGGCTTGCATGATCATGCCCTGGAGAGCCTGGGAGCTTCTGGCCAGGTCCTGCACCGCCCGCTGGAGTACCGGCAGGCCGAGCTCGGCGACCAGGGACTCGACCCGGGTGCGGTGCACCACCACCTCGCCCATGAGGTGCATGAGCTGGTCGAGCCGATCGGCGTCGATCCGCACCGTCCGTCCGGCCTTGACGGCGGCGGTACCCGAGAAGTCGCGCCCGAGGTCGGCGTCCCTGCGGTCGTCCTCCCACGGGGGGACCGACTCCGGCTCCACGGCCTCGATCTCCACCGAGGCGATCTCGCTCAACGCCCGCAGGGAGCCCTCGACGAGCCCCGGCGGGTGGTCGGTCTGGACCCACGCCTCTACCTCGCGCCCGGCGAAGGTCTCGATGCCGCGCCGGTCGGGCCTGGAGCAGAGAAGGCGGCCGTGATCGGCTACCGCCTGAAGCGCCTGGAAGGCGCGCACCCCGGGCATGGCCGCCTCGTCGCGTAGTCGCACGCGGACGTGCAAGGCTGGCGAGCCCGGGCTCGCCCCCACCTTGGCCGACTCGGGCTGTCGGTCTTCCTCCTCGGAGCGGCGGGTGAGGGACCGCAGGCGTGCCGTCAGGCGGCCCACGTCCACCTTCTCTCCTTCCCCCGCTTCCAGGGAGGAGACGGCCTGCTCGAGGGCGTCGAGGCACTCCATGAGCACATCCGCCACCCTCCGGTCGAGCCCCCCTTGCCGAGATCGCAGAAGCTCGAGCACTTCCTCCATCTCGTGCGACACCTGAGCCAGCTGCTCGAAGCCCATGGTGGCGCTCATCCCCTTGAAGGAGTGGGTGATCCGGAAGACCTCGTCCAGGATGGCACGCTCCTGCGGCTGATGCTCGAGCCGCACCAGGGCCAAGCTGAGAGCCTGGAGCTGCTCGCGGGCCTCGGCGAGAAACATGGGCAGGTAGCGGGAGGGATCCACTACGAGGCTCGGCGGTAGATGAAGGGGTACACGGGTGTCAGGCCGCAGCAGCTCGGCCTCGTCACCCTCTCCGTGGAGCCGACCATGAGGTAGCCCCCGGGACGCAGGGCAAGGGCGAGGCGGGCGTGCAGCTCGTCCCGAGCCGAGTCGGTGAAGTAGATGACCGTGTTGCGACAGAGAACGAGGTCGTACATGCGGCGGGGGATGGCCATGCGGAGGAGGTCGCCGGTCTCGAAGGAGACGAGGGCGCGCAGGCACTCCCCGGCCACCCAGCCGTCTCCCTCGGGCTGGAAGTAGCGGCGGAGGAGGGCGGCAGGAGCCCGCCGCGCGTCCTCGGCGCTGAACCGGCCGACCACCGCCCGGCGAATCATGCGGGGGTCGATGTCCGTCCCCTTGATGGACACCCGCGCCTCCGGCACCGTGGCCAGGCACACCGCCGCCAGGGTGTAGACCTCGGCTCCGTACGAGCAGCCGGCGCTCCAGGCTCTGATCGGGCCGCTCGCCGCCAGCTCCGGGAGCACGGCCCGGGACAAGAGCTCCCACTGCTCGGGGTTCCGCCACAACTCGGAGACGTTGATGGTGACGTGGTCGAGCAGGGCGTCCACCTCCTCCTCCCGGGCTCGGAGGAGGGCTAGGTACTCGCTCAGGCGATGGATGCCCCGGCGGGCGGCGAAGGCGCGCACCCGGCGCTCCATCTGCCGCCGGCGGTACTGGAGGAGGTCCACGTGGCAGAGGGAGCGTAGGCCCTGGCAGAAGGCGATGTAGTCGTCCCCAGGCAGGGACGCGTCCTCGGTGGCGGCCACGGCGGCGCCGATAGCCCTCACGGCTGGGCCTCCCTCCGGATCACGTCGGCCAAGCTCGACAGGTCGACGACGGCGTCGGCCAGGTCGGCCTCCACGACGGCCCGGGGCATGCCGTAGATGGTGCAGCTGGAGGCGGCCTCGACCACGACCCGGCCCCCTGCCTGCTTCACCTCCCGGGCGCCCGCCAGCCCGTCGCTGCCCATGCCTGTGAGGACGACGAGGAGAAGCCGCTCCTGGAACACCTGGGCCGCGTCGGCGATGGTGAGGTCGGCCCGCGGGCGCAGGCCGTCCACCTCCGGCTCGTCGCTCACGTACACGCAGCCCTGCCCATCCACACGGAGGTGACGCCCGCCGGGGGCGACGAGGGCCGACTCCGGCTCCACGGACTCGCCCCCAGCCGCCTCCCGCACCCGCAAGAGAGAGACGCTGTCCAGCCGCTGGGCCAGGGAGGCGGTGAACCCAGGGGGCATGTGCTGAACGACGAGGGCGCCGCAGCCGAGAGGGCTGGGGAGGTCGGGAAAGAGGCGCATGAGGGCCCGCGGCCCTCCGGTGGAGGCGGCGATCACCACCGCCCGAGGGTGGCGGCCGTCCGGCCTGGACGGCCTGCCGGGAAGGGGCGGGGAGGACGCCGCCGGCGATCCCCGAGCGACCCCTGCCGCCTCCACCTTGCGGCAGAGATCCGCCAGGAAGGCCTCTACCGGCTGGCCCGCCTTGGGCTTGGCGACGAGGTCGTGGGCTCCCTCGGCGAGGGCGTCCATGGCCCGAGCGCCGAAGGCGGGGGAGAAGCTGGAGACCACCACCACCGCCGGCGCCTCCCCCGGAAAGGAGCGCAGGGCGCGGAGCACGCCCAGGCCGTCCGTCTTGGGCATGGCCAAGTCCAGGGTGAGGACGTCCGGGCGCAGATCTCGGCAGAGCCGCACAGCCTCCTCGCCGTCGCCGGCCACCCCGACCACCTGGTACCCGCCGGCGCGAAGGGCGTCGGCGAGCAGGCTGCGCATGAAGGACGAGTCGTCGCAGACCACCACCCGGACGGGGGCCATGGGCTACGGGGTGGCGAGGCCGGCGAAGATGCCGTCGGCGTCGAGGAGGACGATGAGGCGGTCGTCGACCCTGACGACGGCTTGGACGAGATCGGTGCCTCCGGCCGGCGCCGGGTCGAGCTGGGCTTCGTCCACGCTGAGCACCTCCTCGACCTCGTCCACGATGACTCCGGCCGTGTCGCCCCCCGTCTCGACCACGACGATGCTTCTTCCGCCTCCCCCCCGCTCGTCCCCGCCATCGAGACCGAGGCGACAGGCGAGGTCGCAGACGGCGATGATCTTGCCGCGGAGGCTGATCACCCCACGCATCCAGGGGAGCTCGGCCGCTACCGACCGGGGCTCCGTGTAGCGGATGATCTCCTGCACCTGGGCGATGGGAAGGGCGTACTCCTCGCCGCGGAGGGAGAAGACCACGAGTTGGTGGAGGGCGGTGGCAGCGTGGGATGGGGCATCGACGGTCGCCAAGGGTCTCCTCCTCGATGGCCCCGTAATCGGCTGTGGGAACGCCGACCTGAGCAGCTCCGGGCGCCTCGTCCCCCTGGCAGGGGCTAGCGGGGGGAGGCTCGGCCACGTCGGCGCCGGGTTCCGGGGCTCGTGGGAGCGCCAAGAGCTGATGGGCCACACCGACACGGGCACCACCGCCCGCGCCACGCGCTTGCGCCCCTGCGCCGGGCAGGGCCGAGCGGCTCGCCACGCCTACGGGGCTTCGGGAGCGTCGCAAGTTCCCGTCGAGGGGCTGTAGCTCTCTGCCGGCGACGGGCGCAGAGGACGGGCCTAGGCAGCGATCTTGAACCGGCTCACCAGGGCCTCGAGCTCCTGGGCCGTCCCAGCAAGCTGCTGTGCGGAGGTCGCGACTTCCTCGCTCGAGGCGCTCGTCTGCTGAGTCGAGGCCGAGACCTGCTGGGCGGCGGCGGACGACTGCTGGGCCACCGCCGCCACCTCGCCGGTGACGTCTGCGATCTGCTCGATGCGGGCGCTGATGTCCTCGATCTGCTCGCCGATCGCTGCGAAGGCCGCGCGAGCCTGCTCGACGACTTGGGTGCCGTCCTCGGTGCGTCGGGCGCTCTCTTCGGCGACCTCGACCGCCCGTAAGGTCTCGCTCCTGATCTCGGCGATCAGGTCGGCGATGTGGGCCGCGGCCTGCTGAGACTCCTCGGCGAGCTTGCGCACCTCCGCGGCCACCACGGCGAAGCCGCGCCCCTTGTCGCCGGCTCGGGCGGCCTCGATGGCCGCGTTGAGGGCGAGCAGATTCGTCTGCTCGGCGATCCCGTTGATCGTCTCGACAATGCCGCCGATCTGCTCCGACTTCGCCGACAGCCCAGCGATCGTCTCCGAGACCGCGGCCGACGAGCTGCGGACGGCGGTCATCGCCGCCGTGGCCTTCTCGGCCGCGCCGATGCCCTCCCTGGCGGCGTCACGAACGTGCCTCGCTGCGGCCGCGGTCCCCTCAGCCGATGCCCGCGCGTCGTCGATCATCCTGACCTGGCGCTCGGCGCCCTGGGCCACGTCCGAGACGGCCTGGGCGATCTCGGCCACGGCCCTACCGGTCTGCGAGGACGAGGAGGCCATCCGGTCGGAGGCGCTGCGAAGGGTCTCGAGCGCCTTCGTGATGCCCTGGAGGGACTTCTTGACCATCCCTTTCAGCTCGTCGCCCCGGTCCGAGAGGTCGAGCTCGGGCCGGTCCACGGCCACCGCCTCGAGGTCGACGCCCATGGCGGCAAAGGCGTCGAAGTAGAAGGCGTCGACGATCGCCTGCATGTCCAGATTGAAGACCGTGAGGATGGCGCGCTCCGCTCTCGCTCGGAAGCCGGGTCGATGGGGGTAGCGCCGGCGCAGGTGCTTGCGCACCAGGTCGAGATACGTCGCGTAGCTCCCCATGTACCACTTGAGGGGTAGGTCGATCGCGTTGTGGAGCTTGCCCACGCGGAGCCGGCGCTCGAAATACTCGATCCCGAAGCGCCCCCTACCGGCAGCCTCTGCGAAGATCTCGCGGAAGTAGGCGGCCTGGGTCTTCTCGAGCTGGGCGCGCAGCTCGTCGAGCGTGCAGCCGCGCTGGAGCGCATGCCCAGCAAAGAACTGGCGGGTGGCGGCAAACGAGAACTGGTGGTGTAGAACTCCTTGGCGATGGCGTCGGCAACGGTGTCAGACCATCTCGCCAGCTTGCGAAGGACGGCGATGTCTTCCTGCCCCAGGCCGATGAGATCGCGCCTCAGGGCGAGGTTGGTCTCGTTGACTCGGTAGAGCTCTACGAGGCTCGTCAAAGTCGTCTCCTTGGCTTTTCCCGTCGCAGGTGGCTGGGGTAGCTGGAGGCGCTGAGTCGCCGCCCGGCCGAGAGTTATCGGCCGGGCGCGGTGAGTACTGAGCGGCCTCGGCGTTGGTGGCGGTCAGCCTTCTTGAGGCCTGGGCAAGCTGTGCGGGTGATGCCCTCGGGCCTGGGCAGAGGTGTCGGGCACCGCCGCTGCTCCGGCGCTGAGCGCGACCCGTAATCGACGACGGGTGCTGAGATTCGGAGCGGTTGGGTCCAGCCGACCCCCTCCTTTGAGGGATGGCACAGTCGCCGGAACGGGGCTACAAGGAGAGTGGGGATGGGTGGCGACCTCGTCGTGATCGAGCGGGCCCCACCACCGGTGGTCGTCCGGGTGGTGGGCCACCTCCTCCCGGCGCAAGGGCCGTCCCTCGTCCGGGAAGAGCCCGGCGGCAGAGTCGCCTCCCAGCCGGCCTGGAGGTGGGCGCTTGCCAAGACCCTTCCCTCCCACGCGGCTCAACTCTACCTCGTCGCCGGCGTCCCCTCCTCGCCCCCGCTCGTCGACGTCTGGGCGTAGCCCGTAGCCTCAGGGCTGAAGAGCTCCAGCAGGGCGGCATCGGCCTGATCGACCGGCACCCGCTCAGACAGTCCCTGGCGGAGAAAGCCCTCGATCGCCGGCAGTCGGTCGATGGCCTCGTCGACGCGCGGGTCGCTGCCGCGGACGTAGGCGCCGATGGAGATCAGGTCCTCCTTGGCCCGATACACGGCGAGGAGCTCGCGTAGCCGGGCCCCGGCGGCCAGCACCTGGGAGGGGGTGATCTCGCCGGCCAAGCGGGATACCGACTCGAGCACGTCGATGGGGGGGAAGTGGCTGCGGTGGGCCAGCTCCCGGGAGAGAACGCAGTGGCCGTCCATGATGGAGCGGGCTGCGTCGGCCACCGGCTCGCTCAGGTCGTCCCCCTCCACGAGGACCGTGTAGAGGCCGGTGATGGATCCCCGCTCCGCCGTCCCCGCCCTCTCCAGGAGCTGCGGCAGGAGGGCGAGAACGCTTGGGGTATAGCCCCTGGCCGCCGGCGGCTCGCCGATGGCCAGCCCGATCTCGCGCTGGGCCATGGCGAATCGGGTCAAGGAGTCCATCATGAGGAGCACGTGCAGGCCTTGGTCGCGAAAGTGCTCGGCCACCGCCGTGGCCGTGAAGGCCGCCTTCACCCGCAGGAGCGCCGGCTCGTCGGAGGTGGCGACCACGACCACGCTCCGCTCCAAGGCGGAGCGGAGGTCCCGTTCCACGAACTCGCGAACCTCGCGACCTCGCTCGCCCACCAAGCAGATCACGCTCACATCGGCGCTGGTGTTGCGGGCGATCATGCCCAGCAGGGACGACTTGCCCACTCCCGAGCCGGAGAAGATGCCCAGCCGCTGTCCCCGGCCGCAGGGGACGAGGGTGTCCACGGCCCGCACTCCCAAGCTGAGCCGCGTATCGATGCGAGACCGCGTGAGAGGGTCGGGCGAGGGAGCCGTCACCGGGCGGAGGCAGAGACCCGTCAGCGGCGGCCCGCCGTCGATGGGCCGGCCCAGGCCGTCCACCACCCGCCCCAGGAGCGCGTCCCCCACCGGCACCCGCAGCAGGTGGCCGGTGGGGGTAACCGTCCGCCCCGGCCCGATTCCCTGGAGGGTGCCGAGCGGCATGAGCAGCGTTCTGCCGTTGCGGAAGCCCACCACCTCGGCGGGGATGGGAGCGGCAGCCCGCCCGCGGAAGATCTCGCAGATCTCGCCCACCTCCGCCTCCAAGCCGGTGGCCTCCACCACCAAGCCGATCAGATTGCTCACCCGACCCCGTCTTCGGGCCAGGTCGGCCCCGGCCAGGGCGGCCAGGCAATCCCGGAGCCTGCTTTCAGCCATCGGCCGGGGAGGTGTCGGCGAGGGCCTCGCTGATGACCTCTCGGGCCCGGGTCAGCTGCTCGCGCACCCGGGCGTCGATCTCGCCCACGGCGGTGGAGACGACGCAGCCTCCCCGGTCGACCCGCCGATCGGGCACCACCTCCAGACGGCTGTGAGTGGCGAGCTGGCGGGCGAGCTCCGGCTCGGCCGCCCGCACGGTCTCGAGATCGGCAGGATGGACCGCCACCACCACCCGGTCGTCGGCTGCCACCCGCCTCAGGGCGGCGCCCACGACCGAGACGACGCGGCCGGGATCGAGGGCCAGCGCCTCGCCCACGATCTTCTCGGCCACGAGCACGGCCAGCTCGGCGGCCTGCCGCTCCAGGGACGCCACCAGGCGTGTCCGCTCCTCCTCCAGCGCCTCCAGGCAGGCGACGAGCGCTCGCCCGGCCGCCTCCACCTCCTGGAGGGCCTGTCGTTTCCCCTCCTCGTACCCTCGCCGGCGCGCCTCGGCCTCCGCCTGGGCCAGGGCGCCACCGCCGGCGCCGACGTCCGGGGGGGAAGGCCCGGCCTTGGCTCCGTCCAGCTCGGGCAGGAGGTAGGGCTCGGCCACCACCTCAGGCGATGAGCTCGTCCTCGGCCGAGCCTCGGGCGACGACGATCTCCCCCGCCTCCTCCAGCTTCCGCACCGCGGCCACGATCTTGGACTGGGCCTCCTCCACCACTCGGCGCCGTTGAGGAGGCATGTACTCCATCTCCTCGCGCAGCATCTGGGCGCCTCGCTCGGACATGTTGGCCAGGATCCAGTCCTTCACCTCCGGCGTGGCGCCGCGCAGAGCCAGGGCCAGATCCTTACTGTCCACGTGCTTGAGGACGAGCTGCATGGAGCGGTCGTCCAGCTTGAGGAGGTCCTCGAAGGTGAAGAGAAGGGCCCGCACCTCCTCCGCCAGATCCGGATCGCGCCGAGAGAGAGCCTCCAGGATGGTGCGCTCGGTGGAGCGATCGGTGGAGTTGAGAATGTCGGCCAGCACCTCGGCGCCTCCCGCTGCCTCGTAGTCCGGGTGGAGGAAGGTCTTCACCTTGTCCTGCACCACCGCCGCCACCGCCTTGACCACCTCCGGCGAGGTATGGCCCATGACGGCAATGCGCATGGCTACCTCTGCCTGCTCCTCGGGCTCCATGAGCTGGATCACCTGGGCGGCCAGGTCGCTGGAGGGCAGGTTGGCGAGCACGAGGGCGATGGTCTGGGGATGCTCGCCCCGCAGGAAAGCGTGGAGCTGGTCAGGCGGGGTGCCGCGGAGAAACTCGAACGGCGTCTGCTCGATGACGGTGGAGAGGCGGGACAGGATGTCCTCGGCTCGCCGCTCGCCCAAGGCGCGCACCAGGACCTCCCGGGCGTAGGCGACGCCGCCCGAGGCTACCCAGCCGCGAGCGTAGGCGTGCTCGAGGACCTCTCGCTGTACGGCCTCCTCCTCGGCCGGGTCGATGGAGCGAACGCGGGCCATCTCGATGGTGAGCTTCTCCACCATCTCCTCCTTGAGGTGCTTGAACACCTCGGCGGCCGCCTCGGGTCCGAGGGAGACGAGGAGGATGGCCGCCTTGCGCATGCCCGAGAGCTGGGGCCGGGCAGGAGGCGGTACCCGCGGAGCGAGCTCGGTCTTGGGCTGCTCGAGACCGGGATCGGCTACTCCCGCATCCACTGGCTCACCTGCAGGGCCACCTGCTCGGGCTGACTGCGGGCGACCTCCTCCAGCTCGCCCCGCAGGGCCGCCCGCCGCTGGGTGTCGGCGTCGACCTCGAGGCGCATGGTCGGCGCCTCCAGCTCGCGGAGGGGCCAGGAGGCCTCGATCTCCCGCAGCCAGGTGGGCTCCGCCGCCACCTGCTCCCGCTCCCGCCGCCGCAGGCCGAGCACGACCAGGGCCAGGAAGGCGAGGGCGCCGATGACCATGACGGCTGCCTTGGCGGGGCCGAGGAAGCGGGAGACCATGGTCAGGGGCCCTCCCGACTTGGGAGGAGGAGGGGGAGCGGCGAAGTCCACCCGCGACACCGACAGGGTGTCGCCGCGAGCCCGATCGATGCCGGCCATGCTGGCCACGGCCGAGCGAAGGGAGGTCACCTGAGCCTGGGGCACGGACCGGTCGACGAGGAGAGCCACGTCCAACCGCTTGACGGCGCCGGGGGCTACGGTGATGCGCTCCACCGTCTTTCCCACGCCGTAGGTGGTCGTCTCCGTCTTGCGATCGTAGGAGGACTGCCCTCCCGAGGCGGACAGGCCGGCGTAGGAGGGGACGTTCCCGGATACCCCTGAGGGTGGCGCGGCTGCTTGGCCCTTGCTGCCCAGGGTCTCCGTCTCCGTCTGCGACTGGAGGGGGATCCCCTTACCGGCGTAGGTGACCTTGGCGATCTCGGTGGCGTCCATGGACAGCTCGGCGTGCACCCGGGCCTGAGCCTTGCCGGGGCCCAGGGTCGAGGCGAGGAGGGCGTTCACCTGGCTGGAGAGCTGGTTGGCGTAGGCTTGCTCAGCCTCCAGCTTGGCCAGGGCTCCCGGGCCGGCTCCCGTGTCGGCGCTAGGCCAGAGGAGGTTGCCGGCGGAGTCGGTGATGGTCACCCGGCTGGGGGCGAGGCCCTTGACGCTGGAGCTCACGAGCTGGGCGATCCCCCGCACGGTGCTCGAGTCGAGCCGGCTGGCGGCGACGAGGACGGCGGCGCTGGCCTTGGCCTGCTCGTCCAGGAAGACCGAGTCGTCGGGCAGCACGAGCTGCACCTCCGCCCCGCTCACCCCGTCGATTTGCTCGATGGTGCGGGCGATCTCCCCCTCCAGGGCCCGCTGGTAGTTCACCCGCTGCTGGAAGTCGGTGACGGCCAAGCTCTTCTTGTCGAAGAGCTCAAAGCCCACGTGGCTGCCCGGGAGGGCGCTCTTCTCGGCCAGCGCCAGGCGGGCGCGGGAAAGGTCGGCCTCCTTGACCGACAGGGACGAGCCTCCGGCGCCGATGCGGTAGGGGATGCCGGCCTCCTCCAGCGCCTTGGCCGCCCGGGATGCCTGGGAGGGCTCTAGCCCCGAGGCTACGGTGGCATACGAGGGCCCGCCGGAGAAGCGGTAGGCAAGGAACACGGTGACGAGGACGAGGACGCCGCTGGCCACGATGGTCAGCTGTCCCTTGGCGCCCAGGTCGCGCCAGAGATCGCGCACGCGGCTGAGGTCGAGCACCGGGCCTCAGATCTGCATCCGGAACAGGTCGTGGTAGGCCTCCACCGCCCGGTCGCGCACCTGGACGGCCAGCTGTAAGGCCAGGGAGGCCCGCTCCACCGCCATCACCACGCTCGTCAGGTCGTCGGCCCGGCCTGCGGCCAGGGCCTGGGCCTGAGCGGAGGCTTCCCGGTCGAGGGCCGCCAGCCGCTCCAAGACGGAAGCCAAGGAGTCCAGGAACCCCTCGCCGGAGCCGGTCCCGACGGCCTCGTCCAGGGAGGGAAAGGCAGGGCCGCCGGGGCCGACGAGGCCCTCCAAGTCGACGCTCTCCACGGGGAGGACGGCCATTTAGCGGAGGAGGTCGAGGGCGCGGAGGGCCATCTGCTTAGCGGTGGCCAGGACCTGGACGTCAGCCTCGTACGCCCGGCTGGCGGTGATCAGGTCGACCATCTCGGTGACCGGGCTGACGTTGGGCAGAGCCACGTATCCCCGGGCGTCGGCGTCCGGGTGCCCGGGGTCGTACACCTGCCGGGGCGGGCGGGGATCGGGCACGATGGCCGCCACCCGCACGCCGGCCAAGAGATCGGCGAAGGGCCTTCCCGCCGGCTCCAGGACCACTTCCTTGCGGCGGTAGGGCCCTCCCGCGGAGGTGCGGGTGGTGTTGGCGTTGGCCAGGTTCTCGGCGATCACGTCCATGCGCAGCCGCTCAGCGGTCATGCCGGAGGCGGCGATGCGGAGGGCGTCGACGAGCCCCATCAGCGCGCCCCTCCCGCGGCGGTGGCGAGCATACGCAGGCGCGCCTTGGCCACTGCTAGGAGCGTCTGGTAGACGACGCTGTTCTCGTGCAAGGCGGCGATCTCGGCGTCCATGTCCACGTTGTTGCCATCGACACGGGCGCTGGTGGCGGCGTCCACCTGGGGTACGAGCGGCAGGCGCTCGATGCTGGTGGCGGACGCCCCCACGTCGAGGGCCCGGCCGAGGAGGGAGGCGAAGTCGAGGTCGCGGCGCTTGTAGCCGGGGGTATTGGCGTTGGCGATGTTGCCGGCGATGAGGGCGTGGCGGAGGCTGGCCCCGGCGATGGCCCGCTCCAGCGCTGCTTGGGTGACGTCGAACAGTGCCACAGTCAGGGTCGTGGATAACCAGCCCCTCCCTGGGCGTGCTCGGCCCCATCCCTGAGGTCGACCCGGTAATCGGCGGCAGAAGCCGTCAGTTGAGGCGCCGGCGAGGGCGGGAGCAGGTAGGCCGCCACCGCCTGCCGGCCGCGGTCGAGGGCGGCCAGCTCGGCGGCCACCCGGGCCAGGGCGGCCGCAGCCTCCGCCTCCACGCCGGCGAGGCAGGCGCAGGCCTCGCGGGCGCAGGCGACTGCTGCCGGGGGGAGGGGAGGGAGAGCGGAAGAGACGGCCTCCGCCTCCCGTCCGCACTGGAGAGCCTCCTCGACGCGGCCGGCGGCGGCGGCGGCAGCTTGCCGCCGCACCAGCTCGAGGAGGCGCTGCCACCCGGCTAGACCCGCTCCTGGGGGGCTGTGTCCATCCTCCGGCATGCCGTCTCCCACGCTTCTCGCAGCTCGCCCAAGAGGGCGATGACCGGGACGATCCGCTGCGGCTCGCGGCGCAGGCCGGCCTGATGCAGCTGGCGCTTGCAGAAGAGGTAGAAGGCCCGAAGCTGGGCGGGGATGTCTCCATGGCGGAGGTCGAGGGCCACGTTGAGCTCGTCGATGCAAGCTTCAGCCCGGCGCATCCCCTGGCGGGCGTCCTCGCCTCGCCCGTCCTCCATGGCCCGTACTGCCTGGCGCAGGAAGCGGATGGCTCCGTCGTAGAGCATGACCACCAGCCGGCCGGGAGGGGCGGTGAGGACGCTGGAGGCCCTGTAGGCCTGGTCGACAGGTCGCACGGGCAGGTAGTCGGCCCGGCCGAGGACGAGTTGAGCCTCTTCCCGCTTCCCCGCCTCAGCGGGGCATCAGCTGGGCCAGCTGGGCCGAGAGCCACGCCCCCTGGGTCTGGGCCTGCTGGAGGAGGGTCTCCAAGGCGGCGAACTGCTCCCGCAGGGCTCGCTCCCGCTCGGCCAGCCGTCGCTCCAGCTCCAGGCGGCGTCGGGCAAGGGCATCCAGGGCGGCCTGCTGGCCGTCGATGCGGGCTTGGAGAAGGGACGGGCTGGTGCCGTCGCCGCTCAGCCAGGGATCGAGGATGTCCTGCACGCGCACGGCCACGCCGTCGCCCCGGTAGTCCCCGGCCGTGGCCGTGAAGAGCCCTCGGACGTCGGCCGGGGCGGCGGCGAGGGCCTCCTCGAGCTTGGTCGAGTCGAGCACCAGCCGCCCGGCCACGGCCTCCTCGCTGACGGCTCCCGAGCCGGTAGCAGCGCCGGTAGACACGCCCACCTCGGCCAGGGAGGAAAAGGAGCCCGAGCCGGGGGGCGGATCGACGAGGTCGGCCACGGCCTGGCGGAGGCGGGCGAGAAGGAGGATGAGGCCGGCCTCTCCCGCCAGGACCCCTTGGCTTGGGTCCTGGGCCGAGCGGCGCTCGCTGAGCTTGTCGCCGAGAAAGGCCACGGCTGCGTTGTAGGCGTCCACGAAGGCCCTGACCTGCTCCTTCACCGCCTCCCGATCCGTCTCGGGAGCGCCCACGGTGATGGTCACCGGGCTGTCCGCCGCCGTGGTGGCGTGGAGGTGGAGGGCGACACCCGGGATGGCCGTGGTCACCGTGTTCGACGCCGACAGGAAGGAGACCCCGTTGACGGTGAGCGAGGCGTCGGAAGCGACGATGGTGTGGTCGGAGGGGGCTCGAGCGGCGTCCGACAGCCCCAGCTCGTCGGCCAAGGGGGTGGAGGCGACGGCGATGGTCTTGCTCGCCCCCGTCTCCTTGCCCGACAGGTACAGCCGACCGGAGACGACGGTAGCGTAGACGGGGCTCTGGGAGGAGGCGTTGATCTTGGCAGCGATGGCGTCGAGGTCGTCTCCGGCGGCGATGGCTACGCTCACCGTGGCTCCGTCCACGGTGATGTCGAGGGTGCCGTCGGCCGAGGCTTGGCTGGCTCCCCCCGCCGCCTGCCGCACCTGGTCGGCGCTGGCCAGAGCCGACACGGCCACGGCGTAGGCTCCGGGGGCGGCGCCGGAGAGGCGGGCGGCCGTGACCCTGGTGGAGTCGCTCGAGGTCACCGATTGCACCTCCGCCCAGGAGGCGGGAGAGCGGAGGGCGGCTACCGCCGTGGCCAGGGCCTGGAGGCGGGAGCGGACGTCCGCTAGAGCCTGCTTCCGGGCCTCCTCCGCTCGTTGTCGGGCGGAGAGACGGTCGAGGGGCCGCCGCTCGAGCTGCATCAGCCGGTCGACGATGGCGGCGGTGTCCAGGCCCGAGGCGAGGCCGACGAGAAACAGCTCTCCGGCCACGGTGCTACCCGTGCTCGTCCACCACCAGGCCGGCTCCTCCCCGGCCGGAGAGGAGCGACGGGAGCCGGCTAGGGGGGATGGTGCGGATCACCCTGCCCTGGGCGTCCAGCACGTCCACCCGCACGCGTCGTCCTGCCTCGGTCTCCTCCACCTGGAAGCGGAGGCGGACCTGGGCGGCCTCGAGCTCGCGAATGACGCCCTGGGCGGCGTCCAAGGCGGCCAGCACCTCTTGGGGAGGCGTGTCCGGCAGAGGGCTCGCCTCCCACGGCGCCGGAGCCCGTGGGCGCGACGAGCTCGCCGCCTCCACGGCGACGGGCACCGGTACTCCCTGGCCCGGGGTGACCTTCTCGATCATGGCGTCCTCCGCATGCCCCGTTATCGGCCGCTCTCGCCCGCGGTTGAGGCGGCCCACCGGGCGCCGCGCTCAGGCGCAGGTGAGGCGTTGGAGGAGTCGCCGGCGCATGGTGGTCGCCTGGGGGTGATCGGGCTCTCTGGCTAGGGCCTCCTCCACGAGGTCGAGCGCCTCCTCCTTGAGGCCGCGGGCGTAGGCCACCTGGGCGAGACCGAGCAGGCAGGCCGGGTCGGGGGCCTTCCGGGCCAGGGCCAGCCACTCCTCGGCGGCCGAGTCGAGGAAGCCCCGCCGGAGGTAGATGCCCGCCAGGGCATGGCGCCGATCCCGAGGATCGACGGCCACGCGCTCGTAGACGGCCAGGCAACCCTCGAAGGCGTCGAGCTCCTGCACCCGAAGCAGGGCTTCCAAGACTGTTTGGGCGGTGGCGGCGCAGGCGGCGGGGAGGGAGGAAGGCAGGTCGCGGCCGGCCACGGCCGCCTGCCAGGCCTGGTAGAAGGCCACCTCGTGGGGCTCCATTCCCGCCCGGCGCGCCCGCTCGGCGGCCCTCTCCATTCCCTCTGCGTCCGCTAGCACGGCCCGAGCAAAGAGCTCGGCGGCAACAGCAAGAGAGGCCAGCGGCTCGCTCTCCGGACGCCCCTCCGTCTCCGCCACCACCTCGGCGTAGCGGCCCTGGGAGAGAAGAGCCTCGAGCAGGCCTACACGGGCCACGGCATTGGACGGCTGCCGGTCGAGGACGGTTCGGAACCAGCCCTCCGCCTCCTCCGCCCGGCCCGCCTCCAGGATTGCCACTCCGGCCAGAAGCATGGCGTGGGGGCGGCCGGCAGGAATGGCAGCCGCCACCTCCTCCCGGCCGGCGCGGCGGGCGATGAGGCAGGACACCAGGGGAAGCACGGGGGCGAGGTAGGAGGGGTACTCCCGCAGGCAGCGCCGATAGATGCTCTCGGCTCCGGAGAGGTCTCCCTGGGCGCGCCGGAGCTCCCCGAGCAGCGACAGGGCGAGGTAGGACCCCGAGCCGACGGTGGCCACGTACTGGGCAGGAGCGTCCCCCATGGCCAGGCAGCGGTGGGCCAGCCGCTCGGCCTCGGCCAGGTCACCCTCTTGCCAGGCGCACAGGGCCGCCTCGAGGACGAGGTCGGTGTGGTCGGGGAAGGCGGCCAGGCCGGTCTCGATGGCCTGCCGGGCCTGCGCCAAGTCCCCAGTGGCCCGGCGGGCGGAGGCGAGGCGAGAGACGAGAATGGCGGCATACCCCGTGTCCTGCCACCGCTCGCCCAGCTCTGCCCACGCCTGCTCGAAGTAGGTCCTGGCTCGATCGGCCTCTCCCAGGCGAACGTACTCGGAGCCCAGGTTGAAGGCCACGAACGGGCTCGGCGACTCTGCCTGCTCCCGCTCCAGCAGCTCCAGGTTCCGCCGCGACTTGGCTCTGTCGCTGATGCGGCTCTTGAGATAGCCGTAGTGGAGGACGCGGATGGGGACGGTCTCGAAGCGCTCCGGCAGGTAGGTGGGCATGCGGTCTGTCTTTTGCTCGTGGATGCGCCCTTGGAAGCGGTACTCGGGCCGGTTCCGAAAGAGGCGCAGGGCCAGGTGGGCCACCGCCGGGCCGGTCTCGTCGCTGCCGGTGTAGCTCGTCCAGGCTAGGTGGAACCCCTCCCGCCAGGTCCGTCCGAGAAGGGAGCGGAGGAGGGGGGCGTCCTCGGCCACCATGTGCTCGTCGGCGTCCAAGTACAGGATCCAGTCGCCGCCGGCCGCGTCCAGAGAGACGTTGCGAGCGTCGGCGAAGGATCCGTTCCAGGGGAAGGAGATCACCTCGGCGCCGAAGGCCCGGGCGATGTCCACGGTGCGGTCGCGGGAGCCCGTGTCCACCACCACGATCTCGTCCACGTACGGGGCGACGGGCTCCAGGCATCCGGGCAGCATCTCCTCCTCGTCCCGGACGATCATGCACAGGGACAGGCGCAGCCCTCGCGCCGGGCGGGCGCGGGCGCTCACCGCCCGCGCCCTCGCTGCCAGAGGAGCGGCGAGGGCGCGGAGAGCGGAAGGCAGGGTCAGAGGGTGGCGGCGCCGGCGCCGGGCGGCGGCCAGGTTGTCGGCGGCATGGGGTAGAGCGGGATCGAGGCGGAGGGCGGCCCGGAACAGGCGCTCCGCTGCCTCGTTGGCACCCAGCTCGTACAGCAGGACGCCGGCGTAGTTGAGGAGGACGGGCTCGGCCGGGGTCTCCTCCAGGGCGGCGAGCAGGCCCTCGGCGGCCGAGGCGAACAGGCGGGGCCAGTTTCCCTCCGGCCCTTGGCTGGCCAGGGCCAGCTCGGCCAAGCGCGCCCGGCCCTGGTAGCGGCGCTGGGGGTCGGGCCAGGAGGCGACCTCGCGGAAGGCGGCCGTCAGCGAGCCTGCCTGCTGGGCCTCCACCGCGGCCTGGAGAAGCATCTCTTGGAGCCGCTGCTGCCAGCCGGCGGCGCCGACCTCGGCGTCGGGGTTGAGCGCTGTCGCTCGGATGCCCATCCTAGATCGCCGCCTCCTCGGCCACCGCCCGCAGGGCGGCAGGATGGGGAGAGACGACCCGCCGGGCGCGCAGCGGCGGCGGGCCGCCGGCGACGATGACGGCGTCGGCCGCCAGCTCCAGGCCAACGCGCTCCCGCTCCTCCTCGACCTCGATCACGGCCACGTCGGCCACCGCCGCCTGGCTCAGGCCGGCGTCCGCCAGAGCCGCCGCCAGGCGCGCCACCGTCCCCTCGCAGGGCGGGCCGGCGAGAGCGAGAGTGGTGTCGGCCTCAGGCGGGAAGGCCTGGGCGTAGGCAAGGAAGGCCGGCTTCCAGGTTCTCTCCTCCTCCCAGCAGGCGTGGGCGACGAACAGCACCCGCCCCCTGTTTGGCGGAGCCACGGGCTCGACCCGGCGGACAGGGAGCCCTCGCTGGAGGGCGTGCAGGCGGGCCTTCGCTTGGGCGGCGGCGCTGGCCCAGCCCCAGGGCCTGGCATGGGCGCGGGCGGCCGCTGCCTTGCCGGCTCGGGCGGCCGGGTCGGCGGCCTGGCGCAGGGCGGCGACGAGAGCCGCCAGGTCGGGCTCCAGGAGAGTCCCCTCCCCGGCGAGACGGAGGTCGCTGGGGGGCACGGGCACGGGCCGGGCGGGGATCCGCCAGGCGCAGGCGTCGCTGACGACGTCATCGGTGGGGCCGCCGGCGGTAACGATGACGGGGAGGCCGCAGGCCAGGGCCTCCAGCACCGGCAGGCAGAATCCCTCTCCCCGGTAGGGCTGGACGAGGACGTGGGCGGCTCGGTACAGGGAAGGCATGGCCGTCGAGGGGAGGGGCTCGTCGATCTCCACGAGCTCGGGCGCCCCGGTCAGCGAGCGAAACCGGTCGAGCATGTGGTCGGCCGTCTGCCCTCGGTAGAAGGTGTCCTTGCAGCCTGCCTTCACCACCAAGGCCACGTCGTCGGCGGCGGTGAAGGCGCGGAGGAAGGCGGTGAGCAGGAGATCGATCCCCTTGCGGTAGGTGGTGCCGCCCACGAACAGGAACACCGTGCCCTTGTCGGTGGGCAGAGGGAGGCGCGGCCCACGGGGAGAGACCCGGTCGAGGTCGACGCCGTTGGGAACCACATGGACGAGGTCGGGAGCGATACCGGAGCGGAGGAACGCCTGCCGCGCGTATTCGCTGGGGGTCCACACCTCGTCTACCCGGCGCCGGATCTCCTCCACCCACGCCGCGGGGATATGCCCGAGCTCCCACGGCTGGTAGAGGACGAGGGGTCCTGCGCTTCCCGGGGCGAAGACGGGCGGCCAGGAGGAGGTGACCGTAGCCACCTGGAGAGGGAGGGGAGGGGACTCGGGGGCCCGCCGGCAGACGGTGACTCCCGCCCTCTCCAGGGCGTCGGCCATCGCCCCGTTGACGATAGCCAGGGAGTGGCTCGCCCCCCACGGCCCTCGCCAGACGCAGAGGGTGGGGCGCCGCTGCCGCTCCCGCCACCGCTCCAGGAGCTCCCGGGTGAGCTGGTCGAGGAGGGCGGCCATGGCTTACGGCCCGAAGCGGGGTACAAGCTCGGCCCGGGCCCGGCCTGCCTTAGCCCGCGTCTCGGCGCCCCCCTCGGCCACCTGGCGGAGGGCGACCACGAGCGCCTCCCGGTCGGGCTCGAACCACCGCTGGCCGCGGTAGTGCGCCGGGATGTCGGCCTCCCTGGGCACGGGCACCATGCGGCCGTCCACCAGCCAGGCGTTGCCGTCGTGCATGAACTCGAGGGGGCCGCCGAACCGGCTGCCGATGGTCGGTAGCCCCATGGCCATGGCCTCCATGTACGGCCGTCCCCAGGCCTCGCCTCGGCTGGGGAGGACGTAGGCGTCGGCGGCGGCATACAGGCGGGGGAGCTCGGCCGTCGACAGCACCCGGGCGAGGAGGACGATGGGTGCCGTGCGCCTTCCTCCCAGGTGGGCGGCAATGCGGGCCTTCATCTCCCTCTCCTCCACGCCGGCTAGGGAGATGACCTTGAGGATCAGGCAGACGTCGTCGCAAGGGTGGAAGGCGTCGGCCCAGGCATCGAGGAGCACGTCCCAGCCCTTGCGGTCGGTGAAGTCGAAGTTGGCCAGGAAGGCGAAGCGGCGGCGGCCGGGCAGGGCGAGAGGCTCCGTGTCGTCCGGATCGAAGAGCTGGAAGTCGACGGTCTCCGGGAGCACCCGGAGGCGCTCCCGAGGAACGCCTCCCTGCTCGAAGCTGTCCACATTGAACCGGCAGGGAACCCACACCTCGTCCACCTCGAGCAGTCGGGGCACCCAGGAAGCGGGAATGGCGGCGGTCTCGAACATCGTGCGAGCCACGTTGGCGGCGTCCCGGATGAGGGGCTGGCCCAGGCGGGGGACGGCGTGGAACACCGCCACGTGCCCCCCCTGAGGCACGGGCCGGGCGCAGGCCCGTCGCACGGCGCCGAGCTGGGCGCCGGTCACCCGTGCTTGAAGGCGGGAGGAGCGAGCCTCGCGGGCAGCCACGGGGCGGCCGGCCTGCTCCAGGGCAAGGAGGAGGGCCCTCGCCTCGTCGGCGTACCCCGAGGGCTCGAGGAGCGGGCCGTGCCAGACGAGCGGCAGGGCTCGGGGTCGGGCAGGGGGCGCCCCTGCCTGTCGCCCGGAGGCAAGAGCGGAAGCGACCGCGGCCTCCACCTATCGTCCCTCTTCCAGCCCCGGCCCGGCGGCGACGCGACCCGTGCGCACCACCTCCAGGACCGCTTCCCAGAACCGTTCCGCTCCCCGCGACAGCTCGCCGGGGGCGTTCTCGATCCACCACCGGGCTCCGTTGGCCTCGCTGGTGACGAGCTCCAGGCCGGCCGCCCAGGCTTCTACCAGGATGCGGGGGAAGGGCTGGGCCCGGCGGGGGAGGAAGACGAGGGTGCGGTACCGGGCGAGGAGGTGGGGAAGCTCCTCGTAGGGCACCTGGTCGAACACGCGAACGTACGGCCCCGGCTTTGGAGCGTAGGGGCCCCTGCCGTAGAAGTCGAGCCGACGGCGGGTCCTGCGAGCCCAGGCCACGGCCTCCTCGTAGCCTTTCCAGGGGGAGGTCATCTGGCCCACCCACACCGCTCCCCGGCGCTCGCCTGCCTGGCGAGCGGCCGCCCGGAACGGCTCCAGGTCGAGGGGGGCGGGGCAGAGGAGGGTGGGAGCCGAGACCGGCCAGCGGAAGAGGTCACGGTGGAGGGGAGAGGCGAAGAAGACCAGGGCCGCCCGGGACAGGAGCCACCGCCTCAGACCCGGGTCGCCTGCCTCCCACCAGTCGGGGACGACCTTGAACACCGGGCGATCGCCGAAGCTCTCGGCGTCGGCCAGGGTGTACTGGACGCTCTGGTTGACGACGTACAGGTCGCACGAGGGGTCTACCTGCCCCGGGGGGCAGGGGACGATCTCCACCTCTGGGGGAGCGGCCTTCGCCCGAGCGTCGGCGGAAAGCTCGGCTCCTCCGATCTGCGGCCAGTCGTCGCGCAGCCAACCGACCCGAAGGCGCCCGCTGCCAGGCCGCCGGCGGTGCCTGCCGGCGGCGCCGTTCTCCCCCGCCCCGCCTCTGCCCGTCCACCGCTCCTCGGCCATCAGGCGAAGCAGGGAAGCGTTGTCCGCCCTCACCCGGGGCAGGGACCGGAACGCCCCCTGGGGAATCCGGTGCGAGAGGAGGCAGGCAGCCTGGGCGGCCAGGGCCCGCTCGTTGGCCTCCGTCCCCGGCACTGCGCAGACGACGACCTCGGCGCCATCCTCTCCCGCCAAGCCGGCCTGGGCTACGGCCGGCTCCAAGGTACGGGCCGCCTCCTCGGGGCTGACGTCGGGGGCGTAGACAAGGAGGGTGGCCGCATCGTGGGGGCCGAACAGCCGCGCGTAGGCGCGGAGGAGGGCCGGGTCGGCTGCGATCTCGTCGGCGTAGGCGAGAGCCACGAACCGGCAAGGGGAGGAGGGGGCCACGGCCAGCCGGTAGTCGGCCGCCTGCCCCGTGTCTTGAGCGCCGTCAAGCGAGGACATCCAGCCTCCCTCGTCTGCCGGTCCGGGGAGGGAGGAGGGCGGCAGCGAGGAAGAGGCGGAAGCCGCGGGCCTCCAATACCCGCAGCCGCAGGGTCATCCCCGGGACGGCCCAGGCGGGGAGACGGGCGGGCTGAAGAGCGCCGGCCACGGAGAGGAGACCCTGACCGTCGCCGCCGGGCGCCTCTACCACCCGACCGACCACCTCGTCGCCGGGGCGGAGGGGGCGGACGAAGCCATCTTTGCCGAGGAGGAGGGCGCTGGCCGGCATCTCAACTTGTATCGGGGATGGACGACTACCTGGGCGCTGCATTGTCGTCCCGCTCGTAATCGACCCATGGAACGAGGTCTTCACATCGCCGCGTCGGGCATGCTGGCCGAGGAAGCCCGCCAGTCCCTGCTCGCCTCCGACCTCGCCAACGTGGCCACGCCCGCCTACAAGCCTGAGCGGGCAGCCGTCCACGCCTTCGGGGCGCTGCTGGCGGTGGAGCGGGCAAGCGGGGCGCTGGTGGGAGAGCTCGGGCTGGGCGTGAGCCTGGCAGCCGGGGAGGTGGAGCTCAGCCAGGGGCCCCTTCGGGAGACGGGCGATCCCCTCGACGTGGCCCTCCAGGGCGAAGGCTTCCTGGTCGTGCACACCCCCGCCGGCCGGCGCTATCTCCGCGGCGGCCGTCTGGCGGTCGACGGCCAGGGGCGGCTGGTCACGTCCACCGGTCACCCCCTCTTGGACGACCAGGGCCGAGTGGTGGTGGTGGAAGGAGAAGGCTTCTCCCTGGCCGCCGACGGCACCGTGTCGGTGGGGGGGCGCCCGGTGGCCAGGCTGGCTGTCGTCACCCTGGAGGGTCCCGCCCGGGAGGGGGACGGCCTCTACGGGGGCCGGCCCGGGACTCGTCCCGACTCCACCTCCGTGCGCCAGGGCTGGCTGGAGGGCTCCTCCGTCGACACCGCCCGGACGATGGTGGATGCCCTGACCTCGCTGCGGGCGTTCGAGGCCCTCCAGCGGGTCATCCGCGCCATCGACGACAGCCTGGGTCGGGCCATCAACGGGGTGCAGGCCTAGGTGATCGGCACCTTGCGCGACTTGGCCGGCGCCCTCGTCGCCCAAGAGGAGCGGATGGACGCTCTCGCCTCCGATGTGGCCAATCTGTCCACTCCCGGCTACCGGCCGCGGCGCTTCGCCTTGGCGGACACGCTGGGCGGCGTGGCCGGCCGTGACCTTGGGCCCTCGGGCGCCCCGCCGAGCTTGGTGGAGGTCGACAACCCGTTGGCGGTGGCGGTGGTGGGGCAGGGGTACCTCCAGGTGCGGCTGGCCGACGGTCGCCTGGCCCTCACCCGGCTCGGCGACCTTCGGCTCGACCCTGGGGGGGCCCTTACGGTGGCCGGGACCAGGGTCGAGCCCCCCGTCGCTCTTCCCGCCGGCACCTCTCCGGCCGACGTCCGCATCGCCGCCGACGGGACGGTGACCGTGGCCGGCAGGAAGGTGGGCGCCTTGACGGTGGTGGACGTACCCTCGCCCACCGGCCTCGTCGCGGTGGGGGGCGGCTTGTACGTGCCCACCCCTGCCAGCGGCGCGCCCGCTCCTGCCCGTGCTGCCCGTCTCAGGCAGGGAGTGTTAGAGGCGTCGGGAACCGATCTCGCCCAGGCCCTCACCGAGTTGGCGGAGGCGGCGCGCGCCTTCCAGCTCGCTGCCCGAGGCATCCGCGTCCAGGAAGAGCTGTGGGAGATGGCCAATGGCCTTCGTCGCTAGGTAGGGGGCAGGGCCGATGAGCGCTGTGGTCTCTCACTTGCAGCGGCAGCTGGAGTCGGCTCGACGCCTGCTCAAGATCGTCCTGGCGCAGACCGAGGCCATCCGAGCCCGCGACGGCGAGGCTGTGGTCGCCCGGCTCGTCGACCTCCACAAGGAGCTGGCTCAGCGGGGCGCCTTGGAGGAGGAGCGTCAGGCTCTCATCGAGGAGGCCTGCTCCCGTCTCGGTATCGATCCCGATCAGGTAGATCTGGAGGCCATCCTCGCCGGCGCCTCCGCCGAGGAGGCGGCCCAGGCCCGAGCTCTCTCCGCCGAGCTGCGCGGCGTTCTCGTGGAGGCGGGCCGGCGGCACGAGCAGAACCGTCTGCTCATACGCCAAGAGCTGGCCTTTCTCGACCACCTCACGCGTGTTCTCCACGGCGGGCCCCGGGGCGCCTACGCGCCGGAGGGCTGGATCTCCCCGCCCCAGCCCGCCCAGGTGGTGGACGCGAGGGCCTAGCCGTGTCGGTGTCGACCTTTCTCGGCATCGAGACGGCCCTGCGGGGCCTCCTCGCCCACCAGCGCGCCCTCGATACCACTGCCCACAACATCGCCAATGCCAACACCCTCGGCTACACGCGGCAGCGGGCCGAGCTGCGGGAGACTCCTCCCCTGGAGCAGGTGGGGGCGGCAGGAGGCCTGGGGACGGGGGTGGACGTGGTCGCCTACGCCCGGGCCCGGGATGCCTTCCTCGATACCCAGGTGCGGGCCCAGGCCATGGTGCTCGGGTACCACCAGGCTCGGCAGGACGGCTTGCGCCAGGTAGAGCTGGCCCTCAGCGAGCCCTCCGACTCCGGCCTGTCCAGCCTCCTCAACCGCTTCTGGTCGGCCTGGCAGGACGTGGCCACCACCCCGGAGAGCCCTGCCACCCGCCAGGCCCTGGTGCAAGCCGGATCCGCCCTCGCCGCCGGTCTTCAGAGCCTGCGGGGGCAGCTGACGACGGTCGTCGGTCAGCTCCTGGACGCTATGTCCCTCACCCTGGCCGAGGTCAACGACCTGGTGGGGGAGATCGCCTCCCTCGACCGCCAGATCATGAGCATGGTCGCCTCCGGCTTGAAGCCGAGCAACGATCTCCTCGACCGGCGTGATCTCCTTCTTGACCGGCTGAGCGCCCTCGTCAACGTGTCCGTCAGCGAGCAGGCAGACGGGTCGGTGACCGTGGCCGTGGGAAACGTCACCCTCCTCCAGGGCGGGGTGCAGACCACGCTGGGGGCCGTGTCCGACCTGGGGGCAGATCTGGTCTCCGGTAAGCTCGCCGGCCTCGTCGCCCTGGACCAGACCGTGGCCGGCTCGGGCGGCTACCTGGAGCGCCTGGACGCAGTGGCCACCGCCCTCATCCAAGCCGTGAACGCGGTCCAGCTGGCCGGGTACACGCTGTCCGGGGCAGCGGCGAGCGAGCCCTTCTTCACCGGCGCCGATGCCTCCGATATCGCCGTCAACTCGGCTCTCCTCGCCGATCCCAGCCTGGTGGCGGCCTCCAGCCAGCCGGGCCAGCCGGGGAACGGGGAGAACGCCCTGGCCGCCGCCGCCCTGAGGGGATCGGCCGCCGTGGACGGCGCCTATGCCCAGCTCGTCACCACCGTCGGCAGCGATGCCCAGGATGCTGCCCGCAGCGCCGGCAACGCCAAGGTGCTCGCCGACGCCCTGGAGAACCGTCGAGACTCCGTTGTCGGCGTCTCGCTGGACGAGGAGATGACGAACCTGGTGCGCTTCCAGCGCGGCTACCAGGCCGCTGCCCGGGCCTTAACGGCCATCGACCAGATCCTGGAGGTACTCATCACCAGGACGGGGCGGGTGGGTCTGTGACCGAGCGGGTTACTACCTCCATGACCGCCCGGCTGTTGCTGGCCGATCTCAGCGCTGCTGCCCAGCGGCTCAGCGCCACCCAGCGCCGGATCGCCTCCGGCAAGGCGCTGGCCGTCCCCTCCGACGACCCCTTTGCCACCGCCCGCGCCCTCGAGCTGCGGTCGGCTTTGGAGGAGTACCGGCAGTACCGCCGCAACGTCGACGAGGCCAAAGCCTGGCAGGGGGTGGTCGACGGAGCCTTGAGCCAGATCAGCTCCTTCCTGCTGCGGGCCCGCGACCTCCTCGTCCAAGGCGCCACCGACTCGGCCGGCTCGGCGGCGCGACAGGCCATCGCCGCCGAGATCGACCAGCTGGTGGGAGCGGTGAAGCAGGCCGCCAACGCCCAGTACGCCGGCCGCTACGTCCTGGCCGGGACGCAAACGACCGCCGCGCCCTACGATCAGGCCAGCGACGCCTACGCCGGCGATACCGAGCCCCTGACCAAGGAGATCGCCCGCGGCGTCCGCGTGGACGTATCGCTGCCGGGGATCGAGGTGGCGGGGGACGGCTCCACCGGGCTCATCGCCGCGTTGCGGCAGATCGCCGCCGACCTGCGGGCGGGAGACACGGCCGCCCTCCAGGGAGCAGATCTCCAGGCCTTGGACGCCGCCCACGACCGGCTCACCGCTGCCCGGGCGGTGGTGGGCGCCCTCGGCCAGCGCCTGGAGGCGGCCGGGGAGCGCCTGGCCGAGCTGGAGGAGTCCACCCTCCTCCTCCTGTCGCAGACCGAGGACGCGGACATGGCCAAGACCCTCATCGACTACTCCACCCAGCAGGCCGCTTACCAGGCGGCCCTGAAGGCGGGGGCCCAGCTGATCCAGCCCTCCCTGCTCGACTTCCTGCGCTGAGGCTGAAGGAGGTTGCCATGCACATCGCCAGCCTGCGGTTCGGGACCTTCGAGGTGGCCGAGGAGGCGCTCCTCGACTTCCCGGACGGGCTCATCGGGCTGCCCGGCACGCGCTACGCCTTGGTGGCGCGCGAGGAGCAGCTCCCCTTCTACTGGCTGCACTCGGTGGAGCACGAGGAGATCGCCCTGCCGGTGACGAACCCCTGGCTGTTCTTCCCGGACTACGAGATCCACGTGCCTGACGAGGAGGCTACCCAGCTCGGTCTCACCACCCCCGAGGAGGCGGACGTCCTATGCGTGGTGCGAGCGGGCGGGAGCCCGGCGGACGTCACCATCAACCTGGCGGCGCCCATCGTCATCCACCGGCGGCTCCGCCGGGGCCGTCAGATCGTCAACGGCGCCCACGGGTACAGTGTCCGGCAGCCCCTCTTCTCGGAGGTGGAGCTGGACCAAGCCCGGCCCGTGGCGCCTGATCTGGGCGTGCGGGTCACCGCCGTCTAGGAGGCAGCCCATGCTCGTCATTTCCCGCAAGCCCGGAGAGCGCATCCGCGTCGGGGAGGAGGTGACCATCGTCGTCCTCGATGTCGCCGGCTCCACCGTCCGCCTCGGCATCGAGGCCCCGACCGAGGTGCGGGTTCTGCGCCAGGAGGTCCTGGAGGCCATCGAGGCGGAGAACCGGGCAGCGGCCGAGACGGGCGTGGGGAGCCTGCCTACCAGTCCCTCCAACCCTCCCACGTAGAAGAGGAAAGGACATCGTCCCATGTCGCTTCGCATCCAGAACAACATCGAAGCCTTCAACGCCCATCGCTACCTCGTCCGGACGAGCGAGAGGCTTTCTAAGGCCATGGAGCGGCTGTCGTCCGGCTACCGCATCAACCGGGCCTCCGACGACTCGGCCGGCCTGGCTATCAGCGAGAAGCTGCGGGCCCAGGTGGGGGGTCTCCAGCAGGCTCAGCGCAACGTCCAGGACGCCATCTCCCTGGTGCAGACGGCGGAGGGGGCCCTGGGCGAGGTGCACGCCATGCTCCAGCGGGTGCGCGACCTGGCGGTGCAGTTCCAGAACGGCACCCTGTCCACCCAGGACAAGGGATCTATCACCGCCGAGGTGGCCCAGCTCTGCAACGAGATCGCCCGCATCGCCTCCCAGACGAAGTTCAACGGAATCTCCCTGCTCGCCGGCGGCGCCACCATCACCTTCCAGATCGGCGCCGACGACGGCCAGACCCTGACCGTGGCCGCTGCCAACTTGTTCGGGAGCGGCTCGAGCTACGCCATCGACTCGGCCATCTTCACCTTCTCCGGGGGCAACATCCTGGCCTCCATCGATGAAGCCATCGCCAACGTGTCGTCGGTGCGCAGCACCTTCGGGTCGGTGCAGAACCGCCTGGAGCACACCCTCAACAACCTGGCCAGCTACGAGGAGAACCTGTCGGCCTCGGAGAGCCGGATCCGGGACGTGGATATGGCCACCGAGATGGTCAACTTCACCAAGCTCCAGATCCTCCAGCAGGCAGGTACCGCCATGCTGGCCCAGGCCAACCTGTCGCCCCAGTCGGTGCTTACTCTGCTGCGGGGATAGACCGGCCGAGCCGGGGTCGTCGGGCCCCGGCTCCGCTCTTCCTCCGCCAGCTCGTCCCAGGAAGGAGTGTGGTGCCATGAACGAGACCCAACACCTCCGCAGGAGCAGCGCTGCTCGCCGGCGCCACCGCAGCCCGAGCTCGCGGCTCGATCCGGTGGAGGCACGTCGCCTCCGGGCTCTCGTCGAGGCGGGGTACCCTCCTGCCCTCGCCTACTCCCTGGCTCGGAGCGGCGACCTCCACCTAGCTGTCCGGCTGGCCCGCGCCGGCTGCCCCGTCCGGCTGGCCGCCCAAATCGCAGGCTAGGGACGTGTCCCTGGCTGAGGCCCTGGCCCGGATGGAGGCGATCGGGGCGAGAGTTGCCTCCCTTCAGGCAGCTCTCGCCTCGACGCCCGCTTCCGCCGCTGCGGCCGGCTGGCATCGCGCCCTCTCTCTCGACGTCGCGGCTAGCGGCGGCCGGGGGTGGCCGTGGGTAGCGCCGGGGCCTGCCTCTCCCGGCGGGGCAGCGCAGGACGTCTCGCCGCCGGTGCTTGCCCCCTCCCCGCGGGGGCTCGTCTACCCGCTGGCCGCCAGGGGGAAGATCATCGGCCTTCCCTACCAGGGCACCCACGCCCAGCTGCCCGGCTGGGAGTCCAGGAACGCCGTGGATATCGCCGTGCCCTACGGCACGCCGGTGTACGCCGTGGCCGACGGTGTCATCGGTGACCAGATCGGCCCTCTCCGCTCCTCCGATCCCCGCCTGCAAGGGGAGCGGCTGCACCTCATCGCCGAGGACAACGAGTACTACTACGCCCACCTCTCCCAGATCGTCGTCCTTCCAGGGCAGAGGGTGAGGGCCGGTGACCTGCTCGGCTACTCGGGAGCGGCCAACGGGTCGGAGCACCTTCACCTGGCCGCCCGGGAAGGATCGCCGGCGGCAGCCCTCTCCGCGCTCCTGTGAAGGTGGTGGGGTCAGGTGGTGGGGTCAGGTCTTGCATTAGCGCATAGCGTCCCCCCGCAGAGCGACCTGAGGCCCGTCCCTGCGTTATGCGCTAATGCAAGACCTGACCCCCCCTCCGCTGAGACCCGTCCCTGCGTTATGCGCTAATGCAAGACCTGACCCCCTCCGACTGACCCCCCTCCCAGTGGAAGGGGTGCCGAGACTCATGGCGACCCTGCTCTACGGATCGGGCCTCCGCCTGCTCGAGTGCTGCCGCTTGCGCGTGAAGGACGTCGACTTCGCCCCGAGCCAGATCCTGGCCCGCAAGCTCCCGGCGGCTGGACGTAAGTGGGCCTGGAGATGGGTGTTTGCCGCCACGCGCCTCTACGTCGACGCGCAGAGCGGACAGCGCCGACGGCATCACCTGCACGAGACCGTCCTCCAGCAGGCCGTGCGAAGAGCCGTCCTCGCGGCGGGGATTCCGAAGCGGGCCACCTGTCATACTTTTCGCCACTCCTTCGCTACCCATCTCCTCGAGGAAGGGAGCGACATGCGGACCGTCCAGGAGCTGCTCGGCCACAAGGACGTGACGACGACGATGATCTCCACCCATGTCCTGAGCCGCGGCCCCGCGGGCGTCCGTAGCCCTGCGGGCCGCCTGCTCGGAGACTGACCGTGGGCGGCCTTCGAGACTCCCAGCTCCACCCGCTGCGCCCTCCCCTGGGCGGGCCGATCGCTCTACCGAATAGCCAGATCCGCCTAATCCGCCCGCCGGGGACGCTGCGACGCCCGCAAGCCCACGATCCGCAGGCGAGCGGCCGCCCTCTCGCTGGGCACGGTCGCGGCCGCCGAGCTATGCAGATCGCCGCGCTACGCTCTCCGCCAAACAGAGGCCTGTCCAATTGTCGTTAGGCGGCATTCCAGATGTCTGAGGAGGAACATGATGAAGGATCCACACCAGTGGGTCATGGACATTCTCTCTGGGAGATGGCGTAGTCAGATTCTCTACGCTGGCGTCAAGTTGGGAGTCTTCGATGCCCTGCGTGCCGGACCCAAGAGGGCTGATGATGTCGCGTCCGAGCTCCAGCTCGATCGGCCGCACACCTACCGGCTATTACGTGCCCTCGCCAGCCTGGGACTTCTGAGTGAGGATCGAAACCGCTCCTTCTCGCTCACGGCTTCCGGGGAATTCTTGCGGGCAGATCACCCGCAGAGCCTGCGGGGCATCACGCTTCTGGAGGAAGGCCCAGAGCATTACGCCGTTTGGAAGCACCTGTGTGCGATTGTTCGCGACGGAGGAGGGGACGGTTTTGTGCGGGAGTTCGGCCGCCCGATCTTTTTGTATGCGGTCGAGGCGCCAGGCTACGGGGCGATCTTCAACGAAGCGATGAGCAGTCTCTCGGCCGGTGAGACGGCGATGGTCCTGGAGGCGCTGGCGACGTACGACTTCTCCGGAATCTCGCACGTCTGCGATGTCGGGGGCGGGCACGGCCATCTGCTCTGCAGCCTGCTGGCAAAGCATCCTCATCTGCGGGGTACGGTGTACGAACTGCCGAGTGTCATCGAGCAAAGAGACTTGCTCTGGGCGCAGAAGATGAACGTCGCGGCCCGCTGCGAATACGTGGCCGGCGACATTTTCACAGAGGTTCCGGCCGCCGATGCTTATCTCCTGAAGCACATTCTGCACGACTGGGACGACGCCGATTCTGTGCGGATCCTCTCGAACGTGCACAAGGCCGCGGCTCGAGATGCGCGAGTCTTCGTCGCCGAGTACGTGGTGCCCGGGCCGGAGGCTCCCCACTTCGCGAAGCTGTTCGACATCCATATGATGTGTGCGACAGGGGGCCGGGAGCGCACCGAGGAAGAGTACGCCGGGCTCTTCGAGCGCGCCGGGTGGGCCTACCGCACCACGTGGTATCCGCCCTCAAGACTCATGGGCGTGGTGGAGGCGGCAAAAACATAGTCTTTCCCGCGGAAGGGGACCGTCTGTGTCCGCGAGTCAGTTCATGGCGCGCTCCCCCAGCCTCGTTGTTCCGCCTAATGAGCGTTAGGCGTAAACGGAGGATCGTAAATGCCGGAGGTTTAGTCGCACGGAATACGCATCAGCTACGACGACCATGGCCGGGGAGAGCCGGCACTCCTCTTCATGCCCGGCTGGTGTGGTAGTCGCAGGGTCTTTGATGAACTCGCCCGACGTTCTGCCCAATGGAGGCGCGCACTTCCCATCGACTGGCGCGGGCATGGAGAATCCGCGAGGCCCACCGACGATCTTGGCGCTGGCGACCTCGCTAACGATGCGCTCGCCGTGATCGAGGCGAGCCAGGCGGACCTGGTGGTGCCGGTCGCGCTGTCCCACGCGGGCTGGGCCGCCATCGAGTTGCGCCGCAGGCTGGATCCCCGCATCCCAAGACTCGTGCTGCTCGACTGGATCGTTCTCGAAGCCCCGCCGCCTTTTCTTGGGGCGCTGCAATCGCTCCAGGATCGAGCGCAGTGGCGGCAAACACGCGAACAACTCCCCTCCATGTGGCTTCAGGGGCTGGACATTCCTGCGCGTCGAGCGAGCGCGTGTGCGTGCTCACGGTCGAAGGGCTCGGTGTCGCTGGGGAAGCTCTCGTAGCGGCACGTCACACCGAAGGGCGTCAGGGTCTCGACCTCGCTCAGGTCCGGTCGGGACGTCCACGCCCTCGTCGGCGAGCAAATCGAGCAAGGCGCCCAGGTTGTGCGTCCTGCCGTACCTGACGCCGTGGAGCGCGAGCACCGCCTTGAGCGCCTTCTCGCAGGCCTGCTGGGCGTGGAAGGCGACGATCTCGTCCGACACTTGGCGGCTAGGGAGGAGGACGCGAACAGCAGCTTCGTCCTGTGCGGCCTTGTCGAGGAAGAGTCGGGCCAGGTCTCGAGGCTCACGCCTCATAGAGCACCTTTCCCTCCGTGAGCGCCTCGTACAGGACGCTGCCGGGCAGGTGGCCCCAATCGCGGACCTCCTCCTCGCTGTAGACGAGCACATCGGCCGGCACCCGGAGGCTTCTGAGGGGGTCGAGAAGGCGCACCATCTCGGCCCGACGAGCCGTCACCTGCTTCAGCACCACCAGAAGTCGAGGTCGCTCTCGTCATCAGCGTCGCCCCGGGCCGCGGAGCCGAAGAGGATCACCTTCGTGGGGTGGCCCACCTCGACCAGGCGCCTTGCCGCCTCCATCGCCGCCAGCTCTCTGTCCGTCCGCGTCATGACGGTGCTCGGCCTACCGGCCGCTCGCGTCGCATCTGCTCGAGGGTACCGCGGGCGCCAGCCGGCTGCGCCGCCTTGCCCCGGCCGGTACCTGCGGCGGCCGCTGCCGGTGTTCGCGGCGGCAGCATAGGCGGCAACATAGGCGGTCGTCAAGAAGCTCCGGGTGCAGGTCGTGGGAGTCGTACGCCTCGCTCGCGACCTGGGCGAGCCAAGGCCAGGCAGCAGGGCGGCGTAGAATCAGGTCGTGGGCCGAGAGTTCGACGTGGTCGTGGAGCGAGACGAGGACGGGTACTACGTCGCCTCGGTGCCGACGTTACGAGGGTGCCGCACCCAGGCCGCGATCGCCTCGACGATCGCGGACACGTGCTCAAGCGCTTCGCGCACTTCCTCGACGTCTACGTGGAGCGCCTCGTACTGTGTCTGATTCCGCTGGTCGCCGATCGCTGGACGAGCTCATGGCTCGTATTCGGGAAGCCATCGAGCTCCGCCCGAGGTGCAGGGGGAGCCCGCCGAAGCGAGTACGCGCTCTCTGCTCTCGATCACCGCGACATTGGCTCGCACCTCGACGAGCTCGATGCCCTGCGGCGGACGGCCTTTGAACCGCGCGAGTGTGCGAGACCGGCGGCGGGCGCGTGCTCGGGCAGCAGGTCGAGCCGCCAGGCGACGATCGTGCCGGCGGGGCAGTCGATGATCGCCCACAGGTACGTGCTGCCGTACTCGGCGAGCTAGGTGGAGGCTGTCCGGCGAGCCGGAAGGGTGTCAACGCGGGAGGGGGGAGCGACGCACCTTGACGCTGGAAGGCATGGCGAAATCGGGCTAATATCTTGCATATAAAAGGGCAAAGAAGATGCTAACCTACGCAGCGGCGACTTCCGATCAGTATGATGAGTTTTTCCAACTCATGCAAGATGAATCAACTGAGTATCTTGAGCGGACTCTGGAACTCATGAAGGTGACTGTGGAGCAGTTTAAGAATCTGTTCAAGACGAGGGGTAAAGTCTATGGAATCTATCACAATGACAGCTTAGCCGGCTTTTATTGGATTGAAGAACGAGACAGAATGTTACACCTTCACGGATTAGTGCTACGTAGAGATTGCCGGGGAAAAGGTATCGGTACTGAAGTACTTAAGAAGCTGGAGACCGAATATAGCTCTCAGATGGAGGCGATAGAGCTAGGGGTCCATCACTCCAACAAGAGAGCAAGAAGGTTGTACGAGAGACTCGGTTATCGAACAGTGAAATGCTTGGAGAAGCTGGAGTTTGACATTATGCAAAAGGCATTACAAGCAGACAGCGGAGCGTGAAAGGGCGTTGCTGAATGGCCTCCGACACGTACACGATGCGGCGGATCGGTATCGTGCGCAGTCCCTATACCGATATCGCGCAGATCCCGAAAGGGCCGGGAGCGAAGCACGAGGCGGAGGGCGTCCTCGAGATCGAGTCCGCGTTCGAGCTGGGCCTTACGGACATCGAGGGCTTCTCCCACCTCTACGTGCTGTCGGTGCTCGACCGCGTCTCCGGCTCCGATCTCTTGGTGACTGCGCCGACCGGCAGCAGACCTCACGGTGTCTTCGCCACGCGCTCGCCTTGCCGTCCCAACCCCATCGGCTTGACAGTAGTGGAGCTCCTGCGGCGCGAGGGCACCCGACTTGTCGTGCGCGGCATCGACATGCTCGACCAGACACCAATCCTCGACATCAAGCCCTATTGCGGCAGCGTACCGAGCGAGGAGCTGCGCCGGGGCTGGCTCGATGAAGTGGATGAAGATGAAAGGGATGAGCGGTGACCGGACAGGCGCTGGAGCAGCCGCAGGCCCGCTGTGGGCGCAGCTCCGCTTCAACCACAGCGGCGGATTGGGGGGATACCGCCTCCCCGATCACGGGTCTAGCGCCGATGCGGCGCATTGCCTGCCGCAGCTCCTCGAGCGTGTGGAGGTCTTCCCACGTCAGCAGATCCCGCGCCTCTCCGGGCAGCGGACGCAGCACCACCTGCTTCCGGGGCGCGCTTATGCGCTAATGCAAGACCTGACCCCCCTTCACCCCCCTTCACGAGACGGGCCGCCCGGCGGGCGGCCCGTCTCTCTCGTCCCGTGTTGGAGTGTGTTCCTCCGGTCGCTACCGGAGAAGGCTGAGCACCGACTGCGGGGCCAGGTTGGCCTGGGCCAGCATGGCGGTACCCGCCTGCTGGAGGATCTGGAGCTTGGTGAAGTTGACCATCTCCTTGGCCATATCCACGTCCCGGATCCGGCTCTCGGAAGCTGCCAGGTTCTCCTCGTAGCTGGCCAGGTTGTTGAGGGTGTGCTCCAGGCGGTTCTGCACCGACCCGAAGGTGCTGCGGACGTCCGACACGTTGGCGATGGCTGCGTCGATGGAGGCCAGGGTGACGCCGCTCGTCCAGTTGAAGATGGCCGAGTCGATCTCGTAGCTCGAGCCGCTCCCGAACAAGTTGGCAGCGGCCACGGTCAGGGTCTGGCCGTCGTCGGCTCCCACCTGGAAGGTGATGGTGGCGCCGCCGGCGAGCAGGGAGATGCCGTTGAACTTCGTCTGGGAGGCGATGCGGGCGACCTCGTTGCA
>FWPU01000492.1_pt1 | contig 126384 bp, 118 predicted proteins | sample 2228361 | NCBI WGS metagenome assembly FWPU01 (sample SAMEA103939777, study PRJEB20133) | metagenome | reverse complement strand
TTCCACGGAATGCGGCGACTCCATCCCAGTCTTGAGGCCACTTTGGTGTTCCACGAACACGCCGCCGGCTGGGGCCGCTCCCGAGGCTCGGGGCCGTGCGCACCGAACACCAAGGCCGCCGCAGACACCGAGCACCAGCCGGCCGCTCCCGGGAAGTGTTGTCTGGCGAGCAACACTCCCCAGGAACGGCTCCCCTCCATCCCAGTCGTGCGGCCGCTTTGGTGTCCCACGGACACGGCCCCGGCTGGGGCCGCTTCAGGCCCGCCTGAGCGGGCCGCGGTGCCTTCGACGCTCGTCCCGAATTGCCGGCCCGCGAAGGGCTGTGCTATCCTGCCGCGGCGGCGCGGCCGGGCCGAAGGTCCGGCCGTCGTCGACTGGGAACTCGCTCGAAGGGGTCAGCCATAAGCCGAGACCTGCGCGTCAATGAGATGATCCGGATCTCGCCGGTCCGGGTCGTCGATGAGAACGGAAACCAGCTGGGGATCATGCCCACGGCCCGGGCCCTCGAGATCGCGCAGGAACGAGGCTTCGACCTCGTCGAGGTCGCCCCGACGGCCAACCCGCCGGTCGTCCGTTTCCTCGACTTTGGCCAGTACAAGTACGAGCTGGCGAAGCGGGAGCGCGAGGCGAAGCGGCGGCAGCGGGCCGTCGACTTCAAGGAGGTCCGGCTTCGGCCGAAGATCGGCCAGGCCGACTTCGAGACGAAGGTGAACCGGGCGATCGAGTTCCTCGAGAACGGCGACCGGATCAAGGTGACCGTCCAGTTTCGGGGCCGGGAGCTCACCCACCCGGAGATCGGGCGGAACCTCTTGGCCCGCTTCGCCGAAGCGATCAAGGATCACGGGACCGTCGAACGGGCGCCCTCGCTGGAGGGCCGGGCGATGCACATCACCGTCGCCTCGCTCCACAAGCCAAGGGCCCTCGAGGCGAAGCCGGCCGAGGTCCGCCGGGCCACCGACGGCGGCGCCGCTCCGAGCCCGGCCTCGAGCGAGCCGAGGTCGGGCAGCACCCCCGCCTCGGGAGCCGTCGGATCGGTCGCGAGTGGGACCGGCCGGCCGGCCAGTCCCTCGAACGAATGACGACAGGAGAGTGAACGAAGCGTGCCGAAGATGAAGAGCCACCGCGCCGCGGCGAAGCGGATCGGTGTCAGCGGCAGCGGCAAGTACATCCGCGTCAAGGCCTGGCGGGGACACCACCTCGAGATCAAGCCCTCCCGGCGAACCCGGCGCTACCAGGGCAAGGCCATCCTCGGTCCCGAGCACGCCCGCCAGATCCGGCGTCTCCTGCCCTACCTGTAGGGAGGCCAGCCGACCATGACCCGTGTCAAGCGCGGCGTCACTGCCCACCGTCGCCACAAGCGGCTCCTCGACGCCGCCGAGGGCCGAAAGGGGACGCGATCGAAGCTCGTCAAGCCGGCCCGTGAGGCGCTCCTCCACGCCCTCGCCTACGCCTTCCGCGATCGAAAGCAGCGGAAGCGCCAGCTCCGACAGCTCTGGATCGTCCGGATCAACGCGGCCGCCCGACTCCACGGCCTGACCTACGGCCGCCTCATGGCCGGCCTCCGTCGCGCCGACGTCGCTCTCGATCGGAAGATCCTCGCCGACATCGCCGTCCGCGACGCCGAGACCTTCGGGCGGATCGCCGCCCTCGCCCGGGACGCCTAGCGGTCGACCGGCCACCACCGCGCCGTGCCCGACCGCCCCGCCCGCGCCCTCCAGCTGCCGCCCCGTCACCGGTGTCCCTCGACCTTGCCGGCCTGACCCGCCAGCTCGAGCAGCTCCGCGACGAGATGCTCGCCGCGGCCGCCGCCGCCCCCGACCTCGGGGCCCTCGAGCGGCTCCAGGTCGAGGTCCTCGGCAAGAAGGGTCGGCTCACGAGCGTCCTCCGCGGCATCGGCAGCCTCCCGCCCGAGGACCGACCAAAGATCGGGTCCGTCGCCAATGCCGTCCGGGCCGCCCTCGAGGCGGCCTTCGCCGAGCGACGCGAGGCGCTGCGGAAGGAGGCGATCGCCGCTCGGATCGCCGCCGAGCAGGTCGACGTCACCCTGCCCGGCCGACCGATCCCCCTCGGCAGTCGTCATCCGATCCCCGAGACGATCGCCAGGATCGCCGAGGTCTTTGGCCAGTTCGGCTTCGTCGTCTACGAGGGGCCCGAGGTCGAGACCGACGTCTACAACTTCCAGATGCTGAACATCCCGACCGACCACCCGGCCCGGGACCTCTGGGACACCCTCTACGTCGATCTCGACGGCTACCTCCTCCGGACCCACACCTCGCCCGGCCAGATCCGGGTCATGGCCCAGGAGCGCCCCCCGATCCGAGCGCTCCTCCCTGGTCGCTGCTTCCGCTACGAGGCCGTCGACGCCTCCCACGGCTTCGAGTTCTTCCAGGTCGAAGGGCTCATGATCGACGAGGGAACGTCGATGGCCGACCTTCGCGGCCTCCTCGACGAGTTCGCCCACGCCCTCTTCGGAGCGGGGCGAGCGACCCGCTTCCGGCCCGGCTACTACCCCTTCACGGAACCCTCCGTCGCCTTCGACGTTCGTTGCGTCGTCTGCGACGGCGACGGCTGCCCGGCCTGCTCGCGGACGGGCTGGATGACGATCCTCGGGGCGGGGATGGTCCACCCCGTCGTCCTCCAGTACGGCGGTCTCGACCCCGAGCGCTACCAGGGCTTCGCCTTCGGGATGGGGGTCGAGCGGATCGCCAACCTCCGCCACGCCGTCGCCGACCTCCGCTACTACCTCGAGAACGACCTCCGCTTCCTGGAGCAGTTCCGGTGAGGGTCCCTCTCTCCTGGCTCGCCGACTACGTCGAGCTCGAGCTCGCTCCCGAGGAGCTGGCCGAGCGCCTCACCCTCCTCGGCATGGAGGTGAAGGCGATCGAGCGCTGGGGCGCCGACTGGCAGTCCGTCGTCGTCGGTGAGCTCGTCGCCGTCGACCGCCACCCGAACAGCGACCGGCTCTCCCTCGCCCGCGTCGACGTCGGCGACGGGGCGATCCGGGAGATCGTCTGCGGGGCGACGAACATCGCCGTCGGTCAGCGCGTCCCCGTCGCTCTGCCCGGGGCCGTCCTCCCCGGCGGCCGGCGGATCGAGCGGGCCGAGAAGCTCGGGGTCGTCAGTGACGGGATGCTCTGCTCGGGAGACGAGCTCCGCCTCACGACCGACGCCGAGGGAATCCTCATCCTGCCGCCCGAGGCGCCGATCGGTCGGCCCCTCGTCGATCTCTTCGGCGACGTCGTCCTCGACGTCGACGTGAAGCCGAACCGCGGCGACGCCCTCTCCCTCGTCGGTCTTGCCCGCGAGGTCGCCGCCGCGACGGGAGCGCCCGTCCGCCTGCCGCCGACCGATGTCCTCGAGGAGGGGCCACCCGTCGAGGAGCGGCTGAGCGTCGTCGTCGAGGAGCCCGCCCTCTGTCCTCGTTTCGTCGGCCGCTTCATCGACGGTGTCCAGGTCGGCCCGTCCCCCGACCAGGTTCAGATGCGGCTCCTGGCGGCCGGGTTGCGGCCGATCAGCAACGTCGTCGACGCCTCGAACTACGTCATGCTCGAGCTCGGCAAGCCGATCCACACCTTCGACGCCGCCGCCGTCGAGGGCGGGCGGATCGTCGTTCGCCGAGCCCGACCGGGCGAGACCCTCGAGACGATCGACCACGAGCTCCGAGACCTCGATCCTGAGACCCTCCTCATCACCGACCCGCGAGGTCCCCTCGCCATCGCCGGGGTCATGGGCGGGGCCGCCTCGGAGGTCGGGGAGACGACCCGATCGGTCATCATCGAGTCGGCGATCTTCGACCCCGTCAGCATTCGGCGGACGGCCTTCCGCTACGCCCTCCGCTCCGAGGCGAGCCTCCGCTTCGAAAAGGGGCAGGAGTTCGGGCTCGCCCGGCTCGGTGCCGACCGGACGGCCCGCCTCATCCTCGCTTGGGCCGGCGGGAGCGTCGCCCGAGGCCGGGTCGACACGAACCCACGGGAGCCCGAGCCGACCCGGATCGCCTTCCGTCCGAAGCGCGTCAACCGGCTCCTCGGCACCGAGCTCTCGGTCGACGAGCAGGAGCGGCTCCTCGCCCGCGTCGGGATCGAGACCGAGCCGGCCGGGCCCCAGGTCAGGATCCCCATCGCTCGCGGCGAGCGGCCCCGCGACGTCGTCGCCTCCGGGGCCGAGAGCCTCGTCGCCGTCGTCCCGCCCTGGCGGCGCGACCTCGCCATCGAGGCCGACATCGCCGAGGAGGTCGCCCGCGTCCGCGGCTACGAGCTCGTCCCGGGGACCCGCCCTGACACCCCGATGCCGCCCTACCGCCGCTCGCCCCTCGCCATCCGGGAGGCCGTCCGAGCGGCCCTCGTCGGCGCCGGCCTGGCCGAGGTCGTCACCCACGCCCTCGTCGCACCCGAGGAGCTCGAGGCGTACCGGCTCCGAACGCCCGTTCCCTCCCTGGACGAGCCGGACCCGGTCGCAACCCCGATCCGGGTCACGAACCCCCTCTCGAGCCTCCACTCCGTCCTCCGCCAGAACCTCTTCCCGAGCCTCGTCGCGGTCGTCCTCGTCAACCTTCGGCGCGGCCGACCGGGGATCGCGATCTTCGAGGTCGGGAAGGGCTACGGGCGCGGCGAGGCCGGCCCCGTCGAGTGGTGGCGTCTCGGCATCGCCCTCTGCGGAGCAGCGAATCCACCGTCACCCCTCCTGCCACGTCGAAGCTTCGATCTCGACGACGGAAAGGGGCTCGTCGAGCACGTCGCTGCCGCCCTCGGCTACGGCGAGCCCCGCTACCGGGCCGAGGCCGAGGAGCCGCTCTTCCACCCTGGCCGGACCGCGCGGGTCGAGGCGTCGGTCGGGGCAGGCGGGGATGCCCTCGGCCTCGTCGGGATCGTCGGTGAGCTCCATCCCTCGCGCCTCGACGCCCTCGAGATCCGCGATCGTCTCATCCTCGTCGAGATCGCCGTCCGCGGCCTCGCAGCGGGGGCCCTCGAGCCGCCCCGGGTCACCGCTCCGCCGCGGCATCCGACGGTCGAGCGCGACCTTGCTGTCGTCGTCGGCGAGGCCGTCCCGGCGGCACGGGTCGCCGAGGCGATCCGGGGCGCTGCGGGGCCGCTCCTCCGCCGCCTCCAGCTCTTCGACGTCTACCGGGGTGCCCCCCTCGCCGAGGGTGAGCGGAGCCTCGCCTACCGCCTCACCTTCTGGGCCGAAGGGCGGACCCTCACCGAGGAGGAGGTCGAGGCCGCCGTCGCCGTGATCACGGCCGCCCTCGCCACGGAGGTCGGTGGGCGCCTCCGGAGCTAGGTGGGCGCCGAGCCCGACCGTCCTCCGCTGAGGCCGGCAGGCGCGGTCGGCCCTGCTCTTGGACCGGGGCGGAGCCGCGGGGCACCGGGCGCCTTCCGGCCCCGCCTTGCGGCGCTCCCGTCGCCGCTGCTACGCTAGCGCCTCGGCCGCGGACCCTTCCGCGTCGGCCATGCACGTGGGGAGCACTCGGTGGACGTTGCCCAATTCCTCACCTCGATCAACCTCTTCGACCTCCTCGCCATCCTCTTCGTCTTTGCCATGTTCATCCTCGGGGTCATCCAGGGGACGATTCGACGCCTCCTCGGGCTGGCGGCGATCACCTTCTCCTTCCTCCTCGCCAGTCAGCTTCGCGACCCCCTCGGCGCCTTCCTCGCAGCGAACTGGACCCACCTCCCGGCCGAGTACAGCTTCATGATCGGCTACGGGGTCATCTTCGTCGCTGCGAGCGTCGCCTTCAGCCTCGTCATCCAGGGCTTCTATCGGCCCCAGCCCCTCTTCGCCCGGGCCACCTTCGTCGACGAGCTCCTCGGCGGCGCCGTCGGGATCGTCCAGGGCCTCGTCGTCCTCGGGGCGATGATCGTCATCCTCGACTCCTTCTACCGGATCCCGGGGATCGCACCGAACCCGAACGAGCTCGGGTTCCTCCGTGACCTCTTCCGGGCCTACGACACCTCGGCGACGGCGAGCCTCTTCCGGACGACCCTCGTCCCGGCCTTCTTCGCCCTCCTCGGCGGGTTCGTCCCCGACGCAGTCCGTGCCTTCTTCGTCCAGCGCTGACCTCCTCGAGCTCCCCCGCGGAGGGTCGGCGCCAGAGCCGCAGCAGGCGCCGTTCCTGAACCTCGACGTCGCCCCGGTCCTCGACCGGTCGGACCTCGCCAGGTCGACCCTCGAGGCCGCCCGGGCCCTCCTCGGCGCCCTCCTCGTTCGAGCCGGTCCCGAGGGGTTCCGGGTCGGGCGAATCGTCGAGGTCGAGGCGTACATTGGGACCGAGGACCGAGCCTGCCACGCCCGCTTCGGACGGACGCCCCGGAACGCCGTCATGTTCGGCCCGCCGGGTCACGCCTACGTCTACCGGGTCTACGGGATCTACGACTGCCTCAACGTCGTGACCGAGCCCGAGGACTCGCCAGCGGCCGTCCTCGTCCGTGCCGTCGAGCCGCTCCTCGGCCTCGAGCTCATGCGCCGGGCTCGAGTCGCCGTCGTCGCCGAACGGCACCGCTGGTCGCCGGAGCGAGCGAGCGCCGAACTCGCCCGGGTCGAGCGCCTTCCCGCGGCCCGCCTGGCCGCCGGACCTGGCCTCGTCGGCGCCGTCTTCGGTCTCGAACCGAGCTGGTCAGGGGTCGACCTCTGCGCGCCGGACTCGCCCCTCCGGCTCCACCGTCGTCCCACCGGCGACCCCGAACCGACGATCGTCCGGGGGCCCCGGGTCGGCGTGGGCTACGCCGACGAACCGTGGCGCTCGGTGCCCTGGCGCCTCGCCATCGCCGGCCATCCTTCGGTCTCCCGCCCAAGGCCGCCGGCCGTCTCCGGCCGAACGCCACCGCCTCCGGGTCGGAGGTAGCCGTGGACGAACGCTCCCTCGAGATCCTCGAGTTCCCGACGATCCGGGCTCGGCTCGCCGAGCTGACGAGCTTCGATCCGAGCCGACGGCTCGCCGAGGGCTTGGTCCCGAGCAGCGACCCGATCGTCGTCGCCCGTTCCCTCGACGAGACCGACCAGGCTCGGGCCCTCCGAACCGAGCGACCCGAGGTCGGGATCGGTGGCGCCGTCGACATCGGGCCGGCGGTCGAACGGGCCGCCCGGGGCGGCCGCCTCGAGCCGGCCCAGTTCCTCGGCATCGCCGAGACCCTCGACGCCGCGGCCCGCCTGGCGACTCAGCTCGCCGAAGACCGCCGACCCCTCCTCCGCGACCTCGCTCGCCGGCTCCACGGCCTGCCCGGCCTGCGGGCGACTCTGGCCCGCAGCTTCGACCCTGCCGGGGAGCTCCTCGACACGGCCTCACCGCGCCTCGGCGCCCTCCGGGCCGCCGTGCGGGTCGCCTACGAGCGCCTCCGGCGGCGCCTCGACAGCCTCGTCGCCTCTGAGCTCGGCTCAGCCCTCCAGGAACCGATCGTCACTCTCCGGAACGGGCGCTACGTCGTCCCGATCCGGGCCGAGGCGCGGTCCCGGGTCCGAGGGATCGTCCACGACGCGTCGGCGAGCGGTCAGACTCTCTTCGTCGAGCCTCTCGTCATCGTCGAGCTCGGCAACGCCTGGCGCGAGGCTCAGGCGGCCGAGACCGAGGAGGTCGAACGGATCCTCGACGAGCTGTCGGCCCTCGTCGGAGCCCATGCCCCGCTCCTCCGGGAGACCCTCGAGGCCCTGGCGACCCTCGACTTCTGGCTCGCCAAGGCTCGCCTCGCCGAGGCCCTCGAGGCGGTCCGCCCGGAGGCGAGTGGGGACGGATCCCTCGACCTTCGCGGAGCCCGCCACCCCGGCCTCGGCCCGACGGCCGTCCCGATCGACGTCCGCCTCGGGGGCGAGTTCTCCGCCCTCGTCATCACCGGCCCGAACACCGGTGGCAAGACCGTCGCCCTCCGGACGATCGGCCTCCTCGCCCTCATGCACCAGGCCGGCCTCCACATCCCGGCCGCGCCCGGGAGTCGGCTCCCGGTCTTCACCGACGTCTACGCCGACATCGGCGACGAGCAGTCGATCGCCCAATCCCTCTCGACCTTCTCCGGCCACCTCCGGCGGATCATCGCGATCGTCGAGCGGGCTGGTCCGGGCGCCCTCGTCCTCCTCGACGAGCTCGGGGCTGGGACGGACCCGACGGAAGGCTCGGCCCTCGCCCAGGCGATCCTCGACCACCTCCTCAGCGCCGGTGCCCTCGTCGCCGCGACGACCCACTACGCCGAGCTGAAGGTCTACGCCCACACGACGCCGAGGGTTCGGAACGCGGCCGTCGAGTTCGACCTCGAGACCCTCCGGCCAACCTACCACCTCTCCATCGGTCTCCCCGGCGGGAGCCAAGCCTTCGCCATCGCCGAGCGGCTCGGCCTCCCGTCGGCGATCGTCGAGGCGGCCCGGGCGCGGCTGACCGAGGACGAGCGGGCCTTCGAGACGACCCTCGCCCGGATCCGCGAAACCGAACGCGAGGTCGCCGCCGCCCTCGACGCTGCGCGCCGCGCCCAAGAGGAGGCGGCCTCGGCGATCCGGTCGGCCGAGGAGGAGCGACGGCGGGCGAGGGCGGAGCGGGAGGCGACCCTCGCCGCAGCCCGCGCCGAGGCCGAGGCGATCGTCGACCGCTTGCGGGCGGAGCTCGCCGCCGCCCGGCGGGCCCTCGAACGAGAGACCCTCACCCTGCCCCGAATCGACGAGCGGATCGCCCGGGCGGAGGCCCTCCTCGAGGGGTTGCCGGGCGCTGAGCCGGAACCGGCAGCGCCACCCGCCGGCTGGCGCGTCGGTGACTGGGCGAGGAGCCGGAGCGGAGGGTGGCAGGGTCGGATCGTCGCCTTCGACCGCCGTCGTCGCCGGGCGAGCCTCGAGGCCGACGGAAAGCGGGTCACGGCCGCCGTCGGTGACCTCGTTCCCGTCGGACGACCGGCGGCTGAGGTGGCGACCTCGCTCCCGACTCGGCCCGGGGCGGCGGTGAGGGGTTCGAGCCCGGCGAGGCTCGGGCTCGAGCGGGCTCGCCGGGTGGCGAGCTCCCTCGATCTCCGGGGCGCCCGAGTCGAGGACGCCGTCGCCGTCCTCGAGCGTTACCTCGAGGACGCTGCCCTGGCTGGACTCCGGGAGGTGACGGTCGTCCACGGTCTCGGAACCGGCGCTCTCCGAGATGCCGTCCGGGCGACGGCGAGCCGGCACCCCCTCACGGCGGAGGTCCGCGCCGGTCGAGCGGGCGAAGGAGGCGACGGGGTGACGATCGTCACCTTTTGAAGGCCGGTGAGCGGACGGCGAGCGGGCCGTCCACCGCCCCGATCGAGACCGTGGAGGGCGCGAGCGGCAGCGCGGGCGGCCCGGCTGCCAGCCTCGCGGCACGAGGTCAGCTCGGACTCGGCGAGGGAGTCGGACTCGGTTTCGGCTTCCCGCCGCCACCACCCCCACCGCCAGGCCCGGGCGGCAAGCTCGGCTCCGGCGGCAGGGACGGACACGAGGTCGGATCGAGGGGATCGCAGCTCGGCTCCGGCGACGGGGAGGGGGAGGGGAGCGGCTGGCAGGTCTCGGTCGGCGCGAAGGGCGCACCCCAGGTCCGACCGAAGGGCGCGAAGGCGCGGTTGTAGAAGTACATCGTCCGGGTCCGTTTCGGCCCCCCGGCGACGCCGACCCCGCGGCGCGCCCGCTCGATCCAGGCGGCGTTCGCCTTCTGCCACTCCGGGAAGTTCGCCTCGACCCGACTGAGGTCGAGGAAGCCCTGGGTCACCGGTGGACCAGCGCAGCCCTCCTGCCAGAGGAGGCCCGACGCCGAGTCGATCTCGAGGGCGACCTTCGTGTCGTCGACCTTCGTCGGCACCGTCCCCTCGATGAAGAGCTCGTCGACCGTGCGCGTCGTGAAGGGCCCGGGGAGGAGGCCGCTGTAGGCGTCGACCTTGGCCGTGACGATCCCGCCCGGACGACTGTCACGGAAGCGTGCCAGGGGCAGGCCGCGGGTCACCTCGGTCATGATCCGCGACCAGAGGGGGGCCGACGAGTCGAGGGAGAGGCTCCCCTTGTTCGGCTCGTTGTTGCTGTTCCCCATCCAGACCCCGACGACGAGCTGGGGCGCCTTCGGATCCTCGGGCGGCGCAACATAGCCGTAAGCCGCGACGTCCCGGTTGTCCTGGGTCGTGCCGGTCTTGTAGGCCGCCTCCCGGCGGGTCTTGCCGTCCATGATCCGCCACTCGGCCCAGTAGGGGTTGACGGCCGGATCGGTGTTGCCGGCCAGGATGTCGGTGATGATGTAGGCGGCCTGGGGGCTGATGACGCGCTCGCCCTTCGGCGGCGTCTCCGTCTCCGGCCAGACCCGCGTCCCCGAGCTATCGAGGACCTCGAGGAGCGACCGCCGCGGCATCCGAACTCCCCCGTTGGCAAGGGTGGCGTAGGCGGTCAGCATGTCGACGGGCCGGACCTCGATCGTCCCGATCGACATGCTCACGACGGGGATCGCGTCCGGCGCGTAGCGGAGCCCGAAGTCCTTGTCCCGGGCAAAGAGGTGGTCGAGGCCCATGATGATCCCGGCCTTGATGGCCGGGATGTTCAGGGAGAACTGGAGCGCCGACCGGAGCCGGACGGGGCCGCGCTCGTAGCCGTCGGCCTGGGTCGGGTAGTAGGGCTTCTGGTTCGGCGGCGCAAAGTTCGTCACGACTTCCATGAAGAGGCTTGCCGCCGTCAGGACCCGGTCGTCGATGCCGATGGCGTAGTGGATCGGCTTGATCGCCGAACCCGGCTGCCGCATCCCGTCGCCGAAGACGTCGAACTGGGGCTGGAAGCGCGCATTCCCGCTCTCGTAGTAGCCTGCCGAGCCCGCGTAGGCAAGGATCTCTCCGGTCCGGGCGTCCATGATCCCGGCCGCGGCGTTGTGGATGTTCCGGCCGCGGAGGGCCTTGATCCAGGTCCAGTCGCTCTTCGGGATCTTGTAGCGTTGGAGGATCGGGTCCGGGTTCCGGACCTGGGGGACCCGCGAGGCGACGTAGACCCACTTCTCGACGACCCGCTGCATCTCGACGTCGAGGGTCGTCCGGACCCGGAAGCCGCCGGTGTCGACCCGCTCGCAGCTGTCGGCCTGCTCGGCTCCGCAGAGGATCGTGCCGAGCTCGCGCCGGACCTGCCAGACGAAATGCGGGGCGATCCAACGCGGGGTCGGCGGTGGGGTGAGGACGACGGGCTCGCGCTTCGCGGCCTCGTAATCGGCGGTGGTGTGACGGCTCCCCGAGAGGACGCTGCGGGTCTTCATGAGGTCGAGGATGTAGTTCCGGCGGACGACGACCTCGCGGTCGGCGGGGACGACGAGGCGGACCTGGTCGGCGGGGCACTCGGCATCCTCGGCGACCTCGACGGCGCACTCCTCGACGGCGTTCCGCAGGAGGTCGAAGCGAGTCGGTGACTGCGGGATGGCGGCGAGGAGGGCCATCTGGGCGAGACTCAGCTCACTGAGGTCCTTGTTCCAGTAGCCCCGAGCGGCGGCCTTGACACCGTAGCTCTGGTTGCCGTAGTAGTTCTGGTTCAGGTAGGCGGTGATGATCTCCCGCTTGCCCTCGATCCCGGGATACTCCTGGGTCAGGCGGATCGACTGGATGATCTCGCGGATCTTCCGCTCGTAGATCGAGCCCTGGAAGGCTTCCTTCGGGAGGAGGCGAGCCCGAACGAGCTGCTGGGTGATCGTCGAGCCGCCCCGTTCCCTGCCAGCGAGGGTGTCGAGGGCCGCCGCGACGAAGCCGAGGGGGTCGAAACCGACGTTCTCCCAGAAGGTCTTGTCCTCGATCGCCGTCGTCGCGTCGATGAGCTCCGGAGGGAGCTCGTCGTAGGTGACGAGCTCGCGGCGGGCCGAGCCGAAGCGGGCCAGCTCGACCGTCCCGGTCCGGTCGTAGACGATCGTCTGCTGATCGAAGGTGAGGTTCTCGAAGACCGTTCGCGGGTCGGGCAGGCCCTGGGCGTAGTGGTTGTAGGCGAGGACGGCGCCGGCCAGGCCGACGAGGCCGACGACGAGGAAGGAGCCAAACAAGAAGAGGGGGAGGACGACGGCGACAGCCGCTGCCGCCTGCCGGCCCCTCGAGGGGCGCCGGCCGTTGCCGAGGCGCTGGAGGCGCCGGCGCCGCGCGAGGCTGGTATTCATGCCGGCGCTGACGATAGCATAGGCGCTGCGATGACCCGTTCTCCCACGACCACGCCCTCCGGGACGACTCGTCCCCCTCGACTGTGACGTCAGCTCCTCCTTCGACCCCGGTGGCGCCCGCGCCGGGCCTGGCCGGCCTCCTCGACGAGCTGCGCTGGCGTGGCATGCTCCATGCCGCGACGCCCGGCCTCGCCGCCCGGTTGGCGACGGATCGCCCGATCGCTGGCTACAACGGCTTCGATCCGACGGCCCGCTCTCTCCACATCGGCAACCTCGTCCCGATCTTCGGCCTCCTCCACCTCCAGCGTCGGGGCGGGCGGCCAGTCGTCGTCATCGGCGGCGGGACCGGCCTGATCGGCGATCCATCGGGGCGTCCGACGGAGCGCGCCCTCCTCGACCCCGACACCCTCGCCGCCAACGCGGCGGCGATCCGCCGCCAGCTCGAGCGCTTCCTCGACCTCGAGCCGGGCCCGAGGGGCGCTCTCATCGTCGACAACGCCGAGTGGCTCGGTCGGCTCTCGCTCATCGAGTTCCTCCGCGACGTCGGGAAGCACTTCACCGTTCCTTACATGCTCGACAAGGAGTCGGTCCGGACCCGACTCGAGCGAGGGCTCTCCTACACCGAGTTCAGCTACATGCTCCTCCAGGCCTACGACTTCCTCCACCTCTACCGGGTCCACGGGGTCGAGCTCCAGATGGGTGGCGCCGACCAGTGGGGGAACATCACTGCCGGTCTCGAGCTCATCCGGAGGGTCGTCGGCGGGACGGCCGAGGGGACGGAGGAGGGGAACGGTCAGGAGCTCGCCCACGGCCTCTGCTACCCGCTCCTCACCCTGCCGTCGGGGGAGAAGTTCGGCAAGACGGCAGCCGGGACCTCGGTCTGGCTCGACCCGGAGCTCACCTCACCCTTTGCCTTCTATCAGTACTGGCTCCAGGCGGCCGACGCCGACGTGCCGATGTACCTCCGCTTCTTTACCCTCTTCGAGCGGGCCGCGATCGAGGATCTCCTGGCCCAGGGAGCCACCCGCCCCGAGGAGCGAGTCCCCCAGCGGGCCCTGGCCCGGGACCTGACGGCCCGGGTGCACGGCCCGGAAGCGGCAGAACGGGCCGAGCGGATGGCGGCCATCGCCTTCTCCGACGAGCCCGTCGAGGATCCGAGCCTCCTCGAGGCCCTCTGGCGGGAGGCGGACGGCTTCGACGTGCCGGCCCGCCTCCGCGATGCGCCCGTCGCCGTCTTCCTCGCCGAGACGGGCCTCGTGCCCTCCCGGAGCGAGGCGCGCCGCCTCGTCGCCGGGGGCGGCGTCACCCTCAACGGGCGCCGTCCGGCGAGCCACGACGAGCCGGTCCCCCAGCCGATCGCCGGCCGCTACTGGCGGGTTGGGATCGGTCGACGACAGCGACGGGTCGGGCGGCTCGTCGAGGGAGCGTGCTAGCGGGGCGCGCTGCCGTCCGGGGACGGGTGCCGTGAGTGGCGTCTGCCGTGCCCCGTGCCGGCGAACGTGGCCCGCTTCGACGCTCTCCCCGGCGATCCGGGCAGGGCCGGATCTTCCTCGTTACTCGCCGAGTGAGTAGCCCCCGGCTCGCCCGGCCCGGGACTTCCACGGTACTCACCCCGGTGGTGAAGTGGCAGAGCTGGCTTCCGGATTACTCGCCCTGGGAGTGAACTGGAAGAAGGGGAGGCTGACCCGGCCGCCCGAGCGAGCTCGCCACGCTCAGTCCTCGCCGTCGTCGGCGTGGAAAACCGAGTCCCGATCTCCACGTCACTCGCCGGACGAGTAAACGAGAAAAAGCGCGGCGGCGCCGGACGGCGGCTCGCGGACGAGGATTGGGGGGCGGGTCGGCGGACCGAGTCGGCGGCGAGTCGATGGACGCGGTGTCAGGGCCGGTGGCGGCGGCGGAGGACCTCGATGACCTCCTCGGGTGAGATCGCCCGCTCGGCGAGGAGGACGAGGAGGTGGTAGAGGAGATCGGCGGCTTCGGCGGCGAGGGCCGACCGGGCCGGCGCATCGAGAGCGCCACGACCGGCCGAGGGGCCTTCGAGGGCGTCGTCCTTCGCCGCGAGGAGGACCTCGACGGCCTCCTCGACGACCTTCCGGCCGACGGCCTCGGTCCCCTCGTCGAGGAGGCGAGCCGTGTACGAGCCGGGCGGCCGGCTCGCGGCCCGCTCGGCGATCGTCGCCCAGAGGACGCCGAGCCAGCCAAAGGCGCTCTCCACGCTCTCCGTCGGCGCCGTCGAGGCCGGTCCTGAGGTCGGCGGCTCGGCGTGCTCCGCTGCGAGGCGACCAGAGGGGAGCCCGGAGCCCTCGGTGGGCTCGGGATCGAAGCAGCTCACCGTCCCTCGGTGACAGGTTGGGCCCGTGGGTTCGGCCCGGACGAGGAGGGCGTCGGCGTCACAGTCGAGGGCGATGTCGCGGAGCCGGAGGACGTGCCCGCTCGTCTCGCCCTTCCGCCACAGACGGCGGCGTGAGCGGGAGTAGAAGTGGACCTCCCCCGTCCGCCGGGTCGCCTCGAGGGCCTTGGCGTCCATGTAGCCGAGCATGAGGACCCGCTGGGTCGCCGCGTCGATGACGATCGCCGGAACGAGCCCGTCGCTCCCGAAGCGGACGCTCTCAGGTCCCGGGAGCTCCCCACTCGCCACGTTCGCTGATGGGTCTGCTGAGGGGGGAGCCAGCGTCAGCCCCCGCCGCTCCGGCGAGCCATCGGCCGGCGCCGTTCCCTCGGCCCGAGGCGGAAGCCCCTGCTCCCGCCCGCGCCCCTTCATTCGCTCACCTCGACGAGCCGCACCGGAATGCCCGCGGCCGCCATCGCTGCCTTGACCTCAGCGATCGAGTGGATCCGCCGATGGAAGATCGAGGCGGCGAGGACCGCGTCGGCGCCGCCGTCCCGGATGGCGGCGACGAAGTCGGCCGGGCCAGCCGCCCCGCCCGAAGCGATGACGGGCACCGGGACCCGCGAGCTGATCGCCCGGAGGAGGGCCGTGTCGTAGCCCGAGCGGGTGCCGTCGCGGTCGATGGAGGTGACGAGGAGCTCGCCCGCGCCAAGGGCGACCGCCCGCTCGGCCCACTCCACGGCCTCGAGCCCCGTCGGCTGGCGTCCGCCAGCGACGACGACCTCCCAACTTGGCCCGTCCCCGTCTCCCCCGGACTCGGGGCGGCGTCGAGCGTCGATGGCGACGACGACAGCCTGGCTGCCGAAGCGTCGGGCGCAGCGTCGAACGAGAGACGGGTCGCGGACCGCCGCCGTGTTCAGGGAAACCTTGTCCGCCCCGGCCCGCAAGACGGCCCGCATGTCGCCGACGGAACGGACACCGCCGCCGACGGTGAGGGGGATGAAGGCTCGCCGCGCCGTCCGCTCGACGACGTCGAGGAGGGTCGAGCGGCCCTCGGGGGCGGCGGTGATGTCGAGGAAGACGAGCTCGTCGGCGCCCTCGGCGGCGTAGCGCTCAGCGAGGGTCGGCGGATCCCCTTCGTCGACGAGGTCGACGAAGCGGGTGCCCTTGACGACCCGCCCCCCGGCGACGTCGAGGCAGGGGATGACCCGGCGACGGAGCATCAGGCCGACCGCCCCAGGGCCGCCTCGGCGACGGCCACGCCACCGGCCTCGCCGGCGGTCCGCCGCCCGGCAGCGAGGTCGAGGAAGTTCGCCAAGAGGCGGAGCCCGTCTCGACCCGACCGCTCGGGATGGAACTGGACCCCCGAGAGGTTGCCTCGAGCGACGGCCGAGACGAAGGGCCGACCGTGGCTCGTCCAGGCGAGGATGGCCGCCCTCGCCTGGCCTGTCGGCTCGCCCGCGTAGGAGTGCACGAAGTAGAAGTCGGCACCCTCGGCGATCCCGGCGAAGAGCGGGTGGGGCCGCGTCCGCTCGACCTGGTTCCAGCCGATGTGGGGCAGGGTCGGGGCGCCGGCGAGGCGGACCGTCCGACCGGTCAGGACCCCGAGGGTCTCGGCGCCGTCCTCGTCGCTCCCCTCGAAGAGGAGCTGGAGGCCGAGGCAGATGCCGAGGAAGGGCCGGTCGGCCTCGATCCAGCGCCGGATCGACTCGACGAGGCCCTGCCGGCCAAGGCGGGCCATGGCCGGACGGGCGGCGCCGACGCCGGGGACGACGAGGGCGTCGGCTCCGGCCAGGTCCGCCGGGCGCCGGACTCGAACCGGGCGCCCGCCGACGGCGAGGAGGGCCTGCTCGATGCTGACGAGGTTGCCGGCCCCGTAGTCGACGACGGCGACCCGAACCTGCCGCACGCTCAACCGAGAACCCCCTTCGTCGAGGCTGCCCCGGCCCGACGCGGATCGCGCTCGCAGGCGGCCCGGAGGGCGCGGCCGAGGGCCTTGAAGGCCGCCTCGGCGAGGTGGTGGTCGTTCCGGCCCCGGCCGGTCAGGTGGATCGTCGCCCCGGCCGTTCGGGCGAAGGCCTCGACGGCGTGCTCGACGAGCTGGAGGGGGAGACCACCGACCCGCTCGCCTCGGAAGGGCAGGTCGACGACGGCGTAGGGTCGCCCGCCGACGTCGACGACGGCCCTGGCGAGGGCCTCGTCCATCGGGATCGAGGCCTCCCCGAAGCGGAAGATGCCGGTTCGTTCGCCGAGGGCTTGGCCGAGGGCGGTCCCGAGACAGAGGGCGACGTCTTCGACGGTGTGGTGCTCGTCGACCTCGAGGTCGCCGCTGGCTCGGAGGACGAGATCGACGAGCCCGTGGTGAGCGAGGCTGGCGAGGAGGTGGTCGTAGAAGCCGATCCCGGTCGCCACGTCGGTCTGTCCGGCGCCGTCGAGGTCGAGCTCGACGACGACCGTCGTCTCTCGGGTCCGCCGTTCGATCCGTCCGCGACGACGAGGTTCGGCGGTCGCCTCGGGCGAGCCTGGGGTCGTCCCTGGAGGCGGCGCCGTCGCTTCGGGCGGGGGAGACGAGGGCGGGTCGGCGTCGGCCTCGGCGGGACGGCTCGGGCGGGGGTCGATCGGCTCGTCGGTCATCGCTGCTCACCTCCGTCCTTCGGCGCTGGACCTTCCTCTGTCGACGGCCGGGTCATCGCCGTCGTTCCCGACGCCTCGGCCTCGATTGCCGCCGCCGCCTCGAGGAGGCGGTCGTTCTCGGCCGGAGCGCGAATGGTGAACCGCAGGTGTCCAGCCAGGATGTGACCGGCCCCGAAGGTCCGAGGCACGAGGCCGCGGCGGAGGAGCCCCTCGGCGACGGCCGCCGCCCGCTCGGGGCTCCCGAAGTCGACGAGAAGGAAGTTCGTCACCGAAGGCGCCACCTGCCAGCCGAGGGCGGCGAGACCAGCGGCGAGGCGAGGCCGCTCGGTCTCGATCCGGGCGAGGTTCTCGACCAGGGCCGTCGGGTCCCGGAGGACGGCCGTCCCGACGGCGACCGAGGGGACGCTGACCGACCCTGGCGGCCGGTAGGGCTCGAGGCGGGCGATCGTCGGCCGCGCCCCGACAGCGAAGCCGACCCGGGCCCCGGCGATGGCGTAGGCCTTCGAGAGGGTCCGGACGGCGACGACGTTCGGCCAGCGCCGATGCCAGGCGACGGCCGACCGGCCGACGAACTCGGCGTAGGCCTCGTCGAGGACGACGATCGGGGCCGCTCGACCGGCGGCGTCGGCGTCGGCGGCGATCCCGGCGAGGAGCGCCTCGAGCTTCCCCTCGGGTTCGAGGTCGCCCGTCGGGTTGTTCGGGTCGCAGAGCCAGAGGAGGTCGGCTGCAGCGGCGGCGGCCCGGACGGCGGGGACGTCGAGATGCCAGCCCTCGGTCCCGGGACGGCGAGGGACGGCGACGACCCGGGCCGGGCGCTGTTCAGTCAGGACCCGGTACATCGCGTAGGTCGGGACCGGGATGACCGCCGCCCCGCCGGGCGGTAGGAAGGCCTTGGCGCAGAGGTCGAGGACCTCGTCGGCTCCGGCCCCGACGAGGAGCTCCTCGGGGGCGACGTCGTAGACGGCTGCGGCGGCCTCGACGAGCCGGCGGTAGTCGCTCGGCGGGTACTCGCTCAGGGGGACCTCGAACCGGGCCTCCCTGAGGATTCGGTCGGCGACGGCCGGCGGCGCCGGCGAGGTGTTGAGGTCGAAGCGGACGATCGCCTCGGGGGGGAGGCTGTAGCGGGCGGCGACCTGCTCCGTCGTCGCCTCCCAGGCATAGCCGGGCGGCGCGACGGGCGAGGCGAAGGTAACCGGTGTCGGGCTCATCGCCCGATCTCCGGCCTCGACGGGGCCTCTGGCGCAGCCCGAGAGGCCGAGACGAGGCGCGACCCCGCGTCGCGCCCGAGGCGTTCGAAGCGAACCTCGACCGCCGCTCGGTGGGCGAAGAGCCCCTCCGCAGTGGCCAGGTCGCCGATCGTCGATCGAAGGGCGGTCAGCCCGGTCTCGTCGAGGCGCTGGATCTGGAGGTAGCGGCCGTACTGGTCGACCGCGAGGGCACCGCAGGCCCGGGCCAGGCCGCCCGTCGGCAGGACGTGGTTGGCGCCTGTCGCGTAGTCCCCAGCCGACTCGGGCGCCCAGGACCCGACGAAGACGGAGCCGGCGTTCCGGATCCTCGCCACGACCGCCTCCGCCTCGGCGACCTCGACCGAGAGGTGCTCGGGAGCGTAGGCGTTGACGAAGGCGACGGCGGCCTCGAGATCCGGGGCGAGGACGATCCGGCCGTGGGCGGCGAGGGCGGCTTCGAGGATCGTTCGCCGCGGGGCCGCGGCGAGCTGACGGAGGAGGGCCGCCTCGACGGCGTCGGCGACGGTCGGCTCGGCCGTGACGAGGATGGCCGGCGAGTCAGGGCCGTGCTCGGCCTGGGTGAGGAGGTCGGCGGCGACGATCTCGGGATCGGCGGCGGCGTCGGCGAGGACCATCCCCTCTGAGGGCCCTGCGGGGAGGTCGATCCCGACCCGGCCGGCGAGCTCGAGCTTCGCCGCCGTGACGTAGGCGTTGCCGGGCCCGACGATCCGGTCGACCGGCGGGCAGCCCTCCTCGGGCAGACCGAAGGCGAGGGCGGCGATCGCCTGGGCCCCGCCGGCGACGAGGACCCGCTCGAGCCCGAGGAGGCCGGCAGCGCCAGCGAGGACCGGGTCGAGGCTCCCGTCGGGGCCGGCCGGCGAGGCGGCGACGATCGTCCCGACCCCGGCGACCTGGCCGGGCACGACGCCCATGACGAGGGAGGAGGGGTAGGGGGCGCGACCCCCGGGGGCGTAGGCCCCGACCCGCTCGAGGGGAACCCAGCGTCGCTCGATCTCGACCCCGGCGACCGTCACGACTCGGACCGACGTCGGCCGTTGGGCCTCGGCGAACCGGCGAACGTTTGCGATGGCCGTTTCCAGGGCGCGCCGGAGGTTCGGGGCGAGTCGATCGAGAGCGGAGGCGAGGTCGGCCCGTTCGAGAAAGAGCCGGCCGTCGGCGAGGCCGCCCCCGTAGGACCGGTTCGCCTCGCGGACCGCCGCCGCCCCGTTCCGCTCGACGGCGGCGACGATCCGACGGGCGGCCTCGCGGACCGTCTCGTCGGGGACGGCGCCACGGCGGACGAGGTCATCGAGCTCAGCGGCGACGGTGGGATCGCGGCGGGCGGCGGCGAGGTCGAGCCGGCGGAGGCGAAGGGTGGGGAGGGAGGTGTTCACGGGACGATCTTCTCGATCGGCAGGACGAGGATCCCCGAGGCGCCCGCTGCCTTGAGGCGAGGCAGGAGACCCCAGACCTCGTCGGCGCCGACGACCGAGTGGATGGCGATCATGCCGCCATGGGCGAGGGGGATCACGGAAGGTGAGGCGAGGCCGGGGAGGAGGGCCTCGAGCTCCGGGAGTCGCTCGGCCGGGGCGTTCATCATGACGTATTTCTTGTCCCGGGCGGCGATGACCGCCCCGAGCATCGTCTCGATCGCCGCCAGCTGCTCGGCTCGGTCGCGCTGGGCGGCCGGGTTGGCGACGAGGACCGCTTCCGAGTCGAGGAGGTCGCCGATCGGTCGGAGACCGTTCATCGCCAGGGTCGACCCGGTCGAGACGAGGTCGACGATCGCCTCGGCGAGACCGAGCCTCGGGGCGACCTCGACGGCTCCCGAGATCGGGACGACGTCGACCGGGATCTGCCGCTCGGCGAAGAAGCGGCGGGCGGTGTTCGGATGGGCCGTGGCGACCCGCAGCCCAGCCAGGTCCTCGACGACCTGGTAGGGGGTGTCGCTCGGCACGGCGGCGGCGAGGCGGCAGCGCCCGAAGCCGAGGCGGCGGATCCAGGGCAGCTCGGCCCCGGCCTCGGTCAAGAGATCGATCCCGGTGATGCCGAGGTCGGCGACACCGTCGCCGACGAACTCGGCGACGTCGCTCGTTCGGACGAAGAGGATGTCGAGGTCGAAGTTCTGGACCCGGGCGACGAGGCTCCGGTCGTGCTCCTCGAAGACGAGTCCGGCGTCGTGGAGGAGGGCGAGGCTCGGCTCGACGAGGCGGCCCTTGTTCGGGACGGCGAGCCGAAGGCGTCGGCTCATCGCCGCCCCTCGGCGGCTTCGGCCTCGGCTGCAGCGCCGGCGCCGGCGTCGGAGCCGGTGGCTTCGGCGGGGACCGCCGTCCTGCCCCGCCGCTCCGCGAGGCGGTCCAGGACGAGGCGGTAGCCCCCCTCGCCGTGATGGAGCCAGGCGGCGATCCGGGTGATCGTGGCCGTGCTCGCCCCCGTCCGTCTCGAGATCTCGGCATAGTGGAGGCCCTCGTCGAGGAGCTGGACGACGGCCCAGCGCTGGGCCATGTCGTGGAGCTCACCGAGGGTGCAGAGGTCGCGGAAGAACCGCTCCGCCTCGGCGACGCTCCTCAGCTCGAGGATCGCCTCGAAGAGGGCGGTCGTCGCCGGCGTCCGCCAGGAGTCGTCCCGCGGCAACATCGCTCTCGATCGTCTCCCTTCCCTGCATCTCGCCAGCGCGGCGGCCATCGGCGCGCCATGCTAGCATGCTAGCGTGCTACAACGATGGCAGACAGGAGCGTATCAGGCCCGAAGGAGGGCGTCAACCGCAGGCCGATCGACCCGCTCCGGAGCGCTCGGCCGGGCGGGAGGCTTCTCGTGAGGGAGTTCGAGCTCTTGCCGGCAATCGACCTTCGAGCCGGCCGCGTCGTCCGGCTCGTCGAAGGCGACTTCGACCGGGAGACCCACTACGCGATCGATCCGCTCGCCGTCGCCGAGGGGTTCGCCGCCGCCGGGGCGCGCTGGGTCCACGTCGTCGACCTCGACGCGGCGCGCTCCGGGGCTGGGAGCGCAGCGAACCGAGACGCCGTCCGACGCCTCCTCACGGCCCTCCGGGGGCACCTCGCCTTCGAGATCGGGGGCGGGATCCGGACGCCTGCCGCGGCGGAGGCGTGGCTCGAGCTCGGCGCCCGCCGGGTCGTCCTCGGCACCGCCTTCCTCCAGGACCCCGGGCTCGCCGAGCTGCTCGTCCGGCGGCTCGGCCCTGCCCACCTGGCGGCCGCTCTCGACGTCCGTGGTGACGAGGCCGTCGGCGAGGGCTGGCGGCCGGGGGCGATCGCCGCTCCAGTCGCGGCGACCCTCGACCGCCTCGCCGGGGCGGGCATCGAGACCTTCGTCGTCACCGCCATCGCCCGGGATGGGCGCTTGGCGGGGCCAGACCTCGCCCTCCTCGGCCGGCTCGTGGCGACCGGTCGAGGGAGGGTCATCGCCTCAGGCGGGATCGGCAGCCTCGCCGACCTCGAGGCGGTCCTCGAGCTCGGGTGCAGCGGTGCCATCATCGGCCGGGCGATCTACGAAGGCCGCCTCGACCTTCGAGGCGCCCTCGACCTCGTCCGACGGACGAGGCGGGTGGAGGGTGGCGGGGCGGACGACGAGCCGTCCAGCGACTGACGCCGTGCGGTCCACCGGGCGGCGAGGAGGGCGCGGCGGCGGACCGTCGATCCGGTGGCCGCCGACCCCGCTCCTACTCGCCTCAGCCCTCCTGTTCTTTCTTGTGAGCCTCGATGATCTTCTGGGCGATGTGGGGCGGGACGTCCTCGTAGTGGTCGAAGCGGGCGCTGAAGGTGCCCCGACCACCGGTCAGGGACCGGAGCTCGGTGGCGTAGTTGTAGAGTTCCGCTTCGGGGACGTGGGCGGTGATGACCTGCATCCCGTCGCCGGCCGGCTCCATCCCGAGGACCCGGCCTCGTCGCCCGCTCAGGTCGCGACTGACGTCGCCCATCGCCGCCTCGGGGACCCGGACCTCGACGAGCATGATCGGCTCCATGAGGACCGGGTTGCACTGCATCACCCCCTGCTTGAGGGCCATCGAGGCCGCGATCTTGAAGCTCAGCTCGTTCGAGTCGACGGTGTGGTACTGACCGTCGTAGAGGGTCGCCTTGAAGTCGACGAGGGGGTAGCCGGCGAGGACGCCTTCGGCGGCCGCCTCCCGGATCCCCTTCTCGACGCCGGGGAAGAACTGCTTCGGGACGACGCCGCCAACGATCCGCTCGGCGAACTCGACCCCGCCACCCGGATTCGGCTCGAGCTCGAGCCAGACGTCGGCGAACATCCCGTGGCCGCCGGTCTGCTTCTTGTAGCGGCCGTGGACCTGCGTCCGGCCGCGGATCGTCTCCCGGTAGGCGACCTTTGGCGGCTTCGTCAGGATCGAAACCCCGAACTTCCGCTTCATCCGCTCGGCGATCACCGCGACGTGGGCCTCGCCCATGGCGACGAGGACCTGCTCGCCGGCCTCGCTCCGCTCGACCCGGGCCGCCGGCTCCTCCTCGAGCATCCGGCTGACGGCCGAGCTCATCTTGTCGAGGTCGGCCTTCGTCTGCGGTTCGATGGCGACTCGGAGGGTCGGGGTCGGAAACTCGAGGGGCGGCAGCCGGAAGGCGCGCTCTCGGGTCGAGAGGGCGTCGCCGACCTGGGTGACGGTCAGCTTCGCGACGGCCCCGATCTCGCCGGCTCGCAGCTCACCAACCGCCTCCTGCTCCTTGCCGTGGAGGACGAGGAGCGCCCCAATCCGCTCGTCTTCGCCCCGGTCGGCGTTGAAGACCGTCGTTTGGGCGTGGAGGGTACCGGAGAGGACACGGAGGTAGGTGAGGCGGCCGACGAAGGGGTCGGCGGTCGTCTTGAAGGCCCGGACGAGGAGCGGGCCGTTCGGGTCGCGTTCGACACGGACGGGGTCGCCTGAACGAGCGTCGATCGCCTCGACGGGCGGGAGCTCGTTCGGCGCCGGGAGATAGCGAACGATGGCATCGAGGAGCCCGCTCATCCCGATCCCGCGGGTGGAGCTGGCGACGAGGACGGGGGCGAGGAGACGGTCCCGGACGCCCCGGCGAAGGCAAGCGTCGAGTTCCTCGTCGCTGATCTCCTCACCCTCGAGATACTTCGTCAGGACGTCGTCGTCGGCCTCGGCGGCCGCCTCGAGGAGCTGGTCACGGCGACGGGCGACCTCCTCGGCGAGATCGTCGGGGACGGGGACTTCGGCGACGCCGCTCCCGTCCCAGCGGTAGGCCCGACGGTGGACGAGGTCGACGTAGCCGCTGAAGGACTCGGCGGCGCCGACGGCGAGGTGGAGGGGCGCGAGCTTCGGGCCGAAGGCCGACCGGAGGGCATCGAGGGCCCGGTTCGGATCGGCGTTCTCCCGGTCGCACTTGTTGATGACGAAGAGGGCTGGCCGGTCACTCGCCCGGGCCAGGCGGACGGCCGTCTCGAGGCCAGCCTCGATCCCACCCGAGGCGTCCATGACGAGGATCGCCGCATCGGCCGCCGCCATCCCCTCGACGACCTCGGCCCCGAAGTCGGCGTAGCCGGGGGTATCGACGAGGGTGATCCGGTGCCCGGCGTGGTCGAGGCTGGCGACGGCGAGGCTGAGGGACTCGTGGCGCTTCTGCTCCTCGGGCTCGAAGTCGAGGCTCGCCGTCCCGTCGTCGACCCGGCCGAGGCGGCCGATCGCCCCGCCGACGAAGAGGAGTTGCTCGGCGAGGCTCGTCTTGCCGGCTCCGGCGTGGCCGGCCAGGACGACGCTCCGAAGGTGGGGGATGTCGACACTCTTCGCCATCGGATCCTCTCGAGTTGCAGGTCGATGCCCGTCGCGATGGGCTGGCTCGGCGAGTGGGCGCCCGGCGGATGGGCCCGCTCGGGGCCCGGGGACGAGGCCGGTCTGGTCATCATAGTCCGCTATACTCCGCCGCGATGTCCGGGCACTCGAAATGGTCCCAGATCAAGCGCCAGAAGAGCGCCAACGACGCCAAGCGCGGTGCCCTCTTCACGAAGGTCGCTCGGGAGATCACCGTTGCCGCCCGCCAGGGGGGTGGTGATCCCGAGGCGAACTACCGGCTCCGCCTTGCGGTCGAGAAGGCCCGCTCGATCAACATGCCCCAGGAGAACATTCGACGGGCGATCGAGCGCGCCGTCGGTGGTGGCGAGGTCGACCAGTACGAGGAGATCGTCTACGAGGGCTACGGGCCGGGGGGCGTGGCGATCCTCGTCGAGGCGGCGACCGACAACCGGAATCGGACCGCGGCCGACGTCCGCTCGGTCTTCTCGAAGCACGGCGGCCAGCTGGCCGGATCCGGCGCCGTCGCCTGGCAGTTCGAGCCGCGGGGGATCATCACGATCCCGCGCCACGGCCGCGACGCCGAAGAGATCGCCCTGGCGGCGATCGACGCTGGGGCCGAGGACGTCGACACCGACGACCCGGAGCGGGTCGAGGTCTACACGAACCCCGGCGCCCTGGAGACGGTCCGTCGAGCCATCGAGGCAGCCGGACTCCCGGTCGAGTCGGCCGAGGCGGCGATGGTCGCCCGGCAGACGATCAGCCTCGATCCGGAGAAGGCGCGGGCCGCCCTCCGACTCATCGACGCCCTCGAGGACCTCGACGACGTCCAGCGGGTCACCGCAAACTTCGACATTCCGGAGGACGTCTTCGCCGAGGTTGCGGGGTGATCATCCTCGGGATCGACCCAGGCACGGCGGCCCTCGGCTACGGGGTCGTCGAGCGGAACGGCGGCCTCCGGGCCCTCGACCATGGCTGTCGGACGACCTCGCCCGAGGCCGGCCTGGCGGCTCGACTCCTCACCATCCATGCCACCCTCCTCGAGCTCATCGACCTCTACGAGCCGAGCCTCCTCGCCGTCGAGCGGGTCTTCTTCTCGCGGAACGTCCAGACGGCCTTCGCCGTCGGCCAGGCACGGGGTGTCGTCCTCCTCGCCGCAGCCGAGCGCGACCTGCCCCTCGTCGAGGCGACGCCCTCGGCGGTGAAGGTGGCCGTGACCGGAAGCGGCAGGGCCGACAAGGACCAGGTCGCCCGGATGGTCGCCCGGATCCTCGGCCTCGGCGAGCCGCCCCGACCGGACGATGCCGCCGACGCCCTCGCCGTCGCGGTCTGGGCTGCCCATGCCCTGCCGAGCGCGACGGCGGGAGCCGGGCGCCTCGATCTCGCCGCCGTCGGCGCCATCCGGCGGGGTCGTTCTCCCTACGAGGTCGCCGTCGCCGAGGCCCTGGCCCGGGAGCGCGCCGAGGTCGGCCAGCGGCCGTCTCGATGATCGCCTCCCTCGAGGGCAGCGTCGGCTCCATCGCCACCGACTCCCTCGTCCTCGAGGTCGCCGGGGTCGGCTACCGGGTCTTCGCGCCGCCCGCCGTCCTCGCCGCCGCCCGACCCGGAGAGCGGCTCAAGCTCCACGTCCACCACCTCGTCCGCGAGGACCAGCAGGCCCTCTACGGCTTCCGGTCGATCGAGGAGCTCGGCTTCTTCAGCCTCCTCCTCACCGTCACCGGGGTCGGGCCGAAGGTCGCCCTGGCCATCGTCGGCTCCCGACCGCCGGCCGACCTCCAGCTGGCGATCCTCCAGGAGGATCAGGCGGTCCTCACCGCCGTCCCCGGGGTGGGGCGGCGGCTCGCCGAACGGATCATCTTCGAGCTCCGGGAGAAGGTCGCCGCCGCCGGGTCGGCGGTCGCCATCGGCGGCCCGAGTGCCTCCGAGTCCGAGGTCGTCGCCGCCCTCATGGCCCTGGGCTACTCCCAGGCCGAGGCCCGGACGGCAGCCCGGTCGGCGGTCACTGAGTCCGAGGCCGGGGCGAGCCTCGAGGAGCGGGTCAAGGCGGCCCTCCGGAGCCTGGCCCGGAGCTGAGGGGCGCCTCGGCGGGAGCTGAGGGGCGCCTCGGTGGGGGAGGCCCGGAGGGGGGAGGGCTCGGTGGGAGGGCTCGGTGCTGGCCGACGCGCTCGAGGCGCTCGAGACCCTCGGCCCCGTGCGCAGCGAACACCAAAGCCGCCGCAGGCACGGACCCGCAGCGCCCCACTCCCGGGGAATGTTGTCCACCCAGCAACACTTCCCGGGAATGCGGGCCTCCCATCCCAGCAGTGAGGCCGCTTTGATGTTCTCCGCGCACACCGCCCCCGAACTCAGTACTTCGATCTCCTGCCCATGCCACACCTCCTGGGTCGTGCACACAATTCAGTGTCCACGAAATCGGGTCAAGTCCTGGCCTCCCATCCCAGCAGTGAGGCCGCTTTGATGTTCTCCGCGCACACCGCCCCCGAACTCAGCCGTCGACTCGGACAGCCAGAAGCTCCATCCTGGGCTGGACTCGATCCCGAGGGTGGGCAGGTCGGGGGTCGAGCTTCTGGGTCCTGCCGACGATGAGGCCAGCGGCCCCAGGGACGTTACCGGCACCGAACAACGAGGCCGCGGACGTCGGCCCCCACGACGACCGCGGGGAGGGCCCGTTCGACCCCTCGCGGGGGCTCCAGGGGAGAGGCGAGGAGCGGCGGTCGTGAGACGACGCTGAGGGTGACGCCGTGGTGGGTCCAGCCAACGGGCGGCCCACATCCCCGTCTCGTTCAACCCTCAACCCGCCAGTCGCGCGCCCGGCCGCCGACCGGGCGCGTGCCGCGTCACGGGACGCTCCGGCCGGTGCCGCCGCAGACGACTGGCGGGCCCTGGCGCGGGCCTTGGAGCGTGCCGCGTCAGGGACTCGACAGAGCGCGCCGATGGGACCCGCCCGCCCGGCGGTCAGCTTCCGGCCCGCGGACCCTCGTCCTCGACAGGCCGGGCGAAGGGAGCAAACTCGGCGACGACGCGCTCGTAGATCGGCCGCTTGAAGGGGACGACGAGCTCGGGCACCTCAGCCAGAGGGACCCAGCGCCAGGCGTCGAACTCGGGCTCCTCGGTGGCCAGGTCGATCTCCGCCTCGGAGCCGAGGAAGCGGAGGGCAAGCCACTTCTGCCGCTGACCACGGTAGTGCCGGGCCCAGCGCGGCGGGTCGGGCAGGTCGGCTGGCAGGTCGTAGGTCAGCCAGTCGGCCGTCTCGCCGAGGACGACGACGCTCCGGATACCGGTCTCCTCGGCGAGCTCCCGGAGGCCGGCCGTCAGGGGCGTCTCGCCGTCGTCGATCCCGCCCTGGGGCATCTGCCAGCCCCGACCGTCGTTCCGGATCCGGCGCCCAACCCAGACGAGGCCGGCCGGACTGAAGACGCAGAGCCCAACGGAGGGGCGGTAGGGGCGTGAGTCGGCGTCGGTCGCGGCCTCGAGGCCGGACGCGGCCACCTGCCGGAGCTCGCCGGCAGGCTCAGCCTCGGACTCCGACGGAGTGGCGCTCGATCCCATCATGACCGGAGGCCGGCGACGGGCCGCCGGAGTTGCCCGAGGGCTTGCCGTCCCGTCCCGCTCGATCGCGTCATGGTCGGAGGCCGGCGAGGGCGTCGGCATGGAGGCCCCGCGGGTCGATCGGCGCCCGCCCTCGGCGGGCGGCGAGCTCGGCGAGGGTCTCACGGTCGAGGATGGCGAGGATGGCATCGCGGACGTCGATCATGACGTCCCGAAGGGCACAACTCGCCTCGTCGGGGCACGTGCAAGGCTCGTAGTAACGGAGCGAGACGCAGGAGATCGGGGCGAGGGCACCATCGAGGAGGCGGATGACGCGCCCAATCGAGACCTGCCGCGGATCGGCGGCGAGGGTGTAGCCACCATGGGCACCGAGGGTCGTCCGGACGAGACCAGCGTGCTTGAGGACGGCTAGGATCTGCTCGAGAAACTTCGGTGGCAGGTTGTTCCGCTCCGCCAAGACCGCCAGGGGAATGGGCCCCTCGGAGGCGTGGCGGACGAGGTCGATGAGGGCCCGGAGCCCGTACTGGGACCGGGCAGAGAGACGCATGTCCGAATCATGCCAGAAGTTCGAGGGGCCGACTCGGGCTTCGAGCCGCCCTGTTCGAACATGCGTACGAAAACCGAACGCGACGTGATAGACTCCTGGCCGTGACCGACGATCCCCTCCGCGTCCTCGCCGCCGACCCCATCGACGACACCGAGCGGACGATCGAAGCCGCCCTCCGGCCTCGGTCCCTCTCGGAGTACATCGGCCAGCGGGAGGTCAAGGCGAACCTCGCCGTCCTCCTCGAGGCGGCCCGGGGGAGGGGAGAGGCGGCCGACCACATCCTCCTCTACGGCCCTCCGGGCCTCGGCAAGACGACCCTGGCGACGATCGTCGCCAGGGAGCTCGGGGTGAACATCCGCTACACCTCTGGACCCGCCGTCGAGCGGCCGGGGGACTTGGCGGCGATCCTCACCGCCCTCGACGAGCGGGACGTCCTCTTCATCGATGAGATCCACCGCCTCGGCAAGGCCGTCGAGGAGATCCTCTACCCGGCCATGGAGGACTACGCCCTCGACGTCATGGTTGGGAAGGGGCCATCGGCCCGCTCTCTCCGGCTCAGCCTGAAGCCCTTCACCGTCGTCGGCGCGACGACGCGGGCAGGCCGCCTCGGCGGCCCCCTTCGGGACCGCTTCGGAGCGACCTTCCGGCTCGACTTCTACGCCCTCGACGAGCTGACGGCGATCGTCCTCCGCTCGGCTCGGATCCTCGCCGTCCCGATCGACGAGGAGGCGGCCCGGGCGATCGCCCAACGCGGTCGAGGCACGCCGCGGGTCGTCAACCGGCTCCTCAAGCGCGTCCGGGACCACGCCCAGGTCTACGGCTCGGGCCGGATCGACGAGGCGGCCGTCGAGGCGGCGATGACGAGCCTCGAGATCGACGAAGCCGGCCTCGACGGGACCGATCGCCGGTTCCTGGCGGCGATCGTCCAGAAGTTCGGTTCTGGCCCGGTCGGCGTCGCTGCCCTGGCGGCGATCCTGGCCGAAGAAGTCGAGACGATCGAGGACGTCGTCGAACCCTACCTCCTCCGCCTCGGCTTCATCGACCGGACTCCACAGGGCCGGATCGCGACAGAAGCCGCCCGGGTCCACCTGGCCCGGCTCGGCTACGAGGTCCCGCCGCCCCGGCGAGTCGAGCCGGAGACGGTGCCACTCTGGGACGGTCCCGGTGGCGCAGGGGCAGGCGGGTGAGGTCGTTCCATGCCCGATCTTGCACCCCTCGGTCGCTCCCTCATCCTCCTCGGGGTCATCCTCGTCGTCCTCGGGGCCATCCTCGTCGTCGCACCTCGGATCCCCCTCATCGGGCGCCTGCCCGGGGACATCCGGATCGAGCGGGACGGGCTCGTCATCTACTTCCCTCTGGCGACGATGCTCCTCGTCTCGGTCCTCCTCTCGGTCCTGGCGTGGCTCGTCGACCGCCTCCGCTGAGCCGGGGCCGGCCAGGCCGACGGCCGACCGCCTTCCTGGACCAGGCCGCTCGCGCAGGGCGGCCCCGAACCCCGCCGGGCTCGGCGGCAGCGGGCGGAGGCGCCGCGGCCAGCACCCCGCGCCCGACCCCAGGAGGTCGTCGATGAGCCCGGCCGCCACCTTCGAGGTCGTCGTCCCGCCGCCCGCCGACGGCTCGACCCGAGCTCGCCTCGGCCGCCTCGAGCTCCCCCACGGGGTCGTCGAGACGCCCCAGTTCATGCCCGTCGGGACGAACGCGGCGGTCAAGGCCCTCGACCCGGCCGACCTTCGCGCCGTCGGGGCGACGATCATCCTCGCCAACACCTATCACCTCTCCGAGCGGCCCGGTCACGAGCGGATCGCCCGCCTCGGCGGCCTCCACCGCTTCATGGCCTGGGACCGGCCGATCCTCACCGACTCGGGGGGCTTCCAGGTCGTCTCCCTCGGCGACCTGCGGGTCGTCGACGACGACGGGGTGACCTTCCGGAGCCACCTCGACGGCTCCCTCCGCCGCTTCACGCCCGAGTTCGCCATCGAGGTCCAGGAGACCCTCGGCTCGGACGTCGCCGTCGCCTTCGACCACCCTGTCCCGCCGGCCGGCTCGGACCGGGCGACGGTCGCCGCGGCGACGGAGCGGACCCACCGCTGGGCCGAGCGGTCCCTCGCCGCCCACCGCCGGACCGACCAAGCCCTCTTCGGGATCATCCAGGGCGGCCTCGACCCCGAGCTCCGGGCGGCCTCGACCCGCTGCATCGCCGGTCTGCCCTTCGACGGCCTCTGCATCGGCGGCCTGGCCGGCGACGAGACACCGCTCCAGCGGGCAGCCGCGATCGAGGTCGTCGTCGAGACCCTCGGCGCCGATCCGCGGCCCCGCTACCTCATGGGCCTCGGTTCCCCGGCCGACCTCCTCGCCGCCGTCGACCAGGGGATCGACCTCTTCGACTCCGTCCTCCCGGCCCGAGTCGCCCGAAACGGCCAGCTCTGGGTCCCGGGCGGCAAGCTCAACCTTCGGAACGCCCGCTTCCTCGACGACCCGGCACCGGTCCAGGAGGACTGCCCGTGTCTCTTGTGCCGGACCTTCTCACGGGCCTACCTCGCCCACCTCTTCCGGGCTCGGGAGCTCCTCGCCTACCGCCTCGCAACTTGCCACAACCTCACCTTCACCCTAGACTTCATGGCCAGGATCCGCGCTGCGCTGCGGGCCGGGACGTTCCCCGCCAGCCTCCCGGACCTCCGGCTGCGAGCCGGCCGGACGGCGGTCGGTGACACCGCGGTGAAGTCGGCGTGAAGGGCCCCTCGATATCCTGGAGTTCGATGCGGAGGCGATCGCATGGGTTCTCGAGACCGTCCGCACCGCGAGCCGAAGAAGAAGCCGAAGGACAAGGTCACCCAGCCCAGGCTGGAACCGCTCGCCGAGCCGCCGATGCAGGTCGAGGTCATCCGTCGACCACGGAAGCCGCGACCCGAGATCGAGCCGGAAGCGGAGGCCGAAGGCTGAGCCGGCCGGGCGGGCGCCCGTCGCGCTCGCTCCGTCGACGGTGGCCGTGAACGACAGGAGCGAGCAGCGATGGCGATGACGGGCGAACGACCGGGCGAGACGAGGAACGGAGACCGGGCCGCTGGCGAGCGGACCCGGGCCGTCGAGGCGGCGATCCTCTCGATCGAGAAACAGTTCGGCCGGGGGGCGATCATGCGCCTCGGCTCGGCCGAGAAACTCCAGGTCGAGGCGATCCCGACGGGCTCGATCGCCCTCGATCTCGCGCTCGGGGTCGGCGGGATCCCACGGGGCCGGATCACCGAGATCTTCGGGCCCGAGTCCTCGGGCAAGACGACCCTCTGCCAGCACATCATCGCCGAGGCCCAGCGGCGAGGCGGGGTCGCCGCCTTCATCGACGTCGAGCACGCCCTCGACCCCATCTACGCCCGGGCCTGCGGGGTGAACGTCGACGAACTCCTCGTCAGCCAGCCCGACACCGGCGAGCAGGCCCTCGAGATCACCGAGACCCTCATCCGCTCGGGCGGCGTCGACTGCGTCGTCGTCGACTCCGTCGCTGCCCTCGTCCCGAGAGCCGAGATCGAGGGCGAGATGGGCGACAGCTTCGTCGGCGTCCAGGCCCGGCTCATGAGCCAGGCTCTTCGGAAGCTGACCGGGGCGGTGAGCCGCTCGAACACGGCCCTCGTCTTCACGAACCAGCTCCGGGAGAAGATCGGGGTCATGTTCGGGAACCCCGAGACGACCCCAGGGGGCCGGGCCCTGAAGTTCTACGCCTCGATCCGCCTCGACATCCGCCGAGTCGAGACGATCAAGAGTGGGAGCGAGTCGGTCGGTAGCCGGGTCCGGGTCAAGGTCGTGAAGAACAAGGTCGCCCCACCCTTCCGGGTCGCCGAGTTCGACGTCATGTACGGAACCGGGATCAGCCGCGAGGGCGGCCTCCTCGACGTCGGGGTCGCCATGGACATCGTGACGAAGACCGGAGCCTGGTTCACCTTCGGCGAGACCCGCCTCGGTCAGGGCCGGGAGGCGGCGAAGGAGTTCCTCCGGGCGAACCCAACCCTAGCCGACGAGATCGAGGCCCGGATCCGCTCGCGGATGGACGAGGTCCGCCTGCCCGTCGAGGGGATCGAGGAGGTCGAGTAGGACGGCCAACCGCCGCGGGGTCCGCGATCGCCGGGCGGAACGGGCTGGCCTGGCCGAGGTCGGCCCCGTCCTCGACGCGGCCGCCCGCTACCTCGAGGCTCGCCCCCGGTCCGTCGCCGAAGTCCGCCGCCGGCTCGTCGGGGCCGGCTTCCCGGCCCCTCTCGTCGAATCCGCCATCGAGCGCCTCGTCGAACTCGGCTACCTCGACGACCTCGCCTTCGCTCGGGCCTGGGTCGCGGCCCGGGATCGGTCCCGGCCCCGGGGCGAGATCGTCCTCCGCCGGGAGCTCCGGCGCCTCGGCATCGACTCGGCGACGATCGCGACGGCCCTCAGCGAGCGGGAGGTGGAGGCAACGGAGGCGACGAGCGGGCCCGAGGCGCCATCCCCGAGAGGGCGTTCGAACTCTTCGCTCGGCCTCCGCCCGGCCCCGCGGAACGTCGCCGACGCCGAGGCCGCCCGCCGACTCCTGGCTCGACGAGCGGCCGCCCTCGGCCGGATCGCCGACCCTCGCCGCCGTCGCGCCCAGGCGTACCAGCTCCTCGTTCGGGCCGGCTTCGAGGCTGACCTCGCGGCCGACCTCGCCCGGGCCGTCGTTGCAGAGGACGTCGACGAAGCGGGCGACGTCGAGGACACGATCGAGCTCGCCGATCCGGCCGGCGAGACCATCGTCGACGAGCTCGGCGACCCCCCGGACCACGTCACCCACGTTCCGAACCGACAGGCCGACTCCTCCGACCGACCAGCCTGAGCTCCGCGCGGGCCGCTTCCGACCCGCTCCGGGCCGCTCCCGACCCGCTCCGGCGGTTCGGCGTAGACTAGCCGGCAATCCGGACCGGTCGGTCGATCGATCCCGGACTTGCCCAGCCGGTGTCGGCGGCGCCAGCCGGTCGGCGCGAGCGGATTGCCTCCGCCGCCGAGCGTCCCGATGCCCCAACCGATCATCCATGCCGCCGACCGCTCCATCGTGGTCGGTGCGGAGGACGAAGAACCATGATCGAGATTCCGATCGCCCTTGCGACGGCCCTCGTCGTCGGCCTCGCCGGGGTCGGCATCGGATTCCTCCTCGCCAGCAAGGTCTGGGCGCCCCAGGCGATCCGGGCCGCCCAGGCCGAGGCGAAGCGGATCATTGCCGAGGCCCGTGAGCGACAGAAGGACCTCATCCTCGAGGCGAAGGACGCCAAGCTCCGTCTCGCCCAGGAAGCCGAAGAAGAGGCCCGGGCGAAGCGGGCCGAGCTGAATGCCTTGGAGCGCCGGCTCCTGGCTCGAGACGCCCAGCTCGACGAGCGGGCCGACCTCCTCGAGGAACGCCAACGGAAGCTCCTCGACCGGGAGCGGGAGCTCGAACGAGCCCGCGAAGAGGTCGAGCGCCTCCACGCCGAGCGGGTCGCCGCCCTCGAGCGAGCGAGCGGCCTCTCGGCCGAGGACGCCAAGGCGCTCCTCATCGACGCCGTCCGGGAAGAAGCCGAGCACGATGCCGTCAAGCTCGCCCGGGCGATCGAGCGGCGCGCCCGGGAGGAGGCGAACGAGAAGGCACGGGAGATCATCGTCACCGCCATGCAGCGGATCGCCGCCGACCACACGGCCGAGCACACCGTCACCGTCATCCACCTCCCGAACGACGAGATGAAGGGACGGATCATCGGCCGGGAGGGCCGGAACATCCGGGCCCTCGAGCAGGCGACGGGTTGCGACCTCATCATCGACGACACCCCCGAGACGGTCGTCGTCTCCGGCTTCGACCCGGTCCGGCGCGAGGTGGCCCGGCTCGCCCTGACGAAGCTCATCGCCGACGGCCGGATCCACCCCGGCCGGATCGAGGAGGTCGTCGCCAAGGCCCGAGCCGAGGTCGAGCTCGTCATCCGCCAGGCGGGCGAGCAGGCCGCCTACGACGCCGGGGTACCGGGCCTGCCCCCGGAACTCATCCGCCTCCTCGGCCGCCTGAAGTTCCGGACGAGCTACGGCCAGAACGTCCTCCTCCATTCCGTCGAGACCAGCCGCCTGGCGGCGATCATCGCCGCCGAGCTCGGGGCCGATGTCGCCGCGGCGAAGGCCGGCGGCCTCCTCCACGACATCGGCAAGGCCGTCGACCACGAGGTCGAGGGGGCCCATGCCGCCATCGGCGCCCAGATCGCCCAGCGTCACAACCTCCCCTTCAAGGTCGTGAACGGGATCGCCGCCCACCACCAGGAGGTCGAGTACGCCTGCCTCGAGGCGCCGATCGTCCAGGTCGCCGACGCCATCAGCGCCTCCCGGCCGGGCGCCCGGGGCGAGACCGTCGAGACCTACCTGAAGCGGCTCGAGGACCTTCAGGCGATCGCGAACAGCTTCGCCGGCGTCGAGCGCTCCTTCGCCGTCCAGGCCGGCCGCGAGGTTCGCATCCTCGTCCGCCCCGACGAGATCGACGATCTCTCGGCGACCCGTCTCGCCCGCGACATCGTCCGCAAGATCGAGGAGACCCTGACCTACCCGGGTCAGATCAAGGTCACCGTCATCCGCGAGACGCGGGCTGTGGAGTACGCGAAGTAACCCGTCCTGGGGCCGGCGGGGAGATGGCCCGGGAGCCCGGCGCGGCGCCGAAACCGCCCGGCGCCTGCCGGATCCTCATGATCGGCGACGTCATCGGCAAGCCGGGGCGACTCGCCGTCGAGCGCTGCCTGCCCGAGCTCCGCCGCGATCGGGCGGTGGACTTCGTCACCGCCAACGGCGAGAACCTGGCCGGGGGGATGGGCCTGACCGGCCCGACGGCGGAGGCCCTCTTCGCCGCCGGGGTCGACGTCATCACCTCCGGGAACCACATCTGGGACAAGCGGGAGATCTACCCGATCCTCGAGCGGGACGAGCGGATCCTCCGACCCCTGAACTACGGGACGAGGGACGTCCCCGGTCGCGGCTGGGGGATCTACACCGCCGCCGACGGGACCGAGCTCGCCGTCCTCAACCTCCAGGGCCGGACCTACATGACCCCGATCGACAACCCCTTCACCGAAGTCGACCGCCTCCTCGACGAGGCCTCGGAGCCGCTCCCGCCAGTGCGGATCGTCGACTTCCACGCCGAGGTGACCTCCGAGAAGAACGCCTTCGGCCTCTACCTCGACGGCCGGGTCAGCGCGTGCCTCGGGACCCACACCCACGTCGTCACCGCCGACGAGCGGATCTTGCCGAAGGGGACGGCCTACCAGACCGACATCGGCATGACCGGACCCCTCGATTCGATCATCGGCTTCGCCCCCCGGACCGTCTTGCCCCGCTTCCTCAATGCCCTCCCGACCCGCTTCGAAGTCGGAGACGGGCCGGTCGTCCTCCAGGCGACCCAAATCGACGTCGACCGGCGGACGGGCCGGGCCCTCGCCATCGAGCGGGTCCGACGGCTCGTCGACGTCTAGGGCGACGGTGGCTCTCTCGACCGAGCGCCCCCGCGAGCCCTCCAGCGCGGCGCCGGAGGGGCCAGCCACGCCCGTCGACCTCCACACCCACACCTCCCGCTCGGACGGGGTCCTCGAGCCGCGGGCCCTCGTCGAGGCCGCGGCCGCCGCCGGTGTCCGGCTCCTCGCCATCACCGACCACGACACCCTCGCTGGGCTCCGGGAGCTCCGAGCGCCCGAGGCACCGCCCCTCCCGGCTGGGCTCGAGCTCCTGGCCGGGATCGAGCTCAATGCCGCCCTCGAGACTGGGACCGAGGTCCACGTCCTCGGCTACGGCCTCGACCTCGCCGACGAGCGGCTCGAAGCCCGCCTCGAGGCCCTTCGGGCCGAGCGCCGCGTCCGCTTCGAGCGGATCGTCGCCCGCCTTCGGGAGATCGGCTGCTCGATCGACGCCGTCCTCGCCGGGTTCGACCTGAGCCGCACCGAGGCCCTCGGCCGGCCGACGGTCGCCCGCGCCCTCGTCGCCGCCGGCCACGCGACGAGCGTCGCCGACGCCTTCGAGCGTCTCATCGGTCGGGGTGGTCCGGCCTACGTCCCCCACCCGAGGCTCGACCCGGCGGCGGCGATCGCCCTCGTCCGAGAAGGTGGGGGCCTCGCCGTCCTCGCCCACCCGGCCGAGGTCGTGGCGAGCAGGGACCTCCTCGCCGACCTCGTCGCCGTCGGCCTCGGTGGCCTCGAGGTCTACTACCGGGGTTACCCACCCGAGGTCGTCGCCGAGCTGGCCAGCCTCGCCGCCCGCCACCGGCTCGTCGCGACGGGCGGCAGCGACTTCCACGGCGACGACGCCCCCTACGCCGCCGTCGCTCGGAGCGTCAGCGTCCCCGCAGCCGCCGGGGCACGCCTCGTGGCGGCCCTCCGAGACGCCGCCGCCTCGCCTCGGGGGAAGGGATGGCCCGGTCGGGCTACACTCGTCCGCCGATGACGACACGCCTCTTGCCCGTCCTCGACCAGACCGTCGTGGCACCGACGCCACCTCCGCGGGCGCCACGCTCCGAGGATCCGCGCCTCGCCGAATATGGTCCTGACGGCGCGGTCCTGCCCCGCTTCGCCATCTGGACCCTCGGCTGCCAGATGAACAAGAGCGACTCGGAGGAGATGGCCGGCCGCCTCCTCGCCGCCGGCTGCGAGCCAGCCTCCTCCTTCGAGACGGCCGACCTCATCGTCATCAACACCTGCGCCATCCGGGAGGCGGCCGAGGCGAAGGTCATCGGCCGCCAGGGTCAGCTGAAGCGGCTGAAGGCCGCCAACCCGAGGCTCCGGGTCGTCCTGACCGGTTGCGCCGTTCGGGAAGCCTCGCGGGGGAACCTCGCCCGGCGCTTCCCAGCCGTCGACCTCTTCCTCCGCCCCGACGAGGAGCCGGAGATCGTCGAGCGGCTCGGCCTCGCCTCGGCCCAGGCCGGGATCGGCCGGGCCGTCGTCAGTCCGAGCGCAGCCACGACCCTCGTCGCCGGGCGGCCCGTCTCCGACGCCGTCCGCCTCCCCGAGGCTCGGGCCGCCGCCATCGCCGCCGGGACCGTCGCCCGCTCGAGCCGGATCTCGGCCTGGCTCCCGATCATCTATGGCTGCGACAAGACCTGCACCTACTGCATCGTCCCTTTGAGCCGCGGCCCGGAGCGGAGCCGGCCCTTCGACGAGGTCCTCGCCGAGGCCCGGAGCCTCGCCGAGGCCGGCTACCGGGAGGTCACCCTCCTTGGCCAGAACGTGAACAGCTACGGCCACGATCTGCCACCCGAGCCGCGCTTCGCCCACGTCGCTCCCGAGCGCTGGGCCGGACGGCGCCTCGACCTTCGCGGCCGACCGGACCTGGCCGAGCTCATCCGCGCCATCGACGGCCTCCGGACCACCGACGGCCGGCCCGCGATCCCGCGGCTCCGCTTCGTGACGAGCCATCCCTGGGACCTCTCCGACCGGCTCATCGCCGCGATGGCCGACTGCTCATCCGTCTGCGAGCACCTCCACCTCCCGGTCCAGTCGGGCGACGACGCCGTCCTCCGCCGGATGGGTCGGCAGTACAGCGTCGATCACTACCTCGAGCGCGTCGAGCGCCTCCGGGCGGCCGTCCCGGACCTCGCCCTGAGCACCGACGTCATCGTCGGGTTCTGCGGCGAGACCGAGGCCCAGTTCGAGGCGACCCTCGACCTCCTCCGGACCGTCCGCTACGACCAGGTCTTCGCCGCCGCCTACTCGGAGCGGCCCGGGACGCCGGCGACCCGCCTCGCCGACGACGTCCCCCCCGAGGAGAAGCGACGCCGCCTCAACGAGCTCCTCCGGGTCCAGGAGGAGATCAGCCTCGAGCAGAACAGGGCCTGGCTGGGACGGACCGTCGAGGTCCTCGTCGACGAGGTCGTCCCGCCTCGGGGCCACGACCACGAAGCGGCAGGGGAGGGGAGGGCCCGACCGCCCCTCGGGCCCGGCGAGGTCGCCCTCGCCGGGCGGACCCGTCAGAACAAGCTCGTCCACTTCACCGGGCCCGCCGACCTCGTCGGCTCCTTCGTCCGGGTCCGGATCGAACACGCCGGGCCCTACTCGCTCCGCGGCAGGCGTGTCGACGCCTGAGGAGGGAGGCGCGGGGACGGCCGAGATCGCCGAGACCGAAGGAGCATCGGCGCCGCCCCTCGTCGTCATCGGCGGGCCGACGGCCACGGGCAAGACCGGCGCCTCTCTCCGCCTCGCCGACGCCCTCGCCGCGACTGGCATCGAGGCGGAGGTCATCTCGGCCGATTCCCGGCAGGTCTACCGTGGCCTCGACATCGGGACGGCGAAGGTCGGCCCCGCCGACCGGGCCCGCATCCCGCACCACGGTCTCGACCTCGTCGACCCCGACGAGCCCTTCAGCGTCGCCGACTTCGTCCGCCACGCGCGAGGGGCCCTGGCCGGGATCGCCGGGCGGGGTCGGATCGCCCTCCTCGTCGGTGGCACGGGCCTCTACCTTCGGGCCGTCGCCCGAGGCCTCGAGCCCGAGGCCCTCCCCCACGATCCTGCCCTCCGAGCCGAGCTCGAGGCCGACCTCCGAAGGGCGGGTCTGGCGGCCCTCGTCGACCGCCTCCGCCGGGTCGCCCCGGGTCGGGCGGCCGCCGTCGACCTCGCCAACCCGCGGCGGGTCGTCCGGGCCCTCGAGGCCGCCCTCCTCGTCGGAGACCGGCCGCCGCCTCCCTTCCGCGGCTACCCCGGGCCGCACGTCTGGATCGTCCTCGACGTCGAGCCCTCGACCCACCGAGCCTGGATCGCCGCCCGGGCGAGGGCCCAGTTCGAGGCGGGCCTCCTCGACGAGGCCGCCGCCCTCCGGGCTCGCTACGATCCCGACCTCCCCGCCTTCAGCGCCATCGGGTACCGCGAGGCCTGGGCCGTCCTCGACGGCCAGCTCGACCTCGCGGCGGCGATCGAGCTCGACGCCCGTCGGAACGTCGCCTTCGCTCGCCGGCAGCGGATCTGGTTCCGCGGCGAGCCCGACGCCGTCTGGGTCGACGCGACCGGCGATCCGCTGGCCGAGCTCCTGCGGCTCGTTCGCCCCGTCGTCGAGGGGGCGCGGCCGGGCCGGAGAGTACGGATCGGGTGAGGGGAGGGAAGGGGCGGCGGCGGATCTCATCGCCCCCGGCGCAGCCTCGGACCGGTACGACGTCGCCCTCCCCGAGGGAGGGCACCCGGCGACCCCCTCGGCTATCCTGGCAGCGATGACCCGAAACGGAACGATCGATCTCGCTCCACCCGTCGAGCGAGCCTTCCTCATCGCCGTCGAGACGGGCACGGACGACGGCTGGACGGCGGCCGACTCCCTCGTCGAGCTTGCCAGCCTCGCCGACACGGCCGGGGCCGTCGTCGTCGGGGCCGAGTGGCAGCGGCGACGGCACGTCGACCCGAACTGGTACGTCGGGAAGGGGAAGGCCGAGTCCCTCGTCGCTGCGAAGCACGAGACCGGCTTCACCCTCCTCGTCGCCGACGACGAGCTCAGCCCCGCCCAGCAGCGTCGCCTCGAGGGCCTCCTCGGGGTGAAGGTCATCGACCGGAGCCGACTCATCCTCGACATCTTCGCCCAGCACGCCCAGACCCACGAGGGGCGGCTCCAGGTCGAGCTCGCCCAGCTCGAGTACCAGCTCCCGCGCCTCACCCGCCTCTGGACCCACCTCTCGCGGACGGGCGGCGGGATCGGGACCCGGGGCCCCGGCGAGACCCAGCTCGAGACCGACCGGCGGGTCATCCGGGAGCGGATCAAGACCCTGAAGGAGCGGGTCGAGCAGGTCCGCCGCCAACGGGCGACGGCCGCCCGAGGGCGCGATCGCCGGCTCATCCCGGCGATCTCGATCGTCGGCTACACGAATGCTGGCAAGAGCACGCTCCTCAATGCCCTCGTCGGCTCGGAGGTCGTCCGGGCCGAGGACCGGCTCTTCGCGACCCTCGACCCGACGAGCCGCCTCGTCCGCCTCGGCGAAGGGCAGACGGCGATCGTCACCGACACCGTCGGCTTCATCCACAAGCTCCCCCACCAGCTCGTCGACGCCTTCCGGGCGACCCTCGAGGAGGTGACCCGGGCCGATGCCCTCATCGAGGTCGTCGACCTCGCCGATCCCCACGCCCCCGAGCACCGGGCGACGGTCCAGCAGGTCCTCGAGGAGCTCGGCGCGGGCGACAAGCCGCGGGTCGTCGCCCTCAACAAGGTCGACCTCCTCGACCCGGCCGCCACCCCGGCCCTCAGCGCCCCAGCCGTCGGGGAGGCCGTCCCGGTCTCGGCAAAGACGGGCTTCGGGATCGACACCCTCCGGGCGGCGATCTCGGCCCTCCTCGCCGATCTCTGGATCCCCGTCGACGTCCTCGTCCCCTACCAGGCCGGGGAGCTCCTCGCCCGGGTTCGGGAGCGGGGCACCGTCAGCCTCGACTATCGACCCGAGGGCGTTCGGGTCCGGGGTCGCGTCTCGCCGGCCCTGGCGGCGGAGCTCCGGGCAACGAGCGAGGCAGGGAGCGGCTCTCGAGGGCGGCGGACCCGTCGACGGGGTGAGGAGGGGATCCTCGTCGGCGCGGCCGAGGAGTCGGAGTCGGGCTAGGGTCGCCCGGGCGGATGGAGGACGAGGCTGCCCAGACCGGCGCGGGTCCTCGGCGAGGCGCCGGCCATCCCTCGTTCCGGTTCGGGGGGACAGCCCACCTCAGCGGCGGCCAGCGCCTCGTCTGGTCGGTCGCGGAGGGACGGCGCGGGAGACGCTGGCGTTGGGCGATCGTCGACGACGGCGGGCTCAGCCACGCCGTCCTCCTCGAGCTCGACCCGACGGGACGGCTGAGCCGCCTCGAGGTAGCGAGCGCGAGCGGCCTCCTCACCCTCCACCCCGAACCCGATTTCGGGAGCCTCCACGGCAACCTCGTCACCCCGAACGGGATCGAGCACCTCGCCTTCCGCTGGTCGCCGACGATGGGCGTCGACGTCGTCGATGCCTTCGGACCCTTCGTCCTTGCCGCCTCCCTCGGCGCGAGCCTTGGAGTAGGGGAGTCCCTCGAGCTCGAGACCCTCGGTCTCGACCGTTTCCTCCGACCCGTCGCCGGCGTTGCTCGCCTCTCCCGCCACAGCCCAGAGGAATGGAGCCTCGCGCCGGGCACGCCGCCCGGTCGTCGCCGTTCCCCCTGGACGGGGAGCTTCGACCACCTCGGCCGACCGGCCCTCCCAGGCGGTCGGATCTGGCCCCTCGAGCTCCACTGATCCTTCCGACCCCCTTGACGCCACCGCCCCGGCGCTGTATCGTTAGCGTATCCTAGTGATACAGCATGGAGGTCCCGATCATGTGCCTCGACTGCGGTTGCGGCGCTGCCCACGACGACATGGGGGAGCCCGACGTCCACCTCACCTATGAGCGCATCAAGCGCGCCGCCGAGGCGAACGGCCAGACGGTGAGTCAGGTCCTCGAGACGATCCGAAAGACGGCCGAAAGGGACCGCCAGGCGCACCCCGACGAGTACTGATCGCAGGCCGAACGACGGTCGAGTTCCGGAGGACGGGCGTGGACCGGGTCGAGGTCCTGAAGCGGGTCCTCCGTGGCGAGCCCCTCGGCGTGCCAAGCCACGCCATGGTCGTCCACTTTCCGGCCGCCCTCCTCCCAACGAGCCTCCTCTTCGACCTCATCGGTCGCAGTTCCTCCATCGATCTCGGTTCGGGCAGCCTCGCCCTCCTCGCCCTCGGCCTCTCCGGCGGACTCGTCGCGGCCGGGACGGGGCTCCTCGACTGGATCGCGATGATCCCGGGGACGCCCCGCCGAGCCCGGGCGACCCGCCACCTCGTCGTCCAGGCGGGCAGCCTCCTTCTCTTCGCCCTCAGCCTCGGGCTCCGGCTCCTGGAGAGGCCCGAACGGCCGCCCGAGACCGCCCTCGCCGCTTCAGCCGTCGGAACCGCCCTCCTCCTCGTCGGCGACCACCTCGGTGGCCTCCTCGTCTACCGCGATGGGCTGCGGGTCCGCACCCGGAGCTAGCGGAGGCGCGGGGGTCTGCCGGGCGACCGGACCAGGGGTCCGCAGCACCAGCCCGCGATCGACGTGGCCCTGCCGACTGTTGGCGGACCGTGGACAACTTGGCGTCGAGGAGCTGACCGACTTCGAAAGTCGTGGATAAACCCCCTTGGCAGGGGAGTCGCGAGGGGCTATCGTCCTCCTTGCCCGGAGGGGCCCTGGACCGAACGACACCGGCGGTGCCTCGCATCACCGATGTCCTTGTCGGAACCGGCGGTTCCTCCGGGCGTTCTGTGTCCGCCGAGTCAGCCCTTTGGGTCGCCTTTCCGGGCGGTGCATCGACGACCCTGCGGCGTTGGAGGCGGGGCGGGGTGTCGGCGGCGGCCGAGGAGGTCCGCTTCCCACGCCGCTCGCGACGACGAGGGCGAAGGGTCGGTCGGGCGCGGACTCCGCGAGCGCGGTGTGGATGAGCCGTGGACGATGACGCTTCCGGCGACCCTCGAACCGCGAAATTCGTGGATAACCCTCTTGCCCAATGAAGCGCGCTCGGCTACCGTGGCTCCTGCCCGAAGGGGCTCCTGATGATGGCGACGCACCTGGTGCCTGCACCGGTTGCGACCCAGGACGGGAGTTCCTTCGGGCGATTTCCTTTCCACCACGTCGTCCTCCCGCCAGCCCGCGGGGCGTCGTCGCCGTGCTGGTTCGATGGTCCTCTGGCCCTCCCCTGGCACTTCCGATAAGGCTAGTTATGTTCGGTAGCAGGAACGGCGAGGCCGGCCACCCCGAGGAGGACGGAGTCAGAGACCCATGACGCTACCGTCGAGCCCCGAGAGGACTCCGCGCCGCGGGGCCAAACACCGAGCTCGTCGAGGAAGCGGGCGCGCAGCCATGGAGTCGGCCCCAAGCCCATCGTGGCACACCCGGAGAACGGGCACCGAGGCGGCCCCGACCTTTGGCCGGTAGCATTCCATCCATGGACCCCCACAGACCGGCGATGCCACCCGCCGCGCCTTCGTACCCGTCCCCCTCCGAACCCCGATGACCCGCCGCGGCCTCCTCCTCTTCGCCGCCATGTCCGTCATCTGGGGCATCCCCTATCTCCTCATCCGGGTCGCCGTCGCCGAGATCTCGCCGGCGGCCCTCGTCCTCGCCCGGACCGCCATCGCCTCGGCCGTTCTCCTTCCGCTCGCCCTCTTCCGAGTCGACCTTCGACGTTTCCGGCGCCACTGGCCCTGGATCGTCGCCTTCGCCCTCGTCGAGATCGCCGTCCCGTGGGTCCTCCTCGGATCGGCCGAGCAGCGGATCTCGAGCTCCCTCGCCGGCCTCCTCGTCGCCGCCGTCCCCCTCGTCGGGGCGGGGTTCGCCGTCCTCACCCGCGGCGCCGATCGGATCGGCCCCATGGAGCTCCTCGGCCTCCTCATCGGCATCGTCGGCGTCGGTGCCATCGTCGGCACCGATCTTGGAGCCGAGGACGCCGTCGCCCTCCTCCAGATGGCCGGGGTCGTCGTCGGCTACGCCGTTGGTCCGGCGATCCTCGCCCGCCGCCTCGCCGGCGTCCCATCCCTCGGAGTCATGGCCGTCTCTCTCGCCCTCTGCGCCCTCCTCTATGCGCCGATCGTCGCCCTCGATCCGCCCAGGGCCCTCCCCTCCCCGACCGTCCTCGCTGCCATCGGCGTCCTCGGCCTCGTCTGCACGGCCCTCGCCTTCCTCGTCTTCGCCGCCCTCATCGGCGAGGTCGGCCCGGTACGAGCGACGGTCATCACCTACGTCAACCCGGCCGTCGCGGCGGTCCTCGGGGTCGCCCTCCTCGGCGAGGCCTTCACCGCCTCCATGGCCCTCGGCTTCGGGCTCGTCGTCGCAGGATCGCTCCTGGCGACGCGGCGCCCGACCTCGGTCGCCGTCGCCGAGCCGGCAGCGGCGAGCCTCGACCAGGTCGTCATCGATTCCGAGCCTGCCGGTATCCCCACGGGCCCATCGGCCCGGCTTCGAGGTTGGGCTTTGCCATCGGGGGAGGTCGACGAGGGGACCCGATGATCGAGTCGCCGTCCCTCGGCCGAATCGAGGGGCGGACGGCCTCGCCAGCCCGACGGCGGCCCGGGCCGGGCCGCTACGCTCGCCCGCCGACGGCCCTCGGCGCCACCTCGACGGTCTCGGCGCAGGCGTCGATGGGCAGGCACTCGGGGGCCGAAGGCGTGCTCCTTCGCTCTGGTAGCCGCAAGAAGGCACCGACGTAGACGCCGGTGAGGACGATGGCACCGCCGGCGAGGAAGGCCGGCGAGGGACGCTCGGCAGTGAGGATGGCGGCGACGAGGATCGTCACGAGGGGCATGAGGAGGGTCGCGTAGGAGACCGCCGAGGCGGTCCAGCGGCCGAGGGCGAAGAGGAAGAGGGCGAACATCGTCACCGATCCGAGGACGACGAGGTACCCGAGGGCGAGCCAGGTCGGAGCCCGCTCGGGGACCAGCCAGGGTTCGGCCCCGAGGACCGAGGCTCCGAGGAGGAGCGCCGCCCCGGCCGCCATGGCGACGGCATTCGTCCCAAAGGGATCACTCCGGGGGATCCACTTGGCGATGATCCCGCTCTCGGCGATGCAGACCGTGCCGAGGACGACGAGGACGAGGGCCGAAGCGGGCACCTTCGCCTCGAGCTGGTCGAGGGTCACGACCCCGACGCCAGCGAGGGCGATGACCGCCCCGAGGAGGCCCTGGACTCGAAACCGCTCCTGGCGCTGGGCCACGGCGAGCCCGAAGGTGAAGAGCGGGACGAGGGCGATGAGGAGCATCACCGTCCCGGCTGGGACGAAGCGGATGGCGGTGTAGAGGAGGCCATAGCTTGCCCCGAGGCCGAGGGCGCCGTAGAGGAGGGCACCGACGAAACCCCGGCCGCGGGGCACGGCCCGGCGGCCGAGGCCGACGATGGCGACCATGAGGAGTCCGGCGGCGAAAAACCGGAGACCAGCCGACCACAAGGGGGCGAGCTCGCCGACGGTCACCTTGACGGCGATCCCGTTGACTCCCCCGAGGACGACGACGCCGCTGAAGGCGACGACGGCGAGCCGGTCGACACCGGCGGCCTGACCCATGAGAGCACCTCCCTCCCCTGGCCCCGGCGCGCGGCCGGGCCAGCATGCCACACCAGGGGAGAGGCCGCAACTCAGGCTCGCCGGTGCTCTCCCCTCCCCGGAGAGCCGATCCCGGGCGCCCCTGGCCTTCGCTCCCGGGGCCCCTCCCCTCCCCTCCCGGCCGTCAGCTCCCTTCCCGGTCGGCGAAGGGGTGGTCGTTCACGCTCACCCAGCGCCGGTCGACGACGAGGTGGAGGACCGTCGGCCGGTCGGCGCCAAGGGCCTCCCGGAGAGCCGGCTCGAAGTCGGTGTCCGACTCGATCCGGACTCCGCGACCGCCGAGGGCGCGACCGATGGCCGCGAAGTCGATCGGGCCGAGGTCGGTCGCCACGGCCCGCGAGCCGGCGCGTTCGTCCTGGTGCATCCGGATCATCCCGTACCGCTCGTTGTCGAAGACGAGGACGATCGGCCGCACCCGCTCCCGCACGGCGGTCTCGAGTTCGGCCATCGACATCGCCATCCCGCCATCACCGACGAGGGCGACGACGGGTCGATCGCGGTGGATGAGGGCCGCCGCAATCGCCGCCGGGAGACCGTAGCCCATCGCCCCTGAGGTCGGCCCGAGGAAGGTCCCCGGCCGTCGGAAGCGGAAGCCCCGGGCCGCCCAGCCGGCGAAGTTCCCGGCGTCGGTCGTCAGGATCGCGGTGTCGGGGAGGACCCGCCTGAGGGTTGCCACGACCCGGCCCGGATGGACGCCGGGCCCTGACCAGGTCCCGACCTCGACCCGGCTCGCCGCCTCGAAGGCGGCCCGGTCGCGGGCGTTCCGCTCGGCCCGCGCGTCGGCGATGGCGGCGTCGAGGACCGCGTTCGCGAGGCGGTTGACGGCGGCCCGGAGGAAGGCCCGTGCGTCGGCGGCGAGGGCGAAGTCGGGTCGTCGGAGGCCGGCTTGCCCGCCCCGTGGCTCGACGTCGACGTGGGCCCAGCGGGTCCCCGGGGCGGGGATCTCATAGCCGTACGTCGTCACCTCGTTCAGGCGGCAACCGAGAACGAGGATCGCGTCGGCGCCCAGGAGACGTTCGCGGACCGTCGGCGGGGCACCGTGACCGGCCATGCCGAGATAGAGCGGGTGGTCGTTCGGTACGACGTCGCCCCGTCGCCAGGCGGCGACGATCGGGACCCGAAGGAGTTCGGCGAGGCGGAGGAGGTCGGTCGAGCAACGGGCTCGGAGGACCCCGCCGCCGGCGAGGATGACCGGCCGCTCGGCGCAGGCGAGGAGCTGGAGGATCGACCGGACGAGGACCGGGTCGGGTCGGACGCTGCCGGCTGGCTGGGGGGACCGCTCGACGACGGGGGCCTCGAGGGGCTCGTCGAAGACGTCGGCCGGGATGGCGAGGAGGACCGGACCGGGACGGCCCGTCGTCGCCTGGCGGACGGCCTCGGCGAGGGCATCCGGGAGCTCGGCGGCGCGAGCCGGTTCGACGGCCCACTTCGTCAGGGCACCGATGCTGCCGACGAGGTCGACCTCCTGAAAGGCTTCCCGCCCGAGGAAGGGGCGTTCGACCTGACCGACGATGGCGATGAGGGGGGCCGAGTCGGCGTAGGCGGTGTGGAGGGCGATCGCCAGGTTGCTGGCCCCGACGGCTCGGGTCACGATCGCCGCCGCCGGCCGGCCGGTCAGCTGGCCGTAGGCTTCGGCCATGAAGCCCGCTCCGGCTTCGTGGCGGGTCGCCACGACGCTCGTCCCGACCTCGTCGAGGGCGTCGAGGAGGGGGAGGAAGCTCTCGCCCGGGACGGTGAAGGCGTAGCGCAGTCCGGCCGCCCGGAGGGCACGGGCGAGCCAGCCGGCCGCCGTCCGTGGTCCGCCGCCGGCTCGGGCTCGAGGAGGAGCTGGCGCCGCCTCCCGTTCGGCCACGGCAACCGTCTCGGCCGGTGCCGTTCCGAGGTCGAGCTCGTCCCCGGCCCCGGTCGGTCGGGCTTCACCTTCGACCCCGACATCCCCGGGCCCACTCGTCCCGGCTGCGACCTCCAGTACTCGCCCGACGTCGCTCGCCGCCAGGCCTTCGGTCTCGAGGGGCCAGTCCGCATCGACGGACCCGGCCTCCCTCGGTTCCGAGGCGGCCGTCGTCGGCCCGCGGCCGTCGTCGAGGTCGGTGGACGGAGGGGTGAGGGGCGGCTCGATGCCCTGCCTCGACGTCGGCTCGAGCGCCGAGGCCGTCGCCGCTGGCCCACCCTCGGGCGGGTTCGACCGGGCAGGAGGGTGAGGGGCGAGGGGTTCGGGGGCGGGAGCGTCGGTCGGTTCGGCCGGGAGGCGCGAGCCGAAAAGTTCGGACTCGGCGCCGGCAGAGCGGTCGGTCATGGGAGCACCTGGGCTGGACGATCGAGGGGGGCTCGATCAGAAGGGATAGGCGATCGCCGAGGCGACGAGGCCGAGGACGACGATGACGGCGACGATCGCAAAGACGTAGCGGGCGAGACGTGTACCTGGCAGCATGCCACCGGTTCCTTCGAGTCCTGAACGACGGCGGTCCTGGGACCGGACCGGGGGGTCGGGTCGACGGCGGGGCGCCTCCGCCCCCGAGAAGAGTATGCCCGAGTCGGCGCCACGACCGGGCCATGGCAGCCCCGGCCGGCAGAGACCCCCGTCGCGCCTCCACGTCGGGAGGATTCGATCGCTCGCCGACGGCGCGTCAGCGCCGGCCGGCCGCCTCGCCCCCGCCCGGCGAGCCCCCGCCAGCGCGGCCCTTCCCCCCGAGGGCCTCGAGGAGGAGGCGGCCGATCCGGTAACTCTGCCCGCCACCCATGACGAGGACGACGTCCCCCGGCTGGACCCGCGCGGCGAGCCAGTCCGCCGTCGCCTCGACGGAACCCGGCGCTCCCACTCGGAGGGTAGGCGCCCGCCCAGCCACGGCCGCCGCCAGGCCCGCCGCCGAGGCGATCGTCCGGTCCGGGTCGCGGCCCGCCCAGATGTCGGCGACGGCGACGCCGTCGGCCTCGGCGAGGACGGCCGCAAACTCGTCGAGCATCGCCGCCGTCCGGTGGAAGGTGAGGGGCTCGTAGACGGCCCAGACAGGACGGCCGGGCTCCCGCTGGCGGACGGCGGCGAGGCTGGCTCGGATCGCCGTCGGGTGGTGGGCGTAGTCGTCGTAGACGACGACCCCGGCGGCCTCCCCGAGCCGCTCGAGGCGGCGCCCGACCCCGGGGTAGGCGGCGAGCCGCTCGGCGACGACCGGGGCCGGGAGCCCGAGGATCGCCCCGGTCGCAGCGACGAGGAGCCCGTTCGCGGCGTTGTGCCGGCCGACGAGACCGACCCGAAGGCCGCGGACCTCGTCACCTGCTAGCCCGGCGGCGACGAGGAGGGTCCCCTCCGACCCAGTCGTCTCGACAGCGGCGACGACGCCCTGGGCCGGGCCGAGGGCCGTTCTGTACGACGCCGCGAGGCGTCGGGCGGCGGTCGGGAGATCGACGTCTCCGGACCCGGGACCTCCTGACTCCTGGAGGGCGACGACGACGAGGCGACCCGGCCAGTCGAGGAGTCGAGCGGCGAGCTCGGCCCCGCCCGGGTCGGCGACGTTGACGAGCGCCGTCGGCGGCCGATCCTCGGCCGCCCGACGGAGCCAGGCGTCCACGGCCGCGACGACCGCGGTCCGGTCGGCGAAGACATCGGGATGGTCCCACTCGAGGTTCGTGACGACGGCCACCTCCGGGCGGAAGGGGTCGAAGTTGCGAGCGTACTCGTCGGCCTCGACGACGGCGTCGGGTCCGGCCCCGGTCCGGGCCGTGCTCGGTGGGCCGCCGACGAGGTCCGGGCCGAGGAGGGCGCCGACGAAGGCAAGGGGATCGCGGCCGGCGGCGACGAGGAGGTCGACGAGCCAGCCAGCCGTCGTGCTCTTCCCGTGGGTCCCGGTCACGGCGACGAGGCGGCGCTCGACGGCGGCGTCGGCGACGACCTGCTGCCATGGCTCGAGGGGGATCCCGAGGCGACGGGCGGCGTCGAGCTCGGGGTGGTTCGGCTCGACCGAGGTGAGGGCCTTCGTCACCGCCAAGCGGTCGGGGCGCCGCTCGGCGGCGAGGACGTGGGCCGGGTCGTGCCCGGTCGCGACGACGACCCCGCGGGCCGCCAAGGCGGCCGTGTACGGCGAGGGGCCGCCGGCGTCGCAGCCGGTCACGAACCCCCTGGCCGCGGCGGCAAGGAGGGCCGCCGCGCTCGCTCCGGCTCCGGCCGCGCCAACGACGTGGATCGCCTCGCCGGGCGCGATCGGTCGCGGGCGCCGGGCGGGGGCGAGGCCGGCGGCGATCTCGCCGGGCGATCGAAGCGTTGCCACCGGGCTCAGGCCTTTGGACTTGCCCGAGGTCCGTCTCCGGGCTCGTCGGGCCCAGCCTCCGACCGAGGCCCGCCCTCGCCGGAGAGGGCGCTCGCCCGTTCGATGAGGAGCTCGAGGGCGAGCTCGGCCGAGGCCCGCTTGTTCTCGTGGCGGTCCCCCGTCCAGAGGACCCGTCGGACGGTCGTCTCCCGGGGATCGGCGACGGCGACGTAGGTCAGGCCGACAGGCTTGGCCGGCGTCCCACCCTCGGGCCCGGCGATCCCCGTCACGGCGCAGCCGAGGTCTGCTCCCAGGCGCTCGCGGACTCCGACCGCCATCGCCCGGGCGACCTGGGCGCTCACCGCCCCGTGGGCCTCGATGAGGGCCGGGTCGACCCCGCAGAGGCGGATCTTTGCCTCGTTCGCATAGGCGACGATCCCGCCCCGGAAGTAGCCCGAGGCGCCCGCCACCTCGGTCAGCAGGTGGGCGACGAGGCCACCGGTGCAGGACTCGGCCGTGGCGACCCGGAGCCCGGCGGCGAGGCAGAGGGCCTGGAGGGTGGCCGCCCGCTCGACGAGGGGATCTGCCGCCACGCTCGCCTCCAGCTCAGCGGCGGTCGGTCCGGACGGGCGGATTCGGCGGCTCGAAGCGCCACGTCTCGGGAACACCGACCCGGCCGAGGCGGCCGAGGGAGACGCCGTTCAGGATGAAGTAGGTCACCCCCGAGGAACCCGTTCGGACCTCGACCGAGCGCTGCCCGGTGAAGGTGAGGGTCTTGCCGTCCCGGTAGACCGTCCCGGCGGCTCCGACGGTCGGGTCGAGCTTGTCGTCGACCCAGACCTTGAGCCAGGCTCGCCCGCCCTTGATCTGGACGACGAGGGTGACGCCCCGGTAGCTCACCTCGACCGTCCGCCGAAGGCTGACCGTCCGGTTCTCGGCCGAGGCGGCCGTGACGACGATCGTCCAGCGGCCCGTGCTGAGGTCGAGGGGGACGCTGAAGGTCCCGTCGTCGGCCGGTTCCGTCGTCTGCGGCTCCGGGGCCGGAGGCGGGGACGGCGACGGGCCGGCGGAGGGTCTCGGCTCCCCGCTTGCCGGCCCGGCATAGATCGCCTCGACGGTCACCTTGACCGCATTCGCCGTCCGGCCCTCGACCGGAACGGCCCCATTCTCGTAGACGGCTCCATCGGCGGGCGAGTCGACGGTCAGGGTCGGCGCGGCGGCGACGAGGAAGGGGACGCTGATGAGGATCCGGACCGGCGACTCGGCGGTCTTCCCCGTCTCGGGATCCTTGGCCGTGACCTCGAACTCGTTGCGGCCTCGCCGGAGCTCGACGACGACCGCCCAGGTCCCGTCGGGGCCGGCCGTGACCCGGTACGGCTGAGGCCGGCCGGGGGCGCTCACCTCGACCGTCGCTCCAGGGTCGGAGAGGCCCTTCAGGGTGTACGACTCGCTCCCCTCCTCGACCTCGAGGACGGCGACCGGTGGGTCGACGACGCTCACCGTCGGAGGCTTGGCGAAGCGGACGAGCTGGAGGGTGAGGTAGCCGAGGAAGGCGACGACGGCGACCGTCAGGAGGGCGGCGACGACGATCCCTGGGGTGAACGTCAGTCCCTGGCGGGGTGCCTCGAGGGGCCGCGGCACGGCGATCCGAGGTGCCGCCTGGGCCGCCTCGCCCCGCTCCCGCCGCCACTGGCGGAGGACGTCGTCAGGATCGAGGCCGAGGTAGAGGGCGTAGTTGCGGAGGAAGCCCTTCGTGTAGACAACGCCCGGCAGCTCCCGGTCGTCGCCCCGCTCGAGGGCGGCGAGGTAGCGGGCCCGGATCTTCGTGTCGCGCTCCGCCCGGTAGAGATCGACCCCCTTCCGTTCCCGGGCCGCGACGAGCCGCTCGCCGAGGGTCGGCTCGCCCGCCGTCGGCGCCGAAGCCACCCCTTCGACGGGCGGAGGCGGCGACGGAGGTCCTCCGACGCCGGCCGGGCCCCGGGGGGCGGGATCGGCTCCGAGCTCCCGGTTGGGACGGGCCTGGTGGCGGGTCCTCATCGATCGAGCTCCGTCTCTCCCTCCGGCGTCCAGCGCGGCCCGGGCTCGTCCCGGCGGAGGACCTGGCGCGCGTTCGAGCCGTCGAAGGGCCCGACGTAGCCGCGAGCCTCGAGCTGGTCGATGATCCGAGCCGCCCGGGCATAGCCGATCCGGAGGCGCCGCTGGAGGAGCGAGGCCGAGGCGCGGTCGTACTCGCGGATGACGGCGATGGCGTCGGGCAGGAGGCGGTCGGCCTCGCCGTCCACCGGCTCCTCGGCTTCTCCTTCCTCGTCTTCCCCGGCGATGATCTCGAGATCGTAGCGGTGCGGCCAGGAACGCCAGTACTCGGTGATGTTCCGGATCTCGCGGTCGGAGACGAAGACCCCCTGGAGCCGGATCGGGCGCGGCATGTCGGCGGGCTGGAAGAGCATGTCGCCACGACCGATGAGGTCCTCGGCTCCCGGGGCATCGAGGATCGTCCGAGAGTCGATCTGGGAGGCCATGGCGAAGGCGATCCGCGACGGGAAGTTCGCCTTGATGAGGCCCGTCACGACGTTCACCGAGGGGCGCTGGGTGGCGAGGACGAGGTGGATGCCCGTCGCCCGTGCCTTCTGGGCCAGGCGGACGATGGGATCCTCGATGTGCTTGCCCTCGCGCATCATGAGGTCGGCGAGCTCGTCGACGACGACGACGATGAAGGGTAGGCGATCGGCCGGGTCGACCCGCGACTCGTTGAAGGCAGCGATGTTCCGGGCCCCGGCTGCGGCGAAGCGCCGATACCGATGTTCCATCTCCCCGACGGCCCAGCGCAGGGCCGCCTTCGCCTTCTCGGGCTCGGTGATGACGGGGACGAGGAGGTGGGGGAGCTCGTTGTAGGCCGCCAGCTCGACCCGCTTCAAGTCGACGAGGATGAAGCGGACCTCGTCGGGGGTGGCATGCATGAGGATGCTCGTGATGAGGGCGTTGACCATGACGCTCTTGCCCGAGCCGGTGGCGCCGGCGATGAGGAGGTGGGGCATCTTCGCCAGGTCTGCCGCCCGGGCGTGGCCGGCGACGTCGCGACCGAGGGCGAAGGTGAGCTTCGGTCCGTGGCTGATGTCGACCTCCTCGAGGACCCGCCGGAGGGAGACGATGTTGAAGTCGCTGTTCGGGATCTCGATCCCGACGACGCTCTTGCCGGGGATCGGCGCCTCGATCCGGATCGTCCGTGCCGCCAGGGCCATGGCGAGGTCGTCGGCTAGGGCTTCGATCCGACTCACCTTCACCGAGGGGTCGGGCTCGACCTCGTATTGGGTCACGACGGGACCGGCGTTCCAGCGCACGACCCTGGCCTGGATGTTGAAGCTGGCGAGCTTCCCCTCGATCGTCGCCGCGTTCTGGTGGTGGTCCATGGCCGGCCCGCCGGCGCGGCCGGCGACGTCGTCGAGGAGGGTGAGGTCGGGCAGGCGGTACGGGCTCGGCGCGACCGCCGGCACGTCGGCGAGGCCCGGCGTGAGCGGACCGAGGCCGGTCGCCACCGAGGGAGCGGGGCCCGGCTCGGCCTCCTGCCCGAGGGCAGTCGAGGAGGGCGCCGGAGCTCGCGGACCGATGAGGGTCCCCGAGGCGGCGATGAGCCCGGGGCCTGGGAGCGGTTCGCTCGGGGCCGCGCTTCCGCTCGAGGGCCGGGTCGGCTCCGGCCGCCCCTCGCTCCCCCAGAACCCGGCCTGACCGGGCACCGGACCTCGACGAAGGAGGGCGCGCGCCCCGTCGCCGACCCGGGCGCGGAGGCCGGCCAGCGGCCCTGCGTCGGGGCTCGGTCGGCGCGTGGCGTCGGTCGCGGCCCGGGCCGCTGGCCCGACTGCGCGGTCGGCCCGGACCGACTCACCGGCAGCCGGCTCAGGACGAGCCGTCAGGGCCGAGCCGACGCTCGCCGCGAGCCGGGCGAAGGGTCGGACGAGAGCCTGGAGGCTCGTGTCGAACATGACGAGGAGGCCGGCGACGAAGGCAGCAGCGAAGACGACGAACGCCCCGGCGCTCCCGAAGGCCGGCCCGAGGGCTGCGACGAGGGCGGCTCCGATCCGCCCTCCCGTCATCCGTTCCGTCCCCCCAAGCGGGTTCGGCGGCCCGAGGAGCTCGAGGAGGCCAAGGCCGGCGACGAAGGCGACACCGGCCCCAAGGAGGGTCAACCGCCACCGGCCGCCGGCTCCTGCCCGCTCGACGTAGACCCCGGCCGCCAGGAGGGCGAAGGGGAGGGCCCAGCGCCCGGTCCCGAACCAGGGTGCGAAGGCGTTCCGCCACCAGGTCGTCAGGGTCCCTTCCCCTGGCAGGGCGAGGGCGATGAGGGTGACGGCCCCAAAGGAGAGGAGGACCACCCCGACGAGGGAGCGAACGACCTCGGGGCTGAGCTGCCAGCCGGCCCCGAAGGGCGCCAGGCCTCGGGTTCGGGCCCTCGGCCGGGCCCGGGACCGGCGGGTCGGCGAGGCGGTCGGTGAACGGCGTCGGGTCGGCATCGGAGCGGAGACGAGCTAGACCTCGACGACGACGGGCAGGACCATCGGCCGGCGCTTCGTCTGCTCGTAGAGGAAACGGGAGACGCTGTCCTTGATCTGCGACTTCAGGAGGGCGATCTCGCTGATGTGGTCGCCCGGGTTTTCGATCGCCGCGACGACCCGTTCGGCCGCCTCGGTGATGAGCGGGTCGCGTTCGTTCAGGGGGACGAAGCCCCGCGTCACGATCTCGGGGCGACCGACGAGGTTCCCGGTCTGCTTGTCGACGGTGACGACGACGATGAACATCCCGTCGGCGGCGAGGGCCCGCCGGTCGCGGAGGACGACCTCCCCGACGTCACCGACGGAGAGGCCGTCGACGAAGACATAGCCGGCCGGGACCGGCGTCCCCCGCCGGGCCCGACCGTCGGGGAAGATCTCGATCGGCTGCCCGTTCTCGATGATGAAGACGTTCTCGGGCCGGACCCCCATCTCGACCGCCAGCCGGCCGTGCTGGACCATCATCCGAAACTCGCCGTGGATCGGGATGAAGTAGCGGGGCCGGGTCAGGCCGAGCATGAGCTTCAGCTCCTCCTGACTTGCGTGGCCGGAGACGTGGGCCCGCTTGATCGTGTGGTAGTAGACGTTCGCCCCAGCCTTGAAGAGGTTGTCGATGGTCCGGGCGACGTACTCCTCGTTCCCAGGGATCGGGCTCGCCGAAACGATGACCGTGTCGCCGGGCTCGATGTCGACGAAGCGATGGTCGCGGTTCGCCATCCGAGCCAGGCCCGACATCGGCTCGCCCTGGGCTCCGGTCGTGGCGATGACGAGCTGCCCGGGCGGTGTCTGGCCGATCTGGTCCTTGCTGATGACCCCCGACGCCGGGTAGTGGAGATAGCCGAGGTCGACGGCGATCCGGACGTTCTGCTCCATCGATCGACCGACGACGGCGACCTTCCGGCCAAAGGTCTCGGCGGCGTCGAAGACCTGCTGGATCCGGGCGATGTTGCTGGCGAAGGTGGCGACGATGACCCGTCCGTCGAGGGGCTCGATGATCTCTCGGAAGGCCTCCCCGACGGTCCGCTCGGAGGGCGTGTAGCCGGGGTTCTCGGCCCGGGTCGAGTCGGAGAGGAGGCAGACGACCCCCTCCTGGCCGAGGCGGGCGAGGGTCGCGAAGTCCGAGGGCTTCCCGTCGACGGGGGTGTGGTCGAACTTGAAGTCGCCGGTGTGGACGACGGTGCCGACGGGAGTCCGGAGGGCGATCCCCATGGCGTCGGGGATCGAGTGGCCGATCCGAAACGGGAGGGCCCGGAAGGGACCGATCTCGAGCTCGTCCCCGGGTTCGAGGGCGACGAGGGGGTGGTCGGTCAGGCGGTGCTCCTTGAACTTCGCCCCGAGGAGGCCCCGCGCCAGGGTCGAGGCGTAGACGGGAACGCCAGGGAAGTTCGGCAGGACGTAGGGCAGGCCGCCGACGTGGTCCTCGTGGGCGTGGGTGATGAGGAAGGCGCGGACCTTCTCTCGGCGCTCCCGGAGGTAGGTGACGTCGGGGATGACGAGGTCGATCCCGAACATCTCTTCGTCGGGGAACATGAGGCCGCAGTCGACAACGACGATGTCGTCGCCGTACTCGAAGACATACATGTTCTTCCCGATCTCCCCCACCCCGCCGAGGGGGATGATCCGGAGGGGTCGCGTTCCTTCAGCCACGGTGGTTCGATCTCACGCTGGCGAGAAGAGGGTCAGCTGGTCGCGCTCGGGCTCGTCGGCGGGTGCGGCCGGGATCGCTTCGGGTTCGCGAGGCTCGGACGGTGTCGGGGTCGGCGCGACCACCACCGTCCCCGTCGGGGGCTCGGCCGTCTCCTCGACCGCTGCTGCCGCCGTCGGTGCGAGGTCGGAGGTCGGGGCTCCGGGGCTTGCGCCGCCGTCGGCGAGCGCTGGCTCCGGGCGAGGGAGCGGGGCGCCGAGGTCGGCCGCCGGCTCGGCTGCCCCGGGGAGCGCTGGGGCGATCGACCGTCCCGCCGGGGCATCGACGTCCTCGGCCGGTTCGGCCCCTGCAACGGTCGCCGGGGCCATCGACCGTCGGCGACGGGCCTCGAGGAGGGCGCCAGGGATCTGGAGGGTATCGGCCTCGAGGGTCGGCCGAAGAGAGGCCTGATGGAGGGCCGCTGCCGGGTGGTACATGGCGAAGACGAGGGCACCGTCCGCCCCCGACTCGGGCGGGGCCGGGCGGACCGTCCCGTGAGCTGCACCGATCTTCGCCCCGGGCATGAAGCGGGCCATCGAGTGCCGGCCGAGGGTGACGATGAGGGCGGGGTCGAGGACCTCGACCTGGCGGCGGAGGAACGGGGCGCAGGCGGCGATCTCGTCAGGCTCGGGGTCACGGTTGCCCGGCGGCCGGCACTTCACGACGTTCGTGATGAAGACCTCGTCGCGGCGCCAGCCGATGCTCGCCAGGAGCTCGTCGAGGAGGGCGCCGGCCGGACCAACGAAGGGCCGCCCCTGACGGTCCTCGTTCAGGCCCGGGGCCTCACCGACGAAGAGGACCTCCGTCGAGGGGTGACCCTCGCCGGGCACGGCGTTCGTCCGCTGTTCGTGGAGCCGGCAGCGGCGGCAGACCCGGACCTCCGCTGCCACCGCCTCGAGCGCCGCCCGGCGCTCGGCTTCCGTCACCGTTGGCTCCCGCTCACCGCTTCCGCTGCAGCGGCCCGCTCGCTCGCCCGGCGGACCCAGCCCCGCTCGAGGAGGATCTCGGCCAGTTCGACGGCGTTCGTGGCCGCCCCCTTTCGGAGGTTGTCGGCAACGACCCAGAAGGCGAGCCCCCGGCCATCGGGGACGGAGGGGTCACGACGGACCCGCCCGACGAAGATCTCGTCCCGGCCGGCCGCCAGGGTCGCGATCGGGTAGCCGTGGCTCGCCGGATCGTCAAGGACGACGACGCCGGGGACGGCGGCGAAGTACCCGCGAGCCTCCTCGGGCGTGATCGGGGCCCGGGTCTCGACGTGGACGGCCTCGGAATGGCCGACGAGGACGGGGACCCGGACCGCCGTGCAGGAGACCCGCAGGTCCGGCAGGTGAAGGATCTTTCGACTCTCCTCGATGACCTTCCGCTCCTCCTTCGTGTAGCCGTCGTCGAGGAAGACGTCGATCTCCGGGAGGGCGTTGAAGGCGATCGGGTACGGGTAGACCCGCGGTTCCTTCGGCTGGCCGGCGACGTGGGCCCGGACCTGCTCCTCGAGCTCGGCGATCGCCTCGGCACCCGTCCCCGAGACCGACTGGTAGGTGTCGACGACGACCCGCTCGAGTCCGACGGCGTCGCGAAGGGCCATGAGGAGGGGGACGAGCTGCATCGTCGAGCAGTTCGGGTTGGCGACGATCCCCTCGTGCCAGGCGAGGTCGTCCGGGTTGACCTGGGAGACGACGAGGGGGACCCGGGGGTCCATCCGCCAGGCAGCCGAGTTGTCGATGACCGTCGTCCCGCCAGCGGCGGCGACGGGGGCGAGCTCGCGCGAAACGTCGCTCCCGGCCGAGAAGAGGGCGAGATCGACCCCGGCGAGGGCGTCTGCCGTCGCCTCGGCGACCTCGAAGGAGCGCCCCTCGACGGAGACGACGGTCCCCGCCGAACGTCCCGAGGCGAGGAGGCGAAGCTCCCGGGTCGGGAACTCCCGCTCGATGAGGACGCTGAGCATCGTCTTGCCAACGAGACCAGTGGCGCCGACGACGGCGACCGTGAGGGTTTGCGAACTCACCGTGGACACGACTCCAGCGACAGGATGGACGGGCCGGGCACCGGGCCGAGTATACCAGCGGCCCTCAGGGCCCCCGGCAAGGTGCCGAGGCCGCGGAGGGGTGGTGCGAGCTAGGTCCCTTCGGGGGGCGACGCGGGCTCGTTCGCCCGGCGACCTGGCGGAACCGCAGGCCGCCCGCCGGCGCCGGCCGAGGGGCACCGGCGAGGTCAGCGAGCCGAGCGGGCGAGGTGACGCTGCATCGCCGCCTTTCGCGAGAGGTTGATCCGGCCCTGCCGGTCGATCTCCGTGACGACGACCATGATCTCGTCGCCGACCGAGACAACGTCCTCGACCGAGGGGACGTGGTAGTCGGCGAGCTCGTTGATCCGGACGAGGCCCTCCTTGCCAGGCAGGATCTCGACGAAGGCCCCGAAGCTCATGATCCGGGTCACCTTGCCGAGGTAGAGGCCGCCGACCTCGACCTCACGGGTGAGCGACTCGATCCACTGGATCGCCCGGCGGCTGTTCTCGGCGTTGACGGCGGCGATCTCGACGGTCCCGTCGTCCTGGACGTTGATCTCGGTCCCCGTCTCGTCCTGGATCTTGCGGATCGTTGCCCCGCCCTTGCCGATGATGTCGCGGATCTTCTCGGGGTTGATCTTGATCGTGATGATCCGCGGCGCGTAGCGGCTCATCTCGGTCCGAGCCGCCGGCATGACCGCGACCATCTTGTCGAGGATGAACTGGCGGGCCGCATACGCCCTCGCCAGCCCTTCCCGGATGATCGCCTCGCCGATCCCCCGGATCTTGATGTCCATCTGGACGGCGGTGATCCCCTCGCGGGTCCCGGCGACCTTGAAGTCCATGTCGCCGAAGGCGTCCTCCTTGCCGAGGATGTCGGTGAGGACGACGAAGCGGCCCGTCGCCGGGTCGGTCATGAGCCCCATCGCCGCCCCGGCCACGGGGGCCTTGATCGGGACCCCGGCATCCATGAGGGCGAGACTCGAGCCGCAGGTCGAGGCCATCGACGTCGAGCCGTTCGAGGTCACGATCTCCGAGACGAGCCGGATGACGTAGGGGAACTCCTCCTGGGAGGGCAGGACCGGGAGGAGGGCCCGCTCGGCGAGGTTGCCGTGGCCGATGTCCCGCCGGCTCGGGCCGCGGAGGGGCTTGTTCTCCCCGGTGCTGTAGGGCGGGAAGTTGTAGTGGTGGAGGTAGCGCTTCTCGGTCTCGGGGCTGATCGTGTCGATCCGCTGGACGTCCGACGACGGTCCGAGGGTGGCGATGGTCAGGGCCTGGGTCTGACCGCGGGTGAAGAGGGCCGAGCCGTGCGCCCGCGGCAGGAGACCGACCTCGATCGAGATCGGTCGGATCTCGTCGGGGCCACGGCCGTCCATTCGGATCCCCTCGTTCAGGGTCAGCTCCCGGACGACCTGCTTCTGAACGGCGCCGAAGAGGTTCCGCCCGACTCGCGCCTCACGCCGAGCCGCCTCGAGGAGGGCTGCCGGATCGCCGCCGGTCCGGTGGGCCCGGATTGCACCGGCAATCCCCTCCCGGAGGCGAGCGATCCTCGGCGGCAGGTCGGCGGCGAGGCGGAGGAGGATCTCGGCCGTCACCTCGGCGTCGGCGAGGGCCCGGTGACCCCCGGGAGCGAGCCCGAAGAAGGCGGCGAGGTCACCGAGCCTGAAGGTCTCGGGGGCACCGGGGAAGGCCTCCCGGGCGATGACGAGGGTGTCGAGGTAGCGGCCGTACTCGAATCGGTAGCCGTTGCCGAGGGCCGCCTCGAGGAAGGCGATATCGAAGCCGACGTTGTGGCCGACGAGGAGGGCGTCTCCAGCGAAGGCGAGGAAGCGCTCGGCCGCCTCCCGGGGCGCGGGGGCTCCTTGGACGTCGGCGTCGGTCAGGCCGTGGAGCTGGACGCCGACGATCGGTCGGCCGGGGTCGACGAGGGTCGAGAAGCGATCGACGATCTCCCCCTTTCGGATCCGGACCGCCCCGATCTCGACGAGGTCGTGGAGGGTGACGTCGGTCCCCGTCGTCTCGACGTCGACGACGACGAACTCTCGCCCGGCCGCGACGGCATCGACGAAGGTGAGGATGGAGCCGACCCCCGGCTCGAGGTACGGGATCCGCTTCGGCTTGCCGACGGCCCGGACGAGCTCCTCCTGGACGTCGATGAGGGGCTGGAGGGCGCGGTGGCCGAAGAGGATCGCCTCGGCCATGACGTCCTCGGGGACGATCTTCGCCCCTGCTTCGACCATCATGATCGCGTCACGGGTCCCGGACACGACGAGGTCGATCTCGGACTGCTCGAGTTGGCTGATCGTCGGGTTGACGACGAACTCGCCACCGATCCGGCCGACGCGGACGGCCCCGACGGGCCCGAGGAAGGGGATCTCGCTGATCGAGAGGGCCGCCGAGGCGGCGATCGTGCCGAGGATGTCGGGGTCGTTCTCCTGGTCCGTCGAGAGGACGGTGATGACGACCTGGACGTCGTCCCGGTAGCCCTCGGGGAAGAGGGGCCGGATCGGGCGGTCGGTCAGTCGGGCGGCGAGGATCGCCCCCTCCGAGGGTCGCGACTCACGCTTGATGAAGCCGCCCGGGATCTTGCCGGCGGCGTACATCCGCTCCTCGAAGTCGACGGTGAGGGGGAAGAAGTCGAGGCCCGGTCTCGGGTCAGAGCGGTTCGCCGTCCCGAGGACGACGGTGTCGCCGTAGCGGACGGTGACCGAACCCCCGGCGAGGAGGGCCATCTTGCCGGTCTCGATGGTCAGGGTCCGACCACCGATCGTCGTTTCAAAGGTCTGTGGCACGAGGTTCTTGTCCTCCATCGTCGTGGAGGAGGAGACGACCTGTGGCACGGGGCCGAGTGGCCGCGGCGGCTGGTACGAGAGGACCTCGGGCGACGGCCCGAGGTCCCGAGCGCAACGTCAGCGGCGCAGCCCGAGCCGTGCGACGACGGCTCGGTAGCGGGCACTGTCCTCCTTCACGAGGTAGGCGAGGAAGCGCCGGCGCTGGCCCACGAGCTTGAGGAGGCCGCGACGCGAGTGATGGTCCTTCGGGAAGCGCTTGAGGTGCTCGGTCAGGCCCCGGATCCGCTCCGTCAGGAGCGCGATCTGAACTTCCGCCGAGCCGGTGTCGCCGGCGGAACGGGCGAAATCGCTGATGACCTGCTGCTTCTGTTCCCGCGTGAGCGGCACACGGTCCTCCGACACGAACTACTACTGTTCCTGAACGCTTGGTCCTTGCCGCGCGGAGGATAGCAGGTCGTCGCCGAGCCTGCCAGCGCCGGACGCAGAGGGCGAGGGTGCGGACCTCCGAGCAGCCCTAACTAGGCGAGGCGGTCCCGAAAGACGACCCGAGCCCGGCCCCACGAAGGGACCCGGCCGAGCTCGGCCCGGTCGAGGACGAGGCCCTCCCCCGCTCGCTCGACGACGGCGTGGCGACGCCTCAGCGAAAGGGCGACCCCCCGACCCGGACCCGGTGGATCGACGACCCCTGGGACGGCGACCGCGGCCCCACCGGGGAGGAGGGCCTCGAGCCCCCAGGCAGGCCCAATGGCGACGCGGTAGACGCCGCCCGGGGGGAGGGCAACGGGAAGCTCCGGGACGACGAGGAGTCGCCCGCTCCCCTCCCCTGCCACGACCCGGCCGGCGACGGCGTAGGAGCGGCCGAGGAGGCGTCGGGCAGCCTCGAGGTCGCCCGCCTCGATCCGGCGGCGGATCTCGGCGCTCCGGACCTGCTCGCCGTCGACGACGAGAGGCGGGACGACGACGACCTGCCAGCCCTCGGCGGCGGCGAGGCGACGGAGGGCATCGGGCGTCCCACCACGCTCGTAGCCGAAGGCGGCGTCGGGGGTCATGAGGAAGCCGGCCAGTTCGACCCGATCCCGGATCCGCTCGACGTAGGCGTCGTAGCGAGTCTCCCGGAGACGCCGGTCGAAGTGCTCGACGACCGTGACGGCGACCCCGAGGCGGGCGAGGCGGACGAGTCGCTCCTCGGGGTCGCAAAGGAGGGGCGGCGCCTGGCCGCGGAGGACCTCATCGGGGTGGTGGTCGAAGGTGATGACCGCCGGCCGGGCGGCGAGATCCGCAGCCGCGCGCCGGAGGCGACCGAGGAGGTAGCGGTGACCGCGGTGGAGGCCGTCGAAGACCCCGACGGCGAAGAGGAGCCGACCGAGGTTGGCCCGGAGAGCCTCGCTACCCTGGACGACGTCCACCGAGTCTCGGCACTACGGGCGCCCGGAGGGCCGCTCCGGGGGGTCGACGAGGACCTTGTGGGGGACGAGGCGCGGCCCCTCCCACTCGGCGATGGCGACGAGCCCCTCGGGTCCGAGGAGCCGGACCGGCCCCGTCCGCGGTCCTGGCGGGAGGCTCGTCCGGGCCAGGGGGCGGACGAACTGCCCACGGGCAACGGCGGCGACTTCGGCTGGCGTCAAGGGGATCGGGGGCATCGCCTCGAGGCCGGCGTCGAGGGGCAAGAGGAGGGACCGAAGCCCCTCGGGGCCCTCGGCCGCCGCAGCCCGGATCTCGTCAAGGCCGTGGGCCATCTCGAGGCTGAAGGCACCGCTTCCGGTCCGGGTCAGCGCCCCGAGATAGGCGGCGTTCCCGACGGCCCGACCAAGGTCCCGAGCCAGGGCCCGGACGTACATCCCGGCCGAGCAGAGGATGTCGAGGACGGCGATCGGCCGGGCAGGGTCGCTGGCATCCCAGTCGACGAGCTCGAGACGGTCGATCCGGACCGGGCGAGGCTGGAGGTCGGGTTCGTGGCCGCGCCGGGCGAGGGCATAGGCGCGACGGCCGGCGACCTTCACCGCACTATAGGTCGGCGGGACCTGGAGGATCGAGCCTCGAAACTCATCGAGGACGGCTTCGACGGCGGCCCGGTCCGGGGGCGGCCCCTCGGCCGGCGTCATCTCGCCCTCGAGGTCGTCCGTCGTCGAGCTCGCCCCGAAGCAGACCGTCGCCCGGTACCGCTTCGGCGCTCGAAGGTGGTACTCGGCGAGCCGAGTCGCCCGGCCGAGGAAGAGGACGAGGACCCCGGTGGCGAAGGGATCGAGGGTCCCACCGTGGCCGACCCGTCGGGTCGCCGCGAGCCGCCGAACGAGGGCGACGACGTCGTGGGAGGTCGGTCCGGCGGGCTTGTCGACGACGAGGATGCCGTCGAGACCGCCAGCCCGGCGCCGCACGAGGCCAGCCGTCGTCGAGGAGGGGGGCGTCACCGCCGGACCTCCTCGACGAGGGCGCGGGCGGCGGCAAGGACCTCCCGGCGGGCGACCTCGACGGGAGCCTCGATCGTCGCGCCCGCCGCCCGGGCGTGCCCGCCACCGCCGAAGCGCCCGGTCAGGACCGTCGCATCGACCCCACCGGGCTTCGTCCGGACCGAGATCCGGGTCCCCGTGCCCTGCTCCTTGAAGAGGATGGCGACCTCGGCCGTCTCGGACTGGCTGAGGAGGTCGACGAGCCCTTCCGAATGGGCCGGGCTCGCCCCGGTTGCGGCGAGGTCGGCGGCGGTGAGGGTCGAAAAGACGATCCGGCCGTCCGCCGCCGTCTCGAGGCGATCGAGGACCCGCCCGAAGAGACGGAGCTGGCTGTCGGGCTTCGTCCGGTAGAGGCGCCTCGAGATCTCGGCGAGGGGTGCTCCGGCGGCGAGGAGGGCGGCGGCGACGGCGAGGGTCCGGGGCGTCGCGTTCGGGTGGGCGAAGGTCGCCGTGTCCATGACGATCCCGGCCAGAAGGAGCGTCGCCAGCCCACCGGCGTCGAGGTCGAGGGGGACCCCAAGCCGGACAGCGAGGAGGCTGACGAGCTCGCAGGTGGCGGCCGCTTCGGGGTCGACCCAGTCGGCCGGCCCGACCGCCTCGTTCGAGACGTGGTGATCGAGGACGAGCCGGGGGAGCCGCGCGATCCCCTCGGCCCCACGCTCGAGGAGAGGGCCGACTCGGTCGAGGGCCGCGCAGTCGGAAAGGACGAGGAGGTCGTACTCGAGCTCGGGGTCCGGGGCCGTCTGGAAGCGGTCGATACCCGGCAGGAACCGGTAGAGCTCGGGGACGGGATCGGCGCAGACCGCCGTCCCTCGTCCGCCGAGCCACTCGACGATCCGGACGACCCCGAGGGTCGCCCCGAGGGTGTCGGCGTCGGGGTGCTCGTGTCCGACGGCGAGGACGGTCCGAACCCCTCGGAGGGCCGCCACCGTTGCCTCGGGAACGGCCGCGGCAAAGGGGGTGAGGTCGATCGGCGAGGCGCTCACTGGCCCTGCCCCCCTCGCCGGCCCGCGTGCCCTTCGGAGCGGCGCCGGCCGGTGGCCCGATCCCTCCGCCGCGACCGTCGGTCGCTCCGTCGTCGTCTCGGCTCCGTGCCCGCCGCCTCGCCGACCTCGGTCGCCCCTCGCCGCGGAAGCGGCGGAGGCAGAGTCTCACCCTCTGGGGGCAGCGAGGGCTCCCGCCCGGCGGCAAGGTCGGCGAGGAGGCGGAGGACCCGCGTGCCTCGCTCCGCCGACTCGTCGAGGCGGACCTGGAGCTCGGGAACCCGCTTGAGGTGGAGACGGTGCCCAAGCTCGCGTCGGACGAAGACCATCGCTCCTTCGAGGGCGGCAATCGTCGCCGCCCGCTCGGCCTCCCCGCCGATGACGCTCACCCAGACCCGGGCATGCCTGAGATCGGCCGCGGTCTCGACGTCGGTGACGGTGACGAAGCCGATTCGCGGGTCGACGACTTCCCGAGCCAGGAGCTCACCGATCGCCTCTCGAAGGAGCTCGTCGATCCGCCGCTGGCGCTGGGTCGGCATCACCACCCTCCCCGGCCGAGCCAGCGCCGTCGACCGAGGGCCTGCCCCTTCATGGCCGCCTCCGTCAGCTCCGCTCGACCGTCTGGCTCGTGAGGCACTCGATGATGTCGCCTTCGACGAAGTCGCCGAAGCCAGCGAGACCGATCCCACACTCGAAGCCGGCGGCCACCTCTCGGACGTCGTCCCTGAAGCGGCGAAGGGAGTCGATCCGGTCGGTGGCGACGACCTTCCCGCCGCGCCAGATCCGAGCCGTCCCGCCCCGGACGATCCGCCCCTCGGTGACGTAGCAACCGGCGACGACCGTCCCCTTGCCGACCCGGAAGATCTGGCGGACCTCGGCTCGACCCTCGACGACCTCGACGACCTCGGGCTCGAGCATCCCCTTCAGGGCCTTCTCGATGTCGTCGGTGAGCTGGTAGATGATGTCATAGAGGCGGACGTCGACCCCGGCCTCGCGGGCCGAGCGGCGGGCCGTCTCGGCGATCCGGGTGTTGAAGCCGATGATGACCGCATTCGAGGCGGCGGCGAGCATGACGTCGTTGTCGGTGATCTCGCCGGCGGCCTCGTGGAGGATGTTCAGGCGGACGTCGTCGGTCGGCAGCTGCTCGAGGGCATGACGGATCGCCTCGAGGGAGCCGGCCACATCGGCCTTGACGATGAGGCGGAGCTCCTTCGCCTGGCCGCTCTGGAACTGGCGGTAGAGGTCTTCGAGGGTCGCCCGAGTCGGCGACTCGCCGGTCCGGGCTGCTGCCGCTCGTCGCTCCTCGACGATCGCCCGAGCCGTCTTCTCGTCGGGGACGACCTGGAGGATGTCACCGGCCTCGGGGACATCGGCGAGGCCGAGGACGACGGCGGCCGTGGCTGGCCCGGCCTTCGGGATCCGCTTCCCGTTCGCGTTCTCGAGGGCCCGAACCCGGCCAAAGGTCTGGCCGGCGACGACGATGTCGCCGACCCGGAGGGTCCCCGTCTGGACGATGACCGTCGCCACCGGACCGCGGCCCTTGTCGAGCTGAGCCTCGATGATCGTCCCGACTGCCGGGCGCTTCGGGTTCGCCCGCAGTTCGGCGAGGTCGGCGACGAGGAGGACGACCTCGAGAAGGTCGTCGAGGCCCTGTCCGGTCTTCGCCGAGACCGGCACGAGGGGGACGTCGCCACCGTACTCCTCGATGACGACGCCGTGCTCGGAGAGCTCGGTCTTGACCCGCTCGGGGTTCGCGTCGGGCTTGTCGATCTTGTTCAGGGCGATGACGATCGGGACCTTCGCTGCCCGGGCGTGGCTGATGGCCTCGACGGTCTGGGGCATGACGCCGTCGTCGGCGGCGACGACGATGATCGCGATGTCCGTCACCTTCGCCCCGCGGGCCCGCATCGCCGTGAAGGCCTCGTGGCCTGGGGTGTCGAGGAAGACGATCCGTCGACCGTCCTTCGTCACCTCCGAGGCACCGATGTGCTGGGTGATCCCACCCCGCTCCCCGGCCGCAACGGAGGTCTTTCGGATGGCGTCGAGGAGGCTCGTCTTCCCGTGGTCGACGTGGCCCATGACGGTGACGATCGGGGCCCGAGGCTGGAGGAGGCTCGGATCGTCCTCCTCGAAGAGGAGGTCCTTCGTCGCCTCGGCCGGAGCGGCTTCGGTGGTGGCTTCGGCCGTCCCGTTCGGGCCAGCCGCGATGGGTTCGGCGACCTCGAAGCCAAGCTCGGCAGCGACGAGGGCGGCGGTGTCGCGGTCGATGAGCTGGTTGATGGTGGCGAAGATCCCGTTCTTGATGAGCTCGCGGATGACGTCGGCGACGTTCACCCCGAGCTGGGCGGCGAGGTCGGCGACGGTGATCGTCGCCGGCAGCTCGACGGGACCTCGCTCCCGCGGCTCGGCAACGCCGACGGGGGCGCCGACGGGCTGCTCTCGTCGCTGGGGCTTTCGCGGCCCTCGACGACCGCGGGTTCCGCTCCTACTTCGTGCCACGCTGTCCTCCGTTCATCGGTTCGGATTCTCGGTCATCGGCGCCCGCCTCGCTCGGCTCGGGCCCCCTGGGTGCCGCGTCCTTCGGCTCGCCTGCCGCCACGCCCCCAGGGACGGTCCCCGCAACGCCCTCCGCCAGGGCCTCGATGACGGCCGGGGGGACCGGGGTCGCGAGGGCCCGCGCCAGGCTGCCGCGGCGCTCGGCGAGCCGGAGGCAGTCGAGGCTCGGGCAGAGGTAGGCGCCCCGCCCGCTCCGCTTCCCCGTCGGGTCGACGACGACCGATCCCTCCGGCGTCCGGACGACCCGCACGAGGGCCCGCTTTGGCCGGGCCGTCCGGCAGGCGACGCAGGTCCGAGTCGGGAGGCGCCGAACCCGACCGACCACGCCCCGGCCTACGACGATCCCTCCCCGCCGGCGGCTGGTGCCGAGCCCCGCCGGGCCGTGCTTTCGGCTCGGGGTCGTCCCGCCGGCCCCGAGACAGACCCGGAGCGAGAGCGCCGGGCCGGGGTCGCGCCCTTCGTCGCCTCGGGATCGGCGGCTTGCTCTGAGGGCTCAGAGGAAGCGGCTCCCGACCCGGTCCCGCCGGGCGTCGCCTCGGGGGGCGAGGCTGATGACTCGCCCTTGGCGGACTTCGTCTCGGCCTTCGCAGCTGCCGAGTCGGACCTGGTGGCCGCTTCGGGATGGACGACGTCGCTCCGGATGTCGATCCGCCAGCCGGTGAGCCGAGCGGCGAGCCGGGCGTTCTGGCCCTCCCGGCCGATGGCGAGGGAGAGCATCCGCTCGGGCACGGTCACCGTCGCGATCCGGTGCTCCTGGTCGATGTCGACGGAGAGGACCTGGGCCGGTGAGAGGGCGTTGGCGACGAAGACGGCCGGGTCGTCGGACCAGGGGATGACGTCGATCTTCTCGCCGCCGATCTCGGCGACGACGGCCTGGACTCGAACCCCCCGCTGGCCGACGGTCGCCCCGACGGGGTCGAGGTTCTCCTGCCGGCTCGCCACGGCGACCTTGCTCCGGCTGCCCGGCTCCCGGGCGATCGCCTTGATCTCGACGGTCCCGGCGTGAATCTCGGGGACCTCGAGCTCGAAGAGTCGCCGGAGGAAGCCCTTGTGGGTTCGCGACAGGTAGACCTGCGGTCCCCGTGGCGAGCGACGGACCTCGAGGACGTAGGCCTTCACCGTCTGGCCGATCCGATAGTGCTCGATCGGCGACTGCTCGCTCGTGGCGAGGATCCCCTCGACGTCGCGGCCGAGGTCGAGGATGATCGCCCGTGGCTCGACCCGCTTCACGACCCCACTGATGAGCTCGCCTTCGCGGCTCGCGAAGTGGTCGTAGACGACGTCCCGCTCGGCCTCTCGGAGCCGCTGGAGGACGACCTGCTTCGCCGTCTGGGCGTGGATCCGGCCGAAGGAGTCCTGGTCGAGCTGGGCGTACTCGACGAGGTCACCGACCTTCGCGTTCGGGTCGTAGCGACGAGCCTCTTCCACGGTGAACTGGGTCTGTGGGTCCTCGACGACCTCGACGACGAGGCGGGCCCGGAAGACCCGGATCTTGCCGGTCTCGGGATCGATCCGGACGTGGATGTCCTCGTCGCCGTCGACCCGGCGGTAGGCAGCCTGGATCGCCTCCTCGACGGTCCGGAGGAGCTGCTCGCGGGGGACCTGCTTCTCGGCGTTCAGCTGCAGGAGGGCGCCGATGAAATCTCGACTCACGTTCGCGCCTCCCGACGATCTTCCTTCGTTGGAGCCGACATAGAAAAACGTGGGGGTCACCCACGTTCTGTGGCGGCCGTGTCAGTGTCGATGAGTATACACCCCTCGACGGACCTCGCCAATCACGCCCCCGGCCGGCGGTCTCAGGCGCTCCGCCTCCCTCGGGCGGCGCATGTCCTGCCGACCGCCCTCGTCGAAGGGCCGACGATGGCCCGACGACCTCGGTGGTCATCCCCCGCCCTCGCCACGGGAGCCCGGGCTCCCGCCCGGTGGCGTCACGATCGCCCCGCCGCTCGGAGCGCCGCCCCCGACGATCCGGTCGACGCTTCAGCTCGACCGACCTCGCCTCGACCCCGCCCGTACCGCTCCTCGACATAGGCATCGAGGATCGCCAGGAACTCGGTCACGAGGTCTGAACCGCGGAGGGTCCGGGCCAGGCGGCCCTCGATGTAGACCGGCGCGATCGGCTCCTCGAAGGTCCCGGGCAGGCTGATCCCGATGTCGGCGTGCTTCGACTCGCCGGGGCCGTTCACGACGCAGCCCATGACCGCGACCCGGAGATCCTCGACCCCGGGATAGCGGCTCCGCCACTCGGGCATCCGGGCTCGGAGGTGCTCGGTGACCGAGCGGGCGAGCTCCTGGAAGTAGGTCGAGGTCGTCCGTCCACAGCCCGGACAGGCCGAGACCTGGGGGGCGAAGGAGCGGAGCCCGAGGATCTGGAGGATGAGCTGGGCGACCTCGACCTCGCGCTCCCGGGGGGCTCCCGGCTCCGGGGTCAGGGAGACCCGGATCGTGTCGCCGATCCCTTCGGCGAGGAGGATCGCCAGCCCGGCCGCGCTGGCAACGACCCCTCGATCCCCCATCCCCGCCTCGGTCAGGCCGAGGTGGAGGGGGTAGTCGCAGCGGGCGGCGAGGCGCCGGTAGACCTCGACGAGATCGGGAACGGCCGAGACCTTCGCCGAGAGGATGATCCGGTCGTGGGGGAGACCGATCGACTCGGCCAGCTCGGCCGAGCGCAGGGCCGAAGTCACCATCGCCTCGATCGTCACCTCCCTGGCCGACCGCGGTTGGGGCGAGCGGGCATTCGCATCCATGAGCTCGGTGAGGAGCTGCTGGTCGAGGGAGCCCCAGTTCACCCCGATCCGGATCGGCTTGCCGTGCTCGAGGGCGACCCGGACGATCGTTGCGAAGTTCTCGTCCCGATGGCGGCTCCCGACGTTGCCCGGGTTGACCCGGTACTTGGCGAGGGCCTTCGCCATCTCCGGATGGTCGACGAGGAGCCGGTGCCCGTTGAAGTGGAAGTCGCCGACGATCGGCGTCCCGACCCCGAGGTCCCGAAGGCGGCGGATCATCTCGGGGACGGCCCGTGCGGCGGCCTCGGTATTCACCGTCACCCGGACGAGTTCGCTCCCGGCATGGGCGAGGCGGGCGACCTGGAGGGCCGTCGCGTCCGGATCGGCGGTGTCGGTGTTCGTCATCGACTGGACGACGATCGGGTGGGCCGAGCCGATCGGCACCCCGCCGACGTCGACGCTGACCGTCGGGCGGCGTCGACGGGCGACTGCGCCCTCGCCCTCGATCGCCACTGGGGAGATCGTCTCGCTCACGGTTGGCCACCTCCCAGTCGGGAGACGTCGAAGACGGTGAGCCAGATGAGGAAGCCGAAGAGGAGGCTGAAACCGACGAGGTAGGTCAGCTGCTCCACCCGGACCGAGAGCCGCCGCCCGACGATCGCCTTGACGACGAGCATGAGCATCCGGCCCCCGTCGAGAGGCGGGATCGGCAGGATGTTGACGAGGGCGAGGTTTGCCGAGAGGATCCCGGCCACGTAGAGGGTCGCCACTGGCCCCGCCTGCCAGAAGACGTCGGCGATCTGGGTCGCGATGCCGACCGGCCCGGCCGCCGGGGGCGGAGCGCCGGGCTGCTCGACGAGGGAGCGGCCGAGCTCGACGAGCCCGCCGAGGATGAGCCAGAAGGCCCGTCCCGTCCGGTCGAGGCCGGTCTCGAGCGCCTCGACCGGACTCCGTGCGAAGGTCCGCTCGGTCAGCTCGGCCTGGAGGTCGACGATCCCGAGGGCCCCCCGCTCGGGGCCGAGCTCCTCGGGCCGCCGGAGGGTCGTCCTCACCTCCTCATAGGTGCCGGCCCGGAGGATGCCGAGGGTCACCTCCTGGCCCGCCTTTGCCCGCAGCGCCTCGACCATGAGGAGGGGGCCATCGTAGGCGTCGAAGAGCCGCCCGTCGACGGCGACGATCCGGTCGCCCGGTCGAAGACCCGCCGCCGCGGCCGGGGACCCGGGCTGGACCTGACCGAAGGAGAGCCCGACGGCCTGCTGGGGCAACCAGGCGACGGCGACGAAGACGAGGACGGCGAAGAGGACGTTCATGGCGACGCCGGCAACGAGGATCGCCTGCTTCGTCAGGAAGGGAGCCCGAACGAAGGAGCGGGGATCGTCGGACTCGCCCTCCTCGCCCTCGAGCTTGACGAAGCCCCCGATGGGCAGCCAGTTCAGGGTGACGAGGGTCTCGCCCTCGGAGCGCAGGACGGCAGCCCGAGGCGGAAAGCCGATCCCGAACTCGTGGACCCGGACCCCCGCCCGACGGGCGACGAGGAAGTGCCCGAGCTCGTGGACGAGGACGAGGAGACCGAGGACGACGAGGAAGAGGACGAGGCCGACGAGGCCCTGGAGGATCGCCGTCACCGACGCCTCTCCCGGCCGCGCCCGGTCTCCCCGAGCCAGGCTCGGACCTCGGCATCGAGGGCCTCGATCGCCTCGACGTCGGCTGGGGCGGGCCCGACCCCGAACTGGGCGACGGCGCGCTCGAGGAGCCCGGCGATGGCCGGCAGCGAGATCTCCCCGGCCAGGAAGCGGGCCACGGCGACCTCGTCGGCGCTGATGAGGGCCGCCGTGGCGCGTGGGCCGAGGCGCCCGGCGCCGTAGGCCGTGGCGAGGGCCGGGAAGCGCTCGGGCTCGGGCGCCCGGAACTCGAGCTGCCGGAGACCCGCCAGGTCGAGGGACTCGATGGGGGCCGGCCGACGGGTCGGATAGGTGAGGGCGTACTGGATCGGATGGCGCATGTCGGGGCGGCCCAGTTGGGCCTTCAACGACCCGTCGACGAACTCGACGAGGGAGTGGACGATGCTCTGTGGGTGGATGACGACCTCGATCGCCTCGTAGGGGACATCGTACAGCCAGTGGGCCTCGATGACCTCCAGGCCCTTGTTGACGAGAGTGGCCGAGTCGACGGTGATCTTCGGGCCCATCCGCCAGGTCGGGTGCTGGAGGGCCGCTTCGGGGCCCGCGGCAGCGAGGGCAGCGAGGGGCGTCTCGAGGAAGGGGCCACCCGAGGCGGTGAGGACGAGGCGTCGGATCGCCGCCCAGTCCTCGCCGACGAGGCACTGCCAGATCGCCGAGTGCTCGGAATCGATCGGCCGCAGCCAGGCCAGGGGGGTGCCGAAGGGGTCGCCCCGGACAGCCGACCGAACCTCGGCCGCCCGCCGCCGAGCGAGGGGCATGACGAGGTGCCCGGCGGCGACGAGGGTCTCCTTGTTCGAGGTCGCGACGACCTTCCCGGCCTCGAGGGCGGCGAGGGTCGCCCGGAGGGAGACGAGGCCACTCGTCCCGACGACGACGAGGTCGACGTCGGGCCGGGTCGCGAGCTCGGCGAGACCGACCCGGTCGACCAAGACGGCCCGGCTGCCCAGGGGCAGCTCGAGGCTGTCGAGGGGAGCCGCGGCGGCGACGACGGCTGGCCGGAGTCGACGCGCCTGCTCGGCGAGGACGTCGGTCCGCCGCCCCGCGGCAAGGACGACGACCCGGAACCGATCCCGATGACGCGCCAGGACGTCGACGACCGACGCGCCGATCGAGCCCGTCGAGCCGAGGAGGGCGACCCCCACCGGTCCCCCCTCGAGGCTCCGGTGCGCCCCGCCCCAGCGGACACCTGCCCCCTTCCCCATCCCCTGCCGCTCCCCTTCCATGCCCCCGCTCACCGACCGAGGAGGGTGAGGGTGAGGGCGGCCACGGGTGCGGCGACGACGAAGGAGTCGATCCGGTCGAGGATGCCGCCATGGCCCGGGATGAGGGCGCCCGAGTCCTTCACTCCGGCCGCCCGCTTCAGCATCGACTCCGCGAGGTCGCCAACTTGAGCGGCGAGGCCGACGAGGGGTCCGAAGAGGATCGCCCAGCCCATCGGCAGGCCGAGGCCGGCGAGGACGACGGCGCTGGCGAGGGTTGCGGTACCGAGACCGCCGAGGAGGCCGGCCTCGGTCTTCGACGGCGAGAGGTGAGTGAGGAACCGCCGCCGCCCGAAGCGGCGGCCGACGAGGTAGGCCCCGGTGTCATAGGCCCAGACGGTGAGGACGAGGAGGGCGAACCAGGCTCGGTCGGCACCGACGCCGGCGAGGAGGGCGCCCCTCGGCAGCTCGGGCCCGAGGGCGACGAGGGCGCCGGCGAAGCCGAGGGGGGCGACGTAGAGGGCGGCGAAGAGGGTCCCCATCCAGGTCGCGAGGCCCTCTCGGGGATCCGCCCGGGCGAAGGCGTCGGCGGCGGCAAGGCCAACCCCGATGCCGAGGAGGAGGACGGGGGCGAGGGGCGGCAGGAGCGGCTCGGGCCGGCCCTCCCCGAGGCCGAGGACGAGGACGAGGGCAGCCCCGAGGAGGACGGCGAGCGGGCTCGAGCTCGGCCAGCCAGCTCGCCGGAGGAGGACGACGGCCTCCGAGGCGGCGAGCGCAGCGAGGAGGGCGAGGCCAAGGCCGATGATGGGCTGGCCCGCGGCGAAGACCGCGGCGACGCTGCCGACGACGAGGAGGGCGCCGCGTGCCCGAGCCCGGAGCACCGTTGGTCGGCCGTCGCTAGCGGCCGAAGCGGCGGGTTCGGCGAGCGTACTCGACGAGGGCCGCGTCGAAGGCGTCGGGGCCGAAGTCCGGCCAGAGGACGGGGCAGGAGTAGAACTCCGCATAGGCCGACTGCCAGATGAGGAAGTTCGAGAGGCGCTGCTCGCCACCGGTCCGGATGACGAGATCGGGGTCGGGGAGCCCAGCCGTGTAGAGAGCTCCGGCGACGGTGGCCTCGTCGATCGCCTCCGCCGGTACGCCCCGCCGGATGATCTCGCGGACGGCATCGACGATCTCCGTTCGCCCGCCGTAGTTGAAGGCGACGTTGAGCTGGAGGCGGTCCCCCTCCCGGGTCTCGGCGAGGGCTCGCTCGATCGCCGCCCGAGTCTCGATCGGCAGGTCGTCGAGCCGCCCGAGGAGGCGGACCCGAACCCCCTGGGCCCGGAGCTCAGGGGTCTCGTTGCGGATGGCGGCCTCGAGGAGGTCGAAGAGGGCGTTCACCTCATCCGGCGGCCGGGCCCAGTTCTCCCGGCTGAAGGCATAGAGGGTGAGGACCGGGATCGCCCGTCGGACGGCGTGGCGAACCGTCGCCCGGACCGCCTCGAGTCCCGCCGCATGGCCCTCGGCGTCGCTGACACCGCGAGCCCTCGCCCAGCGTCGGTTCCCGTCCATGATGATCGCCACGTGCCGGGGGAGCTCCTCCGGCGGGAGGGTCGGCGCTTGGGCGCCGCTCTCGGGCTCGGTCTCGCCACCGGCGGCCCGGCCGGCCGGGATCCGCGAGCCCACGGCGGCCTCGGCGAGCGGCAGGCGGCTCACGAGACCTCGAGCACCTCGTCTTCCTTCAGCCGGCCGACCCGGTCGACGTCGGCGATGAAGCGGTCCGTCAGGCGCTGGAGGGCGTCGAGGAGCCGGTGGGCCTCGTCAGCGCCGACCTCCCCGGCCCGCTCGATCTTCCGGATCTCCTCGGCCGCGTCCCGCCGGAGGTTCCGGATCTCGACGCGAGCCTCCTCCATCCGCTTGTGGACGAGGCGGACGAGCTCCTTCCGGCGCTCCTCTGTCAAGGGCGGCACGTTGAGCCGGACGACGGTCCCGTCGACGTTCGGGGTCAGGCCGATGTCGCTCTTGATGATCGCCTTCTCGATCGCCCCGAGGGCGCTCCGGTCCCAGGGTTGGATGACGATCTGGTGGGGCTCGGGGACGCTGATCCCGGCGAGCTGGTTGAGGGGGGTCAACGTGCCGTAGTAGTCGACCGGGATCCGCTCGACGAGGGCACTCGAGGCCCGCCCGGTCCGGAGACCGGCGAAGTCACGCTCCATGACCTCGACCGCCCGGGCCATCTTGCGTTCGGTGGCGGCGAGGATCTCGTTCGTCACTGGCCACCTCCTCGGGATCCGTCTTCCGGTCCGATCCGGGTCCCGACGGGTTCGCCGAGGGCGACCCGGCGGATGTTGTCGGGGGTATTCAGGTCGAAGACGACGATCGGCAGCCCGTTCTCCATGCAGAGCGAGACCGCCGCCGCATCGAGGACCTTCAGCTGATCGCGGAGCAGGTCGTTGTAGTCGAGCCGAGTGTAGCGGCGGGCTTCGGGGTGGGTGACCGGGTCGGCGTCGTAGACGCCGTCGACCTTCGTCGCCTTGAGGAGGACCTCGGCCCCGATCTCGACGGCCCGGAGGGCCGCCGCGGTGTCGGTCGTGAAGTACGGGTTCCCGGTCCCGGCGACGAAGATGACGACCCGCCCCTTCTCGAGGTGCCGGACCGCCCGGCGCCGAATGTAGGGCTCGGCGACCTCGTTCATGGCGATGGCACTCATGACCCGGGTCGGGACCCCGACCCGCTCGAGGGCGTCCTGGAGGGCGAGGCCGTTCATGACCGTCGCCAGCATCCCGATGTAGTCGCCCGTCGCCCGGTCCATTCCCCGGGCTGCCGCCGCGAGGCCGCGGAAGATGTTCCCGCCGCCGACGACAATGCCGATCTCGACCCCGAGCCGGTGGACCTCCGCGACCTGGCGGGCGATGAAGGCGCAGAACTCCGGATCGACCCCGTACTGACGGGAACCGAGGAGGGCTTCGCCCGAGAGCTTCAAGAGGATCCGCCGGTAGCGGAGCCCGGGCGCAGCCGCCTCCGAGCCGAGGTCCGTGGCGGGAGCGGGGCTGGTCGGGACCGGGTTCGGCATCGCCGTCAGCCGTCCTCCCCGAGGGCGAAGCGGACGAAGCGTCGGACCCGGATGTTCTCGCCGAGCGCCGCGATCCGCTCGTTGATGAGGTCGCGGACGGTCCGCTCCTCGTCCCGGAAGGGCTGCTCGAGCAGGCAGACCTCCCGGAACCACTTGCGAAGCTGGCCGTCGACGATCTGGCCACGAACGGCCTCCGGCTTGGCAGCCGTCGCTGGCTCGGCGAGGAGCTCGGCGCGCTTCGCCTCGACGACCTCGGCCGGGATGTCGGCCACGTCGACCCAGCGGGGCGCCAGGCCAGCGACCTGGACGGCCAGGTCGCGAACGAGGCGACCGAACTCCTCGGTCCGGGCGACGAAGTCGGTCTCGCAATTCACCTCGATGAGGACCCCGAGCTTCCCTCCGGCGTGGATGTAGCTGCCGACGAGGCCCTCGCGGGCTTCTCGGTCGGCCTTCTTCGCCGCCGCCGCCAACCCTCGCTCGCGAAGGATGCCGATCGCTGCCTCGAGGTCGCCCCCCGCCGCCTCGAGGGCGCGCTTGCACTCCATGAAGCCGGCGCCCGTCCGGTCGCGAAGCTCCTTGACGGCCGCCGCCGTGATCTCAGCCATGATCTCCTTTCGTTCTCGCTTCCGCGCCTTGCCGGTTCGCGTCGGCCTACCGCCGACGACCGGGTCCGCTCAGTCGACCTCCTCCTCGACCTCGTCCTCGTCCCGTCGCGCCGCCGGCCGGTGGACGGGTCGGGGCACGTCGAGACGGGCGCCGGGGAGGAGATCCTCCTCGTCGAGGTCGGGCTCGAAGGTGAGCGAGCCCCCGCCGGCGACGGCGGCGACGAGCTCCTCGCTCGCCTCCTCCCCGAGCGGCCCGACCGCCTCGGCGGCGGGCTCGGCCTCCGGTTCGGGCTCGGCCGCGGCCCGGGCAGCCCGCTCACGGGCGCCCTCGATGCAGGCGTCGGCGACGAGGCCACAGAGGAGGCGGATCGAGCGGATCGCGTCGTCGTTGGCCGGGATGATGTAGTCGATGAGGTCCGGGTCGACGTTCGTGTCGCCCGTTGCGATGACCGGGATCTCGAGCTTGTTCGCCTCGGTGACCGCGATGTGCTCGCGGTGGGGGTCGATGATGAAGACCGCGCCCGGGAGCCGACGCATCCGGCGGATCCCACCGAGGGTCGCCTGGAGGCGGGCGAGCTCGTCGCTCAGGCGGGCCGCCTCCTTCTTCGGCAGCCGCTCGAACTCACCGGCCGCCTGACGGGCCTCGAGCTGCTCGAGGAGGCCAACCCGCTTCTTGATCGTCACGAAGTTCGTCAGCATCCCGCCCAGCCAGCGCTTCACGACGTAGGGCTGGCCGGCCCTCGTCGCCTCCTCGGCGACGGGCTCCTGGGCCTGCTTCTTCGTGCCAACGAAGAGGATCGTATCGCCCCGGGCGACCGTCTCGCGAGCGAAGGCGAGGGCGACGTCGAGCCGCTTGACGGTCTGGGCGAGGTCGATGATGTGGATCCCGTTGCGCTCCGCGAAGATGAAGGGGCGCATCTTCGGGTTCCAGCGGCGGGTCTGGTGGCCGAAGTGGACACCGGCCTCCAAGAGCTGCCGCATCGTGACTGCCGGCACGCAAAACCTCCTGTTCGGTTCGACCTCCGCGGCCGCGCCACCGGGAGCCGGCGTCACCCCTCAGCCGTGCTGCTGCGAGCGCCGGCACCGACCCGCTGGAAGGCAGACCGCGTGTGTGCTCCGCCGGGACGGCGGGCTGCCGCCAGGGAATGGCGGCCGGCGGGAGTGTAGCACACGGTCCCCGGCCCTCCATCCCAGCCGGATCACCGCCCAGCCCTGCCGTCCCCATCAGGGGGACCGCGTTCCGCCCCTCGGCACGGACCCGGAAGGGCGAAGTTCCCGCCGGCCGCGATGCCGCCCGTCGGGAGGCGCTCGTCGGCGTCAGTCGACCCCCCGGAGGTGACGGAGGACGAGCCGGCCCGGCCGCGAAGGGTCCGGTTCGACGACGGCGACGTCGAGCCGGAGGGGCGCGCGAGGGAGAGGCCGACCGTCGGGAAGCTGCCCGGCGGCGAGGAGACCGAGGACAGCGCGCCGGAGGCGGGCGAGCTTCCGTCGGTCGACGGTCTCTTCGGGCCAGCCGAAGGCCCGGCTCCCCCGCCAACGGACCTCGATGACGACGAGCTGAGCCGGCGGTCCAGGGTCGAGGGCGACGAGATCGAGCTCGTCTCGCCCGACCCGCACCTGACGGCCGAGGACGTCCCAGCCGGCGAGGCGGAGGTGGCGGGCGACGACGGCCTCGGCGGCGTCACCAAGCCGCTGACGTCGTGTCCGCACGGATCCATCGTCGCTCCGCCGACGTACCGGCGGCTCAACGGCGCCGGGTCGTCAGCGACGCTGCGGACTCGGGGGCCCTCGACCGCGATCGCTCGAGGGCTCTCACGGCCGCGCCACCGGACAGGACGTCCGAGCCGCGGCCCGGGGCGGCGCTCCCCCGTCGGCCCGGTCCGGTCCGCCTCCGCGCCGGCTCAAGCGCCGCCGACGTCGGCGAGCCAAAGGTCGAGCTGCTCGATCTCGGCGCAGGAGGCGAAGCTCCGCCGGTGGATTGGGCTCAGACCAAGCCGGGCGAGGGCGGCCCGGTGTTCGGGAGCGGCGTAGCCCTTGTTTGCCGCCAGGCCGTAGCCCGGATAGCGGGCGTCGAGCTCGACCATGAGCCGGTCCCGCTCGACCTTCGCCAGGACGGAGGCCGCGGCGACCGAGGCGCAGAGGCGGTCCGCATCGACGACGACCCGCTGCGGGAGCGGCACGTCGACGAGGGTGAGGGAGCCGTCGAGGATGAGGGCGTCGGGCCGCACCGAGAGGCGGCCAGCGGCGAGGCCGGCGGCGAGGAGGGTCGCCCGGAGGATGTTGATCCGGTCGATGACGGCCGGCCAGACCGAGGCGACGGCCCAGGCGACCGCCCGGACCTGGAGCTCCGTCGCCAGCCGCTCCCGCTCGGCGGCGGAGAGGAGCTTCGAGTCGCGCAGCCCCATCGGCATCCAGTTCGGGGGGAGGATGACGGCGGCTGCGGTGACGGGGCCGGCGAGGCAACCGCGCCCTACCTCGTCGACGCCGGCCACGAAGCGAAAGCCGAGCTCTCGGAGGCGTCGCTCCTCGGCGAAGTCGGGCTCGTGGCGGAGGCGGTGGATCCCACCCCTCGCCGTCGTTGGCGCGCCGTCACCCGGGACGATGGGCGATCCGACCCGGCCGAGGGGGCGCGCCATCGGGCCCGGGGCTAGGTCGGGCGGCGCTCGCGAAGGGTGGCCGCCTTGCCGACCCGGCGACGGAGGTAGTAGAGCTTCGCCCGGCGTGCCTCGCCGTGGCGGACGACCTCGATCCGCTCGATCCGGGGACTGTGGAGACGGAAGGTCCGCTCGACGCCGACGCCGCTTGCGATCCGGCGGACGGTGACGGACTCGTTGACCCCGCCGCCCCGGAGGCGGATGACGGTCCCCTCGAAGACCTGGATCCGCTCTCGGTTGCCCTCGACGACCTTGGCGGCAACCCGGATCGTGTCGCCCGGGCTGATCTGGGGGAGGTCGGTGCGGAGTTGATCGGCGACGATTTCGTCGAGGACGTTCACGGACGGGTCCCTGTGCTGGTCGCGGACGGCGACGGCGGTCGCTCGTCGGGTTCGGCGGTGGAAGAGGCGGCCGCGGCGATGCCCCGTCGGCCGACGGCGGAGTATAGCACGGGCCCAGCCGCTGAAGCCCGAGGCGGAAGTCCGAGGCGCTCGTTGCTGCGGAGGCGAGACCGGGCGAGCCTCAGGCGGACCCGCTCCCCTCCTCGGCCTCGGTCCCGGACGCAGGTTCCCCCTTGTCTCGCCGTTCCCGGAGGAGCTCCTCGAGGATCGCTGCCCCCTCCGGGTCGAGGGACCGCCCGGCCAGGAGGTCCGGTCGCCGCTCGAGGGTCCGCCGGATCGCCTCCCGCCGTCGCCAGCGGCGGACGGCCTCGTGGTGGCCGCTCAGGAGGATGGGCGGCACCGAGCGGCCCCGGAAGGTCGGCGGCCGAGTGTACTGGGGGTACTCGAGGAGCCCGTCGGAGAAGGACTCCTCGGCCGTCGAGGCCGGATCGATCGACCCGGGCAGGAGCCGGAGGACGGCATCGAGGATGACGAGGGCAGCGATCTCGCCCCCGCTCAGGACGACGTCGCCGATCGAGACTTCGAGGTCGACGAGCTCGCGGATTCGCTCGTCGACCCCCTCGTAACGGGGGCAAATGAGGATGAGGTGCGGTCGACGGGCGAGGTCCCGCGCCCGCTCCTGCCGGAAGGGCTCGCCGGCCGGGTCGGGGAGGATGACGAGGCTCTCCGGGCGGCGGAGCTCATCGAGGGCAGCCGCCACCGGCTCGGGCCGGAGGACCATCCCAGCGCCGCCTCCGTACGGGTAGTCGTCGACGGTCCGATGGCGACCGAGCCCCCAACGGCGGAGGTCGTGGACCCGGAGGACGGCGAGGCCACGCTCGAGGGCGCGGCCGGGGATGCTCGCCCGCAGGGGGACCTCGACGACCTCGGGAAAGAGGGTGAGGACGTCGATCTCGAGGCTCATCGCTCGGCCCCTCCCGGAGCGAGCCCCTCGCCCGCCCGGAACCCGGCCGAGCTCGGATCGAGACGAGCGCGGGGAGTCGTCCCTCGCCGAACGGGCCGGCCAGGCGCCAGCGGCTCCACCGACCCGGCAGCGGGCGACTCGGAGCCCGACGACCCCGCGCTCGGCGCCGAGTCGGCACTCGCGGACTCGCCAGGCGACGGCAGCCCGAGGGCATCCCGGTCGACGACGATGCCCTCGCCGCCCGGATCGAGACGCCGGACGACGTCCCGAACGGCGGGGACCTCGACCTCGCCGCTCGGGCCACCGCCGACGCTGAAGACCTCGGCCCCGCCCGCCCGGTAGACGTCGACGACCCGACCCAAGAAGCGGCCTGCCTCGTCTCGGACGGGGATGCCGATGAGGTCGTGCCAGTAGTGGTGACCGGGCGGGAGCGGCTCGACGACGTCGGCCTCGAGGTAGCGGCCCCGGAGGACCTCCGCCGCGGTCCGATCGCCGACCTCGGCGAAGCGAACCCGCCAGCCGAGGCGCTCGCGAACCGCCTCGACGATGGTGAGGGGATCCGTTTCCCCTTCGAGAAAGACCCGGCGGCCGACGGAGAACCGCTCCTCGGGGCGGTCAGTCAAGACCTCGAGGCGGACGGCACCGCGGAGTCCGTGGACACCGCGGATCCGGGCAACGACGAGGCGCTCTGGCGTCAGACGATCTCCAGCGCGATCGGCTCCCCCTCCCGGGCCGCCATCACCTTCAGGAGGGTCCGGAGGGCCTTGGCGACGCTCCCGTTCCGACCGATGACCTTGCCCATATCGTCCTCGGCGACGTGGAGCTCGATCGTCGTCCGGCCCTGCTCCCGGATGACCTCGACCCGGACGGCGGCGGGATCGTCGACGAGGGACCGAGCGACGTACTCGACGAGGTCGGCGGCTGCCACGGCGTCGCCCCTCACTTCGCCGCCGGCAAGACGCCGGCCAGGCGGAGGAGCCGAGCGACGGGCTCGGACGGCTGGGCGCCGTGCTCGAGCCAGTAGCGCGCCCGGTCGCCGTCGATGGCGATCTCGACCGGCTCCGTCCGGGGGTTGTAGTGGCCGATCGTTTCGATGGCCCGCCCATCGCGGGCGCTCCGGCTGTCGGCGACGACGACGCGGTAGGCCGGCTGCTTCTTCGCCCCGACCCGGGTGAGCCTGATGCGAACTGCCATGCTCCTCTGGGACTCCTTTGTCTTCCTTCGTGCTCGTGGTAGGTTACTCGACGCCCTCGACGCTGACGACGACGATGCTCCGGCGGAGGGAGCCGTCGGTCCGAGTCACCCCGACGACGGCGTCGAAGGGCACCAAGTAGGGCCGGATGTCGCGCTCGTAGCGGGTCCGGTCTCCTCCGCTGAGGTCCGCCTCGAGCAGCTCACGAAGTCGGACGAGGTCGGCGAAACCGAGGCTCGCGGCGCCCGTCCCACCGGCCCGCTCGATGAGGGTAGCGTACCGCTTCGTCGCCGCGAGCGACGTGGCCGGCTCGACCTCGAGGATGCGGCGGACCGTCCCCGGGTCGGGCCCGAGGACGACGAGGTCGGCGGCGATCGCCCAAGCGACCCCGAGCCGGCCCGACGGGTCGGGCCGGCCCCCTGGACCGACGGTCCCGGAGGGCAGTTCGACCGAGACGATCGTCGTCTCCCCGACCGTCTCCCGCTCGACCTCCAGCCCCGGGATGGTCAGGCTGGCCAGGTTCAGGAGACTCCCGGCGAGGGCCTCGGCTCGGGCTCGATCGCTCGGGACGGCGAGGACGGCCGCCCAGGGCTGGCGGCCGTCGCTGCCGACGACGAGGCCGACTTCGTCGAGCCAGCCGACGATCGCCGCCAGCCCACCAAAGCGGTCGAGGGCCGCCGTGACCTCCTCGACGGTCGGCCCAAAAGTCGGGTCGGCTCGGAGCTCCTCGACCCGCTCGATGAGGGTGGCGCCCACTCCGGCGACGCCGACGAAGGCAAGGGTCTCGGCGGGGACAGCCTCGGCGAGGCGCTTCGAGAGGGTCGGCCCCGGTGACGCCGCCCCGAGGGGCGCCGCCGCCTCGACGACGAGGTCGTCGCCGTCGAACCGGAGCTCGACCGACAGCCACTCTGGCAGTCCCAAGCCGAGGAGGTCGCCCTCGACGCTCCCGACCCCCGGAGCGAGACCGGCGCCGACCCTCGCCAGCCACTCGCGACCGGCACGACCGTCGACGTAGAGCCAGAGGACGTGGTCCGCGGGGAGGGCGGCGAGGGCGGCCTTCGGATCGGCCTGGGCGGCGAGGCTCTCCCCTGCCTCCGTCTCGAGGACGGCCCGGACGTCGACCTCGAGGCCCCCGACGAGGACCTCGTCGGTGACGGCGATGGCTCTCGGCTCGACGCTCCCGCCGACGCGGAGGACGTCGACTCCGGCGATCGAGTCCCGAGTCCACGACAGCCCGAGGGCGTCGAGGGTCGCCGTCGACCAGGCCCACGCCGCCGCCGGGTCGCGGACGTTCGCCAGGAGGAGGGGGCTCGCTCCCCTCGCGCCCCGGGCCGGCTCGGGGAGGGCTCGAAGGACGACGGCCGCCTCTCCGCCGAACCAGGTGTCGACCCCGCCGCTCCAATGGACCCGGCCCTCCGTGGCGGCCCCGAGAGCCCGCTCGAAGAGGTCGTCGAGCTTCGCCTCGAGGAGGCTCTGGTCGTCGAAGCCCGGGAAGTGGGCGAGGAACCGCCCGACCTGCCGCCGCTGGTCGCCCGGCAGGTCGAGGCGGAACTCGGCGTAGGCGACGCTGTCGGCTGGGACATGGGCCAGGAGGCCCGACGGTCCCGCCCCGGCAGTGAGGAGGAGGGCGACGGCCGCCGAGGCGACGATGACGAGGGTCGCGACTGCCGTCGCCAGGATCCACCGACCCCACCCACGCCAGGCGGCGGGACGAGGGTCGAGGCTCGCCCCGGCCGTGTCAGCGGCCGCTGCCGCCTCGGGTCCCACCGGGGTGTCGTCGTTCATCGCGGCCTCCGACTCGGCGTCCATCTCGGCGCCACCTCAGCGCCGTCCGAAGAGGAGGGGTGCCTTCCGGCCGCCCGCGGCAACCTGGCGCATGACCTTCCGGAGCTCGGTGAACTGCTTGATGAGGCGGTTGACGTCGGTCAGAGTCGTCCCCGAGCCCGCCGCGATCCGCCGCCGCCGGGAGGCGTTGAGGATCGAGGGGTCCCGTCGCTCCTCGGGTGTCATCGAGCGGATGATCGCCTCCGTCCGCCGGAGCTCACCGCGGTCGACGGCCGCCTCGGCCTCCTTCGCCAGGCCACCGAGGCCCGGGATGAGGGAGAGGACCTGGCCGAGGGGGCCCATCCGCTGGACCTGCTGGAGCTGCTCGAGCATGTCGTCGAGGGTGAAGCTCGCCGTCCGGAGCCGCTCTTCCAGGCGGGCCGCCGCCTTCGCGTCGACGACCTCCTGGGCCCGCTCGATGAGGGTGAGGACGTCGCCCATGCCGAGGATCCGGCCGGCGAGGCGGTCGGGGTGGAAGGGCTCGAGGGCGTCGAGCCGCTCGCCCGTCCCGAGGAACTTCACCGGGAGGCCCGTCACGGCCCCGATCGAGAGGGCAGCGCCACCCCGAGCGTCGCCATCGACCTTCGTCAGGACGAGGCCCGTGAGCGGGACTGCCGCCGCGAAGGCCTCGGCGACGTGGACGGCCTCCTGCCCGGTCATGGCGTCGACGACGAGGAGGGCCTCCGAGGGCCGCAGACGAGCCGCCAGGGCCCCGATCTCGGCCATGAGCTCCTCGTCGAGGGTGTGGCGCCCGGCAGTGTCGACGATGACGACGTCGCGACCAGTCCGCCGGGCCGTCATCAGCCCGGCCTCGACGATGGCCTCGACCGGGGCGCCGGCCTCGGAGCGGTGGACGGGGACGCCGAGGCTCCGGCCGAGGACCTCGAGCTGGTCCGCCGCCGCAGGCCGATAGGGATCGGCGGCGACGAGGAGGGGCGAGCGGCCGAGGCGGACGACGTGGCGAGCGAGCTTCGCGGCGGTCGTCGTCTTCCCGGAGCCCTGGAGCCCGGCGAGGAGGACGATGGCGGGCTGGCCGCGGAGGCTGAAGGTCCGCTCGCCGACCGAGAGGAGGGCCGTCAGCTCCTCGTGGACGATCTTCACGACCTGCTGGCCGGCGGTGAGCGTCTCGAGGATCTCGGCCCCGATCGCCCGCTCGCGAACCCGAGCCACGAAGTCCTTCGCGACCCGGAAGTTCACGTCGGCCTCGAGGAGGGCGAGGCGGACCTCGCGAAGGGCAGCGTCGACGTCGGCCTCGCTGACCCGGCCACGGCCGGTCAGGTTGGCGATGGTGCGCCCGAGGCGCTCGGTGAGGGTCTCGAACATCGTTTCCGTTCCTGCGGCGGGCCGCATCGCTCGCCCGACGGGGCGGTCGGCGGCGACGCCGGCGGGGCGCCGGCAGTGTACCCGATCCCGGGGCCGACCTCCGGCCGTCGCGTCGCCGGGCTCGGACGAACCGGGAACGGTGCCGAGAGGGCCGCCTCGATCGAGACCGGGGCACCGCCAGGGCGGGCGGGCCCGGCCCGATCGGCAGGTCAGCGAAAGAGCGCCTCGACGAAGGCGTCGGGGTCGAAGTCGAGGAGGTCCTCGATCCCCTCCCCCACCCCGACGAAGCGGACGGGCACGCCGAGCCGGTGCTCGATGGCAAAGACGATCCCGCCCTTGGCGGTCGAGTCGAGCTTCGTCAGGACGACCCCGGTCAGGCCGACGTGCTCGGCGAAGGCCGTCGCCTGAGCCAGGCCGTTCTGGCCGGTCGTCGCGTCGAGGACGAGGAGGACCTCGGGTCGAGCCCCGGGCAGTCGCCGCTCGACGACCCGCCGGACCTTCGCCAGCTCGTCCATGAGGCTGACCCGGGTGTGGAGGCGCCCGGCGGTGTCGGCGATGACGACCCGGGCTCCCCGGGCGACGGCGGCGTCGAGGGCATCGTAGACGACGGAGCCGGGGTCCGACCCCGGACTGTGGGCGACGATCTCGACGCCTGCCCGGGCGGCCCAGGCCCCGAGCTGCTCGATCGCCGCCGCCCGGAAGGTGTCGGCGGCGGCGAGGACGACCCGCTGCCCCGCGGCCCGGAAGCGATGGGCGAGCTTGCCGATCGTCGTCGTCTTCCCGCTCCCATTTACCCCGACGACGAGGATGACCGCCGGCCCGCCCGGGACGGCTGGCCGGAGGGGGTCGTAGGGCTCCGTCCGCGGGACGAGGAGGGCCCGGAGCTCGCGTCGGACAGCCGTCTCGGCGGACTCATCTCGACCGTGGCGCCGGGCCCGGGCGACGACCTCCGCGGCAAGGGTCGGCCCCACGTCACCGAGGATGAGGGTCTCCTCGATCTCCTCCCAGACGGCCGCCTCGTCTCGGCCCGCCCCGAGGAGGGCCCGAAGACGGGCGACGAAGCCACTTCGACTCCGGGTCAGCCCGGCCGTCAGCCGATCGGTCCCCACGGCGAGATCAGCGGCCGGCCCTCGCCGCCTGGCCCTGGGCAGCGAGGTCGCGGGCTTCGTCGAGACGGAGGCTGATGACCCGACTGACGGAGTCGTCGCCGACGGTGACGCCGTAGAGGGCGTCGGCCTCCTCGATCGTCCCACGGTTGTGGGTGATGACGACGAACTGGGTCGTCGCGGCCAGCTCCCGGAGGGCCGACCGGAAGCGGCCGATGTTCGCCTCGTCGAGGGCGGCGTCGACTTCGTCGAGGACGCAGAAGGGGACCGGCCGCACTTCGAGCATGGCGAAGAGGAGGGCGACGGCGGTCAGAGCCCGCTCGCCGCCGGAGAGCATCGCCAGGGGCTGGAGCCTCTTGCCAGGGGGACGGGCGACGATGTCGATCCCCGTCGTGGCGAGGTCGCCGGGCTCGGTCAGGAGGAGGCGGGCCTGGCCGCCGCCAAAGAGCTGCCGGAAGCGCCGCTCGAAGGCCGCCCCAAGGGCCTCGAAGGTCGTCGTGAACTGACGGGCGACGAGCTCGTTCAGCTCGCCGATGAGGCGCCGGGTCCCCTCGATGGCCCCTCGCAGGTCGGCCTCCTGGGCCTCGAGCCGTTCGAGGCGGGCCTTCACGTCGGCGTACTCCTGGGCCGCGAAGGGATTGACGGCGCCGAGCTCGGCGACACGCCGCCGGAGCTGGGCGATCCGGCGGACCGGCGGGCCCTCTGCGGGCGGCTCCTTCGCCTCCCAGCTCGCGGTGAGACGGTCGACGGCGGCCTGGAGCCAGCCCGACGGGCCCCTCCCGCCAACCTCGCCGAAATCGTCGGGCCCCGACAGCGACGCGTCGACCGGCTCCGCCCGCCCCTCCGAGGTTCCCCCAGCCCCTCCCTCGGCGACTCTCACCGCCTCGCCGGTCCACTCCGCTCGGCTCACGTCACCGACGATCGGGGCGAGGATCGCCTCCGCCTGGTCACCGAGCCCCGCGAGGTCGAGGACGACCCGCTCCCGACAGGCGTCGAGGGCGAGCCGGGCCTCGACCTCGGCCGACTCCGCCCGCCGGTAGGCGTCCTCGGCCGCCCGGACGGCCTCGCGCCGGGCGAGGAGGTCGGCCTCGACGCCAGCGAGCCGGGACCGCTCCGCCTCGATGCTCGCCCGGACCGCCTCGAGGGCCGCTCGAGCATCTCGCTCCCGCGCCTCGGCCCGGGCGAGCTCGCCAGCGAGCCCTTCCCGCGCCCGGCTGAGCTCGGCCGCTCGAGCGTCGAGCTCAGCCTCCGCCAACCGGATCTCGGCCAGCCTCGCCGCGGCCTGCTCACGGGTCACCTCCGCCCGGGCCCGGCGAGCCTCGGCAGCTCGGCGAGCGGCCTCGGTCTCGGCGAGTCGAGCAGCGAGCGCCGCCCGTCGACGGTCGAGCTCGCCGAGGGCCGTCTCCCGCCGGCGGACCTCGACCTCGAGGTCGCTCGTGCTGGCGGTCGATCCCGGTCGGGGCTCGCCGGCCTCGACCGAGGGGACGCTGAGGTCGCGAACCGTCTCCTCCGCCGAGCGGAGGGCCGCCGCGAGGCGCTCGAGGTGGGCCGCCTGCCAGGCGACGTCCCGTTCGAGCCGCTCGACCTCGCGTCGTGCCCCGTCGAGAGCCCTCGTGGCCGCCCGCGCCTCGACCTCGACGCGAGCAGCGGCGGTCTCCGCCGCCCGCTCGGACGACCGTGCCGCCTCGACTCTCAGCCGGGCAGCTCGGCGTCGCTCGTCGAGCTTTCCCAGTTCGGCCTCGAGGCCGGTCAGCTCCCGGCGGGCAGCCTCGAGGGCGGCCTGCCGCTCGAGGCGTGGATCCGGGTCACCGACCCGGAGGCGCGGGCCGTCGACACGGAGCTGGCCGTCGCGACTGACGATGGTCCAACCGGGTGGCGGCGGCCCGAGACTGAGGACCGCGTCATGGCTCGGGACCCAGACCGTCCGGGCGAGGAGACCTCGAGCGAGGTCCCCCCGCACTCCGTCGACGACGTCGGCGAGACGACCGCCGCCCGCCGCCCGGACCCTGGCCAGGAACGCCCGCGACGCCGGCTCGGCGTCATCCGACCTACCGACCGAGACAGCCAGCCGTTCCGTCGCCGGCGGAGCAGCGAGCCAATCGTCGACGACGTAGACCCCGTCGCTCCGACCACCGCCGATGAGCCCCGGGAGCTCCGAGGCGCCGACGACGGCGGCCGAGACGAGGTCCCCGAGGGCGGCGGCGACGGCAGCCCGGAAGTCCTCCGGGACCTCGAGGCCGGCGACGAGGGCGCGGTCGCCTGGGGCGAGCCTCCTCGCGCGCGCGTCCCGGCCGACGAGCTGCTCGAGTTCGGCGAGGCGGGCCCGGATCCCCGTCGCTGCCGCCAGCCGCTCGCGATGGGCCGCCTCGACCGTGGCGAGCTCCGCCTCGACCGCCGCCGTCGCCGCCCGGGCCGTCGCCGCGTCCGCGCCCGCCGCCTCGAGGGCGCCCCTCGCCCCCTCGACGGCGCGCTCGAGCCGTTCCCGCTCCTCGACGGCGGCGGCGAGCTGGGCCCGGAGCTCGGCGAGGGTCCCCTCGGTCTCGGCGAACCGGCGCTGGAGGTCGTCTCGGCGCCGACGGGCCGCCTCGGCCTCGGCTCGCCGGAGGGCCTCGGCTCGCTCCATCGCCGCCCGCCGCTCGTCCTCGGCGGTCTGGGTCCGACGGAGGAGGTCGAGTTCGGCCCGGGCATCGGCGAGGGCTCGCTCGACGGCGGCGAGGGCGGCGGCAGTGTCGTCGTCGGCTTCGGGGATCGCCTCGGCGAGGGCGGCGGCCGTCGCCTCGAGCTCGGATCGCGCCGCCGCTGCCGCCGCGGTCAGGCGCGCTCGCTCCCGATCGAGGGCCTCGACCTCCGAGGCCTGGCGGGCCTCCTGGAGCCGGAGGGCGGTCACCGCTGCCTGGGCTGCCTCGTGCTCGCGTCGGCGCTCCTCAATGGCTGCGCCGAGCCCTTCGACCGTGGCTCGCAGCCGCGCCGCCTCGTCCTCGCCCGACCGGGCGGCAGCGACGGCGGCCCCGAGGGCCGCCTCTGCCGCCTCGCGCTCGGCGCGGGCTGTCCGGACCCTCGTCGCTGCCTCGGCCCAGCGGCGGTGGGCATCGGCGAGGAGGATCTCGGCGAGCTCCCGAAGGACGCTGCTCTGGACGGCGAGGCGCTCGGCCTGGGTGGCGAGACGCCGGGCGTGGGGCCGCAGCTCGGCGACGAGGTCGCTGACGCGGACGAGGTTCGCCTCGGCCTCGGCGAGCTGCTCCTCGGCCCGGCGGCGCCGCCGCTCGTGGCGCCGAACCCCGGCGACCTCCTCGAAGAGGGGGCGTCGCTCCTCGGGTCGGAGGGCGAGGGCCTGGTCGACGAGGCCCTGGCCGATGAAGAGAAAGGCATTCTCGGCGAGGTGGGCGGCATCGAGGAGGTCGACGAGGTCGCGGAGGCGGATCCGGGTCCGGTTCAGCAGGTAGTCGTTCTCGCCGGAACGGTAGAGCCGCCGGCCGAGCTCGACGACGGCGTAGTCGACGGGGAGGAGCCGGTCGGCGTTGTCGAGGACGATGGTCACGTCGGCCATCCCGAGGGCCGCCCGGCGTTCCGAACCGGCGAAGATGACGTCCTCGGCCTTCCGGATCCGAAGCGACCGACCCTGCTCGCCGAGGGCCCAGCGGAGGGCATCGACGAGGTTGCTCTTCCCGGCCCCGTTCGGGCCGACGACGGCGCTGATCCCCGGGCCGAACTCGACGACCGTCGGCTCGGCAAAGGACTTGAAGCCCTGGAGGCGAAGGGCGAGGAGGCGGGCGCCGCTCATCCCGGGACGGCCGGTGGCGTTTCGGGATCGGCGTCGTCTCGCGGGGCTTCGGCCGCCTCGTCTCCGCGCCCGAGCTCGGCGCTCCGGCGCCGAAGGGTCTCGAGGGCCGCCTCCGCCGCCCCCGTCTCGGCGTCGCGCCGCGAGCGGCCCGCTCCGACTCCGACGACCTGGCCGTCGACCTCGACGACGACCCGGAAGAGCTTCTCGTGGTCGGGTCCGGTCGCCTCGACGACCCGATAGACGGGCCGGGCCCCGCTCCGTCGCTGGGTGTACTCCTGGAGGCGGCTCTTCGGGCTCTTGAGGACGCTCCCCGGCAGGTCGACGGCGGTCAGGTCGGGCTCGAGGAGGGTGAGGAGCCAGTCCCGGGTCGGCCCGAAGCCGAGATCGAGGTAGAGGGCGCCGGCAAGGGCCTCGAAGGCCGAGGCGAGGAGGGACGGGCGCCGGCGGCCACCGCGCTGGGCCTCGCCCTCGCCGAGGCGGAGCTCGTCACCGAGCCCGATCCGGGCGGCGAGCCGGGCGAGGCCGCCGGTGCTGACGATCGCCGCCCGCCGGGCCGAAAGGAGGCCTTCGTCGTCGCCAGGATGACGGCTGTAGAGGGCCTCGGAGACGACGAGGTTGACGACGGCGTCGCCGAGGAACTCGAGGCGCTCGTTGTGGCCGGCGGCGGCGCCGGGGTGTTCGTGGAGGTAGCTGGCGTGGACGAGGGCCTGTTCGAGCAGGTCGAGGTTCGCGACCGGCAAACCGAGACGGGCGGCGAAGGCAGCCGCCGAGGCCATCGACCCGTCGTGCGCCGACCTACGAGCGGAGGTGCTCGTCGATGTAGTCGACGGCGTCCTGGACCGTCCGGATCTTCTCGGCGTCCTCGTCGGAGATCTCGGTCCCGAACTCCTCCTCGAGGCTCATGATGAGCTCGACGAGGTCGAGCGAGTCGGCGTTCAGGTCGTCGACGAAGGACGTCTCGGGGGTGATCTCGGACTCGTCGACGCCGAGCTGCTCGACGACGATCTTCTTCAGGCGCTCGTACGTGGTCGACAACTGTCTCCCTCCTCCGTGGTGGGATGGCCGTTCATTGGCGGTCGCTCGTCGGTTCGTCAGGACGCACCACCGGCGAGGTCGGGTCGACGGCGATCTCGTCGGCGATCCGGCCCAGCACACCGTTCAGCAAGCGCCGCAGTGGGTCTCCGCTGTAGACGCGGGCCAGCTCGACCCATTCGGCGATCGCCACCCGGGCCGGCGTCGTGCCGGAGTGTAGCACCTCGCCGACGGCGCCACGCAAGATGGCGCGATCGATCGGAGCGAGGGTGACGACCGGGAACTGCGGGGCGAGGGCCTCGATCCGGGCGTCGATGACGTCCCGTTGGCGACGGACCGCCTCGACGATCGAGCGGGCGAGGGCAGCCGTCCGCGGATCCGCCTCGCTCTCGAGGAGCCGCTCGAGGGCGGCCGTCGCCGTCCGCTGCCCGAACTCGGCTTCGTAGAGGGCGGAGAGGGCGAGCCGCCGGCCGTGCCGCAGGGCCCGGATCCGATCGGCGGCCCGTCCACCCGGCCCCGCCGCCGGGCGGGTCATCCCGCGACCCCGTCGACGACGACGGTGACCGTCTCGACCTCGAGCCCGAGGACTCGCTCGACGGCTCCCCGGACGGCGAGGGCGACGGCTCGCCCCACCTCGCCGAGGGGCTGGCCCGCCCGGGCGACGACGACGAGCCGGAGGGCGAGGCCGTGGCTCCCAGGCGAGATCTCGACGGCCCGGCTGGGCCGAAGGAGCCGCCGGATGGGCGACCCGCCGCGGCCGAGACGAAGGACGCCCTTGACCTCACGGGCCGCCAGTCGAGCCGTCGCCACGACGACGCTCTGGCTGACGTCGATCCCGGCTCGCGCCGCCGGCCCGGCCCCTCGTCCGGCTGGATCCGCTCCGCGCCCCGTCACGCCAGGTCGACTCCCGGCCAGCCTGGCCTCCGCAGCCCTGGCGGAGAGGGAGTCGGCTCCAGCCTCGACTCCAGGCTCGACTCCGGCCGGGGGATCGCTCCGTCCTCGCCGCGACGCCGTCACGACCGGCTCACCTCGAGGGAGCGAGGCCCGGCAGCGAGGCCGACGAGGCGTTCGCTGATGAGACTCGGGATCCGTCGCCGAGCCGGCTCCGCCCCGACCTCGATGGCGTAGCGGATCATCCGCCGACGGGCGCGGCCATGGGTGATGATGACGGCGCCCTGGACCCCGAGGAGCGGCGACCCGCCGACCCGCTCGTAGTCGAAGATGGCTCGGATCCGCTCGAGCCCCGGTCGGAGGAGGAGGTAGGCGAGAGGCCCTCGGGGCGGCCGCCGGAGCTCGCGCCGGAGGAGGTCGAAGATGAAGCCCGAGAGGCCCTCGAAGAACTTGATCGTCACGTTCCCGACGACGGCATCGCAGACGACGACGTCGGCCAGGTGCCGGACGAGGTCCTTGCCCTCGACGTTGCCGACGAAGTTCAAGCCCGAGCGGTCGAGGAGCTCCGTGGCCCGGGCGATCCGGCTGTCCCCCTTCCCCTTCTCCTCGCCGATCGAAAGGAGGGCGACCCGGGGGTTCGGCACGCCGAGGACGCGCTCGGCAAAGATGGCCCCCATGTGGGCGTACTGGTGGAGGTGCTCGCCCGTCGAGTCGGGGTTGGCGCCGATGTCGAGGAAGACGAAGGGCCCCGATTCGGTCACCATCTGGACGGCGAGGGCCGGTCGGTCGACGCCCGGCAGCCGCCCGAGGCGGAGGACGGCAGCAGCCATCCCGGCTCCGGTGTGGCCGGCGGTGACGACGGCGTCGGCCTCGCCGCGGCGGACGAGGTCGACGGCGACGAGGATCGAGGCGTCCTTCTTCTCCCGGAGGGCGAGGGCCGGGTGCTCGTCCATGCCGATGACCTCCCGCGCCGGCGCAACGCCGACGTTCGGCGGCAGCGCGCGCCCCGCCGCGGCAGCGATGGCGTCGGGACGACCGGCGAGGAGGAGGCGGTCGGTCGGGTGGGCCTCGGCGTAGTCGAGGGCGGCCGGGACGACCTCGCCCGGACCGTGGTCGCCGCCCATGGCATCGACGGCGATCCGGACGGGACCACGCTCACCGACGTCCGTCATGCCCCGACTCCGACGAGCGTCCGCCGACCGGCGACTGCCTCAGGACGCAGGCTGCTCGGGCTTCGTCCGCTGCCGGATCTCGACGGCCGGCCGGCCGCGGTAGTAGCCGCAGTTCGGGCAGGCGTGGTGGGGCAGGCGCCGCTCGTGGCAGTGCGAGCACTCAACGAGCCGCGGCGGCCGGAGGGCCAGGTGGCTCCGCCGCTCGCCCTGGCGGGCACGCGACACCTTTCGCTTTGGGACACCCATGGTCTACTCGCTTTGCTCCTCGGATTGCAGGGACGAACCTCGGGACGAGGTCGGGGGTCGCCTCACCGGCGCCGGCGAGCCGGCGCGGGACGGTCAGGGGGAGTGTAGTCGGTCACCGCCTCTGCGTCGACCGGCTGCCAGTCGAGGAGCGGGGCGAGACGAGGATCGACGGCCTCGTCGGGGTGGCCGTGACCGGCGACGGCGAGAGCGCCGCAGACCGGGCAGAGGCCCGGGCAGTCGGGCCGGCAGAGGGGCGCAATCGGCTCGGCGAGGGCGATGGCGGCTCTCACGAGCCGGCCGAAGTCGAGCTCGTGCCCGGTCGTCAGCCGCTCGACGTCGGGCTCGCTCGTCGTGTCGAGGGGGAGGCCCGTCAAGAGGTCGACGGAGGGCAGGACCTCCTCGCTGATCTCGAGCTCGAGGCGGACCTCGATCTCGGCGAGGCAGCGACTGCAGACCTCCCGGAGGCTGGCCTGGAGTCGAGCGTCGACGAGGAGGCCGCGGTTCGTCCGGCTGACCCGGAGGACGCCCTCGATCGGCTCGGCCAGCTCGAGGGGCTCGTCGAGGGGGATGACGACGGCGGCGATCCGAAAGGCGCGCTGGCTCCCAGGCCCCTCGGCCAGGAGACCGGCCAGGGGGAAGGTGAGGATCTCGACCGGCCGAGGCCGCCGCCGGCTCACGGCCGGACCGGCGTCGGGCGCTCCGAGCCCTCCTCGGCGTCCTCCTCGAGGGCCGGGGCCGGCGGCGCGGTGGCCCGCGCACCCCGGGCATCGAGGACGGCGATCCCCTTCCGGACGCTCTCCAGAGTCCGGACGAGCTCCCCCTCGAGGGCGACGAGGGTCGACGCCGCGTACTCGTCGGCGCCGCGCCGGATCTCGGCCGCCTCGGCTTCGGCCCGGGCGACGATCCGGCGACCCTCCTCCTCGGCCGCCCGGGTGAGGCCCCGCTCCTCGATGAGGAGGGCAGCCTGCTCTTGGGCCCGAGCCAGGACCGCCTCCGCTTCGCTCCGAGCACGCTCGAGGATCCGCTCGCCCTCCTCGTTGATCCGTCGGGCCTGGCGGACCTCCTCGGGGACGGCGGCACGGAGCTCGTCGATGAGGGCCAGGGCGGCCTCCTGGTCGATGACGACGCTGTTCGTCAGGGGCAGCCGCCGACCGTTCGCGATGAGCGACTCGAGCCGCTCGACGAGGAAGATGATGTCGATGGGGCGTCCCTCCACTTCGCGACGAGCCGACCGGGCTGGCTCCGTGCCGGATTATCGCACGCCGCCGCGGTGACGCGGTCAGCGACCGGCGGCGAAGACCCGTGCCAGGGCGGCAGCGGCAGCCGGGGGGACCATGTCGTCGACGTCCCCGCCGAAGCGGGCGATCTCCTTGACGAGGCTCGAGCTGACGTAGGCGTGCTCGAGGGCCGTCATGAAGGAGACGGTGTCGACCTCCGGGGCGAGGCGACGGTTGTTGTGGGCGAGCTGGAGCTCGACCTCGAAGTCGCTCACCGCCCGGAGGCCGCGGACGATGAAGCGGGCCCCGACGAGTCGGCAGAACTCGACCGTCAGGCCGTCGAAGCTCCGGACCTCGATCCGCTCGGTGTCGAGGTCCGGCGTCTCGGCCAGGGCCTGGCGGATGATGGCGACCCGGTCCTCGAGACCGAGGACCGGATCTTTGCGGGGGTTCTCGAGGACGGCGACGACGAGGCGGTCGAAGACGCCAAGGGCTCGTCGGACGACGTCGAGGTGCCCGTTCGTGATCGGATCGAAGGATCCGGGGTAGACGGCGACCTTCATCCAGCCTCCTGGCTCGTCGTGGGCTCGAAGCGGTAGAAGGCGAGGACGCTCTCGCCGACCCGCCGCTGGCGTTCCGATCGTAGCAGCCCGACCCGCCCCGGGAGGGTCGTCCGCCAGAAGGTCCGGACGATGACGAGCGCCCCGGGCGCCAGGACCGCTCCCGAGCCAAGGCGCTCGAGGGTCGCCGACGCCAGGCCAGGCTCGTCGTAGGGCGGGTCGACGAAGACGAGATCGAAGGGGCCCTCGGCACCGGCCTCCTCGACGAGGTAGGCGAGGACCTCCCGCCGGCGGATCGCCGCTCCAGGGCCGCCGAGACCGGTCGCAGCGAGGTTCGCCGCCACGCTCGAGCAGGCTGCTGCCGACCGGTCGACGAAGATCACCCGTGCCGCCCCTCGGCTCAGGGCTTCGATCCCGGCGGCGCCACTGCCGGCAAAGAGGTCGAGGACCCGGGCCCCGGACAGCTCGGGCTCCAAGATGCCGAAGAGGACCTCCTTGACCCGATCGCTCAGGGGTCGCGTCCCGACTCCCGGGCCGACGAGTCGGAGCCCTCGGGCTCGGCCGGCGATGACCCGCCCCGCCGGCGTCGCCCGACCTCTCGCCCCGCTCCGACCTCCCGCCACGCTCCGCTCCAGCCCCGCCCGCCGGCGCCCGCCGCGGCCAGTCCCCTGCTCCTCCGCCGCCACGGCGAGTCCTAGACGCCGCTCGCCGGCTCGGCTCGGTGGACGTGCCGGAGCCAGCCGGAGGCGAGCTCCTTCGCCAGCGCCTCGTGGCCGGGCTGGAGCCGGCCGTCCTCGTCGAGGAGGCGTTCGGCGTGACCGCGCGCCCGGGAGGCGAGGGAACGGTGCTCGGGCCGGGCGAGCGAGGCGACCCGGAGACGGGGCAGCCCGCTCTGACTGAGGCCCAGGACGTCTCCCTCACGCCGGAGCTCGAAGTCCCGCTCGGCGAGGGCGAAGCCGTCCCTCGAGCGGACGACCTCGACGAGGCGCGCCTGGGCCGTCGAGGCCGGCTCCCGCTTCCCCTCGACGAGGTCGTCCCAGGCCGCCCGACTCGGCGCGGCATCGGAGACGAGGACGCAGTAGGAAGCCGCCGCCCCCCGGCCGACCCGACCCCGGAGCTGGTGGAGCTGGGCCAGACCGAAGCGATCGGCGCCCTCGATGACGATGACCGAGGCCTCGGGGACGTCGACCCCGACCTCGATGACCGACGTCCCGACGAGGACGTCGAGGCGCCCGTCCCGGAAGTCGGCCATGACGGCGTCCCGCTCGAGAGCCGGCATCCGACCGTGGACGAGGCCGACCCGCAAGGGCGCCAGGAGCGCACCCAGGCGCCGGGCTTCGGCTTCGGCGGCCGCCGCCCAGGCCCGCAGGGCGTCGGGATCGTCGGGCTCGAGGAGCCCGAGCTCCGTCGCCTCGAGGGCTCCCGTCGTCCCTTCGGCGCCCCCCTCTCCCGCAGCAGCCTCGCTCGGCCCGATGAGGGGGACGACGACGAAGGTCCGCCGGCCGGCCGCCGCCTCGCTTCGGACGAAGTCCCAGACCCGGTCGAGCTCGCTCGGATGGCGGATCGCCGTCCGGATCGGCCGTCGCCCGGCGGGCGGGGTTCGGAGGTCGGAGACGTCGAGGTCGGCATAGAAGACCTGGCCGAGGGTCCTCGGGATCGGGGTTGCGGTCATGAGGAGGACGTGGGGCGAGCCATCGCCCGCCCGAGCCTCGAGCCGTCCCCGCTGCTCGACCCCGAAGCGGTGCTGCTCGTCGACGACGAGCAGACCAAGGTCGCGGAAGGCAACCGCCTCGCCGAGGAGGGCGTGGGTTCCGACGACGATCCGCACCTCCCCCGAGGCGAGACCGGCGAGGATCTCGTCTCGAGCCCGAGCCCGAAGCGACCCGGTGAAGAGGGCGACCTCGAGGCCGACCCCAGCGAGGAGGGTGCCGAGGGTGGCCAGGTGCTGGCGGGCAAGGAGGTCGGTCGGGGCGAGGAGGACGGCCTGCCGACCGGCGAGGGCGGCGAGACCGAGGGCAACGGCCGCGACGGCGGTCTTGCCCGAGCCGACGTCACCCTGGAGGAGCCGGAGCATCGGGCTGGGCCGGGCGAGGTCGGCCCGGATCGCCTCGATCGCCGCCAGCTGGTCGGGAGTCAGCTCCACGGGCCGTCCTGTTCGCTCGCTCAGGGCCGCGACGACGGAGGTCCGAAGCCGCTCGAGGACGTCGTCGGCGACCCGGATCGGCCTCGCTGCCGCCCGGCCTCGTTCTCGACGTCGAGCGACCATCCCGAGCTGGAGGGCGAGGAGCTCGTCGAAGGCGAAGCGCTCGATCGCCGCGTCGCGAGCCTCGAAGCTCTCCGGGAAGTGGGCAGCCTCGAGGGCCGCCTCGATCCCGAGGAGTCCCTCGGCCGCCCGGATCGGTGCCGGCAAGTACTCGGGGTAGCGCCGTCCGAAGCGGTCGAGGGCAGCCCGCATGGCAACCCGGAGGCGGACAGCGGTGAGCCCGTCGGTGAGCCGATAGACGGGGACGATGCGACCGGCGTGGAGGAGGGCCGCTCCGTCGTCGCGCTGGAACTCCGGGTTGTCGAGGAGGGGGATGAGGCCGGTCCGCTTCAGCTTCCCGCTCACGACGATCCAGTCCCCCACTCGGAGCCGCCGTTCGATGAAGCGACGGCCGAACCAGACGGCCTCGGCCTCACCGGTCTCGTCGACGAGTCGGACCCGGGTCGTCTGGACGCCCCGCCGCCAGGTCTGGCCGACGCTGATGTCGACGATCCGGCCTCGGGTCGCCACGAGCCCGCCAGGTTCGAGCCCCGCCAGGGCGGCGATCGAGTTCAGGGTCCGGAGGTCGAGGTAGCGACGGGGCAGGTGGAAGAGGAGGTCCCGGGCCCGCTCGAGGCCGAGGCGCCGACCGAGGCGCCCGAGGAGCGGAGCGCCGGGCAAGCCCGTGCGGCCGAGGGGGGCGTCGAGATCGGGGGCCATCGCCTCCCCCCGGGACCCGCGGGCGCCGACCGGCGCCGACGGCCGCGCCACCTCCGGCCGCCGCTCGGGTTCGCGGCTGCCCCGCCTACTCGACCGCAACGAGGTAGCGGTAATGGGGCTGCCCGCCGTGGACGACCTCGACCTCGACCCCGGGGACGAGGTCGGAGATGAGGCGGGCGATCCCCTCGGCCTCGGCGAGGTCGGCATCGTCCCCGTAGTAGAGGGTGACGAGCTCGAAGCCCGGTCGGAGGGCCGCCATGGCCGCCCGGAAGGCCCGCTCGAGGTCGCGGTCGGCAGCGAGGAGGCAGTCGTCGGCGCCGAGGACGATGAGCTCCCCGGCGTGGACCCGGCGCCCGTTCACCTTCGCCGTCCGGACGGCTCGGGTCACCGAGAAGGACTGGATCGAGCGGGCTGCCTTCGTCATCGGCTCGACGTTCGCCGTCGCATCCCGGGCCGGGTCGAGGGCGAGGAGGGCCGCGACGCCCTCGGCGGCGTTCCGGGTCGGGACGACTCGGACGGGCCGCTCGACGAGCCGGGCGACCTGCTCAGCGGCGAGGACGACGTTCGGGTCGTTCGGAAGGACGATGACCTCCCGGGCCGGAACGGCGTCGATCGCTGCCTTCAGCTCCCCGGTGCTCGGGTTGCCGTTCTGGGCGTCGACGATCGCGCTCACCCCGAAGGACTCGAAGACGGCGGCGAGACCGGGTCCGGCCGCCACGGCGACGACCCCGAGGGCGAGGAGCTCCTCGGCAGCCGGAGCGGTCGACGCCGGGCCGCCCGCCGACGTCCCTGCCGGTGCCTCCGTCGGGGTCGTCGGGCGCGGCGTCGTGGCGGCCGCCGTCGAGGTGGCCACCGGGGTCCCCGCTCCCGACGGAGCTAGCGGCGCCGCGGTGGCAGCCGGTCCGGCGGCGAACTCGGCAGCTCGCCGCTCGCGGACATCGCGGGCCTGCTGGTCGAGATTCTCGATGCTGATCCGCGACAGCCTGCCGAGCGAGAGGCCGTAGGCGAGGACGGCATCGGGGCGGTCGTTGTGGACGTGGACCTTCACCGCTCGGGCGTCGCCGGCAACGAGGACGGACTCCCCGATCGTCTCCAGGTGGCCCCGGATGGCGTCGAGGTCGAGGGATCGGCCCGGCGGGGCCTCGACGAGGAACATCGTCTCGTAGCCGTAGCCCTCGTCGGCGTGGGCGACGACGGCCGACGCTCGGGGGACGCCCCGCCCGACCGTGGGCTCGGCCTCGGGGGCGGTCGTCTCGAGGATCCCCTTGAGGAAGCCCTGGAGGATCCGGTAGAGCCCTTGGCCACCGGCGTCGACGACCCCCGCCTCGCGGAGGACCGAGAGGAGGGAGGGTGTCCGCTCGACCGACTCCCGGGCGGCTTCGGTGGCGGCGACGAGGACCGCCTCGATGTCGTTCGTCCCCTCGGCCGCCTCGACTGCCGCGGCCGCCGTCTCCCGGGCGACCGTCAGCATCGTCCCCTCGACGGGCCGGGTCACGGCAGCGTAGGCGGCCTCCGCGCCGGCCCGCAGCGCGTGGGCGAGGTCGAGGGCGTTGAAGCGCTGCTTCCCTGCGAGCGCCTCGGCCGCCCCCCGGATGATCTGGCTCGCGATGACCCCGGAGTTTCCCCGAGCACCCATGAGGGAACCGAAGCTGAGGGCCGCGGCGACCCGACCGGCCTCACGGCTCTCGACCCGTTCCGCCTCTTCCAGGGCAGCGCGGAGGGTGGCGAGCATGTTCGTGCCCGTGTCGCCGTCAGGAACGGGGAAGACGTTCAGGCTGTTCACTTCCTCGACGTGGGCCTCGATGTTCGCGACGGCGGCTCGGAAGGCGGTCAGGAGTCCCGATCCGTCGCACGCGCGCCGGGTCATCGGCCCTCGGGGCCGGTGGCCGCTGCCCGCGAGCCCTCGGCCGGGCGCGTCCCTCGCCCCGCCGATCCGCGACCCGATGGATCGATCCGCAGCCCGCGGACGTGGATCGTCAGTCGATCGAGGTCCCGGCCGACGGCGCGCCGGACGGCGTAGCGGACGGCCGACTCGACCTGGCGGCCGACCTCGGCGACCGGGAGCCCGGCGGCGACCTCGAGGTCGAGGTCGACCTCGAGGCGTGGCAGCCGCGAGAGGCGGATCCCCGTCTCGACGAGCCCGAGCCGACCGAGGATCCGTGACCAGGGTCGGCGGCCGGCGAAGCCGGTCACCCCGTACGAGCCGAGGGCGGCAGTCCGGATGACGTCGAGGATCGCTTGCCGGGTGACGAGGACCCGGTCAGAGGGCACGTCGAACACCTCATCTCCAAGGGCGAGCCACGGCTCGGGTCGAGCTCGCCGATCCGGTTCCGTTGCCGACGCCCAGACCTGTCGGGCGCGGCGTGTTTGGTATCATACGCGGCCGTCTGCCGATCCCCGATCCGGTACGATCGTCTTCGCCTCACCGACCGACGAAAGGACACCATGGCTCGCACCTGCGCCATCTGCGGCAAGGTCGCGATGGCTGGCTTCAACCCCCAGTCCTCCGGGAACAACCGCGTCCGCGTCCACCGCCGCTACCGCCCGAACCTCCAGTCGCGCCTCATCGTCCTCGACGGCCGACCGCAGCGGGCCCTCGTCTGCACCCGCTGCACGCGGACCCTGACGAAGGCAGCCCGGACCGCCGAGTAGCCCACAGCCAGTTGAAGGCCGAGCGCCTGGGCCCGGGCTGATCCTGAAGAAGGCTGCCTCGACGACCGAGGAGCCGGATCCGGGCGGTGATCCTCAGGCGCCCGTTCGTCCCCCTCGACCGACCGGGGGATCGGTGTCGAGCCAGATCGTGAAGGGGCCCTCGTTGACGAGCTCGACGCTCATCGCCGCTCCGAACCGCCCCCGCTCGACGGGCACCCCGAGCTCAGCGAGGCGCGCACAGAAGGCCGCCCAGAGAGGTTCGGCAACCTCGGGCGGGGCGGCCGTCGTGAAGCCCGGCCGGCGCCCCCGCCGGGTGTCGGCGTCGAGGGTGAACTGGCTGACGACGAGGGCGCTCCCGCCGACCTCGAGGATCGAGCGGTTCGTCCGACCCGCCTCGTCCTCGAAGATCCGGAGCTCGGCGACCCGGCGAGCCAGGGCTGAGGCCGTCCTCTCGTCGTCGTCCGGACCGACGCCGAGGAAGACGACGAGTCCGGGGCCGATCCCGGCGAGCCGTTCGCCGTCGACCCGAACCTCGGCTCGGCTGACCCGCTGGAGGAGGGCGCGCACCCCGATCCCCGCCGATCAGGCCCCGTCGGCGGCGGTCACGAGCGTCCGACGAACCCGCTGACTCCGGCCCGTGGCGGACCGTCGACCCGCCTCAGCGAGGGTCTTGATCCGGGCGATCTCCTCGGCCATCGTCCGGCCCCGTCGGAAGAGGGCGGACCCGACGACGAGGACGTCCGCCCCGAGCCGCCCGACGAGCTCGGCGGTCTCCCCGTTCACCCCGCCGTCGACGTGGACGGCCCCCTCGGGGGAGGCCGGGTCTAGGTAGCGATCGGCGAGAGGCAGCTTCTCCCGGGCCACGTCGCGAAGGAGTTGCTGGCCGCCGAAGCCGGGCTCCACGGTCATGACCATGACGATGTCGAGGAGGGACTGGTAAGGACCGAGGGCCTCGAGGGGCGTGGCCGGCTTCACCGCCAGGCCCGCCAGGCGGCCCGCAGCCCGGATCCGCTCGAGGGTCGGGGCGACCTCTTCCTCGATCTCGACGTGGACCGTGATCGAGTCGCAGCCGGCGGCGAGGAACTCGTCGACGAAGCGAGATGGGTTGGCGATCATGAGGTGGGCGTCGAAAGGGAGGTCGGTCACCGCCCGGAGCGCCCGAATCGTCCGCGGACCGAAGGTGAGGTTTGGCACGAAGTGCCCGTCCATGACGTCGAGGTGGATCCGATCGGCGCCGGCGCGGACGCAGCGGCGGACGGACTGGGCAAGGTTGGCGAGGTTCGAGTCGAGGATCGAGGCCGCCAGCCGGACGGCCTCCCGGGGCTCCTCGGACACGCCTCAGCCCCGCTCCCGGGCAAGGACGGTCGCCTCGCGCTGAGCCCCGGTCGAGGCTCGGGCCGAGCGGAGGGCGGCCGCCGAGGCCCGGACGAGACGCTCACGTCGCCGTCGAACGGCGGCCGGCGGCGGGGCACCCGCCCGCTCGGCGGCGAGCTGACCGCAGGCTGCACCGATCTCGACGCCCCGGTTCGCCCGGACGGTGACCGGGAGTCCCGCCCGTCGGAGGATCGCCGCGAAGCGCTCGACGGCCTCGGGCGGGCTCGCCGCCCAGGGGGTGTGGGCGACGGGGTTCATCGGGATGAGGTTGACGTGGGCGAGCTCGGGGGCGAGGAGCTCGGCGAGGGCAGCAGCGTCCTCGGGGGTGTCGTTGATCCCGGCGATGAGGGTCACTTCGTAGCTCACCCGGCGGCCGGTCGCCCGGGCGTGCTCTCGGGCGGCGGCGACGACCTCGCCGACCGGCCAGCGCCGGTTCAGGGGCACGAGGACGTCGCGGAGGGGGTCTCGGGCGGCGTGGAGGGAGACGGCGAGGGTGAACTGGGCGCCGAGCTCAGTCAGACGATGGATACCGGGCACGACCCCGCTCGTCGAGACCGTGATCCGCCGTGCCCCGAGACCGAAACGACGCGGGTCGTTCAGGGCGTCGACGGCGGCGAGGACGGCGTCGAGGTTGAGGAGTGGCTCGCCCATCCCCATGAAGACGACGTTCGTGACCCGCCTCCCCTCCCGGGCAAGGCGCCGGGCCGCGTCGCGGACCTGGTCGAGGATCTCGGCCGCCTCGAGGTCGCGTTCGAAGCCGAGCTCGCCGGTCGCGCAGAAGGGACAGCCGACGGCACAGCCGGCCTGGCTCGAGATGCAGACGGTATGCCGCTCCCGGTGACCCGGCCGGGCCGGGTAGTGCATGAGGACGGACTCCACGACGGCCCCATCGCAAAGTCGGTGGAGGGCCTTCTCGGTCCGGCCGCCGTCGGCGAGCCGGACCTCGGTCTCGACGATCGTGTCGAGCCGGAAGGCCTCGGCGAGAGCGGGGCGGAGGGGGGCCGGAAGGGTCGTCAGCTCCTCTGGAAGCCGGGCGAAGGACCGCCACACGGCGTCGAGGATCTGGCGGGCCCGGTAGCGGGGCAGCCCTCGCTCGACGACCCAGGCCTCGACCTCCTCGGGTCGAAGCCCGGCGATCCCCGGCCGAGGATCGAGACCGAGACCGCCGCGGGGCCGAGAGGGGTCGAAGCCGGGCGGAAGCCCGGCTTCGGGCCGAGCCGGCGGAGCAGCTCGAGGGAGGGGGTCGGCGAGGTTCGTCTCCATGGGTCGCTACGCGGTCATCGTACCGAGGCTCCGTCGGCGCCGTTCCTCAGGTCCGCGGCGTCCCTGTCGTCCGGGCGGCGATCGCCGTCCGCCGAGTCCCTCGCCTCCCCGCGGGCCCCGTCCTCCCGGCGCCCCCTGCCCCTCGGCCGGGCATCGTCCGCTTCGGCTGGCTCGCCCGTGGTCGCGAGCCGACCCTCGGCCACCCCGGCCGTCCCCCCGACGACCCGTGCCCCGACGACACCCGGCCGGCCGCGGCGGTACTCGGCACCGGTCATGAGCCGCCCGCCAGCCGGCTGAACGAGGAGGAGACGGAGTCGGCCCTCGGCGGTCGCCAAGGCAAGGCCGTCGCCGGCCCCGACGAGCCGGCCCGGCTCGTCCCCCGGGACCGAGGGCTCGACCGTCGCCGCCCGGACGAGGAGCCTCCCGGTGGCCGTCTCCAGGTACGTGCCCGGCCATGGCTGGAAGGCCCGGACTCGACGCTCGAGCTCGACCGCCGGCCGGCTTGGATCGAGGCGTCCGTCGTCCCGGCGGAGGGGCCGGGTCAGCGTCGGCTCGCCGACCTGGGGTTGCGGCGCGAGCCGACCCTCGAGCCAGGGCCCAAGGGCCTCGTCGAGGAGATCTGCAGCGACGACGGCGAGCCGTCGCTCGAGGGTCTCGGCGGTCTCGTCGGGCGCGATGGGGACGCGGCGGCGAGCGAGGATCGGGCCGCTGTCGAGGCCAGCGTCCATCCGGAAGAGGCTGACCCCCGTCTCCGGGTCACCGGCCAGGATGGCCCCCTGGATCGGGCTCGCGCCGCGGTGACGGGGCAGGAGCGACGGGTGGAGATTGAGGGCGCCGTAGCGGAGCTCGAGGAGTGGCGTCGGGACGAGTTGACCGTAGTCGGCGAGGACTGCCAGCTCGGGCTCCAGGGCAAGGATGGCCGCGACAGCCTCGGGCGCTCGGAGCCGAGCCGGGGTCAGGAGCTGGAGGCCGAGTCGAACGGCCGCCTCGGCGACCGGGGTAGGGGTCGGCCGGCGGTGGCGGCCCGCCGGCCGAGGCGGGGCGCTGACGACGGCAACGAGACGGAGGTCAGGGCGGGCAGCTAGCCGCTCGAGGGCAGGGAGACCAAAGGGGCCGCTCCCGAAGAAGAGCGTCCGGACGGGGGCAGGCGCCCCGGTTGGTTCCGGCGCCCCGGTTGGTTCCGGCGCCCTCGAGCCGACTCCCCGGCCGCTTGCCTCGCCCCTCAGGCCAGCGCCTCGGTCGCCTCGCGGACCTCGTCATCCTCGTCGCCCGTCCCAACCGGGATGAGCTCGTCGAGGGAGGCGAGGTAGTCGATGTAGAGCTTCCCCTCCAGGTGGTCGAGCTCGTGCTGAAGGGCCCGCCCGAGGAGCCCGGAGCCAGCCACCCTGATCTTCCGGCCGAAGCGGTTCTGGGCGACGACCCAGACCCGTTCCTTGCGGGTGACGTAGGCAACGTAACCCGGGATCGAGAGGCAGCCCTCGAGATCGCGATCCTCGCCGACGGCGCGGACGATCCGCGGGTTCACGAGCTCGTAGAGACGCTCGCCGACCTCGATGACGCACGCCTGGACGGGCTCGCCGATCTGGGGCGCGGCGAGGCCGACGCCTGGCGCGTGGCGCATCGTGTCGGTCAGATCGTCGAGGAGCTCGTGGAGGTAGGCGTTGAACCGGTCCACGGGCTGACCCTTCAGGCGGAGACGGGGATCGCCGAGGAGGACGATGGGTCGGACGCTCATGGGCCGAGTATACGGAACTCCCTCACTCGGGCCGCCTCTCGCCTTCCTCGCTCTGCGCGGGCTCGCCCTCGCCCGTCCCGGCGGCCTCACCGGACGGCGCTTCGGTCGAAGGCGCTTCGGGCTCGCGCTCCCGGCGCAGCTCCTCGGCGAGCTGTCGAGACCGTTCGGCCACCTTCGCCCCGGCGACCTCGGTCAGCTCCGCGGCCCGGTGGGCGATCGGTCCGGCCTTCTCGGCGGCGAGGGCGGCCAGCTCGGCGGCCTTGGCTCCGACCTGGCGGATGACGGGCGCCGCCTGAGTCGCCAGGGACTCGATCATGTGCTCGAGCTGGGCGAGCCACTCCTTCGCCGTCGCCCGGCTCGCTTCCTCGCCGTTCGAGCCGCCGCCGGCGGCGCTGTCGGCTCCCCTCCAGACGTATTCCTCCGTCGAGCCCTGCCCGGTGGACTCCTTCTGGTGCTCGGTGCTCGGTGTCGTCTCGCTCATGGCAGCCTCCTTTGGCGCTTCCCTTGGCCTGGCTCCGGCCGGGCCGCCCGCGGCGACCATCTCAGACCCGGCGGACGTCGAGCCTTTCTGGCGAACACCGTCATTGTCCCCCATCTCGCCCGATTCGGCACCTGCCAGCTGGCCCGAAGTCGGCTATCTCGACGGCGACCACGCCTCGCAGGCTGGCGGAGAGCTTTTCAGGGGCGCCACGGGCAGTTGGCGAACGCGGCGCTCGAGGTGACGGCCTGGCGGCGGGTGTCGAGGCCCTCCTCGTCCAGACGGAGCTGGTTGGCGAAGGCGACGCTCCGGGTGACGGCCTGGCGGGCGCCGGGGAGCCCCTCCCCGGGATGGCATCGCCAGCTCGGCGGACTCCCTCTTGGATGTTGCAGCAGGCGCAAACCCAGGGGTCCCGAGGGGTGGAGTTGCCCCGCTTTCGTGGCCGGTCGATTTCATGCGCTGGCCTGCTCGGAACGGTACCTCCTCTCGAACTCGTCGGGTGAGAGATAGCCGAGCCCGGAGTGGAGCCGGACCCGGTTGTAGAAGCGCTCGATCCAGTCGAAGACAGCGAGGCGAGCCTCGGCCCGGGTCGCCCAGGTCGAGCGGTCGATGAGCTCCGTCTCGAGGGTGGCGAAGAAGCTCTCGGCGAGGGCGTTGTCGTAGGCCGTACCGGGGGCACCCATCGAGGCGGCGATCCCGGCCTCCTGGAGGCGAGCGCCGAGGGCGAGGCTCGTGTACTGGGTGCCCCGGTCGGAGTGGTGGACGAGGCCGGGTCCGGGCTGGCGGGCGGCGAGGGCCGCCTCGAGGGCGGCGAGGACGAGGCTCGTCCGCACATGGTCGGCCATCGACCAGCCGACGACCCGGCGGCTGAAGGCGTCGACGATGGCGGCGAGGTGGAGCGGGCCCTCCCCGGTCGGGAGATCGGTGATGTCGGCGACCCAGAGCCGGTCGGGGGCCGCTGCGGTGAAGTCCCGGCAGACCAGATCGGGGGCCGTCGTCGCGGCCCGGTGGGCGGGCCGCCGGAGCGGGGTCACCCGCCGCCGGCGGTGGACCCCGACGAGCTCGGCCTCCCGCATGAGCCGGGCGACCCGCTTGCGGCCGACCCGCTGGCCCTCGGTCCGGAGGGCGGCGTGGACCCGGGGCGAGCCGTACGTCCCGTGGCTCCTCTTGTGGATCACTCGGATCGCCGCGAGGAGCTCGGCGTCGGCCGTCGCCCGCCCCGTTGCCGGCCCGCGGGCCCAGGCCCGGTACCCGCTCGGGGAGACGCCGAGCACCCGGCAGAGGGTGGCGAGGTGGCAGTGGGCCTTCTCACGCTCGACGAAGCGGTACCTCGTCACGACGGCCGCCCGGTCTCCCGAGCGCGGAAGGCCGCTGCTTTTGCCAGGATCTCCCGCTCCTCCTCGAGGACCTTCACCCGGCGCCGGAGGGCGACGAGCTCGGCGTGCTCCTCGCGGGCCCGGCGGACCTCGGGATCGGCCTCGGCTGCGAGGCGGATCCGCCACCTCCGGATCGTCTCCCGGCTGACGCCGAGATCCCGGCCGACCGACTCGTTCGTCGCCCCGGGCTCGGCGAGGAGCCGGACGGCGGCGGCCTGGAACTCGGGCGAGTACTTCGATCTCCTGCCCATGCCACACCTCCTGGGTCGTGCACACAATTCAGTGTCCACGAAATCGGGTCAAGTCCTGGGCCTCGGGCGCGCTCCACGTTGCATGGGATGCAAGCCGGCCCGCGGACGTTGCATCAGATACAAGTGTCGAGGGTCACAAGGCTCCTGGCACCGTCGGCGTTGCACCGGGTGCAAAGGATGTACCTGGCCCAGGGGTGAAGCGGTCGCTTCGTTGCAGCGGATGAAAGGAAATGGCCTCCTCGGCCTCTTCCGGGCCGGTGAGGCTGCCGACACGTGCATCCGATGAAACAGAGGGCCTCGCCTGGGGCCGGAGCGCCGTCGGCGAGGACCGTGAGGCTGCCGACGCGTGCATCCGATGAAACGGAGGGCCCGCGGGCGCAGTCTGAGACGCGGCAACGACCGCGTGAGCCATCGGGGCGTGCATCCAATGCAACACAGGGAGCGGCGGGCCGGTGGGCTTACGTCGCCGGCAGTGCCGCGGCCCGCTGGGGGCTTCGGAGCGAGCTCACCCCAGCATCCGATCCAACGGAGGACCGGACGGCCACGGCCTGAGGCGGTGGGCCCGACGGCCACGGCCTGAGGCGGTGGGCCCGCGAGAAGCGCCACGTCGATCGGCCTCGCAGTCAGGGCCGGTCGCCCGATGGACGCGGATCCGGCCTGCGGGCCGCCACCGGCCTCCCGATCGAGCCCACGGCGCGTTGGAGTTTGTGCTGTAATGGCGCCTTCACCGGCCCCTCGGTGTCGGTCCGTCGGAAGGTCGGCGCGCCCCCGCCGACCGAGGCGTACCCGCCCTCGACTTCCGGCGGCAGCGCGCCCACCGAGCCCGACCGGCCCGTCGAGAGGGTGGTGCCCGTGGTCCTGTCGAGCCGGCGAGCCAACGGGTGCAGACCCCGAAGCGGGTGCGGCGGGAGCAGCCGACCCGGACGGGGCGGCGCGCCGAGCGGCCGGGAGGCGTCGACCGAGCCGACGCCGACGCATCGGCCGAAGGAAGGTGGCCCGGCCAGCAAAAAGGAGCCAAAGCGGGCCGGCGAGAGCAAAGGACCCAAGGCGGGCCGGCAGAGCAAGGGAGCCAAACCGGGCCGGCGAGAGACCGGAGAAGGTGGAGCGATGGGCATCGAGACGACCGAATCGACCATGACCGGCGCCGAGATCGTCGAGCTGACGAAGCGCCACACCATCTTCGAGTGGTCCGCCCAGGCCAAGGTCGACCCCATCCCCGTCGCCGGCGCCAAGGGGATCTACTTCTGGACCCCCGAAGGCAAGCGCTTCATCGACTTCAACAGCCAGCTGATGTGCACGAACATCGGCCACGGCGACGAGCGCGTCATCGCAGCCATCCAGGCCCAGGCCGCCCGCCTCGCCTACGCGAATCCCTTCATGGCCACCGAGCCCCGGGCCCGCCTCGGGGCCAAGCTCGCCGAGATCTGCCCCGGCGACATCGACGTCTTCTTCTTTACGAACGGTGGGGCCGAGGCGAACGAGAACGCGATCAAGATCGCGCGGATGGTGACCGGCCGCCACAAAATCGGCGTGCGCTATCGCTCCTACCACGGCGGCACGGCCGGGGCGATCACCCTGACCGGCGATCCCCGACGCTGGGCCGCCGAGCCCGGCATCCCCGGCGTCTTCCGGATCCCCGACACCCACCGCTGGGGCGAGCCCGAACCCAGGCCGGCCGACGAGGTCCTGGCCGAGACCGAGCAGGTCATCATGTACGAGGGCCCGAAGACGATCGCTGCCCTCGTCGTCGAGACCGTCGTCGGGACGAACGGGATCCTCATCCCGCCTGACGGCTACCTCCAGGGTCTCCGGGAGCTCTGCGATCGCCACGGCATCCTTCTCATCGCCGACGAGGTCATGGCCGGCTTCGGGCGGACCGGCCGCTGGTTCGCCGTCGACCACTGGGGCGTCGTGCCGGATCTCCTGACCATGGCGAAGGGCCTCACCTCGGCCTACGTCCAGCTCGGCGCCGTCGGCATGCGACGGCCGATCGCCGAGCACTTCCGCGAGAACGTCTTCTACGGCGGCCTGACCTACAACAGCCACCCCCTGGGCTGCGCGGCGGCCCTGGCGACGATCGGTGTCTATGAGGCCGACGGACTCATCGAGCGAGCCGCTCGGATGGGCCAGGTCCTTGCCCGCCATCACGCCGAGCTGAAGGCCCGTCACCCGTCCGTCGGGGCCGTCCGGAACATCGGCCTCTTCGGGATCGTCGAGCTCGTCCGACGCCGCGAGCCCTGGACGCCGCTGGCGCCCTACAACGGGACCTCCGACGAGATGACGGCCCTCGCCCGCTTCTTCCGCGAGAACGGCCTCTACACCTTCGTCCGCTGGAACACCTTCTTCACGAACCCGCCCCTGACGATCACCGAAGCCGAGATGGCCGAGGCCTTCGAGATCATCGACCGCGGCCTCGAGATCACCGACGCCGCGGTGGAGGGCTAGGATCGAGGAGGCCGTCCCATACCCGGTCCCAGGAGGAGACGCCAGAGGTGGTCGAGGGCACGAACCAGGTGTCGGCGGGGGACGAGCGGACGATGATGCGGCCGACGGCCGATCCGCCCGGCCTCGACGGCCTTGCCCTCGAGGCCGAGCCGACCGAGCTCGAGCGGACCGAGGTCGAGCTCGCCGAGGCCCTCGAGGCGGCGGCCCCGCCGAGCCGCCCGCGGGCCTTCCTCCGCTCCGTCGTCACCTTCGCGGTCTTCATGGCCGTCGTCGCCTTCGTCTGGGAGCTCGTGAAGTTCGTGGGCGGTGATCCCTGGCGGATCGAAGGCCGGGTCGTCTGGGATCCACCCCTCCGGCTTCCCCTCGCCGACGACATCAGCCTGCCCCACGTCTGGAGCGTCCTCGCTGCCTTCGCCGCCCCGGTCCAGCGAGGGAGCGAGACGTCCCTCTTCGCCTACCTCGTCGGTCAGGCCCTCTTCACCTGGCGGGAGGCAGCCCTCGGTTTTGCCGCCGGGACCCTCCTGGGGCTCCTCCTCGCGACGGTCTTCGTCCACTCCCACCTCTTGGAGCGAGCCTTCGTCCCCTACGTCATCGCCAGCCAGACGATCCCGATCGTTGCCCTCGCTCCGATGATCGTCGTCTACTTCGGGGCGAACGTCTTCTCCGTCGTCGTCATCGCCACCTACCTGACCTTCTTCCCGGTGACGATCGCGATGATGCGGGGCCTTCGATCCCCCGATCCCCGGGCCCTCGAGCTCATGCGCTCCTATGCCGCGTCGGTGCGGGACGTCTACTTCAAGGTCCGTCTGCCAGCCTCGCTCCCGTACCTCTTCACGGCCCTCAAGATCGCGACGACGGCGAGCATCGTCGGGGCGATCATCGGCGAGGGGCCGGGCGGCATCCCCGACGGCCTGGGGCGGGCGATCATCAACTTCAACCAGTACTACATCACCGCCCCCGAGCGGCTCTGGGCGGCGATCATCGCCTCGGGCGTCCTCGGGATCGTCTTCTTCCTCATCGTCCGGGCGGCGGAGCTCATCGTCCTCCGGAGCCGTCCGGACGCCCAGGAGATGTGAGGCGGGGACGCACCGTGAAGGCTCACCGAACCGCGACGGCGACACCGTTGGGCCGCGTCGAGCTCGGCGGCTGCCGAGCCGGCGAGCCCGACGGACGGACCACCGTCCTCCCTGACTTGAGACACGGACGAGAGCCAACAGGAGGAGCAGGCCGACCGTGAACACGACGACCGCGACGGAGACCGTCGTCCGCATCTCGGGGGTCGAGAAGCGCTTCGAGGCTGGGGGTCGGTCGACGACCCTCGCCCTGACCGGGATCGACCTCGAGATCCGACGGGGTGAGTTCGTCTCCCTCATCGGCCCCTCGGGCTGCGGGAAGTCGACCCTCCTTCGGCTCATCGGGGACCTCACCCCGCCGAGCGCCGGCACGATCACCGTGAACGGGAAGCCGGCCCCCCAGGCCCGGCTCGACCGCGACTACGGCATGGTCTTCCAGGCCCCGGTCCTCTTCGACTGGCGGACCGTCGAGGACAACGTCGTCCTGCCCCTCGAGATCCTCGGCCGACCGAAGGCCGAACGCCTGGCCCGGGCTCGGGCGATGCTCGAGCTCGTCGAGCTGAGCGGCTTCGTCCGCCACTACCCGTACCAGCTCTCGGGCGGGATGCAGCAGCGGGTCGCCATCGCCCGGGCCCTCGCCTTTGAGCCGGCGATCCTCCTCATGGACGAGCCCTTCGGCGCCCTCGACGAGATGACCCGGGAGCGAATGAACCAGGAACTCCTCCGGATCTGGGAGCGGACGGGGACGACGATCGTCTTCGTCACCCACTCGATCCCCGAGGCCGTCTTCCTCTCCTCACGGGTCGTCGTCATGAGCGCTCGACCGGGACGGATCACGAAGATCATCGAGGTGGATCTGCCGCGGCCGAGGGGCTTCGAGACCCGCGAGCACCCCCGCTATTTCGAGCTCGTGACCGAAGTCCGCGAGGCCCTCCGGGCGGGGGAGGGGAGCAACGGCTCAAGCCCCGACGTGCCAGGTGCGGGGCGGCCCTCGAGCGACCGGCTCGCCGCGGAGGGTCTCGGCTGATGGCTGGGGCGTCGTCGGTCCTCGAGCCGGCCGGGTCCGGGGCGAGTGGGCCCGGAACCGGTGGGCCCGGAACCGGTGGGTCCGGGACCGCGGGGCTTGGGCCCGCTGGGGCCGGTGGAGCGCCTCTGGGGGTGGCACCCGGCGGCGCGCTCGCCAGGCCCCGCGCCCGGCGGCTCGCGCACCGGGTCCGCTACTACCTCCCGGCGGGGCTCGTCTTCTTCGGCGTCCTCGGCCTCTGGGAGCTCGTCGTCGCCGCCCTCGAGATTCGGGCCTTCATCCTGCCCGCCCCCTCGGCGATCGTCGCTGCCCTCGTCGAGTCCTGGGACTCCGGCCGCTGGCCGATCGGCCCTGCCTTCGTCAACACCTTCGTCCAGGCCATCGGCGGCCTCCTCCTCGGCATCGTGGCCGGGGTCGCGGCCGCCTTCCTGACGGCTCGCTGGACGACGGCCCGCGATTCGATCCTCCCCGTCGCCGTCGCCCTGAACGCGGTCCCGATCATCGCCGTCGCGCCGCTCTTCAACAACTGGTTCGGTCTCACGAACCCGGTCTCGAAGATGATGGTCGCCGCGCTCCTCGTCTTCTTCCCGATCATGATCAATGTCACGAGGGGCCTGAGCCAGGTCTCGCCGGCCTCGCTCGAGCTCATGCGCTCCTACGCCTGCTCGGAGTGGACGATCCTCCGCAAGCTCCGGGTCCCGAACATGCTCCCCTTCTTCTTCACCGCCCTGAAGGTGGGGACGACCCTCAGCCTCATCGGGGCGATCGTGGCCCAGTACTTCGGGGGCGCCTCGGACGTCCTGGGCAGAGTCATCGTCCAGAGCGCGAGCGCCCTCCGCTTCGACGTCACCTGGGCGGCGATCATCATGGCATCGGTGACCGGGATCATCCTCTATCTCGTCGTCGTGGCGATCGAGCGGATCGTGATCCCGTGGCACGCCTCGCTTCGGGAGTCGGAGGGGTAGGCGACGTGGGGCCGCAGCCTCTGCCCTGCGCGATTCGCCTGGCGCTCCGGTCTTGGAGCAGGTAGGATGCGCGCCACATTCGGCGTGCCGGCTGTCTCGCCGCCGGGAGGGCGGGCCGGTCGGAGTCGGATCGAGAGGGCGGCCGTGGGTAGCCGCCGAGCAGGAGGAGGTCGATGAAGCGCTCGCGTTCCGTTCTCAGTCTCGCCATCGGTGCCGTCCTCGTGGCCGCGGCTTGCGGTGGGGGCGGCGGCGGTGGCCAGGCAGCGAAGGTCCGGGTCCAGCTCCAGTGGGTCCCCCAAGCCCAGTTCGCCGGCTACTACGCTGCCCTCGAGCAGGGCTACTACAAGGAGGAGAACCTCGAGGTCACCATCGTCCCCGGCGGCCCCGACGTCATCCCCCAGCAGGTTGGTTCGGCGGCGGGCGGTCCAGAGTTCACGACTTCCTGGTTGCCGAAGGTCCTCGAGGCCCGCGAGGGTGGCTCGGACCTCGTCAACATCGCCCAGGTCTTCCAGCGCTCGGGCACGCTGTCGGTGGCCTGGGCTGACAGTGGGATCACCTCGCCGGCCGACTTCAAGGGCAAGAAGGTCGGGGTCTGGGACTTCGGCAACGAGTTCGAGGTCACGGCGGCAGCCCGGAAGTACGGTCTTGAGGAGGGGCGCGACTACGAGAAGGTCATCCAGGCCTTCGACATGAACGCCTTCCTGAAGCGCGAGATCGACGTCGCCGAGGCGATGATCTACAACGAGTACGCCCAGGTCCTCGAGACGATCAATCCGGCGACGGGCCAGCTCTATCAGCCTTCGGACATGAACATCATCGACTACAACAAGGAAGGGACGGCGATGCTCCAGGACGGGATCTTCGCCCGGGCCTCCTGGCTCGCCGAGGGGAACAACAAGGACATCGCCATCCGCTTCCTCCGGGCCTCCTTCCGCGGTTGGATCTTCTGCCGCGAGAACCCGGCCACCTGCGTCGACTACGTCCTGAAGGCTGGGACCGCCCTCGGGAAGGGTCACCAGGCCTGGCAGATGAACGAGATCAACCCGCTCATCTGGCCGTCGCCGAACGGGATCGGGATCATGGACAAGGCCCTCTACGACCAGACGGTCCGGATCGCCCGCGAGGCGCAGATCCTGAAGGCGGACCCGTCGCCTGATGCCTACCGGACGGACCTCGCCGAGGAGGCCCTGAAGGGGATCAAGGAGGACACGAAGGGTCTGAATTTCCAGAAGGGCACGGTCACGGTCACCGAGGGCGGCAACTGACCTTCGAATCGTGACCGCTGGGGGGAGGAGGTGCGACGATCGGGCCGGCCGGGAGGCCGGCCCGATCGATTCCCCCGTCGGGCCGGCTCGACGCTGGGCTTCGCCGCGGCCGCGCCGTGGCGGCGTGAGCTAGCGACCGAGGTCCTGGGTCAGGTGCTGGGACGGCAGATACGGAATGTCGCCGTGGCTGCCGACGATCGGGCCGGGTCGGACGTCGAAGGCATCCGCGACGAGGGCGAGGGCGAGGATCACGGCGCCGATGGCGAGAGCGAGCCAGAGCGGCAGGCTCCTCCGCTCCGGTGCCGCGACCGGATAGGTGGACACGGCTCCCTCCTTCGGGATCGAAGGGACGCGCCGGCGGTTCGTGGATCGTCCCATGGGCCGAACGAGGGCAGCATCGGCCGCCGAGTCCCGACGCCGCCCCCTTGAGGCATGTGACATGCTACATGCGTGGGAGGCCAGGAGCCAAGGGCCATCCGGACCCCGCTGGCAGGGTGGAAGGCCCGACCGGGACCGTTTCCCACCGAACGGATCTTCCGTGTCCATCGGACTCCGGTCCTGCTCTCGGGGAAGGCCCGACCGGGACCGTTCCTGGCTGGGCGTCCGGCTCGAGCCGGGGGCGTCACAGGCGATGCACACGAGCCGCTCGAGGCGAGGGGTGTCTCCCACCGGACGTCCGGCTCGAGCCGGTGTCACGTATTCGCGGGGAGAATGGCCGGAAGGAGCGGTCCGCCCCGGAGACGCCGTTTATCCGCCCCACGAATGCCGTGCGCGCGATCATCGCCCCGCTGCGCCAGATATTCACGGTGTGACTACGGACCGCGGGACGGGGCGCGCCGAACGCGGCCCGTATTCACCTCGCGGATATCTGCTCCTTCGCACCCCGAGACAGGTCTCGCGTATTCACGGGGAGAATGCCCCCGCTGTGCGTGACCGCCGCCGGTGTCGGCCATTCGCGGGGTGAATGGTTGACGCAGCTCGAGTGACCGGCGCGCCGGAGACGAGGGTCGCCGTCGCTCTGCGTGCGCGTGGAACACCAAGACCGCCTCACCGGTGGGATGGAGTGGGTGCGTTCGGGGCAAGTGTTGTTCGTCGGACAACGATCCCCGGGAGCGCCCCACCGCGGCTCGGTGCTTGCGGCCGGTTTGGTGTTCGGGGCGCACGGGGCCGAGGCTGGGCAGCAGCCGGGGCGGTGAGGGCGGGGCGGACGTCGCCTCCGAGGCAGGCCAACTTCCACCCGGCCCAGCTGCCGACGATGAACGCCGCCGAGGCCGGGCCCGTCGCGGACGTGGACGGGGCCGTCTCAGATGCCGCGACTCAGCCGACGTAAGAGGACCGGCCCGAGGGTCTCGGGCCGGTCCGTACGAGATGCGGGGCTCGGTGTGGCGAGAAGCGCCTAGCCGCCGGCTGCCCGAGCGAGGCTGTCCTCCGAGCAGTGGCCGGGGCCGATGAGCCCCTCGTTGTACTGGCCGAGGACGCCCGCCGCCGCGATGGCCTGCTGGCGGACGGTCTTCGGCAGGGGGTTCGTTGGGCTATAGGTCCCGAAGAAGCTCTCGGCCCAGGCGATCGCGGCATCGACACTCGGCGTCGAGGCGGCGCCGGCGAGGATGTTCAGCTTCGCCGCCATGTACTGGTGGGCGAGGATGTAGTAGGCGTTCCCGCCCTTCGGGCTCGTCCAGAAGACCTGGTACCAGGTTTGGCCGCTGCTGAAGAACAGCGTGTCAGCTCCGCTCGGCAGGAGGTCCCAGGTCGGGTCGGCCGGCTTGGCGGGGCCGTGGATCGAGTGGGTCTTCCAGTGGCCCTGGGTGAGGGTGCAACCCTCTGGACAGGGGATGGTGATGTGGACGTTCCAGCTCGACTCGCCGGTCGTCGCGGTGTCGTTCGTCGTGAACGACGCCGTGTTCGGGAAGTCGTGCTCGCCGCAGGCGTCCGTGCCAAACGGCCCGAAGGTTCGCGGGTAGGTGAAGGTCTTCGGGAGGGTATCGACGCCATAGGTCACGGTACCGAGGGTACCGGCGAAGGTGTCGGTAACGGTGATCGTCTCGTCGACCTCGGTCACGGTCGCCGAGGCGAAGGTGACGGCGGCCGAGCCGGTGAAGTCCGTCGTCCCGCTCGCCGTCCCCACTCCGTGCTCGTCGTAGTCGTAGTTCTGGAGGGTGGCCGTCGCCGTGTTCGTCCGGCTGTCGGCGTTCGGCAGATCGAGGCTGTACGAGCAGGTCAGGGTCCCGCCGGCGGCGAGGCTGTACGGGAAGGTGACGCCGCAGTCGACGCTCGCTGGGCCGACGCCGCTGACCTCGTCGGTCACGCCGGTCAGGGTCGCCGCGATCGGGGCCGGGTTGTGGACGGAGATCTGCCCGCTCACCGCCCAGTCGCTGTCGGTGAAGCCGGTCTTCGTCACCGTCACGGTGTACTCGGACGTGCCGGTGTCACCGGTGAAGAGGTCCCAGCTGTCGGGGGCGACGCTCTTGGCGATCTCCCAGTTGAAGGTCCGGGTGAAGCTCGTCTCGGCGGTCTTCGAGACCGTCAGGAACGGGTACTGCTTGACCTTCCACTCCTCGAAGCCGCCGTCGGTCGTGTAGCCGCTCGACGTGCCCCACCGCGTGTAGAGGACGAAGTAGGTCGCGCAGGCGCTGTTCCCGAAGTTGCAGTTCGCGGGGATCGAGATCCCGCCGATCGGGACGAGGTAGCGGAGGTCGCCGCGCCCGGAGCCCTGGTTGACGTCGTTGATCTTGATCTCGCCCGAGAAGTCGTAGACCTTCGTCGCAACGTTCGGTGCCGGCCCGGCGAAGGGATAGCCGGTGAGGTTCGCGTTCGTCGTGAAGTAGATCTCGACGTCGTTCAGCGAGAGCTTCGGCGTGTTGTTGTTCTCGTTGATGTCGGAGAAGAGCTCCCAACAGAGCCCCGGGGTCGTCTGGTTGCCGTCGGCGGAGGCACACGGGACGACCGGAATTTCGCTGACCTTGATGGCATGGGTCCAGGTCCCGCTCTTCGTGTCGAACTCGAGGGTCCCGTTCGTGTTGTAGCCCTGCTCGGAACCGTCGGCCTGGATCCGCACGAAGGAGTTGAAGATGCCGGTCCCGGCCGCCCCGAAGGACGTGTTCTGGTCGCCGATGTACTCGACGATGGCGCCGTCGGTCGTTTTGGCGGCTGCGTAGCCCTGCCGGTTCGCGACCTCGACGTTCAGGGATCCGCCGTCGGCGAAGACGCCGGCGGCGAGGAGCCCGGTGGCGAGGCTGGCCAAGAGGAGACTGAGCCGGCCTCGGGCGAGGCGTCGCGGTCGTCGACGGGGTGGCCGGGCCAACGACCGTGCCTCGAGCTCGGCGCGAAGCTCGGCCGGAGTCAGGACCCGAACGGATCGCTTCGTGATCGTGTCCGCGTTCCTCATCATCATCCTCCAGCTCCCGACGTGGCGTGGTTCTCCGTGTGCCGAAACGACGGTACGAGTTCACCCGCATTCCTCATCCACACCCCCTTCGTTCCTCATCGCTTCGGCTCATCGTGTGACGCTTCGAGACCCCTCCCATGCCGGCGCTGCGTCGGTCCTACGCGAGAAACTAGGAACGCCCCCGGCCCAGTTCTGGCCGAGGGCGTCCGCCGGTCTGTCGACGAGCGAGGAGAGGCCAGCCCTGGTGACAGGGCGGCCGGACAGGAAAAGGACGTCGGGACGAACGCGGCGAGCGGGGCGCGGTGCAACCGATGCGATCCCTCTCCCCCGGATCGATGTGGGTTGCCCGCCGGCGAAGCGCGGCGGGATTCCAGACTCGCGCCCCCGTCGCTAGGATCCGACCGTACCAGGGACGAATGGCCTAGTCAAGCTAGGACTTTTGTACCTGGCTGGCTTGCGCCCATCCGCCAGTCGCCCTGGTGGTGATGGGCGCGGTGTCGAGGCTCCCATCACGACCCCTGCCAGGACGGCACGCGAGGCCGTCCTCACTCCGGCCGTCACTAGCCCGTTGTCGCGGCCCAGGTCCGCCTTGGCACCGCTCGAGCCGCACCCGCTGGTCGCCCCGCAGAGGGCCCCAGGCGCGAGCCCGAGGCACGGGAGGCCAAGCTCGCCCCTGGTGAGATCGCCGCGGCCGTTGGACGAGAAGCGGCGCCCGCGATCCCGGCTCGGGCCCCCGACGCGGCCGCCGTCGCGAGAGGGAAGGGGGGCTGGGCGACGGCTAGCTTCGGCCGGTCCCGAACTGGCGGTCGCCCGCGTCGCCGAGGCCCGGGAGGATGTAGCCGTGCTCGTTCAGTTGCCGGTCGAGGGCGGCGCAGTGGATCTCGACGTCTGGGTGCGCCTCGGTCACTGCCCGTACACCCTCGGGGGCCGCGATGAGGTTGACGAGCTTGATCCGGACCGCGCCCCACCGCTTCAGGACCTCGATCGCCGCCGTCGCCGAGCCGCCCGTCGCGAGCATCGGGTCGAGGATGAGGCAGAGGTCGACGGTCGCCGAGTCGGGCAGCTTGTTGTAGTACTCGACGGGGCGGAGGGTCCGCTCGTCCCGGAAGAGCCCGAGGTGCCAGACCTGGGCCGTCGGCATGAGCTCGAGCATCGCATCGACCATGCCGAGGCCGGCCCGGAGGATCGGCACGAGGCCGATCCGGTCGGCGAGCTCGTGGGCCTCAGTTTCCTCGAGAGGGGTGCGGACCGAAATGGGCCGGACCCGGGCGTCGGCGAGGGCTTCGTAGCCGAGGAGCCACGACAGTTCGCGGACGATCTCGCGGAACTTCTTCGGCTCGGTCCGCTCGTCGCGGAGGATGGCGAGCTTGTGGAGGACGGCGGGGTGGCGGGAGATGTGGAGCGTCTCCGGAACCGATGGGGCAGGCGTCGGGGGTTGAACCTGGCTCACGGTCGTCTCCGTCGGAGTGGGGCAGTTCGGGTGACTCGATGGCGGTGGGTCACGGCGTCGACTGCGCACCTCGCATCCTAGCAAGGGGCGCCCCCTGGCGAGCGGATCCGGGGAGATACGACCCCGCCGCTTGGCGTCCGTCAGGGCGACCCAAGGCGAACCCCACGCTCCCGGCTACGACGATGCTGGGACCGTCATGCTCCCTCGGCTGCGGTCCCCATGACCGACGCCGCCAGCTCATCGAGGATCGCCTCGGCGATGGCGGCCGTGGGCTTCCCTGCCCAGCCACGGCGCTCGTGCCGTGCGACGGGGACACCGGCCCAGCGGTCCAGTTCGGCATCGGCGACGTCGAACCCGGGGACCGTGATGAGGACCATCCGCTGCCAGCCCTCGCGACGAGCCGTCTGGCGAACGAGGGGGCCGAGCTCGCGAAACCACTGCGCCTCGGCGGCCTCGATGCGGCGAGCGAACCGGTCGGTGTGGGTCGCCCCTGAGGCGACGATGGCGCCGGGCGCTCGCCCCTCCATCCGTCGCCAGTCGCTCGTGTCGAGGTCGAACCAGAAGGCCGACTCGCCAACGACGTCGCCGAGTCGGGTCGTGACGAGGCGCGCCAGGCGCCCATCGAGGAGGACGATGCCCGTCGTCGGGTACGCCGCCGCCAGTCGCTCGAGGGGCTCGAGGTCAGCCCTCTCGGACCAGCTGAACCGATCACCGGCGGGGCGGGGGAGGGTGAAGAGGTCGAGGAGCCGGGGTCGGTCGGTCGCGACGAGGAAGAGACCACGTCGGAGGTCGGCCGTCGTCAGCTGCTCGAGCTGGCCGTCGATCCAGCGGACGAGGCGAGCGAGGATCGTCGCCTCGCTTCGATCGGCCAGGCCCTCGAGGTGCTCCCGGGCGTTGGTTCGGAACCGAAGCCGCCAGCTCGGGTCGCGGGCCTCACCGTGACGGCTGTCGACGCCGATGGCGGCGGAGAGGACGCGGCCGGGCGGCTCGGCGCGGAGTTCGCGGAGCCGTTCGAAGGGGGGCAGCCCGTCGATCCCGAGGGCCACGACGCTGATCCGCCCTCGCCGCCGATCTCGGAGGGGGTCGGTCAGCTTCACGGGCCGCACCGCGGGGGTGCGCGACATCAGCCTCCGGGGGGGTGGGGGGGGGCGGCCGCCGGGCGGGTCCTCAGCTGCAGCGCCGCGCTGGGTGGGCGGACGCGATGGGGAACGGACGGATGCGCGGAAGGGGTGTCCATCGCGATCCACCCTACCACAGCCGGAGAGTGGGGCGGGGTGGCCACAGCCGGAGAGTGGGGCGGGGTGCGCCCGGAAGCGCGGGCTGCTCGGTCAGCTGACCTCGCCGATCTCTGCCATCTTCCCGCCAGGTGAGCATCGTCCGAGCGCCCCCGGGCCCGGAAGCGGCTCCGCGTCGCCTGACGCTCGCCGCTCTCGCGCGACTCGAGCGTCACCCGCCGTCCCCAGACATCCGAGGGGTCCGAGCCGAGCGAACCTCCCCGGCCGATCGGACTCATCGCGGCGGGCGAGGCTGACAAACGCTCACCAGGTGAGCGTCTGGCAAGACGAAGTGGTCGGGCCCTCGGCGCGGACCGCCCTGGCGGGGAGTCGAGCTCACCTCGTGAGCGTCTCTGCTGGCCGCCCTCCTCGCTGCTCGCCTCACGCACCTTGGGCCGGGGCGCACCGGGCCTCGTCCTCTAAGTAGGGGCCCCCGCCCCTCCTCGTCCTCGGCGTGCTCAGCTCATGAGAAGATGGCAGAGATGGCGAGCGCCGGCGTGGGACGACGGCCGAACTGGCCGGAGCTGGACGACGGCCGAGAACTGGCCGGGGTGGGACGACGGCCATGACCCACGCTGTGGTGCCCACCTCGCGAGAGACCCGACCTGGGATCGATCGACGATGGCACGGTATCCTCGACCGCACACACCAAGGGAGGACCACCACCTCGTGGCCGACGCACCGACGCGTGCCTCCGCTCCGGCAGCCGTCGCGGCTCCGATCCGAGCCGCCAGCCCGCTGCCCGCCTTCGCGGACCCGCTCCCGACGGCCACCCCCCTTTCGAGAGCGTCGAGTCGTCGCTCGGGGATGCACCGGTCCAGAACGGCGCCGCCCATCCTCGTCCGCCAGGTTCGCGGCGACGTCGTCGAGAGCGAGCACCGCGGACACGTCGTCGAAGTCGATGCCTCTGGCCGGCTCCTCAGGGCGATTGGCGACCCCGAGCGGCTCGTCACCCTCCGCTCGACGGTGAAGCCCTTCGGCCTCCTCGCCCTCCTCGCGGCGGGCGGCGACAAGGCGTTCGAGCTGTCCGACGCCGAACTCGCCCTCCTGGCCAGCTCCCACTCGGGCGAGGACCTCCACGTTCGCACCCTCCATGGCCTCTTCCGGCGAGCCCGACTGAGCCAGTCCATGCTCGCCTGTGGGATCGAAGGGATGCCCCTCGACGCTCTCACCGCCGCCCGCCTCGCCCGAGACGGGGAGCGACCGGGACCCGCCCGACACATGTGCTCGGGCCAGCATGCCGTCTTCCTCCTCCTCGCCCGCCTTGCCGACTGGCCACTCGACGGCTACTGGGCACCCGACCACCCGGCCCAGGTCGCCTATCGATCGGCTGTCGCTCGGGCCCTCGGGATCGATGGCGCCGAACTCCACGTCGTCGACGACGACTGCGGCATCCCGACCTACGTCCTTCCCCTCCGGATCCTCGCCCGGGGCTACGCCTTCCTCGCTGAGCCGGAGGCCGTCGACGCCGCCGACGGGCGAGCCGCCCTCGCGCCCCACCTCCGAAGGGTCCGCGACGCCATGCTCGCTCACCCTGAGATGGTCGGCGGGAACCGCGACCGGCTCGATACGTCGCTCATGAAGACCCTTCGTGGTCGCGTCGTAGCGAAGGCTGGCAAGGAGGGGTTGCGAGGGGTGGCGATCCTCCCCGGCTCTCGATCCGGCACGGCCACCGGGCCGTCGGGCCTGGCAATGAAGATCGAGGACGGGGACGGGACGGGTCGCGCCTCCTGGGCGGCGACGATCGAGGCCCTCCGCCAGGTCGGGGTCCTCGACGCGGCGGCCCTCCGCCAGCTCGGCCGCTATCACCGTCCCCCGAGCGTCGACTCCCACGGCCGCGTCGTGGCCGAGGCGATCCCGGACTTCGAGCTCGTCCCCCTCGGCGAACTCGTCGGGTCGGCCTGAGCGGTGAGCGGAAGGGTCGCGATCGGCGAGCAGGGCACGAAGGGCGACGAGGGTGCGCACGGACGGCTGGAGCGAACGCCGGCGATGAGGCGGCGATGAGGCGGCGATGAGGCGGCGATGATCTTCTCGGGCGACCCCTACCGTACCCTCGGCCTCCCGCCGGGCGCGCCGCTGGCCGAGGTCAAGCGTGCCTACCGACGCCTGGCGAAGCAGCTCCACCCCGACACGGCTGGCCCGGCCGCCCTACCCCGTTTCCTAGCCGTCAAGGCGGCCTACGAGATGCTCGCTGGGTCAGCGCGGAGTCGGCCGACGGGCCGGGCGGGGGCTTCGTGGGCGAGCGGGGCAGGGAATCGGGCGGGACCCGGCGGCGGACCTGCCGGAGGATCTGGACGCAGTTCGGGCGGAGGAGCGGGAGGCGGCTGGCAGTCACGCACCGGTCCGAGAGGCGGCTGGCCGTCGGGCGGATCGCCGGCGAGCGGAGGAGGGAGCGAGCGCGCGTCGGGGAGGGACGCCGGGACGGGTCCTCGGACCGGAGCGGGTGGGCGAGACGCACCGCCCGGCGGCCGTTCGGGAGGCAGCCCTCGGGGCGACGGCCCGGCTGGTGAGCGACCGGCCGGGCAGGACCCCTTTGCCTGGGCTCGGCAGGGTCGACGGCCGTCAAGCGAGGGGAGCCGGACGGCAGGACCCGGGGGTCCGGCACGAGGGGCCGCCGGCACGGCCGGTGGAGCAGGCGACTCAGCACGAGAAAGGAGCCGCCGTCGGGGCGGGCCGGCGTCGGCCGGTCGGTCGACCGGCGGCGGTGAGACCCACGACAGCGAGGGCGTTGGGGGAGGTAGCGGGACGGCGACCGGCCAGGCTGGCTCGGGCCGTGGCGGCAGCGGCCCTCGCTGGCGCCGCGTCCCGACCCGTCGGGCGACCCTCGGCTCGACCTCCTACGACGATGCCCTCCACGACGAAGGGCAGGCCTGGCACGGCGCGGCCTGGTACGGGGTGACGACCGGCACGTACTGGCGGCCCAACCCCCGCGAGTACGCCGACCCACGAAAGCACGGACCGGAGTACGAGGAACGGGCCCGGCGGGCGGCAGCTGGCTTGTCGGGCCCCGAGGCAAGCTCAGAGCCCTGGTCGGGGAGCGGCCGCGGGACGACCGCGAACGACCGAGCCGCAGGAGGCGACCGAGCCGCAGGAGGCGACCGAGCCGGGGGAAGCGACCGAGCGGCGAGTGGCGACCGCGCGCCTCGGGACGGCACGGCGTCCCCGACCGGGGATCGAAGCGGCCCTTCGCCGCGAACCGGGCCGACCGCCGCCTTCGCCGCCTCGAGCACCCTCGGCGACCGCCCTACCCGCCCCCGATCCCCCTCCTCCTCCGCCTCGTCCCCTGCGACGACGAGCCGGACGAGCAGCCTCGACGGCCTCGCCGTCGACCTCGCCGACCGCCTCGTCCTCGCCCTCGTCGGCACCCCGACGCGCGCCCGCCTTACCCTCGCCCTCGCCGGCTGGCCCCTCCTCGCCCTCCTCGCCGTCGGCGCCGCCGGCGAGCTGACCGGCTGTGGCCGCTTCGCCGCAGGCTGCCCGCTCGATGCCGACCTCTGGACCTCCCTGAGCCAACTCACGGCCGTCGCCCTGCTCGTCCTCCTCGTCGCCCGGCCTCCCCTCGCCGTCCGGGCGACGATCGCCAGCCTCGTCGCCGTCGCCCTGCTCGTCCTCCTCGTCGCCCGGCCTCCCCTCGCCGTCCGGGCGACGATCGCCAGCCTCGTCGCCGTCGCCGTCGCCGTCCCGGGAGCCGTCCTCCTCGCCGCCTTCGGCGGCAGCCGCGACCCGGCCGGAGCCTCGGGCGCCCTCACCCTCCTCGTCGCCCTCGCCTGGCTCGGCGGAGCGATCGGGGCAGCGACGGGTCGCCTTCGGCTCCCGCCGACCTGGCGCGCTCGCGTACCATGGTGGTCGTGACTCGCCGCCGCGAACCCGGATCCGACCTCTCGACCGCCGCTCAGGAGTACCTCCTCGCCCTCCGCATCGTCGCCGGTGAGGGGAAGCGAGCGACGGCAGCCGAGATCGCCCGCCACCTCGGCGTCTCGACCCAGGCGGCGAGCGAGATGTTCCGGCGCCTCGCCGCCGACGGCCTCGTCTGCCAGGGCGAGGATCGCCAGCTCGCCTTGACCGAGGCCGGTCGGACGGCGGCGGATGCGATCTTTCGCCGCCACGCCCTCGTCGAGTGGCTCCTCATCGAGGTCGTCGGCCTCGGCTGGGCCGAGTCGGACGAGGAGGCGATGCGCCTCCAGGCCTCGATCTCGCCCCGGGTCGAGGCGCGCCTCGACGAACTCCTCGGTCACCCCGAGACGTGCCCCCATGGCAACCCGATCGACGCCGCAACGGCGTCTCGCCGGCCCGAAGGCGTCCCCTTGAGCCAGATCGAGGCCGGCCAGCGGGCGACGATCTACCGGATCACCGAGCGGGCCGAAGAGGATCGCGGCCTCCTCTCCTACCTCGAGGCCCGCGCCTTGACACCGGGGGCCCCGATCACCGTCCTCGCCCGCTCGGAGTCGCTCGATTCGCTCACCCTCGAGGGCCCCCTCGGGCAAGCGACCCTCGGCCTTCGACCCGCCTCTCTCATCCGGGTCATTCCGGGCGACGCCGACCCAGCCCTCTTCCATCGGGTCCCGGGACGGCCGGGCCGGTCGATCCTGGCCGGAGGGTTACGGGCTCGCGAGGGGGTTGGGCCCTGACGCCCGGTCGGACCCGAGCCCCGAAACCTCGCGCCCTCGCCGAGAACCGACCGCCGCGAGCTGGACCGAACCTCCACGGCCCAGCCCCTCGCCCGGCCAGGGCCGGCTGCTAGGATCGCTGCCGAGATGCCAGCCGACGTCCGCGTTCGCATCGCCCCCAGCCCCACCGGACCCCTCCACATCGGGACGGCCCGGACGGCCCTCTTCAACTATCTCTTCGCCCGCCGCCACGGCGGGACCTTCGTCCTCCGTCTCGAGGACACCGACCTGGCACGAAGCTCGATCGCCTACGAGCAGGACATCCTCGACGGCCTCCACTGGCTCGGTCTCCGCTGGGACGAGGGCCCCGACGTCGCTGGCGGCCCCGACATCGGACCCTTCGCCCCCTACCGCCAGTCCCGCCGCCTCGACCACTATCGCGCTGCGGCGGAGCGGCTCCTGTCGGCTGACCTCGCCTACCCCTGCTACTGCACGCCCGAGGAGCTCGAGGCCGAGCGCCGGGCTCGCGAGGCGGCGAAGCTCCCGCCCCGCTACAGCGGGCGCTGCGCCCACCTCACCCCCGACGAACGACGCGCCTTCGAGGCCGCCGGGCGCCAGCCCGCCGTCCGCTTCCGGGTCGCGCCCGGAGTCGTCGCCTGGGACGACCTCGTTCGAGGCCGGGTCGAGATCGACACCGAGAACCTCGGCGGTGACTTCGTCATCCTCCGTGCCGACGGCTCGCCCCTCTACCACTTCACCGTCGTCGTCGACGACGCCGACATGGCGATCAGTCATGTCATCCGAGGCGAAGACCACGTCTCGAACACGCCGAAGCACATCCTCCTCTTCCGAGCCCTCGACCACCCGGTCCCGGCCTTCGCCCACCTCCCGCTCATCCTCAACCCCGACCGGACGAAGATGAGCAAGCGGAAGAGTCAGACGGCCCTCAGCGCCTACATCGCCGAGGGCTTCATCCCTGAGGCGATGGTGAACTACCTCGCTCTCCTCGGCTGGTCGAGCGGCACCGAAGAGGAGATCTTCAGCCTCGCGGAGCTCGTCGAGCGGTTCGACCTCGACAAGGTCCAGAAGGGCGGCGCCGTCTTCGACCGCGAGCGACTCGAGTGGCTGAACGGGGCCTGGATCCGCCGCCTCTCCGTCGACGATCTCGTCGATCGCCTGTTGCCCTTCCTCGAGCGGGCCCGGGACGAGGGCCGGATCGACCGCTGCCCGACGGGGGACGAGCTCGCCGCCCTCATGCCGGTCGTCCAGGAGCGGCTGCCGACCCTGACTGCCGTCGTCGACCTCGTCGGCTTCCTCTATGTCGATGCCCTCGAGGTCGATCCGGGTCTTCTCGTGCCGAAGCGGTGGGACGTGGAGACGACGGTCCGGGCCCTCCGGGCTGCCCGGCAGCGGATCGCCGAGCTCGGCGCGGTCTCCTACGAGGCCGATGAGCTCGAGCCGGCTCTCCGGGGCCTCGCCGAGGCGGAGGGCTGGAAGGCTGGCGATCTCTTCATGGCGATCCGGGTCGCTGTCACCGGCCGGACGGCGACGCCGCCCCTCTTCGATACCCTCGTCGCCCTCGGCTTCGAGCGGACCCTCGAGCGTCTCGACAGGGCCGCCGACCGTCTCGAGAGGGCGGCGGTCGGGCCTCGGGGCGGTGGCGGTGGTTCCGGGTCTGGCGGTGGTTCCGGGTCTGGAGGTAGGTCGGGGCCGGGGAGCGGCGAGCGTCCCCGGTCCGGGTTGGGGGCGGAGTAGAGGCTCCGCCGAGGGGTTGCTGGTGCCGCGGACGATCCTCCTCGTCGACGACGAACCGACCCTCCGCGAGACCCTCGCCGAGGCCCTCGAGGGCGAGGGCTGGAGCGTCGTCACCGCTGCCGATGGACCGGAGGCGATCGAGCGGTTCCGAAGCGAGCGCCCCGACCTCGTCCTCCTCGACGTCATGCTCCCTGAGCTGTCGGGGATCGAGGTCTGCCGGATCCTGCGGTCCGAATCGGACGTCCCGATCGTCATGCTCACGGCCAGAGATTCGGAGGTCGACAAAGTCGTGGGGCTCGAGCTCGGGGCCGACGACTACGTGACGAAGCCCTTCAGTCTCCGGGAGCTGGCGGCCCGGATCCGGGCGATCTTCCGGCGGGAGGAGCGGGCGGCGGCGCGGCGAACCGAGCGGGCCGAGGCGGTCCAGGCCGAGGAGGGGGAGCAGCCAGCGCTAGTGGGTGTCGAGGGGCGGCGAGGTGAGGGGGTCGAGGGGGCCGACGTCCTCGGTGAGGTCGCGCCCCCGCCGCCGATCCGCCTCGGTCGGGTCGAGGTCGACCTCGCCGGCCGGCGCCTCCTCCGGGACGGCGTTCCGGTACCGATCAAGCCGAAGGCCTTCGAGCTCCTCGCCTTCCTCCTCCGCCATCCGGGCCAGGCCTTCAGCCGCGACCAGCTCCTCGAACGGGTCTGGGGCTACGACTACGCGGGCGAGACGCGGACTGTCGACGTCCACATCCACTGGCTCCGGGCCGAGATCGAACCGGATCCGTCGCACCCGACGATCATCGAGACGATCCGGGGTCTGGGTTACGTTCTGCGTCGCCCGGCGTGAGGGCGGGGTCCGCTGCTCTGCGCTGGCTCCTCCGCCCCGCCTCCTGTCCGCGCTGAACCGCCGCCGCCCCAGCTGCTCGCTCCCGGCCCCCGTTTCTCCGCCATCGGCCGCGCCGGCCCCTCGGCCGCTCCCGCCCCCTTCGCCTCCTGCCCGCCCCTCTGCCCATCGTCACGCCCCCGCTCCTCCGGCGATCTTCCCCTCCGCTCGCCCCGGCCCCTCGCCTCCGCCCCCCGCTCCTCGGCCTTCTTCCCCT